>Ga0208242_100008_pt1 | contig 416741 bp, 406 predicted proteins | sample SubbioAug_CSW13A_FD_184825 | JGI IMG/M metagenome (GOLD analysis project Ga0208242, IMG submission 184825) | Serpentinite rock and fluid subsurface biosphere microbial communities from McLaughlin Reserve, California, USA - CR12Aug_CSW13A (SPAdes) | ecosystem: Environmental > Terrestrial > Deep...
GCCCCCTGCGAGCGCAGGCGCAGGCGCAGGCGCTGGCACAGACTCGCAAAGCAATGCGAAGGGACGACATGAGGACACCGACAAAGACCCCTCACCGCCTTCCCCGACGGTGTTTGGGTAATGCGGCTGCGCCTGGGGCACAGCCTCCTTGTTGGCCGGTATCCGGGCTGACAGAACGTTTCCCAAAGCCTTCCCGGTGTGACCCAGTGGCGAAATTTTGAGAAATGGGGGCCTTGGCAATGCCTTGGTCCACCCGTCTGCTTACCGTTGCGGGGGCAGCGCAGGTTAGGTTCGTCCGTGTGGGACTCGCCCTCCTGCTTTCCGTTGAACTGCAATGCCTGAACAGCATCACGAGCACCAACAGCTTTTTATTCTATACCCCGAAAAACAGCTCGAGGCCTTTTGAGGGGCGACGTTGCAATCTCAGATCCCGTGCATCGGGACATAGCGCACCTGAAAGCCATTCGTCGTGGCTGACATGGGCACTCTGAATTCCAATGCTGCGATCTTGAAGCAAGGGTGCTGGGTGAGTACTGTTTCGCGGCTGAACGGAACCCTCGGGATCAGTGCCTTCACACAGGTGGGCGCAACTTGTTGGTTGCCGACGCATCGCAAGGTGAATCTCGTCTTTGGACCAGGACCGCTGAAGGTATTTGAATGACCGCCTCGTCTACCAAAGCAGTCCTGGAGCGGATACCCCCGAACCACGGCAATCGCTGCTTTGCCGCCAATGACACGGCGGCCTTGCTCCTCAGCCACCGCCCTGGAAACCTCTGACGCTACCCCGCTGCGACCGCCGCGCCTCCCGCAGCATGAACAGGTAAAGCCCCTCCACCTTCTCCCGCGCCCATGGCGTCTTGCGCAGGAACGTCAGGCTGGACTTGACGCTCGGGTCGATCGCGAAGCAGCGGATGGGGATGCGCCGCGCAAGCTCGTCCCAACCGTAGTGCGCCTCCAGTGCGCGGACCATGGCCTCGAGGGTCACGCCGTGGAGGAGGTTGCGGGGCTGTTCGGCCGGCGGTGGTGCGTCTGTCATGCCGCGATTCTGCCCGGCTGGCCACGCGCTACACTCGCTATTCCATTTTAGGATAACGATCCCCGCCACCATTCCGCTTCATACCGAGGTGCCCATGCGTCTGCTGCTCTCTGCCCTTTCCGTCCTGCTGTGCACCGCGTTCACGCACACCGCCGCCCAAGCCGCCGAAGCCCAGGTGGCCGTCGCTGCCAACTTCGCCGAGCCGATCAAGGCCATCGCCGCGGTGCTGCAGAAGACCACCGGCCACACGCTGAAGATCTCCACCGGCGCGTCGGGCGCGTTCTATACGCAGATCAAAAACGGCGCGCCGTTCGACGTCTTCCTCTCGGCCGACAACGAGCGCCCCGAGATGCTGGAGAAGGACGGTCTGGCGCAGCCGGGCACGCGCTTCACCTACGCCACCGGCAAACTGGTGCTGTGGTCGGTCAAGCCCGGCCGGGTCGATGGCCAGGGCGCGGTGCTCAAGGCGGCCGACCTGGGCAAGGTGGCCTTCGCCAACCCCAAGACCGCGCCCTATGGCGCCGCCGCGCTGCAGGTGCTGGACAAGCTGGCCTTGAAGGACGCGCTGGCGCCGAAGCTGGTGCAGGGCGAGAGCATCGGCCAGACCTTCAACTTCGTGAAGACCGGCAACGCCGACGTGGGCTTTGTGGCGATGTCGCAGGTGCTGGAAGGCGGCCAACTCAAGGAAGGGTCGATGTGGGTGATTCCGCAGACCCATTACGACGCCATCCGGCAGGACGCGGTGTTGCTCAAGCGGGGCGCGAACAACGAGGCGGCGAAAGAGCTGATCAAGCTGCTGCAGAGCCCGAACATCAGGGACCTGATCCGCAGCTACGGCTACGACCTCTGACATGTTCCTCACCCCGGACAACCTCCAGGCGCTCTGGCTGACCTTCCAGGTCGCGGCGCTGACCACGCCGATCCTGTTGCTGCTGGGCACGCCGCTGGCGTGGTGGCTGGCGCGCTCGCGGTCCTGGGTGGCCAGGCCGGTGGGCGCGCTGGTGGCGCTGCCGCTGGTGCTGCCGCCATCGGTGCTGGGCTTTTATCTGCTGGTGGGGCTGGGGCCGAACGGGCCCATCGGCGCATGGATGGTGTCCCTGGGCCTGCCCACCCTGCCCTTCACCTTCACCGGGCTGGTGGTGGCCTCGGTGTTCTATTCGCTGCCGTTCATGGTGCAGCCCATCCTCAACAGCATGCAGGCCCTGGGCGAGCGGCCGCTGGAGGCGGCGGCCACGCTGCGCGCCTCGCCGCTGGACCGCTTCTTTCATGTGGTGCTGCCGCTGTGCCGGCCGGGCATCGTGACCGGCTGCATCATGAGCTTCGCGCACACGGTGGGCGAGTTCGGTGTGGTGCTGATGGTGGGCGGCAACATCCCGGGCGTCACGCGGGTGGTGTCGGTGCAGATCTTCGACCACGTCGAGGCACTGGAATACGCCGACGCCCACCGGCTGGCGGCGGTGATGCTGGTGTTCGCGTTCGTGGCGCTGATGACGCTGCAGGTCTACAACGCGCGGCAGGCGCGCCGGGTGCGCACCTCATGAGCAAGACCACACTGACCCTGAACGCCCGCCTGGACCGGGGCGACTTCGCGCTGGACGTGCGGCTGGCCCTGCCGGGCCACGGCATCACCGCGCTGTTCGGCCCCTCGGGCAGTGGCAAGACCACCTGCCTGCGCGTGCTCGCCGGGCTGGAACGCCAGGCCACCGGCGCGGTGGTGGTGGACGGCCAGACCTGGCAGGACAGCGCGCGCGGTGTGTTCCTGCCCACGCACCAGCGCGCACTGGGCTATGTGTTCCAGGAGGCCAGCCTGTTCGACCACCTGACGGTGGAGGGCAACCTGCGCTTCGGCTTCGACCGCACACCGGCCGCGCAGCGCCGGCACGACTGGCGCCACGGGCTGGAGCTGCTGGGCATCGGCCACCTGCTGCAGCGCCGGCCGCACGAGCTCTCGGGCGGCGAGCGCCAGCGCGTGGCCATTGCCCGCGCGCTGGCCACCAGCCCGCAGCTGCTGCTGATGGACGAGCCGCTGGCCGCCCTGGACACGGCGCGCAAGGCCGAGATCCTGCCCTGGCTGGAGCAGCTGCACGAGGCGCTGGACGTGCCGGTGGTCTATGTGACGCATTCGCTGGACGAGGTGGCGCGGCTGGCCGACCACGTGGTGTTGCTCGAAGAGGGCCGGGTGCTGGCCGACGGCCCGCTGGCCCAGATGCTCACGCGCAGCAACCTGCCGCTCGCGCGCGGTGACAGTGCGGTCTCGGTGCTGCAGGGCCACTGCAGCGGCTATTCGCCCGCGGACCAGCTCGCGGTCTACGACATCGACGGTGGGCAATTGCTGCTGCCGCAGTCGCGCCAGGGCGTGCCACAGCCTGGCACGCGCCCGCGCCTGCACATTCAGGCGCGGGATGTGAGCCTGTCGCTGGTGATGCCTGCGCAGACCAGCGTGCTCAACGTGCTGCCGGCGGTGGTGGACAGCCTGACGGACAACGCCCCGGCGCAGGTGGTGGTGAGCCTGCGCCTGGGCGCCGACGGCCAGGGCGCCACCCTGCTCTCGCGCATCAGCAGCCTGTCGGCCCGGCGCCTGGCGCTGGCGCCGGGTCAGCTGGTCTACGCCCAGATCAAGGGCGTGGCGATGGTGCGCTGAGGCGCACCGTCATTTCGTGGCGTTCGGAAAGAACAGCTGCTCGCCGCCGATCTTGTACTCGGCGATGGCCTTCTGGCCGGCGGGGCCGGTGACCCAGTCGACAAACTTCTGGCCGTCGGCCGTCTTCACCTGCGGGTGCTTGGCGGCGCTCACCAGCATCACGCCGTACTGGTTGAACAGGCGCTTGTCACCTTCCACCAGAACGGCCATGTCGGCGCGGTTCTTGAAGTTGAGCCAGGTGCCGCGGTCGGCCAGCACGTAGGCTCCGCTGCTCGCGCCGATGTTCAGGGCCGGGCCCATGCCGCAGCCGCATTCCTTGTAGCCGCTGCCCTTGTTGGCATCGGTGTCGGTCATCTTCCAGAAGCGCAGCTCGGCCGCGTGCGTGCCGCTCTTGTCGCCGCGCGAAACGAAGGGCGCATTGGCGGTGGCGATCTTCTTGAGCGCGGCCACGATGTCGTTGCCCTTGGTGCCGGCCGGGTCGGCTTTCGGACCGATCAGCACGAAGTCGTTGTACATGACCTCCTGGCGTTTGGCCGAGAAGCCGTCGGCCACGAACTTCTCTTCGGCGGCCTTGTCGTGCACGAACAGCACGTCGGCGTCGCCGCGGCGCGCCATGTCGATGGCCTGGCCAGTACCCAGCGCCACCACCTTGACGTCGATGCCGGTGGCCTGCTTGAACTGCGGCAGGATGTGGCCGAACAGGCCCGACTGCTCGGTGGACGTAGTCGAAGCGACAACGATGCTGCTCTGGGCCAGGGCAGCGGTGCCGGCAAGCAAACCGGCCGAGACCAGGCCAGCCGCGGCCAGCAGGTGAACGACCGCACGACGGGAAGAACTGAGGGCTTTCACGTGGTTTCTCCTTTGACAAAATCACTGGCCTGGGGCGAGCACGCCGCCAGGAACTTCTGGTTGAAAAAATCGGCCACGGGCAGGTCGGCCAGCACACGGCCTTGTTCCAGATAGATGACCCGGCTGGCCAGGCGCTTGACCTGCCCCAGGTTGTGGCTGGCAAAGACAAACGTCGGAGGGCGCCCGCCCGGCACGGCGGGCTCCCGCCCGAACGCCGCGATGAGCGCCTCGACCTCGCGCTTGGCATGCGGGTCCAGGCTGGCCGTGGGCTCATCGAGCAGCCAGACGTCGGGCCTGAGCGCCCAGGCCCGAGCGAGCGCTACCCGTTGTTGTTGGCCCCCGGAAAGAGCCCGCCCGTTGCGGGAGGCCAGGTGGTCCAGCCCCACCCGCAGCAGCGCCTGCTCGGCACGCACACCGGCCTCCTGCCATGGCAGGCCCGACAACCACAGACCCAGTGCCACGTTGCGCCGCACGCTCAGCCGCAGCAGATGCGGCCGCTGAAACAGCATGGCCATCCGCACACCCGGCAGCACCTGCAGCCGGCCTTCACTGAGCGGCAGCAGCCCATGCAGGCTGCGCAGCAGGGTGCTCTTGCCACTGCCATTGGCGCCCACCAGCGCCACCCGCTCGCCCGCACGCAGCGTCAGGCTCACCCCGGTCAATGCCGGCACCTGTGCCGCCGACCCCAGGCGGACAGAAACACCGTCCAGCGACACCACCACATCGGTCATCGGCATGCCGGTCATGTCGCCAGCAACCCTGACGGCAGGGTGTCCGCGCGCTCACGCCAGCGGCGCAGCAAGCCAACCAGCACGTTGAGCAGCAGCACCACACCCAGCAACACCAGGCCCAGGCCCAGGGCCAGTGGCAGGTCGCCCTTGCTGGTTTCCAGCGCGATGGCCGTGGTCATGACCCGCGTGAAGCCTTCGATGTTGCCGCCCACGATCATCACCGCTCCGACCTCCGAAATGGCGCGACCAAAGGCCGTGATCACCACGGTCAGCAACGCAAAGCGCTCATCCCAGGCCAGGATCAGGCTGCGCAACCAGGGTCTGGCTCCCAGTGAAGCCAGCTGTTCGCCGTTGGCCCGGTCGGCATCCTCCACCACCTGGCGGGTCAGCGCCGTGACCACCGGCACCACCAGCACCACCTGGGCCAGCACCATGGCCTGGAAGCTGAACAGCCAGCCCAGAAAGCCCAAAGGACCCGAGCGCGAGAGCAACAGGTAGATGACCAGACCCACCACCACCGACGGCAGGGCCAGCAGGGTGTTGAGCACCACCAGGACAGCGCCCCGTCCGGCAAAGCGTGACACGCCCAGCCAGGCGCCGAGCGCCAGACCGACAACGCAACCGATCAGGCAGGCCGTGGCACTGACGGCCAGCGACCGCATGACGATGGTCCACAAGCCCGGGTCCGCGGAAAAGAGCAGCTGCAGGGCGGTCGAAAGGCTGTCCGAGAAGGTGTTCATTGCGCCGCAGCATAACCAGTACGGAGCGCATTCCGGCTACGTGAAGACGCGGTATGAACCGCCTCACATAGGTGACCGAATTCATATGTTTGCGCGTCGTGCACACTTGCCACATGCGACACGTTGAGCTCACCTACGCCCTGCGACCCGATGCGGCTGTGCCGGCTCCGGCCGCCCCCATGCGCAACCCCATGATGGATGTGCTGCATGCGGTGCATGAACGCGGCTCCATTTCGGCCGCCGCGCGCGCGCTGGGCCTGTCCTACCGGCACGTCTGGGGTCTGCTGCGCCAGTGGGAATCCGACCTCGGACACGAGCTGCTGGTCTGGGAGCGCGGCCAGGCCGCTGTGCTGAGCCCGGTGGGGCAACGCCTGCTCATGGCCGAGCGCCTGGCCCAGGCCCGGCTCGGTCCTCAACTGGCGTCGCTCAAGGCCGACCTGGAGCGCGTTTTTTCCCAGGTCCTCGACAGCGATGGCGCAGCCACCGGCCATGAACTGGTGATGTACGCCAGCCATGACCACGCCCTGACCGCTTTGCAGGACTTCGCCGCCGGGCTGGGCCAGCCCGAACGGCCTCGCGCCTCACGGCTGCACCTCGATTTGCGCTTCTGCGGCAGTGTCGACGCCATCCGAGCGCTCAACGAGGGGCGCTGCGCCGTGGCCGGGTTCCACACACAGCCCTTTGCCGGCGCCCTCAGTCAAAGCGCCCGCACCTACCGCCCCCTGCTGCGCCTGGGCACACACAAGATCATCGGGTTCGCACGCCGCACACAAGGGCTGATCGTGGCACCTGGTAACCCGCTGCGCCTGCGCGGCCTGGACGACGTCGCCCGCCTGCAGGTGCGCTACGTCAACCGGGCCCGCGGCACCGGAACGCGCCTGCTGATCGACGAGTTGCTCGCCCTGCAAGGACTCGAACCCATCGACATCAACGGCTACGAGCACATCGAAGCCTCCCATGCCGCAGTCGCCCAGGCCGTGGCGGCCGGCGCCGCCGACGCCGGCCTGGGCACGGCCTACGCGGCTCAGCAGCTGGGACTGGGCTTCGTGCCGCTGACCGATGAACGCTACCTGATCGTCTGTCTCAAGTCCGCCCTCACGACACCGGCGGTGCAGGCGCTGATCCGCACACTCAAGCACCCCGCCTGGCAATCCACGCTCAACGCCATGCCCGGTTACGCTGCCGACCATTGCGGTGACGTCGCTGCCATGAAACGCCTGTTGCCCTGGTGGCCCGGACCCAGCACACGCTGAGGACAGATCGAGGCGCTGTCAGAACGCCTCTTTTTCGGCCTCCAGGTAGGCCAGGCTGGTGTACTTGCCAATGTTGCTCTCGAAACCGGCCATGTTGGCCGCACGGCTGGCCACCCGCGGGTCCTTGAGCACCAGCGCCTTGGCGCCGTCCAGCGGCACACCGTCCTTGACCGCCTGCACACAGGGCTCCCAGATGCCCTTCATAAACGTGCCGTAGCTGTCCAGCAGGGTTTTGCTGCCGCGCCCGTGACCCGGCACCCATTCCTGGTCGCCGGCCGCCTTCTTCAGTTCGTCGTAGTACCTGAACGTGCCTGGGTAGGAACCATCGTCCATGTTGGCGATGCGGTTCTCCATGGCGACATCGCCCACATAGGTGAGCCGGTCCTGCACCACCTGCAGGCACAGGTCCGACGGGGTGTGCGCCTTCCCGTAATGGTGCAGGCGAATCTGCACATCCCCGAAGTCGAACACCTGACCGTGCTCCACTGCCCGGTTGGGTGCCACCACCTGGGTTCCCATGGTGGCCTGGTTCGTCCAGCGCTCCATGAGGCTGCGCCAGAGATTGCCTTCGTGCCCCTTGATCTGCTCCATGGTGTGGGCCAGGGCGTAAATGGGCAGTTCCTTGCCATAGGCATTGGCGAAGGCGTGGTTGCCGAGCCAGTGGTCGCCGTGGTAATGGCTGTTGAACACCGCGATGACCGGCTTGTCGGTCACGGTCCGGATCATGCGAATGGCCATTTCACCAATCTGCAGCGAGCCGCCGCAGTCCATGACCACCACCCCCTTGGCCGTCACCGCAAACAGCACGTTGGCCATCATGCCCTGGTTTTCCTGGGTTGGAAAACCGTCCTTGGCATAGATCATCCAGACGTGCTTTGACAGCTGCTCGGGCCGGATGTCCGGAACCGGAGGTCCGACAATGAAGTCCTGCAGCTGCTGGGCAAACAGGCGCACCTCGGGGATGAGCGCCAGTGAAGCGGCCCCCAGTCCCAGTCCCGCCGCGGCGCGCAACCACTGACGGCGGCTGTGGCGCAGTCCATCGTCCGCCTGACGACTCAGGGTCTCTGCTTGGGTGCTCATGACAGTCTCCTCGGCCTCAATCCACAAATAAGCAATTGCTTATTCTGTGAATGATAGCCCCAGCCCCGTCATGAAACAAGCGTGTGACCTCAAGCCAGCGCAGAACTCAGGCGGCTGTCCTGGGCACGCGCCGGGCAATTTCCTGCACCAGTTGCCGGGCCAGAACCAGTTTGCTGGCGCGCGGCAGCTCGGTGGTGCCCTGCTCATCGACCAGCAACAAGGCGTTGTCATCCTGACCGAAGGTGTCGGGTCCGATATTGCCCACCAACAGTGGCACGCCCTTGCGCACCCGCTTGGTCTGGGCGTGCTGGACCAGGTCGTGGCTTTCGGCCGCGAAGCCCACACAGTAAAGCGCACCGCTTTGGGCCCGGGCACTGGCCGCAATGCCGGCCAGGATGTCAGGGTTCTCGATGAAAGACAGTGTCGGCACATCACCGCTGCCGTCCTTCTTGATCTTCTGCGTTGCCTCGCTGGCCGGCCGCCAGTCGGCCACCGCCGCCGCCGAAACGAACACGCTGCAGGTCTGCGCCAGCATGTTCAGCGTCTTCTGCATGTTCAGCGCCGACTTGACATTGATACGCCCCACCCCGCGCGGCGTCGGCAAGGCCACCGGCCCCGCCACCAGGGTCACCTGGGCACCGGCTTCATGTGCCGCGCGCGCGATGGCAAACCCCATCTTGCCGCTGGACAGGTTGGTCAGGCCGCGCACCGGGTCAATGGCCTCAAACGTCGGTCCGGCGCTCACCAGCACATGGTGACCGGCCAGCACCTTGGGCGTGAAAAAGCGCGTCAGCTCGTAGAGCAGCTCGTCCGGCTCCAGCATGCGTCCGTCACCGCTCTCACCGCAGGCCTGGTCTCCCACCCCCACATCCAGCACCATGGCGCCGTCGGCACGCAGCTGCTCCACGTTGCGCTGGGTGGCCGGGTGGGACCACATCTCGCGGTTCATGGCTGGCGCCAGCACCAGTGGAACGGACTCCATGGGACGCGCCAGACACATCAGGCTCAGGAGATCGTCCGCCCGGCCGTGCAGCAGCTTGGCCATGAAATCGGCGCTGGCCGGTGCCACCACAATGGCATCCGCCTCCCGGCTGAGGTTGATGTGCGGCATGTTGTTGTCGGCGCCGCCGGCCGTGCGCGCATCCCACTGCGAGGTGAAGACAGGCCGCCCCGACAGCGCCTGCATGGTCACCGGCGTGATGAACTGCCCGGCCGCCTCGGTCATCACCACCTGCACCGTGGCACCCGCCTTGATGAGCGCACGGCACAGTTCGGCCGCCTTGTAGCAGGCAATGCCGCCCGAGAGCCCGAGAACGATGTGCTTGCCGGCCAGATCCTTCATGCGCGCAATGTAACAGAGGGTGAAAGCCCGCCGGGCGGCTCCGGCAGGCCCTGCAGGCAGGCGGGCCACCCCTGCCCCGCCGCCTATAATCCTCATTTCCACCTCCTGCGAGCACCCGGCTCGCCCGAGTCATGACCAAATTCGTGTTCGTCACCGGCGGTGTGGTGTCTTCCCTGGGCAAGGGAATCGCATCGGCATCGCTCGCCGCCATCCTCGAATCGCGCGGCCTCAAAGTCACCCTCATCAAGCTCGACCCGTACATCAACGTGGATCCGGGCACCATGTCGCCCTTCCAGCACGGCGAAGTTTTCGTCACCGACGACGGCGCAGAAACCGACCTCGACCTGGGGCACTACGAGCGTTTCATTGAAACGCGCATGAAGAAGTCCAACAACTTCACCACCGGCAAGATCTACCAGTCGGTGCTGGAAAAAGAGCGCCGGGGCGACTACCTGGGAAAGACGGTGCAGGTCATTCCGCACGTCACCAATGAAATCCAGGAATTCATCAAGCGCGGCGCCGGCATCGGCACGCCCGATGCGGTGGACGTGGCGATTGTCGAGATCGGCGGAACCGTGGGCGACATCGAGTCCCTGCCGTTCCTCGAAGCGGTGCGCCAGATGAGCCTGCGAATGGGCCCCAACATGGCGGCCTTCGTGCACCTGACCTACCTGCCGTGGATCGCCGCCGCAGGTGAACTCAAGACCAAACCCACCCAGCACACGGTGCAGAAGCTGCGCGAGATCGGCATTTCGGCCGACGCCCTGCTCTGCCGCGCCGACCGCCGCATTCCGGATGAGGAGCGCGCCAAGATCTCGCTGTTCACCAACGTGCCCGAGTGGGGTGTGATCAGCATGTGGGATGTGGACACCATCTACAAGGTGCCGCGCATGCTGCACGAACAGGGCCTGGATGGCCTGATCTGCGACAAGCTGCGTCTGAACACGCCACCCACCAGCCTCAAGCGCTGGGACAGCCTGGTCTACGAGACCGAACATCCGCAGGGTGAAGTCCACATCGCCATGGTCGGCAAATATGTCGACCTGTCCGACAGCTACAAGTCGGTCAACGAAGCCCTGCGCCATGCCGGCATGCGCAACCACGTGCGGGTGAAGATCGACCACGTCGACTCGGAAACCATCGAGGGAGCCGACTCAGCCGAGAGGCTGGCCCGCTACGACGCCATTCTGGTGCCCGGCGGTTTTGGCCAGCGCGGTGTGGAAGGCAAGATCTCCACCGCGCGTTTCGCACGCGAACACAAGGTGCCTTACCTGGGCATCTGCCTGGGCATGCAGGTGGCCACCATCGAGTACGCACGCCATGTGGCCGGCCTGGCCCATGCCAACAGCACCGAGTTCGACCCGGCGACGCCGCACCCGGTCATCGCCCTGATCACCGAATGGAAAGACGCCGACGGCAGCATCCAGAAGCGCGACGCCAGCTCCGACCTGGGCGGCACCATGCGGCTGGGCGCCCAGAGCTCCGACGTGCAACCAGGCACCCTGGCCCACAGCATCTACGGCGATGTGGTCACCGAGCGCCACCGCCACCGCTACGAAGCCAACGTCAACTACCTCGACCGACTGCGCAAGGCGGGTCTGGTGATCTCTGCCCTCACGCAGCGTGAGCAGCTGACCGAGATCGTGGAGCTGCCGCAAGACGTGCACCCCTGGTACATCGGTGTGCAGTTCCACCCCGAATTCAAGTCCACCCCCTGGGCCGGTCACCCGCTGTTCAATGCCTTCGTGAAGGCAGCCATCGAACACCAGAAGACCACCCGTGCCGACTCGGCCGTCAAGACCTGAGCGGAAACACCCCATGAAACTCTGCGGATATGACGTCGGACTGGACCAGCGCTTCTTCCTGATCGCGGGCACCTGCTCGATCGAAGGTCTGCAGATGTCACTGGACGTCGCGGGCCAACTCAAGGATATCTGTTCTTCACTGGGCATCCCGCTGATCTACAAGGGCTCGTTCGACAAGGCCAACCGCTCGTCCGGCAGCAGCCAGCGTGGGGTGGGCCTGGAGGCGGGCCTGAAGATCCTCGACGAGGTGCGCCGGCAGACCGGCCTGCCGGTGCTGACCGACGTCCATGACGAATCACAGGTAGCCGAGGTGGCCAGCGTGGTCGACGTACTGCAGACCCCCGCCTTCCTGTGCCGCCAGACCGACTTCATCCGCGCCGTGGCCCAGTCCGGCAAGCCAGTGAACATCAAGAAGGGCCAGTTCCTCGCACCCTGGGACATGAAGAATGTGATCGACAAGGCCCGTGCCGCTGCAACGGAAGCAGGCCTGTCGGAAGACCGCTTCCTGGCCTGCGAACGCGGCGTGAGCTTCGGCTACAACAACCTGGTGGCCGACATGACCAGCCTGGCCGAGATGCGCAAGTCCGGCGCGCCGGTCGTGTTCGACGTGACCCACTCGGTCCAAAAGCCCGGCGGACTGGGTGCTGTCAGTGGCGGTGCACGCGAAATGGTGCCGGTGCTGGCCCGGGCCGGCGTGGCCGCGGGCGTCGCCGGCCTGTTCATGGAAACCCACCCGAAGCCGGCCGATGCCTGGTCCGACGGCCCCAACGCCGTGCCACTGGGCCGGATGAAAGCCCTGCTGGAAACCCTGGTCGCACTGGACGACGTGACCAAGCGCAGCGGCTTCCTCGAAAACGACTTCAACTGAACCCGACCATGCCTGCCGCCTACATCATTGCCGAGGTGACCATCACCAACGAAGACCAGATGAAGCTCTACCGCGAGTGGAGCACACGGGCCATGCAGGAATTTGCCGCCGAGGTGCTGGTGCGCGGTGGTCGGGTCGAGCCGCTGGAGGGTGACTGGAATCCCCAACGGGTGGTGGTGCTGAAATTCAGCGACCTCGCCACCGCCCAGGCCTACTATCGATCCGAGACTTACACCCACGCGCGAAAGGTCCGGGAGGGTGCGGGTTCGATCCGCATGTTCGCCGTGGAGGGCGCCTGAGCGCCCTGTCCTGCTTTCTTTTTGACTTGTTCCAAAGGTAGAAACCATGAGTGCAATCGTTGATATCGTCGGCCGTGAAGTCCTGGACAGCCGTGGCAACCCCACTGTCGAATGCGACGTGCTGCTGGAATCGGGGGTGATGGGCCGAGCGGCCGTTCCGTCCGGCGCCTCCACCGGCTCACGCGAAGCCATCGAGCTGCGCGACGGCGACAAGAAGCGTTACCTGGGCAAAGGCGTGCTCAAGGCGGTGGAGAACATCAACACCGAGATCAGCGAAGCCGTGCTGGGCTTGGACGCTTCCGAGCAGGCCTTTCTGGACAAGACCCTGATCGACCTCGACGGCACCGAGAACAAGGGCCGCCTGGGCGCCAACGCCATGCTGGCCGTGTCCATGGCCGTGGCCCGCGCAGCAGCCGAAGAAGCCGGTCTGCCGCTGTACCGCTATTTCGGTGGCATGAGCGCGGTGCAGATGCCGGTGCCCATGATGAACATCATCAACGGCGGCGCCCACGCCAACAACTCGCTGGACTTGCAGGAGCTGATGATCATTCCCGTGGGCGCGCCCTCGTTCCGCGAAGCCCTGCGCTGGGGCGCCGAGGTGTTCCACGCCCTCAAGGCCATCCTGCACGACAAGCACATCAGCACCGCCGTGGGCGACGAAGGCGGCTTTGCCCCGTCGGTCGAAAACCACGAAGCCGCGCTGCAACTGATCCTGCAGGCCATCGACAAGGCCGGCTACACCGCCGGTGAGCAGATCGCCCTGGGCCTGGACTGCGCCGCCAGCGAGTTCTACAAGGACGGCAAGTACGTGCTCGAAGGCGAAGGTGGCATTGCGCTGAGCGCCGAGCAATGGACCGACATGCTGTCGACCTGGTGTGACAAGTACCCCATTGTTTCCATCGAAGACGGCATGGCCGAAGGCGACTGGGAAGGCTGGGCCCACCTGACCGAGCGACTGGGCCAGCGGGTACAGCTCGTCGGCGACGACCTGTTCGTGACCAACACCAAGATCCTCAAGGAAGGCATCGACAAAGGCATTGCCAACTCGATCCTGATCAAGATCAACCAGATCGGCACCCTCACCGAGACCTTTGCCGCCATCGAAATGGCCAAGCGCGCTGGCTACACCGCGGTCATCAGCCACCGCTCGGGTGAGACCGAGGACAACACCATCTCCGACATCGCTGTGGGTACCAATGCCGGCCAGATCAAGACCGGTTCACTCAGCCGTTCAGACCGCATGGCCAAGTACAACCAGCTGCTGCGCATCGAGGAAGACCTGGGCGAGGTGGCTGTGTACCCCGGCCGCGACGCCTTCTACAACCTGCGGTGAGCTTTCACCGCACGTCGATCCGCGGTCGGGGCTTGCCCCGTCGCGGTGTTTCGGTATGCGGTAGCGATTAAACTTCGCAGACATGGCGTCCCGCTTCGTTCCTGCCCTGCTGGTGGCCCTGCTGCTCGTGATCCACGGCCAGTTGTGGTTCGGTCGCGGCAGCGTTCCCCAGGTCAACGCCATGAAGCGCCAGCTGGCCGAGCAAGACACGCTCAATCTTGCCGCCCAGCAACGCAACGCCCAGATCGCCAGTGAGGTGCAGGACCTGCGCGAAGGCCTGGACATGGTCGAGGAACTGGCACGGCACGATCTGGGCATGGTCAAGCCCAATGAGATCTTCGTGCAGTTTGCACAGGGCAACCTGCCACCCTCGGCAGTCCAGCCGGCACGCCCCTGATCCTGCTCAATTTGTGGCACTGACTGTCTGCCTGCTCGGGGGCGAGTCGACCGGCAAGTCGACGCTGGCCGAAGCCTTGCACCGGCACCTGACTGAGCGTCATGGCATGGCGGTCTCTCTTGTACCCGAACACCTGCGTGACTGGTGCTCCCGGCAGGGCCGTGCTCCCCACGCACACGAACAGGCTGCCCTGGCCGACGAACAGGCGCGACTGATCGGACTGGCGCAGGGACGGGATGGCATTGAGCTGGTGCTGGCCGATACCTCGGCCCTGATGGTGGCCACCTACAGTGAGCTGTACTTCAATGACACCAGCCTGCATGCACGTGCACTGGAGCTTCAACGCCAGTACGACCTGACCCTGCTGATGGGGTTGGACCTGCCCTGGGTGGCCGACGGCCTGTTCCGGGACAGCCCGTCCGTGCGTGAGGCCACCGACCGGGTGCTCAGGCGCGAACTGCAGCGCGGCGGCATCGCCTTTCAGGCCATCTACGGGCAGGGAGCGGACCGTCTGCATGCCGCCCTACGCATCATCGGGCACCGACTGGGCAAAGCATTGGCGCCAGAAACGTCCGCCAGACCCATCCGCGCTGCCAACTGGAGCTGCGAGCGCTGCAGCGATCCCGACTGCGAACACCGCCTTTTCAGCCGGCTGCTGGTGCCGGGAACGCGGTCCTGATTCAGTGAACGCCGGGTGAACCCGGCGGCTGGTCGGCCTTCTGCAGAAACAGCTGCGCCGCGTCCACCGGATCGAACCGGTATTGGGCTCCACAGAAATCGCAGCCCACCTCGACCTGCCCCTGTTCGGCCAGCACCGACTCGACTTCATCCGTGCCCAGCCCGCGCAACATCGAGGCCACACGCTCGCGCGAACAGGTGCAGGCAAAGCGCGGCCCCTGTTCCCCGGTCAGGGGCTCGAAGCGTCGAACGTCCTCTTCCCAGAACAGGCGACGCAAGATGGTCTCGGCATCGAGCTCTAGCAGCTCTTCGCGCTTGAGGCTGCCGGCCAGGATGGCGATGCGGTTGTAGTCCTCGTTGGCCCCGATCTGGTCTTCGTCCCGCCGCAGCACGCCGCTGCCGGACAGGTTGGCCTCGCCCTGCAGGGGCAGACGCTGGATCAGCAGGCCCGCAGCCACCCGGTCGTTGGCGGCGAGCACCAGACGCGTATCGAGCTGCTCGCTTTGCAGCATGTAGTGCTCGATGACCTCGCTGAGCCTCTCGAGCTTTTCACGGTGGTCGCCGAACAAGGGAACCACGCCCTGGTATGGCTGTTGTCCTGGCAGACGGTCCTTGGGGTCCAGGGTGATGGCACAGCGACCCTGGTTGTTCACGTTCACCAGGTGCGACAGCGGCACGCCGTCGGCCACCTCGCCCTGTACCGTGGCGGTGGCACGCAGGGCCAGATCCGGTTGCACCTCGGCCACGGCCAGCTTGACCGGACCGTCACCCTGGATCTGCAGGATCAGGGCGCCATTGAACTTGATGTTGGCCTGCATCAACGTGGCTGCCGCGGCCATCTCGCCCAACAACTCGGTCACCGCTTCCGGATAGCCGCCCGCCTGCTGACGCCGCTGCAGCATGTCCTGCCAGGCATCGGTCAGGCGAACGAGCATGCCGCGCACCGGCAGGCCCTCAAAAACGAATTTGTGCAGTTCGGACAAGACTACTTCCTGAAAAAACCCAATAGGCGCAAATGGGGCTCAGCCGATCTTTTTCAAGCCTGCCCGGTACCGCGTCGCATTCTCGACGTAGTGGAGGGCGCTGCGGCGAACACCCTCGATCTGCTCGGGTCCGAGTTCTCGCACCACCTTGGCCGGGCTGCCCATGATCATGGATCCATCCGGGAAGGACTTGCCCTCGGTGACCAGTGCGCCGGCAGCCACGATGCAGTTGCGGCCGATGCGGGCCCCGTTGAGCACCACCGCACCAATGCCGACAAGCGACTCGTCGCCGATGGTGCAGCCATGCAGCATGACCATGTGCCCGACCGTCACGTTCTGTCCCACCGTCAGCGGATAGCCGACGTCGGCATGCAGCACGCTGCCGTCCTGGATGTTGCTGCCACGGCCTACGGTGATGGTCTCGGTGTCGCCTCGCAGCGTGGCGCCGAACCAGACGCTGGCGTCCTGCTCCAGCACCACGTTGCCCATCACCTGGGCGCTGTCGGCCACCCAGCTGCTTTCATGCAGACGCGGGCTCACACCATCGAGTTCATACAAGGCCATGGGTGCTCGTCTCCTGATTTCGCGGCAGGCCAGGGGCGGTCTGCACCCTAGAATTGTAAGGATGACGGTCAGCACACATGCTCAGCTTCCCGGACTGCGACAACAGGCCCTGGAGGCCTTGTGCATGGCCGAACCGGCCGCCAAACAGGCCGCCACCCACGCCCTGCAACAGAAGGTGCTGCTGGTCGACGATGCAGCCCTGGCCACCGAGGCCGCGGTCACGCTGCACCCTCCCCTGGGCGGCACCCTGCCAGGACGTCCCGCATTGCCGCGTCTGGTGCCCCCGGGTAGCGTTCCACAGCGATCCCCATTCACCCTCCAAGGTCTGGCCGCGCTGCTGCACGCCATCGCGCACATCGAATTCAACGCCATCAACCTGGCGCTCGATGCTGTGTGGCGTTTTCCTGGCATGCCCTGCGATTTCTACCGCGACTGGGTGCGGGTGGCTGACGAAGAAGCCCTGCATTTCGGTCTGGTGCGAAGCGAATTGCAGGCCCTGGGTCACGACTATGGCGACTTCGACGCCCACGATGGCCTGTGGGAGATGTGTGTGAAGACCCAGCACGATGTCACGGCACGTATGGCACTGGTGCCCCGCACACTCGAAGCCCGCGGCCTGGACGCCACCCCGCTCATCCAGGCCCGGCTGCGCCAGGTCGACACGGACGCAGCACAGCGCGCCATCGGCGTGCTGGACATCATCCTGCGTGACGAGATTGGCCATGTCGCTGTGGGCAACCGCTGGTACGCGTGGCTTTGCGCCCGACAAGGCCTTCAGCCCGTTGCGCACTACCGGCAACTGACCCGGCTGCACCGCGCGCCGCGCCTGCGCCCGCCCTTCAACGAAGCGGCACGCCTGGCCGCCGGATTCACTCGCCAGGAGCTGGACGATCTGCACGCGTCCTGATGCAAGGCCGCGCGATCGGCCAGAACCGTTCAGACTGAAGTGCCTTGCCCTGCCGACATTCACGGTGTACAAGGCGGGCATGTACACCTAGGATGACCGGATGACAAAGCAACAGATCCACCTGGATGGCTATCTGGGTCAAGCCTTCGACAGCATTCCGGTGGCCATGATCGTGGTCAATGCACAAGGGGAGATCGTCCGGCTCAACCGCTTGGCCGAGAGCACCTTTGGCTACTCGGCCTCCGAGCTGCAAGGCCGCCCTGTGGAGGTGCTGATCCCTGCGCGCTACCGCGCCGGTCACACGGGGTTTCGGCGCGGCTTCATGGCCGAGACCAAGCCACGCCCCATGGGCGCCGGACGTGACCTCAGTGGTCTGCGCAAGGATGGCTCGGAGTTTCCCGTCGAGATCGGCATCAACCCGGTGGAGACCGGTGAGGGCCCCATGGTCCTGTCGGTCATTCTGGACCTGAGCGAGCGCAAGCAGAGTGAACAGCGCATCCAGAATGCCCTGAAGCAAAAGGACCTGCTGCTCAAGGAAGTCCATCACCGGGTGAAGAACAACCTGCAGGTGGTCCACAGCCTGCTCGACCTGCAGGCTCTGAGAATGGCGGACGACGCCCTGGTGGGCATGCTGCGCGATAGCCAGAACCGCATCCGCTCCATGTCGCTGATCCACCAGACCCTGTACCAGTCGCAGGACTTCGCACAGGTGGATTTCGACCAGTTCCTCGGTGGTCTGCTGCCACGCCTGATGGAGTCGTATGCGTCCACCGCTGGCCATGTGAGCATCGACGTTCAGTGCCGCGATGTGAAGCTGCCGATCAATGAGGCCATTCCCTGCGGCCTGATCGTCAACGAGCTGGTCAGCAATGCGCTCAAGCACGGCTTCTCGGGTGGGCGGCGCGGCAGCATCATGGTGTCCATCCGGCAGGACGAAGACCAGCAGATCGAGATGTCCATCAGCAACGACGGTCACCCGATACCCGAGAGCATGGAACTGGACCACACTGGGTCCCTTGGGCTGCAGCTGGTGCACCTGCTGACACAGCAGCTGCGTGGCGAGCTCACGACCCGGCGCGGTGGCCCCACCTGCTTCACCCTGCGGTTCAGGCTGGGGGCCATCGCATGAAGAATCCCCCACGCATTCTTATCGTCGAAGACGAACGCATCGTTGCCTTCAACCTGCAGCAGCGCCTGGCCCACCTGGGCTATGAAGTGCCCGGCGTGGCCGTGTCAGGACCCGAGAGTCTGGACATGATCGAACGCCTGGCACCCGACCTGGTGCTGATGGACATTCACATCGAAGGCGCGATGGATGGTATCGACGTGGCTTCGAGGCTCATGGACCAGCCCTCGGTGCCAGTGATCTACCTCACCGCCTATTCCGAGGACGCCACGCTCAAGCGCGCGCGACAGACCAAGCCCTATGGCTACCTGATCAAGCCGTTTTCGGAACGGGAGCTGCACGCCACCATCCAGATGGCCCTGGAACGGCATAAGGTGGAGGAAGCCCTGGTTCGCAACCAGCGGCTGCTGCAACAGGCGCTCGACGCGGCCAGTCTCGGTGTGCTGGAGCTCGATCGGCGAACCCTGGAGGTCAGCGCATCCGAGCGGGCACAGTCCCTGTTCGGCTGGGACAGGCACCGGAAAGCCACGCTGGCGGACCTGCTCGGCTGTGTGTCCGAGAACGACAGACCCGCATTTGCGACCTGTCTGGACGAAAGCCTGCGCCAGCTCAAATCCATCAGCGAGGAATTCCGCATCCTCACCGAAGGCCGGAGCGAACGCTGGGTACGGATTGATGCCAGACATTGGCCGGCGGACCAGATGACCGGCGTCATCCAGGACATCACCGACCGCAAGCACAGCGAGCTTCGCATGAAGCGGCTCAACGAGGGACTGGAACAACTCGTCAATGAGCGTACCGCCGAACTCAACCAGAGCATCAAGGAGCTTGAGGCCTTCAGTTCATCGGTGGCACACGACCTGCGTGCACCGCTGAGGGCCATTGTCGGTTTCAGCCAGGAACTCATGCGCGCCCATCCGGGCGACCTGGGCGAGGACGGGCTGGCCATGATGCAGCGCATCACCTCAGCCGGCCAGCGCATGAGCGCACTGATCGACGCCCTGCTCAACATGTCCCGCATGACACAGGTGCCTCTGCAGCTGGGCGCAGTGAGCATCAGCGACATCGCCAGCGAGGTGGCCGAGCAGCTGATGAGAGGAGATTCCGGGCGTGTGGCCGATGTGCGCATCGCGCCCGACCTGGAGGCCCTGGCCGACCTGAGCCTGCTGCGCAGTGTGATCGACAACCTGTTGCGCAATGCCTGGAAGTTCACCGCTCAGGCCAAGGTCACGCGAATCGAAGTGGGGGCGGAAAAGCGGGACGGCGAGGCCGTCTATTTTGTGCGCGACAACGGCTGTGGCTTTGACATGGCCTTTGCCCATCGTCTGTTCGGGCCTTTCCAGCGCCTGCACCGCGAACAGGAGTACGCCGGGACAGGGCTGGGTCTGACCATCGTGCAACGTGTGATCATGCGGCACGGCGGACGTGTGTGGGCCGAGAGCGCGCCCGGCCAGGGCGCCACCTTCTACTTCACGCTGGCCGGCTGACATCGCCCCGGCCCACCGGTGCGGGCCCGCAACTGCCGATAATCGGGGATGACTTCAACTTCTCCGCCACCTGCCGGCACAACGGTGACCCCGGGCTTCGGCACCCTGCCCCTGTCCCCGGCCATGCTGGACAACCTGGAACAACTGGGTTACCGGTCCATGACCGCCATCCAGGCCGCCGCCCTGCCCCCGGCCCTGCTGGGCAAGGACATCATCGCGCAGGCGAAGACTGGCAGCGGCAAGACCGCCGCCTTCGCCCTGACCCTGCTTGCCAACCTCAACCCAAGGCGTTTTGCCGTGCAGGCCCTGGTACTGTGCCCGACCCGCGAACTGGCCGACCAGGTGACCACCGAGGTGCGCCGCCTGGCGCGTGCTGAAGACAACGTCAAGGTGGTCACCCTGTGCGGCGGCGTGCCGCTGCGCGGCCAGCTGGCCACACTGGAACACGGCGCACACATCGTGGTGGGCACACCGGGCCGCATCATGGACCACCTGGAACGTGGCAGCCTGCAACTGGACGCCCTCAACACCCTGGTGCTGGACGAGGCCGACCGGATGCTCGACATGGGCTTTTTTGACGATATCGCGACCGTGGTCAGGCGCTGCCCGAAGTCCCGTCAGACGCTGCTGTTCTCCGCCACCTACCCGGAGGGCATTGCCAAGCTCAGCGCGCAGTTCATGCGCGAGCCGGTGACCGTGAAGGTGGAGACCCAGCACGCGGGCGCCCAGATCGAGCAGCGCTGGTACGAAGTGACCGAGAACGAACGGCTGGACGTGGTGGGTCGGCTCCTGGCCCATTTCCGCCCGGCCAGCACCCTGGCCTTCTGCAACACCAAGGCCCAGTGCCGCGACTTGGTGGCCGTCCTGCAAGCCCAGGGCATCAGCGCACTGGCCCTGTTCGGCGAACTGGAGCAGCGCGAGCGTGACCAGGTGCTGGTGCGTTTTGCCAACCGCAGCTGCTCGGTGCTGGTGGCCACCGACGTGGCCGCACGCGGCCTCGACATTGCCAGCCTGGCGGCGGTGATCAACGTGGATGTCACGCCCGACCCCGAGGTGCACATCCACCGCATTGGCCGCACCGGTCGCGCCGGTGAAAGGGGCCTGGCGCTCAACCTCGCCAGCCTGGACGAAATGGGCAGCGTCGGACGCATCGAGCAACTCCAGGGACGCGAATCCGACTGGTACCCCCTTGGCGAGCTCACGCCGGCCAGCAACGAGCCCCTGGTACCACCCATGGTCACGCTGCACATCCAGGGTGGGCGCAAGGAAAAGATCCGTGCAGGTGATGTGCTGGGCGCCCTGACGGCCGACCTCGGGTACACACGCGAGCAGGTCGGCAAGATCAATGTGAACGAATGGTCCACCTATGTGGCCGTTGACCGCGACATCGCACGGCAGGCCGCCAGTCGCCTCAATGCCGGACGCATCAAGGGCAGAAGCGTCAAGGTCCGGGTTCTGGAAGAATGAACCACCCCAGCCGTCCTCTTGCCCCTGGAAGGAGACCTGCATGGATCGACGCCTGTTTGCCATCACGATGAGCGCATGGATGCTCGGCCGCCCTGGCTGGGCGAAGTCCGACGCAAATGAAGATGACCATGACAGCCACACCAGCCTGCCCCCCGGTTTCACCGTACCCGAGGCATTGCTGCAACAGTCTGTGGCGCAGCGCTTTCCGATGCGCTATCCGGTACCAGGCCTGCTCAACCTGGATGTCCAGGTGCCACAGATCCGGCTCCTGCCCGAGCAGAACCGGCTGGCGGCCGACATGGCCGTGCTGGCTGCGGGGCCAGCGCTCAACCGAAGCCACCGAGGCAGCTTCGATGTGGACTTTGCATTGCGCTATGAATCTCGCGACCGCACGGTTCGTGCCCACCAGCTGCGCCTGAACCGCCTGCGCTTCCCGACGCTGCAGCCGGGCGTGGTGGACATGCTCAACACCTATGCACCCCTGATCGGCCAGCAGTTCCTGCAGGAGGTGGTGCTGCACCAGCTCAGCCCCAAGGACCTGGCGATGGCCGATGCGCTGAACATGCAGCCGGGGAGCATCACCGTCACCGGTCAGGGGCTGCGCATCGGCCTCGTGCTCAAGCCCCTTTGAGTCTCACAATCCATCACCCTCTGGGATGGTGCTGGGCAACGATGTTCTTCAGGCGCTCTCGGGCCACGTGGGTGTAGATGGTGGTGGTCGAGATGTCAGCGTGTCCCAGCAGCATCTGCACCACCCGCAGGTCGGCGCCGTGGTTGAGCAGGTGGGTGGCAAAAGCGTGGCGAAGCGTGTGTGGCGAGATCGGGCTGCGAATGCCGGCCTGCAGGGCATAGCGTTTGACCAGGTTCCAGAACATCACACGGCTCATGGCCTGCCCGGCCTTGACGCCGCGGGACGTGACGAACAGGTCTTCACTGGAGACGCCCCGCAGTATGTCGGGACGGGCCTCTGCAAGGTATCGCTGCAGCCACTGCCCGGCCACCTCGCCAAAGGGCACCAGCCGCTCCTTCGCTCCCTTGCCGGTGATGCGCAGCACATGGGCTGCCCGGTCTACGTGCCAGGCCTTCAGGGCCACCAGCTCGCTCACGCGCAGGCCGCTGGCGTACATCAATTCCAGCATGCTGCGGTCCCGAATTCCCAACGCCGTGCCCGTGTCCGGGGCGGCCAGCAAGGCCTCCACCTGGCTTTCGGTCAGTGTCTTGGGCACACGCATGGGTTGCCGAGCGGCCAGCAGCCGCAAGGTGGGGTCGACGCCGATGCGCCGCTCGCGCAGGGCCCAGCGGAAGTAGCGGCGAAACACCGTCAGCCGACGGTTGGCAGTGGTGGCCCGGGTTCCCACGTGACGGTCCGCAAAATAGGCATTCAGGTCGGCTTCACTGGCCGCGTCCAGCGCCACTCCGCGCTGACCCAGCCAGGCGTTCAGCTGGGTCAGATCGCGGCGGTAGGCATCCAGGGTGTTCCGCGACAGGCCCTCCTCCAGCCAGAGGGCGTCGATGAAGCTGTTCAGTGCATCGGTGTGGCCGACTACCGGAATGGACATGGGCAGAACGCTCTTCTCGGGGAAAACCCGCCCCTTCGAGTACGCAAATCCCGGGGGGTGGTGGGGCGGGACTTGCGGTATTCTGCCCGCTTGTCTTTCATTCCTACAGGAGACCGTCCATGCGTTTGCTTCATAAGATTGGTGTGGGCCTGGCGCTCAGCGCAGCCGTGTTGTCCGGCGCCGCGGTGGCCCAGCAGCAACAGTTCATCAACGTGTTGACCGGTGGCCAGAGTGGTGTCTACTACCCGCTGGGTGTCGCCTTGTCGCAGATCTTTGCCAAGGACATTCCGAACGTGCGCTCGACGGCACAGGTCACCCGTGCCTCGGCGGAAAACCTCAACCTGCTGCAGGCTGGCCGCGGTGAGCTCGCCCTGACTCTGGCGGACGCCCTGTCGGATGCCTGGAACGGCAACGCCGAGGCCGGATTCAACAACAAGCTCGACAAACTGCGCGGCCTTTCGGGCACCTACAACAACTACATCCAGATCGTTGCCAACGCCGATTCCGGCATCAAGACGCTGGCCGACCTCAAGGGCAAGCGCGTGTCGGTCGGTGCCGCACGTTCGGGCACCGAACTCAATGCACGCGCCGTGTTCAAGGCCGCCGGCCTGAGCTACCAGGACATGGCCAAAATCGAGTACCTGCCGTTTGGCGAGTCGGTCGAACTCATGAAGAACCGCCAACTGGATGCCACGCTGCAGTCGGCTGGTCTGGGTGTGGCGTCCATCCGCGACCTGGCAACCGCCGTCAAGATCGTGGTCATCCCAGTGCCCGCCGATGTGATCGCCAAAATTGGTGACGCGGCCTACCAGGCTGCCGTGATCCCGGCCAACACCTACACCGGGCAGACCGAGGACGTGGCCACCGCCGCCATCCCCAACTTCCTGGTGACCCACAGCGGCGTGCCTGAGGAACTGGTCTACCGCAAGACCAAAGCCATGTACGAGAACCTCGACACCCTCTACGCGGCCCACAATGCCGCCAAGGCGATCAAGCGCGAGAACGCCATCAAGGGCATGCCCGTGCCCCTGCACCCCGGCGCTGAACGCTACTACAAGGAAATCGGGCTGATCAAGTGATGCCAGGCCGGGTTCCGCTGAAGCGGCGCCCGGCCCTGCCGGCCAACGGCCGGCACCAGCGGGGCCCCGGCACATGCACGGGGCCTTTCTGTTAATGCGTTCCTGCGCGTCACGGGCCGTTGCCGGCCCCAGTCATTCACCGAGGTTCCGATGAACGAACAAAACACAGGCACATCTGACACTGCTCAAGGCCACGCAGGGGTCAGTCCGGCCAGTGCCGTCTTCTGGATTGCCATAGCCTTCTCGGCCTACCAGATCTGGATGGCTTCCTTCCACCCGCTGTCCAGCCAGGTGATCCGCGCCATCCACGTCGGCTTTGTATTGCTGATGATCTTTGTGCTGTTCCCGCCCATGGGCGGACGCAACACATTCTGGAAGGCACTGGGGTGGCTGCTGGGCCTGGCCGGCTTTGCCAGCGGGCTCTACCAGTGGGTGTTCGAGGCCGATCTGACGGTGCGTGCCGGCGAGCTCACACAGGCAGACTGGGTCATCGGGATCATTGCACTGGTACTGGTGTTCGAAGCCGCCCGCCGCGTCATGGGCTGGGGTTTGCCGGTCATCTGTGGCATCTTCCTGGCCTATGCGGTGTTCGGCCAGCACCTGCCGGGCAATCTCGCGCACCGCGGCTACGGTCTGGACCAGATCGTGGGTCAGCTCAGTTTCGGCACAGAGGGCATTTACGGCACACCCACCTATGTGTCGTCAACCTTCATCTTTTTGTTCATCCTGTTCGGCGCCTTCCTGGAACAGGCCGGCATGATCCGGCTGTTCAATGACTTTGCCATGGGCACGGTCGGTCACACCCGCGGTGGCCCTGCCAAGGTGTCGGTCATCTCCTCTGGCCTGATGGGCACCATCAACGGCTCAGGTGTGGCCAACGTGGTCACCACGGGCCAGTTCACCATTCCGCTGATGAAGCGCTTTGGCTACAGCCCGGCCTTTGCCGGCGGTGTCGAGGCCACATCCAGCATGGGCGGTCAGATCATGCCGCCGGTCATGGGCGCGGTGGCCTTCATCATGGCCGAAACCATTAACGTGCCCTACCTGTCCATCGTGAAGGCGGCCGTCATACCGGCCATCCTGTACTTCGTCACCGCCTTCTGGATGGTGCACCTGGAAGCCGGTCGGCGCGGCCTGACCGGTCTGCCCAAGGAAGAGTGCCCCAACCCATGGACGGCGGTGCGTGAGCGCTGGTATCTGCTGCTGCCGCTGGCCGGCCTGGTGGCCCTGCTCTTCTCGGGCTACACGCCGCTGTTTTCCGGCACGGTCGGCCTGGGCCTGACCGTCATCCTGATCTTCGGGGCCGCCGTGATTTCCGGGGTCAAGGGCCTGGCGCTGCGGGGACTGTTCTGGGTGCTGCTGGGTTTCGCGTGCGCCGGCTTCCTGCAGTTCGGCGTCGCGACCTTCTTTGTGATCACGCTGGTGCTGATCGCCCTGACCTACATCCGCCGGGTGGGTGGCGACACCCGCCAGCTGGCGGTGCGGGCCCTGGTGGACGGTGCCCGGCACGCCCTGCCGGTGGCCATTGCCTGCGCACTGGTGGGGGTGATCATCGGCACCATCAACCTCACTGGCGTGGCCGCCGAAATGGGCGGCCACATCATCGCCATCGGACGCGAAAGCCTGTTCCTCGCGCTGTTCCTGACCATGCTCACCTGCCTGGTCCTCGGCATGGGCATTCCGACCATTCCCAACTACATCATCACCAGCTCGCTGGCGGCACCGGTGTTGCTGGAACTGGGGGTGCCGCTGATCGTCTCACACATGTTCGTTTTCTATTTCGGCATCATGGCCGACCTGACGCCACCGGTGGCGCTGGCCTGCTTTGCAGCCGCACCAATCGCACGCGAGAAGGGTCTGAAGATCAGCATGCAGGCCTTGCGCGTGGCCATTGCCGGCTTCATCGTGCCCTATATGGCGGTCTACAGCCCTGCCCTGATGCTGCAAGGGGGTGACTGGACCGATGTGGCCTATGTCGTGTTCAAGGCCTTGCTGGCCATCGGCATGTGGGGAGCGGGCGCCATCGGCTTCCTTTTCGCTCCACTGAACTGGTTCGAGCGTCTCTTTGCCATCGTCGCGGCGAGCTTCCTGGTACTGGCACTGCCGATCACCGACGAGATTGGCCTGGGTGCCATCACCGCGTTCCTGGTCTGGCACGCATGGCGCGCACGCAGACAGCGCGCCATGCTGGCCGCACAGTGAACGTGCATTGAGCCGACCGTGAGCACGGCACCCCTGCTGGCCCTGGGCATCTGCCTGAGTCTGCAGGGGGCGCCGCAACCGCTGGTGGTGTTCATTCCCGGCGACCGCTTCACCCTGGCCTGGACCCACTCCATCGAGCTCCAGCGCTGGGAGGAAGACTACGAAGTTCGCCCTGGCCCTCAACCTGGAACGGCCTTCCTCCATGCCCTGGCAGCCCGCGTGCGCGGCTCGGCCGCAGGCATGGAGCCGCCGCCCGACGCACGTCTGGTCAACGGCTGGTACCAGTACACGCCCACCGAAACCGTGCCCGCCCGGTTGCTCCTGAGCCGATCCGCCTATGTGCCGGACTACGAACGCTGTGACGCGCTGCAAGGCTGCCAGCCTCTGGCGCACTGGTTGCCCAGCGACGGCGGTGTCACCGAACTGACGGCCTGCATGCGGGCCATGCCCGCCATCGATCGCTGAAGTCCGCCGCCTTGATATGCTCGACAGGTGAACTTCGCCGAACTGCTTTTCCCCGATTTCTCGCTCATCCTGTTCGGCTACCTGCTGTGCCGTTTCACGGCGCTGGACCGCGGCGTCTGGGGCCAGGTCGAACGCCTGGTCTACTATGTGCTGTTTCCGGTGCTGCTGTTTCAGGCCGTGCTGCGCAGTCCGCTGGACCTTTCCGCCGCCTCCAGTTTGGTGGGGGCTGCGCTCAGCCTGGGGGTGGCCGCCATCCTGCTGAACTACAGCATCCCACACTGGCCCTGGCTCGGTCGCCATGTCGACCGTCGGCTGCATGCGGCCAGTGCGCAGGTCGGCTTCCGCTTCAACTCCTTCATTGCACTGGCACTGGCTGATCGCGTGGCTGGTCCGCAGGGACTGCTCATGATCGCGGTCATCATCGGCGTCTGCGTGCCCCTGTTCAACGTCGGGGCTGTCTGGCCCATGGCGCGTCATGGCGGTCAGGGATTTCTGCGCGAGCTGCTGCGCAACCCGCTCATCATTGCCACCGCCAGTGGCCTGGTGGCGAACCTGGCGGGCTTCACCATTCCGAACTGGCTGGAGCCCAGCGTCAGCCGCATCGGTCAGGCCTCGCTGGCCCTGGGCCTGATGGCCGCGGGCGCGGGCATGCAATTCGGCAGTCTGGCAAAGGCCAAAGCCTTGGGCGCCGCCGTCCTGGGCATCAAGCACCTGGGCATGCCCTTGATGGCCCTGGGGCTGTCCCATCTGTTCGGCCTGGATCCCACCCAGACCGCCATCCTGCTGATGTTCTCGGCCATGCCCACCGCGTCCAGCTGCTACGTATTGGCCGCCCGCATGGGCTACAACGGCGACTATGTGGCCGGACTGGTCACACTGTCGACCATGCTCGGCATGGCGAGCTTGCCATTTGCGCTGGGGGTGTTGTCATGATAGCCATACGCAAGGGCGCTCCCAAAAGCGCGCAGCCCCGCCAGCGAGCAGCCCTTTGGGTGACGCACCAAGGGTGACCCCATGAAAGTCATGCTGCTCGGCGCATCTGGCGTCACAGGTCGTGAAGTCCTCCGGGGCCTGTTGGATGCACCGGAGATCACCTCCGTCGTGGCGCCGGTTCGTTCGCCGCTGGCGGTGAGCCATGCCAAGCTACAGGCTCCGGTGGTGAATTTCGATCAGCTCCCGGGCCAGCCCGGGCTGTACCGGGTGGATGCCGTGATCTGCTGCCTGGGAACAACCATCCGCAAGGCCGGTTCACGCGAGGCATTCCATCGTGTCGACCATGACTACCCATTGCAGGCAGCCAGACTGGCTCGGGCGGCCGGTGCCCGCCATTTCCTGCTGATGTCCGCCGCCGGGGCCCGCGCCGACTCGCCGGTGTTCTACAGTCAGGTCAAGGGCCAACTGGAGCAAGACCTCAAGGCCTTGGACTTTGACAGCCTCGTCATCTTTCAGCCCGGGCTGCTCCTGGGCAAACGCGAGGAGTTCCGGCTGGGTGAAGTCCTTGCGGGCCACCTGATGCCACTGCTCAATGCCACCCTGGTGGGGAAACTGAGCCGCTACCGGGCCATTGAGGTTTGCGCCGTTGCCCGGGCCATCGTCAGACAGGCCAGGCAGTTGGCCAGCCAGCCGGCAACAACGCTCGGATGGCGGGTGCTTCATCACGACGACATGCAGGCATTGGCCAGGCAACCGGCCTGATGATGCCCTTCCGATCGAACGCAGCGGTCCGGTGCGTGCCCTTCGACCGGGGCCAATGCTATGCTGACCAGCCGGGCGCCGCCCAAAGACAAACATCCCCCGGAGACTCCATCATGCCTGCCTCTTCCATTTCTAGGGCCCTACCATCCGTGTTGCTGTTCGCTGCGGCGTGCCTGTCTGCGCCTGCGACAACCCTGGCCCAATCCGAGGAGCCCAACAGCAGCATCGCTGCCTGCCTGAAGGCCTGGGACAACCACCCGTTTGGCAGCAACCCCGCCTACCGGACCTTGTCGACCTCGGTGAAGGTGTTCGGCATTGGACAGGACACGGTGGACAGCCAGGTGACAGCCGAACCTGCCCTGGTGCTGATCAACCCCGGTGTGAACGTCATGGGTGGCAGCAAGATCGAACTGCTCAACCCCAAAGGTTGGTACTGCATGCGCACCACCGTCAACGTGATGGGTGGCATGGAAATCAAGGTGCACTGCGATGCCCGGCTGGCGCTGACTTCAGACGGCACCACCGTGCTGGGCAACAACCCTGAAAGCAAGGGTGTGACGGTGATGGGCTCGACCCGTGTGGAACGGGTGGGTTGCGGTCAGGCCAGCTGAACGTCAAATCGCCTTGGCCAACCGCCCCACACCCTCGCGGATGCGGTCCACGCCCACCGTGGCAAAGCTCAGGCGCAAGGTGGCGTGGTCGGCGTTGTTGGCGTAGAACGGCGCCCCTGGCACAAAGGCCACGCCCTGGTCGATGGCGCGCCTGGCCAGCTCACCGCCATCGGCCACCTTGCCTGCCACCCCCGTCAGGCGGGCCCAGACGAACAGACCGCCCTGCGGTTGCACAAACGTGATCGCATCACCCAGTTCGCTGCGGAGGGCATCGCCCATGGCGGCGGCGCGCTCGGCGTAGACGGCACGCACCTTGGCCAGGGTGCCTGGCATGCGGCCTGCCTTGAGGTACTGGGCGGCCGTGGCCTGGGCAAAGGTGCTGGTGTGGGCGTCGCTGAACTGCTTGCACATGGTGGCCTTGGCCAGCAGATCGGCCGGCGCCACCATCCAGCCCACGCGCAGGCCGGGCGAAAGCACCTTGCTCAGGCTGCCACAGTGAACGAGACGATCGCGGCTGCCCGGCACCTGGGGCGACAGGGCCAGCAGGCTGGGTGGAGGAGCCTCGCCGAAATACAGGTCGCCATACGGATCGTCTTCCACGATGAGGACGTTGTGCTGCACAGCCAGCTCCAGCACCCGTCGGCGCCGCTCCAGGCTGAGCATGGCCCCGCTGGGGTTGCCGAAAGTGGGGATCAGGTAAACGAACTTGGGCTTGTGCTCTACGATCAGCTGTTCCAGCGCATCGGTCTGCACGCCGTTGCCATCGACCGGCGCAGTCACCAGGTCGGCCCCGTACAGGCGGAAGCACTGTATGGTGGCCAGGAACGTGGGGCCCTCGACGATGACCTTGTCGCCAGGCGACACCAGCGTCTTGCCCAGCAAGTCGAGGGCTTGCTGGCTGCCGGTGGTGACGATGAGATCGTTGGCGGTCACACCCTGGTTGCCCTTGCTGGCCATGAAAGAGGCCAGCTGTTCGCGCAGGGGCTGGTAGCCCTCGGTTGCTCCGTACTGCAGGGCGCCTCCGGCCTCCTCGGTCAGCGCGCAGTTGACCGCTTCACGGATGCCATCGACATCGAACAGGGCACTGTCAGGAAATCCGCCGGCGAAGCTGATGATGCCGGGTTTGCCCAGCAGCTTGAACAGCTCGCGGATGGCGGAGGTCTCGACGTTGTTGAGGCGGTCGGCGAAGGGCGTGGAAAAGGGCATGGCGGCGTCCGTGTTCGGTTCAGGGAAATCGACGATCCGGCATTGTCGCCAATTTGGGACGCAGGAATCGTGCGCTGTTCGCGCAGCTAGACTTGCACCTTGACATGCAAACCCCCACGAAGGCCATGCCAGACGCCAAGCCCATGACCCCGACACAGATCGAGGACTTCTTTGCCACGCTGCAGGCGGCCAACCCGCAGCCGGTGACCGAACTCGAGTACACCAGTGTGTTCGAACTGCTGACGGCCGTGCTGCTGTCGGCCCAGGCCACCGACGTGGGAGTCAACAAGGCCACACGCCGGCTGTTCCCGGTGGCCAACACACCGCAGAAAATCCTGGCGCTGGGGTTGGACGGGCTGGAGTCCTACATCAGAACCATCGGCCTGTACCGCAGCAAGGCCAAACACCTGATTGAAACCTGCCGCATTCTGGTGGAGCGCCACGGTGGCGAGGTGCCACGCTCACGCGAGGCGCTGGAAGCGCTGCCAGGGGTGGGCCGCAAGACAGCCAACGTGGTGCTGAACGTGGCCTTCGGCCAGCCGACCATGGCAGTCGACACGCACATCTTCCGCGTGGGCAACCGGACCGGACTGGCACCGGGCAAGACGCCCCTCGAGGTGGAAAAGGCCCTCCTCAAGCGGGTACCTGCCAGGTACATGGTGGACGCGCACCACTGGCTGATCCTGCATGGGCGATATGTGTGTCAGGCACGCAAACCGCTGTGCGGACAGTGTGCCGTGTCGGCGTGCTGCAATTTCCGTCAGAAGACCGCCTGAGCTCGGCCACCTGCAGTGCAGTGCGTCGGGGACCGGCGCTGGCGATCAGCCCGCCTTGCTGTTCTTGAGCACGGCCAGCACCTTCTGCTCACCCTGCTTTCGCTCACAGGTGTTGGGGTCCCGGCCACAGACGCCGCACTGCTTCTCCCCCATCAGGGCGGCGGCCCCGCCGCACGACCCCTGCAGCGGTTTGCCGCGAAGGATCAGACCCAGGGCGAGGGCCCCGAAGAAAGCCAGGAACAGCAGCAGGGCGAACAGGATTTCCATCGTCGTCTTTCGGTGCGCTCAAGGCTGCACATTGTCCAGATAAGGCGGCATGCGGCTGCTCTGCCGCGTGCGACGCCCCCCATTGTCGTGGTAGACCCAAAATACCGCCAACTGGTTCTCTTCGGCCGCGGCCATGCCTCGCTCCTCGTCCAGCACCATGAGGGCCGTGGCCCACGCATCCGCCAGGGCCACATTGGATGCGATCACGCTCACCGAGACCGGAGGATCGGCGACCGGGTAACCGCTGACCGGATCGATGACATGCGAAAACCGCCGCCCCTCCAGTTCGAAGAAATTGCGGTAGTTTCCCGAAGTCGCCAGGGCGCCTTCGCTGAGGCTGACCCGCGCCAGGATGCGGCCCGTAACCGAGGGATCCGGTGCTTCGATGCCGATGCGCCAGGGCCCGCCGGCCGGTCCCTGGCCGCGGGTCGCCACCTCACCGCCAATCTCGACCATGTAGTGTTCGACCCCCTGTGTTCGAAGTACATCGGCAATCAGGTCAACTCCATAGCCCTTGGCTATGGCTGAAAAATCCAGTCGAACCGGGGCACTCTTGACCAACTGGCCGGGCGCCGGCTGCCCGACCGCGTCGAGGCGCCCCCTGGCCTGCTCTATGGTCACGGGATCAGGCAGGCGGGTCAGGGGCTGCTCGGGCCTGGGCCAGCCAAAACCCCAGAGGTTGACCAAAGCGCCGACGGTAGGATCGAAAGCTCCTCCACTGGCCTGGTGCACCTGCCGTGAAAGGTCCAGCATGTGCTCGAAATCGGCATCAGCCGACACGATCTGGCCAACCGGCGCCTCGTTGAAGGCGGTGATCAGCGAGTCGGGCCGGTAGGTGGACAGGCTGGCGTTCAGTGCTTCAAGCCGAGCATCCACCGCGGCTTGAAGCGCGACGATATCGAAAGAGCGGGTGGGCAGCCGAAAACGGATGTGGTAGCGCGTACCCATGGTCGCGCCTTCGAGCAGCTGGTAGGGCTGCTCCCGAACACATCCGGCTGCGCCCATCAGGGCCGCCAGCGGCAGGGTCGACAGCAGGCCGACGGCCCGACGGCGGCGCATGAAGAATGCTTTCCGTGCGATCAGCCGCCGAAGTCGTCGAGCATGATGTGCTCGTCCTCAACGCCCAGATCCTTGAGCATTTTGATGACCGAAGCATTCATCATCGGCGGGCCGCACATGTAGAACTCGCAGTCTTCCGGTGCCGGGTGGTCCTTGAGGTAGCTCTCGTACACCACGTTGTGGATGAAGCCCGTGGGCCCGGTCCAGTTGTCTTCGGGCAACGGGTCCGATAGGGCCAGGTGCCAGCTGAAGTTCTCGTGCTTGCGGGCCAGTTCGTCGAACTCTTCGACGTAGAAGGTCTCGCGCAGGCTGCGCGCACCGTACCAGAAGCTGATCTTGCGCTTGCTGTTGAGGCGCTTGAGCTGGTCGAAGATGTGCGAGCGCATCGGAGCCATGCCGGCGCCGCCACCGATGAACACCATCTCGTTGTCGGTTTCCTTGGCGAAGAACTCGCCATAAGGGCCCGAGACCTTCACCTTGTCGCCCGGCTTGAGTGAAAACACCCAGGACGACATCTTGCCGGGCGGGATGCCTTTGGCACCCGGCGGCGGGGAAGCCACACGGATGTTGAACTTGATGAGTCCCTTCTCTTCCGGATAGTTGGCCATGGAGTAGGCACGGATGACCGTCTCATCGACCTTGGAGACGTTGTCGAACACCTTGAAGCGATCCCAGTCGCCGCGGTACTCGTCGGGAATGTCGAAGTCCCTGTAGTTGACCACGTGTGGCGGGCACTCCAGCTGTACGTAGCCACCGGCGCGGAAGTCCACACTCTCGCCTTCGGGAATCTTGAGCACCAGTTCCTTGATGAAGGTGGCGACGTTGTCGTTGGAGAGCACGGTGCACTCCCACTGCTTGACACCGAAGAACTCAGGCTCGACCTCGATCTTCATGTCCTGCTTGACCGGAACCTGGCACGCCAGGCGGGCGTGGTCGCGCACCTCGCCACGCGTGAAGTGCTGCTCTTCGACCGGCAGGATGGCACCGCCACCCTCGATCACATGGCAGCGGCACTGGGCACAGGTTCCGCCACCGCCACAGGCCGACGACAGGAAGATGCCTTCGTTGGCCAGCGTCTGCAGCAACTTGCCTCCGGCCGGAACGGTCAGGGTACGCTGGGGGTCGCCGTTGATCTCGATCTTCACGTCGCCACTGCTCACCAGGTGCGAACGGGCATACAGGATCACGAACACCAGGGCCATGATCATGACGGTGAACATCGCCACACCGCCTGCAATCGTGGTCACATCCATCTTTGCTGTTCCTTGATGTCGATGGTTGTAGGGTCAGATCGACATGCCGCCGAAGGACATGAAGCCCAGCGACATGAGGCCGACCGTGATGAAGGTGATGCCAAGGCCACGCAGGCCTTCGGGCACGTCGCTGTACTTGAGCTTCTCGCGGATGCCCGCGAGCGCAGAAATGGCCAGCAGCCAGCCGATGCCGGCGCCCAAGCCGTAGACCACGCTCTCACCGAACTGGTAGTCTCGCTCGACCATGAACAAGGCCGCACCCAGGATGGCACAGTTCACCGTGATGAGCGGCAGGAACACGCCCAGTGCGTTGTAGAGCTTGGGAACGTACTTGTCGAGGAACATTTCCAGAATCTGCACCACGGCGGCAATCAGACCAATGTAGACAAGAAAGCCCAGGAAGCCCAGGTTCACGTCCGGAAGTCCAGCCCATGAAAGGGCTCCGTCCTTGAGCAGGTACTGATAGATCAGGTTGTTCAGTGGCACCGTGATGCCCAGCACCACGACCACGGCAATGCCCAACCCGACAGCGGTCTCGACCTTCTTGGACACGGCCAGGAAGGTACACATGCCGAGGAAGAAGGCCAGTGCCATGTTCTCGATGAACACGGCCCGGATCAGCAAGGCGATGTAATGTTCCATCAGTGGGCCTCCAGGGACTTCGATTGCGGCGCCATGGTCAGCTCCTTCTTCTCGACCTGCTGGCGTTTCCAGCTGCGCAGGATCCAGATGAAGCCACCGATGATGAAGAAGGCGCTGGGCGGCAACAGGAACAGGCCGTTGGGCACGTACCAGCCACCGTTCTCCACCGTGGGCAGCACCGTCATGCCCAGCAGGGTGCCGCTGCCAAGAATCTCGCGAACCACAGCCACGAACACCAGTACCGCGCTGTAGCCGAGGCCATTGCCAATGCCGTCCAGAAAGCTGGGCAGAGGCGGGTTGCTCATGGCATAGGCCTCGGCACGCCCCATCACGATGCAGTTGGTGATGATCAGGCCCACAAACACCGAGAGCGACTTGGCGATGTCATAGGCCACTGCCTGCAGGATCTGGTCAACCACGATCACCAGCGAGGCGATGATGGTCATCTGCACGATGATGCGGATGCTGGATGGAATGTGGTTGCGGATGACCGATATGAACAGGTTGGAGAACGCGGTCACAGAGGTCAGCGCTGCACACATGACCAGCGCCGTGGCCAGGCTGGTGGTGACGGCCAGGGCCGAGCAGATGCCCAGGATCTGCAGGGCAATCGGGTTGTTGACGAAGATGGGTTCAAGCAGAACTTTTTTGCTGTCGGTCGACATGATGGGTCATCCTTTGCCAGCTTGGAGGTGCGCGATGAAGGGACCGTAGCCGCCTTCGCCGAGCCAGAAACGGACCATGTTGTCCACGCCCTTGGTGGTGAGCGTGGCACCACTGAGGCCATCGATCTCGCCGGGACCGCCGGCCTTGCCCTTGACCACTGACAGCGCCACGCTGCCGTCGTCCTTGAAAGCTGCCTGTCCAGGCCACTGGGCACGCCAGTCGTCGTTCTCGACCTTGGCACCCAGACCGGGGGTTTCCTTGTGTTCGTAGTACGAGAGTCCGCGTACCGTGCGCAGGTCACCCTCGAGCACCAGAATGCCGTACATGGCTCCCCACAGGCCGGCACCATGGATGGGCAGGACCAGCAGGTCGGTCTGCCCGCTCTCGTTCTGGCGCAGGTAGACGGTGGCGAACCTCGCCTGGCGCTGGATGCCGGCCGGGTCGTTGCCACGCAGCGAGCGCGACAGCGCGGGCACGCGCGAGGCGGTCCGGTCGTTGTAGTTGCGCGGGTCGACACCAGCCTGCTGCAGTTCCTCGTCGGTGGCGAAACGCCCTTCGGCCAGGTTGACCAGACGCAACTCGAACTGGTCAAAAAGGCGCTGAATCTCGTCGCGGCTCTGGCCTGGCTTGAGCAGGCCGGCCGCGGCCAGCACGTTCTTGTTGCGGTCCAGCGCCTTGTTGGCATCTTGCATGGGCTTGAGGCCCACCGCAGCCACCGAGACCAGAACAGAACAGACCAGGCACAGCGTCAGCGCCACGGTCAGGGTTTTCTTGACGGAGTCGTGTTTACTGCTCATAACGGACGAGCCTTCGCTTGATGTTGGCCTTGATCACGAAGTGGTCGATCAGCGGGGCGAACAGGTTGGCGAACAAGATGGCCAGCATCATGCCCTCGGGGAAGGCGGGGTTGACCACGCGGATCAGCACCACCATGAAGCCGATCAGCGCGCCGAACAACCACTTGCCGGTATCGGTCATGGAAGCGGACACCGGGTCGGTGGCCATGAAGATCATGCCGAAGGCGAAACCGCCGAGCACGAAATGCCACCAGAACGGCATGGCCATCATGGGGTTGGTATCGGACCCGATGGCATTGAACAGCAGGCTGGTGGCGACCATGCCGAGAAACACCCCACTGACGATGCGCCAGGAGGCGATACCGGTCCAGAGAAGCACCGCGCCACCCAGCAAGATGGCGAGGGTCGAGACTTCGCCGATGCTGCCCTGCATGTTGCCGAAGAATGCGTCGAGCCAGGTCAGGGAGCCGCCCCAGGGGTGGGCCATGGCCTGGACGCCGCCAGCCGCCGCCTGGCTGAGGGCGGTGGCACCACTGAACCCATCCACCGCGGTCCATACGCTGTCGCCCGATATTTCGGCCGGGTAGGCAAAGAACAGGAAGGCTCGGCCGGTGAGCGCCGGGTTGAGAAAGTTCTTGCCGGTGCCACCGAAAACCTCCTTGCCGACCACCACGCCGAAACTGATCCCTAGCGCCACCTGCCACAGCGGCATGTCGGGCGGCAGGATGAGGGCGAACAGCACTGAAGTGACAAAGAAGCCTTCGTTGACCTCGTGCCCGCGGACCGTGGCAAACAGGACTTCCCAGAATCCACCCACGATGAAGGTGACGGCATAGATGGGCAGGAAATACGCCGCACCGTGCCAGAAGCAGTCCCACCAGCTGGCGGGGTCGTATCCCGCGGCCAGACCGATGAACCAGCCACGCCAGCCGGACACCTCGGCGATACCCATCTGTGCCATGGCGGTATTGGCCTGAAAGCCCAGGTTGTACATGCCCCAAAACATGGCCGGGAAGGTGCACAGCCAGACAGTGATCATGACCCGCTTGAGGTCAATGCCGTCACGCACATGGGCGCCGCTGTGGGTAACGCTCTTGGGCGAGTAGAAGATGGTATCGACCGCTTCGTACAGCGCGTAGAAGCGGTGCCACTTGCCTCCCTTGAGGAAGTGGGGTTCGATGCGGTCCAGAAATGATCGGAGTGCTTGCATGCTCAACCTTCTTTCTCGATGCGGGTGAGGTTGTCGCGCAGGATGTCGCCGTACTCGTATTTGCCGGGACAGACGTAGGTACACAGTGCCAGATCTTCCTCGTCGAGCTCAAGCGCACCGAGCTGCTCGGCGACTTCGAGATCACCGACGATCAGCGAGCGCAGCAGCTGCGTGGGCAGGATGTCCAGCGGCATGACCTTTTCGTAGGCGCCGATGGGCACCATGGCGCGCGGAGAGCCGTTGGTGCTGGTGTTCATGGCAAAGCGCTTGCCGCCCATGAACTGGGACAGGTAGATGCGCATGGCCGAGAAGCGGTCCGTACCGGGTGACATCCAGCCCATGAAGACGCGCTCGTCACCCTCCGGCAACACCGACACATGCTGGTGATAGCGTCCGAGGAAGCCAATGTGGTCAGAGGCGGTCCGGCCGGAGAGCACCGAACCGGAGATGGTGCGGTGTTTGCCAGCATGCAATTCGCCCTGGGTCAGCTGGGCCAGGTCGGCGCCGACGCGTGTGCGCAGCAGGCGCGGCTTGCGCACGGAAGGACCGGCCAGGGCCACGACTCGGGTCAGGTCGATCCTGCCGGTGGTGAACAGGCGGCCAATGGAGATCACGTCCTGGTAGTTGACGCTCCAGACCTGGCGGTGACGGCCGGCGGGCATCAGGAAATGCATGTGGGTGCCGGTCAGGCCTGCGGGGTGCGGGCCGTCGAATGCTTCGGCGCGCACCTGCGAGGAGCGCACGGCGGGCAGACGGGCTCCGGGTGCGTGACAGACGAACACGGTCGGAGCCAGCCGGGCCAGAACATCGAGACCGGACACGAACGCATCGGCGCCTTCGTCCAGCACCGGCTGCGGATCGAAGCCCAGCGGGTGGGTGTCCATGACATTGACGAAGATGGCGGCAGGCTGCGCATCGGGTGCAGGCACCTTGCTGAAGGGGCGCGTGCGCAGGGCAGTCCATAACCCACTGTCGACCAGGGTGCGAACCGCCTCTTCACGCGGCAGCGCCTGCAACGCAGCGGTGTCGTGGGCCGGGAAGGTGATGCCGTCGTGATCGGGGCCCTGCTGGGCGACATCGATCACCAGGGACTCGAACATGCGCTGATGGCCACGGTGAATGGCACGCACAGTCCCGCTGGCTGGCGCCGTGTAGAGCACACCCGGCGTCTTCTTGTCCTCGAACAACACCTGCCCCAGGCGCACGGTGTCGCCCTCCTGGACCCGCATGGTCGGACGCAGGCCGATGTAGTCGGACCCCAGCAGCGCCACCGCACGGGGGACGGGGGCCACATCGAGTTCAGGGGCCGGTGCGCCCGCCAGTGGCAGGTCCAGGCCTTTTTTGATCTTGATCATGGTGGTGGTAGGGACGGGACAGCTCCAGGGAACAGACGGGTCAGGGTCCGTGAGGACTCCGCAGGGACTGCGGGTGCACTTGCGCTCCCGTTGCGGCCTCAAGGGCCACACAAGACACTGACGGGCCTTGGCGGAGCGCATGGAGTTGGCAAGACAGCATGGTCCCCGCGGGGCACGATACTGAAAAGCAGCGGGGATTTTAACCGCGACCGATTGCCTCAACCTTACCGCGTCGCACGACAAGGTTCAGCGCAACCACGCTTCGGTCCCCGCATGCAGTATCAGACCGACCAGCGCACCCACCACGGTGCCATTGATGCGAATGAATTGCAGATCGCGTCCGATGTTGTTTTCCAGTACGGCGCTCATTTCGCGTGCGTCCCAGGCCTGCACACGTTCGCTGACGAAATCGACAATGGCCGGGCGGCCACGGTCCAGCGTGGAAAGCAGCACAGCGCGGAACTGACGGTTCACGCCTTGGCGCAGTTCGGCGTCGTTTCCGAGCTGATGGCTCAGCGCATTCAGCAGGGAGAGCACGTGTTCCTGCAGGCGACTGTCGGTGGCCTGGGCGTCATCCCGCAGGCGTGCGACAAAGTCGTGCCACCAGGCCTCGACAGAAGCATTCCAGCGCGGCTGGGCAAGCCAGGAATCGCGCCAGTCGGCCACCTGCTTTTGCCAGTTCGGATCGTTCTGCAGGCGAGCGGCGGTGCGCTCGACCCAGGCATCGAAGCGATGACGCCACTCGTGATCGGGGTCGGCGGCCACCTCTTCCAGTGTGCGGGTGAGTGCGGCCACCAGCTTGCGCGTGGCCAGGCGCGCGGCCACCTGGTCCAGGCCGACGTAGCGCAACTGGGCAAGTTCGCGCGCCAGAACCTCGGTCAGTTGCTCCTGAACACGATCGCGTCCGGCCCAGGACGCCAGCTCGCCAAGCAGGCTGTCCAGCCAGCGTTGGTGATGACGCTGCCCGGTGAGCGCCTCGATCGCCTGTCCGCCCAGCGTGGCCAGGTCCACCTCGCGCAGCAGTCGCTGCGCCAGGCCGGCCAGCCAGGTCCGTACCGGCTGCCGGTCCAGGGTGCCCAGGATGTCGGGCGTGGCATCACACAGACCTCGTGCGAGGCGGCGAGCATGCAACGGGTTGTCCAGCCACCGGGCCAGGTTCCCGGCCATGTCCCAGCGGGCCAGCGCCTCGTCCACCCGCTCTCGCGTCAGGAAGTGCTGATCCAGAAACTCGGCCAGCCTTCGACCGAGGCGATCCTTGTTGGCTGGGATGATGGCCGTGTGCGGAATCGGCAAGCCCAGAGGGTGCCGGAACAGGGCCACCACGGCAAACCAGTCGGCCAGCGCGCCGATCATGGCCGCCTCGGCTGCCGAAGCGAGGTAGCCCCAGCCGGGATGACGCGGCTCCATCAGCGTGGCGAACACGTAGGTGACTGCTGCGCCCAGCAGCAAAGCAACCGCAATCGCCTTCATGCGGGCCAGGGACCACACAGCCGGTACCCGGGGTTCGGTGTTCATGCCTGTGTTGTACAACAGCCGGACGTCACAGCTCCAGACAAAGCCCCCCGCCTGGCTCGGGCGCCTCGCGCGGCCAGTGCTGCACATGGGCAATCGGCATGGCCCCGCCATTGGCGAGATAGCTGGCCGCGCGGATCACACCGGCATGCGTGATCCAGACCGTGTCGCTGAATCCACTGGCGCGTGCGTCGGCCAGGGCCAAGGCCACGCGGTCGAGCAGCATCTGGGTGCTCTCGACACCTCCAAAACGGTGATGGGCAAAGTCGTCCATCCAGGCGTCAAAAGCCGGACGTGGAATGGCGTCCCAGGACTGGAGTTCCCACTGGCCAAAGTTCATCTCGTTCAGGCGGGTATCGCGCAAGACCTCGGGCAGGCTCGGTCGAATGGTCCGTATGGACTCGGCCAGTTGCCTGGCCCGCCCCAGCCCGGAGACGCACCAGCGGGCCCCGTCCGGCAGCCGCGCTGCCCAATGCCGTGCTGCGGCCACCGTCAGTTCCGGATCCGCTGGTACGTCGCTGGCGCCGTAACACAGCCCCGCCTCCAGCGTGACACGCGCGTGGCGCAGCAGCCAGAGCCTCATCCGGCCGACACGGCCAGGCCGACGTAGAACATCAGCTCACTGAGCTGTTGCGTGGCACCCAGGCCGTCACCGGTGAAACCTTGAAGACGGCGCTGCAACAGGCGCCACATCCAGGCCATGCCCAGCCCCGCACCCAGGACAGCGAGCAGCCAGGACATCCCGGGTGCCGCCCAGCCGGCCAGCGCCATGGCGGCCGCCCACCACGCCAGGCCTGTCAACAGCCCGGCGGTGCCGATGCTTTCGGCCAGCGGCTTGCTCTTGGATGTCGCCGTATCGCCCACGTGGGGCAGGGTGCGGATGATCAACAGGGGCATCAGCCGCGATGTGACATGCGCCGCAAACAGCGCCCAGGCGGCCTGCAGCGCCCCTCCAGCCTGGGTGAGCAGGCCCAATAGCAGCACCTTGGCGAGTAAGGCCAGCACCAGTGCGATGGCGCCGTAGCTGCCGATGCGCGAGTCCTTCATGATCTCCAGCGCGCGCTCGCGGCTCACGGCGCCGCCCAGCCCGTCGGCCGTGTCGGCCAGGCCGTCTTCGTGGAAGGCGCCGGTCAGCCAGACACTGAAGGCCGTTCCCAGCACCGCCGCCACCCAGGGCGCCGCCGGCTGGGCCACCAGGGTCTGCATCAGCCCCCAGAACACCAGCGCCGTCAGCCCGCCCACCACCCAGCCCACGCCAGGAAAGTGCGCCGCGCTGGCGCGCAGCATGGCCGGCGAGAAGCCCACCCAGTCCGCCAGCCGCCCTGTGACCGGGATGCGGGTGAAGAACTGCAGCGCGATAAGGAGGTGACGGATGAAGGTCATGCCCTCATCGGGTCGCCGTTTCGGCAGCACCCTGCCGCGACACGCCGGCCGATTCGAAGCTGGCCATTTCGCGCAGGATGGCGCAGGCGCTCATGAGCAATGGCCAGGCCAGGGCCGCGCCCGAGCCTTCGCCCAGACGCAGGCCCAGGTCCAGCAGCGGTTCGGCCTTGAGGTGGGACAGCATCAGCGCGTGGCCGCGTTCGCCCGAGCGGTGGGCGAATACGCAGCGCTGCAACACGGCCGGCTGCAGCTTGCTGGCCACCAGCACGGCAGAGGTGGCGATGAATCCGTCCACCACGATCACGCGGCGCTCGACCGCAGCTTGCAGCACCGCACCCACCATGGTCGCGATCTCGAAGCCACCGAAGGTGGCGAGCACGTCCAGCGGCGTCTTGGCGTCCGGGTGACGGACCAGCACGTCTTTCAGAATACCGATCTTGCGCTGCACTGCTTCGGCGTCGAGGCCGGTGCCCGCGCCTGTGCAATCCACGATGGACAGGCCGGCCAGGCGGCTCATGAGCAGGGACGCGGCCGAGGTGTTGCCGATGCCCATCTCGCCCAGCAGCAGCGCGTTGCCGGGCAGCCCCTGAAGCAGCGCGGCGCCGTTGGCCAGCGCCTGGTCGCGCTGTCCCGCGCTCATCGCCGGGCCTTCCAGCGCATCGGCGGTGCCCGGCGCCACCTTGTGGATCACCAGCCCGGCGCGGGGCGCGAAATCGTGCCGCACGCCGCAGTCCACCACCGTGAGGCCGATGCCGTTCTGCCGCGCCAGCACACTGACGGCCGCACCGCCGGTCAGGAAGTTCTCGACCATCTGCCAGGTCACGTCGCTCGGGTAGGCCGAGACGCCACGCGCGGCCAGGCCGTGGTCACCGGCAAATACCACCAGCTGGGGGTCTTTCAGCACGGGCACTTCGCTGCCCAGGGCCATGCCGATGCGTTGCGCCAGGCGTTCGATCTGGCCCAGCGAACCGACCGGCTTGGTCTTGTTGTCCAGCAGGTGCTGCAGGCGGGCCGCCAGCGCGGGCTGGGCGATGTCGTCGATGGTGGGAACGGTGAAGGCCATGTCAGTTCTTTCGAATGAGATCGTCGAGCACGCCCGGCTCGACATGGGTTTGCAGAAAATCGGCGAGGCCGTCGAACACGGTCTCCAGCGTGGGCACGGTCGCTCCGAACAGCGCGCGCAGCACCGCCGGGTCTTCAAACAGGCCGTGCAGGTAACAGCCCAGCACGTTGCCAGCGGCGTTCTGCCAGGCCAGCCCGGGCACGACCTCGCGCGCGATGTCACCCTTGGCGGCCATGGCCGGGTGTTGTGCCGTCTGGCCGTGGTGGATTTCGTAGCCGGCGGCGGTGACACCCGACAGCGCCGACCAGGCCCCCGCCAGCGCGCCAAAGGTGGCCGTCGTGCGGCACACGGTCTTGTCCGCATCGAACGCAGTCACCAGCGGCAGCAGGCCCAGGCCCGGCGCATTGCCGTCGATGCCATGGGTATCGACCAGCGCCTCGCCCAGCACCTGCAGACCGCCGCAGATGCCCAGTACCGCCCCGCCCTGCTCGGCGTGCTTGGCCACCGCCTGGTCAAGCCCCTGCTGACGCAGCCAGGCCAGGTCGGCCGCAGTGGACTTGGAGCCCGGCAGCACGATCCAGTCGGCGCCCGCGCAGTCGGCCGGCGTGCGCGCCCAGACCAGACGTACACCCGGCACGTTCTTGAGTGGCTGGAATTCGTCGAGGTTGCTGATGCGCGGCCAGGCGATGACAGCGATGGTCATCTTCACCGCGCCAGCGGCCCGGGACTTGTCGTCGAAGATGCCATCCTCCTCCGGCAGGCCGTGCTGCCACCACATGGGCAGCGTCGCCACCACCGGCACGCCGGTGAGCTGATGCAGCATCTGCGGTGCGGGCGCGAGCAGGCTTGCGTCCCCACGAAACTTGTTGAGCACGAAGCCCTTGATCAGAGCCTGCTCGTCGGCGGGTAACAGCGCCCAGGTGCCGAACAGGTGGGCGAACGCGCCGCCGCGGTCGATGTCGGTCACCAGCAGGCAGCGCGCCTGCGCATGGCGCGCCACGCGCATGTTCACGATGTCGCTGGCGTGCAGGTTGATCTCGGCCGGCGAACCGGCGCCCTCGATCACCACCACATCGTTCTCCGCGCGCAGGGCATCGAGCGCGGCCGTGATGTGCGGCCAGACCTTCTCGCTGCGCCCGCGCCAGGGCATGTCGCTGAGTTCACGGCTGACCTCGCCCATCAGCACCACCTGGCTGCGCGTGTCGGCCTCGGGCTTGAGCAGCAGCGGGTTCATGCGGACATCGGGTTCCGCTTTCGCGGCGAGGGACTGGAAGTACTGGGCAGAACCGATCTCACCGCCACGATGCGCCGCCGGGCCGCCCCAAGGCGCATCAGCCCCCCCGGGGGGCAGCGACCCGCGAAGCGGCGGAGCGTGGGGGCCAGGGCCGGCCGCCGGGCCGCCCCAAGGTGCATCAGCCCCCCCGGGGGGCAGCGACCCGCGAAGCGGCGGAGCGTGGGGGCCAGGGCCGGCCGCCGGGCCGCCCCAAGGCGCATCAGCCCCCCCGGGGGGCAGCGACCCGCGCGAGCGGTGGAGCGTGGGGGCAACAACTCTGGCGTTGTTGCTCATGTTCTGGGCCTTGAAAGGCGCCACCTTGAGACCCTGGCGCGCGTAGTGGCGGCACAGCGCCGTGGTCAGCCAGCTTTTGCCGGCACCACTGGTCGTGCCCAGCACCATCACGCAGACAGCGGTCATCGCGGTGTCTCCATATTCATGTCCTGTTCCTGCAAGGCGGCGTCAAGTGCTGCCAGCGCCTGTGGACCTTGCGCACTCAGGCGCCACCAGCCCGGCAGGCCGAACGAAGTGGCGTCGCGCAGCTTGATGCCTTGCGCGCGCAGGGCTGCGGCATCCAGCGCCTGCGGTGGCTTGGCGCAGCCGTAGGCGGTGTCGCTAGGGGTACAGGTCCAGCCGAGGCGAACCAGCCTGTCACGCAGGTCCATGGCCCAATCCGCCAGCGTCGCGCGGCTTGCAGCCACCCAGTTCTGCACCTCGGGCTGGGCCCAGGCCATCAGCATGGCCTGGCCATGCGCACCGATGGGCCACGAGGCGGCCAGGGCCTCCAGCGCTGCCACATCGGCCTGCGCCCCCAGCGGGGCCACCGCGTAGGCAGCGCGCACCCCCGTCAGGCCCAGTGCCTTGTTGGGTGACCAGAGTTGCCAGACGCGGTCGAGCTGTGCAGCGGTCAACGCACCTTCACCCTGCAGCCGCAGCGGCGCATAGGCCCGGTCAAGCACCACGGTGCGCGGCGTGTCGCTTAGCAAACCCCTCACCGCACCGGGCGACTCGCCCTGCCCGAGCGGGCTGCCGGGGTCGCAGAGCCAGGCCAGTTGTGCCCGACCGGGCTCGTCCGCCCGCTCCAGCCCCCAGGCAGAGGCCGCCAGCGCGTAGTCGCCGTAAGCATACGGCGGCGTCCAGAAACGCCGATCTCCTGCGCGCCAGCGCCAGGCGGTGATGCGCTGGATGCATTCGCTGGCGCTGGCGGCCAGCAACACGCGTGACGGGTCCACGCCATGCAGGCCGGCCAGCGCGCCGCGCAACCGGGTATAGGCCGGATCGGGGTAGTGCGCAGCGTCCGCCTGCTGCACCGCGCTCAGCGCTGCAGGGCACGGGCCGCAGGCATTGGCGTTGCTGGAAAAATCCCAGCGCGCCGCGCCCAGCACGTCGGGGCCACCATGGGTGTGCGGCTTCACACCAGACCTCCAGCCACAACCACCACCGCCGCCACCACGGACAGCATGACCACCACCTGACCGCAGCGCCGCAACGCCTGAGCCGTATCGGCCGCCAGCGGCGCGCGGCCCCGGGCGTTGAGTTCATACACACCCGGTTTGCCCAGCCGGATACCCAGGCCCACGGCCAGTGCCCCCATGGGCCAGCCGCCATTGGGCGACGGCGTGAGGCCGGCGTTGGCGACCACGGCCGACCAGCCCCGACCCCAGGACTGCAGGGCGATCAGCAGCGCAGTGAGGCGCGCCGGCAGCCAAGACAGCACGTCGTCCACCCATGCAGCCCATTTACCGGCCCACGTCCAGTCGCGGCCACCACGCTCGCCCTCGTAGCCCCACATGGCGTCGGCCGTGTTGGCGAAGCGGTAGAGTGCGGCGCCCGGCAGGCCGGCGACGGCGAACCAGAACAGCGGCGCCACCACCGAGTCGTTGAGGTTTTCGGCCAGGGTGGAGACCGCGGCTTCGCGCACCTGCGACTCGCTCAACACGGTGACATCGCGGCTGACCAGCCAGCCGACGCGCTGGCGCCCGGCGTCCAGCGACTCGGCCAGCGCGGCTTCCACCGCCCCCACCTCGTCACGCAGCATGCGCCAGGAGAACATCGGCTTGAGCAGCAGTCCGAGCAGCCCGGCCTGCACCAGCGGGTGCAGGTCTTGCACGACCCAAACCGCCGCGACCGCCACGGCCACCACCAATGCGGCACCGACATACCAGCCCAGCGCACCGCGCCAGAACTCCACCATCGGCCGCACCACATCGCCAACCGGTCGCGACACGCGCCGTCCCGCGGCGCCGAGGTAGTGCCCCATCGCCACCACCGGGTGCACCCGCGCGGGCGGCTCGCCGAACGCCAGGTCCAGCGCCAGCCCGACCAGCACCGCACCAGCCAGTACAGCGGCGTCGGGGGATGGCAGGCCGATGAAGTCCATCAGAAGATCAGGCGTGGGCGCGTGTGGTGTGCATGCCCATGCGTTTGAGCAGATCCTGGTCCGCTTCCACGTCGGCGTTGCCGGTCACCAGCAGCTTGTCGCCGTAGAAGATGGAATTGGCCCCGGCCAGGAAACACAGCGCCTGGGTCGATTCGTTCATCTGCCGGCGCCCGGCCGACAACCGCACTTTGGCTTTGGGCATGGTGATGCGCGCCACGGCCACGGTGCGCACGAACTCCAGCGGGTCGAGATCGGGCTCGTCGGCCAGCGGCGTGCCGGGCACCTTGACCAGATGGTTGATCGGCACCGACTCGGGATACGGTTCGAGGTTCGCCAGCTGGGCGATCAGTCCGGCGCGACCGGCGCGTGATTCGCCCATGCCGACGATGCCGCCGCTGCAGACGTGGATGCCGGCCTCGCGCACATGGCCCAGCGTGTCCAGGCGGTCCTGGTAGTCGCGGGTGCTGATGATGCCGCCGTACAGCTCGGGCGCGGTGTCGAGGTTGTGGTTGTAGTAGTCCAGCCCGGCGCCCTTGAGGCGCTGCGCCTGTTGTTCCGTCAGCATGCCCAGGGTGCAACAGGCTTCCAGCCCCTCGGCCTTGACCACACGCACCAGTTCTTCGACCTTCTCCAGGTCGCGGTCGTTGGGCGCGCGCCATGCCGCACCCATGCAGAAGCGTGAGGCGCCGGCCGCCTTGGCGCCCAACACGGCCTCGCGCACGTCCTCGGCGGTCATCATCTTGCTGGCCGCGACACCAGTTTCGTAATGGACCGACTGTGGGCAGTAGCCACAGTCTTCCGGACAGCCGCCGGTCTTGATGGACAGCAGCGTCGCCAGCTCCATGTGGGTCGGGTCGTGGTGCTCCCGGTGCATGGTCTGCGCACGGTGCATCAGTTCGGGCAGCGGCAGGTCCAGCAGGGCCTGCACCTCGGACACGGACCAGCGATCGTTCTTCGATGGCGCGGGCTTGGCCGGTCGATGCAGGGTCACGGGTGATTCAACGGTGGTGTTCATTCGTGTGGTCTCCAGGGTTCAATCCTCAATGCCGCGCTGCGCCGGGATACCGGCATTGAACGCGTGCTTGATTTTGATCATTTCGGTCACGGTGTCGGCCAGCTCGATGATCTCGGGCGGGCAGCGGCGGCCGGTCAGGCACACATGCACATGGCTCGGTCGCTCGCGCAGGGTCTGCAACACGCCATCCAGCGGCAGCCAGCCGTAAATCAACGGGTAGGTGATCTCGTCCAGCACCACCAGGAAGTGCTCGCCGCCCAAGATAGTGGCGCGCGCCTTCTCCCAGCCGTCGCGCGCCAGTTGCGCCGAGCGCTCCAGGTCCTGGCTCTTCCAGCTGAAGCCGTCGCCCAGCCCCTCAATCGGGATACCGATCTCTTCAAACATGCGGTGCTCGCCAAACCGCGCCGTGGGCACCTTCATGAACTGGTAGATCTTGACGGATTTGCCACGGCCGTGGGCGCGCAGCGCCAACCCGAAAGCCGCCGTGCTCTTGCCCTTGCCATCGCCGGTGTTCACGATGACGATGCCGCGGCGCTCACCATCAGGCTTCTCGTAAGGCTTCTTGCTGGGTGGGGATTCGATCTGCATGTCAGGTTCTCGTCAAAGGGTTCATCTGCGGCAATGCCACCCGCTGCCCGTCCAGTTCGCGCACCACCACGCGGTGGTCGAACACCGCCTCCAGCGCACGGTGGGTGGCGGGTTCGGCGCAGGCGCCCTGGTGGATGACCCGGCCTTGCGCCATCACCACCAGTTCGTCGGCGTGCAGCGCCATGCCAATCTCGTGTAGCACGCTCACCACGGTGCGGCCTTCGCGTACCAAGGCCTGCACGATGGTCAGCCAGTCAGCCTGGTGCGGCGGATCCAGGTTGGCCAGGGGCTCGTCCATCAGCAGCACCTGGGCCTGAACCGCCAAAGCGCGGGCCAGCAGCACGCGCTGGCGCTCGCCGCCAGACAGTTGGCCGAGGCTGCGCCTACGCCAGTCCCAGGCCTGCGTGGCACGCAACGCATGCTCCACCGCGGCATGGTCTGCGGCGCTGGGCGGACTCAGCCAGGCCTGGTGCGGCAGGCGGCCGAGCATGGCCACATCCCACACGGTCAAGTCGTCGCCACTGGCCTCGTTCTGGCCCAGCCACGACAGGTGTCGGGCCCGCTGGCGGTGCGGCCAGTCGTGCAAGGGGCGGCCGAGCAAGGCAGCGGTGCCGATGTGCGGCAACAGACCCGCCATCGCCTTGAGCAGGGTGGATTTTCCGGCGCCGTTGGGCCCGACGATGCTGGTCCAGCGGGCACGCGGCAGCACGAGCGAGATGCCGTGCAGTATGGTGGTGTCACCGAAGCGAACGCCCAGGTCACGCGCTTCCAGCGCGGGGGTGTGGGCCGCGGTTGTCGCGTTCACAGGCCCCCTCCCCTGCCCAACCGCGTGCTGCGGTGCATCAGCCACAGCAGGTAGCCGCCCCCCAGCACCGCGGTAAGCACGCCCACTGGCAGCTCCTGCGGTGCGATCAGCCAACGTGCAAGCATGTCTGCCGCCATCAGCAAGGCGCCGCCCATGCAGCTGGCCAGCAGCATCAGGCGGCTGCTCGTGGTCTTGATCAGTGAACGCACCAGGTGCGGTGCGGCCAACCCGACAAAGGCAATCAGTCCGGTCTGCGCGACGGCGGTGCCCGTGGCCAGCGCCAGCACCGCCACCAGCGCTGCGCGCATGGGGCCCAGCGGCAGGCCCAGGCTGCGCGCAGTGGCATCGCCAAGGCTCAGGCCATCGAGCACGCGGGCCAGCAGCCAGGCCGCCAATGCACAGATCGCCCAAACCCCCACCATCAAGGCCACCGCCGTCCACCCAACGAAACTGGTCGACCCGAGCATGAAAGCTTGCATGGCCTGCAGCGATTCGGGCGAAAACAGCAACACCAGGTGCGTCATGGCACCCAGCACCACGCCCACCACCACACCGGCCAGCAGCAGGCGCAGCGTGTGCTGCACGCCGCGCGAGAGCACCAAGGTCAGCAGCACCGCCAACACCGCACCACCGAACGCCGCACCGGTCAGACCCAGGCGCACCCAGACGCTGCTGGAAAACACGCTCACCGCCACACCGCTGTTCATCATGCTGGCACCCAGCATGCCGCCTGCTCCGCCCATGGCCGCCAGCGCCAGCGCCACGCCCAGCGAAGCGCCCGAGGCACTGCCGAGCAGGAATGGATCGGCCAGCGGATTGCGGAACAGGCCCTGTGCCACCGCCCCGGCCAGGCCCAGCAGCGCGCCTGCACCCCAGGCGCCCAGCGTGCGCGGCAGACGGATGTCGAACACGATCTGCTGCGCCATGGCGGTGGCGTCGGGGTCCCGGCTCGGGTTCAGCAACGGGCCGACCAGATTCTCGAAGCCGGCACTGCCCACGCAGACGCCGAGCGCGGCCAGCAGCACCGCCGCCAGCAACAAGCCCATGATCAACCAGGAAGCGCGGCGTGAATTCATACGTGGTCGTTCATGACCGATCCGGTGCAGGGCCGCCCCAAGCCGGATCAGACCTCCTGGAGGGCAGCGACCCGCGCAGCGGCGGAGCGTGGGGGTCATTTTTCACGCCAGGTGCCTTGGACGCCAGGCAGCGCGCCATGATGCGCGCGCCCTCGGCCATGCGCGGACCCGGGCGCACCAAGGTGTCGGACTCGTTGGACGGGAACACGCACAAGTGTTGCCCGCGCATGGCGCGCAGGCTGTTCCAGCCGGGGCGCTGCATCATGCCGTCCACGCTGCGCTGGCCGACCATGATCAGGTCCGGGTTGGCGCGCACGATGAATTCCGGGTTGAGCTTGGGGAAAGGGCCGAGTGACTTCGGCACGATGTTCCGCACGCCAAGGCGCATCAGAGTTTCACCGATGAAGGAGCCTTCGCCTGCCGCGTACGGTCCCGGGTTGACCTCGAAATACACCTGCGTGCCGCGCACGCCGGGGGGCAGCGACTGGGCAGCCGCCATCACAGCCGCATCGATGGCGCGCCAGATTCGCTGCGCGTCAGGCACATCCAGCAGCGTGCCGATCTTGAGCATCACCCGCTGAACGTCGGCGTGGGTCTTGGGCTCCAGCGCCACGACCTTGATGCCCAGCGCCCGCAAGCGCTCGCCCGCCCGGGACGAGGTGGCCAGCAGCACCACGTCTGGTCGCAACGCCACGATCTGTTCGATGTTCGGGTCCAGCCCGCCACCCACACGCGGCAGGTCATTGATGCTCTCGGGCCAGTTGGTGTAACGGTCTACACCCACCAGTCGATGGCACTGCCCCAGCTCGCAAACCGTCTCGGCCAGCGAGGGCAGCAGGCTCACGACGCGCTGCGGCGGGTGCTCGAAGTTCACCACCACACCCTTGTCATCGGTAATCTGCAGGGCTGCCTGCGCGGGCAGCGTCAGCAACACGAACCATCCCATCGCCAGTCGCAGAAGCATCGCCTTCATGTGTTGCCTTTCAGGGTCAGTGGCAGCCCGGCCACCATCAGCGTGACACGCTCGCAGGCCGCCGCCACCTGTTGGTTCAAACGGCCCAGCGCGTCCACAAAGGTGCGCACCTCGCGCCCCATGGGGATCACGCCCAGACCGATTTCATTGCCCACCAGGACCACCGGGCCGGTCGCGCTCGTGATGGCCGCGCACAGGTCTTCGCCCGCCGTGATCACCGCCGACTCGCCCAGCGCCAGCACCGGGTCGGCCGGCATCATCTGGTTCGTCAGCCACAGGGTCAGGCAATCGACCAAGACCAGCGTGTGGCCGTCGCTGTGCCGGCGCACCGCATCGGCCAGCGCCAGCGGTTCTTCCACCGTCAGCATGCCTGGCACGCGCACGGCGCGGTCGGCCTGGTGGCGTGCGATGCGCTCGCGCATTTCCTCGTCCCAGGCCTGGCCGGTGGCGACCATCACGGCCCTGTGCCCCGGCGCAACCGCCAGCCAGTCCAGGGCCAGCAGTTCGGCCCGGCGCGACTTGCCGCTGCGCTGGCCGCCCAGAATCAATTCGCTGCACGCGATGTCAGCCATGGGTCACCATCCATTCGCGCACGATGCGATGCATCTGCTCGACCCCGTCGGTCAACGACGCCGGGCCAGGCTGCAGGATGTCGGCCGACTTGATCTCGAACAGCTGGGCGGTCTTCACGGCGGGCACGTCCTGCCAGCCAGGCCGCGCGGCCACTTTTTCGGCGCGGAATTTTTTGCCACACCAGGAACCGATCACGATGTCGGGCGCGCGTCGCACAATCTCGGCGCCATCGGCAATGATCCGATCCTTGCCCAGTGACTGCACGGCCAACTCGGGAAACACGTCGTCGCCACCCGCGATGCCCAGCAGTTCTGACACCCAGCGGATGCCGCTGATGTGTGGCTCGTCCCACTCTTCAAAGAACACCCGCGGCCGCCGCTTGCCCGACGCCTGCAGCGTGGCCACCTCCGCGCGGATGGCATCCAGGCGCTGGCGCATGGCCGCCATCCGCGCCAGCCCCTCGTCGGCGCAACCGACCATGGCCGCGACCTGAAACAGCATGGAAAAGATCTCCTCCACGCTGCGCTGGTTGAACACGGTCACCTGCACACCTGCGCGGATCAGCTCTGAGGCGATGTCGGCCTGCAAATCGGAAAAGCCGAACACACAGTCGGGCTGCAATTCCAGGATCTTGTGAACCTTGGCGCTGAGGAACGCGCTGACCTTGGGCTTCTCGTCGCGCGCCCGGCGGGGCCGCACCGTGTAGCCGCTGATGCCGACGATGCGCGTCTCCTGGCCCAGCAGGTACAGCCACTCGGTTGTCTCCTCGGTCAGGCAGACAATGCGTTGCGGTCCGGGCAGCGCAGACGTCATGCGGTCTCCTGCAGGAAAAGCTGTGCGGTCGCCTCGGGGTTCGACGCAAACCAGGCATGGAAATAACTCGCGCACACCGGGCCCTGGCGGTAGATCGCTTCGGGCTTGCCGAACCGGTTGCCCGGTGCGGTCTGGGCCGAGGGCACCAGCGGCGACGTGATGAGCGAATAGTGAAAGGTGTGGCCGCGCAACTCGCCCTGCTCCGTGTCCCAGCGCTGTGGGCCAAGGGCGGCCAGGCGCGGCTGCATGGCCACTTCACCCGGCAGCAGACCCCACATCGACACGCGGCGGCCATCCGCCAGCGTCAGCCCATCGAACAATGGCATCATGCCTCCGCACTCGGCCCAGACCGGCTTGCCGGCGGCAATGTGTGCCGCCAGCGAATCGCGGCAGCGCGTGCCGGCTGCCAGCGCGGGCGCATGCAGTTCGGGGTAACCGCCCGGTAACCAGACCGCATCGCAGTCGGGCACCGGCTCGTCGGCCACCGGCGAGAAAAACGCAAACTGGGCCCCGAGCGCGCGCAACGTATCCAGATTGGCCGGGTATGTGAAGCAGAAGGCCGCATCGCGCGCCACGGCCACGGTGCGCCCACTCAGCAGTGGCGCCACCGGACGCTCGGCTTGCGCATCAAATGGCACAGCCCAGCGCTGCCAGCCGGCCACATCAAGCTGACCCAGCGGTGTGGCCGCCATCGCATCGGCCAGCGCATCCAGCCGGGCCATGGCGTCCGGCAGTTCGGACGCGACCGTCAGGCCCAGGTGCCGCTCGGGCAGCGAAAAGCCCGCGTCGCGGCGCAGGCCGCCCAGCCAGCCGGCGTCAATGCCGCCAGGCTCGGTTCCCAGGTCATCACCGCGCACCGACGCCTGCAGCATCTTCTCGTGTCCCTCGCTGGCCACGCGGTTGGCCAGCACGCCCGCCCAGGGCAGACCCGGGCGGTAGTGGCGCAGGCCGTGCACCAGCGCCCCGAAGGTGCCGGCCATGGACCCGGCGTTGATCACCGCCAGCACCGGAATGCCCAGCTTCACTGCCAGGTCGGCCGCGCTCGGGTCGCCATCGAACAGCCCCATCACCCCTTCGATCAGAATCAGGTCGCTGTTCAACGCCGCCTCGTGCAGCCGCGCACGGATGTCCTCCTCGCCGTTGAGCCAGAGATCCAGGTTGTGCACCGGGTGGCCGCTGGCCAGTTGGTGCCAATGCGGATCCAGAAAATCCGGCCCGCACTTGAACACCCGCACCCGCCGGCCCTGCCTCGCACACAGACGCGCCAGCGCGGCCGTGACCGTGGTCTTGCCCTGGCCGGAGGCCGGGGCAGCGATCAGCAAGGTCGGGCAACCGACGGTACACGAGCGCACAGGCATGATCAGCGGGGAGCCCAGGTCAGGCCAAGGTAAATCGTCCGTCCAGCCGTGGCATACCCCAGGACCGACTCGTACGCCTTGTCCGTGGCGTTGTCCACGCGGGCCAGCACCGTCCAATCGCGGGACACCGCCGTGCTGGCCGTCAGGTTCAGCAGGGTGTAGGCCGCCAGAGCCTGTGTATTGGCCACATCATTGAATCGCTTGCCCACGTGCTGCAGCTCCCCACCCAGACGCCAGTCAGCCACTTGGCCATCGGCGGTGAGGGTAGCCTGCGTCTTGGCTCGGCGGGGCAGCAGGCGCCCCGTCTCGGCGTTCTTCGGACGCAACAGGTCCAGCGCCCCGCCCAGGTTCACAGATCCCACGCGTGTGCCACCGCTGAAAGTCACACCGCTGTAACGGGCCTTGCCCAGGTTGCCATAGCACCCGGCAAAGGCCCCAGCACCATTGATGCAGCTGCCGGGCCCGCTGATGTAGTTGATCAGGTTCTCGACCTCGTTGCGGAACACCACCACTGAAGCGCGGTTGGCGCCTGCCTGCCAGGCAAGTCCGGCCTCCAGATTGCGCCCGGTCTCGGCCTTCAGGTCGGACGTGCCGTAGATGCTGAAGCGCTGGAACAGGGTGGGCGCCCGAAAAGCCGTGCCGGCTGAAGCCGTGACCCGCAGCGTGGGGTTGACGGCGTAGGCATACGCCACCGACCCAGTGGACTGACCACCGAACTCGCTGTCGTCGTCGTGGCGCGCGTTCAGTTGCACCGTGTGCGCGCCAGTCCTCAAGCCGTAGCCGACCGCGACCGCGTTCTGGCTGCGATCTGTCAGTTGAGGCGAGGTGCTGTTGTTCTTCAGCTCATCCTCGCGCCGCTCAACGTCGACGCTCAACATTCCCTGCCCGAGCTTCAGTTCATTGCGCAGCAGCCAGGTGCCGATGCGGGTCTCGGTCAGGTAGGGAGCGGGCGTGGTTTCATAGCGATCGGTTCCCCGCGTGAAGCCCACGCGCGTGTTCCACACATCACTCCAGCGCGCACTCCAGTTCAGTCCCAAGGTCTGCAGCTCGTGCAGGCTCTGGTCATCGAGCCCGGGCGTGAATCCGTCGTAGCCAGACTTCTGGCGGCTGTCCAGCAGCGTCGCTTCCAACTTGTGTCCCTCGGCCAGCTTCCAGCCCAGACGCCCCGAAACGGACTCTGTCCTGTAGCCGTCGCGGTCCGGGTTACCGGCGGGGCGGGCATTGAATCCGTCGCTGCGTTCACTTGAAACACCCAGCGCATAGTCAAAGGCTCCCTGGCCTCCCCGAAGAGCCGCACCCAGCTCGCGGGTGTTGTGGGTCCCCACGCCGACACGAACACTCGGAAAGAAGCCCTCTTCGCCCTGGCGGGTGAAAATCTGCACCACACCGGCCACCGCGTCCGAACCATAGATGGCTGCGGCTGGCCCGCGCAACACCTCAATTCGGTCCACCTGGGACAAGGGAATGGCATTCCAGGTGGCTCCCCCCGTCGATTGGGAATCGATCCGCACACCATCCACAAACACCGCCGTGAACCGGCCCTCCCCTCCCCTCAGGTACACACTGGTCGTGGAGGCTGGCCCACCGTTGCGGGCGATGGTGATGCCCGGCACCCTGGCCAGCACGTCGGCCAGGGCCACCGCGCCGCTGCGGTCGATCTGCTCGCGGTCGACCACCGTCACATCGGCCACCACATCGGTGATCGGCTGCGCGGAACGGGTGGCGGTAACCACCACCGTGTCCAGCGAGGCCACCACCGTGGGGTCATCATCGGCCGCCTGGGCCGGGAAAACGCACAGCATCGAACCCGCCACAAGGACAGGCGAAAGCGCAACCGTGGGTATGCGCACAGAGGACTTCTTCATGAGAAAGATCAGCAGACGATATGTCCTCACCGCCTTCCCCGACGGTGCATGGACGTCACGGACGCACCGATGAAGATGCGACCACCGTGTTGGCCGGTATCCGGGCTGGCAGAACAACCTTCATGGGTCTTCCCAGACGCCGGGGCGTCCAGTGACCGGTGCATGAAAGCGGAGCGATCGACAGAAGTCGGGAACGCTCGTCTGCTTACCGTTGCGGGGGCAGCGCAGGTTAGGTCCGTTCGCGTGAACTTTCCCTCCTGCTTCCCGTTGAACTGCGGCATGAGAACCACACCGCGAGCACCAACCCCACCATTGTAAGCCCGGCCTGCTTGCTGCAACCCTACAATGGGGCACCTACCCTCACCTGCCATGGCCGAGCCCACTTCACTGGACCAGATCGCCGAACGCGTCGAACGCCTGTTGGTGCGCCACGAGGAACTGCAGCGCACCAATCAGCTTCTGCACCAGCAGGTGCAGAGCCTGCAGGGCGAGCGCGACTCCCTCAAATCCCGGCTCAATGCGGCCCGGGCCCGCATCGATGCACTGCTTGACCGACTGCCACCCGGCTCGGCCCCAACTGCTGCAACCCGAGAGGACGACACAGCATGAGCGTCGCACGGCCGATCCATAGAGGCTCAGGTTCCCAGCGCGCGGCACGGAGGGAAGCCCGGTGACCACCAACCAGTCCAAACAGCTTGAAGTCCAGATCATGGGCCAGAGCTACTTGCTCTCCTGCCCTGTCGGAGGCGAGTCCGCCCTGCTGGATGCGGTGGAGCGGGTCGACACGGCTATGTGCCGCATTCGCGATGCAGGCAAGGTGCGGGCACGTGACCGCATAGCCGTTCTGGCCTCGCTCAACCTCGCGTTCGAACTGGCCCAAAAAGAGCGCGAAGCGCCGGCCTCAGCAGGCCTGATCGTTCCCGAGATCGGAGCGACTCCGCAGCGGGCTGACCCCACAGAACAGGCGCGCCTTGACGACCTGATGCGCCGGCTTGACCAGGCGCTGGGCGACGACGGACAACTGCTCTGACCAGCGGTTTTTTTGTTGGCCACGACGGCCACAGCTTCGCCAAGCGCCTACAATGAGAATCGTCTGCAGTGCACGCCGGGCTTTATATTTCCTTGAACCAATGCTCATTGAGCCCGGGCTTGGTACATCGCCTGGCTGGTGCGATCATCTCGCGTCAGATGAACCCGACGCCATGCTGCCCTCGCCCACCTGAACCCCGGTTCAGGATGCCGGTCCGGCGGCACTTGCAGACACCTTATTCCGAACACCCCCTGCGCCGCTTCGCGTCTCCCCCCCTTTCCTGCGGGAGGGGGAACGCAGCCTGTGGCCCGGCGTAGCCGGTTCCACGGCTGCCCTGACCGGAGACCATTTCTCCGGAACATTTCTACTTCATGCTTGAGCCCTTGTTGATCGTCTATCTGGTCGTGCTGGGGCTGTGCACCGGTTTTCTGGCGGGGCTGCTGGGCATTGGTGGCGGCATGATCATGGTGCCTTTTCTGACAGCCATCCTGACAGCGCGGGGCGTGTCCCCCGATCTCGCGGTCAAGGTCGCCATTGCCACCTCGATGTCGACCATCGTGTTCACCTCCATTTCCAGCCTGCGTGCCCACCACAAGCGCGGCGCGGTCCGCTGGGACATCGTGCGGGGCCTGGCGCCCGGCATCGTGCTCGGTGCTGCCGTGGCCAGCATGGGGGTGTTTGCGATCCTCAAGGGTGCCTGGCTGGCGTTGTTCTTCGCCCTGTTCGTCAGCTTCTCGGCCTCCCAGATGCTGCTGGACAAAAAACCCAAACCCTCGCGCGGGCTGCCTGGAACGTCCGGCCTGCTGGGGGCTGGATCGTTCATCGGCTTCCTGTCGGGGCTGGTCGGCGCCGGGGGAGGCTTTGCCAGCGTGCCGTTCATGACCTGGTGCAACGTGGTCATCCACCAGGCCGTGGCCACCAGCGCAGCTCTGGGTTTGCCCATCGCTCTGGCCAACACCGTGGGTTACGTGCTGGCTGGACAGGGTGTTGACGGGCTGCCAGCAGGTTCCGTCGGCTACGTGTTCGCGCCCGCCCTGATCGTGATTGCCGCGGCCAGTGTCCTCATGGCACCCCTGGGCGTCAAGGCTGCCCATGCACTGCCAGTCAAATCGCTGAAGCGGGTGTTTGCCAGCGTGCTCTACATGCTGGCAGCCTACATGGTCTGGAAAGCCATCTCCATCTGAGAAAGCCCTGAAGGTCTCAGTCCAGCGGACGGTCAGCCACCACCATGCCGTCCTCGTCGGCGTACAGCCAGTCGCCCGGATGCACCCAGACCCCCTGCACCTGCACCGGCACGTCACGCTGACCCTCGTTGCGCTTTTCGGTCGGCAACGGCATGGAAGCCAGAGCCCGGATACCGATCTGGCACGCCGCCAACTCGGCCACGTCACGCACACACCCATCGATCACCACACCCGCCCAGCCGTTGCGGGCAGCCGCGGCGCCCAGGTTGCCGCCCAGCAGCGCACGACGCAGCGAAGCGCCGCCATCCACCACAAGCACCCGTCCCTCGCCCGGACTGTCAACCGCAGCCTTCACCAACGAGTTGTCCTCGTGGCACTTGACCGTCACCACGGAGCCCGCAAAACGGCACACACCACCGAAGTCGCGGAACACCGGAGGAAGCACACGAAAGCGCCCTGAATCATCATTTTTGTGGGCGTCACAAAGGTCACAAGTGGCAGGCAAGGCAGTGGTCGGCATGATCGAAAACTTCCCCTGAGCAGGGCTGAAAACCATCAGATATTCGCCCTTGTGAAGGGGCACGGCAGAGGGTCAATTGTGCGCAGGGATGATGCGCGTTGACGCCCCGAGCGGCTTGCAGGCACGCCAAGTGTTGTTTTCCCGGCCAATGAAGGGCGTTCTCCCTCTGAAAATCGGCAAAAAACCGCTTGCCGTCACTTGGAATGGCGCAACAACTCCATTAGCATCCGAAACACCGGCACAGGAGCGCGATCCCGCGCCGGTGTCAATTCCACTTCCAGAAGGAAACGCAACCATGGCAACTGCAAAGAAAGCTCCCGCCAAGAAGGCGGCCCCGGCCAAGAAGGCTGCTGCGCCCGCCAAGAAGGCCGCTCCGGCCAAGAAGGCTGCGCCGGCGAAGAAAGCCGCTGCACCTGCGAAGAAAGCGGCACCGGCGAAGAAGGCTGCTCCAGCCAAGAAAGCCGCTCCCGCCAAGAAGGTCGCTGCCAAGAAGGTCGCTGCCAAGAAGGCGCCTGCCAAGAAGCGCACCCCCAACGCCGCCTTCATGAAGGCCATGACCCCCAGCGCCGCACTGGCTGCCATCGTCGGCGCCAACCCGCTGCCGCGCACCGAGGTCACCAAGAAGGTGTGGGAATACATCAAGAAGAACAAGCTGCAGGATGCCGTCAACAAGCGCATCATCAAGGCCGACGCCAAGCTGAAGGAAATCTTCAAGAAGGCCGAAGCCAACATGTTCGAAATGACCAAGATGATCAACGAGCACCTCAAGTGAACGTGGCATCTCTGGCGGGTCCGTCCGGATCTGCCATCGCAAAAAAGCCGGCCCCAGCCGGCTTTTTTGTTGCCTGAATCCGTCGAACACCCCGCAGAGCTGTCAGCCAGTGTCAAGCCAACGCCCCCAGACTGCAGGCACCGGCAGCCCCCGGCTTGGTTGTCAATACAAACTGTGCGAAACTTTTCCACCTTCTTTCCCCTATCCTGGGGATGACACCCCACCCCTTCACCGACACGATGGCTCTGCAGACTACCGAGGAAGCCGCGCTCCTGGCTGCTGGCCTTCCCTTGCAACAACACAAGGTGGTGCTGGTGATCGATCTGGTGGAATCGGTTCGCCTGATGGCGGCGCATGAGGCCCAGGTTGTCGAGCGATGGCGCGTCTTCATGGATGTTGCCAGCCAGCAGATCTCCAGCAACCAAGGTCGGCTGGTCAAGAGTCTGGGTGATGGATTGCTGGCCGAATTCGACGATGCGGCGCGTGCTCTCAAGGTGGCCCTGGGTCTGCAACGCCATTTCGACGAATCCAACGCCCGATTTCCGCACGATCAGCATATGCACCTGCGCGCCGGACTCAACGCCAGCCACCTGTACGTGGGTGAGCACGATGTCTACGGTCACGGCGTCAATCTGGCAGCCCGGGTGGCCGGATTGGCTGGACCGGGTCAGGTGGTCGTGACGGCAACGGTCCGGGACGCCATCGTTGATGGCATGGATGGTGAGGTGGAAGACATGGGTGAGAGCTACCTCAAGCACTGGCCCGAGCCGGTGCGCACCTGGCGGGTCTGGCCCACCGACCGGGTCGGTGATGGTGCTGCCCGCCCCAGGCAGATGGAGGCGACCCAGGAAGATCTGCGCCCGACCATTGCCGTCATACCGTTCGACTGCCGTGCGGGCTCGGCCGACCATCAGGTCATTGGCGAACTGCTGGCCGACGGCGTCATCACCCAGCTCTCCCGCGAAGGCCAGTTGCGCGTCATTTCCCGGCTGTCGACCACCGCTTTCCGCGGCCGGCAGGCCGACCTGGCCGAGATACAGCACCACCTGGCGGCCAGTTTCGTGCTCAGTGGCAGCTACAGTGTGCTGGGCGAGAAGGTGGTCATCAATGCGGAGCTGTGCGATGCACGCCGCAACAACGTGGTGTGGGCCGACCGGCTGGTGGGTGCTGTCGAAGACCTGTTGCAGATCGACAGCCAGCTGATCCACCAGCTCACCGATGCCAGCACCGAGGCGCTGATGGATGCCACCATCCGCCGCGCCATGGTGGTACCGGTGCCCCAGCTCGACAGCAACGCCCTGCTGCTGGGCGGGATCGCCCTCATGCACCGCTCCACCGCGCGCGACCTGGAGCGCAGCCGGGAGCTCCTCGACGCGGTGACGGACCGACACGGACGTGTTGCCACACCCTGGGCCTGGATGGCCAAGTGGCACATTCTGAACATCATTCAGGGGCGCAGCGCCGACGCGCCGGCCGAGTTTCGCCGCGCCATCGACATCGCCGACCGCGCGCTCGACCTCGAACCCCACAGCTCGCTGGCGCTGGCCATCAAAGGCCATGTGCAATGCCACTTGGGCGTCGATCTGGACTCATCACGCCAGATGCTGCTGCAGGCCACCGACCTCAACCCGAACGACCACAACGCCTGGTTGTACGCGGGATTCTGGTCGACCATGTGGGGAGATCCGGCCGATGCGGTGCGTGAATCTGAGCGGGCACTGGAGTTGTCCCCGCTGGATCCGCAACGCTTCTTCATCGAGATGCTGGTGGCGCACAGCTACCTGATGGCCAATGAGCTGGAAAAAACCATCGAAATGTGCCAACGATCTCTTCGACGCAACCGCTACTATCTGGCCAGCCTCAGGGTTCTGCTGACAGCCCAATACGAGCTGGGTCAAATTGAAGAGGCACGCAAAACCTTGAGTCAGCTGAGGGTCCTGCAACCGGATCTGACTGTCGGCAGATTTCTTTCGTATGGCAGCCAAAGCCAGATTCGCATCCGTGCCGCCAATGCCATGGATGGACTCGGTCTACCTCGCTGACGCCGATTAACACAACAGGAGTTCATATGAGCATTCTCGGAGGCATCGGAGGTATCGGAGGTATCGGAGGTATCGGAGGTATCGGAGGTATCGGAGGCATCGGAGGTATCGGAGGTATCGGAGGTATCGGAGGTATCGGAGGTATCGGAGGTATCGGAGGTATCGGAGGTATCGGAGGTATCGGAGGTATCGGAGGTATCGGAGGTATCGGAGGCATCGGAGGCATCGGAGTGGCAGCGTCCAGTGCCGATGCGCTTCTTCTCAACCGCAACGCCATTGCCGGCCCTTTCGAAGGCCCGGTCATCACCCCACCGGTGCCCGGCTTCAACGATCCTGCCAACCTGTCCCTGTGGGCCGACGGTCCGCGCCTGAGCGCCTGTTTCAGCGAACTGGTCGAAGGTCTGCAGTACGGTGCCCACAAGGGCAAGGCCAGCCTGCACTTCGTGGAGCTTGGCAAAAAAGGCTGTAAGCAGCGTGAGCTGCTGAGCCTGGACGCCCCGGATCTGACCCTGCTGAAGGGTCAAATGGAGTTGGTGGCCGCCTATGCCGACCTTCGTGGCGACCGGGGTGCCGAGATCCTGTCACAGATGGGCCTGCCGGTGCCCTTCTGGGCGGCCATCACCGGCATGCTCGACCACCGCCAGAAGAAGACCCAGCAATTGCTGGCGCTGGCCTTCGCTCTGGCGAACCATGTCGAGATGCGCTTCAAGCAGATCTTCGCGGTCGTTCGCCCCGTCGAGCTCTCACCCCAGATCCAGCCCATGATTTCCACGCCGGGTCATGGCGCCTACCCCAGTGGTCATGCCACAGAGGCGTTCATCGCCGCGACCGTACTTGACGCGCTGCTTCGGGCCGCCCGCCCCGGGGCCAACCACAAGGACGGCAACGACGCCCGGCGCGTGCAGCTGCAGCGTCAGGCCTACCGAATTGCGGTCAATCGCACGGTGGCCGGCGTGCACTACCCGGTTGATTCAGCTGTTGGCCGGGTGTTGGGCGCCTTGCTGGCCGAGTTCATGGTGGGGCGCTGCAGCGGCGCCAGCCTGCGCCAGCGCGAGTTCCTGGGCAGCACCTACGCCGGCCCGGGTGGCAGTGCCCGCGACTTCGATCTGCAGGACTCGATTGACAACGGCGATGCTGGTCGCCAGGTCGGACCGGCATTTGGGTTGCCGGCCGGCCCCTTGATGAGCTGGCTCTGGAACGAGGCTGTCAAGGAGTGGCAATGAAGTCCGGGCAACCGGGCGCCAAGCCTGGCCCCGGTCCTTGGGCGAACCTGCCTCGCGGCCGCTTCACCGGCATCGACTGGTCGGCACCGGGTGCCCTGGACCGCAGTGACCCCTACCTCGCGTGGGCGGAAACCACCGGCTTCGCCGGCTTTCGCGACGCCTATGGCCGGGTGGCACGCCCCGATTGGCTGCCGCTGCTGATCGAACTGTCCGACGATTGCAGTGTGGCCGATCTGGTCGCCGCTGCCGACCCTGCCTGGTTGCAGGTCCCCAGCGTCTACCTGGGCTTCGGCTCCGGGCTGCGCTTCTGTACCGCCCGCGTGCGCCGCGGCTTCTTCAATGCGCTGCAAGCCGGACGCCCGCTGCATGGGCGGGTGCTGCGCTATGACCTTGGGCTACCCGTGGGTCACCACACCCGCCCGCTGGCCCGGCATGCGGCCGATGGTGATCCCTGTCCTGCGCCTGCCAGCACCGTCAAAGGCGACGTGGTGGTCATCATCGACAACGGCCTGGCGTTGGCCCATGCCGATTTCCTCAGTGGCCCGGATCACCAGACCCGCGTGGCCGCCTTCTGGCGACAAGACGAAACCCAGGGTCCACACGGCCGTGCTGCCGTCTCCCCCACACCCGCACCACTGGACCCGGCCCGTGCAGGGCCCGTGCCCGCCGATCTGGGGTATGGCCATGAATTGACCAGCCAAGCCATCCAGACCGCCATTGCGACACACACCCGCAACGGCAGGGTCGATGAAGACGCCCTCTACCAGCACTGGCAGATGTGGGAACTGAACCATGCGGCCCAGCACGGCACACACGTCAGCAGTCTGGTGGCTGGCCCACTGATCTATACCCGAACCCTCGGAACCGAGGACAGTCCACCCGACTGGCAACCAGCGCACGACCTTGCGTCTCGCGCCCACTTGCTCGTGGCCCAACTGGACTGGGCCAGCGTGGCCGACAGCTCGGGCGGCGCCCTGAGCGTCAGCGTGATGGATGCGCTTGCCTGGGCGCTGAGTCGCTGTGCCGCAGACGCACATGTGACCATCAACCTGAGCTGGGGCGCACTGGCTGGTCCGCACAACGGCAGCTCAATGCTGGAAGCGGGCATGGCCCAGTTGATCGCATCCAGTGGTCGCACCTGCCAGCTGGTCATTCCGGCGGGCAACGCCTACCAGGCACGTACCCATGCGAATGCCCTGCTCGCCCCCCCGGCGAAGACGCCGAAAGGAAAACAGGACACAACTGACAAAGTCCACGAGGTGACGCTGCATTGGCGGCTACCACCCGACGATCACAGCCAGAGCTTTCTCGAACTCTGGTTCGAGGTCTACAAACAACCCACTCAGTCCCTGAAGAAGCTGCAGATCGAATTGACCCCACCAGGGTCTTCGAAGCCACTGCCTCCGGTCAACCTGGGAGACAGCAAGGTCTGGCCCTCAGCGGCAGCGCCGCAGGTGGCTGTATTGTTTCCCCAGCAGAGTGCTCTGGGCCGCCCCGGAAGTTGTGCGCTGATCGCCCTGGCGCCCACGGCCAGCTGGTTCAAGGACACGGTGACCACCGTTACCGGCAAATGGCAAGTGCGCATCATCAACAAGAGCACGGCCTGTGTGGTGGTGGATGCCTACATTGAGCGCGACGACGTGCCACTGGGGGTGACTGACACAGGCGCCCGCCAGTCGTGGCTCGAAGACCCCCACTACGACACGAGCGGCGGTCTGGGCGGTTTCATTGACCACCCCGACAACCCTTCTCTGGTGCGGCGCAGCGGCACCTTCAACGACATTGCCACCGGAGCAGACACGGTGTCGGTTGGAGGTATCCGTTACTTTGCCAGTGCCATGGACCCGATGGCCCGCTACAGCCCGCGTTCACCCGACCCGGATTCGGGTCGTCCGGAGCGTGCTCACGTACAGAAGATTCCCGACCGGCTTGCGGTCAGTGACGACCACGCTACGCTCTGGGGTGTGCGATCGGCCGGCACCCGAAGCGCTGCAAGGGTGCGGCTCGTTGGCACCAGTATGGCAGCCCCTCAGGTGGCGCGCGATCGGGTCAACGGGGGCGGCGAAAGCGCCCCGTGAAAGCGGGAGTGACGCTCACCAGCGCGCCGGCAGCGGTTTGAGTAGCCAGATCCACCGGTCACGCACCTCGATGTAACCGCCCGTCTCCAGGTCGCGAAGCAGGCGGCTGACCATTTCGCGCGAGCATGCCAGGTGTTGCGACATGGCTTGGTGGGTCAGGCGCTCGCCCAGCATGCGCTCGCCCTGCGCATTCGGATCAAGCGCCAGCTGGTTGAGTAAGCGCACCAGCCGTCCGTAGACATCAATCAGCGCAACATTGCGAGCGCTTTCCGTGGCCAGACGGGCACGGCGGATGAGCCGCCCCATGAGCTCCAGTGCAAACTCGGGCTGTTGCCCGATGTAGTCCAGCAGCACTTCGCGCGTGATGACGGAACACGTGCTGGGCTCCATGGCCTCAACGTTCGCCGATCGGGGTCCGCCATCAAGCGACATTTCACCAACATACTCACCGGGCCCATAGATGCCCAGGGTCAGCTCCTTGCCTTGACCATCACCCAGAAAAGCGCGCAACCTACCTTGCTGCACGATATAGAGCGTATCGCCGGTTTCGCCCTCCTGAATCAGCAGGGCACCGCGTCGATAGCGCCTTTGCACCCCCATGCCGGCGAGCGCCCTGATGTGGGCCGATGGCTCCGAGTGGCTGGGCAGCTGGGGGTTCATGGGATATCAGAAGTGGGCAAATTGCGCGGGATTGTGCGCCATCGGTGTGATGATGCGCAAGGCGGGCACCACCGGAGGCAGGCTGTTTACCCGCTGCATGAGCTTGCGGATGCTGCAGCAGCCGGTTTTCTCGCGCAGGGACTTGACCTGGCTGCGGACGGTCGACTCGGCCACACCGTGCTCCCGGGCAATGTCCGGCACGCCCAGACCACGACACAAACCGATCATGACCGACTCCTCGCTGGGGCTGAGACCCTTGCTGCGCGCAAACATGCGCACCGCGAGATTGTCGCAGGTGCTCTGGCGCTGCATCAACACCAGCACGGTCGGCGTCTCTGACTCCAGGGGGTGGCTCAGAGGAATGAAGGCCAGCGAGAGTTCATGGTCGCCCTCCTCCAGCAGCACCAGTTTGCGCTGGCCCTTGAGCGCCAACTCAAGCCCCTGCTGGATCAGGGCCGTGTGTTCGGGGATGTTGCCCTGCAGGCCACTCCCTCTGGAGACCACCAGGCGGGCGCTCGCCAGTTCGTGCCGTGCCAGGTGGTTGGTATGCTGGATGCGGCCCCGCTCGTCCATCACCAGCACCCCATAGTCGATTTCATCGAGCATGCGCAACAGCATGGCGTTGGCCACCGAGGGGCTTCCCCCCTCAATGCGACCACTCGTGCCGCCGTTACCCCACATCACTTCATTGACTTGCCACATGGTGCATACCTCCTGGTTGATGGGGCCAGTGTAGGCAGGCAGGGCCGACAAATCATGCGGACCAGTGCCGCAAAAAGTGTGACGTAATTCCCGAACCGGGCGTGGTAAGCGCCAAAAATCTAGAAAAAGGTATTCGGTTTCAGCGACCTTGGTCCTGTGCCTGCCTGCGAATTTCGTCCAGCGTACCCCGGGTGGTGATCACCTGGGCATCCAGCGGCAGGTGAATCAGGGTGCCGCCGCCGGCCTGGAGCGCCCGCAACAGCGCAGGCTCGAAAGCGGCGGTTTCGTCCACGCGTTCGGCTGCGTAACCATAAGCCCGCGCAAGCGCACAGAAGTCAGGATTGCGCAGGTCCGAACCACTGACACGCGCCGGGTATTCGCGCTCCTGATGCATGCGAATGGTGCCGTAGGTGCCGTTGTCCACCAGCAGGATGATGCTGCGCGCGCCATGCTGTACCGCGGTGGCGAGTTCCTGCCCGTTCATCAGAAAGTCGCCGTCGCCGGCAATAGTGAACGCAATGCGCCCGGTCAGGATCGATGCAGCGATGCCAGCCGGTACGCCATAACCCATGGCGCCGTTGGTGGGGGCCAGCTGGGTTTTGTGTCCCTTGGCCAGGCCGTGGTAACGATAGAAGCGGTGCAACCAGGTGGCAAAGTTGCCCGCGCCATTGGTGAGCACAGCATCGGCCGGCAGGTGCTTTTGCAGCGTGTGGATGATGGCTGGCATGTCGACCGGACCGGGAAGCACGGTGCCGTAGTTGCCCTTGTCCACGTGTCTTTCGTAGTCGGCATGGCAGTCCGCAGTCCAACCTGTCCAGCCCACCTCGGCCGGTGCCGTGAGCACCTCAAGGCTGCGGGCAGCCGCGTTCATGGTGGCATTGATGGCCAGCGTAGGCTGGAAGACCCGGCCGAGCTCTTCGGCGCTGGCGTGGATGTGCACCAGCTTCTGCCGCGGAACGGGGGCTTCCAGAAGTGTGTATCCTGCAGTTGTGGACTCGCCCAGGCGCGGGCCGATGGCCAGCAGCAGATCGCTCTCGCGGATGCGCCGGGCCAGCGCAGGGTTGATGCCCAACCCCATGTCTCCGGCATACAGCGGGTGGTGGTTGTCGAAGGTGTCCTGGAAGCGGAAGACATTGGCTACCGGCAGCTGCCAGTTCTCGGCGAAGCGGTGCAAAGCTGCCGCCGACTGTGGGGTCCAGCCGCCCCCGCCGGCCAGCACCAACGGTCGCTCAGCCGCCAGTAACAGGCTGCGCAGTTCACGCAAAGACCCGGGGTCGCTCCATGCCTGCACGGGATCCACACGGGGCAACGGCTGGACATCAACGGGCTGGGTCAGCATGTCTTCTGGAAGCACCAGCACCACCGGGCCGGGTCGGCCATTCATGGCGGTGGCAAAGGCCCGTGCCACGTACTCCGGGATGCGCCGCGCATCGTCGATACGCTCAACGCGCTTGGCCATGCCCCGGGTCGAGGGACCAAAGAACACGCTGTAGTCGACTTCCTGAAAAGCCTCGCGATCGCGCGCGTCGCTGGCCACATCGCCGGCAAACAGGATCATGGGCGTCGAATCCTGGAATGCGGTGTGCAAACCAATCGAGGCGTTCGTGGCACCGGGGCCACGGGTCACGAAGCAGACACCCGGGCGTCCGGTCAGCTTGCCCTGCGCCTCGGCCATAAAAGCCGCGCCGCCTTCCTGGCGGTTGATGACAAAGCGAATGCGGTTGGCGTGGGCGTGAAAGCCGTCGAGCACCGCAAGGTAGCTCTCTCCGGGCACACCGAAGGCATGGGTCACGCCTTGGGCGATCAGACATTCGACGAGCAGGTGGCCAGCGAGCTTCTGGGTCATGGTCAAAAAACTTGCAAGAGCGGTATCAATGGGAAGCGGTGCGGCGTCCCACACCAACAGCGGCGTAAACGGAGACCAGCAGTACCAGACCGGCGCCAGCCAGTGTGGCTGCATACCAGCCTTGGTCCATCAGGACACCGAAGAACAAAGGTGAGATGGCAAATCCGGTGTCCAGGCCCGAATAGACAGTTCCGTACACCCTGCCGGTCGCCCCTTTGGGCGTGGCTTTCTTGATCATCAGGTCACGGCTGGGGCCACCCACACCAACGGCAAAGCCGGTCAGGGACAGGGCCACCATGGTACCGGTGGCGCCCAGCATGCCGGTCGCGCAGACCAGCAGCAGCAACCCGCCGCCAGTCATCGACCATGCCACCACGCGATCACTCGACCAGTGCTGGCGCTGCCCCCATGTGGCGACGAAGCCCCCGACCAGCATGCCAAACGCGCCACACACCATGTAGGCGCTGAGGGTCAGCGTGGCGGCCTCCACCCCCACCTCATGGACGGCCTTCAGAATCGAGGGACCAAAGCTCTGGACCACCGCCAGGGTCATGGTGGAAAGTAGAAAAAAGGCAAAACACCACCAGACCACCGGAAGCTTCAGGAAAGCCAGGTCAGATCTGGCTGTGGCGTCAGGGTGTCGCACCACCACCTGTGTACGCAGCCGTTCGCGCTGCCAGAAAAGCACCCCCAGCACGAGGATGTAAAAGGCGGCAGCAGCCTGGTAAGCGGTGCGCCAGTCGGCCATGGCGGTGATGCCCACCAGGAACGCGGGAGCCAGCGCCCAGCCCAGGTTGCCCGTCAAGCCGTGGGCACTGAACGCATAGCCCAGCCGGGCGGCGGACACCCTTTGATTCAGGATGGTGAAGTCGGCCGGGTGGAACGGTGCATTGCCCAGGCCAGCCAGCATGGCCACCAGCACCAGCCCGCTGTAACCTGTGACCTGGGAGGCCACCAGAGACGCCACCAGAAAGCAGGAAATGGCTGCAAAAAGGACAGGTCGCGCGCCAATGCGATCAACGACAAAACCCGAGAGGGCCTGCCCGACACCGGATATCACGAAGAAGATGCTCATCAGCAGGCCGACATCGGCAAAGCTGAGACCGAAGTCGCGCATGAACACGGGGAACAGCGGCGCCAGCAACAGGTGCGAGAAGTGGGAAGTTCCGTGGGCCAGGCCCACCAGACCGATGACGGCAGCATCTTGTTGCAGGGGGACGGATTCGGGCGTCGGGGCCAAGCCCATGGAGGCAGTACTCATCGGCCGATGTTATGCCAAGCCCGTTCATTTCGCTGTCGCCGGCAACCGGCGTCGCTGTCGGCCAAGGCCTCAGGTGCGAGGTGGGGGTGTACCTGCGATCACACCCATGGCTCCCTGAACGTCAGGTGCCCCGGGTACAGGCGAAAGACGACGGGCCCGGATGAGCTTGATGCAACTGCGTCGGCTCATCGAGTGTGTACGACCGCCGGCACTATTGAACATGAACAGCGTGGCAGCCGGATTGGACCAGACCAGCTGGGCGCGCAACCATTCACCCTGGGACTGAAGATCGACCCAAGTTCCGGGCCTTAGGTCGGCGAGCACGGCATCCACCGACGCATCGTCCAGTTCGGACACAGGGGGGAGGTCGGCATTGGGCGCCGGGCGCAGCGCGCCCAGCTCGGCGAAGTCGGTGAACCGGGCCTCCTCCACCCCAACCGACTCCAGTTCACCACGGCCAAGCCAGGGACCATCCGGTTGGTAGGTCTCTGGCACTGCGGACGTGGGCTCCGGTTCGACCATGGGCTCGGTGACCGGTCCCAAGTCGGCAACGTCGTTGACAGCCTCCAGCGGAGCAGGTGACGATGCAGCCCCTTCCTTGCGAGGACTCATCAAGGGCTGGTGCAGTTGCATCAGGGCGTCGAAGAAGGCCTGGGTCTCGTCTTCTGGCTTGCCGATGGCGGCGAGGCCCCTGCGCAAGTTCTGGATGAGTTCGGGCAGCGCCGCCCTGACGGACTCGGACTCGTGTTCGATGGCCGATGGCCTCGTGCTCCACAGGAGCGTGGCCACGACGCGCTCGCACGTCTGGGGGTCGGGGCCTTGGGCCGATGGAGACAGCCGGGCCCAGGCCAGAACCGTCGACCACCACCCGCACAGGAACGAAACGACAAAACCCGGAGCGTCTGCCATTTCCGGCAGTTGGGACAGCTCGAGTGTGATCCTGTCGGCAAGGGCCTGGCGTTCGTCGGCGAGACGAATGGCCTGAAGTCGCTGCGCCTGTTGTGCCTGCAGGGCTTGGTCACTGACCCGCCAGGCGGCAGAGATCTGTTCAAGGGCGCGTGAGAAATCGCCAGTGCCCGCCCTGGGCAGGGCATTGAGCGACTGGAACGCGCTGCGCACCGGCTGGAAAAATTCCTCGAAGGTCGGATGAGCGACGTCATTGTGCTCAACCGCACGGTGCAGCACCGCATCCAGGAGCCGCCGGGCCGGGTGGGTCTGCTGCGTGATAAACCGCGGCTGCTCCAGTGCCAGCCGCAACAGGGCAGGCTCCAGTGCAACGATGGCTTCTCCAACAGGTCGCAACAGCAGTGGGTCGCCGGCGAGACGTCCGACCAGGCCGCGTACCACATCGAGTGCCACCACCTGCTCGAAGCTCTCGGAGCCCGCTTTGAGTGTGAGCAGGTGAATGGCTCGGGCCAACGGTTTAGACCATTCTCCCCACAACGCCGGATCCAGCTCACTGGCCACGCCCAGTGCGCCGGCCGCGCCCAGCCGCTCACCTCCATCTTCTGTGGATGAGGCGACCAGCCTGTCGATCTGGGCCTGCACCAGGTCGTGGAAATGCACTGGCAGAGCCGACTTCAACCGGCCGTTGGCCGGGGTCAGAAACGCCTTGAGCCATTGGGGCTCAAGCTCATGGTAGGGCAGGCACAGGCTCTCCAACGGGGGAAGGGCATCGGCTTCGGCTTCAGCTTCAGCGCCTGGCTGCGGGTCAGCCGCGGTCGAGGCCGCGGCCGCGGCGCCGGAACCAGAGAGCCGTCGATACAATCCCAGCAACTCGTCGACCAGCGCCGGAGCCAAGTGCTTCATACGCCGTTGCAGCGTGGCCAGGTCGGGTGAGGCCTCATCCATGAGCACCCAGGCCAGCGCGAGCCAGTGTCTGGGCGAGGCCAGCCGTTCGAAGCGGTACATCACCTCAGGTGATTCGCGCGCCAGCACCGCTTCGAGGCAGGCTGTGTGCACACGGACCAAACCAGTGTCCTCGACCAGTTCGGACGACTCCAGCGGCACAGGGGCCGAGGCTGCTGCGCCACCGGTGTCGATTTCCAGCAAAGGCGGGGTGTCCTGCGTGTGCAGGATCGCATGCCTGGACTGAGGTGGCCAGGGAAGCTCGCGCCCCCGCACCACTTCGTCCAATCCGTGCAGGAATCCGGTGCAAAGGTCGGCACGCCGTCGCAACAGGTCACCCCAGACAGCCGCCGTCCGGTCGAACACCACGACCTCGCGCCGTGACCCGCTGCGCGCCTGCAGGCCAGCGATGGCCCTGTCCAGGCTGCGTCCGAAGACGACGGGCACCTGCGCCCTGAGTTGTTCAAAGGAGTCCACCAAGCCCACCCTGCTGCGACCAGGTGTCGCGTGACCGCACGGACAAGCGTGCAATTTCTCACGACTGTAGCACTGCCGACCAGGAGCCGTCGGCACGCGGGGGTGGCCGACCGACCATCGGATTCTGCCGAGGACCAGCGGGTGAACGGCTGTCAATAGGCTGACATCAACCGCTGCCAGACTGTCAACTCCCAGGGCCGACATGGCCCAACCGAAGGGAGTCAAGACATGGCACCGAACCCCGAAATACCGAACCGTCCACAACGCACAGACCAAGCTTGGCGTTTGCTACCCCACCCACAGACCCTGGGCCGGAAAGCCCATGCCTTGCTGCTGCTGGCCAACGGGCAACGCAGTCTGAGCGAGCTGTCTTTGCTGGTGGGGGCCAATGTGGCGCCGCTGGCTCGGCAACTGATGGATCAAGGGCTGTTGCAGCACGCACCGGCCGAGCCTTCTTCTGCCCACTGAGGGGACAGGGCGGCACGTGACGTGCGCCGGCCTGACCGTCAAAGCCAGCGCTTGAGCAGGCCCATGACCTGCTGGAAGCGGGCGCCGTAAGGCGGATAGAACAGGTGCCCCATGGCCAGTCGGGACTGCAGCAGGACGGCCTTGGTGTGGGTGAATCGCAGAAAGCCGGTTTCCCCATGGTAGGCGCCCCAGCCGCTTTCGCCCACGCCTCCGAAGGGCAGGCCTTCGTGTGCGATGTGCATCAGCGTGTCATTGACCGTCACTCCTCCACTGAGCGTGTGCGCCAGCACCTTGTCACGTGCCGTGGCATCGCTGCCAAACCAGTACAGGGCCAGTGGCCTGGGCCGACTGTTGATGACCCGTATGGCGTCCTCGGCCGACTCGCAGGTCAGGACAGGCAGCACCGGTCCGAAAATCTCCTCACGCATCAGGCGGCCATCGAGCGGTGGATTGAACACCAGAACGGGACGCATCTGCCGGCTTGTCTGTGCAGGCTGCCCCACTGGCCCCGCCGCCTCGACCACCCGAGCCCCGGCATCAACGGCCTCGTGCACCATTGATTGCAGCCGTGCGAGATGGCGGTCACTGACGATGGCCGCGTAGTCGGCGTTGCCCTCCAGCGTCGGGAACAGGCGGCCTACCGCCCCTTGCCAGGCACGCTCGAACTCTGCCTCACGCCCTCGCGGCAGCAGCAGGTAGTCGGGAGCAATGCACGTCTGCCCCGCATTGAGCAACTTGCCATGCACAATTTTGACCGCCACGTCATCCAGGGAGGCCGATCCATCGATGACGCACGGCGACTTGCCACCAAGCTCCAGTGTGGTCGGGGTCAGGTTGCGTGCCGCGGCCTCGGCCACCTTCCGGCCGACGGCGGTCGAGCCGGTGAAGAACAGGTGATCAAAGGGCTGCGTGGCGAACTCAGCTGCAACCTCGGCTCCGCCCTGCACCACGCAGAATTCATCTGGCGAGAAATTCTCTTGCACCAGACGGGCCGTCAGTGCGGACGTATGGGGAGTGAGTTCGCTCGGCTTGAGCATGACCCGGTTGCCGGCGGCCATGGCAGTCACAGCCGGACCGAGCGCCAGTTGCAGCGGGTAGTTCCAGGGCGAAATCACACCCACCACCCCCAGCGGCTGTCGCAACAGCCGGCCGCGGGCCGGCCACAGGTACAGCGGCGTACGAACGCGAACAGGTTTCATCCAGCTTGGCAGGTGGCTGTCGAGCTGCGACGTCAGTGCACGCAACACGAACAGATCGGCCACTTCGGTAAGCTGCGGCGCCCGGACACCAAAATCGGCCTGAACCGCCTCGGCCAAGGCAGAACCATGCGCATCTATCAAAGCGCGTACCCGGCGCACGCGGTCGCGGCGCAAGGCCAGCGGCACCTCCGGCTGGGCGCGACTGGCCTCGAACTGGGCCTGGAACAAAGACGGAAGCGAAGGGCTGGTGATGGTCATGGCTTTATGCTATTCGGAGACATCCCGACACAGTAGGGATGCCACCCCAATGGCCCCGCCTTTCCGTCAGGGCATGGCCTGGGCTTCACCAAACTCGAACACGCCGGGATTGCGCACTGGGTCCACCCCCACCGGGATCACAGACTTCGGCGGGTAGCGGCCCTCCAGCAGCAGCTTGGACAGCGGGTTCTCGATGCGCTGCTGTATGGCGCGCTTGAGCGGGCGGGCACCAAACACCGGGTCAAATCCGACCTTGGCCAGTTCGCCGATGGCAGCGGCCGACACGTCCAGCCGCAGGTCCATCTTCTGCAGGCGGGCCTGCAGGGCCTTGAGCTGGATCGCGGCAATCGACTCGATATGCTTGGCGTCCAGGCCGTGGAACACCACCGTCTCATCAATGCGGTTGAGGAACTCGGGCCGGAAGTGGTTCTTGAGCTCACCCCAGACCGCGTCCTTCACGTCCTCGTAGCTGTCGCCCACCATGGCCTGGATCAGGTGCGAGCCGATGTTGCTGGTCATCACGATGACCGTGTTCTTGAAGTCCACGGTGCGACCCTGTCCATCGGTCAGGCGGCCGTCGTCCAGCACCTGCAGCAGCACGTTGAACACGTCCGGGTGGGCCTTCTCGACCTCATCGAGCAGCAGCACACTGTACGGCTTGCGGCGAACGGCTTCGGTCAGGTACCCGCCCTCCTCGTAGCCCACGTAGCCGGGCGGCGCGCCGATCAGGCGGGCCACCGAGTGCTTCTCCATGAACTCGCTCATGTCGATGCGCACCAGGTGTTCCTCGCTATCAAACAGGAAGCCGGCCAGTGCCTTGCACAACTCGGTCTTGCCCACGCCGGTGGGACCCAGGAACAGGAAGGACCCAGTCGGGCGGTTGGGATCGGACAGCCCCGAACGCGAGCGGCGGATGGCGTTGGCCACCGCTTGAATAGCCTCGTCCTGGCCCACCACGCGCTCGTGCAGTTTGGTTTCCATCTGCAGCAGCTTGTCGCGCTCGCCCTGCATCATCTTGGACACCGGGATGCCGGTGGCGCGGCTGACCACCTCGGCGATCTCTTCGGCCCCGACCTGGGTGCGCAGCAACTGGCGGGCTTTGCCCTCGCCTTTGCCGGCTTCCTGCGCCTGCGCTTCCTTGAGCTGCTTTTCCAGCTCGGGCAGCTTGCCGTACTGCAGCTCGGCCACCTTGTTGAAGTCGCCCTTGCGCTTGAGCTCCTCGATCTGCAGCTTGACGCGCTCGATTTCTTCGCGCACGTGGGCGCTGCCCTGGGCCTGTGCCTTTTCGGATTTCCAGATCTCTTCCAGATCGGCCGCTTCTTTTTGCAGTTCGACGATCTCGTCCTCGATCAGCGCCAGGCGCTTCTGCGAAGCTTCGTCGGTCTCCTTCTTGATCGCCTCGCGCTCGATCTTGAGCTGGATCAGCCGGCGGTCGAGCTTGTCCATCACCTCGGGCTTGGAGTCGATCTCGATCTTGATCTTGGCCGCGGCCTCGTCGATCAGGTCGATGGCCTTGTCGGGCAGGAAGCGGTCGGTGATGTAGCGGTGGCTCAGCTCAGCCGCGGCGACGATGGCCGGGTCGGTGATGTCCACGCCGTGGTGGACTTCGTACTTTTCCTGCAGGCCGCGCAGGATGGCGATGGTCTGTTCCACCGTGGGTTCGTCGACCAGCACCTTCTGGAAGCGGCGCTCCAGCGCTGCGTCCTTCTCGATGTACTTGCGGTACTCGTCCAGCGTGGTCGCGCCGATGCAGTGCAGTTCGCCACGCGCCAGGGCGGGCTTGAGCATGTTGCCGGCGTCGATGGCGCCCTCGGCCTTGCCAGCGCCCACCATGGTGTGGATTTCGTCAATGAACAGGATGATGCGGCCCTCATCCTGCGACACTTCTTTCAGCACCGACTTCAAGCGTTCTTCGAACTCGCCACGGTACTTGGCGCCAGCCAGAAGGCCCGCCATGTCCAACACCAGCACGCGCTTTTCGCGCAGGGTCTCTGGCACCTCGCCATTGACGATGCGCTGCGCCAGGCCTTCCACGATGGCCGTCTTTCCCACGCCGGGCTCGCCGATCAGAACCGGGTTGTTCTTGCTGCGGCGCTGCAGCACCTGAATGGCGCGGCGGATCTCGTCGTCGCGGCCGATCACCGGATCGAGCTTGCCCTGGCGGGCGCGCTCGGTCAGGTCCAGGGTGTATTTCTTGAGCGCTTCACGCTGGCTTTCACCCTCGGGTGAGTCCATCTTCTGGCCCCCGCGCACCGCCTCGATGGCCGTCTCCAGGCTCTTGCGACTCAGGCCATTTTCATTGGCGATGCGGCCGATCTCGCCCTTCTGGTCGGCCACGGCCAACAGGAACAATTCACTGGCGATGAAGGCGTCGCCGCGCTTGATGGCCTCCTTCTCGGTCGCCTGCAGCAGCTTGATCAGGTCGGGGCCCGGCTGAACCTGATCCTGGCCCTGCACTTCGGGCAGGCGCTTGACGGCATCCTCGGCGGCCTTGGTCAGGCCGGGCACGTTGACGCCGGCGCGTTGCAACAGCGATTTCGGACCATCGGTCTGGCGCAGCATGGCCAGCAGGAGGTGGGCAGGCTCTATGTAGGCGTTGTCCTTGCCAAGGGCCAGGCTCTGGGCTTCGCCGAGGGCTTCCTGGAACTTGGTGGTGAGTTTGTCGAGGCGCATAAAGGGGCTCCGAAATACTTGAACTGTCCGGCATGTGGCGCTGACTGCCACCATTTCAAGACCTTGCACCGGCCGGGGTCAAGCGGCATTGACCCTGATCAAGTCCGCAGCAGCGGAGCGTAGGGGAAAAGAATTCAGCGCAGGGCCGCTCCCAAGCTGAATTCGCGCCCCCTCGGGGGGCAGCGACCCGCGCAGCGGCGGAGCGTGGGGGCCTTCAGCCGGATCGCCAGTAGGCGTAGGACCAGGCGGCGCTCATGCCACCTCGACGGTACAGCGCCAGTGCCGACGCATTGCTGGCGTCAACCTGCAGGAAGCTCCTGGTGATGCCTCGGCGCTGCGCTTCGAGCGCCATGGCCCGGATCAGGCGGCCAGCCAGACCTCGACCACGCTGGCTGGCGGCAGTCCGCAGGCCGTGCATGCTCAACCAGCCCTCGGAGTAGCAGGCGGCGCCGCAGGCCAGGGTCCGTCCGCCTTCGCGCAGACTGGCAAACAATGTGCCCTCCGCACGGGCCAGGGAACGGGACCGGTAGGCACCATCGACCGGGTCCAGCCCTTCGCCCAGGAACATCGCCATCCAGTCCTCGTCGGGGCGCGGCTCCAGCGACACGTCATCGGCTTCGTCGGCCAGCGCCAGCAAGCCCTTCAGCGATCCGGTCTGGGTCAGCGTCGGTTGTTCACGCCGGAAGCCCTGGGCTACCAGTTCTGGCCACCAGGCGTCAAAAACGGGGAGGTCCGGCAGGCGGAACACCGGGCGGAAGCCGGCATCCTGATACCGCCGAACGATCTCTCCAATCAGCGACGGATCGTGGAACCGGTGATGCAGCGGGACGGCGCTGTGGGCACGTCCGACGGTGCCCGGGTCCATGGGCAGGAGCCATCCATCTTGCGACTCGATGCGCTCTGGCGCCACCGCCGAGAGTGTGGCCCGTTCGATGGATTCAATGTCATCAGCGCTCAAATCCATGGCCGCGCCGCACATGCCTTCAGGCGTTCTGGCTGGTGATGCCCCACCGGCTCAGTGCCGCATCGTCGCTCACCCGCGCGTCAACCCAACGTGCACCCTCGGGCGTCTGCTCCTTCTTCCAGAAGGGCGCCTGGGTTTTCAGGTAGTCCATCAGAAACTCGCAGGCCTGGAAGCTCTCGCCCCGATGAGCAGAGGTCACCACGACCAGCACGATCTGGTCCAGAGGCTGCAGCAGCCCCACCCGGTGAATGACCCGCGCGCCATAGATGTCAAAGCGCCGGAACGCCTCGTCGATCATCTGTTCGATGGCCTTTTCTGTCATGCCCGGGTAATGCTCCAGCTCCATGGCGCTGACACGCTGGCCATCATTGCGGTCCCTGACGGTACCGACGAAGGAACAGACCGCACCCACGCGCTTTTCATCAGCGCGCAGCCGCGCCACCTCGGCAGACAGGTCGAAATCGTCGGTCTGGATGCTGACGCGGGCGTTCAAGGGACTACCCTCCGCGCTGCGCGCTGCGTACCTGAGCGTCTCCGGGATGGTCGTGCGACACGCATGTTCAGCCTCCGGTCACCGGCGGAAAGAATGCCACCTCGGCCCCATCCCGCAGAGCCGCCGACTCGTCAGCCATGGTCTGGTTGATGGAAACACGCACCGCCCGGCCGCGGGCAAGGGCCTCGGCATGGGATCCGCCACGGGCAATCAGCTCGTCGCGCAGCTCGGCCAGAGTGGCTGACGGGGTGTCGATGGTCTCGCTGCCCGTCCCGATGGCCTCGCGGATGGAAGCGAAGTAGCGAAGCTGGATCTTCATGGCAAAAGGTCTGAAAAAGCAATGTAGTCCACCAGGTCCCCACGGGCGATCGTGGTTCCGGCCGGGTTGTCCACCAGCCCGTCGGCCCAGCTGGCCGACGTCAGAACTCCAGAACTCTGGTTCGGAAACAGGTCCAGTCCGCCCTGTTGGTTGCGACGCACTCTCAGGAACTCGCGGCGCTTGTCAGCGCGGGGCATGTCGAAATCGGCTCGCATCCGGTAGGGCCGTGGTGACGTAACCCAGCTGGCATCTGATGCACCCTGCAGCTTGAGAATGAACGGACGGACCAGCAGCAGAAAGGTCACGAAACTGGACACCGGGTTGCCCGGCAGACCGATGAAATGGCAGGCCTTGGCTGCCGCGGCGCCCGCCCCGGCATCGCGCCGTACGACGCCATAGGCAAACGGCTTGCCTGGCTTCATGGCGATCTGCCAGAGGTCCAGGCTGCCCAGCTGCTGGACGGCCGGCTTGATGTGGTCTTCCTCACCAACCGAAACACCGCCGCTGGTGAGGATAAGGTCGTGATGATCAGCGGCAGTCTTCAGAGCCGCAACGGTGGCCTCTCGCCGGTCTGGCACGATGCCCAGATCGCTCACCTCACATCCGAGCCGCTGCAGCAGCACCCGCAGAAAGAAGCGATTGGAGTTGTAGATGGCCCCGGGCGGCATGTCTTGGGGCGCCACCTCCCCTGGCATCACCAGTTCGTCGCCGGTCGAGAACAACGCGACACGAGGCCTGACCCGGACCGACAGGTGGGCGCGACCAACGCCGGCGGCCAGACCGATGGATGCCGCCGAAAGGCGCGTACCTGCGGGCAGTACCACGCTCCCCCGGCTCACATCTTCACCCGCCCGTCTGACCCATTGGCCAGGTTGCGGTACCACATCGATATGAACGCCGTGGATATTGCCCCCGACCTCACGCGTATCCTCCTGCATGACCACGGCATCGGCACCCTGGGGCATCGGGGCTCCCGTGAAGATGCGTGCGCAGCTGCCGGGTTCCAGTGGGCCTCCGGTATGGCCTGCTGCAATACGTTGGGAAACTGGCAGCACCACGCCCGGCGCAGACACATCGATTGTGCGAACCGCATAACCGTCCATCGAGGAATTGTCATGCGGAGGAACATGCAGTGCGGATACCAGATCTTCGGCAAGGATGCGCCGGTCGGCATCAACGAGGGGGACCGACTCGGCCTCGGCGAGAGGCTCCACCCGCCCCATCAGATCAGACAGCGCATGGTCCAACTCCATCAGGGGAATTCGGGGCCTCGGGATTGATGCGCTCATAGCGTCCTGTCCTGTCATGCTGCTTTTGCCATCCGACTCAACGGTATGCCTCGGGGTCGTAGTCGAACCGGTGTCCATTGTCGATCAACCAGTCGGCTATCGCATCCGGCACGTTCAGATCCAGCACAGGTCGCAGGGTGGACTCGGGCAGGCTGTCGGGCGCGTCCGTAGCGATGGCAACGATGAAAGCATCGTCGGGATACCGCGCCGGCTTGCCGGTATCGGGTCGCCACACCTCGACCTTGAGCAGGTTGCTCTCCTTGAAGCCCTCCACCAGCACCCAGTCAACGCCGGGATGCAATGCCCGGATCAGGTCATGCGCGGTGAGTGACTGAGGCCGCTCGAAGCTGCGCACCAGGGCCATGCGCTGGCTGGAGGCTGCCACCACCTCATAGGCACCCGCCTCGCGGTGACGCCAGGTGTCCTTGCCCGGGTGATCAATCTCAAAACCATGGTGCACGTGTTTGACAACAGAGACCCTCAGCCCACGCAAGCGCAGCGCTGCAATGACACCCTCGACCAGGGTGGTCTTGCCAGCCCCGGAGAATCCCGCGAAACCCACCACCCTCATGCGCACCTCACACCGATCAGGCCGCAGGACAGTGCTCACCGATGTACCGCTTGACGGCCACCACATCGGCAGACATGACGCGAACCCGTTTGGGCAGATCCTCTATGCCATCGAATTTGGCCGGGCGCTGCGGATCACGACCGATGGCCTCGCGGATGGTCTCGGCAAACTTGATGGGCAGCGCCGTCTCCAGCACCACCATGGATTCTCCGGCGCGGCGCTTCTCCAGCGCCACCTTCACTCCATCGGCCGTATGGGTGTCGATCATCACACCGTGGCGTTCGAAGGTGGACTTGATGGTGGACAGACGATCAGCGTGGGAGCTCTTGCCGCTGGCAAACCCGTAGCGACGCGCCGCTTGCTCGAACAGCGGATCAGCCCCCAGATCGAATCGTCCATGCAGACGCAATTCGTCATCGAACAGATGCCTGGTGCGAGCCGCATCGCGTCCCAGCAGATCGAAAACGAAACGTTCGAAATTGCTGGCCTTGGAGATGTCCATCGAAGGACTGGACGTTTCGTAGGTGTCGGCGCTGCCCCGAACCCGGTAGGTACCGGTACGGAAGAACTCGTCCAGCACATCGTTCTCATTGGTCGCCACGATCAGACGATCGATCGGCAGGCCCATCTGGCGCGCCACATGGCCTGCGCACACGTTACCGAAATTGCCCGAGGGGACGCAGAAGCTGACCTTCTGGCTGTTGGACGAAGTGGCATAGAAGTAGCCGGCGAAGTAGTACACCACCTGCGCCAGCAGACGCGCCCAGTTGATCGAGTTCACGGTGCCGATCCGATACCTGCGCTTGAACTCCAGGTCGTTGGAGACCGCCTTGACGATATCCTGGCAATCGTCGAACACCCCTTCCACCGCGATGTTGTGGATGTTGTCGTCCATCAGGCTGAACATCTGCGCCTGCTGAAACGGACTCATGCGCCCGTGCGGGCTGAGCATGAAGACGCGCACACCTTGCTTGCCGCGCATGGCGTACTCGGCCGCGCTGCCGGTGTCACCGCTGGTGGCACCCAGGATGTTGAGTTGTTCGCCCCGGCGAGCCAGTTCGTACTCGAACAGATTGCCCAGCAGCTGCATCGCCATGTCCTTGAAGGCCAGCGTCGGTCCGTTGGACAGCGCCTCCAGATAGAACCCCTCTTCGAGCGCCCTCAGAGGCACGATCTCCTTGGTGCCAAACACCTCGGCCGTGTAGGTCCTGGCGCACAAAGCGCGCAGGTCATTGGCCGGGATGTCATCGATGTAAAGCGACAGCACCTCGAAGGCCAGTGCGGCATAACCTTCATCCTTGAGCACCGCACGCCAGCGATCCAGCATGACGGCATCCACCTGCGGATAGGCCTCCGGCAGGTAAAGACCTCCGTCCGGCGCCAGGCCTTCGAGCAGGATTTCGCAAAAGCGTTTGCGGCCCGGATGGCCGCGGGTAGACAGGTACAACATGGGCATTCTCCTGCACGCGCCGCGGAACCGGCTTTGCCGGGCCGCAGGAATGACCCCCTGCAAGGGGGTGACGCATTGCGGCGCGGGGGTTAGTTGAGCTCTTCTTTGCGGATCCGGGTGATGGGGGCCAGCACGCTGGGCAGCGATTGCATTCGGGCCATCACCTCGTTCATGGTGCCTTCGCGGGTCTCGTGGGTCAGGATGATCAGGTCCGTTGACGTGGCACCCTCACCACCCACTTCATCGGCTTCGCGCTGCAGCACAGCATCAATGCTGATGCCAGCTTCGGCCAGCAGGCCGGTCACCTGCGACAGCACCCCGGCCTGGTCAGCAACGCGCAATCGCAGGTAATAGCTGGTGCGCACCTCGGCCATTGGCAGCACCGGCAGGTCGCTCATGGCGTCGGGCTGGAAGGCCAGATGGGGAACGCGGTTGAGCGGATCGGCCGTGTGCAGGCGGGTGATGTCGACCAGATCGGCCACCACCGCACTGGCCGTCGGTTCGCTGCCGGCGCCCTTGCCGTAGTAGAGCGTGGTGCCCACGGCGTCGCCGTGCACCACCACGGCGTTCATGGCACCCTCCACATTGGCAATCAGACGCTTGGACGGCACGAGACAGGGGTGGACGCGCAGCTCGACACCGCGCGCGTTGCGTTTGGTGATGCCCAGCAATTTGATACGGTAACCCAGTTGCTCGGCGTAGCGGATATCGGTCGAGGACAGCTGGGTAATGCCCTCCACGTGCGCCTTGTCGAACTGCACCGGAATGCCGAAGGCTATGGCACTCATGATGGTCGCCTTGTGCGCCGCATCCACCCCTTCAATGTCGAAAGTCGGATCGGCTTCGGCGTAGCCCAGACGCTGTGCCTCCTTGAGCACCGCATCGAAGTCCAGACCCTTGTCCCGCATCTCGGACAGGATGAAGTTGGTGGTGCCGTTGATGATGCCGGCGATCCACTCGATACGGTTGGCTGTCAGACCCTCGCGCAGGGCCTTGATGATGGGGATACCCCCCGCCACCGCAGCCTCGAAGGCCACCATGACCCCACGTGCCGAAGCAGCGGCGAAAATCTCGGTGCCATGCACCGCCAGCAAGGCCTTGTTGGCGGTCACCACATGCTTGCCGGCCGCAATAGCCTCCAGCACCAGCGTACGGGCCACGCCATAGCCTCCGATCAGCTCGATGACGATATCGATATCCGGGTTGGCAATCACCTCACGCGCGTCTGCGACCACGGTGACATCAGGACCGACGAGAGCACGCGCACGCTCGACGTCCAAGTCGGCCACCATCGTGATTTCGATGCCACGGCCCGCCCGGCGCTTGATTTCTTCCTGGTTGCGCAGCAGCACCTTGTATGTGCCGCTGCCGACGGTGCCAATGCCCAGCAGGCCTACTTGGATCGGTTTCATGTGGTTCTCAATGGTTTCAAAGAATCCGCTTCGTTACCCAGAAGCGGCCAATCAGGATAGACGCTTGCCACGACGTCATTGATGCCCTTTTTCAGCACCATCCATGCAGGTACCGTGCCGTTTGCGCCAGTGCTCAAGAAAGCGCGCCAGACGCCCGATGGCCTCGCGCAGGTCGTCCTCATGCGGCAGGAACACGATGCGGAAATGCTGGTTGTCAGGGTAGTTGAAGCCCGACCCCTGCACCAGCATCACCCGCGTCTCCTGCAGACACTCAAGGAAGAACTGCTGATCGTCCTCAATGGGATAGACCGCCGGATCAAGCCGCGGAAACATGTACAGGGCCGCCTTGGGCTTGACACAGCTGACGCCGGGAATGGCCGTGATCAGCTCGTAGGCGAGGTCCCGCTGGCGCCGCAGGCGGCCTCCTTCGGCCACCAGCTCATTGATGCTCTGGTAGCCACCCAGCGCGGTCTGGATGGCCCACTGGCCCGGCACGTTCGCACACAGCCGCATGTTCGAGAGCATGTTCAGGCCCTCGATGTAGTCGCGTGCCGGCTTCTTGTCACCGGAGACCACCAGCCAGCCGGCCCGGTAGCCACAGGAACGGTAGCTTTTGGACAGGGAATTGAACGTGAGTGTCAGGACATCGTCGGACAGACTGGCAATGGCTGTGTGGCGGTTGCCGTCGTACAGCACCTTGTCATACACCTCGTCGGCGAAGATCACCAGCCCATGCTCGCGGGCAATCGAGACGATCTGGCGCAGCACCTCGTCCGGGTACAGCGCACCGGTCGGGTTGTTCGGGTTGATGACCACAATGCCCTTTGTGGCGGGTGTGATCTTGCGACGGATGTCGTCCAGGTCCGGCAGCCAGCCCTTGGCCTCGTCACAAATGTAATGCACCGGCGTGCCACCGGACAGGCTCACCGCCGCGGTCCACAATGGATAGTCGGGTGCCGGCAGCAACAGCTCGTCTCCGTTGTCCAGCAAGGCGTTGGTGGCCATGACGATCAGTTCGCTGGCACCATTGCCGAGGTAAATGTCGTCCAGCGTCACGCCCTCGATCCCCTGCTTCTGGGTCTCGTGCATGACCGCCTTGCGTGCCGCGAAGATGCCCTTGCTGTCCGAGTAACCTGCCGAGTTGGGCAGGTTCCGGATCATGTCTTGCTGAATCTCCTCCGGTGCATCAAAGCCGAACACCGCCAGATTGCCGATGTTGAGCTTGATGATCTTGTGGCCTTCTTCCTCCATCTGCCGGGCTGCGTCCATGATCGGACCGCGGATGTCGTAGCAGACGTTGGCCAACTTGGCGGATTTCTGGACGGTCTTCAAGATCCCTCCCACTTGGGGGCTCAATGTATGGCTGTCCGGACAGCGCGCCATGTGCCGCGCTATAGTCCTCGGGTCTGACCCTCACCGGACGTCCGGGGAAAACCTCCAATTTGACCACAGTTCCCATGGATGCCCGACGCTGCCCGAGCCTTCCAAAGCACCCCCGGCCCCGATGAAACTGCATGCCGACCGCCACGACACCCTGGCCATCACAGCCTACGGCGAAGGCTGGATCGCGGTCAACGGACAGCGCTATGAACACAGCGTGGTCGTTTCCTCGTCCGGCCGCGTCGAACCCTGGGGCTGCCGGCATGTCGAAGAACTGACCGCAGACCACTTCACCGGTCTGCCGACCGGCGACTCTGCGCCACCGGAGCTGGTGGTGTTTGGCAGCGGCTCGCGGCTTCGATTCGTCTCCCCTGCTTTGCTTGCCGAGCTGACCGCACGCAGGATAGGCGTGGAAACCATGGACACCCGGGCAGCCTGCAGGACGTACAACATTCTGGCCGCCGAGGGCAGGCGCGTCATTGCGGCACTGATACTTGGCGCGCAAGGCGAGCACCCCGATCCCGGTTCGGGGTAAAATACCGGTTTGTTTCCTGACCTGCGTCCAGCAGGGAAAGACAGCGCCGGTGGCGTCGCGCCGGGCTGCAGAGCCGCAACAGCGGAGCCGAGACAGTGAAGCCGTCCTGGCGGGGTTCGCTCGATTCGAGTCTGCGTTCTGCCTGCTGCCGGACGAGTCCAGTGTGTCCGGGAAGCCAACGAATCTCCACCAACTCACGTCAGGGGTCCTCGCAGCATGGCAGTCGTTGTCAACAAACCCATTCCCGAATTCGAAGCCCAGGCCACCGGCGGTATCAAGGTCAGTCACCAGTCGCACCTGGGTCAGACCGTGGTCCTGTACTTCTACCCCAAGGACAATACCCCCGGCTGCACCACCGAGGCCATGCAATTCCGTGACAAGTACAAGGACTTCGTCAAGGCAGGAGCCCAGGTCTTCGGCGTTTCCCGCGACAACATGAAATCGCACGACGACTTCAAGCTCAAGCTGGAGTTGCCCTTCGAGCTGATCGCCGACACAGAAGAAAAAATGTGTCACATGTTCGGGGTGGTCAAGAACAAGATCATGTACGGCAAGAAAGTCAAGGGCATTGAACGCAGCACCTTCCTGATCGGTGCGGACGGCGTGCTCAAACAGGAATGGCGCGGCTTGAAGGTGCCTGGCCACGTCGAAGAAGTACTCAAGGCCGTCAAGGCCCTCAAAAAGGCCGCCTGATCCAGCCGACCGGCGCCTCTCGGGTGCCGGCCCAGCGGCAGCCACGCCGGATCGCCGCAGTGACACGGGACTCATGCATAATGGTTCCATGACCCGAGGACGCCAACCGGCTCCCCCCCGCATCGCTTCCTACTGCCACCCCGAGAGCCGCCCGGTGACCCTGGCGGCTTTTTGTTTTTCGGCCGTGCAACGGCCCTGACACGCATCCATGCCACTGCCTCCCGCCCCTGCCAAACGCGCCGCCCTCCTCTCACCCGAGGCCTACAGTCTCAAAGCCGACGTTGAAGTCTTTGACCGGACAGAGCCGCCCCTCGAAGCTCAATCGCCTGCAACAGAGCAGCCCCGGCCGCAGCGGCGCACATCGGGCTCGAACTCACGCCAACGCAAGGCCGAAGTTCTGAAACCCGCCCAGACCCCCAGCCGGGTCGATATCACCGTGGACAACCCAGCGCCCGAGGTGACTGCCAGGGTAACCAGCACGCCGGGCGAACGCAAGGGTCACACCAGAACAGCCTCGGTCACCAAGTCCACTTCCCGGTCGCGCAGCAATGGCGCCACGCGTCTGTTCGTGCTGGACACCAACGTGCTTCTGCATGATCCGGTCAGCCTGTTCCGGTTTGAGGAACACGACATCTTCCTGCCAATGATCGTGCTGGAGGAACTCGATGGGCACAAGAAGGGCATGACCGAGGTGGCCCGCAACGGCCGCCAGACCAGCCGGACACTGGACGCCCTGGCCGCCCAGAGCGGCGGCGACATGGGCAAGGGGCTCAAGTTGTCGGCCACCGGGCACCAATCGGCCCGCGGATTGTTGTTCTTCCAGACCGAACCGCTGACCAATGACCTCCCATCCAGTCTGCCACAGGGCAAAGCCGACAACCAGATCCTGGGTGTTGTGCATGCGCTGCGCGAAAAGCACCCGGATCGCGAAGTCATCCTGGTGTCCAAAGACATCAACATGCGCGTCAAGGCCCGAGCGCTGGGTCTGGCCGCCGAAGATTACGAAAACGACAAGACGCTGGACGACGGCGAGCTGTTGTACTCCGGCGCGCTGGCCCTTCCGGCGGACTTCTGGACCCGCCAAAGCAAGACCATCGAAAGCTGGCAAAGCGGCAGCCACACCTTCTACCGCGTCAGCGGCCCGGCCGTGGCCCAGTTCCACATCAACCAGTTCGTCTATTTCGAGGCCCCTGGCGAACCCTCGTTGTACGCCCGGGTGACTGAAATCCGCGACAAGACAGCGGTACTCAAGACCCTCAAGGACTTCACGCACCTCAAGAATGCCGTTTGGGGAGTGACCAGCCGCAATCGCGAGCAGAATTTTGCGCTCAACCTGCTGATGGACCCCGAGATCGACTTCGTGACGCTGGCGGGTACGGCGGGTACCGGTAAGACACTGATGGCCCTGGCCAGCGGCCTGACCCAGGTACTGGACGAGAGACGCTACACCGAAATCATCATGACCCGCGCCACCGTCAGTGTGGGCGAAGACATCGGCTTCCTGCCGGGCACCGAAGAAGAAAAAATGGGCCCATGGATGGGTGCCCTCGACGACAACCTGGAGTTCCTGGCCAAGGGCGACGGCGGCAACGCCGGTGAATGGGGTCGTGCGGCGACCAACGAGCTTATTCGCAGCCGGATCAAGGTCAAGAGCATGAACTTCATGCGGGGCCGCACGTTCATGAACAAGTACGTGATCATCGACGAGGCGCAGAACCTGACGCCAAAGCAGATGAAGACGCTGATCACACGCGCAGGCCCGGGAACCAAGATCATCTGCATGGGCAACCTCGCCCAGATCGATACTCCTTACCTCACCGAAGGCTCGTCGGGTCTGACCTACGCGGTGGACCGCTTCAAGGGCTGGCCTCACGGTGGTCACATCACGCTGGCACGAGGCGAGCGTTCGCGGCTGGCAGACTTCGCCAGCGAGGTTCTCTAGCACCCACCCCCTGCGCCGCTGCGCGGCACGGGGGCAACGGCCTCAGAAGTCGCCGTGATCGGTCGCCAGTGTCTCGAATCGGGTGAGCATGTTCAGGAAGGCCAGCTTGACGATGCCGGTGGGCCCGTTTCGCTGCTTGCCGATGATGATCTCGGCGACACCCGGCTCCTTGCAGGCGTCTTTGGTGTAGTACTCGTCGCGATAGATGAACATGATGATGTCGGCATCCTGTTCGATGGCACCCGATTCGCGCAGATCGCTCATCATGGGGCGTTTGTCGGTGCGTTGCTCAACAGAGCGGTTCAGCTGAGAGAGTGCAATCACCGGGCACTGCAGTTCCTTGGCCAGCATCTTCAGGCCGCGCGAAATTTCTCCAAGCTCGGAAGCGCGGTTGTCGCCGTCAGAGCCACTGCCGCTCATCAGCTGCAGATAGTCGACAACGATCAGCCCCAGCTTTCCGCACTGGCGTGACAACCTCCGGGCATTGGCGCGCAAGGCACCGGGCGTCAGACCTGGGGTCTCGTCAATGTGCAGCGAAACCTGGCGCAGCTTCTCGATGGCCTCGGTCAGGCGTGGCCACTCATCGTCGGTCAACTTGCCGGTGCGCAGATGACTCTGGTTGATGCGTCCGATGGATCCCACGATACGAACAGCCAACTGGGCTGCACCCATTTCCATCGAGAACACCGCCACCGGCAAGCCCTCGTTGAGAGCGACATGCTCGGCGATGTTGATGGCAAACGCGGTCTTTCCCATGGACGGGCGCGCCGCCAGCACCACCAGGTCTCCCGCCTGCAAGCCGGAGGTCATGCGGTCGAGATCGCGGAAGCCCGTGGGCACACCGGTGATGTCATTGGGGTTATCGGACATTTCGGTGACCCGGTCCAGCAGATCGACCACCAGCTTGTCCATGGACTGGAATCCTTCCTTCATGCGCGAGCCTTCCTCGCCGATGTGGAAGATCTTCTGCTCCGCTTCATCCAGGATTTTTTCAACCGCCCGCCCCTGCGGGTTGAAAGCGGCGGTGGCGATCTCATCGCTGGCCGCCACCAGTTTGCGCAGGATGGCCCGCTCTCGAACTATTTCTGCGTATCGCCGGATGTTTGCAGCGCTGGGCACATACTGGGCCAGGCTGTTGAGGTAGGCCAGTCCACCAGCCTCTTCGGCCTTGCCGAGGCTTTGCAGATGCTCGAACACCGTCACCACATCGGCCGGTTTGCTGGCGTTGACCAGGGCGGCAATGGCCGAGTAGGCCAGGCGATGTTCGTAGCGGTAGAAGTCGGAATCGTTGACCAGATCGGCCACCCTGTCCCAGGCACCGTTGTCCAGCAAGAGCCCTCCAAGCACACTGGATTCTGCCTCGATGGAGTGTGGTGGCACGCGCAGCTGCGTCACCTGCCTGTCTGCCAACGAGCCGGGTTCGTCCAAGCCTGTATCGAACTCGGGAAAAGGGGAAGAGAAAGCAGAAGACATGGACAACTGAAAAGCAAAATGCGATGTTACGCCGCCTGGGCGCAACAGAATGTGGACAACGTTGGGGACAACCGGTGCATCACCGGTGAATCGCCGTGAACAAACGCCCTGGACCGATCAACGGTGCCCGAAAATGAGAAGAGCCGCTCGCCCCTGGTGGGGCTGCGGCTCTTGGCAAGGCTGGCGCTGTTTGCGCCAGGCCAGACGATCAGGCGGTCTCGCCCAGCACCGTCACAGGCACATCGACGGTGACGTCGGTATGCAGATTGACGCTGACGGTGTAGTCACCCACCATCTTCAGCGGACCGTTGGGCATACGCACCTGGGCTTTGGCCACGGCGAAGCCCTGCTTGTTCAGTTCCTCAGCCACATCGTGGTTGGTCACGGAACCGAACAGACGGCCATCGACACCGGCTTTTTGCGACAGCTTGACCGTCACGCTGGCCAGCTTCTCGCCCAGGGCCTGGGCCTCGGCGAGCTTGGCTGCTGCTGCTTTTTCGAGTTCGGCGCGGCGAGCTTCGAATTCGGCGATAGCCGACTGGGTGGCACGGCGTGCACGGCCGGAAGGGATCAGGAAGTTGCGGGCGTAGCCGTCCTTGACCTTGACCACGTCGCCCAGGGCGCCGAGGTTGACAACTTTGTCGAGCAGGATGATTTGCATGTCAGGCTCTCCTTCAGACGCGATGCTGGTCGCTGTACGGCAGCATGGCCAGGAAACGGGCGCGCTTGATGGCGGTGGTCACCTGGCGCTGGTAGATGGCGCGGGTGCCGGTCAGGCGGGCCGGAATGATCTTGCCGTTTTCGGCGATGAAGTCGCGCAGGACATCAACGTCCTTGTAGTCGACCTCTTCGACACCGGCAACGGTGAAACGGCAGAAACGCTTGCGCTTGAAGAGCAGCGACTGGGTGTTGCGCTTGGGGCGCTTGTCTTTGTTGAAACGCTTGGGTGCAGCCATGATGGGCCTCTCCTATGTCTTGCTGAAATGCTGGATGTGGAACACCACGCCCTTGCCGTTGCGCGAGTTGGCCAGAAAGCCCTGGAAGCAGCAGTCCGAATCGAGTCCCTGTCGGGACAGGGTTTCGGCCAGTACACCAAAGGCCACGGCCTTCAGTTGCAGCTTCACCTCACGGGGAGTGTCCAGCTCGGTAACCTGCGACTCATGCTCAAGCACGAGATTCAGGGCAGGCACGCCTGCCGGTGTGTAGCGCAGGCTCTGTACCTGCACCACCGCTGCCGACAGCTCGAGCTGATTCACCTACGGGGCTGACTCGCGCCGCCGGCTCAGGCAGCGGCCTGCTCCTGCGACTGTTGCTGGGACTTGCGGGCCTCTTCACGCTCGACCGACTTCATCATGGCCGAAGGACCTGTTTCGGCCTTCTTCTTCTGAATGGTCAGATGGCGCAGCACGGCATCGTTGAACTTGAACGCGTGTTCCAGTTCAGCCATCACGGCCTGATCGGCCTCAATGTTGACGCACAGGTAGTGGGCCTTGGACAGCTTGTTGATCTGGTAGGCCATCTGGCGACGACCCCAGTCTTCAACACGATGGATCTTGCCGCCGCCAGCGGTGATCATTCCCTTGTAGCGCTCCAGCATGGCCGGAACCTGTTCACTCTGGTCCGGGTGGATCAGCAGGACGATTTCATAGTGACGCATGGACTCTCCTTGTGGATGAACCGTTTCGATCAGGAAACTCGACCTGACCGGAATCGGAAGAAGCTGCCCCCGGCGTCAACTCGGGATGCAGCAAGGTAAGCCCAACATTATAACAAGTTGCATGCCGACGTTCAAGGCAGTCGTCTGACGACAGCGCGCCGTCGGTGCAACTGGCATACTGCCTCCCACGTCAGCCTCGACCCTTATGCCGCCCGAACCGTCCGCAACGCCCCTGCAACAGCCAGAAAGCAAGGCCGACCTTTTCTGGAGTTTCACCTGGCTGGCGCTGCAGGGCTTTGGCGGCGTGATTGCGGTGGTGCAGCGTGAACTGGTGGAGCGCAAGCGCTGGCTCAGCCGCGAGCAGTTTGTCGAGGACTGGGCGGTTGCCCAGGTGCTGCCCGGTCCCAATGTCGTCAATCTGGCCATGATGATCGGCGGCCGGCACTTCGGTCTGGGCGGAGCCATTGCCGCCCTTTCGGGCATGCTGCTGGCTCCCCTGATCGTCGTGCTCTTGCTCGTGGCCCTCTACGGACAGGTCGCGGAAAACCCGCTGGCCACCGGTGCCCTTCGTGGCATGGGGGCAGTGGCAGCGGGGCTGGTGACGGCCACCGGTATCCGCCTGATGGCCGCCCTGGAGCGCAACCCGATGGGCATGGCGACCTGCGTTCTTCTGGCGACCGTCACCTTTGTCGCCATTGCCCTGCTGCGCTGGCCACTGGTATGGGTGCTTCTGGGCGTGGGCTCGATCGCCTGCCTGCGTGCCAGTCAGATGCTCACACGGCAGGCCAGAGCGCGGCGTGAGGCACAGCCATGACAGCCATGGCCCCGACACTGACCCAGTGGCTGGATCTGTTCAGCCACTTTGCGTTGCTGTCCTTGCTGGCCGTTGGTGGTGCCATCACCACTGCGCCGGACATGCACCGCTATCTGGTCCACCAGAACGGCTGGATCACCGACGCCCAGTTCACTTCCTCAATCGCCCTGTCGCAGGCAGCACCGGGCCCCAACGTGCTGTTCGTGGCCCTGCTTGGCTGGAATGTGGGCTTCAATGCGGGGGGTGGGCCCAACGGTGGCTGGCAGCCCTGGGGTCTGGCCTTGCTGGGTGTCATGGTCACCATGGTGGCGATCCTTCTACCCTCGTCGGTGCTGAGCTACGCAGCCAGCCGCTGGGCCCACCGGCACCGCGAACGTCATGGCGTGCGTGCGTTCAAGGCCGGCATGGCTCCCATCGTGATTGCCCTCCTGATCGCAACCGGCTGGCTGTTGATCTCGTCACAGGATCAGCCGTCCCGTGATTGGCCCCTGTGGCTGCTGATGGCCGTGACCACCCTGCTGGTGTGGCGTACCCGGGTGCACCTGCTGCTGCTGATTGGCACGGGTGCCGTCCTGGGTGCAGCCGGGCTGGTTTGAGGCTTCGATCAAGGGCGCTTCAGCGCTGAGAGACGACCGACATCGATGTCTCTCCAGGCCTGGCGAAGGCCATCGATATCGACACTGTCACCGCTGAGCTCGACCAGCACACCATTGGGCAACAGCCCAGTCAACTCGGCCTGACTGCCATCCTTGCGATACTCTTCCTTGAAGGTGATGCCGTCGCGCTGGAACACCCTTTCGACCTCTTCGCGCGTCTCACGGTTCACCGTGCTGCCGGCCCAAGCGCCCATGGCCATGGCCAGCGCGGGCACAGCCCCGATGTCCTGAAGCCCGACTTCGATGCGTGCCTGTTCTGAGCTGTATTCTGCGGTGACCCGCGACAAGTTCATGCCCAAGGCCGCGTCGGTGCGGGCCTCGATGGCGGTGCGGTCCATGCGCAACAACCTGTCGGGCAGGGCCTGCTGCATGAGCTCGGGCGCAAAGGGCTGCCCACCCTGACCGGCGCCTGTCATGGCACCCATCATCTCCCCGAGCGCCTTGCCCGCAGCCTGACCGTCACCCTTGGCCTGAGCTTCTTCCATCCGCTTGGCAGCAGCCTCCATTTGCCGGCCAGCCTCTTCCAGTTTGCCCGTGTCAATGCGAATCTCGGTTCCTGGAACACGAATCTCCACATCGCCCTGCCCGGGGGAACCGCCCATTCGCATGCCGCCGCCGGTTCCCGCGCCAGTCAGCGCGACGCTGAGCATCCCGACCACGATGCCGGCGACCAGGCTGCAGACCACCAGCACGGCCGTGTAGGGCAGCGCCTTGTCCTGGGGCACCTTCATCATCACTGTGACGCCGGTGTAGAAAAGGTAGATTGAATAAAGAGCAGCCAACAGTCCGAGCACGGACAGGGCAGGCAGGATCTGGAACACACCGCCGAGCAGGCCTGCAGTGGCACCATAGGCCACCAATCTGAAAGCCGACGGGAAGTCTTTGACCCCCTTGAAGCTGGGCGCCAGCGCATCAGCAATCAGTGCCACCACGTAGATCATGGCAAGGGTCAGAACGAAGCCCACAACCATGTTGGCCAGCCCATTGAGGACGGGTACACGGAAGCTGAAACCCATGGCTCCCACGCCCACCAGACTCAGACCGATGAAGGTGGCAACAGCCGAGATCGCAACCAGGTAGATGAGGTAGTCTCGGTACAAGGTCTTGACGTCGTGCGCTTCAGTCGCAATCGTCGGCCAAGTCTCTTTGGGTCGCAGCAGGATCGCCTGCACTCTTTCCACCAGATTGATGCGGGTTGGAGTGGCGTTGTTCAGGGTATCCATCTGTCAGTCCTTTCTTTTCTGTCGAGCATGTCAGGCGGTGTGGCAGTCTCCAGCAGCTGCACAAGAGTACCGGCCGAAGTGCCCCTGATACAGGCATCGGCGAGGTCGTCCAGGACGGTAGCCTCTGGGTTGACGATGACCACCCTTGCCCCGGCGAGGCTGGCGGTGTGGACCAGCCCTGCCGCAGGGTACACCACACCGGACGTACCGACCACCAACATCAGATGACAGTCGGCCGCGGCCCGCTCGGCGGACGCCAGGGCGTCGGCTGGCAGCGCTTCTCCGAACCAGACCACTGCCGGGCGCCGCAGGTTTCCACAGACCGGACAACGTGGCGGTCGGCCGGGCAGTGGCGGCTGGGCCATGCAGCAGGCACCCGGTTCGTCAAGCCACCGATCCGCAGCGATATCGCCGTGAAGGGTCACGGTGTGTGGCTGCCCCGCCTTCTGATGCAGCCCATCGACATTCTGCGTGACCAGCATCAGCTTGCCGGGATGCCTGAGCGCGTAGTGCGCCAGCGCCATGTGCCCTGCATTGGGTCGGACTGACAGCAGTGCGTCCCGGCGGTGCTGATACCAGTCCCACACACGCTGCGGATCGGAACGGAATGCCGCCTCGGTCGCCAGCTCTTCTGGTGAAAACCGGGCCCACAGACCGGTCTGCACATCTCGAAAGGTTGGCACACCGGATTCGGCACTGACCCCGGCACCGGTGAGAACCACGAGGCGTCTGGCTTCATCCAGCCATTGACAGACCCGATCTATCGTGGCCTTGTCCACCGAGGATCAGGCACGCTGACGCAGCGCCTCGTAGAGACAGACCCCGCTGGCGACCGAAACGTTCAGGCTCTCGACCGCCCCCCGCATGGGAATGGAAACCAGTTCGTCGCAGGTCTTGCGGGTGAGCTGACGCATGCCCTGCCCTTCGGCACCCAGCACCAGAGCTACCGGCCCTTTCAGATCAACCTGGTACAGCGTCCTCGGCGCATCGTCGCTGGTGCCGATGATCCAGATGTTGCGCTCCTTGAGTTCACCCAGCGTTCGGGCGAGATTGGTCACCATGAAATAGGGCATGGTCTCGGCTGCACCGCTGGCGACCTTGGCCACCGTTGCGTTGATGCCGGCGGCATGATCCTTAGGTGCAATGACCGCGTGGGCACCCGCACCGTCCGCCACCCGCAGGCAGGCTCCGAGGTTGTGCGGATCGGTCACGCCATCGAGCACCAGCAGCAAGGGCACCTGACCGCCTTCTTCCAGTTGCTCAAGCAGTGCATCCAGCGACTTTGCCTGCTCGACCGGTTGCACGCGCGCAGCGACCCCCTGGTGCCCGTGACTGCCCGCCAGCTTGGCAATGCGAAGGCTGTCCGCCTCGATCAGCCGTGCACCTGCATCGCGCGCGCGCTCCAGAAACTGACGCATGCGCTGGTCGCGACGGGACGAATCGAAATAGATCTCGACGATGGACCCTGGCGCTGTCTTCAGACGAACGCCAACAGCATGAAAACCAAACAGGACTTTGGGAGAAGACATCAGGCGATTATCGGCCCTGCTTGAGCAGTCGTCGCCGGCTCATTGCACCGGGGATCGCACCAATTCGACGCGTCGGTTGCGGGCCCGTCCTGCCTCGGTGGCATTGTCGGCCGCCGGCTCTTCAGAGCCCTTGCCGTGCGGCGCGAGCCTCCTGCCATCAATGCCCCGGCCGACCAAGGCCTGCACCACAGCGGCGGCCCGACGCTGTGACAAATCCCGATTGAAGACCTCGTCTCCCTGGCTGTCGGTATGGCCGACCACATCCAGGCGAAGGGTCGGCCGCTGCCGCAACAGATCGGCCGCCACATCCAGCGACCGATCCGATGTCGCCTGCAGCTTCGACGTCCCGGTGTCAAACAGGATACCGGGCAGTTCGACCCGCCCGTCGGTCTCCAGCGCACGGGCCAGTGCTTCGAGATCGACGCGAACCTGGCCTGACTGCATCTGCGCGGGCTCCACGATGTGCAGATAGGTGACGGTGGGGTTGATGGCCACGCTCACGTACGCATCGCCACCGCCCATCGAAAGGCGACCGGTGAAATAGCGCACATCACCAGCCGCCCCCATGTTGATCCCGTTCAGGGTGTTCCAGCCCGGCCGACGCTGGTGACCGCAAGCCTGCCGGCCTGCACAGGCGAACTCGACCACCATGCCACCTGATGCCAGCGCATCTCGGTAGTTGCGTTCGATCTCCAGGGTCGAACGTCCTTTGGGATTGCTGTAACGCAACCGGCTGACCTTGCCTTCGGTTTCCGCCACCACCGGACCGTCCGGCCCGTTTCCGACAATCCGCCGGTAGGCGTCGAAGGCCTGGTCCTGCCGATCACGCAGCACCGACCCCTGATAGGGCGAAACCAGCGCGTGGTCAACGGCCTCAGCGGCGCTGCCAGCCACCGGCAATGCCCCCCAGAGCCCGAGCAGCAGACCAAATGGCCTGATTGACTGGAGCGCCGGATGCCGGGCCCGAGACATCGGCAGGTTCCTTCCACTCTTTGGTGAGAACATGTCTTCAACCTCCCCGCACGCGGGCCAGGAGGGCCTCGTTGCTGACAAAAACCTCGCCACCGGTCGCACTCAAGTACACGCCGCCATCGGCGATCCGCACTGTCGTCTGGGCACCGGTTTCCAGGTTCCGGAGTTGGACCCGGCCGGCATATGGCAGGCGAAGCCCCCCTGCTGCGCCGGAAGGGGCATACCTGAGCAGGTCCAGCGTTCGGATCTCCAGCGACTGGCGGACCCGCGGAACGGGCGAAGCCGCACTGTCCGCAGAGAAAACGCCGTCCGAGAACGTCCTCAGCGAGACGTTCCAGGTGCAGTCACTCCCAGCAGGTCGGCGATCAGACAGCACATCGCTCCATTCCACGCTGAAGGCACCAGCCGCCGTAGTCCCTGACAAACGCCCTACCCCCATGGTCACTGTCTCGTTGCAGGCCGAGCCACGGGACCGGATGTCCAGGTCGCTGAAAAACACCCGGATCAAGTCATTGCGACCGCCGCCGCTCGTGCGCACCTCCACATCGGTATTGGCTCGGACCGACCCGGGCGCAGACGAAACGTCGGCTGTGCCGTTGTAGGTGTTGATCACGCCACCAACAGGGACGGCACAGCTGGAGAAGCGAACGCCCACAACAGCGCCAAGGTCGGTGGTATCGACCACTCCGCCCGCCGGACAGGGTCGTGCCGCCTTGGGCGCTGCCGACGTGGCGTGGCGCCCGGCGGGCAGCAGCTCCTCCAGGGCACCCTCATCAAGCGTCGCACCGGCCGGCGCGGCAGCTGAAGCGGCGTTTTCTGCCACGAGACCACCCACCCTGGCTCCACCCACCACGACGGGGGTCGGTTGCGCCAGGTGGTACAGATAGGCATTGAGCAAGGCCGTCATGTCCGCGGAACCCGCAGCCACCTCGCGAGCCGCTGCCCCGGCGCCATCAAGACTGGCACCGTGGTCATCACCCCCACCACACGCAAGCAGCGACAGTACGGTTGCGCTGGCCAGCAGACTTCGGCTGAAATGGCGGGCACGGAGAAACAATGCGGACATGGGGACCTCCTGGAGTTGACAAAGTGACCTCGGGCACCGGACGCCGCCCAAGACGCCGCCAGTCTCGCGGGCAGTTGCCGGCACAACAATAGGCCGAATGCCCCATGGATACCCACTTTCGGAGGGCGCTATGCTTGACACAACCATGCCCGAGACATCTCGCGATTCACCTGAAGCGGCCACCTCCTTCGGCCTGCTGCTGGTCGACGACCATCCGCTCTTTCGCGAGAGCTTTGGCGTTGCCATCCATCAGATGGCCTCGCATCTGGACATAGAGACCGTGTCCACGGTCGATCAGGCCATCTTTCTTCTCGAGGGTGAACCCCATCGTTTCGACCTGGTCCTGCTGGACTACAAGATGCCCGGGACCACCGGTCTCGCATCGGCCCTGCAATTGCGCCAGCGCTTTCCGGACATCGGTTTCGGACTGATCTCCGGTGAGGACGTGAGTGTGCTCTGTGCGCAGGCACGCGACGCTGGCCTGGACGCCTTCCTGTCCAAGTCAATGGAAATGGATGAACTGATGGCGGCCCTGTCGTGCCTGGCTCGCGGCGACAGTTACTTTCACGAGGCGGCCTCGGGCTCGTCGCAGAGGCCACTGACCCAGGACTTCGGACTGACAGAGCGGCAATTGGAGGTGATCGACCTGCTGGCCACCGGCGCAAGCAACAAGGTGATCGCCCAATCCCTGGGCATTTCGCCGGCCACGGTCAAGAACCACCTCGATGCCATCTTCGAGAAGATGGGCGTCAGCAATCGCCTGCAGGCCGTGATGCTGGCGAAAACCCTGCAACGTTGAGCGAGCGAGTCCAAGTGTCGCCCCATTCCGTGTCCGGCATCTCGCCCGACACCAGCGACCAGTTGAAAGTCCGTTACGAGATACTGCGCCTGAGCATGCGCTGGTCACCGGCTTCTGTGGCCTGGCAATCCATCATCACGTTGCTGATGGCCGTGTACTTCGGCTATCCGGATCGCCTGGTCGCCGCTTCGGTCTGGGTACTCTGGGTTTTTGTGGGTGTCGGCCTCAGGAGTCTGAGGCCGCTGAAGATGCCGGAGCTCGAAGGCCAGGCACTGCAACGTGCGCTGCACTGGCACCGCCTGCGCGTGCTGATCAGCGCTGCTGCCTGGGGCAGCGCAGGCCTGCTCCTCTACGACCAGCAGGACAGTTTCAAGGCCCTGGCGCTGACGGTTGCCCTGGTATCCACCTCGATTGCCTTTTCCTTCTCAGCTTCATCCGACGGTCTGGCCTTGCGTCTGGCCATGCCGCTGCTCATCGGCCCAATCGTGCTGAGCCTACTGACAAGCCCTGACCGCTCGCTCTGGATGCTGGGATTGATTGGTGCAAGTTTCATCTTCCTCATGTTGCGGCTCGTGCACGAGCGCAGCCGCCAGCTGGAAGAGACAATCATGCTGCGATTGCAGGCGCAGCAAGCCCGGGATGCGAAGCAGCGGTTCCTCGCCGCGGCCAGTCACGATCTGCGTCAACCACTGCAGGCTCTCAACCTCTACCAGGGGCTGCTGACCCGCGGCGACACCAGCCCACGGGTCATCGAAAGCATGGGGCAATGCCTTGAAGCACTGGATCGGTTGCTCGAAGGCATCCTGGACATCGCCCGGCTCGATGCCGGGCGGGTAGAGGTCAGGATGCAGTCGGTACACCTGCCACCGCTGCTGCTGAGGGTTTTCCGACTGCATGACGCCATGGCCCGCAGCAAGGGGCTGAAGTTGCGGCTGCATGTGCACGACGCGTGGGTCCAGGCCGACCCGGATCTGCTTGAACGGGTGTTGTCCAATCTGGTGTCCAACGCCATCCGCTACACCGAAGAAGGGGGCCTGATGCTGGCCGCCCGGCCTTCCGGCAGCACCGTGCGCTTGCAGGTCATTGACACCGGCGTTGGCATTTCGCCCGAACACCTTGGCACGATCTTCGAAGAGTTCACTCAGCTGAACAACCGCGAACGCGCTCCGGACAGGGGCAGTGGTCTGGGCCTGGCCACCGTCAAACGCCTCTGTCAACTGCTCGAACTGCCACTGCAGGTGCGATCAAAGCCCGGATGTGGCTCGTGCTTCGAGGTCCGGCTTCCGGTGTCAGCCGAACCTGTAGCGCGCGGCTACTCGAACGCACCCGATATCGGTCCTACCACTGGCAACCTGGCAGCGCGTGTACTGCTGGTTGAAGACCATGCCCTGGTGCGTGACGCCCTGGTTCAACTGATGTCCAGCTGGGGGATTGACGTGCGCGCCGTGGACAATGCCGAACAGGCCATCTCTGCACTGAAGACATTTGCAGCTGACACGGTCATCAGTGACTGGCGACTGCCGGGAGAAACCGACGGCCTGGCATTGCTGAGGCAGGTGCACCAGTTCCCGGGTGTCGTGCGGACCATATTGCTGACGGGTGAACTGGCGCTTGAAACTCCGCCAGACTTACCCGTGCTCAGAAAGCCCGTGCGTCCGCTGCGACTCAAGGCGTTGCTGCAGCAGCCGGCGCGACAGCTCGGTCGGGCCTGAGCAGATGGCGATCGTCCGATCAGACCAGCGACAGCACGCGCCCTGCCTCAATGGTCACGCGCCGCTGGCATTGCGCGGCGATCTCGCGATCATGCGTCACCAGCACCAGCGTGGTGCCAAGTTCGGCGTTGAGCTCGAACATCAGCTCCATGATGCGCCCGCCGGTGGCGAAATCCAGGCTGCCCGTCGGCTCATCGGCCAGCAAGACCGCAGGCCGGACCACAAATGCCCTGGCCAATGCGACCCGCTGCTGTTCTCCACCGGAGAGCAACTTGGGGTAATGACCCAGGCGCTCACCAAGCCCAACGCGCTCCAGCATGGACACCGCCGCTGCCCGTGCATCCCGACGCCCTCCGAGTTCCAGCGGCAGCATCACGTTCTCCAGGGCGGTCAGGTTGCCCAGCAGCTGAAAGCTCTGAAAAACAAAACCCACCTTCTCTGCGCGCAGCGCCGCCCGCTGGTCTTCATCCAGCTGAAAGATGTTCACACCATCGATGTGAACTGTTCCGCTCGTCGGCGTATCCAAGCCGGCAATGATGGACAACAGCGTGCTTTTGCCTGAACCCGAAGCCCCGACAATGGCGACCGTTTCCCCCCGTTTCAGGCTGAAATCGATATCGCGCAGAATCTCCAGCGTACCGGTCGAATCTGTCACCGACTTGTACACGTGATCGACCGCAATCATGACATCCGACATGGGAAGGCCTGAAGTTGAAACGACGTCACTTTAACGCGCTTGCACTGGCCGGCTTGCTGCCGGGTCTTTCTGTACAGGTACATGCCCAGGCGCCCGCAGCACAGGCCAAGGCACCTTCGGGCAGTACGCAGACACCCGCCATCCTCATCGTCGGCGACTCGCTCAGCGCTGAGTACGGCCTGCAGCGCGGACGTGGTTGGGCGGCCCTGCTGCAGGACAAACTGATGGCCGAACGCTCACCCGCACGCGTTGTCAATGCCAGCATCAGTGGCGACACCACGGCGGGAGGGCGGTCCCGGCTACCGGCGCTGTTGCGCCAGCACCGACCCGCTGTGGTGGTGATCGAGTTGGGCGGCAACGACGCCTTGCGGGGTTTGCCATTGAGTATGACCCGCGACAATCTGACAACAATGGCTCGCCTTTCTCGCGAGGCGGGCGCCCGGGTGCTCATCGTAGGCATGGAAATGCCACCCAACTACGGTGCCCGCTATGCGCAGGAGTTCCGCGAGGTCTTCAGCACGGTGGCCAAGGCCGAGCAGGCGGCGCTGGTGCCGTTCTTCTTGGCTGGTGTGGCAGACGGACCCGAGCCACTCAAGCTGTTTCAACCAGATCGCATACATCCCAACGAAGACGCTCAGCCCCTGATGCTCGCCAATGTCTGGCCAGCCCTGCGACCGTTGCTGCCCCGCTGACCGGTGACGCCAGCCGGCGATAATCGCCGGATGCCTGTCCACACCCTCAGCGCCACCGACGCACTGCTTCGGATTGACGGCTTCGATACCGTCATTGATGCCCGTTCGGAAGACGAATACGACCTGGACCACCTGCCCCAAGCTGTCAACTGGCCCACACTGAACAATGCAGAACGTGCGGCCATCGGCACGATGTACAAGCAAGTCAATGCATTTGAAGCCAAGAAGCGTGGTGCAGCGCTGGCAGCCCGCAACATTGCAGGGCACATCGAGCACCATGCCCTGGACAAGCCGCGTGACTGGAAGCCGCTGGTCTACTGCTGGCGTGGTGGAAATCGCAGCGGCGCCCTGGCCACCATTCTGGGCGCCATCGGATTTCAGGTCACCCTGATCGAGGGTGGTTACAAGGCCTGGCGCCATGCGCTGGTGGCCGACCTGCCAGTACAGGTGGAAAGGCTGCGGTTCCGGGTGATATGTGGCCCCACTGGCAGTGGCAAGACCCGGCTGCTCCAGCACCTGGAACGCCATGGCGCCCAGGTGCTTGACCTCGAGGCGCTGGCATGCCATCGCAGCTCCGTGCTTGGACATATCCCGGGCGTGCCCCAGCCGAGCCAGAAGCGATTTGATTCACTGGTATGGGAACGGCTGCGGCTGTTTGACAGCGAGCGCCCGGTCTTCGTCGAGAGCGAGAGCAAGAAAGTCGGTAACCTGCGGGTGCCCGATGCTCTGATCGACGCCATGCGGGCCAGCCCCTGTATTGACCTTCGACTGCCAGACGAAGAACGCGTGGCCTTGCTCATGGAAGAGTACGAGTTCTTTGTCAATGACCCGGACTTTTTCTGCCGTCGACTGGAGGCATTGACCGAGCTGCGCGGCAAGGCGGTCGTCAGTGAATGGACGGCCAATGTCCGCGAGGGGCATACGGCCGCCGTTGTCCTGGACCTGCTCAAACAGCACTACGACCCGACGTACTCTGCCTCCATCCACCGCAACTTCCTGCAATACGACAACGCGCTACCCCTGCCCCTGACGGACCGTGCGCCATCGACGTTTGACGACGCAGCCCTGCACCTGATTCAGGGCACGACCTGAACAGATCAGATGGTCAAGGCAGATCAGTCGGCGGAATCGCCCGAAGCACGCTCATCGGGGACTGCGGCGGCATCGGGGGTGTCCCCATCCTCGACCGGGCTGCCGTCAGGGCTGAGCCTGCGCGCGCTCTTGGCGCGCAGCTTCTCTTCTTTTTTCTGCTTCTTGGCCAACTCGCGCTGGCGCTTCTCGTAACCATAATTGGGTGTGGCCAAAGCGACTGATCTCCGTGAATTGTGGTGCCCTCAGGATACCAGTTTCGCCAGCGCCTGCGCCAGATCGGCCTGCAGGTCTTGTGCCGACTCCAACCCCACAGCAAAACGGACCAGACCGCCAGGGTGTGGCCAGGAAGACAGCGACCGGATCGAAGGCACATGGTAGGGCGCGCACAGGCTGATGGGGCCGGCCCAGCTCCAGCCGAGCCGAAACAAGCACAGGCTGTCACAGAACGCATCAATTTGCGCGGAAGCGAAGCGTTCATCAAACACCACGCTGAACAGACAGGCCGCCGCACGGGCATCGCGTTGCCAGAAAGCATGGCCAGGCGAACCGGCAAGGGCTGGGTGCAGCACCTGGACGACCCCTTCCTGGGATTGCATCCACCGCGCCAATTCACGCGTGGCATTGTCCTGGGCCTGGTAGCGCAGGGCGACTGTGGGCAGTCCGCGCAGCACCAGCTCGGCATCGTTGGCGCCGACACCCAGCCCCAGCCGCATGTGACACAGCAGAATCTGCCGATGCAGTGCTTCGTCACGCGTGACCACGGATCCCATGAGCACATCGGCACCCCCACTGGGGTATTTTGTCAATGCCTGCATGGACACATCGACGCCCAGCTCGAAAGCATTGAAGGCCAAGCCCGCGCCCCAAGTGTTGTCCAATACGGTGATGGCGGGCCGATCTGCCGGCAGAGCAGTGTTGTGCCGCCGGACCACGTCGGTCAATGCCGGCAGGTCCGGAAACTCCAGCGTGATTGAACCTGGAGCCTCCAACCAGACCAGGCGCGTGGATGAGGTCAGCCGACCGTCAAGGTCAGCCGGGTCCATGGGGTCGTAGTAACCCACCTGCACACCCCACTGGCGCATTTCGACTTCGGCAAATGCCTTGCCCGGCCCGTAAGCGTTGTCGGGCAGAAGCACCTGGTCGCCCTGACGCAAGAACGCCATGTCCACCAGGCTGATGGCCGACAGGCCACTGGGTGCCAGCACACAGAAACGCCCCCCTTCCAGCGTCGCGATGCGCTCCTCCAGCGTGAAGGTGGTCGGCGTGCCATGCAACCCGTACGTGTAGCCGCTCTTGTCCTTCCAGTCACGGTTGCGCAGAGCCTGCACATCGGGAAAAATCACCGTAGACGCCTTGTGAACCCCTGGCGCCACCGCATCGAAGCCCGTCGGAGGATGGTACGGATGGTGGATGAGACGGGTGGGCAGATCGGTCATGGACGTCGGTGAAGTTTCAGCACTGGACCACCCCAGCCCAGATCAACGCCCATGGGGGTCGGTGACCCGCGCAGCGGCGCAGCGAGGAATGGGTAGTCTTGACACTCTTGCTGAGGCTGTGAGCGCGGGCGTTCACGCTCACAGCCTCACAGTTTCCACTTCTCCAGCAACTGCGCCGGGCGCATGCTGTCGTAACTCTCGAAGGGCTGGTGAATCCACGGGTTGGTCGGCAGGAATTCAACCGAATAGTCAGGCGTGAACGTGGACAGTGCCTTGGTCCAGATGACCGCACTGCGCAACTCAGTGATCGGCTTGTAGTTGTTGCGCAGCTGGTTGATCACCGCGTGCAAGGTATGGCCCGAGTCGGCCAGGTCGTCGACCAGCAGAACGCGGCCGGCGATCTCACCCTTGGGTGTGGTGATGTAACGCGCGATGTCCAGGTTGCCCTGAACGGTGCCTGCGTCAGCCCGGTATGAACTGGTCGACATGATGGCCAGCGGCACATCGAAGATGCGGGAGAGAATGTCCCCCGGTCGCATGCCTCCACGGGCCAGGCACAGGATGGTGTCGAACTCCCAACCCGACTGGTAGACCTTGAGGGCCAGCTTTTCGATCAGGTTGTGGTACTCATCGTAGGACACGTACAGGTGCTTGCCATCTTCGGTCAGCATGGGGTCTCCGGGTGTAGGTCGGTCGGGCGATTCTGCATGAAAGGCTGGCTTTCGGCCATCACTGGAAAGGGTGCTGAACCAAGATGGTGTGGTCCCGGTCAGGACTGGTGGAGATCACGTGGATCGGTACACCGGTGGTTTCTTCAATGCGCTGGAGGTACTGTTGCGCATTGCGAGGCAGGTCTTCGTATCGGGTCACACCCACCGAGGAATCACTCCAGCCGGGCAGCGTTTCGTAGATCGGCACACAGCGCGCAATTTCGTCGGCCCCCATGGGCAGGATATCCACGCGCTCTCCATCGAGCGTATAACCGACGCACAGCTGCAATTCCTTCAGGCCATCGAGCACATCCAGCTTGGTGATGCACAGGCCGGTCAGCCCATTGACCTGTGCCGAGCGCTTGAGCAGCGCCGCATCAAACCAACCGCAGCGGCGGCTGCGGCCCGTGGTCACACCCTTTTCAGCGCCCACCGTCGCCATGTGCCAGCCCGGAGTACCTTCGGTCTGCCAGTCAAGTTCGGTAGGGAACGGGCCACCACCCACGCGCGTGCAATAGGCCTTGGTGATGCCGAGGACGTAGTGCAACAGTCCTGGCCCCACCCCCGAGCCTGCGGCTGCGTTGCCGGCCACACAGTTGCTTGAGGTGACGAAGGGGTAGGTGCCGTGGTCAATGTCAAGCAGGGTGCCCTGGGCGCCTTCGAACAGCAGGTTGGCGCCGGCCCGATTGGCATCGTTGAGTTCACGCGAGACATCGGCGATCATGGGACGCAACTGTTCGGCATGTTGCAAGGCCTGAGCCAGCACGGGGTCGAACTGGACCTGACCATTGGTGACGAAGGCGGACAGAGGCTGGTCCTTGAGCCAGGGCACCATCGACCAGTCAACCTGACCTGCGTCCAATGCGGCCAGCTGGGTGTTGTAGTAGGCCAGCAATTCGCGCAGCTTGGTGGAGAAGCGCTCGGGATACTTGAGGTCTTGCACCCGAAGAGCCCGCCTGGCCACCTTGTCCTCGTAGGCCGGTCCGATGCCCCTACCGGTGGTCCCGATCTTGTCCGTACCCGCCTTCTCCTTGGCTGCTTCCCTGGCCACATCAAGAGCAGCGTGAAACGGCAGGATCAGCGGACAGGCCTCGCTGACGCGCAGGCGCGATTTGACCTCCACCTTCGCAAGCTCAAGTCCACCAATCTCCTCCAGCAGTTTGCCCACCGAAAGTACCACGCCGTTGCCCACATAGCACTTCACGCCTGGACGCATGATGCCGCTGGGAATCAGGTGCAGAGCGGTCTTCACACCATTGATGACAAGGGTATGACCTGCGTTGTGCCCGCCCTGGAAGCGGACCACACCCTGGGCCGATTCGGTCAGCCAGTCGACCAGCTTGCCCTTGCCTTCATCACCCCACTGGGTGCCCACCACCACCACGTTGCGCCCAGGTTTGGCGGCGTTCTTGCTGTTTGTCATCTGCTGGTTTCCGTTCAAATGTTACGCACCGTCCAGGCGCCCGCTCGGGTCGCGTCAGGGACCAGTTCGCGATCGCAATGGAATTCATCGACTTCGTGTTCATGCCCTGGCAAGGAGCAGACCACGGCCTGTCCCTGCGCGCGCAACCGCGCGATGGCCTCTCGCAGCGAGGCGTCCATGCCCCACGGCGCTCTGATGGCGGCGACCAAGGGGCGCGGTGGCACCATGGCCACCAGTTCCTTGACGTCCAGGCTGAAACCGACAGCGGGCCGGCTTCGTCCGAACACAGCACCGACTTCGTCATATCGCCCACCGCGTGCCAACTCGGCCGCCTGCGCACCGATGCCCGGAGCAGATCCGAACAAGGCAAAGCGCATGCCGGTGTAGTAGGCATAGCCCCGCAAATCGGCCAGGTCCACCGAAACATTCATGTCCCGAACATGGGCAGCCAGCCATCGCAGACTGTCCAGCGCCTCCTGCATCGCTGGCGAAGAATGCAAGCGCACCTGTGCCTCATCCAGCACTGACACACCTCCATGCAAGGTCGGCAGGGCCAGCAGGTCAGACCTCACCCTGGGCGCGAGTCCACGCGAAAGGCTATCCAGTTCCGCCACATCCTTGGCCGCCAAGGCCGCATGAATTCGTCTCACATGAGCGGACTCAAGCGCCACACCATCGAGGACCGCATCGATCACACGCACATCCGCCATGTCCAGCAAGAATTCCCCGATTCCCGCCGACTGAAGACAGGCCCGTGCAAGCTCGATCACTTCCAGATCGGCCTCCAGACCACCGTGTCCGTAGATCTCGGCGCCGAACTGCAACGGCTCGCGACTGGCCAGCGGACGATCTATGCGGGTATGCACCACCGGGCCGCAGTAGCTCAGGCGCGTCACACCTTTTCTGTTGAGCAGGTGTGCATCGATACGGGCAACCTGTGGCGTGCTGTCGGCCCGCAGCCCGAGCGTCCGGCCCGAGAGCTGATCGACCAGCTTGAAAGTCTGAAGATCCAGGGCCTCGCCAGTACCGGTCAGCAGCGATTCCAGATGCTCAAGCAATGGCGGCATGACCAGCTCATAGCCGTAGGCTCGGGAGGTGTCGATAAGGCTTCGCCGCAGCTCCTCAATATGACGGGCCTCGGACGGCAGGACATCGGCAATGTGATCCGGGAGAACCCAGGCAGACATGGGCATGGAGATGCGGGAATTAAAAGGGGGATTTTACCGGGCCCGCCCACCCTACTGCGTGTACTGGCAGGCAGCGTGGCGACAAGCAACACCGGGCCGCCACCACAGGGCCAAGTCAGGGTTTCAGGTACTGCTCCACCAGAGCAGCAAGCCCAGCCCCACGGAGACGAGCCCGAAGAACCGGAGCTGACCATCGCGCAGGCGCAGCATGTCCGAAAACACGCGGCGCCAGGCAGCAGGAAGCAGCAAAGGCAGCAACCCTTCGAAAACCAGCATCAAGCCCAACGCGGGCCAGAAGGCATCGGCCAGCGACACAACAGGCTCAACGCCCGACGTTGCTGCTGCGCAGGGATCGGAAGAAATCGGAGGACGGATCGATAACCATAACATCCGACTTGCCCGCAAAGCTGGCCTTGTATGCCTCCAGGCTTCGGTAGAACTGGGCAAACGCCGGGTCACGGCCGAAAGCGTCGGCGTAGGCTGCGGCCGCGGCCGCGTCGCCCTCACCCTTGATGCGTTGCGCGTCCCGGAATGCTTGGGCAACAATCACTTCACGCTCCCGATCGGCCTCGGCCCGGATCTTCTCGCCCTCGGCGAAACCAGTCGACCGCAGCTCGTTGGCTACCCGCTTGCGTTCCGCCTCCATCCTGTCGTACACGGAACGGGTGATGGTCTCGGCATAGTCGACCCGGGTGATACGCACGTCAATCACGTCCATTCCCCAGGGACGGTCGGCCCCACGCACGGCAGCCAGAACTTCGCGCTGGACATCCCGCATCAACTCCTCACGACGGGTGGAGAGAAGCTCCTGCAGTGTGCGCTTGTTGACCTCTTGCTGGAAGGCATTGCGCGCCACGCGGTTGAGCTGCAGAGCACCGGCACGTTCGTTCAGACCCACATTGCGGATGTAAGCCTGTGGATCGCTGATGCGCCAGCGAACGTACCAGTCGATCACCACCCTCTGGCGCTCGGCTGTCAGCGTGGGTTCGGTATCCGAGCTCTCCAGAGTCAGCAGGCGCTTGTCGATGTAGGACACATTCTGGAAGGGCGGGGGAAGCTTGAAATTCAGACCCGGCTCGGTCACCACCTTCTTGATCTCACCGAGCTGGAAGACCACGCCAAACTGGCGCTGGTCAACCACGAACAGCATGGAGCTGGCGATGGCCAAGGCCACCAGAAAGGACGTGATGATGAATCCCAGTTTGTTCATTTTGTTGGCTCCGTGTTCACCTGCATTGCGCCTGCTCAGCGACTGTCACGCTCACGCGAGCGGGCGGCGCTGTCCATGGTGCGCGGTGTGGGCGAGTTGGAAGACGGAGACACAGGCGCGGCCGGTGCAGCAGCTGCGGAGCCGGAAGCGGGCTGTCCTGCCATCTGCATGATCTTGTCCAGTGGCAGGTACAGCAGATTGGAGCCTGACTTGGAATCCACCAGAACCTTGGTCACATTGCTGTAGATCTCTTGCATGGCATCGATGTACATGCGCTCACGTGTGACCTGCGGCGCCTTCTGGTATTCGGTCAACACCGAGCGGAAGCGCTGGGCATCACCCTCGGCCTGTGCCACGATTCGGGCACGGTAGCCTTCCGCTTCTTCGGACAGGCGAGCAGCCGTACCGCGAGCACGAGGCACCACGTCGTTGGCATAGGCCTCGGCCTCGTTCTTGGCGCGCTCCCGCTCCTGACTTGCCTTGAGCACATCGTCAAAAGCCGCCTGCACCTGCTCAGGTGGACGCACACCCCCCTGCTGGAGGTTCACTCCCGTGACCTCAATACCCACGCGGTAACGATCCAGAATGGTCTGCATCAGATTGCGGACGCGGGGTGCAATCTGGTCACGCTCCTCGGCCAGCACCGCGTCCATCTTCATGGCACCGACCACCTCGCGCACGGCGGTCTCTGCGGCCTTGAGCACGGCGACGTCAGGGTCGCGCGTCTCGAACAGGAACGAACGCGCATCATTCAAACGGTACTGGACCACGAACTTGATGTCGACGATGTTCTCGTCCTGGGTCAACATGGACGATTCACGCAGACCGGTGGCCGGGACAATGTTGTCCCGCCCGACATCCACCGAACGCAATTGGGTCACAAACACCGTCTCGTGGCGCTGAATGGGGAACGGGAACCGCCAGTTGAAACCGGCTCCCACGGTGGTGTGGTACTTGCCGAACTGGGTGATGACCGCCTGCTGGCCTTCCTGAACGATGAAGAAACCGGTTCCCAGCCAAATCAGCGCAGCCACACCAGCAACCAGGCCAACACCAATGCTGGTGGTCTTGGGGTCCGGGTTGAAACCGCCCATGCCACCCCCAGGGCCGCCTTGCCCACCCCGGCCTCCGCCACGATTGCCCAGCAATCCGCCCAGCTTGCGGTTGAAGTCCCGCCAGAGCTCGTCCAGATCAGGCGGTCCCTGATTGGGCCCCTGACCCCTGGGTGGACGGGGGTCGCGCTGAGGTCCGCGCTCTTCCTGGCGTCCGTTGTCGGCGCTACCCTGCTCTTCACCCTGGCCAGAATCGTTCCCCCGCCCCCACCGCGGGTCGTTCAGGTTGAACATGCCCAGCACCTTGCGCCAGCCCGTGCGGCGCGGCGCCTGCCCGGCATGACGGGCCTCAGAAGGGATATTCACATCCATGTGTCGACTGCTCTTTTCTGGATCAAAAACCATGACATTGTGCCCAATCAGGCTGGTGCATCGCCAAACGGCACTCCGGAGGCCGGCAATCCAGGCGGGGAATCGCTCGAAAAGGAGCTCGCACGGACCGCCAGATGCCGCCTGAGGACATCAAGTCCCTCACCCGTGCGGGCACTCACGAATATTCGAGGAAGAAGCTGACCAGCGAGTTCCATCTGGTCCTCGGTTTGCAGCGGACGGCGATCCGGATCGATCGCATCCAGTTTGTTGAACACCAGAACCTGTGGCACCTGATCGGCGCCAATCTCATGTAACACCGACTGCACGGCAGCCATTTGCTCAGGATGATCGGGATTGGATGCATCGACCACATGCAAAAGCAAGTCCGCATCGACCGCTTCCTTGAGTGTGGCTGCAAAAGCCTCGACCAGCCCATGTGGAAGGTTGAGAATGAAACCCACCGTATCCGACAGCGACACAGTCCGACCAGCCTCGCCAAGATAGAGCTGGCGCGTGGTCGTGTCCAGGGTGGCAAACAGTTGGTCAGCCGCATAGGCACGTGCCTTGACCAGAGCATTGAAGAGCGAAGACTTGCCCGCGTTGGTGTAACCCACAAGGGAAATCGTGAAGGCGTCGCGGCGCTCACGCTGACGCCGTTGTGTGGCGCGCTGGCGCTTGACCTTCTCCAGGCGATCACGGGTGCGCTTGATGGCCTCCCCGATCATGCGCCTGTCCAGCTCGATCTGGGTTTCACCGGGCCCTCCCCGCATGCCAATTCCGCCACTCTGCCGTTCAAGGTGAGACCAACGGCGCACCAGTCGGGTAGACAGGTATTGCAGGCGTGCCAGCTCCACCTGAAGCTTGCCTTCGAAACTGCGGGCCCTTTGGGCAAAGATCTCCAGAATGAGCAAGGTGCGGTCGTTGACCGGCAGTCCCAAGTGACGCTCCAGGTTACGCTGTTGAGCCGGGCTCAGAGACTGGTCAAACAGCACTTCCGTGGCACCACTGGACCGGGCCAGCATGGCGATTTCATCGGCTTTGCCGCTGCCGACAAACAGGGCTGGATCAGGAGCTCGACGCTTGCAAGTCAGTCGCTCCGCAACCCGGTATCCGGCCGACTCGGCCAACAACCCCAACTCCTCGAGTTCCGAGTCGAAGTGCGGCAGTCCAAGATCGACACCTACCAGCACAACGGCCGGTTTGGCGTCAGTGGGGGGGGTTGGCGCGTTCAAGACAGGGGAAGCGTCCTGCAGGTCAGCTGCGGGACGCGGCGCGGGCCCGCAAGAAGCCCGGCCTTTGACTTTTTCATTCAGGAACCGCTACCGTCGTCGGGCGTGGCAACGGAGAACTGCACCGGCCGGCCAGGCACGATCGTGGATATGGCGTGCTTGTAGACCATCTGGGTCACCGTGTTGCGCAGCAACACGACATACTGATCGAAGGACTCGATCTGCCCTTGCAGCTTGATACCGTTGACCAGGTAGATGGAAACTGGCACGTGTTCCCGGCGCAGCTGATTCAGGAAGGGGTCTTGCAAGAGCTGGCCTTTGTTGTTGCTCACGATATGCTCCGTGTTCGGAAAGTTGTAGGAAGTGGGAAAGATACCACAAGCGTCCGCAGCAGGGTCCCGTGGTGGATAACCGGCCATGCCAGATGGGCGAGGGGATCAGCTTTCTTTGTAGGGGTTGCTTGAGGTCTTGAACTCGATGCGCAGGGGGGTACCCACCAGGTCAAAGGCCTTGCGGAAGCGCCCTTCCAGAAAACGCCGATACACCTCAGGCACATGTTCGAGTGAGTTGCCATGGATGACAATCACCGGCGGATTCATACCGCCCTGATGGGCATAGCGCATCTTGGGTCGGTACATGCCAGTTCGTTGCGGAGCCTGAAAGGCAACGGCCTCCTGGAGCAAACGGGTCAGGAGGGGCGTCGGCATCTTGCGCATGGCCGAGGCGTGGGCCTGCGCAATGGATTTCCACAAAGGGCCCAGGCCCTGGCGCTTGCTGGCCGATATCAGGTGCAATGACGCGAACTTCAGGAAGGCCAGTCGGGATTCCACCTGGCGCTCGACCTGCTGGCGCTGATAAGCATCGACGGCGTCCCACTTGTTGATGGCCAGAACCACCGCTCTTCCACTTTCCAGTATGTAGCCAGCGATGTGGGCATCCTGATCGGTCACGCCTTGCGTGGCGTCAAGCAGCAACAGCACCACATGGGCACCCTCTATGGCCTGCAGCGTCTTGACCACCGAGAACTTTTCGATCGCCTCGAACACGCGCCCCTTGCGCCGGATGCCGGCGGTGTCGATCAACTCGTACTTCTGCCCACCACGCTCGAATGGCACCTTGATGGCATCACGGGTTGTCCCAGGCAGGTCAAAGGCCACCAGCCGCTCTTCGCCGAGCCAGGCATTGATAAGGGTGGACTTGCCGACGTTCGGTCTCCCCGCCACCGCCAGCCGGATAACCTGTTGGTCCTGTTCGACCGGAGCTTCGTCTTCGTCCGGCGGTGCACCGATACGACCCAGCGCAGCCTCCAGCATGGAACGCACGCCTTGACCATGTGCGCCGGAAACAGGCAACACCTCTCCGAGCCCGAGTTCGTAGAACTCGGAAAGCTGGGCGCCCTCTTTCATGCCTTCGGCCTTGTTGGCCACAAGCACGGTCGGCTTGCCCAAACGGCGCAGGTACTGGGCGATCTCCTGATCCTGGGCACTCAAGCCGGCTCGGGCATCCACAACAAAGATCACCACGTCCGACTCGGCCACTGCCTGCCGGGTCTGCTTGGCCATTTCGCGGTAGATCCCCTCACCCGCCTCAGGCTCGAACCCCCCTGTATCGATGACGATGTATTCACGCGCACCCAGACGACCATTGCCATAGTGGCGATCGCGTGTGAGACCAGCGAAATCCGCCACAATCGCGTCGCGGGAGCTGGTCAGGCGGTTGAATATGGTCGATTTGCCCACGTTGGGGCGCCCGACCAGGGCCATCACGGGTTTCACTTGCCAGTTCTTTCTCTATCAGCGCGGTCGCCAAGCGTATACGCCACCACGAATTGTCTGGACAAGCAACACGTCCCCCGCCAAAACCGGCGCACCAATCACAGCCGACCCATCCGTACTCAGGCGTGTCATTTCACTGCCGTCTTCCCTGGACAGAACGTGAACCAGTCCGGAATCATCACCCACCACAACCACCCGACCCACGGTCAGCGGCGCACTGAGGCGGCGATGCAGCAGGCGCTCGGACTGCCATACGGGGTTACCGGAAGCGCGATCCCACGCCAGAATACGGCCATTCGACTCGGTTCCGAACAATCGCTGCGCGTCGCCTGCCAAACCGGTCACCCCCTGCGCCGGGCGGGTCCAGAGCACCCGACCGCGGGTGGACTCGACACATCCCACAGCAGCCGAATAGGCGCGGGCACAAAGACTGTCATCCACCCGGCTGACGGGCGCCACGAGATCAACGAGTCTTTCAACCTCATTGGCACCCCTGGCAATGGCCACCGGAGCCTCCCAGCGCAGCGATCCCGAGAGAGGGTCAAGGCCCACCAGACGACCGGACAAACCAGCCACCAGGGTATCTCCGACAGGTAGCAATGCGCCCGCCTGGCCCAGCACAAGTGCCTCAGCACGCGCTCGCTGGCCCCACAGACGACCGCCTGCTGCCGCATCGAAGGCCACCACGCTGCGGTCGCCCGTGAGCACGAACACGCGTTCACCTGCCACCAGCGGCGGCGTGAACGAGCGCGCAGGCAATCGGACACGCCAGGCCTGGGCCCCATCGCGCATGACCACCAGATCGTTGGCCTGGGTAATCACCGCCACAGTGCGCCCATCGGTGCCGGGGCCGGTGGCCAGAGGCGCACCCGCCTCAGCCTGCCAGAGTCTGCGCCCGGTGCTTGCGTCCACCAGAGACACGCTCCCGGAGCGGTTCACCATGGCAACCAGACTTCCCGCCACAGCGGGCTGCAACAGCGCAGTGGACTCGCCCAACTGAAGGGTCCAGGCCTGTTCTGTGGCCAACAGGGCGGCAACTGGGGGCAATTCCGCAGGCTTGGGCCTCGGCGGCGCCGAAGAGCAGGCGGCCAGACCCACCACCATCAGGAATGTGACAAGGCGCGCGCATGAAGAGCACGCGATCCGGAAGATGGGGTTAACGAGAAAACCATTCATCGCGAAGCGCTCCCTGCGCCCTGCAGTTCCGATGCATCGACTCCCAGTGCAGCGAGCTTCACTTCGACCAGGCGCCTGTACTCGGCTCGTTCACCCAGCGAAGACCATGCGCGCTGGTATTGGGTTCTGGCTTCATCCACCTTGCCTTGTGCCATCAGGATGTCGCCGCGGCGATCGGCCACCAGCCCCTCGAAAGCGGCAGGAACGGCTGTCGCCAGCAATGCCAATGCCTGCTCGTGGGCGCCAGCATCCAGATGGAGCGCCGCCAGACGCAGGCGTGCCACGGTCTTGTACCCATCGTCGCTACCCTTTTCGCTCACCCAGGTCAGCGCCGCGCGTGCCTCCTCCGACTTGCCGACGTCCTGCAAGGACTGGGCAGAGAGCAGCGCCGCCTGGCTGGCGAACGCGGTTCGACCGAAACCCGCCTGCATGTCTGCCAGTGTCCTGCTCAACCGCTCGCCATCACGGGCCAGCGCGGCGCGCTCCACCTCGTCATACAGTGCGGCAGCCTTCGTGGCCTGATTGCGCTGCCAGTAGTTCCAGCCGTTCCAGGCTGCCACCGAGCCGAAAACGACAATGAGTACCCAGGTGATGAGGTTGCCGTAGCGTGCCCAGAAGTGCTTGATCTGGTCGAGCTGCTCCTGCTCTTCAAGGTCGAGGTGTTTGGCCATGGCGGTCTTTGTGATGATCGTTGGATTGTAGGTTGCTCGGGCTAACGGTCAGGCCCGGCGAAGGTTGTCCGCCCAGTCGCCTACGTTGGCAAGCGCCAACAGACGCTGCCCGGGCGAGGCCTCACCCTCGACACGCTCACCGCGCAATGCCTTGAGCGCCACCTGTCCCTTGGCGAGTTCATCTCCACCGAAGATCAGGGCATGACGGGCACCACTGGCGTCGGCCTTCTTGAACTGGGACTTCATGCTGCCCATCGTGCCATCCGGTCCTGCCGCATGCATCTGAACCGCCACGCCCCTGCTGCGCAAGGCCCGCAGCACAGGCATTACTTGCCCGAGTGCGGTGGCATCGGGCACCACCGCATAGGCGTCAGGCACGGGTTCAGCGGGCAGGCAGCCCTGCTCTTTGAGAAGTTCAAGTATGCGCTCCATACCCAGCGCCCAGCCAACGGCAGGCGCCGCCTTGGCGCCCAGTTGCGCAAACAGGCCGTCATAGCGCCCGCCAGCACAGACCGTTCCCTGAGAGCCCAACTGGTGGGTCACAAACTCGAACACAGACAGGTTGTAGTAGTCCATGCCACGGACCAGTCGCGGGTTGATGCTGTACACCACCCCATGGGCGTCAAGCAGCTCGCGCAGCCGATTGAAGTGGTCCAGCGATGCCTCGCCCAGGTGATCCATCAGGCGCGGCGCTGCGTCGACCAAGGATTGCATGGCTGGGTTCTTCGTGTCCAGAATACGCAACGGATTGGTGTGCAATCGCCGGCGTGCGTCCTCATCCAGCTGTTCTGAGTGTGACTCAAGGTAGGCAATCAGCGCTTGCCTGTGGGCCAGACGCTCGTCGGGCTGCCCCAGGCTGTTGATCTGGAGTTCGATGCCACGTAGGCCAAGGTCACGCCACAGGTCGCAGGCCATGACGATGAGTTCGGCATCAACGTCGGGGCCGGCAAATCCCAGTGCTTCGGCACCGAACTGGTGAAACTGCCGGTAGCGTCCACGCTGCGGTCGCTCGTGCCGGAACATCGGACCCATGTAGTACAGCCGCTTGCTGCCGTCGTAAAGCATGTTCGCCTCCGCTACGGCCCGAACCACTCCGGCGGTGTTTTCGGGACGCAAGGTCAGCTGCTCACCATTCAGCCTGTCCTCGAAGGAGTACATCTCCTTTTCGACAATGTCAGTCACCTCCCCCAGGCCGCGAATGAAGAGCGCCGTCGGCTCGACAACAGGCGTGCGCAGATTCCGGTATCCATAGCGCAGCATCAGACCGCGCAGCCGGTCTTCAAGCCACTCCCAGTGCGCCGAGACTGGCGGCGCGATATCGTTCATGCCCTTGACGGCGGTGATCTTGTCTGCCATTTTTTTGAGTCGTGCTTGCAGTCGCCGCATGACAGCGGCGCCTTGTTGGAAGACCAGGCAATTCGGGTGCCTGTCAGGTCATCTGAAGCCAGATTGCCTGAATCAGGCGCCGCCGCCGAATCGCCTCTCGATGTAGCCTTGGACAATGCCCTGGAATTCCTCGGCGATGGTATCGCCTCGCAGGGTCTGGACCTTCTGCCCGTCGATATAGACCGGAGCGGCAGGCGCCTCCCCCGTGCCGGGCAAGCTGATGCCAATGTCCGCATGCTTGCTTTCCCCGGGACCGTTGACGATGCATCCCATCACGGCAACACGAAGGTTCTCGACGCCAGGGTATTGCTGTCGCCAGACAGGCATGGCCTGGCGCAGAAAGTCGTCAATCTGCTTGGCCAGCTCCTGAAAAGTCGTGCTGGTGGTTCGGCCACACCCCGGGCACGCCACCACACTGGGCACAAATGCCCTGAGCCCCAGAGCCTGGAGAATCTCCGAAGCCACCAGCACCTCCTGGGTACGGTGCTCGCCCGGCTGAGGCGTCAGAGAAACACGAATCGTGTCCCCGATACCCTGCTGCAGCAAGACAGCCAAAGCCGCCGTGGATGCAACCGCCCCCTTGACACCCATCCCGGCCTCCGTGAGTCCCAGGTGCAAGGCGTGATCCGTGCGGCGAGCCAGCTCCTGGTACACGGCAATGAGGTCCTGGACATTGCTGACCTTGCAGGAGAGCACGATCTGGTCTCGACCTAGGCCAATCTCTTCGGCCCGGTGTGCGGAATCGATGGCCGATGTGATCAAGGCCTCGTACATGACTTGGCGGGCATCCCATGGCTGATGGCGCTGTGCGTTCTCGTCCATCAGCCTGGCCAGCAGGTCCTGATCCAGACTGCCCCAGTTCACGCCGATACGGATCGCCTTGCCATGACGCGCGGCCAGTTCGACCATCTGGGCAAACTGCCGGTCACCCTTGTCGCCCCGACCCACATTGCCCGGATTGATACGGTACTTCGACAACGCCAATGCACATGCGGGGTGATCGGCAAGGAGGCGGTGCCCGTTGTAATGGAAATCGCCGATGAGGGGCACATGAATCCCCATTCGGTCCAGCTGCTCGCGGATGTAGGGTACCGCTTTCGCCGCCTCGTCGTTGTTGACCGTGATGCGCACCAGTTCTGACCCGGCTTGAGCCAACTCCTTGACTTGTATGGCCGTGGCGACTGCATCCGCCGTGTCGGTGTTGGTCATGGACTGCACGCGCACAGGCGCATCACCACCCACGGTCACCTTGTGATCTCCCCAGGACACCACACCCTGGCGGGATCTGCGCGGCGCCGGCATGGGCAAGGGCACCGGGATCTGGCTCTGACAACCGGATTCCATCGTCAACGGACCTCAAAACGTGCCACGCTGTTGCGCGCGTGGGGCAGGACATCGAAGGGGCGCCCGCGCACGAAGACTTCGACGGCATCGGCTCGACCCACAACCACGCGGTACGGCGGAGCCGCCGAAAAATCAATGCTGTCCCCGGCCCGGAGCACGCGCTGAACAGCCACCCCACCAGAACCGTTGATCACCTCCACCCAGGTCTCGCCCTGAGCACGAATGACCAGCAGTTTGCTGCCGTCAAGGGCGGCTTGGGCAGACGCCTCGGCTACAGGTGGCGCACTCTCCGGCAGAGGGGCGGTTGCAGGCGCTGACGAGGTGCCAGAGGTATCCGGCAGCAGCAGTGGCAAGGCGGGTTCTGCCGGCGGTGTGATGTCAACAGGGGCAGGTTGTGCCGGGGCCCCTTCAGCAGAAGGCAACACCGGGGCCGGAACAGGTTCGGATGGCGTCGGTGATGTGTTCATCAGCTCAGCAGCGCCTGGCCAGAAGTACAGGGCAACAGCGGCCAGCAACAACACACCGGCAACCCACCACACCCGTCGTGCTGGACCCGCCTGAACGGATGAGACGGAGGCTTCCTGCGATGGCCGAAACGGCGTGTTCAAAGCGTCGGAGGCACCCCCCAGCACCGGACGCCTGCCTTGCGGTATCTGGGCCAGAACCGGCGCTGGATCCACACGCAGGTGGCGACATGCGCTGGACGCCAGTGCGCGCGCGAACGTCAGGTCAGGCAACTCGTCGTACCTGCCGGCTTCCAGTGCCTCAAGCTTCCTGACCGGAACTTTCAGCGCCGCCGCCAACGCCGCAATGTGCAAACCCGCCTGCTCCCGAGCTTGCTGCAGCAATACCGGGCGAGACCACTCGGAATCGGGCAAGCTCACGCTCGCTCCCGGCTCATTCATGAAACGCCCCCCTCTGGTACGAACCCCACTGCCTTGACTCTGAAAACCGACGTCCGAGCTGCTGCGCCAGCTGCTCCACCACGACGGCATTGCCGAGTCGGCGCTCGACCTTGATACCCAGCCAAAGCGTCTCTGCGTTGGCGAGTTCGCTGTTGTTCAGCCGCCGAATGATGAACTGGGCGCGCGCATCTTCACCTCCTCGCTGATACAGAAGCTGGGCCAGGTTGAAGGCGGCGATCGGATTGGCTGGATCCAGCTCGTAGGACCGGTTCAGGCTGCCTTCAGCCTCTGCCAACTGCCCCATGCGAACCTGACACACGCCCTTGGCTAGGTAGGTTCTGGCCTGTCCACCATAGACCGGGCTGGCCAATGCCCTGTTGAACAGCTCAACGGCCTGCGCATGACGGCCCTGCTGGCACTGGAACCAACCGTAGTTGTGCAAGGCATCAGGGTCACGTGGCGTCAGCTGCAAAGCGCGCTGGAAGCTGTCCTCTGCCAGCCGCGCATTGTTCATCTGCATGAAGATCAGACCACGGAGCACATAGGCAGGCGCATAGGTGGTGTCTGCCGCCAGCGCCTGTTTGATTTCGTCCAGAGCAATATCGGTACGGCCCTGTTCAAAGTATCCTGAAGCGAGTTCCATGCGAAGTCGGGCACGCTTGCGCTGCTCGGGTTCGTCGGACTCGGTGACCGGAGCAGCAGACGGATCTACCGCAGAAGGTCCGGTAGCGCCACACGCGGCCAGCACCAGCGCCAGATGCACGGTCAGCAAGGACAGAACAAGTGTGCGGGATGTGCTGCCGCTATGCCAAGCGTGGATCATGCCTGCCTTTCTGGACGAACGATGCGAATCGGGTGCGTGACGCTGCCCCGGCGGCGGGCCATGCGCTGCGCTGCGTTGGTCCGGTCCAGCACATCGCCGGCCAACTGGCCACACGCAGCGTCAATGTCGTCGCCGCGCGTCTTGCGAACGGTCGTGACAATACCACCCTCATTGAGGAGGCGGGCAAACTGCTGCACCACAGGACGGGCCGAGCAAGTCAGGCCGGAATCCGGGAAGGGGTTGAACGGAATGAGGTTGAGCTTGCACGGCACCCCTCGACCCCGGTGGTGCAAAAGCAAGTCCAGCAGCTGGTGGGCATGTTCGGGCTGGTCGTTCACGCCTGCCAGCATGCAGTACTCAAAGGTGATGAAGTCGCGCGGAGCCGCGGGCAGATAACGCAGACAGGCGTCGAGAAGCTCGCTCAGGGGGTACTTGCGGTTCAGCGGGACGAGGTCATCCCGCAAGGCGTCATTGGGTGCATGGAGCGAAACAGCCAGCGCCACTGGGCAGTCCTGGGCGAGCCTGTCCATCATCGGAACGACCCCGGAGGTGGACACTGTCAGGCGACGCCTTGACAGTCCATATGCATGGTCATCGAGCATCACTCTCAGGGCCGGTAACAGGGCGCTGTAATTCTGCAGGGGTTCACCCATCCCCATCAAGACCACGTTGGTCACCACGCGATCAGAGCGCCCCAGATGCATTCGCAGGAAGTGCTCGGCCTGCCAGAGCTGGGCGAGTATCTCGCCCGTGGTCAGGTTTCGGGAGAAACCCTGGTGACCCGTTGAACAGAATCGACAGCCGACAGCGCAACCCGCCTGGGATGAGACGCACAAGGTGCCCCGGTCGTCTTCGGGAATGAACACAGTCTCTACCGCATTGCCATCCCCGACATCAAACAGCCACTTGATGGTTCCATCGACCGAGTCCTGGCGCGAGAGCACCGGCAACCTGTCAAGGCTGCAAACCTCGGGAAGCTTTGAGCGGAGACTCTTCGCCAAATCTGTCATTTCGGCGAAGTCCTGGGCCCCTTTCTGGTGGACCCAGCGAAACAGTTGAACAGCCCTGAACCGCTTTTCTCCCAGGGCTTCGCAAAAGCGCACCATGGCATCCAGGTCCAGATCAAGCAGATTGGTCATCATGAACCCTCCAGCCCGTGCACCCGACGCCGGATCATGTCAGCCACGCACGCGCTGATGTCGCGCCCAAGGCGCGGCCACTGAGCGTGCGCAACCGGCCTGATCAACGCGTGTAGACGTTCATGCCGGGGAAGAAGAAGGCCACTTCCACGGCAGCAGTTTCGGGGGCATCGGAGCCATGCACAGCGTTGGCATCGATGCTGTCGGCAAAGTCGGCACGAATGGTGCCCGGCGCGGCCTTCTTCGGGTCGGTAGCGCCCATCAGGTCACGGTTCTTGGCAATGGCGCCCTCGCCTTCGAGCACCTGGATCATCACCGGCCCAGACACCATGAAGTCCACCAGATCCTTGAAGAAGGGGCGTTCCTTGTGAACACCATAGAACTGCTCTGCCTCACGGCGCGACAGGTGGGCCATGCGGGCAGCGACGACCTTCAGGCCGGCAGCCTCGAAGCGGGCGTAAATCTGACCAATGACGTTCTTGGCGACAGCGTCGGGTTTGATGATCGAGAGGGTGCGTTCGATGGCCATGACTTTCCTAGGTTGGAGACAGTGAATTCGGGATTGCGGCGACCCGCCACAAAGCTTTCGATTCTACATCGTCCCTTCGGTTCACACCCCAGCCGTGTCCGTTGGTTCGGCATCCGGATACACGCCATGAGGATGCCTAGCGAGCATGGGGCACACGCGGTGTTAGCGACCACCGCGTCGGCGTCCTCCACCCCCAGGCTTGCCTGGTGAAGCCCCTGCTCCGCTGCTTCGCCCTCCAGGGGCATCCCGGCGACGCTGGAGAGCATCCTGCCCGATGTAACCGAAGGACGTCTTCATGGGATCCGGTGCAGATGGCCCGGACTTCCCGCGCCCTGCCGATGCCGACGATGCATTGCCAGCGCGCCCGGTACGTGCCAGCCCCGGAGCACCCGACTGACCGCGACCACCCGACCCCGGAGACTTGCGACCGCGTTGGGCAGGGTGCCGTCCGCCAGGCTGGCGGCCTTCCGCCTCCGGTCCGGTCCGGGGCAACCCGGCCGCCTGTGCCAACCGCTCGACGTCCTTTGCATCCAGCTCCACCCAGGTGCCACGGCGCAGGCCTCTGGGCAAGACAACCGCGCCGTAACGGATGCGAATGAGGCGACTCACAGCATGTCCGATTGACTCGAAGAGCCTGCGCACTTCGCGGTTACGCCCTTCGGCAATCGTCACCCGGTACCAGCAGTTGGCCCCTTCACCACCGCCATCCTCAATCGTGATGAACTGCGCCAGGCCGTCGTCCAGGACAACACCATCCATCAGGCGCTGCTTTTCTTCGTTGGTCAGGGCACCAAGCACTCGCACCGCGTACTCGCGCTGCAGACCGAAACGCGGATGCATGAGGCGGTTGGCCAGCTCGCCCGAACTGGTGAAGAGCAGCAGGCCTTCGGTGTTCAGATCCAGACGCCCTACCGACTGCCACTTTCCGTGCTGCAGGCGTGGCAATCGCCGGAACACTGTGGGCCGGTTCTGCGGATCGTCGTGGGTCACCACTTCACCGACTGGCTTGTGGTAGGCCAGCACCCTGGGTGGAGGTGGCGTCATGCGCACCCGCACCGGCTTGCCATTGACCTTGATGACGTCGCCAAACTGGATTCGCTGCCCCACATGAGCCGGCTCACCGTTCACCGATATTCGGCCCTCCAGAATCAGGCGCTCCATGTCAAGGCGAGAGCCCAGTCCAGCTTGGGCCAACACCTTGTGCAGCTTGGGCGCATCAAACTGCGGCGCCAGCACCCGTTTGGTCGGCTCAGCAGCCTCCGGAGCCTCCTGCTCCGCGTCGAACGCCCCGCTGACCACATCATCAATCGCGAGAGCGCGAGGGCGATCAACCGTGGAGTCCATCTGCCGGCGCTTACGCTCCGAAGGGTCGCGATCCCGCGGATCGGATTCAATGTTGCTGGTTGCTGGATTCGCCGGCCTCATGGGTACCTTCTTGTTTCACGTCTGCATTCGACACCGGTGCAGGCGCCTGTTGTACGGAGCCTCGTTCGCCACCGGCGTCCGAGCCATCATCTTCGGCCGGATCCAGGGGCTCCGGGAAACCGTCAAGATCCAGTTTGTCCAGGATCGACTCTTGTGCGCCTGTGGCTTCAAGTGGAGGCAGCTGGTCGAGGGATGACAGTGCCAGATCATCAAGAAACTGGCGGGTGGTGGCAAAGAGGGCAGGTCTTCCGACGGTTTCTCGATGACCAATGACCTCGATCCAGCCGCGATCCTCCAACTGCTTGATGATCATGGAATTGATCGTGACACCTCGAATTTCCTCCATATCGCCCCGGGTCACCGGTTGACGATAGGCAATGATGGCCAATGTCTCCAGGGTAGCCCTGCTGTAGCGCGGCGGCTTTTCCGGATGAAGGCGATCCAGGAAAGGGCGCAGTTCGGGTCGACTCTGGAAACGCCATCCGGATGCCACCCGCACCAGCTCCACGCCGCGATCGGTCCACTCAAGCTGAAGTTCGGCCAGCAATTGCTTGAGCGTGTCAGGCCCCAGTGCCTCGCCGAACAGCTGCCCCATTTCCCTGACAGTCAGCGGCTGCGATGCGCAGATCAGGGCGGTCTCGAGTACTCGCTTGGCTTGCGTGGTGTTCATGAAGGGGGCTCGTGCATCTGGCCGGATGACGATCAACGGCAATTGGAAGAGCCAGGGCAGGCTGCGGACAACGGGCTGGCGGAGCCGCTGGCTTGTGCGACCCGGGCCACGACGTCAAGGCAGGCGACTCACCATCAGCCTGGGTGAAGAATCGCGGAAAGCCGGTCGACGGAGAAGCGAAAAATCCAGCCCGGCCCGGAGTCACAGGGGTTCTTGGGGATTGTACCGGAGGCCCGCTTCCTCCGCCGCAGCACAAAAGTCGTCCGACAACCGCGCCTCGAATTTCAGCGGGACACCGCTGACCGGATGCTCCAGTTCAAGCCGGGCGGCATGCAGGGCCTGACGGGTCATACCCAGGGCAGGACGCCCCCCGTAGAGCGTATCGGCCACCAGCGGGTGACCCAACCAGGCCATGTGCACGCGTATCTGGTGGGTACGACCCGTGTGCAACCGGCAAGCCAGCAAGCAGAAGTCACGGGTCTGATCCAGACAGCGTACTGTCGTGCGCGCCGAACGGGCACCCGACTGCTCAGCCGCCAAAACGGCCATGCGAAGCCGGTTTCGGGGATCGCGACCGATGGGCCGATCAACATCCAGACTCGCCTCTCGAGCCCAGCTGCCATGCGCCAGCGCCAGATACTGGCGGCTGACGGAACGCTGTGCAATGCTTCGCACCAGGGCATCAACCGCGCGACGGGACTTGCCCACCAGCATCAGACCCGACGTGTCCTTGTCCAGCCTGTGCACGATGCCGGCACGAGGAAGCTGCGAAGCAGCCGGGTGTCTGGCCAACAAGCCATTGAGCAGGGTGCCGCTCCAGTTGCCGGCAGCTGGGTGCACCACCAGGCCGGCCGGCTTGTCGATAACCAGCAGGTCATCGTCCTCATATACGGCACGGATGTCCATCGGCTGCGGCACGAAAGCCATGGCCTGCGCCGTAGGCCTCAGGCATACAGACAGCTGGTCACCCACTGACATCCGGGCGGCGACCTTGCTGACAACCCGCCCATTAAGCTTGACACCCAGCTCCAGGACCTGCTGCTGCAGATAGGAGCGGGAGAATTCGGGGATGAGGACAGCAAGCACCCTGTCCAGACGCATGCTGTGTAATTCGGCGGGAACCGTCAGCTGCCGCACCTCTTCGGACAATGCGACGTCCTCTCCAGAGTCTTGAGGGTCCTCCGGTGCGTCCACCCCCCCCGTCGATATAATTTCCAGTGGCAAATTGTCCACCCGTTGTAAAGGTTCACGCGTGCTTGATTCTTTGAGATTATCCGTCCTGCCGCTGTGTATGGCTGCCGCCTTGGTGGGCTTGTCCGGCTGTGGGAGCACGCCGAAAGACGTGACGGCAGGATGGAGCGTGGAACGTCTGGCCCAGGAGGCGCGCGAAGAGCGGAATGCCGGCAATTTCGATAAGGCTGCCGACCTGTATGAAAAGCTGGAAGGAAGGGCGGCCGGTACACCGCTGGCCCAGCAAGCCCAGCTGGAGAAGGCCTATGCCTACTACAAGGGGGGTGAGCCGGCCCAGGCCCAGGCTGTGATCGAGCGCTTCCTCCGGCTTCATCCGACCAGCCCAGCCCTCGACTATGCGCTGTACCTGAAGGGGCTTGCCAATTTCAACGACAACCTGGGGCTCTTCGGCTCCCTGGCCCGCCAGGACCTGTCTGAGCGGGACCAGAAGGCGGCCAAAGCTTCCTTCGAGGCCTTTCGTGACCTGGTGACCCGCTTTCCCGACTCCCGATATGCACCCGATGCCCGGGCGCGCATGACCTACATTGTCAACTCGCTGGCGCAATCAGAGGTTCATGTGGCCCGCTACTACCTGAGCCGGGGAGCCCACGTTGCTGCGATCAACCGGGCACAAGCGGCCTTGAGCGACTACCCCGAGGCGCCCGCCCTGGAAGAAGCCCTGTATATCCTCGTGCGAGCCTACGATGCCCTGGGCATGGCGCAACTGCGGGATGACGCCAGTCGCGTGCTGCAGTCCAACTACCCGAACAGCCAGTTTCTGACGCAGGGGTTCCGTTCGTCAACACCCTGGTGGCGTTTCTGGTGAACGCCTGCAACGGTTGAGATCGGGGCCCGAGCGCGGCCAACGTTGGCACGTGCAGCCTGAGCGCAACGTATCAGGCTACACGTGGCTTCCTTTTCGAAGCACGCAGGCTGTTGGCCCCTCAATCGTGGTTACCATCGCATCTTGACCGCAGTCCGGGTCCGAGGTCCTACTCTGCCACCAAACACCAGCATGTCCAAAGGCTTTCGCATCCACGCGTCCACTGGCATCCACCGGGGGGACCGCGACTACCAGCAGGATCAGGTGTGTCTGTTGCACCACCCCAGACAAACCGGCTGTCTGCTGGCCGTGGTAGCGGACGGGATGGGTGGTCGCAGCGGCGGCCGAAAGGCTTCCGACCAGGTCATGTTGACGGCCCGGCAGTTGTTCGAACGCTTCGATCCGGAAACCGATGATTCGGCGGGGCTGCTACGCCAGATTGTGGAAGAGTCTCACCTGGTGATCAAACTGACCGCTGTATCGGCAGAGCAGGAGCCGCACAGCACCATTGCAGCCTTTCTGATCAACCCGGGTGGTGACAGCCACTGGGTTCATGCTGGCGACTCCCGGATTTACCACTTCCGCCAGGGCAAGATGCTGTTTCGCACCATGGATCACTCCTATGTGCAAACACTGGTGAATCAGGGTGAGATCACCGAAGAGGAGGCTCTGGATCACCCCCACTCCAACATCCTGATGGGTTGCCTGGGTACCGACAACGACCCGCCGGTCGACATTCATGTCGTGGACCGCCTTCTTCCCGGGGATGCCATCATGGCCTGCAGCGACGGAGTCTGGCACTACTTCACGCCAGACGAACTGGCCAGCACCATCGCCATGCTCACTCCACGTGAAGCGTGCGAATTCCTGATTCAGAAAGCCCGCACCCGGGCCAAGGGCATGGGGGACAATCTCTCACTGGCCATTGTCAGAATCGACCCGCTCGGCTGACACCGGGCACTGTCAGGTCAGGCCGGTGTCAACCACACGATGCTCTGTGGCCAGGTACTCGGCGGATTGCATTTCTCCGAGCCTGGATACCGTTCGCGGGAACTCATGGGCCATCGGGCCCTCCGTGTAGAGTGCATCAGGGGGCACGGCAGCCGACAGGACGAGCTTTACCCTGCGATCATAGAGAACGTCGATCAGCCAGGTGAAGCGACGGGCTTCGGATGCCTGGCGAACCGACATCTGTGGCACGTTGGACAGCAAAACCGTGTGGAACTGAGACGCGATTTCCAGATAGTCGTTCTGGGAACGCGGCCCGCCGCACAGCGTGCGAAAGTCGAACCAGATGACGCCACCGGCACGCCGCACCGCCGGTATCTGGCGCGATTCAATGTGCATTACCGGTGCCTCATCGTGGGCCTCTGCCAGCTTGGCGAACGTCGCCTCCAGTGATGCGTCTGCCTCTGCATCCAAAGGGCAATGGTAGAGCTCGACGTGGGTCAGGGTTCGCTGACGATAGTCTGTGCCGTTGTCGACATTGATGACCTCCAGCTTCTGCTTGAGCATGGCAATCGCCGGAAGGATACGGTCACGATGCAAGCCGTCGGGGTACAGACCATCAGGATGGAAATTGGACGTGGTGACGAAACCGACACCCGCCTTGAAGAGGGCATCCAGCAACCGGTGCAGGATCATGGCGTCTGTCACATCCGCCACATGGAACTCGTCGAAGCAGATCAGCTTGTAGCGCTGTGCAATACGTGCACCGAGTACATCCAGAGGATTGACTGTGCCCTGAAGGTCGCGCAGTTCACGGTGCACCTCCCGCATGAATTCGTGGAAATGAAGACGGGTCTTTCTCCTGAGCGGCACGGCGTTGAAAAAACAATCCATCAGAAAGCTCTTGCCGCGTCCTACTCCGCCGTACATGTAGACGCCGCGCGGAATCTCGGGGTGGACAAAAAGCTTCTTGAGCGAATTGGACCGCCTTTGCTTGTAGACAGACCACTCGCGGGCGCAGCGCTCCAGCGCCTCGATCGCGCGCAGCTGCGCGGGATCGGCGCTGAAGCCGCGCGCACGCAACTCCGCTTCATAGGTGCTGCGGACCGACAAAGGCGCGCTCCGGTCAGAAATTCAGCGTGCGCTTATCTACCGCCAGGGCCGCTTCTTTCGTTGCTTCCGACAGCGACGGATGGGCGTGGCAGATGCGGGCGATATCTTCGGCACTGGCCTTGAACTCCATCGCCACCACTGCCTCGGCAATCAGCTCGGATGCCATGGGTCCCACGATATGGACTCCGAGAATCTCGTCGGTCTTGGCGTCGGCCAGGAATTTCACCATCCCCGTGGTGTCGCCCAGCGCACGCGCCCGACCATTGGCAAGGAATGGGAAAGTACCTGCCTTGTAGGCAACGCCTTCGGCCTTGAGCTGCTGCTCGGTCCGGCCCACCCAGGCAATTTCGGGGCTGGTGTAGATCACCCAGGGGATGGTGTTGAAGTTGACGTGCCCATGCTGGCCGGCCATGCGCTCGGCCACAGCCACACCCTCTTCCTCCGCCTTGTGTGCCAGCATCGGTCCACGCACCACATCGCCCACGGCCCACACACCCGGCAGATTGGACCTGCAATCAGCATCCACCACGATGGCACCGCGCTCATCCAATTGCAGTCCGACCGCTTCGGCATTCAGGCCGATGGTATTGGGCACACGGCCGATCGAGACGATGAGCTTGTCGACATCCAGGGACACGGCCTCGCCCTTGGCGTTGGTGTAGGCCACATTTACGCCCTTCTTGCCGGTCTTGACCTCGCCGACCTTTACTCCGAATTCGATCTTCAGTCCCTGCTTGTCGAAGGCCTTTTTGGCTTCCTTGGCAATCTGCTCGTCCACTGCGCCCAGGAAAGTCGGCAGGCCTTCAAGTACGGTGACGTCCGCACCCAGGCGGCGCCAGACCGAACCCATCTCCAGACCGATCACACCCGAGCCGATGAGCGCCAGCTTTTTGGGCACCGCGCCGATGCGCAGCGCACCGTCGTTGGACAGCACGTTGACCTCGTCGAACGGCACACCCGGCAGGGCACGGGCGTTGGAGCCGGTGGCCACCACAATCTGCTTGCCGGTGAGCACCTCGTCCTTGGCGCCTGACACCTGGATCTCATAGCCGCCCTCGACCGCCTTCAAAAAGGATCCCCGACCGTGGAAGAAGGTGACCTTGTTCTTCTTGAACAGATACAGGATGCCATCGTTGTTCTGTTTGACGACGGTGTCCTTGCGGGCAATCATCCTGGCGACGTCCATCGTCACCTTGCCGGTACTGATGCCGTGATCGGCAAAGTGGTGGTTGGCGTGCTCGAAATGCTCGGAGGACTGCAGCAAGGCCTTGGACGGAATGCAGCCGACGTTGGTGCAGGTACCGCCCGGGGCCGGTCCACCCGCAGCGTTCTTCCACTCGTCGATACACGCGACCTTGAAGCCCAGCTGGGCTGCGCGAATGGCGGCGATATAGCCGCCGGGGCCAGCGCCGATCACGACGACGTCAAATGCTTGGGACATGTTCTTTTCCTGAATGAGGTTGGACAAACGCCCCCGAAGGGGCGTCTGCAAGGTCGCTGTTCGATCAGATGTCGAAGAGCAGGCGGGCCGGATCTTCCAGAGCTTCCTTCATGGCCACCAGACCCAGCACGGCCTCGCGACCGTCGATGATCCGGTGGTCGTAGGACATCGCGAAGTAGTTCATCGGGCGAACCACGACCTGACCGTTCTCCACCATGGCCCGATCCTTGGTGGCGTGCACGCCCAGAATGGCTGACTGCGGCGGATTGATGATGGGGGTGGACATCATGGAGCCGAAGGTGCCTCCGTTGGATATGGAAAAAGTGCCTCCCGTGAGGTCATCCAGTCCGATCTTGCCTTCCTTGGCCTTCTGACCGAACTCGGCGATCTTCTTCTCGATGTCGGCAAAGCTCATCTGGTCGGCATTGCGCAGGATGGGCACCACCAGGCCACGCGGCGAGCCGACAGCGATACCGATGTCGAAGTAGCCGTGGTAGACGATGTCATTGCCGTCCACGGACGCATTGAGAATCGGGAACTTCTTGAGTGCGTGAACTGCAGCCTTCACGAAGAAGCTCATGAAGCCCAGCTTGACACCATGTTCCTTCTCGAAACGCTCCTGCATGCGTTTGCGCATGTCCATGACGGGGGCCATGTTGATCTCGTTGAACGTGGTCAGGATGGCGTTGGTGGCCTGGGACTGCAACAGACGCTCGGCAACACGTGCGCGCAGGCGGGTCATGGGCACACGTTCTTCCGGCCGATCGCCCAGGTCGGGAGCCATGGTCGGAACCTGGGGCAGCACCCTGGTTGGGGCTCCCGTCGGGATGGCCGCTGGGGAGGCGACAGCGACTTTGGGCGCGCTGGCTGCTGCCAGCACATCACCCTTGGTGACGCGACCGTCCTTGCCGGTACCTGGCACGGACCCCGGTGCCATGCCGGCATCTGCCATCAATTTGGCGGCAGCGGGCATGGCCACACCAGCCTTGCTGGCCGAGGCGGTCGCGGCTGCGGCAGCAGAGGCGGCCACAGGAGAGGCCGCAGCGGCCGGTGCAGGTGCTGCGGCTTTGGCAGCAACGCCAGCAACCGCTTCGGTGTCGATCTTCGCGATGAGCTGGTCGGCCGCCACGGTTGCACCGTCACCCTGCACGATCTCGATCAGCACGCCTCCGGCCGGTGCCGGGCACTCGAGTACGACCTTGTCGGTTTCGATCTCGATCAGGATCTCGTCGACCCCGACGGCCTCTCCGACCTTCTTCTTCCACTGCAGCAGGGTGGCTTCGGCCACGGATTCAGACAGCTGCGGTACCTTGACTTCTACGATTGCCATGGATGTTCTACCTTGATTCGTTCATTGGCGCGCCCCACCGGACCTTGACCTGTGGTGCATGGCCGGGGGCGTGGTGTGCCATTCGTTTTACTTGGTGAGGATGAAGCCCTTGAGCTTGCCGAAGGCTGCCTCGACGAGGTTCTTCTGTTGCTCCTGGTGCAGGTGTGCATAGCCGACCGCGGGTGACGCAGACGCAGCGCGACCGGCATAGCCCAGCTTCTGGCCTTCAAGCATGTTCTCGTGGATGTAGTGCTGCACGAAAAACCAGGCACCCTGGTTCTGCGGTTCATCCTGGCACCAAACCACGTCAACCGCGTTGGGGTACTTCTTGATCTCGGCACCGAAGGTCTTGTGCGGGAAAGGATACAGTTGCTCGATGCGGATGATGGCCACGTCCTCAGCACCGCGTTCCTCACGCTTCTTGACCAGGTCATAGTAGACCTTGCCGGAGCAGCAGATGACACGCTTGACCTTGTCGGCCTTCTTGAGCACGGCGGCGTTTTGCTCGGGAATCACCGTCTGGAACGCGCCTTTCGTGAACTCGGACAGCGGAGAGGTGGCATCCTTGTTGCGAAGCAGTGACTTGGGGGTGAAGAGCACCAGCGGCTTGCGCAGGTTGCGGATCATCTGCCGGCGCAAGACATGGAAGATCTGACTGGCCGTGGTCGGCTGAACGATCTGCATGTTGGTATCGGCAGCCAGTTGCATGAAGCGCTCCAGGCGAGCCGAGCTGTGCTCGGGGCCCTGGCCTTCGTAACCATGTGGCAGCATCAGGGTGATGCCGTTGACCCGGCCCCACTTCACCTCACCAGACGCAATGAACTGATCGATCACGACTTGCGCACCGTTGGCGAAGTCACCGAACTGTGCTTCCCAGATGACCAGCGTGTTGGGGTCATTCGAGGCATAGCCGTACTCGAATGCAAGGACGGCCTCCTCCGACAGGATGGAGTCGATCACCACGAACGGCGCCTGGTTGTCGGCCACGTTCTGCAGCGGTACGTAGCTGCCCTCGTCCCAGCGTTCGCGTTTCTGGTCATGAATCACCGCATGGCGGTGCGTGAAAGTGCCGCGCCCGCAGTCTTCGCCCGACAGGCGAACCGGGTATCCGCTGGCGACCAGAGAGGCGAACGCCATGTGCTCACCCATACCCCAGTCGACCTGGATATCGCCCCGCCCCATGGCTGCACGGTCGTCGTAGACCTTGCGAACCAGAGGATGAACGTTCACCGATTCGGGAATGGTGGTGATCCGCTCTGCCAGCCGCGTCCATTCGGCCAGCGGGATGGCCGTGTCGGCATGATCGGACCACTTCTTGCCCAGGAAGGGCGCCCAGTCGACAGCGTACTTGCTCTTGAAGTTGGTGAGCACCGGGTCGACCGTGTGGCGACCGGCATCCAGCGCCGCCCGGTACGACTTGACCATCTCGTCGCCCAGCGTCTCACCCAGACCTTGTGCCGCAAGGCGGTCGGCATACAGCTTGCGCGTACCGGGATGCTGAGCGATCTTCTTGTACATCAGCGGCTGGGTCAGACTCGGCGTGTCCTGCTCGTTGTGTCCCAGCTTGCGGAAACAGATGATGTCGATGACCACGTCCTTGCGGAAGATCATGCGGAATTCCAGCGCCAGCTGCGCTGCCAGCACGACCGCCTCGGGGTCGTCGCCGTTGACATGCAGCACCGGCACTTCATAGCCCTTGACAATGTCGGTGCAGTACAGGGTGGAGCGCAGGTCACGTGGATCGGACGTGGTGAAACCGATCTGGTTGTTGATCACGATGTGCACCGTACCGCCGGTACGGTAACCGCGGGTTTGAGCCAGTGCCAGGGTCTCCTGGTTGACGCCCTGACCGGCAAAGGCAGCATCGCCGTGCACCAACACCGGCAGCACCTGGGTACCCAGAGGATCACCGCGGCGATCAAGGCGCGCACGGGTCGAGCCCTCCACCACCGGGTTGACGATTTCCAGGTGTGACGGGTTGAAGGCGAGACTCAGGTGAACCGGCCCCCCCGGGGTGGAGACGTCCGAACTGAAACCCTGGTGGTACTTGACGTCACCGGCGGGCAGGTCTTCCGGCGCGGTGTGATCGAACTCCGCAAACAGGTCTTTGGGCATCTTGCCCAGCGTGTTGACCAGCACGTTCAGGCGACCGCGGTGGGCCATGCCGATCACGATTTCCTGTACACCTTGTCGGCCCGCCTGCTGGATGACCTCATCCATGGCGGCAATGAAGCTCTCGCCGCCTTCGAGGGAGAAGCGCTTCTGCCCAACGTACTTGGTATGCAGGAAGCGCTCAAGGCCCTCGGCCGCCGTCAGGCGATCGAGGATCTGCTTTTTCTTCTCGGCATTGAATGACGGCTTGCTGCGGATCGACTCCAGCTTCTCCTGCCACCAGCGCTTTTGCGTCTGGTCGGTGATGAACATGTACTCGACACCCAGCGTGCCACAGTAGGTTTCACGCAAGGCGTTAAGCAACTCGCGCAAGGACATGACTTCCTTGCCGAAATAGGTGTTGCTGGTGTTGAAAACCGTCTCGAGGTCGGCGTCGGCAAAACCATAGGACGCCGGATCCAGTTCAGGAATGTGCTCACGCTCGGTGCGTTTGAGCGGGTCGAGATCGGCCCAGCGGGAACCGATGTTGCGGTAAGCGGCGATGAGCTGCTGAACCTGGACGCGCTTGCGGCCAAGGTCCGAATCGGCACCAGCGGCAATGACCACCCGGGTTCCGCCCTGCTTGGCGCGTTCTGCAAAGGCATTGATGACCGGAAGGTGGGGCACATCCCGAGAGTCGCTGCCGTCTGCAGCAGGAACATGCTGGAGGGCATCAAAGTAGGAGCGCCACGCGTCGGATACGCTGCCGGGGTTCTCCAGGTAACTCTCGTACATCTCTTCGACATAGGGGGCGTTGCCACCGAAGAGATAGGAGTTGCTGTTATAGGCGACGTAAACGTTGCCGCCGTTGGACGAGGAATCGCTCATGAATCCGCTGACCTCCGTTTCCCTTGGGGAAACATTAGCTGGTTAAGAAACCTTCCGCGACACGGCTGAACCGTTTGGCGGATGCGACAGTGACTGGGAAGGACCGACTGCAGCCCTCGATTGTGCCATCAAGGGTCGTGCCACAGGAAATAGTTTGTGCAATCACACGACCGAACGACGGTCCGGCAGATCAAGTGTTGCATTGGTGCTATCGCCAGAAGGGCGACCGCTCCTTCAGGAGACGACGCGGGGCGACAGGCGTTCCGAGGCAGGGACAGCAGTCGGCTCGTCCATCTCGATGGCAATCTGCGTACAGACGGTACGGCACAGCTTGACGGCCTTCTCACTTTGCACCCGGTAGATGACCTGGGTGCCTTCCTTGCGCTTGGCCAATACACCAGCCCGGTACAGGAGGTTCAGGTGTTGGGACAGGTTGGGCTGGGTTGTATCGATCTCCTGCAGGAGCTGGGAGACCGACTTTTCCTTGTCGCACAGTGCGCTGAGGATGCGAAGGCGCATGGGCGTGGCCAGCACGCCGAACAACTCCGCCGCGAGTTCGAAAACCCTCACGTTGTCGACCGTGCCGTCGGACTCGATGATTTTGTCCATGATTGACCACGCCTTAGCAATATAAGCATGCATCATACTTACAAACGCCAAGGGGCGCCAGTCGAGAAAAGACTGCGCTGGGCTTGGATGGCCACACCCGGTCAGGGGCGAGGCCCGCAGGTGCCGGAATCAGCGACCGGCCACCAGGTCCTTGACCTGCTGAAGGGCTGCCGGATCCTCCATCGTCGTCAGGTCGCCGGGGTCACGCCCCTCGCAGACCGCCTGGATGGCACGGCGCAGCAGTTTGCCTGACCGCGTTTTGGGCAATATGGACACAAACCGGACACGCGCAGGTCGAGCCACAGCACCCAGCTGGTCGTCCACGACCTTCATGATTTCGCCTTCGAGTTTGAGCGCATCGGCATCGTTGACAGCTTTCGATGGATCCTTGAGCACGGCAAAAGCCACGGCCACCTGCCCCTTGAGCTGGTCGGCTACACCCACCACGGCCACCTCGGCCACGTTCGGGTGGCTGGAGATACTCTCTTCGATCTCGCGGGTACCCAGGCGGTGCCCGGCCACGTTGATCACGTCGTCGGTACGCCCGAGAATGAAGAAGTAGCCGTCCTCATCGCGGATGCCCCAGTCGAACGTGGAGTACATGACCTTGTTGTGGATGCTGGACCAGTAGGTCTTGACATAACGCTCGTCATCGCCCCACACCGTCTGCAGACAGCCGGGCGGCAGCGGACCTTCCACTGCGATCACCCCCTTCTTGTTGGGTTCGGTGATTTCCTCTCCGGTCGTCTCGTCGATCAGTTTCACGTCGTAGCCGTAAACCGCCTTGCCAGGTGAGCCGAATTTGGTCAGCGCCTTTTCCACGCCGTTGCAGATGGCCATGATGGGCCAGCCTGTCTCCGTCTGCCAGTAGTTGTCGATGATGGGCTTGCCAATGGCCTCGGCAATCCAGGTCGCGGTCGGTTCGTCCAGAGGCTCACCGGCCAGGAAAAGCGCCTTCAGACTGGACAGGTCGTACTTGCTCAGATAGGCCGGGTCCTGCTTTTTGAGCACTCGGGCCGCGGTGGGTGCCGAAAACATTACCGAAACCTTGTATTTCTCGACCAGGCTCCACCAGATGCCGGCATCGGGGCGGATGGGCAGGCCCTCGTACATGATGGTGGCCATGCCGTTGATCAGCGGTCCGTAGATGATGTAGCTGTGCCCCACCACCCAGCCGATGTCCGAGGTGGAGAAATAGGTCTCACCCGGTTCGCCCATGTAGATGTGCTTCATGGAGGCAGCCAGCGCCACTGCGTAGCCTCCCGTGTCACGTTGCACGCCCTTGGGTTTGCCGGTTGTGCCGCTGGTGTAAAGAATGTAGCTCGGATGGGTGCTGTCAACCCACTCGCAGGGCACATGTGCGTCCATCACCTTGGCCCGCTCGGTAGCGTAGTCCACGTCGCGACCAGCCACTGACGCGAGGTCGGCCAAGCCCCGATTGACCATCAGCACTTTGGCCGGCTTGTGCGAAGACAGGTTGATGGCCTCATCCAGCAGGTGCTTGTAGGGCACCACCTTCCCACCTCTCATGCCCGCATCGGCGCTGATGATGGCCGTCGGCTTGGCATCTTCGATCCGGCTGGCCAGCGAGTGGCTGGCGAACCCGCCGAAGACCACCGAGTGAATGGCACCCACACGGGCGCATGCCAGCATCGCAAAACAGGCCTCGGCGATCATGGGCATGTAGATGAGCACCCGATCACCCTTGGTGACACCCAGCCCCTTGAGGATGGCCGCCATGCGGCTCACCTCGGCGTGAAGCTCCTTGAAGCTGTACGCTTTTTCCGTATCCGTTTCGGTCGAAACAAAGATCAGCGCATTCTGGTCGGCCCTGGCTTTGAGGTGCCGGTCCACCGCGTTGTGGCACAGGTTGGTCTGCCCGCCAACATACCATCTGGCAAACGGCGGGTTGCTGTAGTCACAGACCTGATCGAAGGGTTGATGCCAGTCGATCAGCTGGGCCTGTTCACGCCAGAAGCCGTCGCGATCTTCGATGGAGCGGCGGTGAAATTCGGCGTAGCCGGAGGCGTGACTCATGAATGTCTCCTGATGAATAAAGGCACCTTGGTGGCGGATGTTCCCATTGCCACCAATCTGAATTCATAATTATGAATGCCAGACTTTCGTCACGCTGACAGGTCGCTGGCCGGAGCCAGCGAGGGTGGCATGCCTACTTGATCAGCGCGTGCACCTCCCGAAATGACGGGTGGTCGGCGGTTCGCAGCCATTCAAAGGCGACCATTTCGGTGGTGACCAACTCGGCGCCAGCAGCTGCCAAGCGGTCAAATGCGGCATCCCGGTTGCGTTCGGTACGCGAGCCACAAGCGTCGGTCACCACCCAGACGTCAAACTCCTGCTCTATCAGCTCCAGCGCCGTCTGCAACAGGCAGACGTGCGCCTCGCAACCGGCCACCACCAACGTGGCCCGCTCGAGCACAGCCGCCGCCGGTTTCTGAAGGTGCTTGGGCAGACTGCGTGCGTTGCCCCCTGCCGGTCGGGCCGCCGGGCGGAGCCAGTCAGCCAGTCCATCGGCCACGGCGCTGAAATGCTTCTTCTCCAGCGTTCTCTTGCACAACTGGCGCAAACCAGGATCGTTGGGGCCCAATTTTTCGGGGTTCTGCTCTGTACCCCACACGGGCACCTTGAGTTCTTCTGCCATGCGCGCCAACCTCAGCGCGTTGGCCAGCACCTGCTGGCCCTCATGGATGGCGGGCATCAGGCGAGACTGGTAATCCACCAACACCAACTGGGAATCCTGGGCATCGAGCAACATGGCGGTTCTGGCTTTGTCTTGTGATGGGCCGATTCTCTCAGGTCCCGTCCCTGACAGTTCATCTTTGGTCAGGGTGCCGAGCAACGCACCTCCGAAGCAGTCCTCGGCGATGACAGAGACATGCTGAATTGACTTCTGTTTGTGTCGGCGATACCCTCGCGCACCATGAGACCTTGGCTTGTAGCCTTGGGGGTATGTCTTGCCTGTCAGGCGCAGGCCACCCCGGCCCACGGCGAATATGAGAGTCTGGATGACTTGCTGGCTGGCAAGGGTTTGGTCACGCGTGTCCAGTCACAGTGGGCCGAAACCCGAGACGTGGTCGGTGAAGCTGCATCCAGTCTCGTCGTTGCCGCCATGGGTTTCCTGGGTGTGCCCTACCGCTACGGAGGCAATTCGGCCGAAGGTGGGCTCGATTGCAGCGGATTTGTGCGCGTGGTGTTTGAGCAGTCGGTGGGCCGGGTCCTGCCACGACGAGCGGCCGACCAGGCAGCGGCAACACAGACCATCGAGCGCCAGGAGCTTCGACCCGGCGATCTGGTGTTTTTCAACACCATGCGCCGCGCTTTCAGCCATGTTGGCATCTACGTAGGTGAAGGGCGGTTCATCCATGCTCCGAGGCCTGGAGCACAGGTGCGTGTGGAGGACATGCGCACGGCCTACTGGAACACACGATTCAACGGCGCCAGACGTGTCCTGGCCGACGGCGGACAGCCAACACGTTGACCGTCACAGCGATGGCAACTCAAGCCCGTTGGAGTTGCACTGGCCATAACTGCTGCTTCAGCATCACCTGAGAAAACAGCACACGCCACCTGTTCGTCTGATCAGGAGCTCTCTCATCAGCCGTTTACCTGCAGGCAGAGCAGCCAGTCGGTATCTCCTGCCGCATTCTTGCGGTCAGGCCTGAATTGCCATGATGCGCTGTCAGTGCCCAGGCGAATGGGATGTTGCGCGAAATTGGTCGGGTCTATCCAGGTCGCGGTGACCGGGGTCTGCAACGGCACCACATCCAACTTGAACGCACGACCTGTGGTCGTATAGGCAATGACACATGACCTATCATCGGTGACGCACACAGCCATCGGCGTGGGTGCGACAGGACGCCACCCGAGCGCCTGAAGCACCCGCCGCAGCCGGGGTTTGCGCACCATGAACTTCTCCATGCGGCTCACCGGAATCGGCTGAGGCACCAGTCTTGTCCTGGGAAGGGATTCCAGAAACGCTCTGGCCAATCCGATCTGTCTGGCGGCTGGCAGAAGCATGGCCTCGTCCCAGGACGTGTTTCCCCAGCACAACCCGGATGCCGACGTCCCGAAAGGCTCTTGACGGGTGTTGACCTGCCAGATGCCGTTGGCCCCATAGGTGTGACCTGCCACACCACTGTTGAGTGTGTGCGCCCAGAAGGCCTCGCGCGCGTCGCGGGCAGTGACCACCGGCTTGAGTTCCAACCCCTCATACCGAGATTCCGCACTGATCACAGGCATGAGTGGCTGGCCGTTCCAGCCTTCCTGCGCACGCGCGGCATGGTGGGCTGTCGGCAATGCGTGATTGGTCTGCTGCATCTCGAAGTCAAGCAGCTTCGCGTCAACCACCGACTCGCGGGCACTCACCACCGGATGGGTGGTGATCAATCGTCCAAACCCGTTGATGCTGCGCATGTATCCGATGACCAGGCTCCAGTCCTGTTTGAGCTGTTCCCTGGACCCTGACTTTTGTGCGACGCCTTCGAGATACCAGGGCAATGTCTGCTCCCCAGCCGCCACCCAGACCACAGGCAGAGCACCCCACCTTGCCATCAGGTAGCGCCAGTGGAGCTTCATGTTGTCCAAGCCGATCATGGGCAGGTAGTAGCCCCAGGCGCCCACGATGCAAGGCACCAGCCCTTGCTCGACAAGATGGACCACCTTCAGATCAGCTTCATCGAAGAAGCATGGGTTGACCTGACTGAGATCAGGTCTCCAGCTGAAACCGCTCTCAGCCATGCCTCGCTCATCAAAAAGCGACATGTCGGGATACAACCCTGCGACGAGCTGCACCAGGTTGAACCCAAGGGACTTCCTGTTCTGTACCAGCGTCTGAAAACCTTCCGGCCACGACAGCCGCTTGGACAATGCCATCCACCATGTATCGCCAAGCCAGAAAAACGGCGTCCCATCCGCATGTGAGAAACGGCGCAGATCGTCGGCAATCTTCACGCCGCCATGCGTGAACAGCGGGTTATCGCCATGGTACGGCAGGACTTCAATGACCCCGGACCGCAGATGCAAACCTTCATTCGACTCGTCGCTGCACCGGGTTTCAAACTGGTGAACGCCGACCTCGGGTGAGGAGTAGCGCACATGCCAACGGTTATCACCCGCCCAGAATGCAGGAACCACCAGACACCTGCCACCAGGTGACTTGAATGAAGCCTCGAGCTGAACGTCCTTGAATGGGTTCGCATAGCCCACCCCCGATTCAAACCGGATTTCAATCAGTCCATGCTGATGGGCTTGTGTCATGCCGGTGATCATGCCTCGGTCCCCAGGATTGACCATCAGTGGACGGTGGCCATACGTGCCTTGAACCGGCGGATGCACCTGAGGCGCCCGAACGGAACCGACGAAGAGCCAGGCAATTCTCGATGAGGTTGCAACGCAAAGTCCCCAAGACCGGTGAGCAGACGGCCATGCCCCGCGCACATCCGAACCTTCCATTCACCCGAAGCACGAGAGCCCGCACGGCTTCCCATCCGGACCCTCGCCAGCTCCACAGGTGCGTGCTACTTCCTGGCCGGAGGCAGATCGGTACAGGACCCATGCGCCACCTCCGCCGCCATGCCGATGCTCTCGCCCAGCGTGGGGTGCGGGTGGATGGTCTTGCCGATGTCCACCGCGTCGGCGCCCATCTCGATGGCCAGCGCGATCTCGCCGATCATGTCGCCCGCGTGGGTGCCCACGATGCCGCCGCCCAGGATCTTGCCGTGGCCGTGCGCCTCCGGGCTGTCGTCGAACAGCAGCTTGGTGAAGCCTTCGTCGCGGCCGTTGGCAATCGCGCGGCCCGAGGCCGTCCAGGGGAACAGGCCCTTCTTGACCTTGATGCCCTGGGCCTTGGCCTGGTCCTCGGTCAGGCCCACCCAGGCCACCTCAGGGTCGGTGTAGGCCACGCTGGGGATCACGCGGGCGTTGAAGGCGGCTGCGGCCAGTTCCTTGTTGCCCTGCAGTTCACCGGCGATGACCTCGGCCGCAACGTGCGCCTCGTGCACCGCCTTGTGCGCCAGCATGGGCTGACCCACGATGTCGCCGATGGCGAAGATGTGTGGCACGTTGGTGCGCATCTGGATGTCGACGTTGATGAAGCCGCGGTCGGTCACCGCCACGCCGGCCTTGTCGGCGGCGATCTTCCTGCCGTTGGGCGTGCGGCCCACGGCCTGCAGCACCAGGTCGTAGGTGCCTTCGCTCTTGCTGCCGTCCAGGCCCTCGAACTGCACCTTGATGCCTTCGGGCGTGGCCGTGGCGCCCACGGTTTTCGTCTTCAACATGATGTTGTCGAAGCGGCCCTTGTTCATCTTTTCCCAGACCTTGACCAGGTCGCGGTCGGCGCCCTGCATCAGGCCGTCCAGCATCTCGACCACGTCCAGGCGGGCGCCCAGCGTGCTGTACACCGTGCCCATTTCCAGGCCAATGATGCCGCCGCCGACGATGAGCATTTTCTTGGGTACGCCCTTGAGCGCCAGCGCGCCGGTCGAGTCCACAATGCGCTCATCCTGCGGGAAGAACGGCAGGCGGACCGCCTGCGAGCCGGCGGCAATAATGCACTTCTTGAAGGCCACAACCTTCTTGGTGCCGGTCTTGTCCTGGCCGGTGCCCGTCGTCTCTTCCACTTCCACGTGGTTCGGGCCGACGAAGGCGCCGTAGCCGCGCACGGTGGTGACCTTGCGCATCTTGGCCATGGCCGCCAGGCCACCGGTCAGCTTGCCGATGACCTTTTCCTTGTGGGCGCGCAGTTTCTCAATGTTGACCACCGGACGTCCAAACTCCACGCCCAGGTCGACCAGGTGGCTGACCTCGTCCATGACGGCGGCCACGTGCAGCAGGGCCTTGGACGGGATGCAGCCCACGTTGAGGCAGACGCCGCCCAGCTGGGCGTAGCGCTCGACGATGACGACCTTCAGCCCGAGATCGGCTGCGCGGAAGGCGGCCGAGTAACCGCCCGGGCCGGCACCGAGTACCAGCACGTCGCATTCGATGTCGGCCGAGCCGCCGAAGCTGGCGGCTGTGGGCGCCACCACCGGTGAAGCTGCTGCAGCCGCGGCGGGTGCGGCTGCAGGAGCAGGTGCCGGTGCGGGAGCCGCCGCAGCGCCCTGCGCGTCCAGCACCAGCACGACCGAGCCTTCGCTGACCTTGTCGCCCAGCTTGACCTTGAGTTCCTTGACCACACCGGCGTGCGATGAGGGGATTTCCATCGAGGCCTTGTCGGACTCGACGGTGATGAGGCTCTGTTCGGCTTTGACGGTGTCGCCGGGCTTGACCAGCAGTTCGATGACCGCGACTTCGTCGAAATCACCGATGTCGGGAACCTTGATGTCCATGAGTGCCATGTTCCGGTTCCTTTACAGCAGCACGCGACGGAAGTCGCCGAGGATCTGGCCGAGATACGCGTTGAAGCGGGCCGCCGCAGCACCGTCGATCACGCGGTGGTCCCACGTCAGGCTCAGCGGCAGCATCAGGCGCGGCACAAACTGCTTGCCGTCCCACACCGGTTCCATCTGGCTCTTGCAGACGCCCAGGATGGCGACTTCGGGTGCGTTGATGATGGGCGTGAAGTAACGCCCACCGATGCCGCCCAGGCTGGAGATGGTGAAGGTGGCCCCGGACATGTCGGCCGGGCCGAGCTTGCCGTCGCGCGCCTTCTTGGCAAGTTCGCCCATTTCCTGGCTGATTTGCAGCACGCCCTTCTTGTCGGCGTCCTTGATGACGGGCACGACCAGGCCGTTGGGCGTGTCCGCCGCGAAGCCAATGTGCCAATAGTTCTTGTAGACCAGCGCGTCGCCGTCCAGCGAACTGTTGAACTCGGGGAACTTCTTGAGCGCAGCGACCGACGCCTTGATCAGGAAGGCCAGCATGGTGACCTTGACGCCGCTCTTCTCGTTTTCCTTGTTGGTCGAGACGCGAAAAGCTTCGAGGTCGGTGATGTCGGCGTCGTCGTGGTTGGTGACGGCCGGGATCATCACGGCGTTGCGCAGCAGGTTGGCGCCGCTGATCTTCTTGATGCGGCCCAGCTCCTTGCGCTCGATCGGTCCGAACTTGGCGAAGTCCACCTTGGGCCAGGGGATCAGGCCCAACTCGGAACCGCCACCACCGGCCGACGCCGGGGCCTTGGCAGCCTGCGCCTTGGTCTGCACCGCACCGGCCATGACCGACTTGGTGAAGGACTGGATGTCTTCGACCGTGATGCGGCCCTTCAGGCCCGAACCCTTGACCTCGTCCAGCGGCACGCCCAGTTCGCGGGCGAACTTGCGCACCGAGGGCGAGGCGTGGGGCAGGCCCAGCGCCGGCGTGGCGGTGGGGTTGTGGGCAGGTGCGGCTGCCGACACCACAGCTGCGGCCGGCGCAGCCCCGGCGGCGGGTGCCGCTGCGGGCGCAGCCACCGGCGCAGCAGCGACCGGGGCCGGCGCGGTAGCGCCTGCGGCACCCTCCAGAATCGCCAGCAGGTCTCCGATGTTGACCTTGTCGCCGACCTTGACCTTGAGTTCCTTGAGCACACCCGCGTGCGAAGACGGGATCTCCATCGAGGCTTTGTCGGACTCGACGGTGATCAGACTCTGTTCCACCTTGATGGTGTCTCCGGGCTTGACGAACACCTCGATCACCGCAACGTCCTTGAAGTCGCCGATATCGGGCACGCGCACCTCCACCGGGCCGACGGTCGCAGGCGCGGCGGCCGGTGCGGCCACCGGGGCAGCGACGGGCGCGGGAACAGGCTCTGCTGCGGCCGGAGCCGCAGCCGGCGCAGCGGCCTCACCAGCGGCTTCAACCACCAGCACCACCGAGCCCTCTTTCACCTTGTCGCCCAGCGTCACGCGCATTTCTTTCACCACGCCAGCGGTGCTGGAGGGGATCTCCATCGAGGCCTTGTCGGACTCGACCGTGATCAGCGACTGCTCGGCCTTGACCGTGTCGCCCACCTTGACCAGCAGTTCGATGACCGCCACTTCGTCGAAGTCACCGATGTCCGGGACTTTCACTTCTACCAGTGCCATGTTCTTGTCTCCGGATGTTTACGCGTAGAGCGGGTTGACCTTGTCCACCTTGATGCCGTACTTCTTGATCGCCTCGGCGACCTTGGCCAGCGGCAGCTTGCCTTCGTCGGCCAGCGCGCGCAGGGCAGCGACCACGATGTAGTGGCGGTTGATCTCGAAGTGCTCGCGCAGCTTGCTGCGGAAGTCGCTGCGGCCAAAGCCGTCGGTGCCCAGTACCTTGTACTCGCGGCCCTTGGGAATGAAGGGTCGGATCTGCTCGGCATAGTTTTTCATGTAGTCGGTCGAGGCGACCACCGGGCCAGTGTGCCTTTCCAGTTGCTGCGCCACGAAGGGCACGCGCTGTTTCTCGGTCGGGTGCAGCAGGTTCCAACGCTCGCAGTCCTGGCCGTCTCGGGTCAGTTCGTTGAAGCTTGGGCAGCTCCACACGTCGGCCTGCACACCCCAGTCGGTGGCCAGCAAGGCCTGGGCAGCGATGCTCTCGCGCAGGATCGTGCCGGATCCCAGCAGCTGCACGCGCTTGTCGCCTTCGGCGCCCGGCTTGCACAGGTACATGCCCTTGATGATCTGCTCTTCCGTGCCGGCGGTCAGGCCCGGCATGGCGTAGTTCTCATTGAGCAGCGTCAGGTAATAGAAGACGTTGTCCTGCTTCTCCACCATGCGCTTGAGGCCGTGGTGAAGGATCACGCCGACTTCGTGCGCGAAGGTCGGGTCGTAGCTGATGCAGTTCGGGATCGTGCCAGCCAGGATGTGGCTATGACCGTCCTCGTGCTGCAGGCCTTCGCCGTTCAGCGTGGTCCGGCCGGACGTGCCGCCCAGCAGGAAGCCACGGGCCTGCATGTCACCGGCCGCCCAGGCCAGATCGCCGATGCGCTGGAAGCCGAACATCGAGTAGTACACGTAGAACGGCACCATGATGCGGTTGGACGTGCTGTACGAGGTGGCTGCGGCGATCCAGCTGGACATGCCGCCGGCTTCGTTGATGCCTTCCTGCAGGATCTGGCCGGCCTTGTCCTCCTTGTAGTACATGACCTGGTCCTTGTCGACCGGGGTGTACTGCTGACCAGCGGGGTTGTAGATGCCGACCTGGCGGAACAGACCTTCCATGCCGAAGGTGCGGGCCTCGTCCACCAGGATGGGCACCACGCGCGGGCCCAGGGCCTGGTCGCGCAGCAACTGCGTCAGGAAGCGCACATACGCCTGCGTCGTGGAGATTTCGCGGCCTTCGGCGGTTGGCTCCAGCACGGCCTTGAAGGTTTCGAGCGAGGGCACGGTGAAGCTCTCGTCAGCCTTGGTGCGCCGCTTGGGCAGATAGCCGCCCAAGGCCTTGCGGCGCTCGTGCAGGTACTGCATCTCCGGCGTGTCGTCGGCGGGCTTGTAGAACGGGATCTTGGGCAACTCGCTGTCCGGGATCGGAATGTTGAAGCGATCACGGAAGTACTTGATGTCCTCGTCGGTCAGCTTCTTGGTCTGGTGGACGGTGTTCTTTCCTTCGCCGGCCTTGCCCATGCCAAAGCCCTTGACCGTCTTGATCAGCAGCACGGTCGGCTGGCCCTTGTGGTTGACCGCCTTGTGGTAGGCGGCGTAGACCTTCTGCGGGTCGTGCCCTCCGCGTCGCAGGGCCCAGATCTCGTCGTCCGTCATGTGAGCCACCAGCTCCAGCGCCTTCGGGTCGCGGCCGAAGAAATGCTTGCGCACGTAGGCGCCGTCGTTGGCCTTGAAGGCCTGGTAGTCGCCGTCCAGCGTCTCCATCATGATCTTGCGCAGAGCGCCGTCCTTGTCGCGCGCCAGCAGGGGGTCCCAGTTGGAGCCCCACAGCAGTTTGATCACGTTCCAGCCGGACCCCCGGAACTCGCCCTCCAGTTCCTGGATGATCTTGCCGTTGCCGCGAACCGGGCCATCCAGGCGCTGCAGGTTGCAGTTCACCACGAAGATCAGGTTGTCAAGGTTTTCGCGCGCAGCCAAGCTGATGGCGCCCAGCGACTCGACCTCGTCCATTTCACCGTCGCCGCAGAATACCCAGACCTTGCGGTTCTCGGTGTTGGCAATGCCGCGGGCGTGCAGGTACTTCAGAAAGCGCGCCTGGTAGATGGCCATCAGCGGGCCCAGGCCCATGGACACCGTGGGGAACTGCCAGAACTCGGGCATCAGCTTGGGGTGCGGGTAACTCGACAGCCCCTTGCCGTCCACCTCCTGGCGGAAGTGCAGCAGTTGTTCTTCGGTCAGGCGACCTTCGAGGTAGGCACGGGCGTAGACACCGGGCGAGACGTGGCCCTGGATGTACAGGCAGTCACCGCCGTGGTTCTCGGACTCGGCATGCCAGAAGTGGTTGAAGCCGGCGCCGAACATGTGGGCAAGCGATGCGAACGAGCCAATGTGACCGCCCAGGTCGCCGCCGTCTTCGGGGTTGTGGCGGTTGGCCTTGACCACCATGGCCATGGCGTTCCAGCGCATATAGGCACGCAGGCGTTCTTCGATTTCGATGTTGCCGGGACAGCGGGCTTCTTCGGTCGGCTCCAGCGTGTTCACGTAACCGGTGTTGGCGGAGAACGGCATGTCAATGCTGTTCTGGCGGGCCTCTTCAAGCAACTGCTCCAGCAGAAAGTGCGCGCGCTCAGGCCCTTCCCGCTCGATCACCGCGGTCAGTGCATCCATCCACTCGCGGGTTTCCTGGTGATCCACGTCCAAGGCGTTCAAGCCGGACTGCGCGTCGTTCGCTGACATGTTTGTCTCCTGTCGGTTAATTCGAGGTTGACGGCGGGTCTGCCGCAGTGTGCCGGATTTTTGCACAGAATTTCCAGTATTTCAATATGAGGTATGCAGTTTCATATTATGAATTTCTGGATGATAAGAAGCATCGTGCGACCGTCATCGCGATCTCCTGGTGGCACGCGTTCACGTAGACTCCCGATTGATGATTCCCTCCCCTGCTCCGAGCGCCAGTCGTCCCTCCTTGCCAGGACCGACAAACTGGTGGCGTCGCTGGTGGCGACGTCTGCCCCCTTCACGCCAGGACCGATTCGCCACGCTGGGCCCGCTTCTGGCGGTTCTGCTTTTTTTGTCGGCCATCGTGGTGGCCATCACCTACCTGCGGTTTGAGGAACTGGAGCGTGAGCAGGAGGCGGTCACCCGCGACGTGGAATACGCGCAACAACGCCTTCGCCTGCGCCTGCTTGAGCGCCAGGAGCAGCTCATGCGGCTTGCGCGCGAGCTGAGCAACCGGGAGATCGAAGCCGAGGAATTCGAGTTCCAGGCCGAATCGCTGATCAGCCAGTTTCCTGAAGTGCTGGCCATCAGCTGGGTGGATGCCCGGCGGAATGTGGTGGTCAGCTACGCTTCACCGAGTGCGCCGCTTTCAAAGATCCGGCTGCCCGAAAGCACCATCGGTCCCGGCGAGACCGATGGTTCATTCGATCTGGCAAGAGACCTGCGCCAACCCATCTACTCGCGCCCCATGGGCGAAGACCCCCGCGAAGCCAGCCTCATGCTTCAGGTACCCCTGAGCGAGCAAGGCCGCTTTGCTGGCACGGTGATGGGTGAATACTCCATCGACGGACTGCTGCGGTTCGGCATTCCGCCGGAGATCATGGCAAGGTATGCCGTCGCGCTGCTCGACGACCGCGGCCGGGTCCTGGCTGGTCAGTTGCAGGCCCCCGACACCGTGCTGCGCCTGTTGCCCTGGTCGCAGCAACCGCTTGAACATGAGGTGCCCGTCTCACCCGTGGGCAACGGACTGATCTTCAAGGCCCAGGGCTACCGGACCTCGCAGGACATCGTCGGCAGCGGCTTCTTCTGGGTCATTGGCGCACTCAGTGCACTGACGGTCTGGATGCTGCTGGGAACCTGGCGCCACACGCGCCGCCGCGTGCAGGCACAGCAGGCTCTTGTGGCCGAAACCAATTTCCGAAGGGCCATGGAGAACTCCATGCTCACCGGCATGCGGGCCTTGGACCTGCAGGGGCGCATCACCTATGTGAACCCGGCTTTCTGCTCCATGACCGGATGGACCGAGAGTGAGCTGGTGGGCCGCACCGCCCCGTTCCCCTATTGGCACGAAGAAGACCACGACCTGCTTGCTGCACGGCTGGATGACGAGCTGCACGGCCGATCGACCCCGGGCGGGTTCGAGGTCAGGGTGCAGCGGCGCGATGGCAGCATTTTTGATGCCCGCATGTATGTCTCGCCACTGATCGACCCGCGCGGAGTGCAAACCGGCTGGATGACGTCGATGACCGACATCACCGAACCCAAGCGCATCCGGGAAGAATTGTCCGCTTCCTACGAACGGTTCACCACCGTGCTCGAAAGCCTGGACTCGGCGGTTTCGGTGGCCCCTCTGGGCAGTGACGAAATCCTGTTTGCCAACAAGATGTACCGGCTCTGGTTCGGCACCCGCGGGCAAGGCCACCGCCGGCTTGTCGACCTCGCAGGGAATCAGCCCAGTCCCAGCCCGGACGACGGGGACGCAGTGGATTCTTTCGCCGGCATGCCCACGGACACTTTGACCGATGCCGGAGCTGAGAACGCTGAGGTATTCGTTGAGGAGCTGGACCGCTGGCTGGAGGTTCGCACCCGCTACCTGACCTGGGTCGATGGTCGGCTGGCTCAGATGGTCATTGCCAGCGACATCACACCCAGGCGATTTGCAGAAGAACAGGCTGCGCGCCAGGCCGAACGGGCCCAGACTGCCAGTCGTCTGATCACCATGGGCGAGATGGCCTCCAGCGTGGCTCATGAACTCAACCAGCCGCTGACCGCGATCAGCAATTACTGCAACGGCATGATCTCCCGCCTGCACGAGCAGCGAATTTCGCAAGACGAGCTGCTGGTGGCCCTGGACAAGACAGCCAGGCAGGCCCAGCGAGCCGGTCAGATCATTCAGCGCATCCGGGCTTTCGTCAAGCGCAGTGAGCCCAATCCCACCCTTTCGGATGTGGCGCAGATGGTGAGCAACGCCATCGAGCTGGCCGATATCGAGCTGCGCAGGCAACAGGTGCGACTGACCCCGTACGTCGCAGCACGTCTGCCTCGACTGATGGTGGACCCGATCCTGATCGAGCAGGTGCTGATCAACCTGCTCAAGAACGCAGGGGAAGCCATTGCCCAGGCGGGCAGACCGCCAGGCGAGCGCCTGGTGGAGCTGCGCGTGGCGCCAAGGCGCCAGGACGACCAGGAGGTGGTCGGGTTCGAGGTGCGTGACACGGGCAATGGTGTTCCTGCCGAGATGATCGAGCGCATCTACGAGGCCTTCTACAGTACCAAGAGCGAAGGCATGGGCATCGGCCTCAAGCTGTGCCGCAGCATTGTGGAATCGCACCATGGCCGGATGCATGTCGAGAACATCTACAATGGCGAAGAGGTGGTGGGCTGCTGCTTCAGTTTCTGGATTCCGGTCGCTTCCCGCCTGCAAGCGGGCGAACCGCCAGCCCTGCCGCCGGTCGACACAGAAAGAGCGAGATGAGTTTGATCCCCAAAAAAGGCACCGTCTATGTGGTCGATGACGACGAGGCCGTGCGCGATTCCCTGCAATGGCTGCTTGAGGGCAAAGACTACCGGGTCCGCTGTTTCGAATCGGCCGAGTCGTTTCTCAGCCGCTATGACGCCCGAGAGGTCGCCTGCCTGATCGCCGACATTCGCATGGGTGGCATGAGTGGCATGGACCTGCAGGAGCGACTGCTGGAACGGCAGTCACCACTACCGATTGTTTTTATCACCGGCCACGGTGACGTTCCGATGGCGGTCGAGTCCATGAAGCGGGGCGCGCTGGACTTCATCCAGAAGCCCTTCAAGGAAGACCAGCTTGTGTCCCTCGTCGAGCGCATGCTCGAGCGTGCCCGGGAGGCATTCACCACCCATCAGGAAGCAGCCAACCGTGATGCGCTGTTGTCCAAACTGACCAGCCGGGAAGCACAGGTCCTGGAGCGCATCGTCGCGGGTCGACTGAACAAGCAGATCGCTGACGATCTGGGTATCAGCATCAAGACGGTGGAGGCACATCGGGCCAACATCATGGAGAAGCTCGGAGCCAACACCGTGGCAGACCTGCTCAAGATCGCGCTGGGACAGAGCCCGGCCAAGGTCTGACAGCCACACGCACCCGATATCGCACGCCCGCGACGCCGCGGGCGTTTTTCATTCAACTGCACCGCCCTGAAAGACACCGACATGAGCGCCCAGCTGATCGACGGCATTGCCCTCTCCCGACAAATCCGCACCGACGTTGCCGCGCGCGTCCAGACCCTCAGAGCCCGGGGTGTCACACCCGGTCTTGCCGTCATTCTGGTCGGTGACGACCCCGCCTCTGCGGTCTATGTCCGCAACAAGGTGAAAGCCTGCGGCGAGACTGGCATGCATTCTGTGCTGGAGACCTTTCCCGCCTCCATGACCGAGGCGGAACTGCTGGCCCGGGTGGAGGCGCTGAACCAGGATCCATCCATTCACGGCATCCTGGTTCAACTTCCGCTGCCACCACATATGGACGCTCAGAAGGTGATCGAGGCCATTTCACCTCGCAAGGATGTGGATGGATTTCACGTCGCAAGTGCAGGCGCGCTGATGACCGGACTTCCGGGCTTCTGGCCCTGCACGCCCTATGGCTGCATGAAGATGCTGGAGTCCATCAACTACGACCTGCGCGGCAAGCATGCCGTGGTCATCGGCCGTAGCAACATCGTGGGCAAGCCCATGGCCATGATGCTGCTGCAGAAAAGCGCTACGGTGACCATCTGTCACAGCGCCACAGCAAATCTCAAAGGGATGACCTTGCAGGCCGACGTGATCGTGGCGGCCGTGGGCAAACGCAACCTGGTCACCGCCGACATGGTCAAGCCAGGTGCTGTGGTCCTGGACGTCGGAATGAACCGCGACGACCAGGGCAAACTCTGTGGCGACGTCGATTTTGCCGGCGTGCGCGAGGTGGCCAGCTGGATCACACCGGTCCCTGGTGGTGTAGGCCCCATGACCATCACCATGCTGATGGCCAACACACTGGACGCGGCAGAAAGAAGCTGATTCTGGCCGCCGTCCGCATCATCCTGCCTTGGGGCGGCTCAGTTGGCCCGGCAAAGCCGGTGGTGTGACGTCCTGATACGGGTTACTTCGCTGTCGCGATGGATCCGGAAGCCTTGCCTGACAGGCGCCAGAGCACCGCGCCTGCACTCAGCCACTGCCCGAACACCATCAGAGTCCCGACACCGTGCCAGAGGCGCAAATCGCCGCCGGTGGCACGAGCAGTGACAATTTTTTGCGCCACACCGAACTCCTGCACCATCGCCAGCAGCATCCCCATCAACACCAAGCCCATGGTCGTCAGGCTTTGCTGCATGCGCATCAGATCGGCACCTGCTGCATCGGACGTGTCATCAGAGAGGCGAAACTGCGCCCGACCGCGGTCCCGGCGCAAAATCAGCAGCAATGCCATGCCGATCAGCAACCCCGCATAGCTCTGGTAACTGAACAGCTGAGCAGCCACCGGTCCTGCCACAGCCGGGCTACCCAGTTTGACAAACAGGGTCGGGACAGCCAGAAAGCTCAGCGCCGAGATACCCCCCCACCAGAGCGCTGCCAGAAAAAGACCCAGCCGCTGCATGGCGTCATTCGTAGCGCACAGCCACGATCTCATATCGCCTCGTGCCGCCCGGCGCCTGGACCTCGGCCACGTCGCCTTCTTCCTTGCCGATCAGGGCACGCGCAATCGGGCTGCTCACATTGATCAGGCCCAACTTGAGATCGGCCTCATCTTCCCCAACGATCTGGTAGGTGACCGCCTTTCCCGACTCTTCATCTTCCAGATCGACCGTACTGCCAAACACCACGCGCCCCCCGGCATCAAGCGTACTCGGGTCGATGACTTGGGCCGCCGACAGCTTGCCTTCAATCTCGGCAATTCGGCCTTCGATGAATCCTTGGCGCTCCTTGGCGGCATCGTAGTCAGCGTTTTCGCTCAGGTCTCCCTGCGCGCGTGCATCGGCGATCGCCTGGATGACGGTGGGACGGTCCACGGTCTTGAGCCTGTGCAGTTCGGCTTTGAGTTGCTCGGCGCCGCGCTTGGTGATGGGAAAGGTGGACATGGGTTGGTCTCCACTGGCTGGGCGCACGAGCGCCTCGACAAAAAGCAAACCGCCGATCGTTTCCGGTCGGCGGCTTCGTTCTAAGGATTATGCCTTGAAACCGGCACAGCAGTGACGCGTCGAACTCAGGGATTGCCCTGCACGGTCACAGGCCTGCGTGGTTCAGGCCGTCAGTTCTGCATGCATTTCCTGCACCGAAATGACGCCCAGGCTGTTCATGTGCTTCATGCCTTCGACCGCTGCCTCGGCACCCGCAATGGTGGTGAAGGTCGTGACACGGGCAAGCAATGCCGATGTCCGGATGGCGCGCGAGTCGGCAATCGCATTCCGGCGCTCTTCCACCGTGTTGATGACCAGGGCAATCTCTCCATTCTTCAGCGCGTCGACCACGTGCGGACGACCTTCGGTCACCTTGTTGACGGTCTGGACCGGGATGCCGGCATCGGCGATGGCTGCAGCCGTCCCGCGCGTGGCCACCAGCTCGAAACCCAGTGCCACCAGCTGCCGAGCGACCTCAACCGCGCGCGGCTTGTCACCGTTCTTGACAGTCAGGAACACCTTGCCCGAGGTTGGCAACTTGGTACCCGCACCCAGTTGGCTCTTGACGAAAGCCTCTCCGAAGGTCTTGCCGACACCCATGACCTCGCCAGTCGACTTCATCTCGGGGCCCAGGATGGTGTCCACCCCCGGGAACTTCACAAAGGGGAACACGGCCTCCTTGACGCTGAAGTAAGGCGGCGTCACCTCATCGCCTATACCCTGCTGGTCCAAGGTCTGGCCGGCCATGCAGCGCGCCGCCACCTTGGCCAGCTGAATACCCGTGGCCTTGGAGACGAACGGTACCGTGCGCGAGGCTCGCGGGTTCACTTCCAGCACAAAGATCACATCCTTCTTCTGGCCCGCCTCATCTACCTCCTGAATGGCGAACTGCACATTCATCAGGCCCACGACGTTCAGACCCTGAGCCATGGCGGCGGTCTGGCGCTTGAGTTCGTCGATGGTGTTTTTGGACAGGTAGTAGGGGGGCAAAGAGCAAGCGGAGTCGCCCGAGTGAACGCCGGCCTGCTCAATATGTTCCATGACACCACCAATGAACACACGGCCCGAGGCGTCACGCACCGCGTCCACATCGCACTCAATGGCGTCGTTGAGGAAGCGGTCCAGCAGCACCGGTGAATCGTTGCTCACCTTCACCGCTTCGCGCATATAGCGCTCCAGGTCGCGCTGCTCGTGCACGATTTCCATGGCGCGACCGCCCAGCACGTAGCTGGGTCGAACCACCAATGGATAGCCCAGGGCTGCGGCCTTCTCCAGCGCCTCGCCTTCAGTGCGGGCGGTGGCGTTGGGTGGCTGGCGCAAGCCCAGGTCGTGCAGCAGTTTCTGGAAGCGCTCACGGTCTTCGGCCGCGTCAATCATGTCAGGCGTCGTACCAATGATGGGCACGCCGTTCGCCTCCAGGCCCAAGGCCAGCTTCAGCGGAGTCTGACCTCCGTACTGCACGATCACACCGACCGGTCTTTCCTTGTCGACGATCTCCAGCACGTCTTCTAGCGTCAACGGCTCGAAGTACAGGCGATCACTGGTGTCATAGTCGGTGGAGACGGTTTCCGGGTTGCAGTTGACCATGATGGTCTCATACCCGTCTTCGCGCATGGCCAGCGCGGCGTGCACGCAGCAGTAGTCGAACTCAATGCCCTGACCGATGCGGTTCGGGCCACCGCCCAGCACCATGATCTTCTTCTTTTCTGTCGGTTCGGCTTCGCACTCGCCGTCGCCATGGCCTTCATACGTGGAGTACAGGTAGGCGGTGTCGGTGGCGAACTCGGCCGCGCAGGTGTCCACCCGCTTGTAGACCGGGCGCACGTTAAGCGCCTTGCGGCGTTCGCGCACGGCGGTGTCGGTGGTGGCCAGCAGCTTGGCCAGGCGGCGGTCAGAGAAGCCCTTCTTTTTCAGGCCGCGCAGCGTCTCGGCGTCCAGGCTGGCCAGCGCGCCCTCGCCCTTCTCGGCCACCAGCGCGTCCATCGCCATTTCAAGCTTGATGATTTCCTCGATCTGGATCAGGAACCACTTGTCGATCTTGGTGAACTGGTGCACCTCGTCCACCGACCAGCCTGCTGCGAAGGCATCGCCCACGTACCAGATGCGCTCGGGACCGGGCTCGCCCAGCTCGCGCTCCAGGGTCTCACGGTCCTGGGTCTTTTCGTTCATCCCGTCTACGCCGACTTCCAGGCCGCGCAGGGCCTTCTGGAAGCTCTCCTGGAAGGTACGGCCCATGGCCATTACCTCGCCCACGCTCTTCATCTGCGTCGTCAGGCGGCTGTCGGCCGTGGGGAACTTCTCAAACGCGAAACGCGGGATCTTGGTCACCACGTAGTCGATCGAAGGCTCAAACGACGCGGGCGTCGCGCCACCGGTGATCTCGTTGCGCAGTTCGTCCAGCGTGTAGCCGACGGCCAGTTTGGCCGCGACCTTGGCAATCGGAAAGCCGGTGGCCTTGGAGGCCAGGGCCGAGGAACGGCTCACGCGCGGGTTCATCTCGATGACGACCATGCGGCCGTCTTTCGGGTTGATGGAAAACTGCACGTTGGAGCCGCCAGTGTCCACGCCGATCTCGCGCAGCACGGCCAGAGATGCGTTGCGCAATATCTGGTATTCCTTGTCGGTCAGGGTCTGGGCCGGCGCCACGGTGATCGAGTCGCCGGTGTGCACGCCCATGGGGTCCAGGTTCTCGATCGAGCAGACGATGATGCAGTTGTCCGCCTTGTCGCGCACCACTTCCATCTCGTATTCTTTCCAGCCAAGCAGCGACTCCTCGATCAGGAGCTCGTTGGTCGGCGAGGCTTCCAGGCCGCGCTTGCAGATGGTTTCGAACTCTTCCGGGTTGTAGGCGATGCCACCGCCAGTGCCACCGAGCGTGAAGCTGGGGCGGATCACGGTCGGGAAGCCGGTGGTCTTCTGCACCGCCCATGCCTCTTCCATGCTGTGGGCAATGCCAGACTTGGCCGAACCCAGACCGATCTTGGTCATGGCGTCCTTGAATTTCAGGCGGTCTTCAGCCTTGTCGATGGCTTCGGGTGTGGCGCCGATCAGCTCCACGTCGTGCTTGGCCAGAACGCCATGGCGCCAGAGGTCGAGCGCACAATTGAGTGCGGTCTGTCCACCCATGGTCGGCAGGATGGCAAAGCCACCCGGGCAGTTGGGTCGTTCCTTGGCGATGATCTTCTCGACCGTCTGCCAAGTGATCGGTTCGATGTAGGTGACATCGGCCGTCGCCGGGTCGGTCATGATGGTGGCCGGGTTGCTGTTGATCAGCACCACCTTGTAGCCCTCTTCGCGCAGGGCCTTGCAGGCCTGCACACCCGAGTAGTCGAACTCGCAGGCCTGGCCGATGATGATCGGACCAGCGCCAATGATGAGGACGGTCTGGATGTCTGTTCTTTTCGGCATGGGTTCGCTTGTGTGTCGTGGCGACAGGCCTTGGTCAGGCCTGGCGCTGGGTTTCCAGTTTGTTCAGCAGCGCCTGAACGCGCTCGGCGGGCACATTCTTCTGCATCAGCTGCAGCAGTCCGTCACCTTCGATGATGGGGCGCAGCACCTCGATTTCGGCAGGGTAGAAAGACGCGTCCCAGGCCGCCATTTCGGAGTTGAAGGTCTCGTCATCCCAGGTCTTTCCTTTGGCCAGAAGCGTCACCAGCGGCATGGCCTTGTTCTCGATGAAGGCCTTGCGGTAGGGCTTCTGGGCCCAACGCTGAGCGAACCAGTCCTTGTGCGGAGGCTCGAGCGTGAGCATCCGCTTGGCGACGGCCTTCTCGACGGCGAAGACAGGAAAACTGAACAGCTTCATGGTCAGGCTCCGTGGGTCAGGCGCTGGCGCGCTCCTGCATCAGGCCAATGAATCGATCGAACAGGTAGCCGATGTCGTGCGGGCCGGGGGAGGCCTCGGGGTGTCCCTGGAAGCAGAAAGCCGGCCTGTCGGTGCGCGCCAGCCCTTGCAGCGTCCCGTCAAACAGGCTGACATGGGTGGCACGCAGGTTGGCGGGCAGCCCCTTCTCGTCCACTGCAAAGCCGTGGTTCTGGCTGGTGATGCTCACACGGCCCGAATCCAGGTCCTTGACCGGGTGGTTGGCGCCATGGTGCCCGAACTTCATCTTGAAAGTCCTGGCGCCGCTGGCCAAGGCCATGATCTGGTGGCCAAGGCAGATACCGAACGTTGGCAGGCCACTCTCGATGATCTCGCGCGCTGCTGTGATCGCGTAGTCGCACGGTTCCGGGTCACCCGGGCCATTGGACAGGAATACGCCGCTGGGCTTGAGCTTGAACACATCGGTTGCCGGCGTCTTCGCAGGCACCACGGTGATCTTGCACCCACGCTGCGCGAGCATCCGCAGGATGTTCTTCTTCACGCCGAAATCGTAGGCCACCACGTGGAATTTGGGCGCAATCTGCTCTCCGTAGCCGAAACCCAACTGCCATTCGGTCTGGGTCCACGGGTAAGGATCGGCACTGGACACAACTTGAGCCAGATCCTGCCCCGCCATATTGGGAGCCGACCGGGCTGCAGCAATGGCCTGGGCACGATGTGCCTCGGTCAGGGTCTCTCCGGCCCCCAGCGCCAGGATGCAGCCGTTCTGGGCACCTTTGGTGCGCAGCAGGCGGGTCAATGCACGGGTATCGAGATCAGCGATGGCGACCGTACCCTCGCGCTGAAGGTATTGCGAAAGGGTTTCTTCGCAGCGGAAATTGGAAGCGAGGAGAGGCAGGTCTTTGATGATCAGGCCGGCCGCGTGAATGCGGTCGGCTTCCACGTCTTCACGGTTGACACCGGTGTTGCCGATGTGCGGGTACGTGAGCGTGACGATCTGCTGGCAATAGCTCGGATCGGTGAGGATTTCCTGGTAGCCGGTGATGGAGGTGTTGAACACCACCTCACCGGAAGTCTGGCCAGTGGCACCGATGGAAATGCCGGTAAAGACCGTGCCGTCTGCGAGCGCTAGGATGGCTTTCGGGTGGACGGGCAGCACGGAATTCTCCAGAAGTTGATGCGCGCACCCACGCCCGCCGGGATCTGACACGGCCATTATTGGACCGGGACACCCGGTGAACCGGCAGGCCGGTCGAACGGGAAAGGCAAGCGGCTCGGTGGCCTATGCCGGGGCGGGCGACTGCGGGTGACGCCGATTGCGGGTAAACCTTCAAATTATAGCCTGCGACCTCTTGTCCTTCGTGCGCGGACCACTCCATGCAGAGCTGTACGTCAGGTACGCGCCAGACTCGAGGAAACCGCGCTGGCGTGCAGGCAGATGGCGGCAGCAGCTGCCACGTTCAGTGACTCCTCCCCCCCAGGCTGTGCAATGCGCACAGCCACATCGGCCATGGCCTCCAGTTCGGGTGACACACCCTGCCCTTCGTGGCCCAGCACCCAGGCACAAGGCCAGGGCAGCACGGCTTCGTGCAACCATTGTCCACGATGCGAACTGGTGACCAGCAGCGGGACCGACAGCGCCTGAAGATCGGCCTGCGAATGCCCCTCTGACAACTGCAAGCCAAAATGGGCTCCCATGGCGGACCGAAGCACCTTGGATGACCACAATGCAGCGGTTCCCTTGATAGCCACGACCTGCCGGAACCCGAAGGCTGACGCACTGCGCAGCACCGAGCCCACGTTGCCGGCGTCCTGAAGGCGGTCCAGCACCAGCGTGGGCGCATGCTCGGTCAACCGCCCGGGCTCTGGCAGCTGGACGACAAACCCCATGTCGGCAGGCGACTCCAGGCCACTGATGCCCGCCATCAGCGATGGGGGCACCACCACCGGGTGTTCGCTGGCCTCACGCAACTCAGGGGTCGCACGCTCCCAGCCCGTCTCAGTGAATACCGCGCGCAGCGGTCGCCCGCCCCTTGTCAGCAGCGCCCGGCAAAGGTGATCCCCCTCCAGCCAGACCTGCCCGACCTTGCGGTAGGCCGTGTTGTCCTGCGCCAGCACCCGAAGGCGCTTGAGCAGCGGGTTGTCGCGCGACAGGATGTATTGCGGGTCGTTCATATCGGCGGCGATACCAACATCTGCGCCACGGGCGCAAACGAGCGCCGGTGCTCCGGCAGGGGCCCCATGCGCCGCAAGGCGGCCAGATGCTGGACCGTTCCATAACCTTTGTGACGATCGAAACCGTACTCCGGATGGCGTTCGTGCAGTTCCTGCAAGAGACGGTCTCGCGTCACCTTGGCCAGGATGGACGCAGCCGAGATGGCCGCCACCGAGGCATCTCCTCCCACAACGGCCTCGGCAAGCACGTCCAGTGCCGGTAGCCGGTTGCCGTCGACCAGCACCTTGGTCGGTTTCAGCCGCAAGCCATGCACGGCGCGACGCATGGCCAGCATGGTGGCTTGCAGGATGTTCAGCGCGTCAATTTCCTGCACGGACGCCTGCGCAACGCTGCAACACAAGGCCTTTGCCCGGATTTCGTCGAAAAGCCGCTCACGCTGCCGCGATGTCAGCTTCTTCGAGTCAGCCAACCCCCGAATGGGCGCAAGGTCGTCAAGGATGACCGCAGCAGCCACCACGGGACCTGCCAGTGGCCCCCTGCCAGCCTCGTCAACGCCAGCGACGAGTCCCGGCACATCCCACGTGAACCGCGTCTGCTCAGCCTGCAAGAACTTTTTCGATCGCATCGGTCGCCAGTTGCACGGTGTCGCGACGCAGGTCGCGGTGCAGGTCGGCAAAGCGGGCCTGCACGACTGCCATTCTCGCAGGCTCATCCAGCCACGCCAATGTGGCTTGTGCAAGTGCACGTGCCGTTGCAGCCTCCTGCAACAATTCGGGGACAACAAACTCACCGGCCAGAATGTTGGGCAACCCCACCCAGGGCTGCAGGTGCTTGCGTCGCATCATCTGCCAGGACAGCCAGTGCATGTTGTAGGCAATCACCATCGGACGCTTGAACAAGGCAGCCTCCAGCGTGGCGGTGCCGCTCGCAATCAGCGTCACGTCGCAAGCGGCCAACGCGTCGTGCGACTGACCGGATACCACGGTCAAAGCCCCACCCAGTCCGAGCCGCGCCACCAAGGCATCTATCTGCGGCTTGAGCGACGGCATGGCTGGAAGTACGAAGCGCAAGCCGGGTCGGGATCTGCGCATCAGGTCTGCGGCCTGCAGAAAACGCTCACCCAGATACTGAATCTCGGAGGCCCGACTGCCCGGAAGAATGGCCACGACATCACCCACCGGGGGTAGACCGAGTCGAGAGCGGGCGCCGGTCCGGTCGGGCTCAAGGGGAATCACCGAGGCCAACGGATGGCCTACATAGGTGGCCGGGATTTCGTGCCGGGCCAGCAATGCTGGCTCGAACGGGAACAGACACAGCACGTGATCGGCCGCCTGCTTCAGCTTGGCCGCCTTGCTCGCCCGCCATGCCCAGATGGAGGGGCAGACGAAATGTACCGTCGGCACGCCTCCCTGCCGCAGGCGCATCTCCAGGTCCAGATTGAAGTCGGGTGCATCGACGCCAATGAACACATCCGGGCGATCCGCGCCCAGGAGGCGGTCGCCCAACTGACGACGTATGCGCAAGAGCTCGCGTAACCGTGGCAGCACCTCGACGTAGCCACGTACCGCCAGCCGGTCGCTCGACCACCAGGCATCGAAGCCCGCACCTGCCAGGTGGGAGCCGCCGATGCCTTCAGCGCTGAGCGCTGGCCATCGCTGGCGCAGTCCCTTCAGGAGCATGCTGGCGAGCAGATCGCCCGAGGCCTCCCCGGCCACGAGGGCTAGGACGGGTGACTCTGGGACAGGCATCAGCGAACAATGCCGCGCTGGGCCGACACGCCCGCGAGGAAGCCCACCATCAGCTTCACATCCTGCTCTGCATCCGGGAGCCCGTCGGCAAGCGTGGCAATGCGATCCCGAGCCTGCTCAAGAGTCAGGTCTTCGCGGTAGAGCGCCTTGTGCATGCGCTTGACAACGGCCAGACGCTCAGAGGAGAACCCTCGCCGACGCAAGCCTTCGAAATTCATGGTTCGCCCGGCTGCCGGCTGACCCTGGCACTTGACGAACGGTGGCACATCAGCCACCACCATCGAACACATGGCCGTCATGGCATGGGCTCCGATGCGAACAAACTGGTGCACAGCAGAAAAGCCTCCCAGGACGACCCAGTCACCCACATGTACATGCCCTGCCAGCGCCGCATTGTTGGCAAAGATGGTGTGGTCGCCGACCACGCAATCGTGCGCCAGGTGCACATAGGCCATGATCCAGTTGTCATTGCCCAGCACGGTCTTGCCCAGGTCTCCCGGCGAGCCGATGTTGAATGTGCAGAACTCGCGAATGGTGTTTCGATCACCAATATGGAGTTCACAGGGTTCACCTGCGTACTTCTTGTCCTGTGGAATCGCCCCCAGCGAATTGAACTGGAAGATACGGTTGTCGCGTCCGATGGTCGTGTGCCCCTCGATCACGCAATGGGCGGCGACGCTGGTTCCGGATCCGATACGCACATGCGGACCGATGACGGTGTAAGGTCCGATGGAGACGGAACTGTCGATTTCGGCCGCCGGATCAACAACAGCCGTGGGATGGATGCTGGCCATGCCCACCTCCCTTTCAGGCGACGGTCCGCATGGTGCACATGAGCTCGGCCTCGCAGGCGATCTCGGAACCAACGCGGGCAACACCCTTGAACTTGGAGATGCCAGCCCTCATTCGATCCAGTGTGACGTCCATCAGCAACTGGTCACCAGGCTCGACCGGGCGTTTGAAGCGGGCACCGTCGATACCGGCGAAGTAGTAGACCGTTTTTTCGTCCGGCACCATCCCGAGGGTTTCGAAGGACAACAGGGCGGCCGCCTGAGCCATGGCTTCAAGCATCAACACACCCGGCATGACCGGTCGGTGCGGAAAATGTCCCTCGAAGAACGGCTCATTGATGGTGACGTTCTTCAGCGCCAGGATGCGCTTGCCCTTCTCCAGTTCGAGCACCCGATCAACCAGCAGGAAGGGGTAACGGTGGGGAAGTTGCTTGAGAATCTGATGAATGTCCATCATGGCTGTTTAGATGAGGTCTGTGCTGCTGCTAGCGCCTGCTCGACGGCTTTGAGGCGTTCGCGCAGCCGGTTGAGCTGCTTGAGCGAGGCGGCGTTCTTTTCCCAGTCGGAATTGTCGTCGATGGGAAACACGCCGGTGTAGTGACCGGGCTGGCGAATCGAGCGTGTGACGACGGATGCCGCAGATATGTGCACCCCATCTGCCAGGCTCAGGTGTCCCAACACAACGGCTCCACCACCGACGGTGCAATGCGCGCCAATCGAGGCACTGCCAGCCACCCCGACACAACCGGCCATGGCAGCGTGTTCACCCACCTGCACGTTGTGGCCAATCTGGATCAGGTTGTCAAGTTTGACGCCATCGCCAATGACCGTATCGTCCAGCGCACCTCTGTCGATGCAGGTATTGGCACCGATCTCCACATCGCTGCCGATACGCACGGCGCCCAACTGCTCGATCTTGACCCAGGTGCCTGCATGGGGCGCGAAGCCGAATCCGTCGGCACCAATCACGACACCCGGATGCAGGATGCAGCGCGCCCCCAGCACACAACGTCGACCGATCACCACCCGTGGCCCCACCTGACTGAACTCTCCGATGCATGCGTGGGCCTCGACCACCGTGTGCGCTCCGATGCGCACACCATCGGCCAGCCGAACGCCCTCGCCGATCACGGCGAAGGGCCCGATATCCACGCCACTGCCAAGTTGAGCACTTGGGTGGATGCTGGCCTGCGGGTCTATGCGAGCCGGAGGCAAGGGGTCGTGCTGCGCACGCCACCACTGGCTCAACCGGGCAAAGTAGAGATAGGGATCCTCGCAGACGATACAGGCGCCGCGCCTCGACGCAGCTTCTGCCAGCGCTGGTGTGACAATCAGGCTGCCGGCGAGGGTGGTCTGGATCTGGCCGGCGTAGCGCGCCTGCGCAACGAATGCGATCTCATCCGGCTGGGCGGTGCCGATGGGTGCGAGCCGGGACACCGGCGTGTCAGGCGAGCCTTCCAGTCTGCCACCGAGGGCATCGACAATCGCGCCCAGTGGCTTGCTCATTCAGAGGCCTCCGGTCACTTCAAGGCATTCAAGGCCGTGAGCACCTTGTCGGTGATGTCGTGCCTGGGGTTGATGTAGACCGCTTCCTGGATGACAAGATCGTACTTCTCTGCCTCGGCAATCTGCTTGATGACACGATTGGCCCGTTCAAGCACGGCCTGGAGCTCTTCGTTCTTGCGCAGGTTCAGGTCCTCCTGAAACTCGCGCTGCTTGCGTTGGAACTCCTGATCCTGATTGATCAGCTGGCGCTGGCGTACCACGCGCTGACTCTCTGCCAGGGTCGGCGCCTCTCGCTCAAACTTGTCGGATGCAGTCTTGAGCTGCTGTGCCAGGTTCTGAAGGTCCTTCTCACGCCGGGCAAACTCTTGCTCCAGCTTGGTTTGGGCGGCCTTCGCGATGTTCGCCTCCCGGAACAGGCGATCGGTGCTCACAAATCCGATGCGGAAGTCCTGGGCTGCCACCGACAGAGAAAACAGACCCACCACCAGGCCCAATGCGGCCTTGGTCAGCCAGGAGGAAAAGCGCATGTTCATCAAAAGGAGGTTCCGATCTGAAACTGGAATTTCTGGATTCTATCGCCTTCAAACTTTCGGACCGGATTGGCCCAGGCGAAACGCAGCGGGCCGATCGGGGAGATCCAGCTCAGACCCACACCGACCGACGCACGCAGCTCATCGGCCGTGATTTTCTGGTTCTCGGCGTAGATGTTTCCAACATCAACAAATGCAAAAACACGCAACGTGCGGTCATTGCCCGCTCCCGGGAACGGAGCAATGAATTCGGCGTTGAGCGCCACGCTCTTGGCTCCCCCGATGTTGACCAGTTCACCGGTGGTTGATCCCACGACCTCGGACCTTGGGCCAAGGGTACCCTGGTCAAAGCCGCGAACCGAACCCAGACCGCCGCCGAAGAAGTTCTTGAGTACCGGGAAATCGCCGCCGATACCCTTGCCGATACCCAGATCGGCATTGAAGGCCAGTGTGTACTGCTTGCTCAGCGGAATGTACTTCTGGTACTGGTAGTTCAGCTTGGCATACCGCTTGTCACTGCCCAGCCCGAACTCCGCGTTGAACTGTTGCAGGGTACCGTCGTTGGGCACGAGCGCGCTGTCCCGCTCATCGCGAGCCCAGCCAATGGTGGCGGGAACATAGGTTCCACCCTGATCTCGGAAAGCCACCGGCAACTGGTTACCCTCTTCAACTCGGATACGTTCCGCGCCGATGCCGAAGAAAACGGTGTCACGTTCGGTAAATGGCACACCAAAGCGAATGCCGATACCCGGCGTCACGATGCGGTAGTCGCCACCCTGCTCGGTGAAGGGCTTGGTGGTCTTGTAGTACAGGTCGAAGGTGCGCGAGACACCATCCCGCGTGAAATACGGATCGGTGGTGCGAAGCACGAGGTTGCGATTGAAATCGCTGGTGTTCACATCCAGCCCCAGGTAGTTTCCGGTGCCAAAGAAGTTTTCCTGCTGGATGGAGGCAATGAATGACAGCTTCTCGGCCTGGGAATAGCCTGCGCCGATGGACAGATTCCCGGTCGGACGCTCACCCACCGTGACGGTCAGATCCACCTGGTCCTGCGTGCCAGGAACCGGCTGGGTGTCGACGCCGACCTCGGTGAAGAAGCCCAGTCGGTCCACCCGGTCACGCGAGAGGCGGATGCGGTCGCTGTCGTACCAGGCCGATTCGAATTGCCGGAATTCGCGACGGATCACCTCGTCACGGGTCCGGTTGTTGCCTTCGACATTGATGCGGCGGACATATACGCGACGCTGGGGCTGTGCCCGGATAACAAAGGCCACGCGGTTGTTCTCACGGTCGATCTCGGGTGCCGATTCGACCGAAGCGAACGCGTAACCAAAAGCACCGAAGTAATCGGTGAAGGCCTTGACCGTGTCGGCCACCGCCTCGGCGTTGTAGGCCTCACCCACTTTCACGGTCACCAGTGATTTGAACTCTTCGTCACGCCCCAGGTACTCGCCCTCAAGCCGGACCGAGGACACCACATAGCGCTGGCCCTCGGTCACGTTGACCGTGATGGACATCTCACTCTTGTCAGGAGACAGCGCAACCTGTGTGGAGTCGATGTTGAATTCGAGAAAACCCCGGGTGAGGTAATACGAGCGCAGGGTTTCCAGGTCGGCATTGAGCTTGGCCCGCGAATACCGGTCGGACTTGGTGTACCAGCTCAGCCAGCCACCGGTATCCAGGTCGAAGAGGCCACGCAGTGTCGACTCCGGGAACGCCTGGTTGCCGACAATCCGGATTTCCCGAATCTTCGCCACATCGCCCTCGACCACGGAGAAATTCAGGCTGACCTGGTTACGCTCCACGGGTGTCACCGTGGTGGTGATCTCGGCCGCGTACATGCTTCGATTGATGTATTGCTGTTTGAGCTCCTGCTCGGCCCGGTCGGCCAGCGCCCGGTCGAAGGGTCGTCCTTCTGCAAGGCCGATGTCACGCAGTGCCTTGACCATGACCTCGCTGTCGAACTCACGCAGACCTGTGAAGCTCACACCGGCAACGGTCGGGCGCTCCTGCACGATGACCACAAGAACATCGTCCTGAACCTGCAGGCGCACATCGGCAAAGAGACCCAGACCAAACAGCGACCGGATGGCAGCCGCGCCCTTGTCGTCGCTGTACTCGTCTCCGATTCGGAACGGAAGCGAGGCAAAAACGGTGCCCGGCTCCACCCGCTGCAGACCTTCGACGCGGATGTCGCGCACGGTGAACGGATCAACCGCCCATGCAGGCAAGGCACTCAGCAGGGACGCGGCAAGCGCCGACAGCGTGAATCCACGCCAGTTTCTGGGAAAGGTTTTCATGCGAAGGAACGGCTCAGCCGGTCAGGCGGGCCACATCATTGAACAGGGCGACGGACATGAGGGCCAGCAACACCGCGACACCCCCGCGCTGGAGGCGCTCCATCCATACATCGGACACGCTGCGACCCGTCACTGCCTCCCAAAGATAATACATCAGGTGCCCCCCGTCGAGGACAGGCAGCGGCAGCAGGTTCAACACCCCCAGACTGACGCTGATCAGGGCCAGGAACAGGAGATAGGAGCTCAATCCGATACTGGCAGACTTGCCGGCATAGTCGGCAATCGTAAGGGGACCGCTGAGGTTGCGTAAGGACGCCTCGCCGATCAGCATCCGGCCAAGCATTCTCAGGGTCAGCCACGACACCTCCCAGGTGCGTACCGCCGCCTGCACCAGGCCGTCGACCGGGCCCAGCCGAACAGTCGTCATGGCCGGCGGAGATCCAATGTAGGCTCCAACGCGACCGGTCCATTGCCCGTCCTGCTGCGTAGGCTGGGGGGACACGTCGATATCGACCATGCGACCTGCTCGCAGGATCTCCCATCGCTGGGTCACAGGCTCTCCCTCTGACCCCACCGCTCCGCGAATCAACCCCCGCAGATGCTGGCCGTCACGCACGCGATGGCCGTCAACGCGCTCCACCCTGTCACCTTGCTGAAGCCCTGCTGCCTCGGCAGCACCGCCAGGCATGACCTCGCCCACCTCCGGTGCGCTCCAGGGAGCGACGATACCTATGCGGCGGAACAGCTCTGCATCCGCTTCCCGGACATCCAGCTGGCTTAAGGGCAACAGGACCCGCCGTATGGACGAAGCCGCCTCGCTCTCCGAAAGGTCGAGCACCAGATCATCCCCGGACAGGGCCGCCTGGGTCAGCTGCCAGCGCAATCCTTCGAATGACGCCACAGGTAACGGGTCACGATCTGCTATAGCGACACCCTGCACCCATTCACCGCCGGTCAGACCCGCACGCTCGGCCATTGAGCCAGGCACCGGACTGCCCAGTACAGGCTTGGGCTCCTGAATCCCGCTCCAGTTGAGAAGTGCATAGAGGAAGACCGCCAGCAGCAGGTTGGCAGCAGGCCCGGCAGCCACAATGGCAGCTCGCGAGCGCAGAGGTTGGGTGTTGAACGCCAGATGTCGTTCAGCTGCATCAACCGGTGCTTCCCGCTCATCCAGCATGCGCACGTAGCCACCCAGCGGCAAGGCGCAGATCACGAATTCGGTCGGACTTCCTGGGCGCTGCCAGCGCAACAATGGACGCCCGAATCCAATCGAGAACCTCAGGACCTTGACGCCGCACGCCACAGCGACGCGGTAGTGCCCGTACTCGTGCACCGCGATCAGCAGGCCAAGGGCCACAACAAATGCCACCAGTGTCAACATAAAGCTCGGGTCTCAGTCCAGGTTCGCCTCAGGACAGACGATGCACGTGCTCGCGTGCCAGGCTGCGGGCTTCCGTGTCCAGCGCCATGAGGTCGTCGATGCCAGTCGGTTTTGAGGGCGCCAGTGAAGCCAAAGTTGCATGGTTGACCGCATGAATGCGATCGAACCGGAGTCGCCGGTCCAGAAAGGCGGCCACGGCCTCTTCATTCGCCGCGTTGAGCACCGCTGTGCTTCCATCAGGTCCATTGAGGGCCTCCCAGGCCAGACCAAGCCCGGGAAAACGCATCGGGTCCGGGAGCTCAAAGCTCAGTTGCCCCAGGGTACGGAAGTCGAGCGCAGAAGCTCCCGACGCCATTCGTTCGGGCCAGGACAGTCCGTAGGCGATCGGCACCCGCATGTCGGGCGTTCCAAGCTGGGCCACCACCGAGCCGTCGCGGTACTGCACCATGGAGTGCACCACACTCTGGGGATGGATCACGACCTCGATACGCTCGGGTGCCAGCCCGAACAGGTATCGCGCCTCGATCACCTCCAGCGCCTTGTTCATCATGGTCGCCGAGTCAACCGAGATCTTCCGGCCCATGACCCAGTTCGGGTGAGCACACGCCTGTTCGGGCGTGACCCCGGACAGTGTCGCGGGGTCCCGACTTCTGAATGGCCCTCCCGATGCTGTCAGGATGATCTTGTCGACCCTGGATGGCCACGTCTGCGGATCTTCGGGCAACGACTGAAACACCGCAGAATGCTCACTGTCGATGGGCAGCAGGGTGGCGCCACCTTCACGCACTGCCTGCATGAAGAAGTCACCACCCACGACCAAGGCCTCCTTGTTGGCAAGCAGCAGCCGCTTGCCGGCCCTGGCCGCAGCCAGCGCAGGTGGCAGACCCGCAGCGCCGACGATGGCAGCCATGACCGCGTCGACCTCTCCAGCCGCAGCCACATCGCACAGCGCCTGCGGGCCGTAAAGTACTTCGGTGCCCGGCAGCTCGCCGCGAATCCTTTCGCGCAGCGCTTGGGCATGGTCGGCGGTGCCCATGACGGCAAGCTTCGGAAGAAACTTGAGGCATTGCCGAACCATCAGCTCGACCTGCGTCGATGCCGTCAGGGCGTGGACCGCGAACCGGTCGGGATGGCGGGCCACCACATCCAGTGTGCTGGTTCCAATGGATCCGGTTGAACCCAGAACGCAAAGTACGGTCTTGTTCGTCATGGGTGTTGCAGATATCTCAGAACTCAAAGGGTGATCAGCATCATCGCCAGGGGCAGCACGGGCAACAGTGCGTCAACCCGGTCGAGCACCCCGCCATGACCTGGCAGCAACTGACTCGAATCCTTGACCCCGGCACTGCGCTTGACCAGTGATTCAATCAGATCGCCGACGACGCTCATGGCCGTCAGGAAGAGCAGCGCAAGAATGGCCACCGTGGGGCCGAGGGCCCACAGCCTCGAGTAAAGACTGCCCTGGTCACCCACACCCGCACTGTCAGCCCAGACCCAGGCAGCCGCCAGCAGGCACACCCCCACCAGACCACTGATTGCGCCCTCCCAGCTCTTGCCGGGGCTTACCGTCGGGGCCAGCTTGCGGCGACCGAAGCGCTTGCCGCCGAAATAGGCGGCCACATCGGCCATCCAAACCAGCAGAAACACCGACAGCAGAAAACTCAGGCCAATCTGTCGCGCCTGCACCATAGCCAGCCAGGCGCATCCCAGCAGGAAGAGACCTGCGGGAAGGCGCACTGCAGAGGGCCAGCTGGACCAGCCTGACGCGCCCCGCGCCAGCGCGACTACCGACAGCAACACCCAGGCAGAGCCCGTCATCAGCCAGAGCAGGCGCCAAGTCTGCTCGAGCGCACCCAGCCACCAGGCCAGGGCCAGCAGGATGCCCAAACCCGCTCCGATGAGCACGGCTGAGGCGCCGGACTTCCCGTTAAGTCGGGCCCATTCCCAGCCAGCCGCGGCCAACATCAGCAAGCTCAACGCAGCAAACGGTTCGACGCGGTGGTAAAAAAGAGCGGGCAGCAACACCGCCAGCATCAGGAGGGCGGTGATGATGCGCTGTCTAAGCATGGCCCTGACCTACCACGGATTCAACGGTCTCTGTCGCCTCGACCTGCTCCGAAATCAGCCCATACCGCCTCTCCCGGCCGGCAAACTCTGCCAGTGCACGGTCCAGCTCCGCCTCGTCAAAATCGGGCCAGAGGCAATCGGTGAAGTGCAATTCGGCATAGGCCAACTGCCACAACAGGAAATTGCTGATGCGCTTTTCGCCCCCCGTGCGTATGAGCAAGTCGGGGTCACCCACCGCAGACAAGGCGGTGGCAGCCGACAGACTGGCTTCCGTGATCGGTTCGCCACGCTCGGCTAGCGTGCGTGCAGCATGCACGATGTCCCAGCGCCCGCCGTAATTGAAACACACGTTGAGCAGGAGCTTGTGGTTCAGCGCGGTGTCCTGTTCGGCAGCACGAACACCCTGTGCCACCCGTGCAGACAGGGACGCCCGGTCCCCGGGAAAGTGAAGTCTGACGCCACTTTGACGCAGACTGGGCACCTCACGGGAAAGTGCCATGGCCAACAGCTCCATGAGGCCAGAGACCTCCTCGGCAGGCCGGTTCCAGTTCTCTGTGGAGAAAGCGAAAACCGTGAGTACCTGTACGCCGCGCTCCATGCAGGCACGAACGGTTCGTCGAAGTGCCTCCACTCCCTGCTTGTGGCCAGCCACCCGCGGTAACCAGCGCTTCTTGGCCCATCGGCCATTGCCATCCATGACGATGGCGACGTGACGGGGTACGCCCTCCCGTGCAGGCGCAAGAGGAAAAGGTGGCAGGTGCATGGCCGTCAATGCAACGGGGTTCAAACCGCCAGGATTTCCTGCTCCTTGGACGCCACAAGCTTGTCCACATCGGCAATCATGCGGTCGGTCAGCTTTTGAATGTCTTCCTGCGAGCGACGATCATCGTCCTCGGAAGCCAGCTTGTCCTTAACCAGCTTCTTGACCGCCTCGTTGGCATCACGGCGCAGATTTCGGATGGCGATCTTGGCGGCCTCGCCGTCACCGCGGACCACCTTGGTCAGCTCCTTGCGACGCTCCTCCGTCATGGGAGGCATGGGCACCCGAATCAGATCACCCTGGCTTTGCGGATTCAGCCCCAGGTCGGATTCCCGGATCGCTTTTTCAATCTTTGCACCCATCCCCTTTTCCCAAGGCGCCACCCCAATCGTCCTCGCGTCGAGCAGTGTGAGGTTGGCCACCTGTGAAAGCGGCAACATGGACCCGTAGTACTCGACGTGCACCGTATCCAAAATCTGGGGGTTGGGCCTGCCGGTGCGGATTTTGGCCAGGTTGCCCTTGAACGACTCAATCGACTGCAGCATCTTGTGTTCGGCGTTCTGGCGGATTTCTGCGATGCTCATGAAGACTCCTGTGTAGGGGAATGCGATGACATATCGTGGGTGATGCAGGTCAGACGTGAACCAGGGTTCCCTCGTCACCGCCTAGCACGACCTTGCGCAGCGCACCAGGCTTGAAGATCGAGAACACCTTCACGGGCAGCTTCTGGTCCCGGCACAAGGCGAAAGCGGTGGCGTCCATCACCTGCAGCTGCCGGGCCATCGCCTCGTCAAAGGAAATCGCCTGGTAGCGCGTGGCACTGGAGTCCTTGTTGGGATCGGCCGTGTAGACGCCATCGACCTTGGTGGCCTTGAGCACGATCTCCGCTCCGATCTCGGCACCGCGCAGCGCGGCTGCAGTGTCGGTGGTGAAAAACGGATTGCCTGTGCCAGCCGCGAAAACCACCACCTTACCCTCTTCGAGATACTGCAGCGCCTTGGGACGGACATAGGGCTCGACCACCTGCTCGATGGCAATGGCCGACATGACGCGTGCCACCACGCCTGTCTTGTCCAGCGCGTCGGCCAGGGCCAGGGAATTCATCACGGTGGCCAGCATGCCCATGTAGTCGGCCGTGGCCCGGTCCATGCCGACCGATCCACCCGCCACCCCGCGAAAAATGTTCCCTCCGCCAATCACAATGGCAATTTCGACACCAAGGCGCGACACCTCGGCGATTTCCTCAACCATGCGCTCGATGGTCGCCCGGTTGATGCCGAAAGCATCGTCGCCCATCAAGGCTTCGCCTGACAATTTCAACAATATGCGCTTGTACGCTGGCATGTGAAGACTTTCTGTGGTTCGGTCGGGCCACCCGAGGGTTGACTGTAGCCGCCAGGAGGCTGGCAGAGTCTGTGCGGGGATCATGTCACCCCTGTGGGCTGCACGCACCCGCAACCCTCAAGTGTAGCGAGCCCTTACGCCGGGGAGCTGTCGCAAACAGATACACAAACGGGCCTTGCGGCCCGTCTGCGTGACAACTGGAACACCGTTCAATCAGGCGCTCTTCGCTGCGGCCACCTGTGCAGCCACTTCGGCGGCAAAGTCATCGACCTTCTTCTCGATGCCCTCACCCACCACGTACATGGTAAAGCCCTTGACGCTGGTACCGGCGGCCTTGAGCATCTGTTCAACCGTCTGCTTGTCATTCTTGACAAACGGCTGATTGAACAGAGACACCTCTTTCAGGTATTTCTGCACCGATCCTTCGATCATCTTGGCAGCAATGTCGGCCGGCTTACCCGACTCGGCAGCCTTGGCGGTTGCCACCGAACGCTCTTTCTCGATCAGTTCGGAAGGCACTTCAGCCGAGGTCAGGGCAACGGGCTTCATGGCCGCGATGTGCATGGCGGTGTCCTTGGCAGCAACAGCGTCGCCTTCGAACTCGACCATCACCCCAATACGAACGCCATGCAGGTAGGACACCAACTGGCCACGGCCACTGTAGCGCTTGAAACGCCGGATGGACATGTTCTCGCCGATCTTGCCGATCAGCCCCTTGCGAACTTCCTCAACCGTGGGGCCGAAGCCTTCCATGGACAGCGGCAGATCGCCAAGCGCGGCCACATCGGCCGGGTTGTTCTTCACGACCAGTTCAGCCGCATGGTTGCAGAACGCCAGGAACAGGTCGTTCTTGGAAACGAAATCGGTTTCGCAGTTGATCTCAACCAGTGCACCCACGTTGCCTTCGATGAAGCTGGCGACCACGCCTTCGGCGGTCACGCGACTGGCCGCCTTGCCTGCCTTGGTGCCCAGCTTGACACGCAGCAGTTCTTCGGCCTTGGCCATGTCGCCGTCTGCTTCGGTCAGGGCTTTCTTGCACTCCATCATGGGAGCATCGGTCTTGGCGCGCAGTTCGGCAACCATGCTTGCGGTAATAGCCATTTTTCAGTTCTCCTTTGTCCGACCGGTCCTGCTAAGGGCCGGGCAGCGGTTGTGTTGATCAGGGGGACACAAGGTCCACGGCTGTGAAAAAGGGGCTACTGGAGCCCCTCTTCACGGCGAAGGCACAGCTCAGGCGGCAGAGTCTTCCTGCACCTCGACGAACTCATCGTCACCTTCGGCGGACACGGCCTTGACCACATCGTTGATCGCATTGGCACGACCCTCGAGTACGGCGTCTGCAATACCCCGTGCGTACAGGGCGACGGCGCGGGCCGAGTCGTCGTTGCCAGGAATGACGTGGTCGATGCCTGCCGGCGAGTGGTTGGTGTCAACCACGCCCACGAGCGGAATACCCAGCTTCTGGGCTTCAAGCACGGCAATCTTGTGGAAGCCCACGTCGACCACAAAAATGGCGTCGGGCAGCGCAGTCATGTCCTGGATACCGCCAATGTCCTTTTCGAGCTTTTCCATTTCGCGGGCGAACATGAGCTGCTCCTTCTTGCTCATGTTCTCAAGGCCTGCCTCCTTCTGGGCCTGCATGTCCTTGAGACGCTTGATGGACGTCTTGACAGTCTTGAAGTTGGTCAACATGCCGCCGAGCCAGCGCTGGTCGACAAAGGGCATGCCGGCGCGGCGCGCTTCGGCAGCAACGATGTCGCGCGACTGGCGCTTGGTACCGACGAACAGGATGGTGCCGCGATTGGCCGCCAGCTGGCGAACGAACTTCTGCGCCTCCTCGAACAGAGGGAGTGTCTTCTCGAGGTTGACGATGTGGATCTTGTTGCGATGGCCGAAGATGTAGGGGGCCATCTTGGGGTTCCAGAAGCGGGTCTGGTGTCCGAAATGGACACCGGCTTCCAGCATTTCGCGCATGGTGATAGGCATAAGAGAACTTTCCAGAGGTTGTGTCTTAAATCCAGCCCCGATCGCGCTGCTCGGGAAGGCGCGACACCCGGGTGGGCTGGTTTGCGATTGGCCTTGCCATCCGACCACCGACCCGGAAACCATGCAGTCCCCTCGCAGCCATCAATAGCAAAGCCTGTCAATTATAGCAGTTGGCATGCACCTGTCGCACTCCTTCTATCCAAAGGACCATCAGCCCAGACAACAGGACGGGGCACGCTTCAGATTGTCACGCCCATGCATGGGAAAGCGTGGTGAAATGCCATCGGTCAACACCCTGTTTGTGCACTATCTGCTGACATTGGCATCTACCGACCAAGGATCATTGACGCGTATTGAACGCAGCGGGCAGCATTCATCCACCCCTCTCCAATCAACCCTTCATCGACAGGAGCCACATCATGGGTATGTTCAGTTTCATCAAGGAAGCCGGCGAGAAGCTGTTCGGGATCGGCAAGGCCAAGGCGGCCGAAGCCGCGTCGGCGACCGCAACCGGACCGACCCCGGAGCAGGTGGCCGACATGAACCGCACGGCAGGCGACGCCATTGCCCGGTACATCGACACCATGGGCCTCAAGGTGGACGGACTGGCGGTGCAATACGACGGCGCGTCAGAAACGGTCACGGTGTCAGGCATTGCGCCAGATCAGCAGACCCGCGAGAAGGTGGTGCTCTGCTGTGGAAACGTTGCCAGCGTGGCCCGCGTCAATGACTTGATGACGGTCGCGAGCCCCGAGGCCGAATCGCAGATGTACACCGTGGTCAAGGGTGACAACCTGTCCAAGATCAGCAAGCAGTTCTACGGTACGCCCAACAAGTACATGCAGATCTTCGAGGCCAACAAGCCCATGCTAAGCCACCCGGACAAAATCTATCCGGGACAGGTCCTGCGCATCCCGCCGCAGTAAAGTCAGGGGCATGCGCCGCATCACCACCACCTCGCGCGAGCCCCTCTTCGACACAGTCACGACCCGTCAGATCGAGACCCTGGCCCAGGCCCATCTGCCGGAGCACACCCTGATGGACAGGGCAGGCCTGGCCGTGGCCCGACTGGCCGCCGCGATCGCACCGCATGCGCGCACCATCTGGGTGGCCTGTGGACCGGGAAACAATGGCGGAGATGGTTTGCGCGCCGCTGCCTATCTGGCGCAGTGGAAGCGGCAGGGTCGCGGTGACGGGTTGGTGCACCTGACCCATGCCATGGGCACGAATCCGGATCCTGCACGCCTACCGGCCGACAGCAGACACGCCATGGCCCAGGCACAGGCTGCCGGTGTGCTTTTCCACGCCGAACCTCCGACTCAGGCCGATCTGGTGATTGACGCCCTTCTCGGCCTGGGCGCCCGCCGCCCACCCGAGGGCCAGATAGGCCAGTGGCTGCACGGCATGACCACCGGACGTGCACCCGTCCTGGCGGTGGACTTGCCCACCGGCCTGGACGCTGACACCGGAAGCTGGTCCGGACCTGAGCTTTCAGCGGGTGGGCCGGTTCGCCACACGCTAAGCCTTCTGACCCTCAAGCCCGGTTTGTTCACCGCCGATGGCAGGGACGCCGCTGGCATCCTCTGGTTCGACGACCTGGGCGTGCCGGCGCCTGACAACTGCGGCCCGAGAGCCTGGCTATCACCCGCCGTTGAATGGCACCCAGGCAGACTCCACCGCAGCCACAAGGGCACGCAAGGGGACGTGGTCGTCATTGGAGGGCAACATGTCGGCGTCGACGGCGCCGGAATGATCGGGGCCGGCATCCTGGCAGCACGGGCGGCGCTGACTTCAGGAGCAGGCAGGGTCTACTTGGCCCAGCTTGGCGAGACACTCCCTTGGGATCCCGTGTTTCCGGAGCTCATGATGCGCAGCCCTGATCGGTTGATGCGATCGCAGGGACTGGAATCGGGATCCGTCGTGTGCGGCTGCGGCGGAGGAGAGGCTGTAACAGCACTGTTGCCAGCCGTCATCAGCCGCAGTCACCGGCTCGTGCTGGATGCGGATGCGCTCAATGCGGTGGCTGCTGATCCGGCATTACACCGTCGGCTGCGCGCGCGGCACGAACTCGGTCAGGTCACGGTCATCACGCCGCACCCCCTGGAAGCCGCACGCCTGCTGAACTCCGACACCGCCACCGTGATGGCCGACCGGCTGGCCGCAGCAGAATGTCTGGCCGAACGCCTGGGGGTCATCTGCGTCCTCAAGGGGTCAGGGACGGTCATCGCGGCACCGGGCCAGATACCCTTCATCAATGCCAGCGGCAACCCACGGCTGGCCACTGCAGGCACCGGAGACGTGCTGGCCGGCATGCTGGGCGCAGCGCTGGCCGGCACCGATGGCAGTGACGCTCTGGCACAGGTGCGTGCAGCCGTAGCCCGCCATGGCGCTTTGGCCGATCACTGGACGGACGCAACGCTCACGGCGGGAAGACTGGCTCTGGCCATCAGCCGCTGAAAGGGCGCGACGCGCCCACCAATCGGCCAGTCAGCCCAGCAACATCAGGCCCACCTGCAAGAGAATGATCAGGACCAGCACCGACAGATCCACGCCCCCGATCGTGGGCACGATGCGTCGGACTGGTCGCAACAGCGGCGAACACAGGCGGTCCAGGGTATGAATGATGGGCGAATGCGGCTGAACCCACGACAGCACGGCATAGACAATGAGCAGGACCATCAGACCCTGGAGTACTGTCCGCGCGATCAGTTTGGCTGCCATGGTCAGGATGCCCAGCATCATGGCCGCCGGCGAGACAGAAACCGGCTGAGCCCCGGTCACAAGGGCCAGCCAGACGCCACCGTAGGCCATGGCCAGCAACACAGCAGCCATCAGACTTCCCCAATCAATGCGGGCCTGCGCCAGGCTTCGGGGCAGAACCCGGCGGACAGGTTGCACGATCCAATTGGTCAGGGCCATCACAAAACGACCGGGCTGAACCGTCATCTGCATGCGCTGGTGGTTCATCCAAGCCCGCAGCAGAGCCGCGGCGACCAGAAAAAAGAACAAGGTATCGAGCAGAAAGAGAATGACGCGCATGTTGTGGAAAGCTGCAGGGATATCAGGGACAAGGGCTCAGGGACCCGACTTTACGCCCGCCGGACGCGGCCGGAACAGATGGCATTGATCAGCCGCTTCTGACAGGATCAGCGGCGCTTGCGGCGACCTTTGGCATCCCCGCTTCTCGCGGTCTTCTTCTGTTTGTCCACAGCCCGGCCTTCGGTTCGCGGCTGACCGGACGGCCCCGACTTGCGCTCCTGGCGCGACTTGCCCGGACGACCGGCCGGATCCTCGCGTTCAGCGCCCTGTCCCGCCTTGTCCCGCATGGCACGCATGACCGGATCTTCGCCCTCGGTGACCAGACGAAAGTCGATCCGCCTGCCGTCCAGATCGACCCGGCTGACCTGCACCTGAACCCGGGAGCCCAGCGCGTAGCGGATGCCCGTACGTTCGCCGCGCAACTCCTGGCGTGCCTCGTCAAAACGGAAGTACTCGCCGCCCAGCTCGGTGATGTGCACCAACCCTTCGACGAACATGGCATCCAGCGTGACAAACAGGCCGAAACTGGTGACCGACGTGACCAGCCCCGAAAACTCTTCGCCCAGATGCTCACGCATGTATTTGCATTTGAGCCAGGCTTCGACATCGCGGCTGGCTTCATCGGCCCGACGCTCGTTCGCACTGCAATGCAGACCCGCCGCCTGCCAGGCCAGTACCTCGGCCGGCAATTTCTTCGCAGGCACCTGTTCATCAGGCCGTGAGCGACTCGCCAGTCGCTTGCTCAATTTGGCATGGGCCTCGCCCGGGGTGGGCAATACCGGCAACTGGTACTTGCGATTGCCCAGAATGGCCTTGATCACCCGATGCACCAGCAGGTCCGGATACCGCCTGATGGGACTGGTGAAGTGGGTGTAGGCATCGAAGGCAAGTCCGAAGTGCCCCTGGTTCACTGGCGTGTAGATGGCCTGCTGCATGGACCGCAGCAGCATGGTGTGTATCTGCTGGGACTCAGGCCTGTCCTTGGTGGCTTCCGCAATTCGCTGGAACTCGGACGGATGCGGGTTCTCGCTGATGGTCTGGGTCACGCCCATCGCCTTGAGGTAATTGCGCAGAATGTCCTGCTTCTCGGGCGGCGGCCCTTCGTGTACCCGGTACAGGCCGGTGTGCTTGCGCTCCTGCAGGAAGTCAGCCGAACAGACGTTGGCGGCCAGCATGGCTTCTTCGATCAGCTTGTGTGCATCGTTGCGCGTGCGTGGCACGATGCGGTCGATGCGGCCCGATTCGTCACAGACAATCTGTGTCTCGACGGTTTCGAAGTCGACGGCACCACGCACCTGCCGTGCTGCCAGCAGGGCGCGGTACACATCGTGCAATGTCAGCAGATGCTGCACCAGCGATTTTCGATGCTGGGCTTCCGGCCCCCGCGTGTTCTGCAGGATTGCCGCCACCTCGGTGTACGTCATGCGGGCGTGGCTGAACATGACTGCCTGGTAGAACTGGTAGGCATGGATCTCGCCCTTGGCATTGATGAGCATGTCGCACACCATGCAAAGCCGTTCCACACCCGGATTCAGCGAGCAAAGACCGTTGGAGAGCTTCTCCGGCAACATGGGAATCACCCGGCGCGGGAAGTACACAGAAGTGGCCCGGTCGTAAGCGTCCACGTCGATCGGCGTGCCAGTCTCAACATAGTGGCTGACATCGGCAATGGCCACCAGCAGGCGCCACCCCTTGGCCCGCCCGACCTTGGCAGGCTCGCAGTAGACCGCGTCGTCAAAATCGCGCGCATCCTCGCCATCGATGGTCACCAGCGGTACGTCACGCAGATCCACCCTGTGACGCAAGTCGGACGCGCGGACGTGGTCGGGCAGTGCACGTGCCTGCGCGAGTGCTGCCTCTGAGAACTCGTGCGGCACACCGTACTTGCGCACCGCTATCTCGATCTCCATGCCAGGGTCGTCAATTTCGCCCAGCACCTCCTTGACCCGCCCCACCGGCTGACCATAGAGCGCAGGCGGCTCGGTGAGCTCGACCACCACCACCTGCCCCGGCTTGGCAGACCCAGTGGCACCCTTGGGAATCAGCACATCCTGCCCATAGCGCTTGTCTTCAGGTGCCACCAGCCACACGCCGCTTTCCTGCAGAAGGCGTCCGATGATGGGTGCGTCGGAACGCTCGATGATCTCGGTGACCCGCCCCTCCGGACGGCCCTTGCGGTCGAGGCGCACAATGCGCGCCTTGACGCGGTCCTTGTGCAGCACCGCACGCATTTCATTGGACGGCAGATAGATGTCGGCCTGCCCGTCGTCCCGGATCACAAAGCCATGCCCGTCACGATGGCCGGACACCACCCCTTCAAATTCAGCCAACAGGTTGTTTTTTTCGTTCACGTTTTCTCGTTTCGTTATTTGATGCTATACTAGCGGTCTTCCTGAGATGCCCAGGTGGCGGAATTGGTAGACGCACTAGTTTCAGGTACTAGCGCCGAGAGGCGTGGAGGTTCGAGTCCTCTCTTGGGCACCAATCTTAAAGGCTTGCAGACCACGGTTTGCAGGCCTTTTTCTTTGGTCGGCCATGTCAGATGCATTGCACGGATGCGTTGCACGAATGGCAGCGAAATCTGGCGGACAGGACCACCATGTCCAATCCCGCCAGTTTCCCTTGCCCAGCAACCCCGTCGAGGAACTGCGATCAAACCGGCATCGCCACCAGATCGTGACCCTCGGCGGCCACGATACGCGCCCGGGTGAATTCCCCCACCCTGAGCGTCTTGCTGATCTTTTGGGGCGGTAGCAAGCGAACCACTCCGTCGATCTCGGGTGCGTCGGCATAGCTGCGTCCCACGCCCCCTTTTTTGCCCAGACCCGGCGCCGAATCCACCAGCACCTGCATGGTGGCACCAACCCGCTCCCTGAGCTTCTCAACGGAGACTGCCTCGGCAACAGCCATGAAGCGGGCACGGCGCTCTTCGCGCAAGCCTTCGGGAACCGGGTCGGCCAGTTCGTTGGCGGCGGCACCCTGCACCGGGGAATAGGCGAAACACCCGGCCCTGTCGATACGCGCTTCCTGGACGAAATCCAGCAGATGCTGGAACTCTGCTTCCGTCTCGCCAGGGAAACCGGCAATGAAGGTGCTGCGCACAACGATCTGCGGACACACCTCACGCCATTGCATGATGCGCTCCAGATTCTTCTCGCCGCTGGCGGGCCGCTTCATACGGCGCAGCACGTCCGGATGGCTGTGCTGCAGCGGCACGTCCAGGTAAGGCAACACCAAGCCTTCAGCCATCAGGGGGATCACCTCATCCACATGCGGATACGGGTAAACGTAATGCAAACGAACCCAGGCACCGAAACCTCTGGCCAACACGCCGAGTTCGCGCACCAGATCCAGCATGCGCGTCTTGACCGGTCGACCGTCCCAGAACCCGGTCCGATACTTGATGTCGACTCCGTAGGCCGACGTATCCTGGCTGACCACCAGCAACTCCTTCACACCGGATTCGAACAGCTTTCTCGCCTCGGTCAGCACGTCGCCGATCGGGCGGCTGACCAGGTCTCCGCGCATAGAAGGAATGATGCAGAAGGTACAACGGTGGTTGCAACCTTCACTGATCTTGAGGTAGGCGTAATGGCGGGGCGTGAGCTTGATACCCTGTGCTGGTACCAGATCGACGAACGGGTCGTGCGGCTTGGGCAGGTGCCGGTGCACCGCCTCCATCACTTCGTGGGTTGCATGGGGTCCCGTGACAGCCAGCACGCTAGGGTGCACCTTCTGGACCATGTTGCCGCCGCCGTCAGCCTCTCGGGCCCCGAGGCAGCCCGTGACGATCACCCGGCCGTTCTCGGCCAGCGCCTCTCCGATGGTATCGAGGCTTTCCCTGACCGCATCATCAATGAAGCCACAGGTGTTGACGATGACCAGATCGGCGCCCGTGAAGGTCTTGGAGGTCTGGTAGCCCTCTGCACTCAGTTGGGTAAGGATGAGTTCAGAGTCGGTCAGCGCCTTGGGACAGCCCAGGCTGACAAAGCCGACCTTGGGAGGCTGGACGCCCGAAGAGATTGAGGATTCGTTCATGGGGAGATTGTCTCAGAGCGCCCGGCCCACCTCCCCCGACACGCCAGATTCAACGCTTGAGGCCCATGGCTGCCAGCATCTGCTCGCTGTTCTTCTGCATCTGCTCCTGCATTTGCGTAAAGGCGTTACGTGACTGCTCAAGGTAGTTGCCCATCATGCCCTGCATCATGGGTGACTGCACATTCATGAATTGCTGCCAGACCTCAGGTGTCAAGCCTTTGGTCTGTTCGCTCATTTTCTGCTGCAGGTCCATGAAGATCTGCACGTTCTTTTCCAGATAGGACCCCATGAAGTCCTGCATGGCATGACCATAGAAGCGAATGATGTTGGCCAACACCTGTTCGGTAAAGATGGGCACACCCGCTGTTTCCTCTTCCAGAATGATCTGCAGCAGGATGCTGCGGGTCAGGTCTTCGTTGGTTTTTGCATCCCGGACAACGAATGGCTCGTTGTCCATCACCAGAGCCTTTACCTCGGCCAGGGTGATGTAGGACGAGGTATCGGTGTCGTACAGACGACGGTTGGGGTATTTCTTGATCACCCGCACAGCACCCCGACTGGCGTTGCTGCTGGCCTCGGCCTTGCTCTTTTGCACTGGTACTCTTTCCCGGAAGGTGGATCGCGGCGCACCCTTGCGGTGCGAGCCTGTGTCCCCATTCTAGAAACCCTGGCTGACTCCAAGGGCATGGGTTAACCCTGTGACATGCCCGGACCGATTCCCGCAGGCGCCAACAAAAAAAGACCGCTGTGAGGCTGGTCCTTGATCTGCAAGGGCTCTGGGCCCCGAATGAGTTGGTAGGCGCGATTGGACTCGAACCAACGACCCCCACCATGTCAAGGTGGGAACTTGAGACTTTCCGGGACATCATGGGACATTGATTTACCTATGAACAAAGCGTTCCTTAGTCCCAGGAAGTTCGTTAAAGTACGGTAAAGATTTCCGTACTTTTTCCGTACTTTTCCGTACTCGAATTTCGCTATGGCCACCAAGATCGACTCCGTGTCTTCGCGCCTCAGGCTCAAGCCTCGACGCGAGCCCTATTGGCATCGCATGAGCAAAGGCTGCTACCTGGGCTTTCGCAAAATGACCAGCACCGGACACGGCAACTGGATCGCGCGGGCGATGCAGGAGATCTCTGGAAAAGAGAGCTACTCGGCTCTCGGTGACCTGTCTGAACTGCCCGACCACTTGCGTTTTGACGCGGCGCAGAAGGCCGCACGCGCGTGGTTCGAACACCTGGGTCGGGGCGGGGCAACCGGCTCGCTCACCGTGGCAGATGTCTGCTCGAAATATGTGCGTCACTTACGGGAATCCAAGTCAGAGCGAGCAGCCCGTGACGCAGAAGCACGGTTCAAGAACTACGTGCTAAATAGCTCGAAGCTGGCGGCGACCGAATTGACCAAGCTCACTCCAGGCCAAATTGAAAGCTGGCGCAAGTCTCTTCGTGAACTTCCCACCCGAAGCGGAGGACGCCGAGGGGAATTCCGGTCAGACAGCACACTCAACCGCGACATGACCTGCTTCCGCGCTGCCTTGAACTTGGCCTACCAGGACGGACTGGTAACGTCTGACTTCGCTTGGCGCAGCAAGCTGCGCCCCATCAAGAACGCAGACCAGCGCAGAGAGCAGTATTTGGATCGCAGCCAGCGCCTGGCCTTCATTGACAAGGCACCACCAGACCTTGCGGCGCTCCTGCGTGGCCTGTGCCAACTCCCACTGCGACCCGGTGCTTTGGCAAAACTGACCGTAGGAGACTTCGACATCCGACTCCAGGTGCTGAAAATCGGTCAGGACAAAAGCGGAAAAGACCGTCGGATCAAGCTGCCTGGCGTCACTGCGGCTTTCTTTGAGAGCGCGGCCAAGGACAGACCACCGACCGCGCCTCTGCTGGCTCGCGCTGACGGGAAGGCCTGGGACAAAGACGCCTGGAAAGGACCCGTCAGAACCACAGTTGATGCAGCCGAACTACCGGATGGGACCACAGCCTACACCTTACGTCATAGCGTCATCAGCGATTTGGTCCACGACGGATTGGATTTGCTCACCGTGGCCCAAATTTCCGGCACCAGTGTTGCCATGATCGAGCGGCACTACGGGCACCTCCGGAGCGAAGTTGCTTCCGCAGCTCTCGCCAAACTTGCACTTTGAATACACACCAGAGTGGTTCAAGACGGCCCTATGGAGCCGCTTTGATGGCGAGGAATCCGACGCGACACAGGCCCGCAAGATGCCGGTTGACCGCGCATTGCAGTTTCATTTGTCGCGCATCGTTTTCCAGATGGAGCCCAACCTCCTTCCAGATCGTTGCGCCCTCCAGGACAACCAACGATCAGGGAGGAAGTCCCTTAGGTCGGCTGTGGCGCCGGTGAATGGCATCACCAGCACGTCTGTATGGACGCAAATCAGCCATCAGGGTCGCAGCCTGATGAAGGTGTCGTCGGATGTCCCCATCGAGCATCCTGAGCGTGTCGCGGTATACCAGCGCCTGTGGCACGTTGCCCAGGGTCAGGAATCGCGTGAGCGCGTGGATGTTTCGGCTCAGGCCTGAGAGCTGGGCGTTGGAAGTCGCCAGCGCGGCGATGTGTTCGGACCTCCCGCCTGCCGTCGTCAGTACAGGCGCCCCGGCCACCAGATCAGCCACGCAGTCCCCTGCGCTCAAACCCGCCCGTCTGGCGACCGCCCGCAGGGCTAGAACGTCCTCGCGATCCATGCGCAGGCAAAGCCGCACCCGTCCGCCCACCCTCCTGGTCAACGGCTGCTTCCCCTCCTCCTCCGTGGGCGCAGCAGGCGTGCCCAGCGCCTGCTCCAGGGCCTTTCGCACGATCTCCGAGGGAGACATGCCGGTGGCCTGAGAGCGCGCCACCAGGGGCGTTTTCAGGCCCTGCAGATCGATGCTGATGCGCTCGCGCAGCTTGTGGTTCATGGCGGTCTCGGGACGGTGAAACACCCCTGGGTGAGCGTGTCCGACACCGGCGCCACCGCGCCTATCTCTGCACTCACCCATGGACTCAGTGTTGACCCGTTTCGCCACTCTTGCGCTGCTGGATTTGGCCCTGAATCCAGCTTCTGCCAGGTGCCTTTTCGGGTCGATGATGGATTTCACCCACAAGAACAAACAGCCATGCGAACCGAGGGCGAACCTGCACCGGGACAACCCAACCGAGAGCGGGACACCCCCGAAGCAGCAGCGGAACAGAAGCGGGACGGGAGTGAACCACCACCGAACCAGAGGACCATCATGAAACTGGCACCGAAGGATCCACCGGGTCGAAGCACGCGTCGCGCCCGTGGCTTCGCGGCTGACATCGGACAGCTTCGTGCACAGGGCTACACCCTCGAAGCGATCCGAGAAGCCCTGGCCGAGGCCGGGGTGAGCGTGAGCAAGAGCACCGTGCAGCGCGAGGTGGCCAGGGCTGCCAAAGGGTTGAGAACTGCCAGTGCGGGACGCCCAGACACCGCTCCAGTGCCAACGCCGGCTGCCTTGGGCATCCGCACCGAAGCCGACCCGCGCTCTGGCCGCGAGATCGCCGAAGCCTTCACCGCCACCCAGAACACCAACCCCCTCTTCCGTTCAAGGAGCCCTGAATGAAGATTGCCGTCATCAACTTCTCGGGCAACGTGGGCAAGTCCACCATCGCCCGGCACCTGCTGCTGCCCCGGATACCGGGGGCGGACCTCATCGCCATCGAAAGCCTGAACGCCGACGAGGGCCAGGGTCAGGCGCTGCGAGGGCGCCAGTTCGGCGAGCTGCAGGAGTACGTGCAGACCGTGGACAACGTGGTGGTGGACATCGGCGCCAGCAACGTGGAAGAGCTGATGGCCCAGATGCAGCGCTACCGCGGCAGCCACGAAGACTTCGACGGCTTTGTGGTGCCCACGGTGCCCGCGCTCAAACAGCAGCAGGACACCATCGCCACGCTGATCGAACTCAGCCGGATCGGTGTTCAGCCGTCCCGCCTGAAACTGGTGTTCAACATGGTGGAGCCCGGCGTCAAGGTCGAGCAGGCCTTTGATGCGCTGCTGGCGTTCCTCAAGCAGCAGCCGATCGCGAAGGTGAACCCGAACTGCAAGCTGGGGGAAAACGAGATCTACGGCCGCATCAAGGGAACGAAGACCGATCTGGCTTCGCTGGCCAGCGATCCCACGGACTACAAGGCCCTGATCGTTCAGGCCAAGGGTGTGAACGAGAAGCTGGCGCTGGCCCAGAAGCTGGCCACGCGGCGCCTGGCCTGTGGTGTGGTGCCCGCGCTGGACGCCTGCTTCGCGGCGCTGGAGCTGAAATCATGAACGGAACCAGTACGGCAAGGGAAGCGCTGATTGCCGAAGCGTTGGGTGACCTGGCTTTACTGCTCGATCGTCTTGAGAAGGTCGGCCCCAAGGTGGATGAAACCCGCCAGGCGCTGCAGAAATCCAGCGATTCGATCTCTCGGGAGATTGCCAGGTTCGCGCCCGACATGCAGGCCTTCACCCTTCACGCCAAGCTGGAGACAGAAAAGTATGTGAACCGTCACGTGGAGGCGGCAATCGTTTCCGCTCGTGAAGAACAACTGAGGGTCATGCAGGAAGGCGCTCGGGACTTGTTCAAGAAGGAGGTCGATCCTGTCGTCCGACAGGTAAGTGCCCAGCTACAGCGCCTTGCGCAGTTGGCCCAGCCTCGCCCCAACCCCTGGATGCCATGGCTGACGCATGGAGCGGCGTTCGCGACCGGTACTGCGATGACCTGGCTGGCCGTGGTGATGATCTGGCTCAGATGAGAGCCGGCTTTTAAAGACAGGGCTATTTGACCAGCCACACGCTGACCATTCTCTGCTCCTCGTGCACGGGATCAGTTCAGTTCCGGTCCATAGCAAGTCACCTTGTCCGAACACGCCGCACAGGTCGGCGACTTGCAGATCAGGATGTCCTCCTTCAGGCACAGCTGCCGGTAAAGAAACTTCTTCCAGCGCATGTTCCCGCTGTTGAGTGCGACCAGCCCGGGAAACCAGCGGCGTATCAATGCTGTCAGCGCCTCGCGGGAGGGCAGCCCCAGGTCTTCCCAGAGATGCCCGTCGCCCAGGCTGGCACATGCGATTAGCCAGGCCACGCGATACAACTCCGCCTTCGGGCCCGCCGCGCGGTCCGCGTGGTCGAGCAGCAAGCCCATCAGGTCGTCGATTTCATCGTTCCGTGTGCGCATGCGCCCTTCGAGCGCGGCCCAGTCCAAGTGGGGAGCGACCGGCGTGAGCATGGCGGGGTCCTCAGGCGTTGGCCGGTGCGTGCGTGTAGCACTTCTTGGGGCAGATCCGCGAGCAGGCGGTGCAGCCGATGCACAGATCCTGGTGCGCGATCGTCATCACCTTCTTCTCGTATTCGTCGTCGTCATCGCCGTCGAGGTCGACGCTGATGCGTTCGCCCTCGTCGTTCAGACCGACCAGTTCGAGCACGCCGCGCGGGCAGACCTTGAAGCAGCGGCCGCAACCGATGCATTTCTCTTCGTCCAGCTTGGCAACAAAGGTCGGCGTCCAGGTGGCGCCGCTGGGCAGGGTGACGGAAAAAGCGCTCATGGTGTTCTCCCGTTCAGGCGGCGGCAGCTGCCGCTTTTCGCGCTTCCATCAGCGCGGCGTGCGTGTCGTGGCAACGCTGCGCGACGGACAGGATGTTTTCCCAGTTGGTCGGCAGCTCTTCGGACAGGTCGTGCAGGTCCATCTTGGCCTGCGTCGCCTGGGCGTTGAGCTTCTTCAGGCGCAGCTTGAGTTCGTCGGCGGTTTCGCTCATGGTCAGGCTCCGTAATTGGCCACTTCGGGGTAGGTGCGGATCATGGTCACCGCCTCGGTCAGGAACTTGCCGCCGGCCTCGGCCAGCTTGGCCAGCGACGGGAAACCGAAACGGTGCACGTCGCGCAGCTGTTTGTTGACCACCACCAGGCGGCCGGCGATCAGCACCATGCGGCCGAAACCTTCGTGGCTCATCTTCATCATGGGCGAGACCATCTGGCCGGTCTCGCGCTCGATGGCCACGGCGATGGCGTTGTAGAAGATCTCCAGGTGCCACAGGGTCTCGGGGTCCGGGTCACCCATGATGGGAATCGCGCGCCGTTCTTCGGGCGTGAGGATGAAGGGCTTGAGGATCTTCAGATCGCTCTTGCCTTCCCACTGGCCGTGGGTGTCCTGCGCGCGCATCTGCTTGACCAGCTGCTGCACGAAGGGGGTGGCCAGCATGGCCTCGTCGCTGGGGGCGTCGGTCTCGGGGGTGGCGGTTTCAGCCATGGGTCACCTCGTCGTCTTCAAAGTCAAAGGAAGGGGCGGCGTCGCGCTGCAACGCCTTGCGCAGCCAGGGGGGCGGTGTGCCTTGCAGCACCACCTGCAGCTTGTCCAGGATCTCGGCGATCGGCTCGGGCTGCGGCACCTTGATCGGGTGGATCTTGGCGGCCACCACGCGCGCGGCGGCCGAGCCGCCGATGGCCGCGACGTAGACGATGGCGCAGTCGTGGATGGCCGCCAGCTTGGGGGCCAGCTTGTCCTCGTCACCGTCCTCCTGCAGCTTGTCGCCGAAGTCGAAGCCCTCGACGAAGCGGTGGCCGGCGGCATCGAGTTCATAGACCAGGATGTGCTTGGCCCAGCCGAAGTGGGCGTTGACGCTTTCCTTGTCCTGCGTGGAAAAAGCGATCTTCATGGGGTTCTCCTGTGGTCATGCACTGGCGGCGGCCAGGGTCGCGTCGGGGTCTTGGGGCTGGGTGCGGCGCTGCGCCATGGCGGCGCGGCGCGCTTCGGGCGTCAGGGGCCAGTCGCCCTCGTGGTGGTGCGGGATCTGGTCGATCATCAGGTTGGCAATCTCGAAGATCAGGTTCATGGTCCCGCGGTAACCCACCTGCACGCGGTGGGCGTTGCCAATGCGGTCGAACACCGGAAAGCCCATGCGCAGCAGCGGCTTGCCCAGGCGCTGCGCCGCCTGGCGGCCGTGCGCGTGGGTCACGATCAGGTCGCAGTCCTTCGCGCCCTGCTCCAGGTCTTCCAGGTCACCGAGCAGCACCGTCTCGGCCGGCAGCCGCGCGTGCGCGGCCGACTGCGTCGTGCTGATGCAGCAGCGCAGCTCCGCGCCCATCTCGTGCAGCAGGGCACCGATGGCCAGCAGCAGGTCGGGCTCGGCGCCGATGGCCACGGTCATGCCACCGGTGTAGAAGTGGCCGTCGAGCATGGCGTCCAGCAGCTGGCTGCGCTGGCGGCGGTATTTCGCGGGCACCGGCCGGCCGCTGTGCTGCGACAGGCGCATCAGCAAACGGTCGTTGGCCTCGATACCGGTCAGGCGCTCGAAGATCTCGAACGGCGCGCCGCTGATGGCCTGCAGCGCCTCGGCGCCTTCGCGGGTCTGCTCGCCCACACCGATGGTCCAGGACGACGCGCCGGCCGCGCGGATGTCTTCGAGCGAGGTCCCGCCCAGCGTGGTGCCGCGCCAGTCGGGCGGGATGTGGCCGTCCAGCGAACCCGAGAGGTCGGGCAGCACGATGGCCTTCAGGCCGAAGGCTTCGATGATCTCGCGCAGCTCGTCGATGTCGCCGGGTGAGAGGTGGCTGCCCGGCAGCAGCGTGACCTGGTCCTGCACGAATGACAGCGGCTTGACCAGCGCGTTCACAATGCCGGTGATGGCGTGCTTGAAGCCGTCCTCGAACGCGCCGACGTAGTCGGGCGTCGAGACGTAGATGATCTCGGTGTCGGCCAGCTCCGGGTGCTTCTGCCGCGCCAGCGCCAGGAAGCCGTGAACGTCGTCGCCCTTGGTCTCGGTCAGGCCGGTGGAGCAGATCGCGATCAGCTTGGGCGCCGCCCGCTTGCGGATGTTCAGCAACGCCGCCTCGATGTTCTCGTAGCCACCGAGGATGGTGGTCACCTCATTCATCGCCGTGGTCTGCAGCGGGATGGCTTCCTTGAAGTGCCGCACCAGCAGCACCAGACCGAAGGACGTGCAGCCCTGCGAACCGTGCATCACCGGCATGCAGCTGTCCAGACCGAGGAAAGCCATGCTCGCCCCCAGCGGCTGGCTCATCTTGAGCGGGTTGACCGTGCAGGCCTTCTTGGATTCGACGACGCGTGCCATGGGGTGCTCCGGTCAGACGGGGACTTCTTCGGGCTCCAGGCCCATGGCATGGGCCGCGACCGCGCTCAGGTGTGCCGTCGATGCGGTCGGCGTGGCCGATGCCGCGAAGGCCCCCAGCGTCTCGCCGTCGTCGCCCCAGGGCGCCGCGATGCGCACGCGCTGCCAGACGGGGTTGGACAAAGTGCGGTCGATCTGGTGCACCAGCTCGACCATGCCTTCGTAGCCGGCGTAGGCGTAGTACCGCTCCTGGTTGATGTCCAGCCAGGGCATGCGCGCCTTGAGCGCCACGAACTGCGAACGGCCGCCGCTGAGCATGATGTCGGCGCGTGCGTCGCGCAGCATGGCGTACATCTCGCGCGGCGTCATGTCGTCGATCATGTGGGCGTCGGCGCCCTCGCCCATGATCTCCTTGAGCTTTTCCTTGTCTTCCTTCGTGCTCTTCTTGACGCTGGTGCCGACGATCTCCATGCCGCCTTCCTGCAGCGCCGCCACCACCGACCAGGACTTCACGCCGCCGGTGATCAGCAGCACACGCTTGCCGGTCAGGCGTGCCTTGTATTCGGCGATGCGCTTGTAGGCCCGCGCCTCTTCCACCTCGATCAGGCGCTCGGTGCGTTCCAGCAGTTCGGCGTCGGCCCCCTGCTGCACCAGCAGCTTCGCGATCTGGCGCAAGGTGTCGCTCATGTCACTGATGCCGTAGAACGAACCCTCGAAGTACGGAATGCCGTAGCGCTGCTGCATCTTGGTCGCGATGTTGATCATCGACTTGCTGCAGACCATCATGTTCACCCTGGCGCGGTGGGCCGAGGCGATCTCGCTGTACTTGCCGTCACCGCTGATGCACGAGAGGATGCGGATGCCCAGCGCGTCCAGCAGCGGCTTGACCTGCCACAGCTCGCCGACCAGGTTGTACTCACCGATGATGTTGATGTCGTAGGGCGTCGTGAACTCGGGTTCCACGGTGCCGATCACATAGTCGAGGATGGCCTCGGCGCCCAGCTTGTTGCCCAGGTTCTTGGGGCCGGCGAAGCCCGGCGCGTTGACCGGGATCACCGGCTTGCCGAACTTCTCGGCCGCGCGCTTGCACACCGCCTCGATGTCGTCACCGGTCAGCGCGGTCACGCAGGTCTGGTAGACGAAGACCGCCGGCGGGTCGTACTTCTCGATGATTTCGCGGATCGACTTGAACAAACGCTTCTCGCCGCCGTAGATCACGTCGAGTTCGTTGATGTCGGTGGTGAAGCCGGTGCGGTAGATCTGCGAGTGCGAGGACGCGCTGTGGCGGTTGTCCCAGCTGTTGCCTTCGCAGGCGATCGGCCCGTGCACCAGGTGGGCCACGTCGGCCACCGGCTGCAGCGCGATCTTGGCGCCGTCAAACGCACAACCGCCCGCCGCCGCGCCGGGCGAGAGCTGCTTGGTGCAGCCCTTCTTGCGTTCCTTCTCACTCTTGCCCTGGTTGATGTCGCACCCGGGCTCCTCGAACACTTCAGCGATCTTGGCCTTCAGCGATACCGACATGGCGAGCTCCTGTCAACGTGGGTTGAGGGGCTCTTTGCAGGTTTGATGCCAGGGCGTTCAGGCGGTTTTTGAGGGCTTTTTGTGGCGGGTTTGAAGCAATCGCGACGCGGATCATGCGACAGCGTGTTCGGGCTCAGACATCGGTCGGGAGCGGCTTGCCTTCCCGGTGCAGCTCGATCCAGCGCTGGAGCTCGGCCACGTGCCCGGCCTCCTCGTCCGCAAACTCCTTCGCCAGCGCGCGCAGTTCGGGGTCGATGGTGGCCTTCATGACACCGGTGTAGTAGTCCAGGCCACCCTGTTCGGCCTCCAGCGCCACCTGCAGGGCCTGCTCGCGGCCCAGCATGGGGTCGGCCGCCCAGATCGCGGCCGCCTCCGGGCTCTCGATGTCCGGCCAGGTGTAGTCCTCGGGGCGCAGCGGCGGCAGGTCGCGGTAGCCGGCGCGCTCGCGCGCGTCGGCCAGGTGCAGCTTCGAATAGTCCGCCAGCTGGCGGAACAGGCGGCCCACCTCGCGGTTGCCCTGGGTGGTCATGGCGTCGGCCAGCTGGCCGAAGCGCAGCGCGGCCTCCTGTTCGATGCGGATGGCGTGGACGAGAAAGGCTTCGACGGATTCCATGGTGTGCTTTCTTCAATAGTCGATGCCGAACCAGAGCGGTTCGCGCTTGCGCAGGTCGGCGATCAGTTCCAGGGTGGCCGGCACCAGCGCGCGCACGCCGTACCAGACCGCTTCGCGCCGCGGCTGGCCGCCGGTTTCCAGCAGGTGGTGCAGCTGCCCCCAGCCCTGCCAGTCGATGCGGTGCAGCCGGGCGTGCAGCTCGGGCGCCAGGTGCGCCAGGGTCTGCGACATCACCAGCAGCTGCGCCTCGACGGCGTGCAGCGTGGCGGCGCTCTCAAAGAGCTCGTCCTCGGTCTGCATTTCGGCCAGCAGCGAACCGATGGTCGCGCCGGCCATCTGGACGATGTCGCACTGCAGGCGATGGAGCATGGGCGCTCCTCAGAGGTTGTCCGCGAGGACTTCCAGCGACAGCAGTTGCTGGTGCAGCGCATGGCGGGCGCGCCAGCGCTCCCTGGCGCAGAGCCACTCGTCACCGCCTTCGGTGGCCAGCACCGCGTCCTGGTCGCTCCAGTAGACGCGGAACTCGCCCGGCCGCGCGGCCAGCGCGGCCATGGTGGCGGCACGCACGTCCACCGGATCGGGGCTGAGCACGCCCCGGCCCAGCAGGTGGTCGGCGCGGTACAGCGTGGTGTCCCAGCCGTGCTGGTCGCCCAGCGCACACACGGCGGGAAAGGCCGCGCGCGCGTCGGCGTCCACCGACGCGTGCCCCAGGGCTTCGAGCAGGGCCCGCGGCGTCACCTCGTCGTGGATCTCCCAGGCCTCCAGCGCATCATCGGCCGCCAGCTTCTGCAGCAGGTCGTCCGGGTGGTAGGCGAACCAGGCGTTGGGTTCGGCGTCGGGCGGGCACTGCAGCACGTAGATCATGGCCGGGCACTCACTCCACACCCTCGGCCACGGCCTTGGCCCACATCGCGCGGCGCAGGCGCTGGGCAATCGCCATCGGGCTGGTGTCGATCTCGCGCTGCTCGGCCGTCATCGCACCCTGCGCGATCGCGGCCTCCTCGTGCGTCAGCGGCACGCGCCCGGCCATGTGCGTGGCGCCGGGCACCGCCGCCAGGATGGCCTGGCGGTTCGGATGCTCGATCACCGGCACCAGGGTGTCGGCCTCCTTCAGGCCGGCCAGACAGACCCAGCCATCGATCACCTCGACCGGACGGCCGTCCTGCGTGGTCTTGACCAGGGTCTTTGTCATGTTCAGAACTCCACCAGGATGTCTTCGCTGCGCACCACGAACTGGCAGGCCAGGCGCCAGGGCGGCGGCAGGTCCTTGGTTTCGGCGTCCTCGATCTGCTGCTGCGTGATCTTGCCGGCGAAACGCAACACGGTCTTTTCCTTCTCGGTCAGCGCGACACCGATCGGCGTCTTGTCCGACAGCACCGTCACCTTGAGCTGGCAGGAACCGCACTCGCCGTTCTCGCACTCGAAGTCCAGCGGAATGTTGTTCGCCTTCGCCACCGCCAGCAGCGTGCGCGTGTCGCCCGCCACCGCATAGACCGTCAGGTCCTTCTTCATGCGCGGCGAACTGAAAGTCACATTGGCCATGAGAGCCTCACAAAAAGAGAGAGAACCCGAGCCGGCCCAACCGCATCCGGAGCGCGTGCACCCTTCGAGGATGCGGTGGAACCAGCTCCGCCGGGCCACACGCATCGCCCCCTGGGGGGTGACGCGCGCAGCGCGGCGCGGGGGGGTCAACGAATAATGTCGTACGAGTAGTCCGTCTTGCCCGGAACAATCGTGTTCGCGTCCAGGGTCTCGAAGAACTCGTCCAGCAGGTTCACCAGGACGCGCATGCCGCCCTCGTAGCCCCAGGTGGGGAAACGGTGGTAGTGGTGGCGATCGAAGATCGGGAACACAATGCGCACCAGCGGCGTCTTGGTGTCGCGTTCCAGGTACTTGCCGTAGGTGTTGCCGATCAGGAAGTCCACCGGCTCCGTGAACAGCAGCGAACGCATGTGCCACAGGTCGCGCTTGGGGTAGACCTTGCAGCCGGCGCCGTAGGGCGAGCTGTCGAACAGCTTCTGCACCTTCTCGGCCCAGGCTTCGTTGCCGTTGGTGGCCAGCACGTGGGCCGGCTCGGCACCGAGTTCCAGCAGGAACTGCGTGTAGCCCAGCATCTGGTCCGGGTCGCCGTACAGGGCGTAGCGCTTGCCGTGCAGGTGGGCCTGGCTGTCGGCCATGGCGTCCACCAGCAGGCCGCGTTCGAGCTCCAGCTCGGCCGGGATCGGCTTGCCGGTCAGGCGGCTGATGGCCATCAGGAACTCGTCGGTGCCGGCCACGCCCACCGGGGCGTTGAGCACGACCACTTCCTGGCCCTTCTCGGCGATGTACTTGCTGGTCTTCTCGCTGCAGAACTCCTGGAAGACGATGGTCGCCTTGGCGTTCAGGGCGGCGATCACTTCTTCCTTGGTCGTGCCGCCTTCGTACATGCGGAACTCGCCGTCGGTCGGGGTGCTCCACGAACCCGACGGGTCGCACAGCACGTTCACCTTGACGCCGAACAGCGAGAAGATGCGCTTGATCTCCTTCATGTTGCCGACGACGAAACCGTCGAAACCGGCGATGAAGTTGATGCTGTCGTCGGGCACGCGGGTCAGCGCCTCGGTGGTGCCGGCCTTGCCGTCCCAGAAGTGCTGCAGCACGCCCAGCAGCGCGTTGTCGTAGCCGGTGATGTGGCTGCCGACGAAGGCCGGGGTGTGGGCGAAGGGCACGTCGAACTCGGCGGGCACCGAACCCTTTTCCTTGGACGTCTTGATGAAGGCGTTCAGGTCGTCACCGATCACCTCGGCCATGCAGGTGGTGGACACCGCGATCATGTCCGGCTTGTACAGGTTGTAGGCGTTGGCCAGGCCGTCGACCATGTTGTTCAGGCCGCCGAACACGGCTGCGTCTTCCGTCATGGACGAGGACACGCAGGAGGTCGGCTCCTTGAAGTGGCGCGAGAAGTGCGAGCGGTAGTAGGCCACGCAGCCTTGCGAACCGTGCACGAAGCTCAGGGTCTTGTGGAAACCGTTGGCGACGTAGACGGCGCCCAGCGGCTGGCAGGCCTTGGCCGGGTTCACGGTCAGCGAATCGCGGGCAAAGTTCTTCTGTTTGTAGTCCTCGGTCTTGGTCCATTCGATGACCTGACCGATCTTCTCGTCGCTGTGGTTGTATTCGAACTGTTCCTTCTTGTTCTTGAACAGTTCCTGGTACTCGGGCTCACGGAACAGCAGTTCGTGGTCGAGGATCTTGTCGGCGGATTGGGGCATGACGCTCTCCTAAACAAATGGTGTTGCGTGGGCTCAGGCGGCTTTCTTCCACGGTGCCTTGGTCAGGCCCCAGATGGGAGAGCTGATCGCCATGTCCATGTCACGGGCGAAGATGGCGAAGCCGTCGTAGCCGTGGTAGGGGCCGGAGTAGTCCCAGCTGTGCATCTGGCGGAAGGGCACGCCCATCTTCTGGAACACGTACTTTTCCTTGATGCCCGAGCCGATCAGGTCCGGCTTGATCTTGTCGACGAACTGCTCGAACTCGTAGCCGGTCACGTCGTCGTAGATCAGCGTGCTGTCCTTGATGTAGTGGGTGGTGCGCTGGTAGTCGTCGTTGTGGCCGAACTCGTAGCCGGTGCCGACGATTTCCATGCCCAGGTCTTCATAGGCGCCGATCACGTGGCGCGGACGCAGACCGCCCACGTACAGCATGACCTTCTTGCCCTGCAGGCGCGGCTTGTACTTGTCGATGACGGCCTGCATCAGCGGCTTGTACTTGGCGATCACGGCTTCGGCGTTGGCCTTGATCTTGTCGTCGAAGTGGCTGGCGATCTCGCGCAGGCTCTTCTCGATCTGGGTCGGTCCGAAGAAGTTGTACTCGCACCATGGGATGCCGTACTTCTCCTCCATGTGCCGGCTGATGTAGTTCATCGAGCGGTAGCAGTGCAGCACGTTGAGCTTGGCCTTGGGCGTGTTCTCCAGCTCGGCGATGGTGCCGTCACCGGACCACTGCGCGATCACGCGCAGGCCCATCTCTTCGAGCAGGATGCGGCTGGACCAGGCGTCGCCACCGATGTTGTAGTCACCGATGATGGCCACGTCGTACGGGGTGGAGACGAAGTCGGGGCGCTTGTTCGGGTCGGTCTTGTCGAACACCCAGTCGCGGATCGCGTCGTTGGCCAGGTGGTGACCCAGCGACTGGCTCACGCCGCGGAAACCTTCGCAGCGCACGGGCACGATGGTCTTGCCCTCGTACTCCTTGCTCTTCTTCTTGGACACGGCTTCGATGTCGTCGCCGATCAGGCCGATCGGGCACTCCGACTGGATCGAGATGCCCTTGTTCAGCGGGAACAGTTCCTGGATCTCGTCGATGATCTTGTCGAGCTTCTTGTCGCCGCCGAAGACGATGTCCTTCTCCTGGAAGTCGGAGGTGAACTGCATCGTCACGAAGGTGTCCACACCGGTCATGCCGATGTAGTAGTTGCGGCGCGCGGCCCAGCTGTACTGGCCGCATCCCACGGGGCCGTGGGAGATGTGGATCATGTCCTTGATGGGGCCCCACACCACGCCCTTGGAGCCCGCATAGGCGCAGCCGCGGATCGTCATCACGCCGGGCAGCGACTTGATGTTGGACTTCACGCCGCAGTCGGGCTTGCCCTCTTCGTACGTGTTCAGGTGCTTGGCACGGCGCTTGGCCATCTTTTCGGGATAGGCCTTGAGCACTTCATCGATCAGGGCCTTGTTGGCGGCCTTGCGCTCTTCAACGGTGGCGGTCATGGGGAACTCCAGTGGATGGTGGGGTGGCTCTTGGGTTCCGCCGCCCGGCGCGCCACAGGCGCGCCGGGTGCGGACCGGGTGGCGATCAGGCGGCCAGTTCGGCGGCGGTCTTGCCGACCTGCGACTCGTCGATGGTCTTCATGATCCCGTGCTCCATCAGCAGGTCTTCCAGCTGGTCCATGGTGATGGGGGTGGGGATGGTGCCGTTGCCGGCGTTGCCGTGGACCTTCTGGGCCAGGGTGCGGTATTCCTGGGCCTGCTTGGATTCCGGCGCGTACTCCAGCACGGTCATGCGGCGCAGCTCGGCGTGCTGCACGATGTTGTCGCGCGGCACGAAGTGGATCAGCTTGCTGCCCAGCATCTTGGCCAGCGACTCGGCCAGTTCGAGTTCCTTGTCGGTCTGGCGCTCGTTGCAGACCAGGCCGCCCAGGCGCACGCCGCCGCTGTTGGCGTACTTCAGAATGCCCTTGGAGATGTTGTTGGCCGCGTACATGGCCATCATCTCGCCGGACATCACGATGTAGATTTCCTGCGCCTTGTTCTCGCGGATGGGCATGGCGAAGCCGCCGCACACCACGTCACCCAGCACGTCGTAGGACACGTAGTCCACGCCGTCGTAGGCGCCGTTCTCTTCCAGGAAGTTGATCGAGGTGATCACACCGCGGCCGGCGCAGCCCACGCCCGGCTCCGGACCACCGGACTCCACGCAACGGATGTCGCGGTAGCCGATCTTCATGACGTCCTCGAGCTCCAGGTCCTCCACGGAACCGGCTTCGGCGGCCAGCGAGAGGATGGTGTCCTGGGCCTTGGCGTGCAGGATCAGGCGGGTCGAGTCGGCTTTGGGGTCGCAGCCGACGATGAGGATCTTCTGGCCCATCTCGGCCAGGGCCGCGAGGGTGTTCTGGGAAGTGGTCGATTTGCCGATGCCACCTTTGCCGTAGAAGGCGATTTGACGAAGGGAAGCCATGTCAGTACTCCAATCAAGGAAGGGTTGAAACCAAGGTTGCGATACACCGCGACCAGGTCAGCCTGACGTGCCTATAGGTCTTCTTATGTGGATCACGCATCGGCCGGACTTGTGTCCGCGCAGCCACTCCTTTGCACCTTCCGTGCCATGCCGCGCCAGCCCCTTCCCGACACCCCGCAAGTGCTTGTTTTTCAGAGGGAAAACCGTGTTTTCGGGGACCCTCGGAGCGCCCCGGATGGCTTTGTTCCGAATGCGACAAAGCGCGGAACCGGCGTCGCAAACGGCACGCCTGCCGACCGCCACGGCGGCCGCTTGTGTCGTGTTTGCTGCGCCTTCTCGCGCGCGCGAGGGTGTGTAGGGGTTGGTACGTTCATTGCAGACAGGGCCGGTGAGTCCTTCCCCTTCCCCAACCACAGGAACCGCCATGACCACGCTGACCGCGCCCGTCGCCCTTGCCGACACTGCCTTCGCCCGCCTTGAAAAAGAAGGCCGCATGCTCAACCCGGTGCTCAAGGCGCCGACCCACGTCGAGGGCCGCTTCGGCTTCCGCGGTGAACTGGCGCTGCGCTTCGCCGACAAGATGGCCGACGAAGCCCGCCCGCCCGAACTCAAGTGCGACCAGGTCATGGCCGTGGCCCGCGCGGGCGAGAAGCACCTGCCCTTCTTCTGCGGCTGGCTGCTGTCCTTCGAATCGCTCAAGGACGTGGCCGAGGTGCTGGGCGACACGCTCAGCGCCGGTGGCAAGTACTTCCTGTTCTGCGACAACATGGACATCTCGAAGAAGTACCAGGTGCCGTACAAGGGCGCGATGTTCTACGTGCTGCCCATCCTGGAGAACACGGTCTACAACGAGATGCTCGAACTGCTCTACCTGGAGAAGGGCGACCTCAAGAAGAAGGACACCGCCGGCAAGCTCGACGCCGTGGCCGACGCCGCGCTCCAGTACGACGTCACCTACGACACCATCACCTACGACGAAGGCCTGAAGCTGATGGGCCCGGTGCGCAACGTCAACGAGAACCGCCCGGTCTGACGACCCAGCCGGCGCCGATGGACGATGAACCGGTCCAGCCCCACCGCTGGTACAGCACCAACCTCGTGGGCGTGCCCGCGCGGGTGCTGGCCAGCACCGCGTTCAACGCGCACCCGGTTCCCCTGTCCATCGCCGGCACGCGCGAGTGCCACCCCGGCCTGTTCAGCCTGCTCGCGCGCTGCCAGGGCCTGAACGACGCGGCGGAGGTGTTCGTGCACTACCTCGACATCGCCTTCGGCCTGCGCAGCCCCGCCGCCCACGAAGCGGCCGACCTCGGACCGGCCGAACGCCGCCGCTGGCGCAGCAGCTGGCGCAAGCTGCTGCAGGCCTGGGGCATGGACAACGCCAGCCCCGCCGGCGCCGTGCTCAAGGGCTGGGTCGAAAGCCGCTTCGGCCTGGTGCCCACACACCACCGCCAGCCGCTGCAGCGTTTTCCGTCGCCGGCCTGGGTCACCTACCTCGAAGAAAAAACCTTCAGCCGCCTGCACAACAACAACATCCACCAGCAGCTGGACCTGCTGTTCGAGTTCTGCCAGTGGGCCCTGCAGCGCTTCGGCCTGCCCGGCCATGCGGCCGCGGGAGCCAGCTATGTGCGGCTGTGGCGCGGCAGCACCCGCTGCGACGAACAGCTGGTGGCCGGCACCCTGCAAAACCGCCACTGCACCGTGCGGCTGAACAACCTGGTCTCGTTCAGCCTGTCGGCCGAAGACGCGGGCTGCTTCGGCGACTGGGTGTTCGAGGTGCTGGTGCCCGCCAGCAAGCTGCTGGTCTTCCCCGGCCTGCTGACCGGGCAGGTGCTGCAGGGCGAACAGGAAGTGCTGGCCCTGGGCGGCGACTACGACGTGGTGGCGCGTTATGGCTGAGCTGCCCACCCAGCGCTTCCACGCCCGCTTCGACAAGGCGCTGGGCGCCTACCTCGGCCTGGCCATCGGCGACGCGCTCGGTGCCACGGTGGAGTTCATGCGCCCGCGCGAGATCCTGCTGCACCACGGCACCCACCGCGACATCGTCGGTGGCGGCTGGCTCAAGCTCGCGCGCGGCCAGGTCACCGACGACACCACCATGAGCCTGGCGCTGGGCGATGCGCTGCTGGCCGGCGGGGCCAGCGGCATCACCGCCCTGCGCGACGGTGCGGACGACACGCTCCTGCGCCGCATCGGCGACGCCTACGTGGCCTGGTGGCGCGCCGGCCCGGTGGACTGCGGCAACACCTGCCGCCGCGGCATCCTGCGCTACCTGCACGAAGGCAGCCTCAGCGGCCCGCCCAACGACGGCGACGGTGGCAACGGCGCCGCCATGCGCAACCTGCCGGTGGCCCTGGCCACGCTGGGCGACCGCGCCGCGTTCGAGCGCCTGTCCATCGCCCAGGCCCACGTCACCCATCACCACCCGCTGTCGGACGCCGCCACGCTGGGCCTGGGCCGGCTGCTGCGCGGGCTCATCGCGGGCGACGACCACGCGCGCCTGTGCCAGCGCATCGACCAGTGGGTGGCCGAAGAGCCGGCCTTCCGCCACACCCCCTACCGCGGCCGCGCCACCGCCTATGTGGTGGACACGGTGCAAACCGTGCTGCACTTCATCCGCGCACACGAAGACGTGGAAGACGCCGTCATCGCCACCGTCAACCAGGGCGACGACGCCGACACCACCGGCGCCCTGGTGGGCATGCTGGCCGGCGCGCGCTGCGGCGCCAGCCGCCTGCCCTGGCGCTGGGTCAGCCGCCTGCAACCGGCCACCGTGCGCGCCATCACCGACCAGACCAGCGGCCTGCTCGCCCTGGCCGACCAGCTGTCGGAGGTGGCCCATGGCTGAAGCCCTGGCCGTCGTGCAGGCCTACCACGAGCGCAGCAAGCACCGGCTGGAACGCTACGCCGCCGGCCCCGAGACGCTGGACTGGGACGCCCAGCCCGACCCCTTCCGCCGCTACAGCGGCGCGCCGCTGGCCGCGCTGCCGCTGGACACGCCCGCGCCCTCGGTGGACTGGTCCGACATCGGCGTGCCGGGCCGGGTGCCCGTGATGCCGCTGGACCGCCGCGGCATCGGCCTGCTGTTCCAGTTCAGCCTGGCCCTGGCCGCGTGGAAGACCCAGGGCCCCGACCGCTGGGCCGTGCGCATCAACCCCTCCAGCGGCAACCTGCACCCCACCGAAGGCTGGCTGGTCTGTTGCGGTGTGTCGGGTTTGTCCGATGGCGTGCACCACTACGCCCCGCACGAACACGCGCTGGAACAGCGCGCCAGCTTCCGCCGCGCGGGCGCCACCGCGGGCACGCGAGCCTTCGTCGCCCTCAGCAGCATCGCCTGGCGCGAAGCCTGGAAGTACGGCGAACGCGCCTTCCGCTACTGCCAGCTCGACGCCGGCCACGCCACCGGCGCGCTGCGCTACGCCGCCGCCCTGCTGGGCTGGCGCCTGCGGCCCGTGGCTGGCGACAGCGCGGCACTGGCGCACCTGCTGGGCCTGGACCGCGACGCCGACTTCGGCCCCGCCGAACGCGAAGAGCCCGACGCCCTGTTCGAACTGCTGCCCGGCACCGCCACCCCCGCCGACCTCACCGCCCCCTGGGCCTGGCCGGCGGGCGCCGACTGGCACGGCCAGGCTAACCGGCTCGACCGCCACCCCATGTACCGCTGGCCGGTCATCGACGAAGTCATCCGCGCCACGCAACGCACGGCCGCCGAAGCGCCCCTGCCGCCGCACACCACAACGCCCACCACCGCAGCGCCTGTCACGACCACCACCGACGCCGCCACCCTCATCCGCCAGCGCCGCAGCGCCCAGCGCTTCGACGCCCGCGCGCGCGCCACGCTGGAACAGCTGTGGCCCCTGCTGCAGGCCCTGCACCCGGGCCGCCTGCCCTTCGACGCCGCACCCGGCCCGGCGCATGTGCACCTGCTGCTGTTCGCCCACCGGGTGGACGGCCTCGCGCCCGGCGCCTACCTGCTGCCGCGCAGCACCGCCGGCATGACCCTGCTGCGCCGGCAACTGCCCGACGCGCTGACCATGAGCCCCGTGCCCGGCGCCCCGGCCGACGCGCCGCTGCTGCACCTGGCCGACAACCCCGCCCTGGCCGGCACGCTGCGCACGCTCAACTGCCACCAGGCGCTGGGTTCGGACGCCGTCGCCGCCTTCGCCCTGCTGGCCGAGTTCCAGCCTTTCACCGACGCCGCCGCCTACCGCGACCGCTTGCAGGAAGCCGGCCTCATCGGCCAGGTGCTCTACCTCGAAGCCGAAGCCGCCGGCCTGCGCGGCACCGGCATCGGCTGCTTCTTCGACGACGCCCTGCACCGGCTGCTGGGCCTGCCCGAAGCGGCCGCCAGCGCCGCGCTGCAGTCGGTCTACCACTTCACCGTCGGCGCCCCGCTGGGCGACGACCGCATCGGCACCGAAGCGCCGTATGCGCACCTTGAAAGAAAGCCGACATGACCACCGCCTGGACCCGCCTCACCCCCGCGCAAGCCCACGCCTGGCTGGCGGAACGGCCCGACGCCCTGGTGCTGGACGCACGCGAAGCGCCGCACCACGCCGCCGCCCACCTGGCCGGCAGCCTGCGCCTGTTCCGCGACAACCACGAAGCCCTGCTCACCACCACCCCGCGCCGCCGTCCGGTCTTCATCTACTGCTACCACGGCCACGCCAGCCAGACCTGGGCCGAGATGTTTGTGGACTTCGGCTTCAAAGAAGTCGCCGATCTGGCCGGCGGCTTCACCGCCCTCGGCCTGCCGACCAGCGCACAGGGCCCCGTGCCGCTGGCCGCCTGGGCACCCACACCGCCCTCTGCGTCACCACCCGCCGCAACGGTGCCGCCCGACCTGGCCGACTGGCTACGCTCCGAAAGCTTCGACCCCACCCGCCCCGACGCACCCGGCGCGCACGGCAACACCCCGCTCATGCACGCCGCCTGGCGCGGTGCGCGCGAACGGCTCGACCAGCTGTTAGCCCTCAAAGTGCCGCTGGACGCCACCAACGGCGACGGCAACAACGCGCTCTGGCTGGCCTGCGTGCACGGCGAGCCAGAGCTCATCCGCACCCTGGCTGCGCACGGTGTGCCCATCGACCACGCCAACCTCACCGGCGCCACCGCGCTCATGTACGCCGCGTCCAGCGGCAAGGCTGGCGTCGTCGCCACCCTGCTCGCCCTGGGCGCCAACCCGCGCCTCGTCACGCAGGACGACTTCAGCGCGCTCGACATGGCCGCCAGCCTGGAATGCCTGCAACTGCTGCGCAACGCCACCCGCACGCGCGCGCCTTCAACGGAGACCACGCCATGACCCACCTCGTCTTCTTCGAAAAACCCGGTTGCGGTGGCAACGCCCGCCAGCGCGCCGCGCTGCAAGCCGCCGGCCACACGCTGGAGCGGCGCAACCTGCTGACCGCGCACTGGACGCGCGAAGCCCTGCTGGAATTCCTGGCGCCGCTGCCCGTGGCCGACTGGTTCAACCGCGCCGCCCCGCGCATCAAGAGCGGCGAGGTCGTGCCCGAAGCGCTGGACGCCGACGCGGCCCTCGCCCTGCTCATGGCCGAGCCCCTGCTCATCCGCCGCCCGCTGATGCAGAGCACCGCCGACGGCAGCCGCCATGTCGGCTTCGACACCGACGCCGTCACCGCCTGGATCGGCCTCGAACCCTCGGCCCAGCGCCCGGCCTCGCTCGAAGGCTGCAGCTCCCCCACCCACGCCTGCCGCAACGGAGACCACCATGCCGCTGTTTGACTACCACTGCAAAGCCTGCAACGCCGACTTCGAGCTGCTGGTGCGCGCCAGCACCGTGCCCACCTGCCCGCACTGCGCCAGCACCGAGCTGGACAAGTGCGTCTCGCGCATCGCCCCGGCCGGCAAGATCGAAGCCATCCGCATGTCCAACCGGCGCGCGGCCGACGCGGCCGGCCACTTCAACCACTACAGCCCGTCCGAACGCGCGCGGCTGCTCAAGGGCAAGAGCGTCTGAGATGGGCGAGAACCCCGCCGCACCACCGGCCGTAGACACCGCCGAACAGGGCGCCGAAGACTTCTTCCGCCAGCAGCGCGCCGCCTTTGCCCACACCCTGGCCACCCAGGGCACCGAAGCCACCCTGCTGCAAGCCTGGGACAGCTTCGACGGCAACGTCGCCATCCAGTGCGAAGGCCAGCCCCCGGTGGACTGCGCCAAAGGCTGCGCCGCCTGCTGCGCCCTGCGCGTGACCGCGCTCGCGCCCGAAGTGTTTGTGCTGGCCGACTACCTGCGCGCCACCGCCCCCGCCCTGCAGCGCCACGGCATCGACCTCATCGGCGCCGTTCGCGAAGCCGACGCGGCCACCCGCGGCCTTCATGAGGCCGCCCGCGTGGCCGCCCGCCGGCGCTGCGCCTTCGTCGTCAAAGGCGTGTGCCTCATCCACCGCGCGCGGCCCCTGTCGTGCCGCGGGCACGCCTCGCACGACCGACGCGCGTGTGCCGACGCCGCCGCCGGCCGCGTGAACGAAGTGCCCTATTCCGGCCCGCACCGCATGGTGCGCCTGCTGCTGCAAGCCGCCCTGCAGGCCGCGCTGCGCGACGACGGCAAAGCCTGGGGCGCCTACGAACTGCACCACGCCCTGGTGCTGGCCCTGGACCGACCCGACGCGCAGGCCGCGTGGGCACTGGGCGAAGACCCGCTGACCGAAGCGGCGGCCGAGGTGGAGCTGCGTGACGTGATGGCGGCGGGGTTTGATGAGATGCGGGACTGAGGGTGACTGCGGCTTGCCTTCGAATCGGTGATCCTGCCCACGCGATCTGTCGAAGGATGGAGTGCAATGACACCGTTCATTTACTCCTTGGTGTTCACTGCGCGCCTGCGGTCATAAACGGACTTTGACAGTCCTCTGTTATTTGTGAGACCACGGTTTGATTACCAACAGACGCCAAGACTTCGGAACACGGCGCAGTCTGTTGAGACCGTTCTCCCTTGAACCTGCTGCAGAATTACTTCGAAAAACCTATGCAAACCGAGTTCAGGGAAGAACATGCAGTTCATATCAAACGGTCCAGACATTCCGGATGAGCTCTTGCGGGCGCTCGAAGAAGGTCGCGTTGTGTTTTTCTGCGGTGCGGGCATTTCCTATCCTGCAGGCCTACCGGGTTTCAAGGGCTTGGTAGAGCAGATATACCGGCTGAGCGGCACAACACTTTCAGACATTGAGCGTGAGGCCTTCGAGCGCGGGCAGTTCGACGCCACACTGGACCTGCTGGAACGTCGATTGCCGGGGCAGCGTATGACCGTCCGCCGCGCACTAGCACAAGTCCTGAAACCAAAGCTCCGTCGCAAGGGCGCCACCGAGACACAGGCTGCGCTGTTGCGCCTGGCGCGAAGCCGCGAGGGTGCAGTTCGGCTGGTCACTACCAACTTTGACCGCCTGTTTCATGTGGCGGCAAAACGCACGAGCCAAGCGTTTCAAGCTTACGCGGCGCCGATGCTGCCAGTTCCGAAAAACAGCCGCTGGGACGGACTGGTCTACCTACACGGCATGCTCCCGGAAAAGCCGGACGATACAGCCTTGAACCGGCTGGTGGTGACCAGTGGGCTGCTGCCGGTTTCAAAGACACCTTGTTAAGGTGGAAGATGAAACCGGAGGTGGTTCATGGAGAGAAGAAGGACATTCAGCCGCGAGTTCAAACTCGAGGCGGTCAGGCTGGTCACCGAGCGTGGTGTGGCTGTGGCCCAGGCGGCCAAAGACCTTGACGTTCACGAGAACGTGCTGCGCAAGTGGGTTCGTGAGCTGCGAGACGAGCCCCAGGAGGCGTTCCCTGGCAACGGCAAGCAAAAGGCCCAGGACGCGGAGATAGCGCGGCTGCGCAAGGAGGTTGCCAAGCTCAAGATGGAGCGCGACATCCTGAAAAAAGCCGCGGCCTACTTCGCGAAGGAGTCGATGTGAAGTTCGGCTTCGTGGCGAAACACCGAGGGGCCTGGCCGGTCAATCTGATGTGCGAGGCGCTCGGTGTCTCGCGGGGTGGCTTCTACGCGTGGCTCAAGCGGCCCAGGAGCCAGCGTAGCCGCAGCGATGAAGTGCTGGGCGCTCAGGTCCACCAGAGCTTCTTACGCAGCGACCGAACCTACGGCGCACGCCGTGTGTGGCATGACGTGCTGGAGCAAGGACAGGCATGCGGCCTGCACCGCATCGAGCGACTGATGCGAGAGCAGGCACTGCGCGCCAGACCACGGCGACGCGGGTTGCCCAAGGACCGGGGCCAGCGCAGTGCGATTGCAGACAACGTGCTGGACCGCCAATTCCAGGCCGACGGCCCGAACCAGAAGTGGGTAGCCGACTTCACCTACATCTGGACCGCCGAGGGCTGGCTGTACGTGGCAGCGGTGCTGGACCTGTACTCGCGGCGCATCGTGGGTTGGTCGATGCAGGAGAGCATGACCTCGCAGCTCGTGGTGGATGCGCTGATGATGGCCGTGTGGCGCCGGGGCAAGCCGGTGGCCTTGCTGCATCACTCGGACCAGGGCAGCCAGGGTGGATTCAACCGGTCGTCGCAACACCGGGTTAAGCGACGAATTTTAGGTAGTCACTCAGTGCTTCCGCTGGTGTCTTCCAGCCCAACGTCTTGCGTGGCCTGTTGTTCAGTGTCAGTGCCACGGCTTCAATCTCTTGCTCGCTCCACCGAGACAGGTCGGTGCCCTTGGGGAAGTACTGGCGCAGCAGGCCGTTCGTGTTCTCGTTGGTGCCGCGCTGCCATGGACTGCGCGGATCGGCAAAGAAGACCTTCACCCCTGACTCGATGGTCAGCCGTGCATGGTCGGACAGCTCTTTGCCGCGATCCCAGGTCAATGATTGCCAGAGCTGGGTAGGCAGCTTCGTCACCGTTCTCTTGAGGGCATTGGCCATGGTGATGGCACCGTAACCTGCCAACGCGGGACCGTTCTTCGTGCGGGGCGTCAGTCCATATCCCGACTCACGCGGCAGGTGCACGAGCATCGTGAAGCGGCTTGACCGTTCCACCAGCGTCCCAATGGCTGACCTGTCCAGGCCGATGATCAAGTCTCCCTCCCAGTGTCCAGGGACTGCGCGGTCCTCCACCTCTGCAGGACGGCTGGAGATCATGACCTCCTCACTGACATGTGCCCACGCTTTGGCCTGGGCTCTGGCCCGTGGCACGCGCAAAGCGCGCCCTGTACGCAGGTAGCTCACCAACTCGCGTTTGAGAGCACCTCTGCCCTGGATATAGAGCGCCTGGTAGATGGCTTCGTGCGAGATGCGCATGGACAGATCATCCGGGAAGTCGAGCTGCAACCGGTTTGAAATCTGCTCTGGCGACCATCCATTGACCCACTTGCGGTCCCCACGATGGGGCTTGTTGCGCCCGATGAACGCAGCCTGCCGAGGCCCTTCAATCTCTCTTCCCTTGGCATCGTGGATCTTGCCTTCCAGCCGGTCTTGTACGTATTGGCGCAGACGCGGATTCTTCACGAGTTTGGCCGGCTTGTTCCGTCTGGCCGCCAACTCGGACTTCCACTGCGCGACTGACGCCCGGTACTCGAGCTTCCCGCCGCGCGTGGCAGCGTTGCGCGTCAGCTCCCTTGAGACAGTCGATGGGCTACGTCCCAGACGACGAGCGATCTCCCTCACACCAACGTCTTGAGCTCGCAAGAGTGCGATCTCCTCTCGCTCCGAGAATGACAGATACCTCGTAGAAACGGGCTTGGACAGAAACAATGGCATGCCGCCACGATGACGGAACCAGCGAGTGCCCACCGGCTGCGACACGCCCACGGCTTCTGCCGCCTTCTCGCTCGTGATTCCGGTCGCGATCTGCTTCCAGAACTGCCGCTCAGTCTCACGCCGAAGCGACGGCGCACCAGGAGAGCGCATTGCGTCCCTCCCCGTCAACTGCTTCATCCATCCTGCGGGTCGCCCCATAAACACCTCCTGGTTGAAGGTGTTGCGACGACCGGTTGAATCCGCCCAGTACACCAGCGGGCACTTCCAGAAGCTGCTGGATGAACAGGGCATCACTTGCAGCATGAGCCGAGCCGGCGAGGTCTGGGACAACTCGGCCATGGAGAGCTTCTTCAGCTCGCTCAAGACCGAGCGCACGGCCAGGAAGGTGTACCGCACACGAGGACAGGCTCGTTCAGATGTGTTCGACTACATCGAGTGCTTCTACAACCCGAGGCGTCGGCATTCGACGCTCGGCTATCTCAGTCCCGTACAGTTCGAGCAAGCTCAAAAAGCTTAGGTCGGTGTCAACGGAACCGGCAGCAGCCCATTCTACGAAGACACGTGGCGTGACGTTTGCCGCACACGTTTCTTCCACAGCTTGACCGCACTGGGCGATTTGGCACGAGATGGAGTGTGGCCCGCAGGCCGATGGCGCGAAGCTCTGCAGACTTGGGCCGAAGAAGGGATGGTGTTGCGCTCCTGGCGGTACGCTGCACCGCTGGTGCAAACCATGCCCGATGCCGTGTTGCTGGAGATTGCCCACAGTGTTTCGTGGTGGATGGAAGCTGTATCCAAGTCCATAAACCACCACAACGGCATCTTGATGGACCTTTGCCGCCGCGTCCTGGCGCTGCCGCTTGAAACAGGTTCAGGCTCTCGCATCATCCGAAACGGAGTAGAGATCTATGACCCTGTTGGCTCGGCGATCAACCATCCCATCGGGCACGCCACGCAGGCACTGATCAACCTGTGGTTCAAGCAAAACCCTAACGACAACGATCTGCTTCCAGCGGGCCTCAAGCCAATCTTCACCGCACTGTGCGATGTACAGGTGGATCGCTTCTGCCACGGCCGGGTGTTGCTGGGTTCGCGACTAATCGCATTTTTCCGTGTGGATCGTCCTTGGACAGAAGAGCACCTTTTGCCGTTGTTCAGCTGGAGCAATCCCGTCGAAGCAAAAGCCGTGTGGGAAGGCTTCCTCTGGTCGCCGCGCTTGTACCAGCCGTTGCTGACGGCCTTCAAGTCGCAGTTCCTGGAGAGCGCAAACCGCTACGCCGAACTTGGCGAGCACCGCCAGCAATTTGCGACCTTCCTGACCTACGCGGCATTGGGCCCGACTGAGGGATACACCGTAGAGGAGTTCCGATCTGCGATTGGCGCACTTCCACAAGAGGGTCTGGAGGAATCCGCGCAGGCACTCTCCCAAGCACTTGCAGGAGCGGCTGATCAGAGTGAGGACTACTGGAAAAACCGTGCCCAGCCGTTCTGGCAACAGATCTGGCCAAAAGCCCGCGAATTGGCCACTCGACGCATCGCAGAGTCCTTGGCTTGTATGGTGATTGCCGCCCGAGGTCAGTTCCCGGCAGCCTTGGCTGCGGTGGTGGACTGGCTGCAGCCTATCGAACATCCAGACTACGTCGTGCGTCTACTGTACGAATCGGGTTTGTGCAGGCGATATCCAGCGGATGCACTTTGCCTTCTGAATGCCCTAATTTCCGACCAACAGTGGGGGCCCCGGGATTTGGGGAAATGCTTGGATCAAATCGTGCAGGCTGCGCCAAAGCTTAAGGAAGATGCTCGGTATCTGCGGCTACGCGAGTATTCCCGCAGACATGGTTCATAACAGGATGCCGAGGCGATGGCTTCGCGCCCAGGCTCACTCCCGAGCCCCCTCCATCACCGCCAGCAACCGACGCAGCACCACCGTCTCCCGCTGCCCGTGCGCCTGCAGCGCCTGCCGGCAGGCGTGGCGCACCGGCAGGGTCTGGCCGGGTTTTTCCATCAGGGCGTAGACGGACTGGGCGGTGCGGCCCACGGTGACGCCCAGTGCGGGGTCGAGGGTGACGTCCATGTCCACGTCGGGCGCAAAGGCGCGGGCGATGGCGCGCAGGGACCATGAGCCGGCCATGGCCGGGTGGTAGCAGTGTTCGCGGGCGATCTGGAACAGGTCGACGATGCGCGGTTGCAGTGCTTCAAGCGCGGGGGCGAGGTCGTCGAACCACTGGGCCAGTTCGCGGATGCGGTTGCGTTCGAAGCCGGCGTTGTAGGCCAGCACGGCGCCTTGCGTGCCCAGCACCTGCAGCAGGGTCTGGGCAAAGGCGCGGCGCGGGTCGCTGCCCTGGCCGGCGGCCAGGAAGTGGTGGTCGGTCCAGCGGCCGTCGGCGGCTTCGGTGGCGCAGCTCCACTGGAAGGGCAGGGTCTGGTACGGCCGTGTGCCGGACCACACGGGCACGGCCATGCCGATGGTGTCAAACCGCAGGCAGTGGCGCGGGTGCGTCCAGCGGCGGGCGATGGCGGCCACGGCGGGTTCGATGACGGGGGCGCCCTGCTGCACGGCGCGCACGGCGCGGCGCTGGCGGGGGGATGCGATGTCGTCCGGCCGCAGGCTGTGCACGTCGGTGTGGCCGAGGGCACGCCAGGCGCTGGCGGCTTCGCGGCCCAGGATGTCGAGGCTGGCCGGTGCCAGGCCGTGGGCCGGGGGCGGTGTGCAGGCTTTGCAGCTGGCGGCGAATTCGCAGCCTTCGCCCTGGTGGCAGTGCGGGCCGGGGGTGGCGGCAGGTTCGGCGCCGCGTTCGCAGTGGCGCATGGCGTCCAGCCACTGGACCACGGGGCGGGCGCCGAGCACGGGGCGCAGGTCCACTTCGCGGAACAGGCCGGCGTAGCAGCCGTGGCCGGGGTAGATGAAGTCGGTGTCCACCAGCAGCAGGCCGGCGCCCTGCACGGCAAAGCCGCAGCGCGCGGCCACGTGGGTCCAGAGGGCGACGGTGTCGATGTCGCTGTCGTCGCCTGCGGTGGCGTGGCGCACCTTGTACAGGCGCAGCCCGCCACCGGGCGCGGCGCCCAGCACGTCGATGCGCACCTGCACCCGGTCTTCGCTGGTGAGGCAGGCGCCCAGGATGGCCCAGCCTTCGGGCAGGGCTTCGTCGCTGTCCAGGCAGTCCAGCGTGTGGCGCATGGCCTGCACCCATTGCGACGGGGTCTGGGGCGGCGCCACGGTGTCGGCATGCGGGAAGGACGCGCGCAGCGCCACGTCCAGGTCGGGTGGCGGCGGTGGAACGGCCACGGGCTCGCCGCCGCGCTGCAGGCGGTGGCGCGCGAGCCAGAAGCGGCGTTCGCAACTGCGCCAGCGGCGCAGGTCATCGGAACTGAACAGGGGAGCCAGCAACATTTGGGGGCAACACGACAAAGCCGACACGGAACGGGGCCGGGCTGAGCGGTTTAGCAAGTGGCGTGCACGGCGGACTACATTCCACTTGCTAGCGTGAGATGCTTGCAGGCACAGTCACTCGCTGGAACGAATCGGAGTGCATCCATGAACACCATGACCCACAAGGGCTACACCGCCCGCATCGAGTTCGACGAACGCGACAACATCTTTGTCGGCCGTGTCCTGGGGCTGCGCAGCATCATCAGCTTTCATGGCGAGACGGTGGCCGAGCTCCGGCACGAGTTCGAAGTGGCGATTGATGACTTTCTCGATGACTGCAAGGAACAGGGCATCAAACCCGAAAAGCCCGCCTCGGGCAAGCTGATGCTGCGTGTGCCACCGGAAGTGCATGGCGCCGCGCTGATCGCGGCGCAGGCCTCGGGCAAGAGCCTGAACCAATGGGCCACCGAGGTGTTGCAGTCGGCGACCCTCGCCTGAATCGGGCGGGTCTGAGGTGTCTGGCGCGGGTCTTGCACGTCCGGCTCCATCCACCGCAAAGGCCGCTGCTCATGACCACCTCGCCCGATTTGCTGACCCGCAACCGCGTCATCCTCTGCCACTTCGACGACTACAGCCACGCGCTGCTGTACCCGCGCTGGGAACACGGCATGCTGTGGCCGCAGGCCCTGCCCGCCGGGGCCGAGTCCATGGACGCGCCGGCCGATGCGCCGCCGGGGCACGACACGCCCGCCGTGATGGCCGCGCTGCTGGACGCCACCGGCCTGAAGGGCGACGAGCTGGAGCCGACCGGGCGTTTTGTGGCCTGGTTCCGCACGCCCGACGGGCAGCCGCTGCGCGTGCATCTGCTGCGCTTCACCACGCCCGACGCGCCCAAGCCCGCCATCGAGGCCCTGGGCGGCCGCTTCATGGCGATGAGCCAGCTGCGCGGGGCGGACATGAAGGAGCTGCTGTTGCTGCGGCAGGCCTTTGGCCTCTTTGGCCACGGTTAACCGATCAAGGCGACGGCCTTGATCTGCGCCCACACCGCCTGACCGGGCCGCAGGTTCAGCGCGGCGGCCGAGCGGCGCGTGAGCCGCGACAGCAGTGACGACGAACCGCTGCTGCCCACGGTCAGGCGGCACAGCGCCAGCGCGGGGTGGCTCTCGTCGCCCAGCGCATCCACCACCACCGGCAGGCTGTTGAGCAGGCTGGTGTCGGCCGACGGGGACAGGGCCAGGCTCACGTCGCGCGCCAGGATGCGGATGCGCACCGACGTGCCCTTGTCGTGTCCGCCATCGCGCACCCACAGGCAGCCGCCCGGGAACGCTACGCGCGCTAGGTGCCACTGAACATCGCGCTCGACCACCACGCCTTCGAGCACCACGCCCGCGTCTTCACCCAGGCGGATGGGCAGGTCCACGCGCGACAGCACTTCGGCCAGCGGGCCGGCGGCCACTGCGCGGCCCGCTTCCATGGCCACGATGTGGTGGGCCAGCCGCGCCACCTCGTCGGGTGCGTGGCTCACGTAGACCACGGGGATGTCCAGTTCGTGCGTGAGCCGCTCCAGGTAGGGCATCAGTTCGTGCTTGCGCGCCAGGTCCAGCGCGGCCATGGGCTCGTCCATCAGCAGCAGCTGCGGGCCGGTGAGCAGGGCGCGCGCGATGGCGATGCGCTGGCGCTCGCCGCCCGACAGGCCGTCGGTGCGCCGGTCCATCAGGTGACCGATGCCCAGCAGTTCGATGGCGCGTTCGCGCGCCACGCGCTGCCCCGCGTCGCCCGCGCGGCGGCGGCCGTAGTCCAGGTTGGCCTGCACGCTCAGGTGCGCGAACAGCGCCGGCTCCTGGAACACATAGCCCAGCGCGCGGCGGTGTGTGGGCAGGCTGGCGGTGCCGTCCTGCCAGACGGCGCCGTTGACCACACAGCGCCCGCCCGGTGCAGCGTTGAGCCCGGCGATGCAGCGCAGCAGCGTGGACTTGCCGCAGCCCGAGGGGCCGAACAGCGCGGTGACGCCCTGGCCGGGCAGCTGCAGATCCACGTCGAGCGTGAAGCCGGGAAAGTCCTGCCGGAAACGGATGTCCAGGGTCATTGGGTTTCCCTCCGTGCTGCGCACTGCGGGGCTGAGCGCCTTCGGAACGGCCGTGCGGCGCTCATGTGCGCCGCTTTCCCTGCAGGCTGTTGAGCGCCAGCAGCACCACGAACGAAAACAACAGCATGCCGCCGGCCAGCCAGTGGGCGTTGGTGTAGTCCATCGCCTCCACATGGTTGTAGATGGCCATGGACAGCACCTGCGTCTGGCCCGGGATGTTGCCGCCGATCATGAGCACCACGCCGAACTCGCCCACGGTGTGCGCAAAGCCCAGCACCGTGGCGGTGAGCAGGCCCGGCCGCGCCAGCGGCAGCGCGACGGTGAAGAACGCGTCCCACGGCGAGGCGCGCAAGGTGGCCGCCGCTTCCATGGGCGCGCGGCCGATGGCGGCAAAGGCCTGCTGCAGCGGCTGCACCACGAAGGGCGTGGAGTACAGACACGAAGCGACCACCAGACCGGCAAAGGTGAAGGGCAGAAGACCGAGGCCCAGCGCCTGCGTGAGCCGGCCCACCGGGCCGTTGGGCCCCATGAGCACCAGCAGGTAGAAGCCCAGCACGGCGGGGGGCAGCACCAGCGGCAGCGTCACCACCGAACCGACCAGCCCCTTGAGCCGCGAGTGGGTGCGCGCCAGCCACCAGGCCACCGGCGTGCCCAGCAGGAGCAGCAGCACGGTGGTGACTGCGGCCAGTTTGACGGTGAGCCAGACGGCGGCGAGGTCGGCGTCGCTCAGCATGGCGCGCTCACTTCGGCGCTTCGTAGCCGTAGGACTTGATCACCGCTTGCGCCTTGGCGCCCTGCAGGTACTTCAGCAGCGCCAGCGGCCCGGCCTTGCCCTGGCCGGCGTTGAGCAGCACCGCGTCCTGCCGGATGGGGGTGTGCAGGTGGGCCGGCACGGTCCACGACGAGCCTTCGATGCGACCGTCCTTGAGCACCTGCGACAACGCGACGAAGCCGAGCGGCGCGTTGCCGCTGCTGATGAACTGCTGGGCCTGCACGGTGGTCTCGGCCGTCACCAGCCGGGGGGCGATCTGGTCGTACACGCCCAGCGCCTTCAGGGTCTCCACCGCCGCCGCGCCGTAGGGCGCGAGCCGGGGGTTGGTGAGCGCCAGGTGTTCGAAGCCGCCGGCCTTGAGCACCGCGCCCTGTTCGTCCACCACGCCGGGCTTGGGCGACCACAGCACCAGCCGGCCGATCGCGTAGCTGAAGGCGCTGCCGGGCACCGCAGCGCCCTCCTTCATCAGTTTTGCCGGCGTTTCGTCGTCGGCGGCCAGCAGCACCTCGAAGGGCGCGCCGTTCTTGATCTGCGCGTAGAACTTGCCGGTGGAGCCGAACGAGGCCACGAGCTTGTGCCCGGTGGCCTTTTCGAACGCGGGCGCAATCTGGTTGAAGGGCGCGGTGAAGTTGGCGGCCACGGCCACCGGCACCTCGTCGGCGCGCGCGGCGGTGGTGGTCAGCAGCAGGCCGGTCATCAGGGAGGCAACAAGGGTTCTGGGGGTCATGGCGGCTCTCCGTTGGATGGGTGGAAGACTCAATGGCGCGAAAACAGGTCGCGCACCTTGCACAGCGCGGTGGTGACGTCGAAGCGGGTGTCGGGCAGGGCCTCGCCGGCCAGCACCTTCTGCAGCGCGGCGCGCGGGTCGGTCTCGCCGGTCAGCAGCACCTCGGCGCCCCAGGTCTTCATGTGGCGCAGGAAGCCGTCGCCCGCGCTGCCGGCGATCAGCACCTGCACGCCGTGCAGGGGGTGCGGTCCGTCGTCCTTGAAGTGGTGGGGCAGCTGTTCCTTGCTGAGCGCGATGCGCTGCGGTTCGGGCAGCGGCGCGTCGGGCCGGCAATCGAACAGCAGCCATTCGCGGGTCTGGCCGGCGTGGCCGCTGACCTGGGTCCAGTCCTTGTGGGTGGCGATGGCGACTTTCATGGGTGGGGCCTTTCTTTCTGGATCTCAGTCGTTGACCACCAGGAACACGCTGGAGGCCTTGAACAGGGCCGTCACCGGCTGGCCCAGGGACAGGCGCAGGCGGTCGACGCTGGCGGTGGTGATGACGGCGGTGAGCGTGTGCTGCCCGCCCGCCAGGGCGAGGGTCACTTCGGCATTGACGGCGCCCAGGTGCAGGGCCTGGACCGTGCCGCGAAAGCGGTTGCGCGCCGACACGCGGGCGCCCTCGTCGCCCACCATGAGCAGGATGGACGAGGCCTTGACGAAGGCCATCACCTCCCGCCCTTCGGCCAGGCCCATGGCCTGTGCGGATTCGTTGGTGACCAGCGCGGTGAGCGACAGGCCGGGGCCGAGCGTCAGGGTCACGTCGGTCTCGACCTCGCCGGGGCGCAGGGCGCACACCGGGCCGGCGAACTGGTTGCGGGCACTGCTTTTCATGTGGAGCCTCTTGAGGATGGCGCGGTAGGCCGCGATGTCGGCGTCGCCGGACTGCGTGAGCTGCCGGCTCAGGCGCGCCATGGCGGTCTGCGATTCCTGTTCCAGCGCGCGGTAGAAGGCGATCAGGCGGCGTCCGAAAGCGGTGAGTTCGCTGCCGCCGCCGTGGCGTCCGCCGGTGGCGCGCAGCACCAGCGGTTCGGGCGCGACGTTGTTCATGTCGTCCACCGCGTCCCACGCGGCCTTGTAGGCCATGGGCACGGCCTTGGCGGCCCGCAGGATGGAGCCGTGCGCGTCGATGGCCTCCAGCAGGCGGATGCGCTTGTCGCCCAGGAAGCTGCCCATGGCGGTGTCGATCAGCAGCTTGCCCATGAGAGGCGGGGCGACGGCGTTCACGGCTTCGGTCCTTGTATGCATGGCAACACAACGGTCCGCCGGTGTCGGTTTCGTTGTGTGCTTCGCTACACAACGCGGCGTTTCCGGCGGCGATGCAGGGTGCTTTGCAAAGGGCGGGCCAGCCCTCAGACCGGGGTCATTGAAAAGAGTTGAGGCTGGTTCTGGCGGTACACGCGCAGCCACAACAGCGTGGCCGGCACGACCGAGTGGATGGCGAACCAGATCGCGTCGTCGAGGTCGCCGCCCGACTCGGCCTGCAGGCGCAGCGCGAGCAGGCGCCAGCCTTCCCAGTCCAGCTCGGGCATGTCCTCGCGCGCTGACGGCGGCACCGCCACCGCGCTGCTGGCCATCAGGCGCAAGAGGCGCAGCAGTTCGGCGCGGGTCAGACGCGAGCGGCGCAGGTCGGCTTCGTCCAGGCCCTCGGCCAGGGTGGCCACGTCCAGCCCGGTCTGTTCGATCAGGTTGAGCAGGGCGCTGGCGGCGATGCGGTTCACGCCCGCTCCCGCTCGGCCGGCGCGGCCACCAGGCGCGCGTTGAGTTCGAGCGCGAACTCTCGCCAGGCGGCGGCGAGGTCGCGCGTGATGGCGCGCAGCAGCTCGGCATCGGGCCGGTGGTCCTGCGGGAAGTTGGACAGGGCGCAGGACGTGCCGTTGTGCGCCAGGGCGTCGTCCAGCAGGGCCTTGTTCCAGCCATCGAAGGCCTTGAGCAGCGCGGGCGTGAGCGCGTGGCGGCCCTGTTCGGTGTGTGCGCTGCCGGTCCAGGGCGCGAAGGCGTCGAGGTGGGCCAGCGCCTCGCTGTAGGTCTGGTCGGCCGCAGCCAACAGCGCGCGCTGCGTGAGCTGCTCGTGCTGCTGGGCCGAGAGCAGGCGCACCAGCTGTTGCCGGTAACGCTCGCCCGCGAGGGCGCGCAGGCGCTGCACCTGGGCGCTGAACGCGGCGACGGCGGTGGCCGGGTCACCGGCGGCACCGGTGAGGGCGTCGGTGGTGGGCGCCAGCAGCGCGTGGGCGATGCGGTCGGCCGCGGCGAGCGCACCTTCCATGTGGCCGGCACCATGCGTGGCGGTTTCGGTGCCGCCGAACCAGAGCCGCCCGCCCCAGTGGCCGCGGCGCAGCAGCGCATCGGCCTGCGGCCAGGCGGGTGGTTCGGTGCGGTCGGCGTCGCTGCAGGTCCAGCGTTCCTGCGCCCAGTCCTGCAGCACCAGCGTGCCCGACTGCGCCTCGATGCCGTAGAGCTGCGCGAGCTGACTCTCGACCAGCAGCGGCAGGCCCACGCGGAAGTGTTCGCGCTGCGCGGCGTTGAGCGCGACGAAGCCGCCGAGCGCGCCGCCGGCTTCGCTGCTCTGGTCGAACACCTCGCCCAGCACCGCCTGCGGGTGGCGCACGAAGGCGTTGCCCGAGTGGCCGTCCGCACGCCAGAACGGCGTGGCAAACGCCGCCACGGCCTTGGCCTGCGCCGCCATCCAGGTGGGGGTGTCTTTCAGGGCCTCGTCCAGCGCGGCCGGCAAGGGCGGGTCGAAGGCGATGCGCTCCTGCGCCAGCCGCGGCGGCAGCGCGAGCACCACACGCCGCGCGCGCAGCGCCGGGCCGCCCGCGCGCAGCAGCTCCACGCTGTCGCCGAGGTCGCGCAGGCCCAGCAAAGCCGAGCCGGTGACGACGCTGCCCTCGGGCAGGGCTTTCAACAGCGCCCCGGTCAGCCGCGCGCTGCCACCGGCGATGCGCCGCGCCCCCGCGTGCACCCCGCCCACCTCTACCCGCCGTTCGGGCGCGCGGTTCGGGTCGGTGAGCCAGAACGCGTCACCCGGGTCGTGCTGTGCCGTGCTCTCCAGCCCCAGGGCTGCGAGCAGCGCCACCATGTGCGGCTCGGTGTCGGGCCAGAACCAGGACGGCCCCAGGTCCAGCGGCTGGCCGGTGGCGGCGTCGGTCTGCGTCAGCACCCGGCCGCCGGTGCGGTCGCGCGCTTCGAGCAGGCACACGCGCTGGCCACGCGCCACCAGCCGGTGCGCCAGCGCCAGCCCACACAGGCCGGCACCGACGATCACCACGTCCCACACCGTTGTGGGGGGCCGCAGGACGTGCACCTCGGCCATGGCGGGGCTCAGACGAACGTCAGGAGTTCGACGGTGACGGGCTCTTCACCCAGTACCGCCTGGCAGGCCAGGCGCGACTTGGAGCCGACGCCGACCAGGGTGTCGAGCTTTTCGTTTTCCAGCTTCTGGATGCGCGAGATGGTCTTGCGGCCTTCCTGCACGAAGATGTGGCACGACCCGCAGCTGGCATTGCCTTCGCACTTGTGCGGAATGTTTTCACCCGCGGCGAGCAGGGCTTTCATGATGGTGGTGCCGGCGGCCACGTCGTAGGTCTTACCGGAGGGGAGAACGGTCAGTGTGGTCATGGTTTTCTCTGTGGTTCGTGGGACGACAAAAAAATCCGGGAGCGGCTCAGGCGGTTTCGGCCTGCAGCGCGTCGGTGAGCTGGGCCGCGAAGTCGGCAAGCGTCAGGGGGATGCGGGTGATGCCCTGCTCTTCAAGAAAGCGCGCCTCCATGCGCGTGGGTTCGTCGGGCAGCACGGCCCAGTGGGTGTCGCTGGAGCGCTTCATGATCTGGCGCGCGAAGCTGCGGGTGAGCTGGTCGTCGAAGCGGCAGCCCAGGAACAGAAAACCCTTGCCCTTGCGCCGCTCCTGCACCACGGCCGGGATGGGGGTCTGGATGTCGATCTCGGTCAGCACCTCGACGTAGTCGCTGTCGGAGACGAGGTAGTTGCTGGCCGGGCTGCGGCCACCGATGGGGCGGTACAGCAGCGGCGTGCTGTCGCCGGCCGGCGCATCGGCCACATGGCCTTCGGCGTCGTAGTCGGCCGTCCACTGCCCGAAGTGCTCGGACTGCGACAGGCCCTGCAGCTGATGCCAGCCGCCCTGCGGCCGCGCGGCCTTGAGCGCGGCGAGCATGGTGTCGTCGTACCAGGTGTCCACCCACAGCGTGGCACCGCTGGCGGCCAGCGCGCGGTGCAGCGGCGACGGCACGGGCACGCTGGCATAGGCCTCGTCCATGATCATCACCACCGACTTGCGGTGCTTGAAGTTCTCGATGAACTGCGCGGCCTGCGTGAGCTTGGCGCGGATCTTGTGCGGCACGCTGACCTTGGCGGTCATCACCGCCACCAGCGCGGCCGGGTTCGCGGGCACGGCCACGTCGTCGCACAGCGACAGCATGCCGGCGCCCAGGTAGGGGATGACGCCGCCCTTGTCGAGCTGGCGGGCGATGTCGGCGATCAGGCCATCGGTGGGGTCGGACATGGGGTGTTCCTTCAGAGGTAGATGGCGGCACCGGCGCCCACATTCGTGGCGGTGTCCTTGAGCGTCTTGACGATGTACTTGACCTGGTCGGCGTCCAGGCCGGTGTGCAGCGGCAGGGCCAGCGCGCGGGCGCCGATGCGGTCGGTGTCGGGCAGTGCGCCGCGCCGCTGCCCCGCGGCACCGGCCGCGTTCATGTAGAAGAACTGCTGGTGCAGCGGGTGGCTGTAGGCCGCGGTCTCGATGCCGCAGGCCTTCATGTCTTCGATCATCTGGGCGCGCGCGCTGGCGGTGAATCGGTGGCCCAGGTGCACGACGTAGAGCATCCAGTGCACCTCGTCCACGTCCTCGGCCAGGTAGGGTGGCTTCACGCCTTCGAAGCTCTGCATCTCCAGGTGGTACCAGGCCTCGACCTGCTTGCGCTGCAGCAGCCGTTCGTCCAGATCGGACAGCTGCGCCAGGCCGAGCGCGGCGGTCAGCTCGCTCATGCCGGCCTGCAGCGGCACGCGCGAGCCGACGGAGACCGAGGCCCGGTCGGACAGGCGGCGCTGGCGCAGGTAGCGCAATTCGATGGCCAGCGCCTCGTCGTCGGTCAGCAGCATGCCGCCTTCGCCCGTGCACAGGGCCGAGGGCATGGAGAAGTCGAACACCGACACGTCGCCGAAGCTGCCGACGTTGCGGCCCAGGTAGCGCGAACCCAGCGCCTCGGTGCTGTCCTCGATCAGCTTCAGACCGTGCGCGTCGGCCAGTTCGCGCAGCGCCTTCCAGGCGGCCGGGTGGCCGTTGGTGTTGCCGGCCAGGATGGCCTTGGTGGCGGGTGTGATCTTGGGCGCGGCCTTCTCGGCGCTGAGGCAGCCGCTCCAGTAGTTGATGTCGGCGAACACCGGCGTGGCGCCCGCCAGCGTGATGGCCTGCGCCACCTGGTGCCAGGTGTGCGAGGCGCAGATCACCTCGTCGCCGGGGCCGATGCCCATGGCGCGCAGCGCGATCCAGGTGCCCAGCGTGCCGCTGCCCACCGCCACCGCGTACCGCCGGCCGACCCAGCGCGCAAAGCCCTGCTCGAAGGATTCGAGCATCGGCCCGTCGCCCCAGCGCCCGGATTCGAGCACCGCCTCGACCAGCGACACGCCCTGATCGCTGATGGAGGACTCACACAGCGCGATGGTCTCGACGTCCATGGTGGCTTCCGTTCAGTGTTGGGTGAGGATCAGGACAGACGCCTCGTCGGCGCTTTGCGTCACGTGCCAGCAGTGGCCGTCGCTGGCCGCCAGGTAGACGTTGCGGTGGCCCAGGCGCAGGGCCGGGGTCTCGTCGCGCATGTCCATCTCGTCCACCACGATGGCGCGCACGCCGGGGTAACGGCCACGCAGGATGGTGGCGGCGTCGCGCAGCGTGGGCGCATAACCCACCACCTCGCTCGCGGTCTGCAGTTGTTCGCCGGACAGTCCCATGGTGCTGCTCCTTGAGAAGCTCACTCTTCAGCCGAGGCCAGCTTGCGGGCCTCGACCGTGATCGGCAGCGGCGTGTCGGCCGCCATGGCGGGCAGGTCCAGCTGCCAGCCGTTGGCCAGCGTCACCAGGCCACCCCACATGTCCGGGTTGACCATCGAGACGATGGGTTCCTCCAGGTCTTTCTTGGGCACGTAGGCGCTGAGCACGCCCTTGCTGTCTTTGCGGATCATCACTTTCATCGTCGGCTCCAGTTGGGTGTGTTCGGGAATGCAGGAATGGGTCAGGCGGCCACGGCCTCGGCCGCAGGCAGGAGGGAGCGCAGGGTCGGCAGCGCGGCGATCAAGGCATCCACTTCGGCGTCGGTCGTGGTGCGGCCCAGCGAGAGGCGGATGGCGCACAGCGCCTCTTCGTCGGGCACGCCCATGGCGGTCAATACATGCGAAGGCGCGCTGCCCGACGACGAACAGGCCGCGCCCGACGACGCGGCAAAGCCCAGGCGCTCCAGCCGCTGCAGCAGCACGTCGGCCTCCCAGCCGCCCACACGCAGGAAGCTCACTCCCGGCAGACGGGGAACGTCGCGCGACCAGATGTGCACATGGGGCAACTCGGCCAGCAGCGCGGCTTCCAGCCGGTCGCGCAGCGAGGCCTGGCGGGTGGCTTCGGCGGCCAGATCGCCCAAGGCGTCCAGCGCCGTGGCCAGGCCCACGATGGCCGGCAGGTTCTCGGTGCCGCCGCGCCGGCCGCGCTCCTGCGAGCCTGGCATGGTGGGACGGATCACCACGCCCTGGCGCAGCAGCAGCGCGCCCACGCCCTTGGGGCCGTTGAACTTGTGGGCCGAGAAGCTCACCGCGTCGGCGCCCCATTCGGCAAAGGTGAAGGGCCGTTTGCCGATCCACTGCGTCGCGTCCACGTGCAGCCTCGCACCGGTGGCCGCCGCCAGCGCCGCGACCTCGGCCACCGGCATGACCGCGCCGGTCTCGTTGTTGGCCGCCATCAGCGACACCACGGCCACGTCGGCACCGATGAGGCGCGTGGCGGCGTCGAGATCCAGCGTGCCGTCGGCGCGCACCGGCAGAAAGTCGACCGGCAAACCCGCATCCATCAACTCGCGCGCCAGCTTCAGGTGGCCCGCGTGCTCCACCGCGCTGAACAGCACGCGCCGCCGGCCCTCGGGCGCCGCCGCCAACAGGCCGCGCACCGCCAGGTGGTTGGCCTCGGTCGCGCCGCTGGTGAACACCACTTCCGCGGGTTTGCAGCCCAGCGCCTGCGCCACCACCGAACGCGCGCCCGCCAGCACCCGGCCCGCCGCCTGGCCCGGGCCGTGTTTGGACGAGGCGTTAGCCCAGCTGCCCGCCATCACCGCTGCCATGGCGTCGATCACGGCCTGCGATGGCGGCGTGGTCGCGTGGTGGTCGAGGTAGATCATGGCCAGAACCTCCGTTCGGCGTCGACGCACAGCGTGTCCAGCGCTTCGCCCAGCGACAGGGCCTCGGCGTGGGTTTCCCACACGCCCGCCGCGTGGTTGCGCGCCTGCAAGCGCCAGCGCCCGTCGGGGCATGGCGTCAGCAGGGCGATGTCGATCACCCCGCCCTCGCGGTTCACGTTGCGCGAGCAGCACGGCGCCTCAATGCGAAAGCCCTCGCCATCCTGCAGCACCACCGGCTGCACATAGCGGTAACGCACCCGGTCTTTCAGAGCCCGCTCGATGAAGGGGCGCATGAAGCCGACGACCTGGGCGGCCGTCGGATCGGGCGGGGCCGTGCGGGCCGCGGCGTTCATCCCGCGGTCTCCTCCACGTCGGCGATCCAACCCGCAGGAACCGGCGCCAGTTCAATCTCGAGACAGCCCACCACGCAGCCCCCGAAATCCACCAGGTACACCGGCTCGTTCACCTCGGTCGCGTGGCCGATGTTCACCACCTCACCCACGTCGCCGCGCGCGGCCAGCAGCGCCTCGGGCTCGCGCTCGGGGTGGCTGCCGTCGTTGACCAGGTCGTCCAGCGCCACCACGCGCTGGCCCCAGGCGTAGACGGGTGTGCGCGGCTCCACAAAGGCGGCGGGGTCCATCGGAGTGGTGGTGTTCATGGCGTCGCTCCTGTGTCCTGGGGGTTGGCAAGGGGTTTTCCGGAACCGAGGCTGGCCAGCGCGGTGGCCTTTTCGCCCAGCTGCGCCAGCACCTCGTCGGGCAGGTGGTCCAGCGTGCACAGCTCCTTGGCGCGCATGCCCACGCGGTGGCCGGTCTCGATGAAGTCCACCGCGTAGATATAGAACTGCTGCAGAAAGGTGTTGATGCTGACGACGTAGCCGATGTCGCCCTTGTTCACCAGCACCTCGCCGATGTCCTTGCCGTTGTAGGTGCCGTCGTTGCGGATCACCGAACGGGCGATCACGCGTTCCCCGAAGGCAAAGCGCGGCGGGTCGGCCACCTCGATCACGTCGTCGTCCCGAACAATGTCAGCCATGCTGGGTCTCCCGCGGCACGGCCAGGCGGTCGCGCACCATCTGCCGGACCTCGCTGTCGGTGTCGTCGCGCAGCGCCGCCAGCAGCGCCCGCGGCGCGCGCCGCGCCACCTCCCAGCGCACGCGCCAGTCGGTGTCGTCGGCCATGCGGCCCAGCAGCGCCTCGGGCAGGCTCTCGGCCACCGCGCGCCGCACTTCGGGCTCGGGGTCGTTGGCAAGGATGAAGAGCGCCGGCATCGGCAGCCGCCGCGCGACGATCTCGCGCACCGAGCGTTCCGGGTCGTGGGCCATGGTGGTCAGCAGCGCCAGCGGCAGGCGCTGGGCCACGATCTCGCGCACGCCGTAGTCCGCGTCGCGCCGCATCGCGCCCAGGCGCGCCGGGTGGATGCGCTGCGCCACGCGCAGGCGCACCTCGCGGTGCGGGTCGTGCATCAGCCGCTCCAGCTGCGCGGGCGAGAGCCGCGTCGCCACCTGCAGCCGCACCGTCTCGTCCGGGTCGTTCATCAGCCCGCCCAGGCGGAACACGCTGGCGTGGCGCGCGGCAATGGCGCGCACCTCGAAGTACGGGTGTTCCAGCTGCTGGTCGGCCAGCTCCGGGTGCCAGCGGAAAAAACGGTCTATGCGGCGCGCGTAGGCGTCCTGCATGCAGGCATGGCCCGGCTCGCAGCCGCGGCCGCCATCACGCGCCCGCAGGTCGATGTAGGCGCAGGCCTCGCAGTTCACCGCCCCACCCCGCCAGTCCATCGGCGGAATGTCGCCCTCGGGCGCGCGCGCTGTCAGGCGCTGCGGCTTGGTGAGAAAACTGGCAGCGGCGCCCATGCTCATTTCTCCAGCGGCGCCCAGCCGCGCACCGGGTAGTCCACCGGGCCGTCGACCAGCGAGGTGATGTGGCCGGCCTCGTGCCGCGCCAGCACGTGCGAGAGCAGGCCACCGCCCAGGTGGTCTTTCGGGTCAAGCCGGCGCAGCTCGCCGAGCATCAGCTTCGCCTCGTCCAGATCGCCCAGGCGCAGGTTCAGATACGCCAGGCCCTTGAGCGTGAACAGGTAGAAGCGCACCGCCGCATCGCCGCGCGTGGTGTCGTCGTCTGGCACCGCATCACCGAAGTCGGGCCCGAGCGCGGCGCGCGCAATCGCCAGCGCGTCTTCGCCCGCCGCCCTCGCCTGCTCCAGCGCGTGGCCGTAGAAGTGGAAACGGTAGATCGCGATCAGCGGCACCGGGTGTTTCGGCGCCATTGCACGCGCGCGCTCGAGCAGCGGCTGCGCCTTCTCGGGCTGGTCGCGCAGCGCGCCGGCCTGGGCGATCAGCGACTCCACCTCGGGCGCGAGTGCGCCACCGATCACCGAAGCCGCGAAGGCCGCGGCGGCGGCTTCGAAGTCCCGGTCGGCGGCGTTCACGGTGGCCTCTTCTGCGCCCGTCTCAGGACACCAGGGCCGGGCGACCGCCGCGGCCGATGGACCCGATCTCGATCTTCGCCACGCCCGGGGGCGCGGCGTTCTCGGCGCTGCTGCAGCCGCAGGCCGCCTGCTTCGGGTTGATGATGCTCAGGCCCGACGAGGTCGCGGTCTCGGTGAAGTCGATCGTCACGCCGTCGAGCAGCATGCGGCTTTCGGCCGGCAGGAAGAACTTCAGGCCCGAGACCACGAACTCCTGTTCGCCGTCCTTGGGCGCCGCCTCGGCGCTGAACTCCGAGCTGTAGCCCGAACAGCCACCCGGCGAGACCAGCAGCCGGAACCCGGCCGACGGAATGCCCGAGAAGCGCACGATGCGACCGATGAACTTCTCGGCGGCCGGGGTCAGGGTGAAAGAAGCAGACATGGGTCAGGCCTTCACGATGCAGCCGTCCACCGGGCACACGGCTTGGCACTGCGGCGAGTCGTACTGGTCGGCGCACTCGGTGCACTTCTTCGGGTCGATCACGTAGGTGCCGCCCTTTTCGCGGATCGCGACGTTGGGGCACTCGGGTTCGCAGGCCGAGCAGGCGGTGCAGGTGGAGGAAATGATCTTCAGGGCCATGGTGGTTCTCCTTCTGTGAGGAACGTCGTGGGGAAATCGGTGGGGCTCAGGCGGCGGCGGTGAACGCGCCCTGGCGGATCTGCGCGTCGCCGCGGTCCTGGTGCGTGATCTCGCCAGCCGCGATGCGGGCGCGGTAGCCGTTGAACCAGTCGAGCGCGGCCTTCTCGATGAACTCGCCGCTGAACTGGTCCACCGGCTCGATGCCGGCCTCCTTCAGTTCGTCGCGCGGGCAGGCGCCGATCTTGGCCACCAGCACCGCGTGGCAGTCGTTGATGGCCTTGACCACGCTGGGCAGCTGCTCGTCGTCGCCGTGGCCGCCCTGGCAATACAGGTCGACGCGGCGGTGGCCGACGAACAGGGCCTCGGCGGCGCTGACTTCAAAGATCTGGAACTCGGTGACGTGGCCGAAGTGCTCGTTGACGCGGCCGCCGCCCTTGGTGGCCACTGCGACCAGCACCTTCATGCTCTGGTCGACCTCGATGGCGGCGCTGGCGGCCAGCGCGTCCTGCTTGGCGGCGTGTTGTGCCTGGCGCTCAACCTCCACCTTCTCCTGGTAGGCGCGGCGCTTGTCGAGGTCGTACACGACCTCCATCTCTTCGATCTTGTCGAGCGTGAACTCTTCCGAGCGGTCTTCGCCCAGCAGGCCCACCGCGTCGGCGCGGCACTGGCGGCAATGGCGCATCAGGTTCGCGCCGCCCATGCAGGCGTCCTGCACCACCTTCAGCTCTTGTGCGGTGGGGCCGCGCTGGCCGGTCAGACCGAACACCGTGCCGTGCTCCGCTTCGCTGATGAGCGGCATGATGTTGTGCAGGAAGGCGCCGCGCTTCTTCACCTCGCGGTTCACCTCGATCAGGTGCTCGTCATTGATGCCGGGGATCAGCACCGAGTTGATCTTGGTGAGCACGCCGCGCGCCGTCAGCATCTCCAGGCCGAGCATCTGGCGCTCGTGCAGGATCCTGGCGGCCTCGTAGCCGGTCACGCGCTTGTGGTCCCAGAAGATCCACGGGTAGATCTTCTCGCCCACGGCCGGGTCCACCATGTTGATGGTGATCGTCACGTGGTCCACGTTGTATTTGCAGATCTCGTCCACGTGGTCGGGCAGCGCCAGGCCGTTGGTGGAGATGCAGAGCTTGATGTCGGGCGCCTGCTCCTGGAGCATGCGGAAGGTGTCGAAGGTCTTCTTGGGGTTGGCCAGCGAATCGCCGGGGCCGGCCACGCCGAGCACCGTCATCTGCGGAATCTCGCTCGCCACCGCGACCACCTTCTTGACCGCCTGCTCGGGCGTGAGCTTCTGGCTCACCACGCCCGGGCGCGATTCATTGGAGCAGTCGTATTTGCGGTTGCAGTAGTTGCACTGGATGTTGCAGGCCGGCGCCACCGCGACGTGCATGCGCGCGTAGTGGTGGTGGGCCTCTTCGGAGTAGCAGGGATGGTTCTTGACCTTGTCCCAGATCTCCGCCGGCATGTCGTCGGGACCACCCGACGAACCACAACTGGCCTTGCCCTCGCCACCGGAGGTGCCGCAACCACCCCCTGCTTCGGGCACATCAAGCTTGGAGCCCAGCGGCTTGATCGAGCCGATGGACAGGTACGTCTTGGCGGGCATGGAACCCACAGCGGTGCTTGTCGACATGAAGACCCTTCCTGCGGCCGACCATGGCCGCTCGGGAGGGCTTCAGCGAAATCCGTGCCACAGAAAAAACCGTTTCAGATCAACGGTTTGGTGGTTTTGTCGGTTGTCGGAAAGGAAACATGCGAGGTGACTGTGGAGGGAGACCGCGTAGGTATTACTACAAGGATCCACTGGGAACACTAGTCAACAGGAGACCCTCTCGCGGATACTGACCGCAGCATGCCACTCCGTATGTTGTTCGACTGAGCGTACTTCACCACTGCGCGAGCGCTACGTCATACACACGGAGCTCAGACTCCAACGCAAACTCAGACCTGTTTGGCAAAAAAGATCGGAACACATGTGAAAACAATTGAAAACCAAGAGTTTAATCAATGTGACGTCACGCTTGACAACAAGAAATTTGTCAACTGCAAATTTCTCGGATGTCGATTTCTTTTTGATGGAGAAGGTGGATTCTCTCTAAACCACCGCACAATTTACGATGATTCATTCATGGCGATCCATGAGGATATTTGCACCATTATTGAAGCGTTAAGCCTTCTGCCGGAGTATGGAGGTGTCGAGTTATTTTCAATAGTCAGTAATTTCATCCAAGGAAAATCATCATACAAAGAATATACAGAGTCAATAAAACAGCGATCGCCATCAAATCCATTGCTTAATGGAAAGCTATTCACCACAATCGGCGTTATTAGGAGCCGCCGAAATTTCCCGACACCACTGCGCACCCAAAGCCACATTGATCACATCCATCAGAAAATTGATCTTAAAAAATCCTGGAGCTCAGGAAAAAATCAAATTGTTAGAGATGGTGCAAAATATGTCTACCTTCCGCAGGAGTGGATGGTAAAAACATGGATCGATGGAGGAAAACTCCCAATAAAACCATCAATCACATACAAGTCAGATGAACGCAAACAACAAATGACCCCAGATGAAAATCTGGTGCTTCATTCAAACATGTCATTGCAAGATGCACACCAGCTCGGATTCGATTTTCAAGGACACATGCAATTTATAAGCTTTTCCAACAACGTAACCTCTACAGGCCAAACGATACCGGACATCTACATAAGAGAATTAAAAGAAGAAAATGGACTAGTTCTTTGCTTTGCAAACTCCTACAGCAAATCTATTGCTGCCAGATTCGATAGAAAGTTTTGCGTCCGAATCAACGACATTGAGCTACTCAAAAACACTATAGAAAATCAACTCGGGGCCACCGGGATTTCAGGCAACTGCAACTACACCATTGATCACAACAGAAATACTTTTCTCAAACACATCGAAGATGCATGGCAGGATGAGTTTCGCATTTTTTGGCCCACACTAAAGGACGAGGTCTTAGTAGATATTCCGCAAGGCTCCGCAACAGCAGTTGCCGTTTCAGAGTATCAAAATCTATCGCTTGATGAGTTAAAAAGAGTCAGCTCCATGTATGCCACTCAACTAATTGAAATAGATCGACGCGGTTTTCAGCGCAGACCAGTGGTTGTCGTCTAAGCTTCCAATAACAAAGTTAGAGCAAAAAGTTTTCATTACAGCGTTTTCGATCATAGGAAGCAGCATTCAAGATATTTCATGCATCACAATGCACCCCAGAATCCAGAAACTCACACCGAGTCGAAGAGCAGCCAGCAATAGTTGAAATGCTCGCCTTCAGATTATTCATAACCCCAATAGGGCATCAGACTTTGGATAAGCCAGTCAATGAATAGATTTAGGCGCAACGGCAAACGCTATCGGCAGAGAGAACAACTAGTGTGATTTGTTCAACACATACCCCGTGCTACGCCCCCCACCCTCCAACTTGCGCAACACGCCCTGCGCCAGCAGGTCGTTGATATCGCGCAGCGCCGTATCCGCCGAGCACTTGGCGATCGCCGCCCACTTGGCATTGGTCAGCTTGCCGTGCTCCTCCCCCGGCGCACGGTCCAGCACATGGTTGAGCACCAGCGTCTGCCGCGCATTCATGGGCGTGCCCGCCCAGCGCAGCCAGAACTGAGCCTTGTCCAGCACACCCGCCAGCAAGCCGTCTGCGCCCTGCACGGCGCGCAGAAGGCAGGCCAGGAACCAGCTGAGCCACGGCGTCACGTCCAGCGTGCCGCGCTGGGTGGTTTCGAGCTGGTCGTAATACTGTTTGCGCTCGCGCTGGATTTGCGCGCTGAGGCTGTAGAAGCGCTGGGCCGTGCCTTCGGCGCGAGCCAGGGCCATGTCGCCCACAGCGCGGCTGATGCGGCCGTTGCCGTCGTCAAAGGGGTGCAGGGTGACGAGCCACAGGTGGGCCAGCCCGGCGTGGATGAGGGCGTCGCCGGCCGGGGCCGCGTTGAACCATTGCAGGAAGGCGGCGGTTTCGGCCGACAGCGTGGCGGCGGGAGGCGCCTCGTAATGCACCTTCTCGCGGCCCAGCGGGCCGGACACCACCTGCATGGGGCCGGCCGCGTCGTTGCGCCACTGGCCGACCTTGATGCGCACGTGGCCGCTGAAGCCTGTGGGAAACAAGGCCGCGTGCCAGCCGAACAGGCGCTCGGCGGTGAGAGGCTGGGCGTGGTGCTGGGTGGCGTCGAGCACCATGTCCACCACGCCATCCACGTGGCGGTCGGCCGGGGCCAGCGCGCCGATGTCCACGCCCAACCGACGGGCGATGGAGGAGCGCACGGCGTCGAGGTTGAGCGCTTCGCCTTCGATGGCGCTGGTGGTTACCACTTCCTGTGTCAGCGCCTGCAGCGTGGCCTGGTCGCGCTGGGCCAGCCCGAGTTCGGCCATGCGGCCGGCCAGATGGCCCTGCGCGCGGTGCACCTGGGCCAGCGGCGCGGCCAGCGCCACCGAGTCGTACCGCCATTGCGGCCAGTCGGGGCGCTGCCAGATGTAGGTGCGGCGGCGTTGGGGCTTGTCGGGGAACATGCGGCGATTGTGCGCCATATTCACCGCTCTTTGTGCGGCGAATATCCAAGGTATTCGCCGCAACGCTCCGAGCATCGAAGCCCACTGGCTACCATGCACCATCCAGAACAAACCCAGCCACAGGAGGACCCCATGTCGCCCATCACACCAGCCACACCCGCCCCACGCTCCACCTTCGTCACCACGCTGGCCTGGCTCATGATCGTGCCGTCGGCGCTGGGTGTGCTCATGTCGACGCTGCAGAGCATTCTGGTGTTCACCATGCTGCCCATGGACCAGATGGTCCTGCCGCCAGCGGATCAGATGGCGCAGATGCCGGCGTTCGCGGTGTTCATGCTGGAACACATGCGGGCTGTGATGGTGGCCTTCTGGCTGCTGACGGTGCTGGCGCTGACTTCGGGCATCGGTCTGCTCAAGCGCAGGGAATGGGCGAGGCTGGTGGTCATTGCGCTGCTGGTGCTGAGCATCGTGATGAACCTGGGCGGGTTGTACATCCAGCAGTCGTTCCTGTCGTCCTTTGCGGCCATGTCGGAGGCACCGCCTGAGTTCCGCGAGCAGTTCGAGACCATGGCCTCGACGATGTGGGCCGTTTCTCTCGCCATGGCGCTGGTCTTTTCGGCGGTGTCGGCCTGGTTGATCTGGCGGCTGAGCTCGGAGTCGATCAAGGTGGAGTTTGCCGCTGCGGCCTGAAGTTGTAACTTGGGTTTGCGATTGCTTGCACCTGTATAGACACTTCAGCAATCAAGAGTGCCCACCATGCGGGTTCGACTCTTGAAAGGAAAACCACCATGCAAAGACGATCCCTCTTCAAGGCCCTGCTCGCGGCCGGCGCTGGCATCCTCGCCTTGCCCGCGCTGGCGAAGAACGACAAGCACTGGAAGGGAAAGCCCGGCAAGGGTCCCAAGTTCGACAAGGACCACCCCCGCTACTACAACGCCCGCGGCCACGCGTTCGGGCGCGGCAAGCGGCTGCCGGGCGAGTTCCGCGGCCGGCACTACGTGGTGACCGACTACTGGCACTACCACCTGCCGCGGCCGGCCCGCCATCAGCACTGGGTGCAGGTGGGGCCCGATTTCGTGCTGGTGGTCGCCACCACGGGCCTCATCGTCAACGTGGTGCTGGGCAACTGAGGCAGCAATCCGCTCAGAACTTCCTCACCTCGATCCCGTGCTTCTGCAGCGCATAGCCCATCTGCCGCGGTGTGATCTTGAGCAGGCGGGCGGCTTTGGCCTGCACCCAGCCGCAGCGCTCCATGGCCCAGATCAGGCGTTCGCGTTCGCCTTCGGGTTTGTCGTCGGCGCGCGGCGCCGTGGCACCGCCGCCGGTTGAAGGCGCCAGGGGTGCGCTGAAGCCGCTGTCCATGGCGTCCAGCTCGGCTGGACGGGGTTCGCCGGCATCGCTGAACGCCGGTTGGCGCGGCGGCGGTGCGGTGGGAATCTCTGTGATGGGGATTTCGGCCAGGCGGCTGGGGCGCACGGCGTCTTCGCGGTCGATGTGGTGCAGCACCTGCGTGAGGCACCGGTTCTCGCGGCAGGGGAAGGCCAGGTCGGTGATGAGATCGTTGGCCGCCATGGTGGCGGTGCGTTCGACGCAGTTCTCCAGCTCGCGCACGTTGCCCGGCCAGTAGCAGCTGGCGAGCACGCGCATGGCTTCGGGGCTGAACCGGGTGGCCTTGTCGTTGTCGCGGTTGAAGCGCTCCAGGAAGTGCTGGGCCATGGCCGGGATGTCTTCGCGCCGCTCGCGCAGCGGCGGCAGCAGGATGCTGACGACGTTGATGCGGTAGTAGAGGTCGGCTCGGAATTCGCCGGCCTGCACCATGCGTTCGAGGTTGCGGTTGGTGGCGAGGATGAGGCGCACGTCGACCTTGACCGGCGCGCCGCCGCCCACGCGCTCGAAGCTGCGTTCCTGCAGCACGCGCAGCAGCTTGGCCTGGAAGGCGGCGGAGATGTCGCCGATCTCGTCGAGGAAGAGCGTGCCGCCGTGGGCCATTTCGAAGCGGCCCTTGCGCTGGCCCTGGGCGCCGGTGAAGGCGCCCTTTTCGTGGCCGAAGAGTTCGCTCTCCAGCAGGGTTTCGGTCAGCGCCGCGCAGTTGACGCCCACAAAGGGTTCCCTGGCGCGCGGCGAGAGGCTGTGGATGGCGCGCGCCATCACCTCTTTGCCGGTGCCGCTTTCGCCGCGCAGCAGCACGGTGGTGCGCGAGGGCGCCACCTGGTGGATCTGCTCGAAGACCTTGAGCATGGGTTGCGAGACGCCGACCACCTGTTCGATCTTCTGGCGCACCCCGCCGAGCGCCTTGTGCATGCGGCGGTTTTCGTCCTGGATGCTTTCGGCCGCGGCGGTGACGCTGCGGTGCAGCAGGAGCGACTGGCCCATGAGCGTGGCGACCATGCGCAGCAGGCGCAGGTCGTCGGCGAAGACGCGGCGGCCGTCGGGGTTGAGGCTGTCGATGACCAGCACGCCAAGCGTGCGGTGGTCGGCCCGGATGGGGGTGGCCAGCATGGCCACGGGCGTGCCGGGGCTCTGGTCGGCACCGCCGGTGCGGTTGAGGTAGAGCGGTTCGGCGTGTACATCGGGCACGGTGGCGGGCATGCCGCTGGCGAACACCCGGCCGACGATGCCCTCGCCCGAGACGAACTGCAGGCGTTGCTGTTCGGCCTGCGTCAGGCCCACGGCGCAGTGCCCGACGAGGCGCTGGTCGGCGTCGGCCACCACCACGAACGCACGGCGCCAGTCGAAGGCATGGAGCAGGTAGTTGAGCGCCTCGCGGAAGGTCTTGTGGACGTCCAGCGAAGTGGCCAGCGTCTTGCTGACTTCGTAGACCGCATCCAGCTCGCGCCGGACCATGACAGGTGATGTGTTCACGATGGGACTCCCATCTCCAGGTCGTTCGTGGGTTTGCACCAGCAGCGGGACTCCACCGCAAAGTGACGACCTTGGGCTTGCTGCGCTGCAAAAAACGTGCCGATATCGCGTGTCGCAGGCTTTGCAACAAACCCGACACGGCCGGTGGCGACGAACGGTGTTCACCCGGCACAAAGCCCACACAAAAGCCGCCAAAACCGCCGTTCCGGGCGGCGGGAGCGCATGGCACAGACGTTGCAGAAGGGCCGTCAGACCGATTGCCCAAGGAGCTCGCCATGACGGAACCCCACGCACCAGCCCGCAGCGCCTTGCCCATCTACCTGGACTACGCCGCCACCACGCCGGTGGACCGCCGCGTGGCCAACAAGATGTGGCCCTACCTGACGGAGCAGTACGGCAACCCGGCCAGCCGCTCGCACGCCTACGGCTGGGTGGCCGAGGAGGCGGTGGAGCTGGCACGCGAACAGGTCTGCGCGCTGATCAACGCCGACCCGCGCGAGGTCGTCTGGACCAGTGGCGCGACCGAGTCGAACAACCTGGCCATCAAGGGGGCGGCGCACTTCCACAAGGCGAAGGGGAAACACCTCGTTACCGTCGCGACCGAACACAAGGCCGTGCTCGACAGCATGCGCGAGCTGGAGCGCGAGGGCTTCGAGGTGACGGTGCTGCCGGTGCTGCCCAGCGGCCTGCTCGATCTGGACCAGTTCAGGGCATCACTGCGCCCTGATACGGTGCTGGCTTCGGTCATGTTCGTGAACAACGAGACCGGTGTGATCCAGGACATCGCCGCCATCGGCGCCATCTGTCGCGAGAAGGGTGTGCTGTTGCATGTGGATGCGGCGCAGGCGGCCGGCAAGGTGGTGATCGATCTGGATGCGCTGCCGGTCGACCTGATGTCGCTGTCGGCCCACAAGATCTACGGTCCCAAGGGCATCGGCGCGCTGTACGTGCGCCGCAAGCCGCGGGTGCGCATCGAGGCGCAGATGCACGGCGGCGGTCACGAGCGCGGCATGCGCTCGGGCACCCTGGCCACGCACCAGATCGTGGGCATGGGCGAGGCCTTCTGGCTGGCACGCGAACAGATGGCCAGCGACAACGCCCGCATCACCGCGCTGCGCGAACGGCTGTGGGCCGGCATCTCCCGGCTGGAATGCGTGGAACTCAACGGCGACCCGGTGCACCGCGCCTGCGGCTACCTCAACGCCAGCTTCAACTACGTCGAAGGCGAGTCGCTGCTCATGGGCATCAAGGGCGTGGCGGTGTCGTCGGGCTCGGCCTGCACCTCGGCCAGCCTGGAACCCAGCTATGTGCTGCGCGCCATGGGCCGCAGCGACGAGCTGGCGCACAGCTCGGTGCGCTTCTCCATCGGCCGCTTCACCACCGCCGAAGAGATCGACTCGACCATCGCCCAGGTCACTGAGGTAGTGACACGGCTGCGCGGCATGAGCCCGCTGTGGGACATGGTGCAGGCCGGCATCGACCTGTCGACCATTCAATGGGCTGAGCACTGATCCCCAACCACTGACTACGGAGAAAACCATGGCCTACAGCGACAAGGTGGTTGACCACTACGAGAACCCCCGCAACGTCGGCGCGTTCGATGCCAACGACGACAGCGTCGGCACCGGCATGGTGGGCGCGCCCGCCTGCGGCGACGTGATGAAGCTGCAGATCCGCGTGAACGCCCAGGGCGTGATCGAGGACGCGAAGTTCAAGACCTACGGCTGCGGCTCGGCGATCGCGTCGAGTTCGCTGGTCACGGAATGGGTGCGCGGCCGCACGCTGGACGAGGCGCTGGCGATCAAGAACGCCGCCATTGCCGAAGAGCTGGCGCTGCCGCCCGTGAAGATCCATTGCTCGATCCTGGCCGAGGACGCCATCAAGGCGGCCGTGGCCGACTACCGCTCGCGCCACGGCTCGACCGCCACCGACACCACGGTGGTGGAGAAGGACGCCTGCGAACCCCGCGGCCACTGAGCCGCTTCCCCTGAGGAGTACCGCCATGTCCGCTGTGTCCGAAGTGCTGGTCGCCGAATCGGCGCCCATGCCCGCCCTGCTCGAATTCACGCCGCAGGCCGCCGCCAAGGTGGCCGAGCTGATCGAGGAAGAAGGCAACCCCGAACTGAAGCTGCGCCTGTACGTCACCGGCGGCGGCTGCTCGGGCTTCTCCTACGGCTTCGTGTTCGACGACCAGGTGGCCGAGGACGACACCATCGTCTCGACCGAAGGCGTGTCGCTGGTGGTGGACGCGATGAGCTACCAGTACCTGGTGGGTGCGCGGGTGGACTTCGAGGACGGACTCGAAGGCTCGCGCTTCGTGATCCACAACCCCAACGCGCAGACCACCTGCGGTTGCGGTTCGTCGTTCAGCGTCTGAAGGAGGTCGACATGTCGGTTTCGCTCACTCCCGCCGCCGCGCGGCATGTGGAGAAGTCGCTGGTCAAGCGCGGCTCGGGCCTGGGCCTGCGGCTGGCGGTCAAGACCAGCGGCTGCTCGGGCTACGCCTACGCGCTGGAGTTCGTGGACGAAATGAACGCGGACGACCAGTGCTTCGAGAACTTCGGCGTGAAGGTCATCGTCGACCCGCGCAGCCTGGCCATGCTGGACGGCACGCAGCTGGACTTCGTGCGCGAAGGCCTCAACGAGGGCTTCAAGTTCAACAACCCGAACGCGAAAAACAACTGCGGCTGCGGCGAGAGCTTCGCGGTCTGAACACACCATGGCCCTGCTCCAGATTGCCGAACCCGGCCGTTCCGCCGCCCCGCACCAGCACCGGCTGGCGGCGGGCATCGATCTGGGCACGACCAACTCGCTGATCGCCACCGTGCAGAGCGCGCAGGCGCGGGCGCTGCCCGATGCGACCGGCGCGCTGTTGCTGCCGTCGGTGGTGCGCTACCTGCCCGATGGTGAGCCGGTGGTGGGCCACGCGGCGCAGGCACAGCAGGCCGAAGACCCGCAGAACACCATCGTCTCGGTCAAGCGCTTCATGGGCCGCACCCTGGGCGACCTGCGCGAGGCCAGGGGCCTGCCCTACCGCTTTGTGGACGGTGCGGGCATGGTCGGCATCGCCACCGCCGCGGGCGAACGTTCGCCGGTGCAGGTATCGGCCGACATCCTGGGCGCCCTGCGGGTGCGCGCCGAGCAAGCCATGGGCGGACCGCTGGCGGGTGTGGTCATCACCGTGCCGGCCTACTTCGACGACGCCCAGCGCCAGGCCACCAAGGACGCCGCCAAGCTCGCGGGCCTGACGGTGCTGCGCCTGCTCAACGAGCCCACCGCTGCGGCGATTGCCTACGGACTGGACAAGGCGGCCGAAGGCACCTTCGTGGTTTACGACCTGGGCGGCGGCACCTTCGACGTGTCGGTGCTCAGGCTCTCGCGCGGCGTGTTCGAGGTGCTGGCGACCGGCGGCGACTCGGCCCTGGGCGGCGACGACTTCGACCGCGTGATCGCCGAGTGGTTCTGCGCACAGCACGGCCTCGCGGGGGTGGAAGCCCTGGCGCCCACCGCGCAACGCGCCCTGCTCGGCGCCGCGCGCGCCGCCAAGGAAGCCCTGTCGTCGCACGAAACCACACCGCTGCAGGTGGCGCTGGCCGAAGGCGAGATGCGCCAGGCCATCCTCAGCCGCGAGCAGTTCGCCCAGCTCTCCATGGGGCTGGTGGACCAGACGATCCGCGCCACCAAGCGCGCCCTGCGCGACGCCCGCCTGTCGACCGCCGAGATCACCGGCGTGGTGCTGGTGGGCGGCTCGACCCGCATGCCGGTGGCGCGCGACGCGGTGCGCGACTACTTCGGTGTCGAGCCGCTGGCCGACATCGACCCCGACCAGGTGGTCGCGCTGGGCGCCGCGATGCAAGCCGACGTACTGGCCGGCAACGGAAGCGGCGACGGCTGGCTGCTGCTGGACGTGTGCCCGCTGTCGCTGGGCATCGAGACCATGGGCGGCCTGGTCGAGAAGATCATCCCGCGCAACTCCACGCTGCCGACGGCGCGCGCGCAGGACTTCACCACCTTCAAGGACGGCCAGACCGCGATGAGCCTGCACGTGGTGCAGGGCGAACGGGAGTCGGTCAGCGACTGCCGCTCGCTTGCGCGCTTCGTGCTGCGCGGCATTCCGCCGGCGGTGGCGGGGGCGGCGCGCATCCGCGTGAGTTTCCAGATCGACGCCGACGGCCTGCTGTCGGTGACCGCGCGCGAACAGACCACCGGCGTCGAGGCGCACGTGGAAGTCAAGCCGACCTACGGGCTGGCCGACGAACAGATCACATCCATGCTGCAGGACGCGGTGGGCGCCACCGCGCAGGACATGCAGCTGCGTTCGCTGCGCGAGGCGCAGGTGGACGCACGCCGCCTGCTGGACGCGACCGACGCCGCGCTGGCGCAGGACGGACACCTGCTGAACGAGGCCGAGACGGCCGCGGTCCGCGCCGTGATGTTCAGGCTGGCCGAGGTGTTGGAGACCGAGGAAGACGTCCAGGGCCTGCGCATCGCCAGCGCGGAGCTGTCGTCGGTCACCGGCGAGTTCGCCGCGCGGCGCATGAACGCGTCGATCCAGCAGGCGCTGGCCGGCCGCACGGTGGAGAGCCTCTGATGCCGCTCGTGCGTGTGCTGCCCCACCCCGACCTCTGCCCCGAGGGCACGAGCTTCGAGGCCAAGCGCGGCGCCATGCTGTGCGAAAGCCTGCTCAAGGCCGGCGTGGCCATCGAACATGCCTGCGACATGGTGGCCGCCTGCGCCACCTGCCATGTGCATGTGCGCGAGGGCGCGTCGTCGCTGGCCGAACCGGACGACGAGGAAAACGACGAGCTGGACAACGCCTGGGGTCTTGATGCGCAGTCGCGTCTGGCCTGCTGCGTGAAGGTTCGCGACACCGACCTGGTCGTCGAGCTGCCCAAGCACACGCGCAACCACGCGCGCGAAAAGTAGCGCCTGCCGTGTCGGGTGTCCGAAAGGGCACATTCCCGACACCGCCTCCGAAGCCTGGCCCTCACGGTCCCACAAGCGCCTTCAAATCCCTCACAAAACCCACGCAAAACAGGTGGCACGCCTTATGCACTGAGGTCCTCAGAAAGGACGCAAGCGACATGGCACACCACCCGGTCATCAACGACACCACCCTGCGCGACGGCGAGCAGACGGCGGGTGTGGCTTTCACGGTGGCGGAGAAGTGCGCCATCGCCCAGGCCCTGTCGGACGCGGGTGTGCCGGAGATGGAGATCGGCATCCCGGCGATGGGCAGCGAAGAGATGGCCTGCATCGATGCCATCGCCGCCCTGCGGCTGCCGGCCCGCCTGATGGTCTGGGGTCGCATGACCGAGACCGACCTCGCCGCTGCCCTGCGCTGCGACGCGCACATCATCCACCTGTCGATGCCGGTGTCCGACATCCATCTGCGCCACAAGCTGCGCACGACGCGTGAAGACGCCATGGCGCAGGTCACCCGTGTCATCACCCGTGCCGCCGCCAGCGGCCTGCAGATCTCCTTCGGCATGGAAGACGCGTCACGCGCCGACCATGCCTTCATGGCGCAGATCGCGCGCCGTGCGGCGGACTGTGGCGCCACCCGCGTGCGCTTTGCCGACACGCTGGGTGTGCTCGATCCGTTCTCCACCTTCGAGGCCATCGCCCGCCTGCGCCAGGACCTGCCGGCGATGGAGATCGAGATCCACGCCCACAACGACCTGGGCCTGGCCACCGCCAACACGCTGGCCGCGCTGCGCGCCGGCGCCACCCACGCCAATACCACCGTCAACGGCCTGGGCGAGCGCGCGGGCAATGCCGCGCTGGAAGAGATCGTGATGGGTGTGCGCCACCTGCACGGCGGTGACACCGGCGTGGCCACGCAGTCGCTGGTGGGCATCTCGCGCCTGGTGGCACAGGCCTCGGGCCGCGCGGTGGCGGCGAACAAGAGCATCGTCGGCGAGGCCGTGTTCACCCACGAGTCGGGCATCCACATCGACGGCCTGCTCAAGAACCCCAGCACCTACGAGAGCTTCGACCCCGCCGAGCTCGGCCGCCAGCGCCGCACGGTGCTGGGCAAGCACTCGGGCTCGCAGGCGGTGCGCCAGGCCTACGGCGCCATCGGTGTGGCGCTGGACGACGACGGCCTGACTGGCCGCCTGCTGCGCCGCATCCGCGCGCACGCCGAATCGCTCAAGCGCGAACCCACGCCGCAGGACCTGCACCGCTTCCTCTCCGAGACGGTTGCGCAGACGGCGCCCGCTCTGCCATGAAGCGCGACGAGCACACCATGATCGCCGTCACCGCCCCCACGACCCCCACCCGTGCGCCGGGCTGGTGGTCACTGGTGCGCGGCGACGTGGCCTGCGTGCTGGCGCGCGACCCGGCGGCCCGCAACCGGCTCGAAGTCTGGACCATCTACCCCGGCGTGCAGGCGGTGGCGCTGTACCGGCTGGCGCATGCGCTGTGGCAACGCGGCTGGCGCTACGGGCCGCGCTTCATCTCCTACGCCGCGCGCTGGCTCACCAATGTGGACATCCACCCGGGCGCGCGCATCGGCGAGCGCTTCTTCATCGACCACGGCGCTTGCGTGGTGATTGGCGAGACGGCCGAGATCGGCAACGACGTGACGATGTACCACGGTGTCACGCTGGGTGGCACCAGCTGGAACCCCGGCAAGCGCCACCCCACCCTGGGCCACGGCGTGGTGGTGGGTGCTGGCGCCAAGATCCTTGGCCCCATCACCGTGGGCGACGGCGCCCGCGTGGCGGCCAATTCGGTGGTGATCGAGCCGGTGCCTTCGGGCGCCACGGTGGTCGGCATTCCGGGTCGTGTCGTGGCGCCGCGCCGCCGCACCACCCACGGCTTCGACCTCGACCACCACCTGATTCCCGACCCGGTCGGCAAGGCCATCGCCTGTGTGCTCGACCGGCTGGCGCAGCTCGAACGCGCGCAGGCCGCCGGTGCCGGCCTGGCCAGCGCCGACGCGGCCTGCGGCCAGTGCGACGACCCCTGCGCCCTGCCCTCGTTCGACCTCAAGACCGGCGTTTCCGTTCACCAGGAGTGACCACCATGGAAGACTTGCTGACCCGCCTCAAGGCCCTGTCCTCGGCCGAGGACTTCCTGCAGTTCTTCGGCATCCCGTTCGACCAGGCCGTGGTCAACGTGAGCCGGCTGCACATCCTCAAGCGCTTCTTCCAGTACCTGCGCCAGCAGTCGGCCGAGCTGCCGCAGGACAACGAAGTCGCGCTGTTCACCGCCTACCGCCAGCTGCTCATCAAGGCCTACGGCGACTTTGTGAAGTCTACCCCCGCACAGGAGAAGGTTTTCAAGGTGTTCCAGGACGTGGGGGGCCGGCAGCACGTCTCCATCGACAACCTCAAGGCGTCCCTGCCGCAACGCGCCGTGGCCTGAAAGGAATCCACCATGCACATCGTCGTCTGCATCAAACAGGTCCCGGACTCGGCGCAGATCCGCGTCCACCCGGTGACCAACACCATCATGCGCCAGGGCGTGCCGGCCATCGTCAACCCGTACGACCTGTTCGCACTGGAAGAAGCGCTGCGGCTCAAGGACAAGTTCGGCGGCCGCGTGACCATGCTGTGCATGGGCCCGCCGCAGGCCGAGGACGCGCTGCGCAAGTGCATCAGCTTCGGCGCCACCGACGCCATCCTGGTGACCGACCGCGCCTTCGCCGGCGCCGACACCCTGGCCACCAGCTACGCGTTGACCTCGGCCATCCGCAAGATCCACGCGGAGCAGGCGGTGGACCTGGTCTTCACCGGCAAGCAGACTATTGACGGCGACACCGCACAGGTCGGCCCCGGCATCGCCAAGCGCCTGGGCTGGAACCTGCTGACCTACGTCAGCAAAATCAACGAGGTGGACCTGGACGGCCAGACCCTGACGGTGGAGCGCCGCGCCGAAGGCGGCGTGCAGCGCCTGCAGACCACGCTGCCCAGCCTGATCACCATGCTCGAAGGCACCAACGAGATGCGCTTCGCCACCATGGACGACATGCTGCGCGCCGGCCGCTGCCAGGTGCGCAAGTGGAGCAAGGACGACGCCGGCATCGAGGACATCACCAAGATCGGCCTCAAGGGCAGCCCCACCATCGTCAGCAAGGTGTTCGCACCCAAAGCCCGCAGCGTGCGCGCCGAGATGCAGGAAGTCGGCGACGGCACGAACGTCAACGACGTCTGCCTGAACCTGCTGCAGAAGATTTTCACCACCCACCCGACGCTGGAGCAGGAGACGGTCGACCGTCTCAGCGCCTGAGCCCCGCACGCACCAGAAGGAGAAGACCATGGCCGAACCCGACAAGCCCCAGATGGCCGCCGCTGCCGCGGCAGGCGCCGCCAAGACCGCCGGCCGCAGTGGCCGCAGCACCGAACTGCCCGAACACCTGAAGGTCTACAAGGGCGTGTGGGTGTTCATCGAACACGACCGCGGCCAGGTGCACAGCGTCAGCTGGGAGCTCATGGGCGAAGCCCGCAAGCTGGCCGACAAGCTGGGCGTGGACGTGTCGGGCGTGCTGCTGGGCGGCCCGGCCGACAAGCTGGAGGACTACGCCAAGGAGGCCTACGTCTACGGCGCGGACCACTGTTACATCATGCGCGACCCGGTGTTGCAGGGCTACCGCAACGAACCCTTCACCAAGGGCCTGACCGACCTGGTGAACAAATACCAGCCCGAGATCCTGCTGCTGGGCGCCACCACCATGGGCCGCGACCTCGCGGGTTCGGTGGCCACCACGCTGGGCACGGGCCTGACGGCCGACTGCACGGAGCTGAACATCGACGGCCGCGCGCTGGCCGCGACCCGCCCCACCTTCGGCGGCAGCCTGCTGTGCACCATCATGACCCTGGCCTACCGGCCGCAGATGGCCACCATGCGCCCGCGCACCGCGGCCATGCCCGCGCGCGACGAGAGCCGCAGCGGCGACATCATCACGATGGACCTGGGCATGGTAGAGACCGACATCGTCACCAAGCTGCTGGCCTTCATCCCCGACGCCACCAGCAACAACATCAACCTGGCCTACGCCGACATCATCGTCACCGCCGGCAAGGGCCTGAAGAACGCCGACAACTGCAAGCTGGTGTGGGACCTGGCCCGCGTGCTGGGCGCCGAGGTGGGCGCCACCCGCGCCGTGACCCAGGCGGGCTGGCTGGAGGCCGAGCGCCAGGTCGGCCAGACCGGCAAGACGGTGCGGCCCAAGCTCTACATCGCCGCCGGCGTGAGCGGCGCCATCCAGCACCGCGTGGGCATGGAGGCCTCGGACGTGATCGTGGCCATCAACACCGACCCCAACGCACCCATCTTCGACTTCGCCCACCACGGCATCGTCGGCAACGCCATGCAGGTGCTGCCGGTGCTGACCGCGGCCTTCCGTTCCCACCTCGACAAGCGCATCCGGAGAGTGGCATGACCCCCCGAAGCGGCCAAGGCCGCCTCCCCCCAGGGGGCGCCGCTGGCGGCCCGGCAAAGCCGGTTCCGCGGCGGCCGCTTGAAAAATCCTCGTTCAAGGAGATCTGTGATGTCTAACGAAAAGTTCGATGCGATCGTGGTCGGGGCGGGGCCGTCGGGCAACGCCGCGGCCTACACCATGGCCAAGGCCGGCCTGAAGGTCCTGCAGATCGAGCGCGGCGAATACCCGGGCAGCAAGAACGTGCAGGGCGCGATCCTCTACAGCAACGCGCTGGAACAGATCATCCCGGACTTCCGCGAGGACGCACCGCTGGAGCGCCACATCATCGAGCAGCGCATGTGGATGATGGACGACGAGAGCTTCGTCGGCACCCACTACCGCAGCGACGACTACAACAAGCCGCCCTACAACCGCTACACCATCATCCGAGCGCAGTTCGACAAGTGGTTCAGTTCCAAGGTGCGCGAAGCCGGTGCCCTGCTGATCTGCGAGACCACCGTCGAAGAGCTGCTGCTCGACGGCGAGCAGGTCATCGGCGTGCGCTGCGACCGCCTGGGCGGCGAGGTGTACGCCGACGTGGTGGTGCTGGCCGACGGCGTGAACAGCACGCTGGCCCGCAAGGCCGGATTCCACGGTGAGCTGGACGCGGGCAACGTGGCCCTGGCGGTCAAGGAAATCCTGTTCCTGCCGGAAGACGTGATCCAGCAGCGCTTCAACATCAAGGAAGACGAGGGTGTGGTCATCGAGCTGATGGGCAAGGTGACCGAGGGCATGGTGGGCACCGGCTTCCTCTACACCAACAAGGAATCGCTCACCATCGGCGTGGGCTGCATGCTGAGCGACTTCAAGGTCAACCCGCTGCGCACCAAGCCCTATGAGCTGCTGGAGAAGCTCAAGAAGCACCCCAGCATCGCGCCGATGATCGAAGGCGGCGAGATGAAGGAGTACTGCGCCCACCTGATCCCCGAAGGCGGCTTCAACGCCGTGCCGCGCATCCACGGCGCGGGCTGGCTGATCGTGGGCGACTCGGGCGGCTTCGTCAACGCGGTGCACCGCGAAGGCTCCAACCTGGCCATGACGAGCGGCCGCCTGGCCGGCGAGACGGTCATCGCGCTCAAGGAAGCCGGCAAGGAACCCTCGGCCGCCCACCTGAAGCTCTACAGGGAAAAGATGGACGAGTCCTTTGTCATGAAGGACCTGAAGAAGTACCGCAAGCTGCCCGAGGTGCTGCACAGCAGCCCGCAGTTCTTCACCGCCTACCCCGAGCTGTTCAACCGCGCCGCCAAGACCTTCTTCACCGTCGACGGCGTGGACAAGCATTCCAAGGAAAGGGAAATCCTGGGCAGTTTCCGCAGCAAGCGCAGCCTGACCGGCCTGGTCGGCGACGCATTCAAGATCTGGAGGGCTTCGCGATGAGCACTGCTGTCAACGTGGAAGAGAAACTCTTCCAGAACCGCTACAAGGTTGACCATGGTCGGCCCCACATCCAGATCAAGAACGCCGAGATCTGCAGCAACGACTGCCAGTCGCAGGCCTGCACCTACATCTGCCCGGCAGCCTGCTACAAGGCCGAAGGCAACCGCACGGTGACGCTGATCACCGACGGCTGCCTGGAGTGCGGCAGTTGCCGCGTCATCTGCACCGAGCACGCCAACGTCGCCTGGGAATACCCGCGCGGCGGCCACGGCATCCTGTTCAAGTTCGGTTGAGGAACGCACCATGGCCAAGCCCGCACGACACGTGTTCATCTGCACCCAGAATCGCCCGCCGCAGCACCCGCGCGGCTCCTGCGCCGCCAAGGGCAGCGCAGCGGTGTTGCAGGCCTTCTGGGCCGAGCAGCAAAAGCGCCAGGCTTACGACGGCCTGGCCATCACCTACTCCGGCTGCATTGGTCCATGCGACCAGGGTGCCAATGTTCTGGTCTATCCCGAGTCGGTGCTCTACCGCAACGTAACCCCTGAGGACGTTACCGAGATCTTTGACAGCCACCTGTTGGGCGGTCAGCCGGTCGTCCGTTTGCTCGCACCCGGGACAGTCTGGTAGCAGGCCCGCAATGGCTTGGACGAAATTCCGTGCTGAGCAAATATTCCGTACTTTTTCCGTACCAACAAAAAAAAAGCACCTAGCGTTTCCGCTAAGTGCTTGATTTTTCTACCATATTTGGTAGGCGCGATTGGACTCGAACCAACGACCCCCACCATGTCAAGGTGGTGCTCTAACCAGCTGAGCTACGCGCCTACATCGATTCGAAGCTGAAATTATAGCATGCTTGCACGCACACTATTTTCGACGCACCACGCGCACGCCAGGCACATCGCCCACCACCGCCATGGCACGGGCGACCTGACGCGCATCGCGCACTTCGATGGTGAACGTCATCCAAGCCACCCCCTTCACTGACTGGGTCTGGACACCAATCACGTTCATCTTCTCGCGGGCGAACACATCGGAAATGTCGCGTAGCAAGCCCTGGCGATCCTGAGCCTCAACAGCAACATCCACAGGGTAGAAGGTGCCTTCATCCGGCTTGCTGCCCCCCCACTGAACCTCGATAACCCGGTCGGGGCTCTTGCGCATCAGGTGAGCGAAATCGGCGCAGTCGGCACGGTGGATGCTGACGCCCTTACCGCGGGTGACGAAGCCCGCGATGTCATCGGGCGGCGCCGGCCGGCAGCAGCGGGCCAACTGGGTCATCAAGGACTCGACCCCAACCACCAGAACACCCCCGGTGGGCGCGGAGGTGGGCTTGCGCGAGCGCTTCAGCCAGGGCGCCTCTTCCGAAGGTTGGGCGGGCTCGACCGGACGCAGCTGCGCTTCGATGGCGCGCAATGACAGCTCATCTTTGCCGACCTGCTCGAAGAGTGCCTGTGCCGAAGGCAGCCCCATCGTCACCGCCAGGTCGTCCAGCTTGAGCGAGGTTTTGCCCTCGCGCTGCAGCAATTTTTCCACGGCATCACGACCGCGGGCCACGGTTTCTTCGTGCGCCTGGGCATTGAACCATGCCCGTACCTTGCTCTTGGCACGGTGACTCACCAGATAACCCAGGTCACCATTGAGCCAGTCACGGGACGGCCCACCCTCTTTGGCTGCAATGATCTCTACCGTCTGACCGTTCTGCAAGGGCGTATTCAGCGGAAGCATGGCGCCATCAACACGCGCGCCGCGGCAACGGTGCCCCAGGTTCGTGTGCACGCTGTAGGCGAAGTCGACCGCCGTGGCGCCGCGCGGCAACTCCACAATGGCTGCATCTGGCGTCAGGACATAAATGCGATCGTCGAACAGGCCTTGTGCGTGACCGCTGAGGTCGCGCTCCCATGCGAGCAGCTGCCGCAGCACTGCGATCTTCGCGTCGTAATCGGAGCTGGCGGACACTCCGGCATAACCTTTGGTGCCAGCCTCCTTGTAAGCCCAGTGTGCGGCCACTCCGTGTTCTGCATGATCATGCATCTCCTGGGTGCGTATCTGGATTTCGAAGGCCCTACCCTGCTCGTCCCGCACCACGGTGTGCAGGGACTGGTAGCCATTCGGTTTGGGCTTGCCGATGTAGTCGTCAAACTCGTCGGGAACTGGCGCGTAGTGGGCATGCACGTGCGCCAAGGCCGTATAGCAGTCCTCGATACGCGGCACGATCACGCGCAGGGCACGGATGTCGAAGACCTGGTCAAAATCGAGCGACTTGCCACGCATCTTGCGAACAATGCTGTAGATGTGCTTGGGCCTACCCTGCACTGAGGCCTGCACACCCAGCGACCGCAGTTCGTCCTCCAGCTGATGGCGCACCTGCTCGACATGGGCCTCGCGCTCGACCCGCTTCTCGTCAAGCAGTCGGGCCACCTGTTTGTAGACCTGAGGCTCCAGAAAGCGAAAGGCCAGGTCCTCCATTTCCCATTTGATCTGCCAGATGCCCAAGCGGTTGGCCAGCGGCGCAAACACACTGAGGGATTCGCTGGCGATGGCTTCTCCCGGATCGCCCTTGACTGCAGCGAAGTGGCGCAGGGTCTGGAGACGAGAAGCCAGGCGCAACATGACAACCCGCAAATCACGCGAGAAGGCCAGCAGCATCTTGCGCACGTTTTCGGTCTGATTGGCAGCCAGTTCAGACACAGGCGCCTTGGCCGCCGAGGCAACATGAAGCGCCAGCTCCTGTGCGGCAGCCCTCTCCTCTTCCTTCTTGGCCAGGGCCTGCGCGGACTTCAGGCGTGCTTGTCGCTGCAACTGCACCAGCTTCGTGGTTTCTACTGCCAACTGGGCAAAGTGCTCCCCAAACGCCTTGGCAATGACTTCTTGAGGCCGGTTCAGGTGCTGGCAGGCGTAAACCAGGTAGCAGGCCGCCTGCATCGCTTCGGATCCACCGATGTCGGCCAGAATCTGCGCCACGGCATCTGCATGAGCCAAAGTGTTCTCGCCCGTGTCGAGCTCTTCGGTCGCCAGCAGAGGCTCCGCAAATGCACGGGCGCGGAGCAGTGCATGGGCCTGCTGGGGCAGGCTATCTGCGGTCGCGACGACGATGGCACTGGGGGGCGTGGGTATTGCCGCATCCGTCGCGGATGCAGGCACCAGGGACTCCATGGGATCACCACTCACGCGGGCACTCCTTGTCCGGCAGACTTCGGTTCCGCCAGAAAGTCCCGGACCACGGCCACCTGGTCGAGGCTGACCAGGGTCGGCGCGTGCCCTACCCCGGCAAACTCCACGCACCGGGCGCGCGGACCACGAGAGGCCATCAAGCGGGCCGTCTCCTGTGCCAGCAGGTCCGACTCGGCGCCCCGCAGGAGAAGCGTCGGCAGGCAGATCGCGTCATATGCGCTCCACAGGCCCTGCTCGGCAGCCGCCACCAGCCGTGCCACCTGCGCAGGATCCGACACCGCGAGCATGGCTCGCAGAGGCACAGCAATGGCCGGGTCATAGTGCAGATGCCAGCCGTCGGCCTTGTTGCGCAGCATGGGGCGAGAAAGGGCTGCCCATTGCTGGGGTGTATGGGGTCCGAAACCTGAAGAAATCGAAGCCAGGTAGTCAATGCCGGCTTGTTCCGTCTCGAACACCGGATCCAGCCCCAGGTAGGCACCGATACGCTGCAGGGCTTCCCAGCGGATGACAGGGCCGACATCGTTCAGAACCAGCCTTCGCAGGCCAGAAGCAGGCTGACTCGCCAGGCCGATGCCGATCAGGCCACCCATGCTGGTGCCCACCCAGTCCAGCGGAACTCCCGGATCCTGAACCCTCAGATGCGCCAGCAGATGTCCCAGGTCTGTCACGTAGCCGGGGATCTGGTACTGCATCGGATCGGACAACCAGTCACTGTATCCACGACCGGCGACATCGACGGCGACCACCCGGTGACTGGCGCACAAGGCGCTCGCCAGTGTGTCGAAGTCACGACCCTGGCGCGACAGGCCATGCACACAGATCACGGTGGAGCGGGGCTGCGCCGATTTGCAGGACCAGTCCCAAAAGGCCAGTCGACGCGCGGCGCCGCTGGATTCGCCTGCCGGCAAGTCGAAGTAACGAAGAATGGGTTCGAGCATGCCCATGAGATCCCTGAAGGTGTCCGCGATAATGGGGCGGCGGATGACACTGTGGACCGGATGTTGTGCCTGAACACCTCCGAGCCACGAGCCCCACCTGTGACCGCTCACGTATTTCTGGATCTATCGTAATTGAACTGGAGCCTCCACATGCTTGCGAACAAGACTGCCCTCGTCACCGGATCCACCAGCGGCATCGGGCTGGGCATTGCCAAGGCCCTTGCACGCCAGGGCGCCAACATCGTGCTCAACGGTTTCGGTGATGTCGAGGGGCCCAAGGCCGAGATTGCAGCCTTGGGCGTGCAGGTGGCCTACCACGGTGCGGACATGAGCAAGGCTGGCGAGATCGAGGACATGATGAAATTTGTGGCCAGCCGCTTTGGCCGCACGGACATTCTGGTGAACAACGCCGGTATCCAGCACGTGGCGCGTGTTGAGGACTTCCCGGTTGATCGCTGGGATGCCATCATTGCCATCAACCTGACCAGCGCCTTCCATACCACGCGCCTGGCACTCCCCGCCATGCGCCAGGCCAACTGGGGACGCATCATCAATGTGGCATCGGTTCACGGACTGGTGGCCTCGGCGGAGAAATCTGCCTATGTGGCGGCCAAGCACGGCATTGTCGGATTGACCAAGGTGACCGCACTGGAGAATGCACCGACCGGCGTGACCTGCAATGCGATCTGTCCTGGCTGGGTGCTCACGCCGCTGGTTCAGAAGCAGGTGGATGCCAAAGCAGCGGCACTGGGCCTCTCGAACGAAGAGGCCAAGAAGGTGCTGCTGGGCGAAAAGGAACCGTCCATGCAGTTCACCACCCCAGAGGAACTGGGTGAATTGGCGGTGTTCTTCTGTTCCCCTGCCGGCAACAACGTGCGTGGCGTGGCATGGAACATGGACGGTGGCTGGGTGGCCCAGTGACAGAGCCGGGCTGCTGTGCAGCCCGCTGCTTCAGCGCATCTGGATCGAACCGGAGACGGTGATGCTGACGGTGGACTTGCCCGGTTGTACAGGAACAGGTGCCTCGGAGGCGGCAGCACGCATTTCCATGGCCATCACGGGAGCTCGCATCATGGGTGCTCCCTCGTCTGCGGAACTGACGCTGACCTCTCGCAACTCGAAGTCCTGGTAGCCAAAGGCCCTGGTAACCTCAGCGGCTCGGGCGCGAAATCGCTGGATGGCCTGGGCCTGAACCTCGGACTCCAGGCGCTGCTGCGCCTGTCTGGACAAACTGAAGGCAACCTGTGCCATGGTCAGTGACTGCACCCGTCCGGCTGCACGGGTGATGCGCTCGAAATCCCGCCCTTCGAGTACCAGCTCGGTGGTGCCTCGCCACCCCTGGATGCGACCCTGTGTCCCGTAGCGCGGGTGTAGGCCAAATTGCCCGGTTCGCACCTGAAGGGAGTCTCCCTGTTCGAACTCGCGCACAACACGCAAGGCTGACTCCAGCGCCACCTTCAGTTCGTTCTGCACGGTGGCGGCATCGGCGGCTTCACGGGTGGTGTTGAGCGTCAGAACAAGCCAGTCCTGAGGTACTTCGGTGAAGCTGCTGGCAGACAGATTGACCACCTTGGACACCACCGGCAATCCAGGCTGTGCCTGCGCGAAAACCGTTGGAACCGCCCCGATGGCCAGTACACCGATCAGTCCGCCTGCGCCCTGCATCCACCGCCGTCGTGTCTGCTCATTGGCCGATGCTTTCGTGGGAAACAGCGGATTCGTCAGGCGCTGGCTCGATACGTCCGCGCGCCTCATTGTGCGAAACCCCTTGGGACAGGAGCCTGTCCACGCAACTGCTCGCGAAGCCGCCTGCGCTCGTCAGCCGAGAGCCGGTAGGGGTAGGCCTGTGCTTCGTCTGCCCCGGCATGGTCGATGGATTGCAGACTGTCGCGCAGACGCGGTTGAACGCGCACCGAAGGCTCTTCGATCGGCTGCGAAAGGATGATGACGGCCGCCTTGGCCTCCATCGGCACCGCCGCAGGTTCCTGTGCCCATGCCTGGGGCATGAGCGCAAGCGCCAAAGCGCCGCAAATTTGGGTGTGCAAGTGCGTCTTCATCGTGCAGGAGCGTATGCCAAGTCGACGGATTGTGAAATGAAGCCTCGGTGAAGGCTGCCCCGTTGCAGGCAACATCTGTAACACCTTGTCAGGAAATCGAAAATCCCTGGCGGACAAGCACTTGCGACTGACACAATCGAGCTTGTTACATTTTCGGAAGTTGTAGCCATGCCACAAATCAACGCCCGCCCGAACAAGATCCTGGTCGTCGACGACGACGTGCGCATCCGCGATCTGTTGCGCCGCTACCTCATGCAGGAAGGGTTCGAGGTCATGCTCGCCGAGGACGGCAAGGCCCTGAACCGGGTGCTCCAGCGCGATGCCGTCGATCTGATCGTGCTCGACCTCATGATGCCCGGCGAAGACGGTCTTTCCATCTGCCGGCGACTTCGCGCCAACGGTGACCGGACACCGATCATCATGCTCACGGCCAAGAGTGAGGACGTGGACCGGATCGTGGGTCTGGAGGTGGGTGCCGACGACTACCTCGGCAAACCTTTCAACCCCCGTGAACTGCTGGCCCGCATCCATGCCGTGCTCAGACGCCGGCCGCCGGCCGAGGTGCCGGGCGCCCCTTCCCAGGAAGCCGAAGTGGTCAAGTTTGGGCCGTTCGAGTTTGACCTGAGCCTGCGCACGCTGCGCAAGGAAGGCCAGGATCTGCCACTGACCACCGGCGAGTTTGCGATGCTCAAGGCCTTGGTCCGCCATCCGCGGCAACCGCTGTCACGTGAAAAGTTGGCGCAGCTGGCGCGCGGCCGTGAGTTCGAGCCCTTCGACCGCAGCCTGGACGTTCAGGTATCCCGCCTGCGCAAGCTGATCGAGGAAGATGCTTCGTCACCGCGCTACCTGCAGACCGTCTGGGGCGTGGGCTACGTCTTCGTGCCGGACGGCAGCACCTGATGAGCGACGAGTCTCGCGTCCCGTTCGAGACCCAGCCACAGGCCCTGGAAACCGCTCCCGCTGCACTGGAGCGCCGACGGCCGCGCGAGCTGAGTCTGTTCTGGCGCACCTTCTTTCTGCTGGCACTGCTCCTGCTGGGCTGCATCGTCGCCTGGCTGCAGACGTTCCGGGCGCTGGAATTCGAGCCCCGTGCCCTGCAGAGTGCCCAGCAGCTGGCTTCTCTGGTCAACCTCAGTCGGGCTGCTCTGGTGCACTCGGACTCGATTGCAAGGGTCTCTCTGGTCAAGACCCTTGCCGACGAAGAGGGCCTTCGTATCGCCCCGCGGGAGCCGACCGACACCTACCGGGTCTACGAAACCGATTCATTGAGCAGGCGGGTGGCCGACTTGCTGCGGGTGCGTCTGGGCGCCGACACCCTGGTGGCCCGTGAGGTCAACGGGGCACCCGGACTGTGGATCGGCTTCACCATCGAAGAGGACCCCTACTGGCTGTTGACGGACCCCTCGCGCATTGGCCTGGTGGCTGGCACCACCTGGCTGATCTGGTTGGCCATCGCAGCCGTCCTTTCCATGGCTGGTGCTGCCGTTATTGCGGGTCTGATCAACCGACCCTTGAAGAAGCTCTCCTTCGCGGCCAGCCGACTGCGCGAAGGCGATTTTCTGGCAAGTCAGCTCAGCGAGGCCGTGGCGACCAGCGAGATCAGGGAGGTCAACATCGGCTTCAACCGAATGGCCCAGCGTCTGTCCAAGATCGAACAGGATCGGGCATTGATGCTGGCCGGCATTTCCCATGACCTGCGCACACCGCTGGCCCGATTGCGGCTGGAAACCGAGATGAGCGTGGATGACCCACAAGCACGCGAGCACATGGCTGCCGACATCGAGCAGGTCAACGCCATCATCGACAAGTTTCTTGACTACGCACGTCCGGAGCACAACGAACCGCAGAGGGTGTCGCTCAACGACGTGGTCGAGTCGGCCATATTTGCCATGGGCAACGACCCCTCGCTGCAGGTATCTACCAACATTCCACCCGACACCGTGGTCATGGGGGACGAGGTCGAGCTGCAGCGCGTGTTTTCCAATCTGCTGGAGAACGCACAGCGCTATGGCAAGGACCCGGACACCCACATTGCCACTGTGGAAATCGCGGCCAAAGCCAAGGAAGACGCCGTGCTGGTCAAGTTGCGCGACCATGGGGTCGGTGTCAGTCCTGACATGCTGGAACAGCTGACCCAGCCATTTTTCCGTGGCAATGCGTCGCGCACCTCGGCTACAGGTACGGGATTGGGCCTGGCTATCGTGGAGCGAGCCATCAACCGGATGGGAGGGCGCTTTGTGCTGGCCAACAGCAGCACGGGTGGTCTTGCCGCCCATATCAAGCTGGTCAGGGCGGCACCGGACAAGACCAAGGAGAAGGACAGGGAGCGGAACTCCACGGCGCCAGCCGCCTGAGTGGGTGCCCGCGGGCAGCTCATCGGTGCCACAGCAGGGCCACGGCCCTGGCCTCTATGGACAGGCCTTGTCCGACGGGTCCCAGCTTCTCGGCCGTCTTGGCCTTGATGTTGACCTGGGCCGATGTCACCCCGAGGGCATTGGCCACCGAGTCGACCATGGCGGGGATGTGCGGAGCCAGCCTCGGTGCCTGAACAATCACCGTGCTGTCCACGTTGGCCAGCTCGTAGCCTGCACCACGGACCCGGCGCATGGTTTCGGCCAGCAACTGCGACGAATCGGCACCCCAGAATCGGTCGTCGGTGTCCGGGAAATGGCGTCCGATGTCGCCCAGAGCGGCGGCGCCGAGGACCGCATCGGTGATGGCATGCAGCAGCACATCGGCGTCCGAGTGGCCAAGAAGGCCGAGCGGATGCGGAATCTGAATCCCGCCGATGATCAGCGGACGGCCGGGTACCAGGGCATGAACGTCCCAACCTTCGCCGATGCGCATGGATGCTGGGGTTGAACTCATGGACATGCTCCTTATACGGTTGACTTCAGTGAGGTTCAGGCACGGTGCGCGAGCAAAGCTTCAGCCATGGCAAAGTCTTCGGGATAGGTTACCTTGAAGTTGCGTGCGCTGCCCGGCACCAGCAAGGGTCGATGACCCTGTCGCTCGACAGCGCTGGCCTCGTCGGTGATGCCGGAGAAGCTGAACGCTCTTGCAGAGGTCAGCGCGGCATGCAACAGTCCTACGCGAAACATCTGAGGTGTCTGCGCCAGCCACTTGTGGCCGCGATCCACCGTGGCAACGGCCCTTCCACCCAACTCCTGTTTGAGCGTGTCGGGCAGCGGCACGGCGAGGAGACCACCCACCTCGTCGGACTGACAAGCGTCGATCAGGCGGCCCACGTCGGACGACCTCACCAGGCAACGGGCGGCATCGTGCACCAGCACCCAATCAGACGATGGCACCCCGTCGTCGAGCATCGATTCGAGACCGTTGCAGACACTTTCGGCACGTGAGACTCCGCCACAGCGGGCCACCACGATGCGCGGATCATCAACCGACAGAAACCGATCTGACGGCGCAACCACCACCCGGACATGCTCGATGCGAGACTCCGCAAGAAAGGCCGCCAGGGTATGCATCACCAGCGGCAGGCCCGCCACCAGCTCGTACTGCTTGGGGCCTGGTGCTCCGGCACGCGAACCTGTGCCTGCACAAGGCACGAGAACGTGGCAACGCGAGGCCATCGCCGGCGCAGGCGAAGGGGTGTGGGACAGGGGTGATGCGGTCATGTATCCGACATTCTAGAATCCATGCTCGCACCCCCCTGTCTCCTGGCCGGGGGGTTTTGCCATTGTTCAAACTGATGCCCATTGCCTGCCTCATCGGCAGGGACAACCGGCCCCTCGCCATGGACCTGCCCCGACTACAGACTGGCAAGCGTTTTGCCCTGCCGCGACCGCCCGCCACGGCCGATGCCCTGCTACTGGCCCGCCTTGCCGAGCGCGAAAAGCACGAGGGGCGACCCGTAGCGATCGTCACTGCCGATGCGACGGACGCCCAACGCCTGATCGACGAGATGGCGTTCTTCGCTCCAAACCTGCGCTGCGCGCTGTTCCCCGATTGGGAGACCTTGCCGTACGACACGTTCTCTCCGCACCAGGACCTGATCAGCGAAAGGCTGGCCACCCTGTGGCGCATCTATGGCCATGGTGGCACGCGCGAGGCCGATGTGGTGCTGGTGCCGGCCACCACGGCGCTCTACCGGCTGGCCCCACCCGCATTTCTGGCGGCCTATACCTTCCAGTTCAAGGTGCGACAGCGCCTGGACGAAGCCCAACTCAAGTCCCAGCTGACCTTGGCGGGCTACCAACACGTGAGCCAGGTGGTCAGCCCGGGCGAGTACGCCGTGCGTGGTGGCTTGATCGACCTGTTTCCCATGGGCTCGCAGGTGCCCTACCGGGTGGACCTGTTCGACGACGAGATCGACAGCATCCGGACCTTCGACCCCGACAGCCAGCGCAGCCTCTACCCGGTCCCCGAAGTGCGCTTGCTGCCCGGGCGCGAGTTTCCCATGGACGACGCCGCGCGGGCGCGCTTTCGCAGCCGCTGGCGCGAACTGCTGGAAGGGGATCCGACGAAGAGCCGGATCTACAAGGACATGGGCAACGGCGTGGCCACCGCCGGCATCGAGTACTACCTGCCCCTGTTCTTCGAAGAAACGGCCACGGTCTTCGACTACCTCGGCGAGCAGGCCACAGTTGTGCTGCATGGCGACCTGGAGCCGTCGTTTCGACGCTTTTGGCAGGACACCCAGGATCGATACCGGGTGATCAAGGGCGATCCGGAACGACCAGCCCTGCCCCCGGAAAGCCTGTTCCTGTCGGCTGAGCAGTTCTACAGCCTGGCCAATGGACACGCCCAGCTGGCCATCCGTCCGGCGGTGGAGGACATCGCCGACAACGCATTCGCTCAGCCCTTGCCCGACCTGACCGTGGTGCGAGGCGCGGACGATCCGCTGGCCCGCCTGCAGGCGCACCTGCGTCAAAGCCCGCACCGCGTGCTTCTGCTGGCCGAAAGCGACGGACGGCGCGAAAGCCTGCTGGACTTCCTTCGCGCCAGTGGAATGAACCCGCCGGTGGTCGACTCCCTGAGCGAGTTCCTGGACGGCGACGAGAAAGTGGGGATGGCCACGGCCGCCCTGTCCAGCGGCTTTGCCTGGATTGAAGCGTCGGTGGACCTGGTCACCGAGACTGAGCTGTTTGCCGCCGGACCCACCACTCGTCGGCGCAAGAAGCAGGAACAGGTCAGTGACGTCGATGCGCTGATCAAAGACCTGAGTGAGCTCAATGTGGGCGACCCGGTCGTACACACCCAGCATGGCATTGGCCGCTACCGAGGCCTGGTCAATCTGGACATGGGCGAGAAGAATCCCGACGGCAGCGCCCTTCTCCAGGAGTTCCTGCACCTGGAGTACGCGGACAAGGCCGTGCTGTATGTGCCGGTGAGCCAGCTGCAGCTGATCGGGCGCTACACCGGTGTGAGCGCCGACGAAGCGCCCTTGCACAAGCTGGGCAGCGGCCAGTGGGAAAAGGCCAAACGCAAAGCGGCCGAGCAGGTGCGCGACGCAGCGGCCGAGTTGCTGAACATCTACGCCCGCCGGGCGGCACGCCAGGGCCATGCCTTCCGCTTCAGTGCCCAGGACTACGAGCAGTTCGCCAACGACTTCGGATTCGAGGAAACCGCCGACCAGAAAGCTGCGATCCATGCCGTCATCCAGGACATGATCAGCCCGCAGCCCATGGACAGGCTGGTGTGTGGTGACGTGGGCTTTGGCAAGACCGAGGTCGCCCTTCGTGCAGCCTTCGTGGCGGTCACCGGTGGCAAGCAGGTGGCGTTCCTTGCACCGACCACCTTGCTGGCCGAACAGCACTTCCAGACGCTGTCCGACCGCTTCGCCAAGTGGCCGGTGAAGATCGCCGAGATGAGCCGGTTCCGCTCGCAGAAGGAGATCACCGCCGCGATGAAGGGCATCAACGACGGCAGCGTCGATATCGTGGTCGGCACGCACAAACTGCTTTCGGAAAAGACGCAGTTCAAGAACCTGGGCCTGCTGATCATCGACGAGGAACACCGCTTCGGCGTACGCCACAAGGAGGCGATGAAACAGTTGCGCGCCGAGGTCGACGTGCTGACGCTGACGGCCACCCCCATCCCGCGGACGCTGGGCATGGCGCTGGAAGGCCTGCGCGATCTGAGCGTGATCGCCACCGCGCCGCAACGCCGCCTGGCCATCAAGACCTTTGTGCGCAACGAAGGCAATGGCGTGATCCGCGAAGCCGTGCTGCGCGAGCTCAAGCGGGGCGGTCAGGTCTACTTCCTGCACAACGAGGTCGAGACCATCGAAAACCGCAAGCAGAAGCTGGAAGCCATACTGCCCGAGGCGCGCATTGCCATCGCCCATGGACAGATGCCCGAGCGCGAACTGGAGCGCGTCATGCGCGATTTCGTGGCACAGCGCTACAACCTGCTGCTGTGCTCGACCATCATCGAGACCGGCATCGACGTGCCGACGGCCAACACCATCGTGATGGCGCGCGCCGACAAGTTCGGCCTGGCCCAGCTGCACCAGTTGCGCGGCCGCGTGGGCCGCAGCCACCACCAGGCCTACGCCTACCTGCTGGTGCCGGAGATCGAGGGCCTGACCAAGCAGGCGGCGCAGCGGCTGGACGCGATCCAGCAGATGGAAGAGCTGGGCAGCGGCTTCTACCTGGCCATGCACGACCTGGAAATCCGCGGTGCCGGGGAGGTGCTGGGAGAGAACCAGAGTGGCAACATGCTGGAGGTGGGTTTCCAGCTCTACAACGAGATGCTGTCCGAAGCCGTCAAGGCACTCAAGGCCGGCCGCGAGCCAGACCTGCTCTCGCCGCTGTCGGTCACAACCGACATCAACCTGCATTCTCCCGCGCTGCTGCCCAACGACTACTGCGGAGATGTGCACCTGCGCCTGTCGTTCTACAAGAAGCTGGCGACGGCCAAGACGACCGACCAGGTGGACAGCCTGCTGGAAGAGATCGTCGACCGTTTCGGCAAGCTGCCACCGCAGGCGCAGACACTCATTGACGTGCACCGGCTGCGGGTGATCTCGCAGCCTTACGGCGTGGTCAAGGTCGATGCGGCGCCGGGGGTCATCAACATCACTTTCCGACCGAATCCACCGGTGGAGCCGATGCGGATCATTGAACTGATCCAGAAGAATCGGCACATCAAGCTGGCGGGCAACGAAAAGCTGCGCATCGAACGCGCCCTGCCTGAGGTGAAAGACCGGGTGCAGATGGTGCGCGACGTGCTCAGGGCGCTGGGGCAGCCGGTGAAGCAGGCCGAGTCGGCGTTGCCGGCCTGACCCCCGTCATTGCCGGCAGGCGCCCTGCATCGGCCCTGCCCTGCGCACGCACAAGATCCAGCCAGCGCTGGCGCTGCTCGGCGCTGGACTTGTGGACCGGCCCGATGCGGGTCAGGTCCACGGGTCTAAGGCCACAGAACTGCAGTGTGCTGCGGACAAGGGACCGAACTGTCGGGTCGCCCTGGATGAATCGCAGGTACCAGCCGGGCGAATCGGTGGTCACGATCACCCTGGCACTGCGCCCGGCCAACAGGCCCTCGGGCATCCCGTTGGGCAGGTAACGAAAGGCCCAGCCCCGCTCCAGCGTGCGGTCGAAGAAGCCCTTGAGCAGGGCCGGCATGGAACCCCACCAGACGGGAACCACCACAACGATGCGCTTTGCGTCGGAGATGAGCTGCTGCGCACGCAGCAGGTCGGGCTCCAACGGCTGGTGATCGCGGTAGCCCACGTGAAGGATGGGGTCGAACGCGAGATCGCGCAACGCCAGGGTGTCGACCGAACTGCCGCCCTCCCGCAGTCCCTCCGCATGATTGCACGCCAGAGCAGCACACAGTGAGGACGGATCGGGATGCCCGTCAATGATGAGGACGTCGGCCATGAATCACCTACCTTCTAATCTTTACATTGTCAACATTGACCCACGAAGTGTCCGATAGAATCTTGCTGGTGTCAAGTTCTCCCGGAGACAAGCGCGCCTATCACCACGGCAACCTTCGCCAGGCCCTGCTGGACGCCGCCCTGCGCCTGCTGGTCGAGCTCCCTGCCGCGAAGCTGAGCCTGCGTGAGCTGGCCCGGGCGGCCCAGGTCAGCCATGCGGCGCCCTACCACTACTTCACCGACCGCGATGACCTGATCCGCGCTGCCGGGGTGGAAGGCATGCGCCGCTTGCTGCTGGCCCAACAGCAAGCCGTGGCGTCCGCCATCGGGCCACGGGAACGGGTACTGGCGCTGGGCAAGGCCTATGTGCGTTTCGCGGCACGTGAGCCCCACAGCTTTGCACTGGTGTTCGACCCGCAGTACTGCCGGCCCGGTGAGCCCTCCGCTGATATGGCACCCCTGATTGCCGACAATGAGGATTTGCTGGCCGCTTGCGTGACACAGGCCCAGGCGGTCGGCGTGCTGCCGCCCGTGCCGCCGGCTCCGTTGGCCACTGCGCTCTGGGGCACGGTGCACGGACTGGCCCAGCTGACAATGGCAGGACACCTGGACCTGCCGGCCGCCGAGGCGGCCCTGGAAGCCCTCCTGCCACCCGCTCCGCATCCGCAATAATCGCGGGATGTCCTCGCCCATCGAATTCGCCCCCGGTCTGACCGTGCAGGGCTTCACCCCTCCCCTGCGCCTGCGTGATTTCAAGCTGATCGCCTTCGACATGGACTCGACACTGATCAACATCGAGTGCGTGGACGAAATCGCCGACGCCGCCGGCCGCAAGGCCGAGGTGGCCGCGATCACCGAGGCCGCCATGCGCGGCGAGATCACCGACTACAAAGACAGCCTGCGCCGACGCGTGGCTCTGCTCAAGGGCGTGAGCGTGGAACACCTGGAACAGGTCTACCGGCACCGCCTGCAGCTCAACCCCGGCGCAGCCGAACTGATGCTGGCCTGCAAGGCGGCAGGACTGAAGGTGCTGCTGGTCAGCGGCGGCTTCACCTTTTTCACCAACCGCCTGCGCGACCGCCTGGCGCTGGACTTTGCCCGCAGCAACCAGCTGGAGATCGTGGACGGTCTGCTGACTGGCCGCATGATCGACCAGAACTGGGGCGATATCTGCGACGGCGCCCAGAAGCGCGCCACCGTGCTGCAGACCTGTGACCTGCTGGGCATCAGTCCGCAGCAGGCCATTGCCATGGGTGACGGCGCCAACGACCTGGAAATGATGGGCGCCGTGGGCCTGTCGGTGGCCTACCGGGCCAAGCCCAAGGTGCGGGCGCAGGCCCAGGTGGCCATCGACATGGGCGGGCTGGACCGCCTGCTCGAAGTGGTCCAGCCCTGATAGGCTGGGCAGACCTCAGGCGGGTTCCGGCACACTGGGCAGGCCCGACAGGGCCATGGCCAATTCCTTCTCGTCGTAGGCCTCGTCCTTGAGTTCACCCGCGAAGTACTTCTGGTAGGCCGCCATGTCGAAGTGGCCGTGACCACACAGGTTGAACAGGATGGTTTCGCTCTTGCCCTCGCGCTTGCAGCGCAAGGCCTCTTCGATCGCGCCCTTGACGGCATGGTTGGCCTCGGGTGCCGGCACGATGCCCTCGGCGCGCGCAAACGTCACACCCGCCTCGAAACACTGACCCTGGGTGTAGGCGGACGCCTCCAGCAGGCCCAGCTCCATGCAATGACTCACCAGCGGCGCCATGCCGTGGTAGCGCAAGCCTCCGGCATGAAAGCCCGGCGGCGTGAAGGTGCTGCCCAGCGTGTGCATCTTGGTCAGTGGCGTCATGTGGCCGGTGTCACCGAAGTCGTAGGCGTACTTGCCTCGGGTGAGTGAAGGGCAAGCTGCCGGCTCGACCGCAACGATGCGCGGACGTTTTCCTCCGCGCAGTGCATGGCCGATGTAGGGAAAGGCGATGCCGGCAAAGTTGGAGCCGCCACCGGTGCAACCCACCACCACGTCGGGCCAGGCATCGGCCATCTGCATCTGCTCCATGGATTCCAGGCCGATGATGGTCTGGTGCATGAGCACGTGGTTGAGCACCGAACCCAGGGCGTACTTGGTGTCATCGCGCTGGGCAGCCAGTTCGACCGCCTCGGAAATGGCGATACCCAGGCTGCCCGGGTGATCGGGTCGCTGCGCCAGCACACTGCGGCCGTATTGCGTTTCGTTCGAGGGTGATGGCAGACAGCGAGCGCCGTAGGTTTCCATGACCGCACGGCGGTAGGGCTTCTGGTCGTAGGAGACACGCACCTGGAACACCAGCACCTCCAGGTCGAACAGGGAACCGGCGAATGAGAGCGAGGTGCCCCACTGGCCGGCACCGGTTTCGGTGGTCAGGCGCTTGATGCCAGCCTGCTGGTTGTAAAAGGCCTGCGGAATCGCGGTGTTGGGCTTGTGGCTGCCGGCCGGGCTGACGCCTTCGTACTTGTAGAAGATCTTGGCGGGCGTCCCGAGCACCTTTTCCAGCCGGTGGGCACGGTACAGCGGCGCCGGGCGCCACAGCTTGTAGATCTCGCGCACCGGTTCAGGAATCTCGATCTCGCGCTCGGTACTGACCTCCTGCATGATCAGTTCCATGGGAAACAGGGGCGCCAGATCGTCGGGACCGATGGGCTGCAGGGTGCCCGGGTGCAACACCGGCGGCAACGCCTTGGGCAGGTCGGCCTGGATGTTGTACCAGAACTTGGGCATCTGGCTTTCGTTGAGCAGGTACTTGGTGGGTGTGGTCACGCGCGGTCTCCTGTGGGTTGTTGTTCAACGAAACAGGCCCTGGCAAAGTCATGTGGGTGCAGACCTGTCCAGACCCAATGTAGCATGAGCCTCCATGAGCGAAACCGCCGTTCCCCCCTCTTCCCTGTCTGCCCGCCTGCGGGACTGGTGGCGCCGAAGCTGGCGCGGCCACATGGGCACCCTGTTGCTGGTGGCGGTGGTGTTCTTCGGGGTGCAGGCCTGGCAAACCCGGGCTGTGCCTGACGCGCTGCCGGCCGACGCCCGGGTGCAGTTGCTGCGCGGCGACGGCAGCACACATGACATGAATCTGGCGGAAGCTGTGGCGCTGATGCGAACAGCATTCGAGGGGCAGCCTGTGGCCTTGCACCTGTGGGCCGAGTGGTGTCCGGTCTGCCGGGTAGAGGAAGGCAGCGTCACTGCCCTCGGCCGAACCTGGCCAGTGCTGACGGTGGCCATGCAGTCGGGACCGGCGGAGGCCGTCACCCAGGTACAGCGCCAGCGCGAGCTGCCCTGGGTCACCCTCGTGGATGCCCAGGGTCTGCTGACCCGCGAACTGGGGTTTTCATCGGTACCGGGCTTTGTGGTCGTCGACACCCAGGGACGCTTGCGCACGCCCACCGTGGGGTTCACCAGCGAGACCGGCATGCGACTGCGCCTGTGGTGGGCCACTCTATTCTGATGGCTTTGATGGTGTGACAGGCAAGACACACATTCTCGCTTATCCTCTGGCCCGCTTTTGTGTGATCTGAAGAGGTTGAACTTGCCCTTGCCCCCACCTGCCCCTCGCACCCCCATGCACACCCGACAGATCCGCTTCCAGGGCTTCCATCGGGACGATGGCCTGTGGGATATCGAAGGCGAACTGCTGGATACCAAACCCCATGCCTTTGAGATCGAAGGCGAGGGGCGCTGGGAACCCGAACAGCCAATCCACCACATGCGCATCCGGGTCACACTGGACGACGAGATGGTGGTGCGCGATATCGTGGCGGTGATGGACAGCTTTCCGCACAGCCCCTGCCCGCAGGCGCAGGCGCCGATGCAACGCATGGTCGGCAGCACCATGGGGCGCGGCTGGCGACAGGCCATCGAACGCCACCTGGGTGGCATCCAGGGATGCACCCACCTGCGGGAACTGCTGTTCGCCATGGCCACAGCCGCGTTCCAGACCCGATCGGCCTCGTTTGCACCACCACCTGATGGTCGTCCCCCGATGCACCTGGGCAAGTGCCTGGCCTGGGACTTCGATGGCCCAGTGGTGGAGAAGGTGTATCCAATGTTCTTCCGCTGGCGAGCGCCACAGCCCGGGTCCGGCAAGGCCTGAAAACAAAAACGGCACCTGCTAGGGTGCCGTTTCAAACCTTGGTGGGCGGTGCAGGGTTCGAACCTGCGACCCCTGCCGTGTGAAGGCAGGGAACCTGTACTTTTCTGGACTTTCTCGGACGCTGTTTCACTCTGTACAGAGTGCAGAAGCGTCCAATAAAATCCGCATAGGTTTTGGACACTTTTTGGACACCATCCTATGCCGACCCTTTCCACGGTCAAAAGTCGGGACGCACTCAAGGCCAGGCACTCACCCTACTGGCAACAAGTCCGTCGCGGCTGCTACCTTGGGTTTCGTAAGGTGTCAGCCACATCGACCGGATCCTGGGTCGCTAGGCATCGAGACGATGAAGGCAAGCAGCAGGTCCATTCTTTGGGCAGCTTCCAGGATGTTCCGCCTAGCGAGCGCTATGACCTGGCCCGAAACGCCGCTGAAGAGTGGTTCCGCCACATGGGTGCAGGTGGTCGCAGCCAAGGCGAAACCGTTGCAGATGCCTGCCGGAACTACCTCGCCAACGTTGGTGAAGCCACCCGCAAGGACGCCGAGGGTCGCTTCAAGCGCTGGGTGTTCAACGACACCAAGTTCTCCAGCATCGAGCTGTTGAAGCTCAAACATGCCGATATGAAGGGTTGGCGCAAACGCCTGGAATCGACCGCCGCAGTCAAGCAAGACCGCCAACCCAGCAATCTGAAGCGCAGCCCTTCATCGGTGAACCGCGACATGGCAACATTTCGGGCCGCGCTGAACATGGCCGTCAAGGATCGGCTGGTTGCCAGCGACAGCGCCTGGAAAGACGCGCTGCAGCCGCTGCAAAACGCCGACAAGCGACGCAATGTCTACGTTGACCGCGAGGCACGCAAGCGATTGATCGACCATGCACAACCCGACCTGGCCCCATTCCTGCGGGCACTGTGCAACCTGCCCTTGAGGCCTGGAGCGGTGGCGAACCTGACCGTGGGCGACTACCAAACCAAGACCGCCGAGTTGACGATCGGACTGGACAAGTCAGGTCAAGCCCGTCGAATCAGGTTACCGCCGACAACCGCAAAGCTCTTTGCCGAAGCCTGCAAGGGGAAAACCACGAAAGCACCGATCTTTGGCCGGGCAGATGGCAGAGCTTGGGACAAAGACGCGTGGAAGTACCCGCTCAAGGAGGCCGTCAAAGCCGCCAAGCTGCCCGCCGACGCCACGGCATACACCCTCAGGCACAGCACCATCACCGATCTGCTGAGCCTGCATGGTCTGGACACCCTCACCGTGGCGGCACTGGCCGGAACGTCGCTGGTCATGATTGACAAGCACTATGGGCATCTGCTCCGGGGGCGCGCAACCGACGCCCTGAGCCGACTTGCCGTTTAGTCCCCCGTCGCCATAGAGGCTGTTGGATATCCCTTACGTCGCAACGCTTTTCTTGGAGCGGTTTTGGAAGCACCATACTGCTCTCTTGAACAGCGCGAAGCGGAAATGCCCTGGTGACTGGATCCACACCTTCCACGAGCCCGATTCAATGGTGACCTCGAAACCGAACTCAAAGCCGCAACCGGCTACGGATTCAACGCGCTCACCGAGTCCGAAGCGCGCTACCTCGCGAACTTCAAGCCGGCTCAGTCCGTCCGAGATCGAATCATTGAGGCAGGACGCCGAGCAGGCAAGCGCAAAGATCAAGGCGCATCTCGCCTCTCAGCAGGCGAAGGCAGCGTTACCGATACTGCAGACTATGGACCAGCAACCCGCATCGAACTCACAGACGGCCAGCGCGCAGCCGTTGCCCGACTGCAATCCGTCATCCGAGGAAAGCAACGAAATGCCGGCTATGTGCTCGAACCTGTTGAGCAAGTGGCTGGAGCAGGACGAGAATTCGCTTTCGCCCGCGACCTCATCCGCGAAACCTTCGGAATCGAAGTAACCCCGGTCAAGCAGTCGGGAATGCGGATATTCTACGGCGCTCAGGTGGGCGACCACCTGCTGCTGGACATGAACACCCGCTCGATCAGCACGCCATACCAGCGCCGGATTTCTCAAGGCCTGTGCGCTACGTTGACCATAAGAAATTCCCGGCGTTGTTTGAACCGGTGGCCGGGCGGCAATTGCCTGGTACAGCTCTTCAAAACAAGCCGGGAAGGGCGCAGATTCTAACCGAGAAAAACCTGGCTGGCTACAGGAAAAATCCAGGTGGCCTGCCGCTGTTCTCCACTGTTGACGGCCAAGCCCAGCAGGCCGAAACTGCCGACTATGGACCAGCAATCCAAGCCCACCGCGAAACCGTTGCCAGAATCCGAGAAGCCCTCAACGAGAGACGAGTCGCTGCCGGAAGACGACCTCTTGTGTGGGACGCTGTATCTCCGGCTAATGGACCAACAGGGAGATCCCATCGAGCCGGGGCAGCCGTCGCCAAGCGTCACTTCAACGTCGAAATCATCTGGGTAGACTTCAAGGCCTGGTTGGCGGTTGCTTGGTCGAATCGGTGGCCTTGACCGGTAAACACCACTCGGCCATGTCCATTCTTACATCGACACTTTGAAGGCCCTTCGTGAAAAGCATGGTGATCTTGAATCCGACTTCAAAGCCGCAACCGGCTACGGATTCGACGCGCTCACTGAGTCCGAAGCACGCTACCTCGCAAACTTCAAGCCGGCTCAGTCCGTCCGAGATCGAATCATTGAGGCAGGACGACGCGCAGGCCAGCGCGAAGGTCAAGGCGCACCTCGCCTCTCAGCAGGCGAAGGCAGCGTAACCGATACTGCCGACTATGGACCAGCAACCCAAGCCCAACGAGACGCTACCGCCCGATTCGTCAAGTCCTTCGGACAGCGACGGTCAGGAAGCGGACCCGACTCGAATCTGCTGGACGCAGTTGCTCCGCGACGAGACACCAAGCGCGGACGAGCAGCAGCCTCCGTTGCAACGATCGCCGAGCGACTTTTCAATCGAGAAGTTGTTTTCGTAGAGTACCAGGGTCGACCACCCGAACTGGCTTCCCTGTTTCGTAATGGGCGCTCGCGCGCGCCATGACGCAAAATCCGCTGTCCTGAAATGGATATCCCGGCTACCTCGCATAGTTGCGGAACTTGAGTTTAGGCGCTGTGAAGAAGGCATGTGGCTCCGGGTTGGAGCAAGCAGCTTTTGGGCTCCAATCGGGGTTGCCCGTGCGGCGACCCCTGTCAATGCGCACCAGCAAGTAGAAGTACAAGGCGATTCGTGACTTCACGTGCTCCGGGCAGAGTTCGAAGAACCAGCGCAAGGGCCTGAGCATGTATTCCGGGCAAGACTCCAGACGGATCGCTCGCTGTTCCGTGGGAAGCAGAACCCCTTCGTGGCAGGACTGCTCCAGTGCGAGTTCAAGCTGATGCTCATAGATGAAATCGATCCACTGACAGAGCTCCTCGCCATAGTTCTCGTCCTCCGCAGCGATGTCTTCATGCCATGCCAGTTCCTCGGCCAGTTCGGCACAGGCCACCGTGTCTTCGTCCCCGTCCTCGAAAACGTAGCGGTCGGCTTCTTCCTGCCATAGGTGCCCGTAGAGCCTTTGCTGATCGAAAGGGCGGCAAATGAGCTTTTCTATCTCGAACATTGGCTAGCTGACGAACATGAGGAAGTCTGACGTGGAAAGGGACAGGCATTTGATCCTGGGTAGCTGATTCAGTCAATCTTGAGTCGGCATGCTATGTGGCTCACCTACACCCTTGCCTTGCACCCTAGGTGCGCTTCATTCTTGCTTATCTTCGGAAATATCGAGGTTTATCCTCTGCTTGGCCCCTCCATACTGGCCGTGGTAGACCATCCAGACATCTCCGGTCCACCGGTCAATCAATAGGGCCTTTGACCCGTCAATAGCCACTGGCTCACTCCATCGAAACAACCAAGTGGCGCAAACAATCGAGGCTGCGAGAATCAAGGAATAGACGATCTTCATTTGCGTGCTGGACAAGCATTGACACACAGTCTCATTGCATCTGTGCACTGATGCTGGAGCATGATGGGGAAGAATGTGAACTTGCCCAAGCATTCCGAGTATGTCGAGCTGCATCGTTCGGCACATTGGGCCTCAGCTTGACTTGTGTTGATATCCGCAGTACTGGCGCACCCCGCAATCAGCGATGCGGCCATGACTGCGGCAAGTCTGGACTTCATATTGATCCCCTTTTCATGGCTCAACTTCCAACGTACGCGCTCGAAGGCCACCCCTCCTCGGCGCACACATAGATCATACGGTCTGCATTGATGCCTGGGTGGCGCGCCCTCTCACTCGCTGGAGAGTGGGCAGCGTCAAGTTAGGGACGGATGCAGTCAAGGGATCGCGCTATCGCTACCAATGCCTTGTCGGCATGCCGAGTATGTTCATCGAGGAGCCGACGGTATGTCGCCCAGTGCATGCCTCTGGGCTTACCACCGGGGCCGTTCAGAATGCCAGGCCTCCAACCCAGCCGGAGCCGGACTTTGTCTGCCATGTCTGCGGCCCGGTCTAAGGTGGATCTGCGCTGGCTCGTGTAGGCCAGTCTGTGACACAGGCGGCAGCCGATGTATGGCCCACAGTACACCAGCGCAGCTCTCCGATGGCATGACGGAATTGGGCAGCGCCACCATACCCGGCTTCCGCCCAAGTGGCACGCGGTGTGCTCAATGGCAAGCTCGCAGGTCGCATGGTTCCAGCGACCGTCCTGGAGTGAGTGGCCATACTCGACGACGACCATATCAGCGTGTACATGTAGCTCAATGGTTGCCACCGGCATGCCACCTCGTGACCATGTCCATTCATGTGTCATGCCTTCTAGAAGGCGCCCCGTTCTGTGCAATTGCCGTACGTCCAGTGGCCGACTGCCCTCTACACATGACCTGGTTGTGTGCCTCCTTCGTAGTTCACTTTCCATGTCGCATCCTCGCTGGCGGCTTCGAAATCAATTGGGAATTGTCGGAGGGCGTTCGACCGCTTGTCAGGGGACGGTCCAAGGTGAAGGGGCCACGGGTAGCGAGTTCGCGCAGATGCATGTCTCCCTCTACAAATCCGACCAGGCCTCTGGAACCTGGCAGAACCCTTCTCGGTCACGGGTGATGCCCTCTTCTTCATCGCGCGCCTCAACATGCTTGCTACGGGCTTTGACGGACGACAAATCAATGCGTGACGATGCACTCGGCTCGGAATTTGCGCTCGTAGATTCCGTCTGCCGTTGATGTGGTGCTGCTCCTGGATCTGCAATACCTACACTGGATAGGTTTTGCTTCAACTCCGCCGCAGAGCTGAAACCTATAGGAATCTTGTCAGCGTCAGCAATATCTATAGGTCTCTTGATGTACTCTGTGTTTGCATCTGGCCTGATGTCGCACGTGTCGATTTGCAGCGCCTGCATGGCGGGTAGTGGGTCGCGTTCTATTGCCGCCTTCAAGATGGGCCACAGCATGCCGGCACATGCTGGCAGGCCATCGGCGGCGACCTTGCTCAGCACCGCCTGTACGCCCCAAGCCTTGACCGGCCCATACAAGCGGGCATTGGCTCTCTTGAGTCCGAATGGACCCCCGACCAACTCAAAAAAAGACTCCCGCATTCGCTTAGTGGTTGATATGTTGACAGGTGTTGCACCGACATATCTGCCCTGCGCCAATGGCAACATGAGCAAATGCATGTGCTTTGCGCCCTCGTCGTAGTGTGCAATCGCCAGCAACACTGGAAGCTGGTACAGCTTTTCGGCCCATGCAAGGCAATGCTCAAAGAAGGCGGTGTCGTCAACACCACAGCCTACCGGGAGGCTGAAAAGAAGCTCTATGGCGTGGCAATAGTCCTTTCGGAGGGCAGTCGTGTCCACACCAGCCGCTTCAAACAGTTTGTTCGCGCTTTCCATTACCAGTTGGGCTGTGGGCGGACCTCGCATGACTCTGTTCTGCGATGTGCGTTTCGCATCGATATGGCCATTCGCGCCCTGCTCAGCCTGAATTTCCCGCAAGTTATGCCGCGCTGCATTCAACAGACTCTGAGGCTTACGCCCAAGTCTGGTGGACATGCCGATGCTCTTTACGGAAAAGTAGCCAGTGGGCTCATGCATGGCTCTGCCTCCTGTTCATGGAAACCAGAAGATCTGCTGCAGCTTCAAGGGAAGCCAGTCGCCTTGCCTGGCCTCCGCGTTCAATCCAATAGGTGACCTCGCCATCTTGCGGATGACTTCGAAAAAGGGTGTGTCCGCACAATGCGAGTTGCCCGCGCAGGCCAAAGAACACCTTGTTAGGACGCTGGGTAGTGGCGTGGTCAAGATCGTTGTGGACTGCAAGCTGATCAGCGTTTGGGGCATCCAAGGGGTCAATTCTTGACATGCTGGCGCCCTCAGGCCGATGCATCTTGTCGAGCTTGAAGCCAGACCGCAATGTCGACCTCTCGCCACACAACCGCACGGGCACCGATCCTGATGGGTTTTGGGAATCGCCCTGCATTGACCTCGCAGTAAATCCAACTGCGTGACTTGCGTAGCTTCTGAACGAGGTCTTTGATATTCAGAACTTGAACGGATTGGTCCATTGGTTTTCCTTTGTGCAAAAAAAAAGCCCGCTGGGCAAGCCATGCGGGCAGGAAACAACCTCTATGAAGTTGGTAGTAGATAGCCCACTGGGGTGGGCGAATTCAGGCGATCTTATGGGTGGAAAAAGAAAACCCGCCGTGAAATTACAGGGCGGGCTCGGCTGGTGGCGACGAATAGGCGCAGCTACGCCACCAAGTGGGACGGTTTACCGTCTTCGTCTGTTAGGACTACCAGTCAGCATCACGGGACGAACCAAAGGCGATGCCGGTTTCTCTTAGTTATGTTTACATGTAGATGAAACTCTTGATGTGCACATCCAAATTCTAATCGATGGCGTCTCAACTTGTCCAGAGTTGCTTAAGGCTGTCGTGCAATCAATGTGCTGGGCACTGGGCAAATAGGTAGCCTGCTCGTTCCAAAAGCGTGTGCCGCAACACGCGGGCCATCCCTGCAAAAACGACTTCTCTTGATGTTGTCACCGCCACTTTGCTGGTCACTTCCACCTCTGCAGGTGCATCATATTCATGCCATCACCCAACTGCATGAAGGGGGTCAAGCCATACCAACACAACAACCACTCCTGGTGGACTGCCAATCGCAGACAACTCCACTTCTTACCCGGTTTTGGACACTTTTTGGACACCAGAAAGAAAAAAGGACTTGCGGTTACCCGTAAGTCCTTGATTTTCAATCTGATTTTGGTGGGCGGTGCAGGGTTCGAACCTGCGACCCCTGCCGTGTGAAGGCAGTGCTCTACCACTGAGCTAACCGCCCGGAAAGCAGCGCCACCTGCGTGGTTGCGCCACTCTCTCGGAAGCCTCAAATTATAGCTTGCTTTCCAAGCCGATTCTTCCGGCCATCAATTTTTTTGGCGTCAGGCGACCTGACGCCAGACAAGACGACCCTTGCTGGCCTTGTCAATATCAGACAGCACCGACTCGTGGGCCTGGATTTCGTGCTCGTTGGCCAGAAGCACAGGCAGGTCGAACCGGCTGAGGTCAAGCACCACCGCTTCGCCACCCTGTCCTTCGGTCACATCCATGTCCATGATCAGGGCGTCCTGGCCCCGGGTCATGTTGATGTAGACGTCGGCGAGCAGCTCCGCATCAAGCAGGGCGCCGTGCAGGGTGCGGCCCGAGTTGTCCACGCCAAGCCGGTCGCACAAGGCGTCCAGCCCGTTGCGTTTGCCAGGGAACAGTTCCTTTGCCATCACCAGGCTGTCGATCACCCCCGAAACCACCTCGGTAATGGGGGGCCTGCCCAGCAACTGCATTTCCTTGTTCAGAAAGGCCAGATCGAACGGCGCGTTGTGGATGATCAGCTCGGCCCCATCCAGATAGGCCAGCAATTCGTCGGCGATTTCGGCGAATTTGGGCTTGTCGCGCAGGAACTCGTTGCTGATGCCGTGCACCTTGAGCGCGTCCTCATGGCTGTCGCGCCCGGGATTCACATAGTGATGCAGGTTGAATCCGGTGAGTTTGCGGTGCAGCAGCTCGACGCAGCCGATCTCGATGATGCGGTCGCCGTTCTCAGCCGACAGGCCAGTGGTTTCGGTGTCCAGGACGATCTGTCGCATGCGGGTTCCGTGGGATCTTGACCGAGTCAGGGGTGGGCTTGGCCACTTCAGCGTCAGTGATTCTCGCGCGCGTGGTTGATCGTGTAGCGCGGTATCTCGATGGTGATGTCTCGCTGCGCCAGGATGGCCTGGCAGGACAGCCGCGACTGGGGCTCCAGTCCCCAGGCCCGGTCAAGCAGGTCTTCCTCGGTCTCGTCCAGTTCGCCCAGGCTGTCAAACCCTTCCCGAACGATGACGTGGCAGGTGGTGCAGGCACAACTCATGTCGCAGGCATGCTCGATGGCCACACCATTTTCGAGCAAGGCCTCGCACACAGAAGTGCCGGCCGGGGCCTTGATTTCCGTGCCCTGCGGGCAGTATTCCGGATGGGGAAGGATCTTGATCGTGGGCATGTGGGTCAGACTTCTTCGAGCTTGCGGCCGGCCAGCGCCTGCTGGATGCCTCGGTTCATGCGCTGGGCCGCAAAGGCTTCGGTGCCCTTGGCCAGCGCCTGGGTGGCAGCTTCAATGGCGGCAGCGTCATCACCGGCAGCAGTGGCTTCCAATGCGAGCATCAGGGCGTCAAGGTCCGTCAGTTCTTGCGCCGACAACAAATCACCATCGGCCTGAAGGGCACTGCGCGTGGCCAGAACCATGCGCTGGGCATCCACCCTGGCTTCGACCAGGGCACGGGCCTGCATGTCCTGCTGGGCGGTGGCGAAGCTGTCCTGCAGCATGGCGGCGATCTGCTCGTCAGACAGGCCATAGGCAGGCTTGACGTCGATGCGGGCCTCGACGCCCGAGTTCTGCTCACGCGCGCTCACTGCCAGCAGCCCGTCCGCATCGACCGTGAAGGTCACACGGATGCGCGCGGCACCGGCGGCCATGGGTGGAATGCCCCTGAGGGTGAACCGCGCCAGGCTGCGGCAGTCGGCCACCAGGTCGCGCTCGCCCTGCACCACGTGCAGAGCCAGCGCGGTCTGGCCATCTTGGTAGGTGGTGAAGTCCTGTGCACGGGCCGTGGGGATCGTGCTGTTGCGCGGCACGATGCGCTCGACCAGCCCGCCCATGGTCTCGATGCCCAGGGACAACGGAATCACGTCCAGCAGCAGCAGGTCGCCGTCCTTGCTGTTGCCCGCCAGGGCATTGGCCTGGATGGCCGCACCGAGCGCCACCACTTCGTCGGGGTTGAGGTTGGTCAGCGGTTCGCGGCCAAAGAAATCGGCCACCGCCCGGCGGACCACCGGCATGCGGGTCGAGCCGCCGACCATGACCACGCCCTGCACTTCATCCTTGCCAACGCCGGCATCGCGCAGCACCTTGCGCACCGCTGCCATGGTGCGGCCGGTCAGCTCGGCCGTGCAGGCTTCAAAGTCTTCACGCCGCACCACCTGTTCGATCACGCGGCCATCCACTTCAGTGCGGAAGTTCACTGAGTCGTGCGAGGTCAGCTGCTCCTTCACCCGACGCGCTTCCCTGTGCAGGGCAGCGCGTTCAGCGGCATCATGCACCGGCCCCAGACCGACCTGCTGCAACACCCATGCAGCCAGCGCCTGGTCATAGTCGTCACCGCCCAGGGCCGAGTCACCGCCCGTGGCCATGACCTCGAACACGCCACGTGTCAGGCGCAGGATGGAGATGTCAAACGTGCCGCCTCCGAGGTCATAGATGGCATAGACCCCTTCGCTGCCGTTGTCCAGGCCGTAGGCAATGGCGGCGGCGGTCGGCTCGTTGATCAGTCGCAGCACATGGATGCCGGCGAGCTGGGCGGCGTCTTTGGTGGCCTGGCGCTGGGCGTCGTCGAAGTAGGCCGGCACCGTGATCACGGCACCATGCAGCTCATCGTCGAAGCTGTCTTCGGCTCGGAAACGCAGCGTCGCCAGGATCTCGGCGCTGACTTCCATGGGCGTCTTGCGTCCTGCCACGGTCTCGACCACAGCCATGCCCTGGTCGTCCACCACGGCGTACGACAGCTTGTCCACATCGGCCACCTGGTCTCGGCGGCGACCCATCAGGCGTTTGGCCGAACTGATGGTATTGGCCGGATCGCCCACCTGCGCAGCGAGGGCGTCAAAACCGATCTGTCGCCCGGCTCCGCTTTGCTTCGGATCGAGGTAGCGCACCACACTGGGCAGAATGGTGCGGCCCTGCAGGTCCGGCAGGCATTCGGGCACGCCGTGTCGCACGGCGGCCACCAGCGAATGGGTGGTGCCCAGGTCAATGCCCACAGCTACCCTCCGCTGGTGCGGATCAAGGGACTGGCCGGGTTCGGATATCTGGAGAAGCGCCATAACAGGATGAGGTCGAGCGGTGGGACAACCTGCTATTGTCCCAGCTGTTCGAGGCGACCATCCACGTCCTTGGCAAATCGCTCAACGAACATGAGGGCTCTGACCTGTCCGGCTGTGGCCACCCAGTCCCGCTGTTCATCGGCCAGGTGCTCCAGTTCGGCCAGCATGCGACGCCGCACGGCAGCCACGTCGTCGGCCAGATCCTCGACGGCACTGGCAGAAACCGCCGACTCCAGCGCTTCACGCCATTCCATCTGCTGCATCAGGAAGACCGCCGGCATGGAGGTGTTGTTCTCGGCCTGTATGGGTGCGCCGTGCAGTTCGCACAGGTAAGACGCCCGTTGCAGCGGGTCCTTCAGGCGTTGGTAGGCCTCATTGATGCGGACCGACCATTGCATGGCCTGACGCTGGGTCTGGGCATCGGCTGCGGCGTGCCGGTCCGGGTGCACCTCGCGCTGCAAGGCCTTCCAGCGCTCGTCCAGCTGCGGGCGATCCAGCGCAAAAGCCACCGGCAGTTCAAACAGCTCGAAATCGTTGGATTGAAGATTCATGACCGGATCATAAAAAACATTCGGACCCGGACAACCAGTGACTGGACAGGGTCAGCGCGGAACCGGCATTGCCGGTCGCCGCTGGCGCCTCGCAGGGTATGCCGCCACCGGCGGAGCGGCAGGAGCTCAATCAGACCCGGAAACTTTCCCCGCAACCACAACGGTCGCGCTCGTTCGGGTTGTGGAACTTGAAGCCCTCGTTCAGGCCCTCGCGCACAAAATCGAGCTCGGTCCCGTCGATGTAGGCCATGCTCTTGGGGTCGACCAGCACCTTGACACCGTTCTGCTCGAACACCACGTCTTCGGGCGCGATCTCGTCCGCGTACTCCAGCTTGTAAGCCAGACCGGAGCAGCCGGTGGTCTTGACGCCCAGGCGAACCCCCACTCCCTTGCCACGTTTGGCCAGATAACGGGTGACGTGCCGCGCCGCGGCTTCAGAAATCGTGACTGACATGGTATTCAAAGGATGGCGTCGCGACGAAGCGACGCAGGGTCATCTCAGTTCGTGTGTTTCTTGCGGTAGTCGTCGACGGCAGCCTTGATGGCGTCCTCTGCCAGGATCGAGCAGTGGATCTTGACCGGCGGCAAGGCCAGTTCTTCGGCGATTTCGCTGTTCTTGAGCGCAGCTGCCTCGTCCAGTGTCTTGCCCTTGACCCACTCGGTGACCAGGGAGCTTGAGGCAATGGCCGAACCACAACCGTAGGTCTTGAAGCGCGCATCTTCGATGACACCGGTCTGCGGATTCACCTTGATCTGCAGCTTCATCACGTCGCCGCAGGCGGGTGCACCCACCATACCGGTACCAACGGATTCATCGCCCTTGTCAAAGGAGCCGACGTTGCGGGGGTTCTCGTAGTGGTCAACAACTTTTTCTGAGTAGGCCATGGTGATTCTCCTTCATGCGTTCAGTGGGCAGCCCACTGAATGGTGGACAGGTCAATGCCGTCCTTGTACATCTCCCACAGGGGAGACAGCTCGCGCAGCTTGGCGACGTTTTCCTTGATGGTGTTGATCGCGTAGTCGATCTCTTCCTCGGTCGTCCAGCGGCCGATGGTCATGCGCAGGCTGCTGTGGGCCAATTCGTCGCTTCGACCCAGGGCGCGCAGCACATAGCTGGGCTCGAGACTGGCAGAGGTGCAGGCCGAACCCGAAGACACGGCGATGCCCTTGATGCCCATGATGAGTGACTCGCCCTCGACGTAGTTGAAACTCATGTTCAGGTTGTGCGGCACGCGCTGCGTCTCGTGACCGTTGATGAACACCTCTTCGATGTCCTTCAGGCCATTGACCAACCGGTCATGCAGTGCCCGGATGCGATTGTTCTCCTCGTGCATCTCTGCCTTGGCGATGGCGTAGGCCATGCCCATGCCCACGCACTGGTGGGTGGGCAGCGTGCCAGACCGCATGCCGCGCTCATGACCCCCACCGTGCATCTGCGCCTCGATGCGCACACGCGGCTTGCGACGGACGAACAGGGCACCGATCCCTTTGGGACCATAGGTCTTGTGCCCGGTCAGACTCATCAAATCGACCGGCAGCGTCTTGAGGTCGATGTCGACCCGGCCGGTGGCCTGCGCAGCGTCCACATGGAAGATCACGCCCTTTTCGCGGCAGATGGTGCCAATGGCGGCGATGTCCTGGATGACCCCGATTTCGTTGTTGACGAACATGACCGAGGCCAGGATGGTATCGGGCCGGATGGCAGCCTTGAAGACCTCCAGGTCAATCAGGCCATCGGCCTGCACGTCAAGGTAGGTCACCTCAAAGCCCTGGCGCTCGAGTTCACGCATGGTGTCGAGCACCGCCTTGTGTTCGGTCTTGACTGTGATCAGGTGCTTGCCCTTGCTCTTGTAGAAGTGGGCAGCTCCCTTGAGCGCCAGGTTGTTCGATTCGGTGGCGCCGCTGGTCCACACGATCTCGCGCGGGTCGGCACCGATCAGATCGGCCACCTGTTCGCGGGCGGTCTCTACGGCCTTTTCTGCCTCCCAGCCCCAGGCATGGCTGCGCGAGGCGGGGTTGCCGAAATGCTCACGCAACCAGGGGATCATGGCGTCCACCACCCGAGGGTCGCAAGGGTTGGTGGCGCTGTAATCCATGTAGATGGGGAAATGGGGCGTACTCATGGCTGGCTCAGGTCTGCTGGCTGGTGTGGGTTCTTGTGGACAGATGCGACGGCGCTGGCCAGGCGCCGCGGATGGCGCGCCGGCCGGACCGGGTCACTTGGACAGGGCGACGCCGCCCAGGGCAAACACCGAGTTGGGCGCATTGACACGGATCGGCTTGACCACCGGGGCGCTGGAGATGGCCCGCTTGATGACGGGCGCATTTTCAACCACCACACCTTTGGACAGCTGCTCATCGACGAGCGACTGCAGCGATACCGAATCGAGGAAATCGACCATCTTGGCGTTGAGCTGGGCCCACAATTCGTGGGTCATGCAGCGCTGCCCTTCGCCCAGGCAGTTTTCCTTGCCGCCGCACTGGGTGGCGTCGATGGGCTCATCGACCGACACGATGATGTCGGCGACGGTGATATCGGTGGCCTTGCGGCCCAGCGTGTAGCCGCCGCCCGGGCCACGGGTCGATTCGACCAGCTCGTGGCGGCGCAGCTTGCCGAACAGCTGCTCCAGATAGGACAGGGAAATCTGCTGGCGCTGGCTGATGGCTGCCAGCGTGACAGGACCGTTGTTCTGGCGAAGGGCCAGATCGATCATGGCGGTGACCGCGAAGCGGCCTTTGGTCGTGAGGCGCATTTCAAGCTCCTTGTTCGATGGCTTGACTGTCTGGTTTTGCAAGGATCGGCTACCCGAGCCCTGCCCCTGCTCCGCCCCCCGGCCCGCTGGGCCACTCATCGAAGGCTTTCCCGACTGTTTTCGTCGAGTATAACGCAAAAGCCTAGTGATTTGATCGGCATTGTACGCCCCAAATCCAAGTTTGTCTAGGACAAACAAGGGTGCTTGGGTCATGCGGCGGGTGGTTGGGGTGGTTTGGATCGGTGATCCACCACATACGCGCCTGCCAGCCCGCGAGCCAACAGGCGAAACTCGACACGGGTACCCGGCTGGGCGTTCTCGAAGCGGACTTCGCCTCCGAGCTCGGCCACCCGGAGTCGGATGTTACGGATGCCACGACCGCCTCCCGATACTGGCCAGGCCGGACCTTCGGGAAACCCCACACCGTCATCGGCGATGCTCAGGCAGACCCGACCTGCCTCGTCCCAGGTGCGCACTGTGACGCGACGGGCGTGCGCGTGCCTGACCACATTGGCGAACACTTCCTGCAGGCAGCGGAACAGGTGCATGACCCCCTGGGCCTCCTGCCCTTCCAACGCGGCCACTTCCTGCACCTGCCAGTCCAGCTCAATGCCGGCGGCGGCCAAGGCCGGGGACAGTCGCTGCCTCAAGGTACCGAGAATGGTGGGCAGATCACCCTCCATGGGCTCCAGCGAATCCAGGGTCAGGCGCAGGTCCTCCAGTGCATGGTGCAACATGCGCTCAACCGCGGGCAAATCCAGCATCGGCCCGGCGCGACGCACCAGATTGAGCGTCTGCACCAGCTGGCTGCCCAGTCCGTCATGCATGTCGCGGGTGATGCGCCGGCGCTCGGCCTCACGCACCTGCTGGTGCTCGACTTCGCGCAAACGCGTGTATACGGTATGGAACTCGGCCTCGCGCTCGGCCACCCGGCGAGCCAGCTCGTGGTTGAGTCGCTCCACCTGGGCCATGGCATCGCCGGTGCGTCGCACCATCACGCCAGCCATGGCCGACATGAGGACCAGGCTGCCGGCCGTCATCCAGCGAATGTCCACATCCCCCGGCAAACCCAGCTGCACCACCAGGTAGTCACGCAGGCCAGTCACCAGTGTCGCCACCCCCACCACCACCATGAGGCGCTGACCCGGGTTCAGGCCCCAGCGGGCTCGGTGGATCACCTTGAGCAGCGCCAGCACACAGACCAGCACGATGACACCGGTCCAGACGCGGTACAGGTCGTAATCCCCGACCCAGGCCTGCATCAGCAGCCAGACCGGGCCAACGGCCATCATCACCACCACCGTCCGTCGAACCCAGCCCTGCCGAAAGTCGAACAGCTCGGACATGAACAGGTACATGAAGCCGCAATACCAGGTGAATGAGAGCTTGTGCAGATAATCCCAGACGGGAAATGGGCCTGGCAGGGGGGTCGGCGTAGACAGCACCAGGCGGGGCACCAGCACCAGCAGCCCGGCAGCCAGCAATCCCAGCAGGTGTTCGCGAGTGCGCATCCACACCAGCAAGGACATGAGCCCAAGCATGAGGGCCGAGGCCGCCACCATCCAGGTCAGCTCAACCTGCCACCAGGCCAGCCAGCGTTGTCGATGTTCCAGGACATCGGCAGCGCCAACCCAGACCACGCCCAGACCGGCAACGCGCAGCCGCTCACCCTGCAGTTCGATATCAATCTGGTTCAGCTCCCAGTCGGCAGCAAACCGGGTCAGGGGCAGGCGGACCACTTCAGCGCGGGTTGCCGCATCAAAGTAGACCTCACCCTCGGGCCACTGTGTGCTGCTCAGGCGCTCACCATTGAATGTGACCCGGTACCGCACACCCGCTCTCGGCAGGAGCAGCGCCACCGAATCGCCCTGTCTGACAAGGTTCTGCAGGCCAAGCGGCAGTTTGAGGTGGTAGAGAACCGTCTTGTTGGGCAAACCCCAGCCGTCGTCCCAAAGGTGAGGCAATGCCTGTATGGCCGGGTCCAGTCGCCCAAGGTCGGGCGCTGACACCTGCGCCTGTCCTATCGGCCATGCCCCCTCAATGGTTTCGCCACGCGTCACCCAGGCCAGCAGGGTCAGCACCACCACCAGCAGTCCCGCCGTCCAGGCGTAGGCAGGCCAGGTGGCAACCCGGGCAAGCCATTGCCTGATGGCCATCACAGAAGGCCGCGCTCCTGTGCCACCCTGACCACCTGCACCCGGCTGTGAACCGACAGCTTGCGATACAGGTTCTTGATGTGCGTGCCCACCGTGGCCGGCGAAATGCACAGCCGATCGGCAATCTCGCGGTTCACATAGCCCCGGGCCACCAGCTGCAGCACCTCGGTTTCGCGCTCGGACAGGCTGACGGGTTCAACGCCCAAGGGCCGGTCACCCTGAGCAAGGTCAGTGCCGGTGCGAAACTGCCTGAGCAGCATGCGTGCCAGCAACGGGGAGATGGGGGCTCCGCCGTGGCGGATCTGCTCGATGGCGTTCAGCAGTTCGTCAACACTGCAACCCTTGAGTACGTAGCCGGTGGCGCCCGCCTGCAGCGCGCCCAGCAGTCGCGATTCTTCGCCAAAAACGGTGAACACCAGCAGCTCGGCCGCCGGACATTGCTGGGCCAACCACTGAAGCAGGTGCTCGCCGCGGCCATCGGGAAGGGCAAGATCCACCAGGTAGACGTCAGCCGCAGCACCAGCCGCTACCAACTGCGCCTGGGAGACTGAATCGGCATGGCCCACCAGATGCCACTGGGGTCGCCAAAGCAGCGCCTCGCGGACAAAGCGCACAATGGAAGGATCGTCCTCTATGAGGAAGATGCTCGTGGATGAACCCGACCCGGCACCGTCCTGCCCGGCGCCCTCACTCGCTGTGGCCATACCCTGTGGATATTCGTGCTTGTTGTTGTTTCAGCGCAGGCCACTCCCTGACCCGCCATCACCACAGATTGTGCGCGACAGCCGACTTCATTCGGGCATGGGATTCCCCAGGATTCAACCGCTTGTCGGGACATGAGCCTGGCGCCTGCAGGACTCATGCGACGTGATCGATCCCGGGTGCGCCCAGCACCCGCTCCTTGAGACGGTGCAACTGGTCGCGTACCTGGGCGGCCTTCTCGAACTCGAGGTTGCGTGCATGCTCCATCATCAGCTTCTCCAGCCGCTTGATCTCACGCGCCAGGTCTTTTTCACTCATGGCCTCGGCCTGCTCACGTGCTGCGGCCTCACCGGCCAGACGATCGGCCTCGCGCCCCGCTTTTTCGCTGTACACCCCGTCGATCAGGTCCTTGATGCGTTTGACCACGCCCTTGGGGGTGATGCCGTGAGCAGCGTTGAAGGCGATCTGCTTTGCCCTGCGCCGCTCGGTCTCGTCAATGGCGCGCCTCATCGAGTCGGTGATGCGATCGGCATACAGGATGGCCCGGCCGTTGAGGTTGCGGGCTGCACGGCCGATGGTCTGGATCAGGCTGCGTTCCGCACGCAGGAAACCTTCCTTGTCGGCATCCAGGATGGCCACCAGTGACACCTCGGGAATATCCAGGCCCTCGCGCAGCAGGTTGATGCCCACCAGCACGTCGAAGGCGCCCAGCCGCAAGTCGCGGATGATCTCGACCCGTTCGACCGTGTCCACGTCGCTGTGCAGGTAGCGCACCTTGACACCGTTTTCGGTCAGGTAGTCGGTCAGCTGCTCGGCCATCCGCTTGGTCAGCGTGGTGATGAGCACCCGTTCTCCAGTTTCGACCCGGATGCGAATTTCCTGCAGGACATCGTCGACCTGATGGGTGGCCGGTCGCACCTCGACCACGGGGTCGACCAGCCCTGTGGGGCGCACCACCTGCTCCACCACCTTGCCCGCGTGCGTCTTCTCGTAGTCGGCCGGCGTGGCCGATACGAAGATGCACTGGCGCATTCGAGCCTCGAACTCCTCGAACTTCAGGGGACGGTTGTCCAGCGCTGAAGGCAGACGGAAGCCGTATTCGACCAGCGTGGTCTTGCGCTGGCGGTCGCCGTTGTACATGGCGTTGAGCTGACCGATCATCTGGTGGCTCTCGTCCAGGAACATGATGGCGTCGCGCGGCAGGTAGTCGGTCAGCGTCGCCGGCGGTTCGCCCGGCAGGGAGCCTGCCAGATGACGCGAGTAGTTCTCGATGCCCTTGCAATGCCCCACCTCGGACAGCATCTCCAGATCGAAGCGGGTGCGCTGCTCCAGGCGCTGGGCCTCGACCAGCTTGCCCATGCCGACCAGTTCCTTCAGGCGCTGCTCCAGCTCGGCCTTGATCGACTCGACGGCAGTGAGCACCTGCTCGCGCGGTGTGACGTAGTGGCTGCTGGGAAAGACGGTGAAGCGCGGAATCTTCTGCCGTACCCGGCCGGTCAGCGGGTCGAACAGCTGCAGGCTCTCGATCTCGTCGTCGAACAGCTCGATGCGGATCGCCATCTCCGAGTGTTCGGCCGGGAACACGTCGATGGTGTCGCCGCGCACACGGAACTTGCCGCGGCTGAAGTCCTGTTCATTGCGCGTGTACTGCATGCGCACCAGCTGGGCGATCAGGTCGCGCTGGCCCGCCTTGTCGCCCACACGCAGCGTCATCACCATCTGGTGGTAGCTCTCGGGCTTGCCAATACCGTAGATGGCCGAGACGGTGGCGACGATGACGACGTCGCGCCGCTCCAGGATGCTCTTGGTGCATGACAGGCGCATCTGTTCGATGTGCTCGTTGATCGCACTGTCCTTCTCAATGAAAAGGTCGCGCTGGGGCACGTAGGCCTCAGGCTGGTAGTAGTCGTAGTAGCTGACGAAATACTCGACCGCGTTCTTCGGGAAGAATTCGCGGAACTCGCTGTAGAGCTGGGCTGCCAGCGTCTTGTTGGGCGCGAACACGATGGCAGGCCGCCCGACGCGGGCGATCACGTTGGCCATGGTGAATGTCTTGCCCGAGCCGGTCACACCCAGCAGCGTCTGGAAGACCTCCCCGTCCTCGATGCCCTCAACCAGACCGGCAATTGCCGTGGGTTGGTCACCCGCCGGTGGATAGGGCTGGAACAACTCGAAGGGCGAGCCGGGAAAGCCAACGAATTCGCCTTCGGCGGGTGTGTCGGCAGCAACCGCCTGCAGGGGCTGGGCGGCACCGGCCAGGACGGGAGAATGCGGAAGACGGGCCATGCACGAATTGTGCCGGATGGTGTCAGGATGTGCTGGCGGGGGCTGCGATGTCGGACTCATCCCAGCCGGATCTCGTAGCCCCCTTCATCCAGATGGCGGTGCGGTCCGAACACCGCCTCAAGGGCGGCGGATTCCGCCTGCTGCCACAGCTCCAGTACCGTGCGCTCATCGGAGGTCAGGGCTTCGAGGTCAGGCTCGCAGCCGTACAGGGCCCGGATGCGTTGCACGGCGGCATAGACGGGGGCCACCAGGTCCGCGTCACCCAGGGCATTCTCCAGCACGCGACAGAAGCGCCGCTCGGCCAGTTGCCGGGCATGTGGACTGTCACCACCGGGTGTGTGCAGGGTCAGGGTGTAGCTCATGGTCAGGCGGCGCGTTGCACAATGGGCCATTTTCGCACCGCCCATGACTGCACGCCCCCACCACCACACACCCGACCGAGACGAGATTGCCGCCCTGCCGCCGTTTGAGCGGCTCGGACTGGAGAACATCGTGCGGGTCGTGGACGAGGCTGGTGCGCGGGCCGCAGCGCAGGCATTGGCAGCCTACCCGGTGTGGGGCTTCGACACCGAAAGCAAACCCACTTTTGTACGTGACCAGGCGTCTGACGGCCCCCATGTCGTGCAGCTGGCCACCCCGCACAAGGCCTGGGTGTTCCAGTTGCATGACGCAAGCTGCTGCTCGCTGGTGGCGGGCCTGCTGGCCGACCCCGGCCATGTCAAGGCGGGCTTCGGACTGGTCGATGACCACAAGCGCATCGTGAGCAAGCTGGGTGTGCAGCCCGCTGGCGTGCTGGACCTCAACCATGTCTTTCGGCAGCTGGGCTACCGCAAGGACATCGGCGTCAGGGCGGCGGTGGCGGTGATGTTCGGGCAGTGCTTTGCCAAGTCAAAGAAGGCGGCCACGTCCAACTGGGCGGCCCGGCATCTGAGCCCGGGGCAGCTGGTATACGCCGCCAACGACGCCTGGGCAGCATCCCGGGTCCACTCCGCCCTGGTGGCGGCCGGCATGATCATCGAGGGGCCTGCAGCAGCTCACTCGGCCTGAGACGACGCGGCCCGCAGAGGCTGCAGCAACTCGCTCAGGCCGTTGTGGTCGATTTCATGCATCAGGGCCAGCAGGCGCCCGATTTCGCCTTGAGGAAAACCCTCGCGCGCAAACCAGTTGAGGTAGTCGCCCGGCAGGTCCGCAATCGCCCGTCCCTCGTACTTGCCAAATGGCATGCGAACCTCCAGCAGACGCTGCAGCTCATGCGCTTTCATGCCGATTCCTCCGCTGCCATGGCCGTGGTCTGCCCATCGAACCAGCTGGCCACCAGGGTATTGAATTCGACTGGCTTCTGCTTCATCAGCCAGTGCCCGGCGTCGATGCCACGGGCGGCACTGCCCGGGCTCGTGGCCAGCAGGGCCAGCCAGCGGGACGAATGGAACATGAAGGGCTTTCGCTTGCCAAACACAAACAGCGTAGGCAACCGGGGACCGAACACCTTGTCCACCCGGGCCACACCACGCAGGCCACCATAGCTGCCAAGCCATTGCATGGCATAGGGGTAGTTCATCTGCCAGCCGATCTGTTCGGGTGGCGTGCGGCATCCGATGCGTCGGGCCATGTAGCGGGTCATGCGATCGGCCATGCCAGACCAGACGGGCCCCAGCTTCCAGGCCAGCGCCAGCCAGATCTGGTACCAGGCAATCATGCGCTTTTCCCTGGGCGTCAGTCCCTTCAGATAGGCCCCGGAGTTGGTGTCCCCAATGTCGACAGCCACCACGCGCTGCACGCGCTCCAGGTGCCGGGCGGCGTATTCGTAGCCGAAGAAACAGCCCCAGTCATGCAGCAACAGTGTGACTGGCTCATCTGGGCTCACGGCGTCGACGATGGCCGCCACCAATTCGCACATCTGGTTGACCGAGACCGGGCGCGGAGGACGCGACAGGTCGTATCCGGGAAGGGTAAAACGCACGCAGCGGTATCGGTTGCGCAGGGTAGCCACAGTCTCGTCCCACAGCGCGGGACTGTCGGGCCAGCCATGCATCATGACCACCGTCGGGCCCTGCCCTTCAACCGCCACCGAGATACCCTGAACTTCAAGAACGTGTGCCATGGTGGTACTCCGGTGCGACAAATGCCCGGCATGGTAACGCGCCGCGCGGCAATTCGCGTCGCATCGGGGTCAGTCCATCCAGGGTCAGGCATCCATCCGCTGTTGCCCGGTTTCCTACAATCGGCTGCTTGTTTGAAGCACAGCGCCATGTCCGAACCTTCTGCCCCCAATTCCGTCGACGCCACCGAGGCCGCCAACACCCCGTTTCGCCGCGTCATCAAGAGCTACGTGCTGCGCGCCGGCCGCATGGGTCCCGGACAGACTCGGGCCTTCGAGCAATACGGTCCGCGCTTTCTGCTGAACTACTCGGCCGACCGTCAGCTTGACACCACGGCCGCATTTGGCCGGCAGGCTCCGCTGATCATGGAGATCGGGTTCGGCATGGGTGGTGCCACGGCAGACATTGCGCAGGCCCGACCAATGGACAACTTTCTGTGCTGCGAGGTACACGAGCCCGGCGTGGGCGCGCTGCTCAAGCTCTGCGGCGAGCGTGGGATCGAGAACATCCGCATCTTCCGGCACGATGCGGTCGAGGTGCTGGACCACATGCTGCCTGAGCAGAGCCTGGACGGCGTACACATTTTCTTTCCCGACCCCTGGCACAAGAGCCGCCACCACAAACGCCGACTGATCCAGCCCGCATTCGTCAACCGGCTGGCAAGGCATCTCAGGCCAGGCGGTTACCTGCATCTGGCCACCGACTGGGAGCCCTACGCCCAGCAGATGCTGGAGGTGCTGCGGGGTGAATCCTTGCTGGTCAACACCGCGGCACCCGGCGGTCCGGGTTTCGTGCCCAAGCCCGGGTACCGGCCCCTGACCAAGTTCGAGAACCGTGGCCTGAAGCTGGGGCATGGTGTCTGGGACCTCGTGTTCGTGCGCCGCTGAGCGTTTGCAAAGGCTGCTTGACTACCAGTCGAACCGCCGTGTCTCGCCCCCCCCGCAATCCGCTGATCCCGACCCTCAACGGCGTATCGCCCAGTGTCGTCGCCCTGCCGTGCCAGCCGCCCGGGCAGACGCCCTGGACCACGGTGGCAGACTACCTGGCGTGGCGACTGCCGGCGGTCAGCCTTCAGCAGTGGTGCGAACGCATGGCCAGCGGCGCAGTGCTGACCGTGGACGGCCAGACCCTGCCACCTGAAACGCCATTTCGCGCCGGCATGCGTGTGCATTACTGGCGGGCTCAGCCCGATGAGCCTGCAGCGCCTGGGCCGGTTCACATCCTCTTTCGTGATGACCACCTGCTGGTGGCCGACAAACCGCATTTCATGCCGGTCACGCCCTCGGGTGCGTATGTGCAGCGCAGCCTGCTGGTGCAGCTCAAGCGGCTCACGGGCGTCGACACCCTCAGCCCCATTCACCGCATCGACCGGGAAACGGCGGGCCTTGTGGTGTTCAGCTGCCGGCCGCAAGACCGCGACGCCTACCAGGCGCTCTTTCGCAAGCGCCAGGTGCACAAGCGCTATGAGGCCATTGCACCGACCGGAACATCACCCCTGCCAGCAGTCCGTCATAGCCGGATCGTGGAAGACCCGGACGCATTCTTCCGGATGCGCGAGGTGGAAGGTGAACCGAACAGCCAGACCTGGCTGTCGGCCGGCGAAAGCCGACGAGGACTGACCCGATACGCCCTGGAGCCGGTGTCCGGCCGGCGGCACCAGTTGCGCGTCCACTTGTGGGGCTTGGGTCGTCCGATCTGCGGGGACAGCTTCTACCCCGTGGTGCTGCGTGGCCCGGGTGAGCCGGACGACCGCAGCCAACCACTCAGACTGCTGGCGGCAGAGATGGCCTTCACCGACCCTGTGACCGGCCAGCAGAGGCACTTCGCCACGTCGGCATCGCTGTCGTGGCCGGACGGGGCTGGCGCTTGAGTTCTTCCACCGGCCGCTGGGAGGCGATAGACCTCCTGAAGATTGTGGCGTCCCAGCTGATCGTCTGGCACCATGTGTCGGCGTATGGCCCGGTGGCAGACGCTCTGCACACCAGCTGGCCGTCGCTGTTGGCCTGGCTGTACGACCACGGACGGATGGCGGTTCAGGTATTTCTGGTTCTCGGCGGCTACCTGGCGCTGCCCGGGTTGCTGGCACACATGCAGAACGCTGCCCATTCGCCGATCGACGCGATCGTGGCCCGGTACCGACGCCTGTTTCCCCCTTTTGCCATCGCCATGGTCATTGCCATGGTCGCCAGTGCCATTGCCCGCCCGTGGCTTGAAGCCGAGCTGGTCGGCTCACCCCCACAAGCCCTGCAGCTCATCGCTCATGCACTGCTGCTGCAGGACGTCCTGGGTGTCGAATCACTGTCGGCTGGCATCTGGTACGTGGCGATGGATTTGCAGCTGTATGCCATGCTGGCCCTGCTGATCTGGCTCAGCCGTGCGACGGGCATGACGACCTGGCCGCTGGCCGTGCCCTTGCTGTTCATCACTGCCTCCCTGCTGTGGTGGAACCGGCTGCCCCAGCTGGACATATGGGCACCCTACTTCATCGGGTCCTACGGCCTCGGCATGATGGCCCGGATGGCCAGGGACGCCACCGATTGGCACGATCGCGCCCGCTGGCTGTCGGGCGCCACCGCGCTGGTCATCCTGGCGCTGTGGGTCGAGTGGCGTACGCGCATGGCCATTGCCCTGGTGGTCGCCTGGTGGCTGGCCACAGCACCAGCCGGACTGACCACGCATTGGCCACCGCCGCTGCGCCGCGGCATTGCCAGCCTTGGACAGGCGTCGTATGCCCTGTTCCTGCTCCACTTCCCGGTCCTGCTGGTGTGCAATACCGCATGGGTCGCATGGGGACTGGGCGGTCCGTTCCAGGCATGGGCAATGGCCCTTGGCATCGCCTGCACGAGCACAGGACTCGCCCTGGTGTTCGAACGGCAGATAGAACGGCGGCTGGCCGTCCGGCGCCACCGAGCTGTCTGAGTCGCAGCGAGGCGCGGCGCCGCTTCACCGGTGAGCCCCGGCACGACGGTGTGAGGCATTCCGCTGTCGTTGCCACCCGCTACCTGCAATCGGCTGAGACCACGAGACAGGTGGCTGCTCAGCGGCTGTTCTCGGCGAACAGTTCCACCACCCGAGCAGCGGCCGGTGATAGGTTGTTGTCGGCCCGATATGTCACGACGAGCCTGCGGTGCATGACAACCTCTCCCACAGGCACTTCTTTAAGGCCAAGACGAGAAAAATCGCCGGACAGGTGGTGGCGAGACACGAAGCTGAGCAACCCTGTCTGGGCAATCAGGTTCGGCAAGATGATGAGCATGGACGCTTCCACCTGCACCTGAGGCCTGGGCAAATGGTGCATATCGAATGCGCGATCGAGCCAGTCGCGGGTGGGTGCGCCAGGAGGCTGCAAGGCCCACCGATAACGGGCCAGATCGGCCATGGTGGGGCGGGTCTGGAAAAGTTCGTGGTTAGCGCTTGTGGCCACCACCACAGGATCTTCGGACAAGACCCGAGTTTCATATCCTTTGGTCATTGGACCTTCAGTACCGATCATCAGGTCGATTTCACCTGACTCCAGCATGGGCTTCATCTTGTCCACCAAGCCCACCACCGTGCTGAGCGTGACGGCAGGTGCCTCCTCAAGCATTTGCTTCGCCACGCTCGGCAACAAGAATTGCGCTGGCGTGGGAGCGATACCTATGCGCACATGCCCAGCCAGCCCTTGACCGAGCGCTGCCATTTCTCGCCTGGCGTCCTCCACGTCAAAGCGAAGGCGAGTTGCCCATTTGAGCAGGACCCGGCCAGCAGAAGTCAGACGAATCCCCCGGCCAACGCGCTCGAAAAGAGCAGCGCCACATTCCTCTTCAAGTCGGCGAACGCTGCTGGTCAGCGCAGGCTGCGTGCGATGCAGCCGTGCGGCGGCCTTGCCCAAGTGCTCCAGCTGAGCAATGGTTTCGAAATAGCGCAGGTCTCGGAGATCCATACCAAAAGTGGAATTTATGTTTTATGAATATTTATTAAATAGACTTTATACGATGAACATCCAATACTGAACTCCAGTGCCACCCGCCCCTTCTTTATTGGGCACAAGACATCAGGAGACAGACATGTTGATTTCCCGCCGACTGTTGCTGGCCGTTGCGGCCGGTACCTTGACCACCACAGCCTTCGCACAAGCTTGGCCACAGAAGCCGATCAGGCTCGTCGTGCCCTTCCCGCCGGGGGGAGGAACAGACACCATTGCGCGGGAGATCAGCCACCAAGTCACCCAAGCCACAGGCTGGGTGTTTGTCATTGACAACAAACCCGGCGCGGGGGGAAACATTGGCGTTGACAACGTAGCGAAGTCCGCACCTGACGGACACTCGCTCGTCGTGGGCCAAACCAGCAACCTGGCCATCAATCCCACTCTGTACGCCAAGCTACCCTACGACCCGACGAAGGACCTGGCGCCCGTGACTCTACTGGCGAGCGCACCGATGTTGCTGGTCACAGGCACGGGCACGCCGTACAAGAGCATGGCTGACGCCATCAAGGACGCCAAGGCACGACCAAGCTCGGTGAACTTTGCTTCGGCAGGCAACGGCACCGTTGCCCACCTGGCGGGAGAGCTCCTTCAGAAGGCTGCACGCGTCAAGTTTCAGCATGTTCCCTATCGCGGCGCTGCAGCTGCATCAACGGACGTCATCGGCAACCGGGTCGAGCTTTACATGTCATCGGTGCCCACCCTCCTTGGACACATCAGGAGCGAAAAATTGCGGCCATTGGCCATCACTTCGAGCAAGCGGTCGGAGGATCTGCCTGATGTGCCCACGCTGGCCGAGCTGGGCTACAAAGACATCAATGTAGACACATGGTTCGGTTTGCTCGCACCTGCGGGCACACCCAAGGACATCGTCGACAAGCTGAATGCAGAGTTCAACAAGGCATTGCAGAACCCCCAACTGCGCAAGAAGCTGAACAACGAAGGTGCAGAACCCTTTGGCAGCACCCCTGAGAAGTTCGCGGCCCTGATCAAAGAAGAGATTCCCCGCTGGGGCCTGGTCGTCAAGGAATCCGGCGCCCGGATCGACTGACCAAGCCCGACCATCCAGCCGGTCCTTGTCCGGCTCCCCGTTTTGAACCCCTTGGAGATTCTCATGAGTCAAGCTGCTGCATTGCCGGACGTTGTTCGTGACATCGACCGTGTAGATGCGTCGGTGGTCGCACAGGCCGCCCGATTCCCCTCATCCATTCTTGCCGATGTGGCTGGCCGCAGAGGTGCGCTCAGTGGCCGAATCACCCCTCTTGCGCCAAGCATGCGATTCGCCGGGCCGGCTCTGACCGTCGAAGTTCGTCCTGGTGACAACCTGATGATCCATGCAGCGATGGCGTTGGCCCAGCCAGGCGATGTGATTGTTGTCGATGGAAAGGGTGACCTGACCAGCGCGCTCATGGGCGAGATCATGTGCCAGCAATGCGTGGCATTGGGCGTGGCGGCCGTGGTCATCGATGGCGCAGTGCGTGACAGCGAAGCGATACGGGAATTGGCCTTCCCCATGTACGCCGCGGGACTGAACCCCAATGGGCCCACAAAGTACGTCCCCGGCCGGGTCAATCATCCGGTGTCGCTGGGTGGCGTCACCGTGAACCCGGGCGACCTGGTGGTGGGCGATGCCGACGGCGTGACCGTGATCGAGCGCGCAAAGGCCGCCTCGCTGCTGCCACTGGCGGAAGAAAAAGTCGCAGCCGAAACCCGACGCATCGCCGACATCCGCAGCCGCAAGGCATTGCGTCCTCAGTGGCTGGATGGCGCCCTGCGCGCCGCTGGCGTCATCGGCGAAGGAGAAACGCTGTGAGCAAGCCTGTCTTCCTGGTCACTGCAGCCGACTTGGCCCCGCAGGCCCTCGCGCTACTGAACGACTTTGAGGTGATCTTTGCCGGTAAGACGCCGACAGATGACGACATCGTCGCCCTGTGCAATCACCATGACCCGGTGGCCATCATCGTGCGCTACGGCAAGGTCGGTGCAGCCGCCATAGCCGCAGCGCCCAGCCTCAAGGTCATTTCGAAACACGGCAGCGGCACCGACACCATCGACAAGGACGCTGCAGCTCAACGCGGTATCCAGGTGGTGGCGGCAGCGGGCGCCAATGCTGCAGCAGTGGCCGAACAGGCACTGGCCTTGCTCTTGGCATGCGCCAAATCGATCGTTCACCTCAATGAACGCATGCACGCTGGACATTGGGACAAGGCCACGCACAAGAGTGTGGAGCTGGAAGGACGGACTGTGGGCCTGATCGGCCTGGGGGCCATCGGGGTGCGCTTTGCACGCATGGCCGACGCCATGGGAATGCGGGTGCTCGGCTTCGACCCCTACGCGCAGACCCTGCCCGCTTACATACGACGGGTCGAGCTGGACGCCATCTGGCGCGAATCCGACGCCATTTCCCTGCACTGCCCTCTGACCAAGGACAACGCCAGATTGATCAATGCCCAGACCCTGTCGATGTGCAAGCACGGCGTGATGTTGGTGAACACCGCCCGCGGTGGCCTGATTGACGAGCTGGCCTTGCTCGATGCCGTTCGCAGCGGCCAGGTGTCCAGCGTGGGGCTCGACAGCTTTGTGGTGGAGCCCATGACCACGCCACACCCCTTCCACGGCCAAGCCGGCTTCACGTTAAGCCCTCACATCGGAGGCGTTACAGCCGACGCCTATGTGAAGATGGGTCTGACATCCGTCCAGAATGCACTGGATGTGCTGGCAGCTCACAGTGTCGTGGTGGCATGAGCGCCTTGCGCTGGGTTCGACAGCCGCCCGGGAGTTCCTGGGGTGAGTTCGGTCACGACGACCAACTGGGGCGACTGAATCTGATCACACCGAGCAAGGTCTTGCAAGGCGTGGCCGAGGTGCGCGAGGGTCGAAACTTTTGCCTTAGCCTGCCGTTGGACGTGCCGGGCGGCCAAAGCATGAATCCCCGACGAATACCGCCGCGTCGGTATGCCGTCATTCGGGACGGCAAGAGCGCTGGCCAGCAGGGGTACTGCTGGTCGTACCAGAACGAAGACCCTGACCTCACGGACGTGGTCAATGACGACGTGGTCCTGATGAGCCTGCAATACTCGACGCAGTGGGATGCGCTCAGTCACATGGGCAGTCGCTTTGACGCCGACGGTGATGGCGAGGATGAAGTGGTGTTCTACAACGGATTTCGAGCCGGTGTCGAAATAACCGCTGCAACGGCAGACATCGGAGCCGAAGCCGAGCACGCTCGTTACCCGGGGCCCAACGCCACTGCCCTTGGAATTGAACGCATGGCCCATCACGGGGTTCAGGGCCGGGCCGTCTTGATCGACCTTGAGCACCATCTCGGTCGGCAACGTCAGGCTGTGGGCTACGACGCGCTGATGCGGATTCTGGACGCCGACCACATAGAAGTCGAGTCCGGCGACATGGTCTGCCTGCACACCGGCTTTGCGGACACCTTGCTGGCCATGAATCGCCAGCCCGATCTGACGCGGCTGCATGAAACCGGAACCGGGCTGGACGGCTGGGACGATCGCCTGCTGAACTGGATCGTGGACGTGAAACTGGCCTGCCTGGTGGCCGACAACCCGGCGGTGGAACTGTTGGTGCCCAAACTTGCAGCAAACACCGGACTGCGTCGCCCACGTCTTCCATTGCACGAGCACTGCCTGTTCAAGAACGGCATTCACCTGGGCGAGCTGTGGTACCTGACCGAACTCGCTGCTTGGTTGCGAAGCCGCAGACGCCACCATTTCTTGCTGACCGCACCTCCCTTGCGCTTGCCGGGAGCAGTCGGCTCACCCGTCACCCCCGTGGCGACAGTTTGAAGCGCCATCCATTCACCACTCAACAAGAGGACGACACCATGAAACGCAGAAACTTCAACGCCATGCTCACCGCCGCAGGGATTTGCCTGGCCGCCATCACATCAACAAGCCATGCGCAGCCCGCCTGGCCCGAAGGCAGGCCAATCAGCCTGGTCGTACCCTACGCGCCTGGCGGAACCGCCGACGCGTTGGCCCGACTGATTGCCCAACATCTGGGCCCCAAGCTCGGCACATCGGTGGTGGTAATGAACCGAGCAGGCGCCAGCGGCATCATTGGTCAACAGTTTGTGGCCCAGGCTGCACCGGACGGGCTCACCTTCCTGTATGACGCAACGCCCCTCTCGATCAACCCCCACCTCCAGAAGCTGTCCTTTGACCCCGAGCAGGATCTGCTTCCCGTGACCATGGTGGCTGTGACCCCCATGCTGATGGCGGTGTCCAGGAACTCTCCCCACCAGACCCTCCAGGACTTCGTCAAAGCAGCCAAGGCATCGCCTGGCAAGCTTACGTTTGGATCAGGAGGACAAGGCACCGTGCAATACATGGGGGCTGAATTGTTCAACCAGGCTGTTGACATCAAGCTCCTGCATGTCCCATACCGCAGCGGTGGCCTTGCCATCACCGCCAATCTCGCGGGTGAAACCGACATGGGTTTCGCCAATCTGCCCGCCATTGGTGGGCATGTGCAAAGCGGCATGCTGCGTCCGTTGGCCATCACGTCGGCACAGCGCCATCCGCTGCACCCCAACGTGCCCACCGTCGCCGAAGTGATCGGCAAGCCCTATGAAGCCCACGAATGGAATGGCGTGTTTGCACCACGGGGGACGTCACCTGTCATCATTGCACGCATGCAGACAGCGATGAAGGACGTCTTGGCCATGTCCGAAGTGAAAGAAAAGTTTGACGGACTGGGTTCCCGTATCGTCGCGTCGAGCCCCGAAGAATTTCGCAAGTTCCTGTCAGAAGAAAGCGGCCGCTGGGCGAACACTGTCAAGGCCGCCGGTATCAAGAAAGAGTGATCCGTACAGCGGGATCGACTGTCACATCCGCGTGTTCCCAGCCCGTCTGGGAGTTCCGACAAACGCACCACGGCCTGCACGACCATGTTTTTTCTCACACCACCGGACCTGAGGGAAACCGAAGTGTTCACCCGGATGCCAGACCACTTTCGCCGTACCCAGGTTCGTTCGGCCTGGGCCGATGCGAACCGGGGCGGTCTGCCGGTGGACTCCTTTCTCGAAGGACCGGTGTTCGACAGCGCCGGCAGGCTCTACGTCACCGACATTCCGTTCGGTCGGATCTTCTGCATTGATTTGCAAGGCGCCTGGACCCAGGTGGCCGAATGGGATGGCGAGCCCAACGGCATGAAGTTCCTGAACGATCGGGAGTTGCTGATCACCGACTACCGCAACGGCCTCATGGTGTGCGATATCGCCACGGGTGCTGTGCGCCCTTACCTGGAGCGGCGCAACAGCGAACGATTCAAGGGCGTCAACGACCTGATCTTCGATAGCCAGGGCAACCTGTATTTCACAGACCAGGGGCAATCGGGCCTGCACGATCCGAGCGGACGGCTCTACCGACTGCGGCCCAACGGCACGCTGGATGCCTTGCTGACCAACGTGCCCAGCCCCAACGGGGTGGCCCTGTCACCCGACGAGAAGGTACTCTATCTTGCCGTGACACGCGGCAACCAAGTCTGGCGCGTTCCTCTCATGGACGACGGCAGCGTCTCCAAGGTCAGCGCCTTCTTTACGTCCTACGGTCCCAGCGGCCCTGACGGCCTGGCGGTCGATGCCTCCGGGCGCTTGATCGTGGCCAACCCGGGGCTGGGGGTGGCATGGGTGCTGTCACCCAAAGCTGAGCCGCTGCAGGTGCTGCAAAGTTGCGCAGGATCGTCTCTGACGAACGTGGCCTTTGGCGATACCGACCGCAAGACTCTGTACGCCACAGAATCGGTGAGCGGATCCATTCTCCGTGCAAGGATGCCCGACGCGGGTCTGCCCATCCGCCGGCCTACCCGCGCCTGATCACGGTGGGCCGCACCGGAGCCAGCGTCACACCCGTTCCGCCACCCAGCCCTGCACAGAGGCCAGCGCCTTCGACAGGCCCGAGGCATCGGTGCCACCGGCCATGGCCATGTCGGGCTTGCCGCCGCCTTTGCCACCCACCTGCTGGGCCACGAAGTTCACCAGTTCACCGGCCTTGACCTTGCCCACGCTGTCGGTCGTGACACCGGCAGCCAGCTGGACCTTGCCGCCGTCCACCGCGGCCAGCACGATGGCGGCGGTCTTGAGCTTGTCCTTGAGCTTGTCCAGGGTCTCGCGCAGGGTCTTGGCGTCGGCCCCCTGCAGGGTAGCGGCCAGCACCTTCAGGCCTTTGACGTCCACGGCCTGAGCCATGAGTTCGTCGCCCTGGCTGGATGCCAGCTTGCCCTTGAGGGCGGCGACTTCCTTCTCCAGCGCCTTGATCTGATCCAGCGCCTGCCCGATGCGGGCGGTCAGCTCGGGCACGGGTGCCTTGAGGGCACCCGCTGCCTGCGACACGGTATCTTCCAGCGACTGCAGATAGGCCAGCGCATTGGCCCCGGTGACCGCCTCGATGCGGCGCACGCCTGCAGCCACACCGCCTTCGGCGACGATCTTGAACAGGCCGATGTCACCGGTCGCCTTGACGTGTGTGCCACCGCACAACTCCTTGCTGGAGCCGATGGTCAGCACGCGCACGGTATCGCCGTACTTCTCGCCGAACAGCATCATGGCGCCCGAGTTCTTGGCTGATTCGATGTCCATCAGCTGCGCGCTGGCGGCGGCGTTGGCCAGGATCTCGGCATTGACGATGCCCTCGATGCGGCGGATCTGTTCGTCACTGACCGGAGCGTTGTGCGCGAAGTCGAATCGTGTGCGTTCGGCATTGACCAGCGAGCCCTTCTGCTGCACGTGTTCGCCCAGCACCTCGCGCAGTGCCTTGTGCATCAGGTGGGTGGCGCTGTGGTTGCGCACGGTGGCGGCGCGCAGGTCCAGGTTGACGCTGGCGTCCACGGTGTCACCCACCGCCAGCGTGCCCTGTTCGACCACGCCGTGGTGGCCGAACACGTCGGCTTTGATCTTCTGCGTGTCGGCCACCACGAAGCGGGCCGAACCACTGGTGAGCTCGCCCTCGTCACCCACCTGACCGCCGCTTTCGGCGTAGAAGGGGGTGGTGTCCAGCACGACAACGCCCTGTTGACCGGCCTTGAGCTCGGCCACCGGGGTGCCCTCGTGGTAGAGCGCCACCACCTTGGCCTGCGCCTGCAGAGCGTCGTAACCGACAAAGGTGTTGCCGGCGCCGGTGTACTCCAGCGCCTTGTCCATCTTGAACTTTCCGGCGGCACGCGCCTGTGCTTTCTGCTTTTCCATCGCGGCGTGAAAGCCCGCCTCGTCAACACCGACCCCGCGCTCGCGGCAGACGTCGTTGGTCAGGTCCAGCGGGAAGCCGTAGGTGTCGTGCAGCTTGAAGGCCACCTCGCCCGGCAGCGTCTTCTCGCCGCCATCCAGTGCGCTGTCCAGAATCTCCATGCCATTGGCCAGGGTCTCGTAGAAGCGCTCTTCCTCGGCCTTGAGGATGTCGGTGATGCGCTGGGCCTGGCTGGTCAGGCTCGGGTAGGCGTCGCCCATCAGCTTGACCAGGTCGGGCACCAGCTTGTGGAAGAACGGGGCCTTCTGTCCCAGCTTGTAGCCATGGCGGATGGCCCGGCGCACGATGCGGCGCTGCACATAGCCACGGCCCTCGTTGCTGGGAATGACGCCGTCACTGATCAGGAAGGAGGTGGCGCGGATGTGGTCGGCGATCACCTTGAGCGAGGGATTGCCCAGGTCGGCACAGCCGGTCTCACGCGCGGCGGCCTTGATGAGCGCGTCGAACAGGTCGATTTCGTAGTTGCTGTGTACGTGCTGCAGGATGGCGGCCAAGCGCTCCAGGCCCATGCCGGTGTCTACGCAGGGCGCGGGCAATGGCGTGACCGAGCCGTCCTCCTTCATGTCGAACTGCATGAACACGTTGTTCCAGATCTCGATGAAGCGGTCGCCGTCCTCGTCCGGGCTGCCCGGAGGGCCGCCCGGAATCTCGGGCCCGTGGTCGTAGAAGATTTCCGAGCACGGACCGCAGGGGCCGGTGTCGGCCATCATCCAGAAGTTGTCTGACTTGTAGCGCCCGCCCTTGTTGTCTCCGATGCGGATCACGCGCTCGGGCGGCAGGCCGATTTCCTTGGTCCAGATGTCGTAGGCCTCGTCGTCTTCGGCGTAGACGGTGGCCAGCAGGCGCTCGGCCGGCAGGCCGTAGACCACCGTCAGCAGTTCCCAGGCCCACTTCAGGCTCTCGCGCTTGAAGTAGTCGCCAAACGACCAGTTGCCCAGCATCTCGAAAAACGTGTGGTGGCGGGCGGTGTAGCCCACGTTCTCCAGATCGTTGTGCTTGCCCCCGGCACGCAGGCAGGCCTGCACCGAGGCCGCGCGCACGTAGCTGCGCTTGTCGGTGCCCAGGAACACGTCTTTGAACTGCACCATGCCGCTGTTGGTGAACATCAGCGTGGGGTCGTTGCCTGGCACCAGCGGGCTGGACGCGACGACGGTGTGGCCCTTGGCGGCGAAAAAGTCCAGGAAGCTCTTGCGGATCTCGGCGACGGTGGTGGGACGGGTCATGATCAGGTGGTGCATGTCGTTGGACGCCGAAGCAGCGTCTGCAACCTTCCATTTTCCTACATGGGCGACGGTCCTGATCAGGATTGTTGGATTTCGGCGGCAGGATGGCTCCGTGGTGCGGGTCTCATCCGGTACTGCGAAATCTTCGAACCGGGTCTAATCTTCGAAGTTTGCAGGTTGGCCACCAGCTCCCGGCCCAATTGATTAATATATTAAATATTTAGCCCCTCCAACGGAGACCCCACATGGACATGAAGACCTCTCCCCTGGCCCTGCTCAAGGACCCGACCCTGCTCAAGACCGACGCACTGATCAATGGCGAATGGGTCAAGGGCGGCGCCCGCTTTGATGTGAACGACCCGGCCACCGGCCAGAAGCTGGCCGACGTGGCCCTGCTCGGTCCGGCCGAGGCCGAAGCGGCCATCGCAGCCGCCAACGCGGCCTGGCCCGCCTGGCGCAACAAGACGGCCAAGGAGCGCAGCATCATTTTGCGCAAGTGGTACGACCTGCTCATGGCCAACCAGGACGACCTGGGCCGCCTGATGACCGCCGAGCAGGGCAAACCCCTGCCCGAGGCCAAGGGCGAAGTCGCCTACGGTGCCAGCTTCGTCGAGTGGTTTGCCGAGGAAGCCAAGCGCGTCAACGGCGAAACCCTGCCCCAGTTTGACAACAACCGCCGCCTGATGGTGCTCAAGCAGCCCATCGGCGTCTGCGCGGCCATCACGCCCTGGAATTTCCCGCTGGCCATGATCACCCGCAAGGTCGCACCCGCACTGGCAGCCGGTTGCCCGGTTGTCATCAAGCCGGCCGAACTGACCCCGCTGACCGCCCTGGCCGCGGCCGAGCTGGCCATGCGGGCCGGCATTCCGGCTGGCGTGCTCAACATCATCACCAGCGACGGCCCCGGCAGCATCGCCATCGGCAAGGTGTTGTGCGCGTCCGACGTGGTGCGCCACATCAGCTTCACCGGCTCCACCGAGGTCGGCCGTATTCTCATGGCGCAGAGCGCGCCCACGGTCAAGAAGATGTCGCTTGAACTGGGCGGGAACGCACCCTTCATCGTGTTCGACGACGCCGACATCGACTCGGCGGTGGAAGGCGCCTTTGCCAGCAAGTACCGCAATGCCGGCCAGACCTGCGTCTGCTCCAACCGGCTGTACGTGCAGGAAGGCGTGTACGACGCCTTTGTCGAAAAGTTCGCGGCCAAGGTGAAGACCGCCAAGGTCGGCAATGGCTTCGAGGACGGTGTGAACCAGGGCCCGCTGATCGAGGAGGCTGCGCTGGAAAAGGTGCAGCGCCACGTCGACGACGCCAAGTCCAAGGGTGGCCGCGTGCTGGTCGGCGGCAAGCGTCTGGACGGCCAGTTCTTTGAGCCCACCGTGGTGGCCGATGCGACGGCCGACATGCTGTGCGCCCGTGAAGAGACATTCGGCCCTTTTGCCCCGGTGTTCAGGTTCAAGACCGAGCAGGAAGCCATCGACGCCGCGAACAACACCGAGTTCGGTCTGGCCAGCTACTTCTACAGCCGCGACATCGGCCGCATCACCCGCGTGAGCGAAGCGCTGGAGTACGGCATGGTGGGCGTGAACGTCGGCATCCTGGCGACCGAGCACGTGCCTTTCGGCGGCGTCAAGCAGTCTGGTCTGGGCCGCGAAGGATCGCACTACGGCATGGACGACTATGTCGAGATCAAGTACGTCTGTGTGGGCGACGTCCTCAAGTAAACTAGTGGGCTCGCGGGCGTCGTTCAATGGCAGGACCTGAGCTTCCCAAGCTCAAGACGTGGGTTCGATTCCCATCGCCCGCTCCAGCATGAAGGAACAAGGCCCCGGCGCATGGCACCGGGGCCTTGTTTCATTGGAAAGAGACCTCAGCTGCCCAGTCCCAGCAGCACCAGAGCCCCCATCACCACAAAGATGGCGGCCGCCAGCAGGTGCACCAGCCGGATCGGCACCCGGCGCGTGATCGCATCCCCGAAAAAAACCACCGGTGCATTGGCCAGCATCATGCCCAGCGTGGTGCCGGCCACCACCGCCACCAATGGCGCGTACTGGGCACCCAGGGCCACTGTGGCCACCTGCGTCTTGTCGCCCATTTCGGCCAGAAAGAAGGCCCAGGTCGTGGTGAGAAACACGCCCCAGTGCCTGGTGGTGGAGGCCTGATCTTCGTCGAGCTGGTCGGGCACCAGCATCCACAGGCCCATGGCGATGAAGGAGGCGCCCAGAATCCAGCGCATCAGGTCGGCACCCACCGTGGCCATGATCCACGCCCCCACGGCGCCCGCCAACGCATGGTTCAGCAGGGTGGCCACCAGAATGCCGGCCACAATGGGCCAGGGCTTGCGGTAACGGGCTGCCAGCACGAGCGAGAGCAGCTGCGTCTTGTCGCCCATTTCGGCCAGGGCAACGATGGCGGTGGAAAGAAGGAAAGCTTCCAAGCGGGACTCCGAAGGCCGGTCAAAAACCAATAAACCGTCCAGCCCCACCGGCACATGCGGGGGCTGTACGGTCCATGGTCTTGCCAGGCTGGAGGCTGTCCGCGCCATGGCCTGATGGCCAAGTGTGTTGACGCGGACCCCTGCGGGCGCAGGGCGGCTACTCCCCAAAGACAGTCAGCAGGGAGTATAGCCGGGCGGCATGCTTCAGATCAGTGGCACACCGGTCTTGCTCTGGATGAACTCGCGCGTCACCCCATCGGCCAGCTCCACCAGCTTCAGGCCCTCCGGTGTCACGTCCATCACGCCGAGGTCGGTGATGATTCGGTCGACAACAGCTTTGCCGGTCAGCGGCAGGGTGCACTCGGGCAGGATCTTCATGTCCTCGGTGCCGTCCTTCTTGCGCGCCACGTGTTCCATCAGCACGATCACGCGTGGCACGCCAGCCACCAGGTCCATGGCGCCTCCCATGCCCTTGACCATCTTGCCGGGGATCATCCAGTTGGCCAGATCCCCCTTGCCGGTGACCTGCATGGCACCGAGGATGGACAGGTTGATCTTGCCGCCACGGATCATGGCAAAGCTGTCGTGGCTGCCAAAAATCGACGAACCCTTGATGGTGGTCACGGTCTGTTTGCCGGCGTTGATCAGGTCGGCGTCCACCTCGTCCTCATAGGGGAAGGGGCCGATACCCAACATGCCGTTTTCGCTCTGCAGCCAAACCTCCACGTGGTCAGGCACGTGGTTGGCCACCAGCGTCGGGATGCCGATACCGAGGTTCACATAGAAGCCGTCCTGCAGCTCCTGGGCCGCGCGCGCGGCCATCTGGTCTTGGGTCCAGGGCATGTCCGTACTCCTCAATCAAACTTTGCGGTCGCGGGTGGTGCGCTTTTCGATGCGCTTCTCGGGCGTCGGGTTGTGCACGATGCGGTGCACATAGATGCCCGGCAGGTGCACGTCGTCAGGAGCGATCTCGCCGGTGGCGACGATGCGCTCGACCTCAACGATGCAGATCTTCCCGGCCATGGCAGCGGCCGGGTTGAAGTTGCGCGCCGTCAGGTTGAAACGCAGGTTGCCCGAACGGTCGGCCACATCGGCCTTGACCAGCGCCACGTCCGGGAACAGGGCTTGCTCCATGACGTAGGTCTCGCCGTTGAACTCCCGCAGTTCCTTGCCTTCGGCCACGATGGTGCCGACACCGGTCTTGGTGAAGAAGGCAGGAATGCCAGCGCCGCCGGCACGCAACTTCTCGGCCAGCGTGCCCTGGGGCGTGAACTCGAGTTCGAGCTCGCCGGCCAGGTACTGGCGCTCGAACTCCTTGTTCTCGCCCACGTAGGAAGAGATCATTTTCTTGATCTGGCGGGTTTCCAGCAGTTTGCCCAGGCCGAAACCATCGACCCCGGCGTTGTTGGAGATGGCAGTCAGGTTCTTCACACCCGAATCGCGCAGGGCGTCGATCAGGGCCTCGGGGATGCCACACAGGCCGAAACCGCCCACGGCGATCAGCTGTCCGTCGCCTACCACGCCTTTGAGGGCCTCGGCTGCGCTGGGGTAGATCTTGTTCACGTCGAATGACTCCTGGGGTTGAACAATCGGAAGCCACTACGATACTACGTATTCACATACGTAGTTTGCCGTAATGGGGAACCCCAACACCGCTGGAGACCGTCGATGGAGATTGACTACCGCCTCGCCTTCGACATGGCCCCGGTGGGGCTTGCCCTTTCCCGCCAGCGCACCATGGTCGATTGCAACCAGACCCTGTGCGACATGTTCGGCGCCAGTCGCGACCAGTTGATCGGCCAGAGCTTCCAGATCCTCTACCCCAGCGCAGACGAGTACGAGCGGACCGGCGCGCGCATCACCCCGATCCTGGGACGCAACGGCACCTATGCCGACGACCGCATCATGAAGCGGGTGGACGGGCGACTCAAGGGCGAGACCTTCTGGTGCCACGTGACCGGACGAGCGCTGGACCCCAAGGACCCGCACGCGGTGGGCATCTGGAGTTTCGAGGACCTCAGCGCCCGGCGGCCGGTGCGCTCCGAGCTGACGCCGCGCGAGCGCGAGGTGGCCGCCTTCGTGATGGACGGGTTGACCAGCAAGGAGATCGGCAAGCTGCTGGGCATCAGCCCGCGCACGGTGGAGATCTACCGCGCGCGCCTGATGCGCAAGTACAAGGCGCACAGCACGCCGGATCTTGTGCACCGCTTGCTGGCGGGTTGAGCCAGCTCGCCTGTTTTGGACCACGTGACCGCCAGGCCCCGTCCACTACGCCCGCGCACGCCGGAGTGACGGAGATTTGTGGCGGCGGAGTGTGGAGGCCGTCAGCTCACTGTGGCTGGAAGCCGCTTTCCTTGATGATCCTGGACCAGACCTGGGCATAGGCCTTTTCGCGGGCAGCCAGTTGCTCTCCGCTCATGAAACCGACGGTCAGGCCCATGGCGGTGAGCTTGTCTTTCACTTCGGGCAAGGCAATGGCTTTCTGGATGGCCGCCGACAGTTTGTCGAGCGTGGCCCTGGGTGTGCCGGCTGGAGCGAACACGCCGTAGTAGGGAATTTCTTCAAAGCCTGACAGGCCCAACTCCGCAAAGGTCGGCACATCCGGCATGGCCGCCTGGCGCTGGGTGCCCATGACCGCCACGACGCGGATCTTGCCCGCCTTGTGGTTTTCAATGAAATCGGGAACCGAGCCGACCCCGGCGGCGATCTGGTTGCCCAGCATGTCGGTCACCATGGGTGCGCTGCCGCGGTAGGGTGCAGCCACCAGGTCAAGTCCGTTCTTCTTTGCAATTTCCTGCACCAGGAACTGGGGCACCGAAGCAGGCGCCGGGATGCCCACCGCACCCTTGCCGCCGCCCTGCTGGCGCACCCAGTCGACATAGCCCTTGAAGCTGGTTGCCGGCGTGCCGCCAGACAACGCAATGGCATTGACGAACGTGGCAAAGCCGGCGACCGGCACAAAGTCCTTGGCTGGATCAAAGCCGGGGCTCTTCATGACCATGGGCAGGATGGTCACGCTGTGATCGTGGCTGAGGAACAGCGTGTGGCCATCGGGCGCGGCCATTTTCAGGGCCTGCGCGGCGATCTGGCCACCCGCACCCGCCTTGTTCTCGACCACCACGGGGGCGCCCAGTTCGGCCTGCAGCGGCTCGGCCAGGATGCGGGCGATGGCGTCGGTGCCGCCCCCGGCCGGAAAGCCCACCATGAGACGAGTGGTCGACTGGGCATGGGCCACGCTCTGCAGGCCAGCCAGCCCGAGGCCAACGGCTATCAGCAGCGCGCGACGAAAAACTTGGGGTTGCTTGATCATGTGAATGACTCCGGGCAAGGTTGAAGGAAGGGATCAGGCATTTGACGATTCGACCACTTCGGCGGCGGTCCTGAAGGCCTCCACCGCAGTGGGAACACCGCAGTAGACCGCAGCATGCAGCAGCACCTCCTGGATTTCCTGCGCCGTGGCACCGTTGTTGAGTGCCCCGCGCACATGCCCTTTGAGCTCGTGCTGCTTGCCCATGGCGGTGAGCATGGCCACGGTGATCAGACTTCGGGTCTTGCGGTCCAGACCCTCACGCTGCCAGACGTCACCCCAGGCGGCGCGCGAAATGTGGTCCTGGATCGGCTGGGTGAACGGGGTGACGCTGCCCAGGGCACGGTCGACAAAGGCGTCACCCATGACCTCGCGCCGGGTGGCCAGACCGCGGTGGTACTGCTCGTCCTGCATGCTGTTCTCCAAGTGTCAGGGAAGTTTCAACCCATGAGGATAAGCTGTGCAGTCCGACAGAACCTGATAGGAGACCAACGCCATGAGCCAGAACCGCTATCCCCTGCCCGACCTGAACGAGCTGCCCGAGGACATCAAGGCCAAGGTGATGGAGGTGCAGGAAAAGGCCGGTTTCGTGCCCAACGTCTTCCTGGCCCTGGCCCGTCGACCAGCCGAGTGGCGTGCCTTCTTCGCCTACCACGACGCCCTGATGACTCCCGAGACCGTCGGGCGCACTTCAGGCCTGAGCAAGGGTGACCGCGAAATGATCGTCACCACCACCAGTGCCGCCAACCACTGTCTGTACTGCGTCGTGGCCCATGGAGCGATCCTGCGCATCTACGAGAAGAAGCCGCTGGTGGCCGACCAGGTGGCCACCAATTACCGCAAGGCTGAGATCACGCCCCGCCAGCGGGCCATGCTGGACTTCGCCATGAAGGTCTGCCTGCGCTCGGATGAAATCGATGACGGCGACTTCGAAGCCCTGCATGCTCACGGCTTTTCCGACGAGGACGCCTGGGACATCGCCGCCATCACTGCCTTCTTCGGCCTGTCCAACCGGATGGCCAGCTTCAGCGGCATGATGCCCAATCCGGAGTTCTATCTGATGGGGCGCGTGCCAAAACAAAAATGAGGACCGGCGCCGGATAGCCGCTTTCAGCGGCCCAACAATGGAGGATGGCCCGCACCCTCGATAAGGGCCCTCGCCCGTTCGGACATGGGCACCGATTTCTGCCTGGGGAAATCGACCCAGACCACGGTGGCACCGCCATTGGCGTAGACGGTGCCAGGGTCGTCGGTGCGCAGCATCTCGTGGTAGGTGTCGAACGATGTGCGGCCCATGGACCCGACATAGGTATTCACCAGTACATCACCTGGAAACTCGAACTGCCGGATGAAGTTACAGAAGGCGTTGACGATGACCGGGCCTTCGCCCTGCGGATCAGCCGGCAGGCCCAGACCGAAGAACCAGTCCAGCCGTGCAATCTCCATGTAGCGGAAGTACAGGGTGTTGTTGACGTGCCCCATGGCATCCATGTCTCCCCAGCGGATGGGGACCACGATGGTGTGGACCAGCTTCCTGTCTTCAGGCAGTTCGAGTTTCATGGCAATCGTTACCGATGGGCGCGGATGGAGGCCAGTATGCCTGCCACAAAAAGCAGGCAAGCCAACAGCTGGACGGGAGCCGGCCAGTCGCCACTCCAGGCAAAGGCATAGAGCAATGCGAACACGGTCTCGCTCACGACCAGTTGCCCCGCCAGGCTGGCACTCAGGCGCCGACTCGCCATGTTCCACAGCACGGCGGCCACCCAGGCCGACCCGATGCCGGTGAAGGAACAAACCACCAGAAACAGGCCAAGATCCGGTCGGGATACCAGATCGCGCATCGGCGTACCCCAAAGCAGCCAGAGGCCCAGCCCACCCACCCCGGCAGCCAGACCGAGCCAGTTGGCCCAGGCCGTCGATCTCACCTGGGTGCGGGCCCTGAGCCAGCGGGCGTTGAGCAGGCCGAAGGCGAGCCAGCTGAGCATGGCCGCCGTGGCCAGCAGCACGCCGCGCCAGAAGTGACCATGGCCACCTGTCTGAACCTCATCGGCCATGACCGCCAGCATCAGCGCCATGCCTGCGGCGGTCAGGACCATCCCGGGCGCCAGCGCCGACCAGCGCATCTGGTCCGGTTTGCCCAGCAACATCATCCAGAGTGGCAAGGTGCCGATGATGAGGGCGGGTACGGCGGCCCCGGCATCCGCAATACCGTAGACCAGCAACAGGTAGTAGCCCGTGTAGCCCAGCACGCTCAGCCCCAGGGCTGCACGCGCCTGTTCGGCCGTTGGCCACAGACCTCCACGCAATGCCGGCGAACTGCGCCAGGTCTGCCAGAGCAGCCATGCCAGCGCGAACAGACCACAGGCGATGAAGCGCCCGGCGGTGTAGTCCACCGAAGTGAAGCCCGGCGCCACCAGCGGTGCAACAAAGGTGGTCCCCCAAAGCGCACCGGCAGCCAGCCCGGCGGCCACACCAGCCCCCATGCCCGGAGGCAGAACCCGTTCAGGCGCCGAAACCGTCGTCTGCTGCAATCACCGCTCCGTTCACAAAATGGCTTTCATTGCTGGCCAGCATGAGCAGCACAACATCAAGGTCGGCCGGGTGACCGACCCGCTTGCGTGGCAGCATCTGGATCAGCTTCTGGCCCTGCTCGGTCTGCCAGTGATGGTGGTTGATCTCGGTGTCGATATAACCCGGGCAGATCGCGTTGACGTTGATGCCGAAACGCCCCCACTCGGTGGCCATGGCCTTGGTCATGTGCACCACAGCGGCCTTGCTCATGCAGTAGATGCCGATCTGGGGCAAGACCCGCAGCCCGGCCATCGAGGCGATGTTGATGATGCGGCCCCCCACCCAGGTACCGGGAGCCTGGCCTTTGGCTCGGGCCAGCATGCGCTTGACCACCTCCTGCGCTGTGAAGAAGGCACCTTTGGTGTTGGTGTTGAGCACGAAGTCGTAGTCGTCCTCGGTCACATCCTGCAGACGCTGGGTGGTGCTGACGCCGGAATTGTTGATCAGGATGTCGATCGGCCCCACCTCGGTCTCCGCATGGGCAATGGCCGCCTTGATGGAGGCAATGTCGGTCACATCGAGCGCCACGACGTGGGCGTCGCCGCCCTCAGCCTCGATGTGGGCCCGCAACGCCATCAGGCGGTCGGTCCGTCGGCTGGCCAGCACCACTGCGGCGCCGGCCCTGGCCATCGTCTTGGCAAACTGTTCGCCCAGGCCACCCGAAGCACCGGTAATCAGGGCGACACGGCCCGAGAGGTCGATCTGGTATGACACAGGATAATCTCCTCAGGTCTTCAAATTAGCACGGTCGTTCGTTTTTTTGGACGGACCGCATACAATGCAGCCCGACCCTCCCGTCGGTGCGCCTCGAGCGGTACCGTCGCAGAATCCATTATCAGCGAGAGCCCCCATGACACAAGACGAAATCCTGGCCCAGTTCGGACCCCGCGAGGCGATGGAGTACGACGTGATCGTGGTCGGTGGCGGGCCGGCCGGCCTGTCCACGGCCATACGCCTCAAGCAGCTGGCCACCGAGAAGGGCCAGGACGTCTCGGTGGTGGTGCTCGAAAAAGGCTCCGAGCCGGGTGCCCACATCCTCTCTGGGGCCGTGATGGATCCCAGGGCCATCACCGAGCTGTTCCCCAACTGGAAGGAACTGGGCGCCCCGCTGAACCAGCCGGTCACCGGCGACGACCTGCTGGTGCTCAGCGAAACCGGCGCGCAGCGCACGCCTGACTGGCTGATGCCGCGCAACTTCCACAACGACGGCTGCTATGTCATCAGCCTAGGTGCGCTCACCAAGTGGCTGGGCGAGCAGGCCGAGGCCCTGGGGGTGGAGATCTTCCCCGGTTTCACCGCCGCCGAGGTGCTCTACAACGACGACGGTTCGGTCAAGGGCGTGGCCACCGGCAACATGGGGGTCGGCAAGGACGGTGAGCCCTCCGATGCATTCCAGATCGGCATGGAGCTGCACGGCAAGTACACCGTGTTCGCCGAAGGCGCGCGCGGCCACCTGGGCAAGCAACTGATCGCCAGGTTCAAGCTGGACGAAGGCAAGGACGCACAGACCTTTGCGATTGGCATCAAAGAGCTGTGGGAGATCCCGGCTGAGAAGGCCAAACCAGGCCTGGTGGTGCACACCGCCGGCTGGCCGCTGGGGGACGACACCTTTGGCGGCGGCTTTCTCTACCACCTGGAGGGCAACAAGGTCACGCTGGGCTACGTCATCGGTCTGGATTACCAGAACCCCTGGCTGAGCCCGTTCGAGGAAATGCAGCGCTGGAAGACGCACCCGAGCATCAAGGCGCACATCGAAGGTGGCAAGCGCCTGGGCTACGGCGCCAGGGCGCTGAACAACGGTACGCCGCAGGCGCTGCCGAAGACCGTGTTCCCTGGTGGCGCGCTGGTCGGCTGTGATGCCGGTTTCCTGAACGCGGCCCGCATCAAGGGCAGCCACGCAGCGATCAAGAGCGGCATGCTGTGCGCCGAGGCGGCCTACGAGGCCGTGACCGCTGGCCGCCAGAACGACGTGCTCACGGGTTTCCCGGAACGCTTCCAGAAGAGCTGGCTCCACGAAGAGCTCTGGACTTACCGCAACTTCAAGAACTGGTTCAAGAAGAGCCCCCTCATGGGCAAGCTCATGACCGGGGTGGAGCACTGGTTCCTGCCCAAGGTCGGTGTGTCATCGCCGCCGTGGACCATCCACAACACGGTGAAGGACCACACCAAGCTCAAGCCCGCGGCCGAGTGCCCCAAGATCAGCTACCCGAAGCCGGACGGCGTGATCACCTTCGACCGGCTCTCCAGCGTGTTCGTCTCGAACACCAACCACGAGGAGAACCAGCCGGCCCACCTGACGCTCAGGGACACCGGTGTGCCGGTGAAGGTGAATCTGGCGAAGTACGCCGGTCCCGAGAGCCGCTATTGCCCGGCCGGGGTGTACGAATTCGTCAACAAGGACGGCGAGGACCAGCTGGTCATCAACGCGCAAAACTGCGTGCATTGCAAGACCTGCGACATCAAGGACCCGACCCAGAACATCGTCTGGGTCACACCCGAGGGTGGCGGTGGACCGAACTACGCGGGCATGTGATCCGGCCGAACTGGCCAGCCGCCTTCGGGCGGCTTTTTTTTTTGGCCTGATCTGCTGACCGGTCGCATCAGGCGACAAAGGCCGTGCGAAAGGTGGGGCTGCGGGATGCAAATCCCCTATGCTTGTGGGGTGTGTACCGGCTGACCATGACCTCTGCCTACCTCTACCGACAACGCTGGTTGCTGATTCACCTGCCGCTGGCCCTGCTGGCAGGTGCTCTGGCCATGCTGATCTGGTGGCGGCTGTATCCCATGCCACCGTCACAGCTGACCATCACCACGGCTTTGGCCGATGGCGCCTACCAGCGACACGCCCTGCGCTACAGGGAAGCATTTGCACGGCACGGCGTGCAGCTGGAGATCCAGACCTCGCCGGGATCGGCGGAGAATCTGAAGCGCCTCCAATCGACACCCCCCACGACCGATCTGGCCCTGGTTCAGGGTGGATTCGGATGGTCGTCTGCCACCGATGAGCCCATCGGGATTCCAGTGGTGCAGACGCTGGCCAGCGTCGACACCGAAGTACTGTGGCTGTTCAGCATGGAGCCGCCCTTGCGCTCCCTGGAGCGTCTGGCGGGGCTGAGGGTGGCGGCGGGCCCTGAAGGCAGTGGCCACCGCGCCATGCTGCAGCGCCTGCTGCGGCAGCTGGGTGTGCCGCTTGATGCGCTGAACTGGGCGGACCACAGCGGCGAGGTGGCCCGCGACGCCCTGCTGCGAGGAGACATCGATGCGGTCTTCATGGTGGCATCCCCGCTGGCGCCGGGTGTCAGTGCCTTGCTGGAGCAACCCGCCATCCATCTGGCCCAGCTGCAGCGCACCCTGGTCTTGTCGGAGCGCAACAACTTTCTGCAGAACCGATTGCTGGCGCAGGACAGCCTGGGGGACGGAAAGCCCCCCTCGGACACCACCGTGCTGACCACACCGACTCACCTGCTGGCTCGACAGGACCTGGACCCTGCGCTCAAGCGGCTGGCCACCGCGGTGGCCATGGAGGTTCACAGGGAGGCGGGGCCATTCCACGTGGCTGGCGAGTTCCCGGCCTTGCGACTGAGCGATTTCCCCACAGCGCCTCAGGCCCGCGAGGTGCTCAGCCGCGGATTGAGCGGGCTGGAATCGGTGCTGCCATTCTGGTGGGCACAGATCGTCCAGCGGCTGGTGGTGATCGGCCTGCCCACCCTGCTTCTGCTGCTGCTCACCTGGAGCCTGGTGCCCGCGCTGTTGCGCTGGCGGCTGGAGCGCCGCGTGACCCGCTGGTATGGCGAGCTCAAGTTCATCGAGAACGACCTGGCCAACAACAGTGTCAACGTGGGCGGCATGGACCTGAGCCGTATCCATGGCCGCCTCAACGCCATGGAAGAGGCCCTGGCCAAGGCCCAGGTGCCACCCGAGATCGTCGAGCGCTGGTACACGCTGCGCCAGCACATCGGCTTTGTCCGCCAGCGCGTGGTGGAGTTTCGCGGACGATGAAGTTCCTGCCACTGTACCGTCGCCGCTGGGCACTGGTCTACCTGCCCCTCCTGCTGCTGCTCGGCGGATTGCTGGTCCTCGCGCTGTTTGTCTGGCAGCCCCTGCCACCACAGCGGGTGCAGATAGGCACTGGTCCGGGCCAGAGCAGCTACCTTGCACTGGCCCGTGCCTATGCCATGCGGCTGGAACGCATGGGCATTGCCGTGGACATCGTGGCCCACGACCGGCCACAGTCGCCGCTGGAGCGACTGGTCCGCGGAAGTGGCGGAGTGGACGTGACGTTCGCCCAGGGCCTCTATGCCCCCGACTTTCCCCAAGCGCAGGCGCTGGCGGTCATTGGACATGAAATTGTCTGGGTCTTCGCGCGCCAGGACATCGATGGGCTGGCACAGCTGAGGGGAAAGCGCATTGCCGCGTCGGTGCCCCGATCATCCAACCGCCAGGCGGCAGAACTGCTGCTGCGGCATGTGGGCATCGAGCCCCACCAGGTCAGCTTCACCGACGACGTCGGCGAGGCCGCGGTGGCGGCCCTGGACTCGGGTCAGGTCGACGCGGTGGTGCATGTGGCCGGTGGCGATTCACAGACCGCCTCGGAGTTGGCGAGACTTGACCGTGTTGGCCTGCTCGGTGTGGAGCGGGCCGGCCTGCTGGCCACCCGCGAACCCCGGCTGCGGTCCATCGTGATGCCACAGGGCGTGATCGAACTGCGCAGCAACCTGCCCCCTGCCGATCTGCCCACCGTGGTCACATTGACGCACCTGCTGGTCCGACCGGACCTGCACCCCGCCCTGCAGCGCGCGCTGCTGGACGTCGCGGGCGAGCTGCACGTGATGACCGGCTTCCTGGAGGACCGGGGGGTGTACCCGACGCTGTTGGGAAGCAGCTTCCCGGTTTCGCCAGTGGCCGAAAAGATGCTCCGGGGGCACCGCCCCTGGATGGAGCGGCTGTTGCCCTTCGGGGTGGCCCAGTGGGCCGAACTCGTGTGGTACGCGCTTTTGCCGATCTGCCTGCTGGGCGCCATTCTCCTGCGACGTGCACCGCGTTACCTGGACTGGCGGGCCGAGGCCCATCTGCAACACCACTATGGTGAACTCAAGTTCCTCGAAGATGAACTGGTTCGCGCCCAGCCGCGCACACCCGACCAGCTGCAGCGTCACGCCTTGCGCCTGAACCAGCTCGAACGGGAAGTCATGTCGATCGAGCTGCCCGACCGCTATGCCGACCGCTGGTACACGCTGCGAGAGCACCTGCAGCAAGTGCGCCAGCGTCTGCACGCCCTGCAACATGGATAGGCAGGCGCCGACGCCTCTGCTGGGCGATGACATCACCCAGCAGGTGCTTCATCTGTCTGGCGGCTCGCGCCGGCTGCTTGGCATCGTCGGCCCGCCCGGATCGGGCAAGAGCACGTTGGCGGGCGCTCTGGTCGATGCATTGGGCCCTCGCGCCCAGGCTGTGCCCATGGACGGGTTCCACCTGGCGCAATGCGAACTCCACCGGCTGGGGCGGACCGGCCGCAAAGGGGCACCCGACACCTTCGATACGGCCGGGTACGCCCACCTGTTGCGACGCCTGAAGCAGCAGTCCCCGCACGAGACGGTGTACGCCCCGGACTTTCGGCGGGAGATCGAGGAACCGGTGGCGGGTGCCATCGCCATCCACCCGCAAACACCCCTGCTGGTCACCGAAGGCAACTACCTGCTGCTCGAAGACGACCTGGCCTGGGCCCCGGTGGCCGACCTGTTGGACGAGGTCTGGTATCTGGAGGTTGACCCTGCCTTGCGCCGGCAACGCCTGTGCGAGCGGCACATGCACTTCGGGCGTACACGGGAGCAGGCCCTGTCCTGGATTGAAGCCACCGACGAACCCAATGCGCGCCGCATCCAGATTTTTGCCCACCTTGCCACGCGACAGGTGATCTGGGAAGAACGGGCCGGACGCTTTGTTTTCCGCCAGCCGGGCAACTCCCGTTAGAATTCGTCCGGTCAGGAGAGCGCTGCCCACCGGGCAGCCGCCGAAGGCGCAGGCGGTCGCTCAGTCGACCCTGAACGCTCAGGCAAAAGGACTGGCAAACACCCCCGCAAGGTGGTGTCCCCCACTGGAGAGAGGTTGCCGCCAAGGCAGCCCACCGAAGGAGCAAGTGCGGCATCGCCCGCGCGAATCTCTCAGGTAAAGCGGACAGGGGGGCAGCGCACGGATGCACCGTGTTGCCCCGCTGCGGCCATGGCATCGGCGGGCTCTGCCCTCATCTCACTTTGCCATGTCCAGCCTGAACGACCTCCTCCAGACGCCACTGCACGCCCTGCACCTCGAACTCGGCGCCCGCATGGTGCCCTTTGCGGGCTACGCCATGCCTGTGCAATACCCCATGGGTGTGCTGCAGGAACACCACCACACCCGCAGCAGCGCCGGCCTGTTTGACGTTTCGCACATGGGCCAGCTGACCCTGTCCGGCCCCGATGCCGCAGCCGCTCTCGAAAGCCTGATGCCGGTCGACGTGATCGGCCTGGGCGTGAACAAACAACGCTACGGACTGCTGCTCAATGACGGGGGCGGCATCATTGACGACCTGATGTTCGTGAATCGGGGATCGGACATTTTTGTCATCGTCAACGGTGCCTGCAAACACGGCGACCTGGTGCATATCCAGGCACGCATCGGTGGCCGGTGCACCGTCACCCCGCAATTTGACCGCGCCCTGCTGGCACTGCAAGGCCCTCTGGCCGGCAGTGCACTGCAGCGCCTGCTGCCCGGGGTCGGGCACCTGGTGTTCATGACCGGCATGCCCGCCACCTGGAACGGGGCCGATCTGTACGTCACGCGCAGTGGTTACACCGGTGAGGACGGCTTCGAAATTTCCGTGCCTGCCGCCAGTGCCGATGCCTTTGCCCGCGCGTTGCTGGCGCAACCGGAAGTCAAGCCCATCGGCCTGGGTGCGCGCAATTCACTGCGCCTGGAAGCCGGCCTGTGCCTGTACGGCAACGACATCGACACCACCACCACCCCGGTCGAAGCCGGGCTGAACTGGGCCATGCAGAAGGTGCGACGCACCGGCGGCGAAAGGGCTGGCGGTTTCCCCGGCGCCGACAGGGTGCTGGCCCAGCTCGATGGCACCGAGGCGCTGACCCGCAAGCGCGTGGGTCTGGTTGGGCTGGAGCGCGTGCCCGTTCGCGAGCACACCGAACTGCAGGATCTTCAAGGTGTGTCGATCGGCGAAGTCACCAGTGGCCTGCTGGGGCCCTCGGCCGACAAGCCGGTGGCCATGGGCTACGTCCAACCCGAATTTGCTGCTGTCGGCACACGCATTCAGGCGCTGGTGCGCGGCAAGGCCGTGCCGATGGAGGTTGCATCCATGCCCTTTGTCCCGAACCGCTACTACCGCGGCTGAGAACCGTCCCTTCTTCACTTTCTTCACCGGAGCCCACCATGACCACCAAGTACACCGAAGACCACGAATGGATCACCGTTGACGGCGACGTCGCCACCGTCGGCATCACCCACCACGCGCAGGACGCGCTGGGCGACGTGGTCTTCGTGGACCTGCCCGAAGTGGGCAAAAGCTTTGCCCAGAAAGACGTGGCCGGCGTGGTCGAGTCCGTCAAGGCGGCGGCCGACGTGTACATGCCGATCAGCGGCGAAGTCACCGAGGTCAACGAAGCCCTGCGCGCCGACCCGTCTCTGGCCAACAGCGACCCGCTGGGCGCCGGCTGGTTCTTCAAGGTCAAGCTTTCGGACGCGTCGCAACTGGACGCCCTGCTGGACGAGACCGCCTACACCGCCTTCTCCGCCAACGCCTGATCCTGCTGCCCGGAGCCTGCCGCCATGCTGATGCCTTCCGTCAAACCCCTGGGTGAACTCGAAAACGCCAGCGAGTTCATCGCCCGCCACATCGGCGTCAGCGAAGCCGATGAAGCCCACATGCTGTCGGTCATCGGCGAGGCCTCGCGCCGCGCGCTGATCGACTCCATCGTGCCGCGCAGCATCGCGCGCAGCACCGGCATGGACCTGCCGCCCGCGGCCTCCGAGGCCGCGGCACTGGCCGAGCTCAAAGCCATCGCGGCCAAGAACAAGGTCTTCAAGAGCTTCATCGGCCAGGGCTACTACGGCACGCACACACCGGGTGTCATCCTGCGCAACGTGCTTGAAAACCCCGCCTGGTACACCGCCTACACACCCTACCAGGCCGAGATTTCGCAGGGTCGCATGGAGGCGCTGGTCAACTTCCAGACCATGGTGACCGACCTCACGGGCATGGCCATTGCCAACGCATCCATGCTCGACGAGGCGACCGCGGCCGCCGAGGCCATGACCCTGGCCAAGCGCTCTGTCAAGGCCAAGGGCAACACCCTCGTGGTGGCCGGCGATGCGCATCCGCAGACCATCGAGGTGATCCAGACCCGCGCGAAGCCATTGGGTCTGACCGTGAAGCTGGCGAACTCGGCACCCGAGTGGGCCGAGGCCCTAGCCGCCGACGACTATTTCGCCGTGCTGGCGCAGTACCCGTCCACCAGTGGCCGAATTGACGACCTGCGCGCTGACGTGCAGACGGTTCACGGCAAGCAGGCCGCCTTCATCGTGGCGGCCGACCTGCTGGCGCTGACCCTGCTGGTGCCGCCGGGCGAGTTCGACGCCGACATCGTGGTCGGCACGACGCAGCGCTTTGGCATGCCCATGGGCGCGGGCGGCCCGCACGCCGCCTACATGGCCTGCCGCGACGAGTACAAGCGCTCGCTGCCAGGTCGGCTGGTGGGCGTGAGCGTGGACACGCACGGCAACCCGGCCTACCGCCTGGCACTGCAGACGCGCGAGCAGCACATCCGCCGCGAAAAGGCCACATCCAACATCTGCACGGCGCAGGTTCTGCCGGCCGTGGTGGCCAGCATGTACGCGGTGTACCACGGCCCGCAAGGCCTCAAGCGCATCGCCCAGCGCGTGGCCAGCTACACCGCCGTGCTGGCGCGTGGCCTGCAGCAACTGGGCCACACGCTGACCAGCGATTCGGCCTTCGACACGCTGACGGTGAAGGCTGCCGATGCCACCCATGCGAAAGCCATCGTGGCCAAGGCCTTGTCCAAGGGCGCCAACCTGCGCCTGTCCTGGGGTGAGTATGTGAGCATGTCGCTGGACGAGACCACCACGCGCGAGGACATCGCGCTGCTGTGGTCTGTGTTCGCCCAGGACGGCCAGGTCATGCCCACGCTCGACGCTTTCGAGAAGGGCGTGGAGCCACTGATCCCGGCCGAGCTGCGCCGCACCAGCGCCTACATGACGCACCCGGTTTTTGACAGCCACCACAGCGAGACCGGCATGCTGCGCTACATCCGCAGCCTGTCGGACAAAGACCTGGCGCTGGACCGCAGCATGATCCCGCTGGGCTCCTGCACCATGAAGCTCAACGCCACCAGTGAGATGATCCCGATCACTTGGCCGGAGTTCGCCGGTGTGCATCCCTTCGCGCCGGTCGATCAGCTGCAGGGCTACAAGGAGCTGGACGAACAGCTGCGCGCCTGGCTGTGCCAGGCCACGGGCTACGCCGGCATCAGCTTGCAGCCCAACGCGGGCTCGCAGGGCGAGTACGCCGGCCTGCTGGCCATTCAGGCCTGGCACGCCTCACGTGGCGAAAGCCACCGCAATATCTGCCTGATCCCCTCGTCGGCGCACGGCACCAACCCGGCGTCGGCCCAGATGGTGGGCATGCAGGTGGTGGTGACCAAGTGCGACGAGAATGGCAACGTGGACATGGCCGACCTCAAGGCCAAGTGCGAGCAGCACAGCGCCAATCTGGCGGCGGTGATGATCACCTACCCCTCGACCCACGGCGTGTTCGAGACCACCGTCAAGGAACTCTGCGCCCTGGTGCACCAGCACGGTGGCCGTGTGTACGTAGACGGAGCGAACATGAACGCGCTGGTGGGTGTGGCCGCGCCGGGCGAGTTCGGCGGTGACGTGAGCCACCTGAACCTGCACAAGACCTTCTGTATCCCGCACGGCGGTGGCGGCCCGGGCGTCGGTCCGGTCTGTGTGGTCGAAGACCTCGTGCCCTTCCTGCCCGGCCACGGCCGTGGCGCCGAGCCGGCGGGCGTGTGCGCGGACGACCGATCCGCCGCCGGGCCGTCCCAAGGCGGATCAGCCCCCTCGGGGGGCAGCGACCCGCGCGAGCGGTGGAGCGTGGGGGCGGTGTCGGCAGCGCCGCTGGGCAATGCAGCCGTGCTGCCGATCAGCTGGATGTACATCCGCATGATGGGCGCCGACGGCCTGAAGCACGCGACCGAAGCGGCCATCCTGTCGGCCAACTACATCAGCAAGCGGCTGGCCGACCACTACCCCACGCTGTACGCCTCGGCCAACGGCCATGTGGCGCACGAATGCATCCTGGACCTGCGCGGCTTCAAGGAGAGCAGCGGGGTGATGGCCGAGGACGTGGCAAAACGCCTGATGGACTACGGCTTCCACGCGCCCACACTGAGCTTCCCGGTCGCCAATACGCTGATGGTCGAACCAACCGAGAGCGAGACACTGGAGGAACTGGACCGTTTCATCGACGCGATGATCGCCATCCGTGAAGAAATCCGTCGCGTGGAAAAGGGTGAATGGCCGCAGCATGACAATCCGCTGAAGAACGCACCGCACACGGCCGCCAGCGTGCTCAAGAGCGACTGGACACACCCCTACCCTCGCGAGACCGCTGCCGTGGCCACAGGCCATGCTGTCAACACCAAGTACTGGCCGTCGGTGGGCCGCGTGGACAACGTCTACGGCGACCGCAACCTGTTCTGCAGCTGCGTGCCGGTTGGCGAGCCGGACTGAATCGGCGCGAGCGGGTTGACGCGACGTGGCGATGCCCTCCATCAGCGACTGCTCGGTCTGTCAACCGCCGGTGCTGGAGGCCCTGATCCGCTCGGAGCCCGAGCTGGCTATGCAGTGGCAGGCGCTACCGCGCCGGGACTTGGCCGCAGGAAGCCTGCTGCAACGCGCTGGCGAGGCCAGCCGGCATTGCTGGCAATTGCGCAGTGGTGTGGTGCGCTGCTTCTACCTCAATGAGCAGGGCACGGAACGCAACCGGTCGTTTCATGGTGCCGGACACTGGGTTGCCGGCAGCGTCCCGCCCCTGCCGCTGTCCAGCCCCTATGCCATGGAAGCGTTGGGGCCGGTTGTTGTGGTGGAGCTGTCCTACAGCACCCTTCAGGAGTGGCAGTGCCGCTTCTCGCACATCGGCCGCGTGCTGGAAGAAGCCTTGGGGCATGTTTTCCAGCAGCAGGCCCAGCGCGAGGCCGAACTGTTGAGCCTGCCCCCCGAAGCGCGCTACCAGGTGTTTCTCGACACGCACGGCGATCTGGTCAGACAGATTCCTCAACACCACGTGGCCAGCTACCTGGGCATCTCACCGGTGTCGCTCTCGCGCATCCGGGCACGGCTCGGTCTGGTCGAGAGGCGAATCAGCCGCTGAAGTCGCTTATTGGTCCGTCGGCCATGCGTTGAAGGTTCTGGCCAGCCCGGGCATGACCACCTGCGGCAGGGTCTCGCGGCTCATCACCGCGTCGGCCGGCACGAGCCGGTTCAGGTGCAACAGGTGCGCCGTGAGCGCGTAGACCTCGTCATCGCCGAGTGTCTTGGGCGCGTGCATGGGCATGGCCCGGCGCACATAGTCGAACAGCGTGGTCGCATGGGGCCACATCGCCCCCACCGACAGCACCAGCAGCGGGTGTCTTCGCACGCGCAGGGGCCGCAGCGGGTCATTCCAGGCAATGAAGCCGTCCGTTCCGGCCAGCCGTGCGGCAGGCCCCTCAATGCCGCGTACGCCATGACAGGCCACACAGTGTTGCCCATACAGGCGTGCGCCCTGCTCCACGCTGCCCTGGCCAGCCGGCAGGTTGCGCCCATCTGGAAAGATGGTGATGGCATGGCGCTCGATGTCGGCCGCCTCCAACGGCTGCCCCAGACCGATGAAGGGGAAAGCCGTCTGCGCCTCACCCATGCCAGGAGCGCCCAGCACCAGCGCACACAATACGGCGGCCAAGACGCGCCGCAGGCCGGCGGCCGCCCCGGAGATCGTCCTGCAGAACGGCACATCACGCATACACGTTCTCCACCCGACCGTCGGCCCTCACAAGCCAGGCCTGAACGGCGTTGTAGTGGTTGAAGGAATGCATGGCATAGCGGCTTTTCCATTCACTGCGCAGCGGCTGTATCCGACCGTGTTCGTCGGTGGCACGGCTCATCAGGACGGCCTTGCGACCAGTCCAGTTCCAGGGCAGCGTGAAGCGTGTGAACGCCCGATCCAGCACAGGCCCGTGCAGCCGCGCAGCCACCCAGTTGCGCCCCCCGTCCACCGATACATCGACGCGCGCGATACGCCCGCGGCCTGACCAGGCCAGCCCGGCAATCTCGTGCTGGCCGTGTGGCCCGGACAAGACCTGGCGCCCGGACGGATGGGTGATGACCGACTTCACCTCCATATGAAACGCGAACCGCTCGATGCGGCCATCGGCCAGCACCTGCGTGTACAGGCCCGATTCATCCTTGGTGTAGGCAGGGGCATCGGACACCTCCAGGCGGTGCAACCACTTCACATTGACGTTGCCCTCCCAGCCCGGCATGAACAGGCGCATGGGGTAGCCCTGCGAGGGCCGCAGTCGCTCGCCGTTCTGGAACAGGGCCACCATGCCATCCTGCAACAGGGCTTGCAGCGGCAGGCTGCGACTGTGTGATCCGGCGTCGGCGCCTTCGGCCACCACCCACCGGGCGCTGGGCTTCAGACCCGCCTCATGCAGCAGGTACTTCAGGGGTACGCCTGTCCACTCGGAACACGACACCTCGCCCGCGATCTCGCCCAGGGTTTCGTCCAGGGCGGTGGGCGACAGCGCATTGGCCGCTGAATTGCCCGCACATTCGAGGAAATGCACGCGGCTGACCATCGGGTAGCGCATCAGGTGCTCCAGATCAAAGCGCAGCGGCCGGTCCACCAGGCCATGCAGGCGCAGCGTCACGTCGTCCTGCGACAGGTCCGGAACACCGTTGTGATGCACCGCAAAGTGCAAACCACTGGCCGTGATGATGCCGCGCTGGTGCTGCAGCGGCGTTCGCCAAACCGGGAATCCGGCCACCTCGGAGACCGTACGCTGCACCGCCGCTTCATGTGGCGAGGGCTGGCCGTACGGCAGGTCCAGGCCGCCCGGCCGCGACCGGGCTGCGGGCAGGCGGACAGCCAGCGGTGGCGCGGTTTGTGCCCATGCCCCGGACCCACTCCACGCCAGCCCTGCCAGAAAAGTCCGCCGGCCCAGCCGGCCCTTGTCCTTGCCCTCGTCGTTGCCCATTGAGCATGTCTCCAGAACACCCCGGCACCCATTGGCCGTGCTGGCAGTCTGGCGATATGAGCGCCGCCGCGCATTAACGCGCGTTAACGGTCGGCACGTTGGCGAGTGTCCAGTCCTGGAGCCACTGGCGCAGGATGCGCAGGGCCGGTGCCTCCTGGCGCCGGGACAGGGTCACCATGCCGAAGCGGGCCGTCGCATTGAGCGGGGGTGACATATCCAGCGGCACCAGTCCTTCGGCGGCCGCGTTGGCGGTGAGCACGATGGCATGGCTGCGCCGCGCCACTTCGACGATGTTCAGCGTCTCATCGCTGCGCAGGGTCACCATGTCGTCGGGGTTGGCCCGGGGTCCGAACCGGTCGATCAGCAGCCTGGCCACTTCTTCGCTCAGCGGCGTGGAGGCGATCGGGTAGGCCAAAGCGTCGTCCAGGGTGACCGGCTTCCCGCGCTGCACCAGCGGATGATCGGGCCTGACCAGAAAGCCGGCCGCCAGCTCGAACACCTGCGAGACCTGCAAGTCGGCCGAGGGGCGCACCGATCGCGCGTCCACCACCGCCGCGTCCAGGTGCTGGTCGCGCAGCTCGTCAATCAGCACGGCCGTGTTGCCGCGCGATATCTGCAGCTGCAGCCTGGGGTGGTGCTGTGCCATGTGCAGCATCAGTGGCGTGGACAACAGCGCGCCCGGGCCTGAACTGAGGCCGATGCGCAGGCTGCCGATCAGGCCTGCATGCAGGCCTTTGCCGGTCTGTTTGAGCGCCTCGGCATCGGCCACCAGGCGGCGGGCGCGCTGCAGCACCTCATGCCCGAACGGGGTGAGTTCGATTCGCCGCCCCAGGCGGTCGAACAGTCGCCCGCCCAGCTCGTCTTCCAGGCCCTGGATGCTGCGTGTGAGCGCCGGTTGCGTCAGAAACAGCGCCCGCGAGGCTTGCATAAAAGTGCCGGTTTCAGCCAGCACCACAAAGTGCCTGAGTTGCACCAGCGTCACAGAAACCCCATTGAAAGTTATTGATCATTGATTTTCAATGCATTGGACTTTAAATCAAACGCTTTCTAACATGCAACAAAATTCATGTTACGAGGAGTCCAACGCATGGATCGACTCAGCGAAGCGGCCGTCGAACAGTTCATCGCTGTCCGCCGTGATATCCACCGCCATCCGGAGCTGGCGTTCCAGGAGCGGCGTACGGCCGCGCTGGTGGCGGCCCAGTTGGGTGCCTGGGGCTACGCCGTCACCACCGGCCTGGGCGGCACTGGCGTGGTCGGCCAACTCAAGCGCGGGACCTCGGAACGCTCAATCGGCCTGCGCGCCGACATGGACGCCCTGCCGATTGCCGAGGCCACGGGCGCGGCCTGGACCAGCTGCGAGCACGGCGTGATGCACGCCTGCGGCCATGACGGCCACACCGCCATGCTGCTGGCCGCCGCGCACCACCTGGCACAGCACGGCCGGTTCGACGGCACGTTGCACCTGATATTCCAGCCTGCCGAGGAGGGCGGCGGAGGTGCACTCAGGATGATGGACGACGGCCTGTTCGATCGCTTCCCCTGTGACGCCATCTTCGCCATGCACAACATGCCGGGCTTCCCGCAAGGGCAGCTGCTGTTCCGCGGCGGGCCGACCATGGCCTCGTCGGACTACGCCACCGTCACCCTGCATGGCGTGGGCGGCCACGGCGCCATGCCGCACAAGGCCACCGACCCACTGGTCGCGGCTGCTTCCATCGTCATGGCGCTGCAGACCATTGTCTCGCGCAACGTCGACCCGATGCAGCCCGCCGTGGTCACCGTGGGCGCCCTCCATGCGGGCGAAGCCAACAACGTCATCCCGGCCAGCGCCAGGCTGGAGATCAGCCTTCGCGCGCTGGACCCGCAGGTGCGGCGCGACATGGAACAGCGCATCAAGGCCCTGATCGAGCTGCAGGCGCAGAGCTACGGCGTTCGCGCCGAGATCACCTGGCGCCCAGGCTACGCCGTGCTGGTCAACGACGCACAGCAGACCGCGCGCGCGCTGGCAGTGGCGCAGCAGTACTTTCCGGCCGAGCAGGTCGCCCAGGCGCCCATGCTGAGTGGCAGCGAGGACTTCGCCTTCATGCTCGAACGCGTGCCCGGTTGCTACCTGTTCATCGGCAACGGCGCCAACGGCGAACCTGGTGCCTGCATGGTGCACAACCCGGCCTACGACTTCAACGACCGGAACATCGCGCCCGGTGCCGCCTACTGGATCGCGCTGGTCAACGAACTGCTTTCCCCCACCTGAACCCCAATCCACCCGACAGAGGAGACACACCCATGAAACCACGCATCCGCATCCAGGCGCTCGTCGCCGCCGCCACCTTCGCCGCCACCGGTGGCATGACCACCGCCTTTGCCCAGGCCTTCCCCACCAAGCCGATCAACATGGTCGTTCCCTACCCGGCGGGCGGACCGTCGGACCACATCGCACGACAGGTGCAACCTCTGGCCAGCCAGACGCTGGGCCAGAACATCATTGTGGAGAACATCGGTGGCGCCAGCGGGACGATCGGTGTGACCCGGGCCCTGTCGGCCCCCGCCGACGGTCACAGCCTCGTCCTGGGCTCGCCCATGGAGCTTATGTTGTCGCCGCTGGCCATCCAGGGTGTGCGCTACAAGACCGAGGACATGAAGCTGGTGGCCCACCTGGTCTCGACCAGCACCATCCTGGCGGTACGCAGCAACCTGGGTGTCAACAACGTGAGCGAGCTGATTGCCCTGGCCAAGAAGTCGACCGAGCGCCCCCTCTCCTACGGCAGTGTGGGCACCGGATCGCTCTACCACCTGATCGGCGAGAAGTTCTCGCAGGATGCACGCGTCCCGCTCACCCATGTGCCTTACCGCGGGATCGCACCGGTCCTGACCGACCTGATGGGAGGGCAGATCGACATCGCCTTCCTGCCCATGGCCGGCAGCATCATGCAGACGGTCAATGAAGGCAAGGTCCGCGGCCTGGGTGTGACCGCCCGGCAGCCCCACCCGCTGTTCAGCCAGTACCCGGCCCTGGCCAGCATGCCCGGCCTGGAATCCATGGAGTTCGAGGTGTGGGCCGGTGTTCAGGTTCACAAGAACACACCTGATGCCGTGGTACAGCGCCTGAACCAGGCTTTCTACACCGCCCTGCAGAACCCGGATGTCCGCAAGTCGCTTGAAGCCACCGGCAACAACGTGATGAATCCGCGCAGCCCGGCCGAACTGGCCGGTCTGTTCAAGCAGGAAACCGAGCGCTACCGCACCATTGCCAAGAGCATCAACCTGCAAGCCCAGGCAGCGCAGTGACAACGGACCACACCGGCGAACACCCACTTGCTGCCGCAAGCCAAAGCACATAAACTCCGCCGCATCGATCGGGAGAGACCGGCCTGCCAATGCGGGCCGGCGCCGAAGGAGCAACCGCCCCGGAAACTCTCAGGCAAAAGGACCGGTCGACGTTTTCATCTCTGAAGAGAGACCGGGTTCCGTCACCCGGTCCACCGCAGGAGCAAGTGGCGGCCCCAGGCCCGCCATGAATCTCTCAGGTTCCAAACAGAGGGGGCGCACGCCGCACGCATGGTGCGCGCAGCGCGCTTTCCTATCTGACGTTCTGGAGCCTGTCTCATGCAATCGATCGCCGTCATCGGCGGTGGCATCACCGGTGTCACCACGGCCTACGCACTGGCCAAGCGCGGTTTCTCCGTCACGCTGTTCGAGCGGCACCGCTATGCCGCCATGGACACCTCGTTCGCCAACGGTGGTCAGCTGTCGGCCTCCAACGCCGAAGTCTGGACCCACTGGTCAACCATCCTCAAGGGCATCAAGTGGATGCTCAAGAGCGATGCGCCGCTGCTGGTCAACCCCACCCCCAGCTGGCACAAGATCAGCTGGTTCGCCGAGTTCATTGCCAGCATTCCACACTACCGCCAGAACACCATTGCCACTGCACGCCTGGCGGTTGCCGCGCGTGAGCACCTGTTTGCATGGGCCGATGCCGAGGGCGTGGACTTCGATCTGAAGAAGCAGGGCATTCTGCACATCTACCGCGACAAGAAGGGTTTTGACCACGCGGCCCAGGTGAGCGAACTGCTGGCTGCCGGCGGCCTGCCGCGCCAGGCCGTGACACCCGAAGAGATGCGGGCCATCGAACCGACACTGGCAGGCGCCTACCATGGTGGCTTCTACACCGAGAGCGACTCCACCGGCGACATCCACAAATTCACCAACGGCCTGGCTGCGGCCGTTGAACGCCTGGGCGTGCGCTGCCTGTGGGGCAGCGACGTGGTCCGCGTGACCAGCGACGGCCGCCGAGCCACCGTGACGCTTCGCACCGACGCTGGCGAAGAGCCCCACCACTTCGATGCCATGGTGGTCTGCGCGGGCGTGGGCAGCCGCGCGCTGGCCGCCCAGCTGGGTGATCGTGTCAACATCTATCCGGTCAAGGGCTACTCGATCACGGTCAACCTGCTGGACGAGCAGAGCCGGCTGTCGGCCCCCACGGTCAGCCTGCTCGACGACGAAACCAAGCTGGTGACCAGCCGCCTGGGCGTCGACCGCTTCCGCGTCGCCGGAACCGCCGAGTTCAACGGGTACAACCGCGACATCCGGGCCGACCGCATCAAGCCCCTGGTCGACTGGGTGAACCAGTGCTTTCCAGGTGTGAACACCCGCCAGGTGGTACCCTGGGCGGGCCTGCGCCCCATGATGCCCAACATGATGCCCCGCGTCGGACACGGCAGGCAGGCCAATGTGTTCTACAACACCGGTCATGGCCACCTGGGCTGGACGCTGTCGGCCGTCACCGCCGACATGATCGGAAGCCAGATCGGCGAGTGGGCCCGGGTGCAGGCACCGACCCGAATCCTGGTGCCTGCCACCGCCTGACCCCTCCTCGAAAGGTTTGCCCCATGGCCATCTCCGCGTTCGACCTGTTCAAGATCGGCATCGGCCCCAGCAGCTCGCACACGGTGGGGCCCATGCGCGCAGCGCGGCTGTTCGTGGCTGGCCTGCAGTCCGGCGGGCAGCTGGAGCGCGTGGCCCGCGTGCACTGCGGCCTGCATGGCTCGCTGGGGGCCACTGGCAAGGGCCACGGCAGCGACAAGGCGGTGCTGCTGGGTCTGTGCGGGCTGGAGCCCGAGTCGGTGCCCATCGAATCGGTTGAACCGACCATTGCCGCCATTCGCCAACAAGGTCACATTGCGCTGATGGGGCAGCACGACATCGTCTGGAACGAGCGCGAGGACCTGTCCTTCTACCGCCAGCCCTTGCCCTTTCATGCAAACGGCATGCGGCTGGCGGCCTGGACGAACGATGGCACGCTGCTGGCCGAACGAACCTACTATTCGGTGGGTGGCGGTTTTGTGGTCAGCGAGGACGTGGCCGCCGACGGTGAACGTCAGAAGGTCATCGCACCCGACGCCACGCAGCTGCCTGTACCGTTCCGCACTGGTGACGAACTGCTGCAACGCTGCCGAGAGCATGGCCTGAGCATCGCAGGTGTCATGCGGGTCAACGAGCGGCACTGGCGTTCGGACGAAAACGTGCGCACTGGCTTGCTGGCCATCTGGTCCGTGATGCAGGCCTGCGTGCAGCGCGGCTGCGCCACCGACGGCGTGCTGCCAGGCGGCTTCAAGGTTCGGCGCCGGGCGCCCGGTCTGTACCGTGACCTGACGGGCCACCCGGAGAAGGCCCTGACCGATCCGCTGGCCGTGCTGGACTGGGTCAACCTGTATGCGCTGGCGGTCAACGAAGAGAATGCTGCCGGTGGCCGCGTGGTGACGGCGCCCACCAACGGGGCTGCCGGCATCATCCCGGCGGTGTTGCACTACTACCGCCGTTGTGTGCCTGGTTCCAACGACGATGGCGTGGTCGACTTCCTGCTCACCGCCGCGGCCATCGGCATCCTCTACAAGGAAAACGCCAGCATCAGCGGCGCTGAGGTCGGCTGCCAGGGCGAGGTCGGTGTGGCCTGCTCCATGGCGGCCGGTGCCCTGTGCGCGGTGCTGGGCGGCACGCCGGAACAGGTGGAGAACGCGGCCGAGATCGGCATGGAACACCACCTGGGCCTGACCTGCGACCCGGTCGGCGGCCTGGTGCAGATTCCCTGCATCGAACGCAACGCGATTGCCTCGGTCAAGGCCATCAACGCGGCGCGCATGGCGCTGCGGGGCGACGGCACGCACTACGTCAGCCTGGACAAGGTCATCAAGACCATGCGCGAGACCGGGGCCGACATGAAGACCAAATACAAAGAAACCTCGCGCGGCGGGCTGGCGGTGAACATCGTCGAGTGTTGACCCCCAGGCCCGCCTGGGCGCCCCTTGTCGGCACAATCGGGGGATGACCGCAGCTGCATTCTGCGTGCTGAGCCTCATCCCGCCGATGACGCAGCTCAACACGCCCTACCCGTCCACCGCCTACCTGAGCGGCTTCCTGCGCTCGCGTGGCATCCAGGCGGAGCAGGCCGACATCGCGCTGGCGCTGGTGCTTCGGCTGTTCACCCCCGAGGGGCTGGACGCTATCCGGGCACGGGCTGAGGCCCTGCCCGAGGACACACGCACGGCCAGCGTGCACGCCTTTCTCGACCAGTTTGAGGCCTATCGCAGCACCATCGGCCCGGCCATCCGCTTTCTGCAGGGGGGTGACTCGACTCTGGCCTACCGCATCGCGGCGCGCGGCCTTTTGCCCGAAGGGCCGCGCTTCACGGCGCTGGACAACTACATTGACGATGGCAGCGGCGATCCGCTGGGCTGGGCCTTCGGCGCATTGGGCGTACAGGACAAGGCCCGCCACCTGGCCACGCTCTACCTCAACGACCTGGCCGACGTGATCCGCGACGCGGTGGACGAACGCTTCGAGTTCGTGCGCTATGCCGAGTCGCTGGCCAGCAGCCAGCCGAGCTTCGAGCCACTGGCCCAGGCGCTGGCGGCACCGCCCTCCCTCATTGACGAATGGCTTTGCGAGCTGACCCTGCAGGCCGTGACCGAGCATCGGCCGCAGCTGGTCTTGTTGTCGGTGCCCTTCCCCGGGTCGGTCTACGCCGCGCTGCGCATGGGCCAGGCCATCAAGGCCAGCCACCCCGACGTGAAAATCGCCCTGGGTGGCGGCTACGTGAACACCGAGCTGCGTGACTTGAAAGAGCCGCGTGTGTTCGACTTCGTGGACTTCGTGACGCTGGACGCCGGTGAGCGCCCGGTGCTGTCCCTCATTGAGCTCCTGCGGGGCGAACGCGGACCGCGGCGCTTGCAGCGCACCTTCGTGCGCGAGGACGGGGTGGTGAAGTACGTGAACCTGGCCGAGCCTGACATCCCCTTCGAGGACGTGGGCACACCCACCTGGGAGGGCCTGCCGATTCACCAATACCTGAGCCTGCTGGACATGCTCAACCCCATGCACCGGCTCTGGAGCGACGGGCGCTGGAACAAGCTGACCGTGGCCCATGGCTGCTACTGGAAGAAGTGCAGTTTCTGCGATGTCAGCCTCGACTACATCGGCCGTTACGAGACGGCCACCGCACAGACCCTGGCTGACCGAATCGAACGCATCGTCGAGGAAACCGGCCAGACCGGCTTTCACTTTGTTGATGAAGCCGCACCACCGAAGGCCCTGAAGGCCCTGGCCGAGGAGCTGATCCGCCGCGACCTGCCCATCAGCTGGTGGGGCAACATCCGCTTTGAAAAGACTTTCACGCCCGAGCTGAGCGAGCTGCTGGCGCACAGCGGTTGTATCGCCATGAGCGGCGGACTGGAAGTGGCCAGCGACCGGCTGCTCAACCTGATGAAGAAGGGGGTATCGGTTGAACAGGTGGCGCGGGTGACCAAAGGCTTCGCCGACGCCGGCATCCTGGTCCACGCCTACCTGATGTACGGTTTTCCGACGCAGACGCTGCAGGACACGGTGGATGCGCTGGAATATGTGCGCCAGCTGTTCGAGAACGGCTGCATTCAGAGCGGCTTCTTCCACCGCTTCAGCTGCACGGTGCACTCACCGGTGGGACTAAACCCGGCCGAATACGGCATTGAGCTCATTGCGCTGCCCGAAGTCACATTCGCCAGGAACGACATCGGCTTCATCGACCGCACGCCCATGCCGTCCGGCGTGGACCACGACCTGCTCGGCCAGGGTCTGCGCAAGGCCATCTACAACTACATGCACGGCCTGTGTGTGGAAGACGACGTGCGCCGCTGGTTCGAACACCTGCCCTGCCAGGTGCCGCGCCCCACGGTCAAGCGCGGGAAGATTGCGAAGGCACTGGCCCAGCGGGGCTGATCGCGCGCGGCCTCAAACCTGCCCGGCGATCTGCCGAAGCGCCTGCTCGAAACTTTCGGACGGATGCCCGCCCGAGATCAGGTGGCGTTCGTTGATGATGACCGCCGGCACCGAACGGATGCCATGGGCCGTGTAGAACTGCTCGCGTGCGCGCACCGCGTCGGCAAATTCGTCGCCATCCAGGATGGCCTGGGCACGGACCTCGTCCAGCCCTACCTCGCGCACGCAGGCCAGCAACACCTGGGCATCGGACGGGTTCTCGGCGCGGCCGTGATAGGCCACCAGCAAGGCCTTTTTCAGCGCGTGCTGCTGACCGGGTGCGCCTTCTTCGCCCGCCCAGTGCAGCAGGCGGTGGGCATCAAAGGTGTTCCAGATACGGCCGCGGCCTTCCGCCCTGAAGGTGAATCCCTCCTGCGCGCCACGCTGGCGGATCGTCTCGCGAATCTGTGCCTGTTGCTCGGCCGTGCTGCCGTACTTCTTGGTGAGGTGTTCAGAGACATCCTCGCCATCGGGTCCCATGTGCGGGTTCAGCTCGAAGGGCTGGAAATGCAGCTCGGCACTCACCGTGCCATCCAGCCGCTGCAGCGCACGCTCCAGGGCCGACAGGCCGACGGCGCACCAGGGGCAGGCAATGTCCGAAACAAAGTCGATGCGAAGGGGGACAGGTGTGGTCATGATGCGATGGTAGTCCCGCCACGCCCACCCTGCCGGGCCCAAGGCCATCGCCCGGCTTGAGGGACAATCATGGATTGCCCGGAACCGCACCATGACCGACCGCTACGCCGTCATCGGCAACCCCATCGCCCACAGCAAGTCGCCCCTCATCCACAGCCTGTTCGCGCAGGCCACCGGACAGGACATCGAGTACGCCGCCATCGAAGGTCCGCTGGACGGGTTTGCCGTCGCGGTGCGCGGGTTCATCGCAGCTGGCGGCCGGGGCATGAACGTGACCCTGCCGTTCAAGCTGCAGGCCTTCGACATCGCCACCGACCCGCTGGAATCCGCCCGACTGGCCGGCGCGGTCAACGCGCTCAAGTTCGAAGGTGACCGCATCTGGGCGCAGAACTTCGACGGTCTGGGCCTGGTCAACGACATCCAGCGCAACCTGGGTGTGTCGCTGGCCGGCAAGCGGGTGCTCATCTGCGGTGCCGGTGGTGCGACGCGCGGCGCCATCCTGCCGATGGCGCAGCAGCGGCCAGCCCTGATCGCCGTGGCCAACCGCAGCGCCGACAAGGCGCACGATCTCAGGGCCGACTATGCCGCCCATGCCACGCTGCAGACCGGTGGCTACGCCGACCTGGCCGGCGAAAGCTTCGACGTGGTGCTCAACGCCACCTCCACCGGCCTGTCACAGGCCGAGCTGCCATTGCCCGCCGGCGTGTTCGCACCCGGCGCGCTGGCCTACGAGCTGGTCTACGGCAAGGGCCTGACGCCCTTTCTGAGGCAGGCGCGCGCCGCCGGCGTGACACAACTGGTGGACGGCGTGGGCATGCTGGTGGAACAGGCGGCCGAGGCCTTCGAGTGGTGGCGCGGCGTGCGGCCAGACACCAAACCGGTCATTGAGCGTCTCTCGGTTCCATTGATCTGATCCGGTCATGACCCACTCCCGTTGGGCGCAGGCGCTGCCCCTGCTGGCCGTGCTCGGCTCGGTCACGGCCCTGGGCCTGGGCACCTCGCTGGCCAAGCAGTTGTTTCCGCAGGTCGGCGCTCTGGGCACCACCGCGCTGCGGGTCGGCTTCTCGGCCCTGTTGCTGCTGCTCATCTGGCGCCCCTGGCGGTGGTCGCTGCGGCCCGGCGACGGCGGGGCGGTACTGCGCTACGGTGTGGCGCTGGGCTTCATGAACCTGTTGTTCTACCAGTCATTGCAGACCATTCCGTTCGGCATTGCGGTGGCGATCGAGTTCTCCGGGCCGCTGGCGGTTGCCATGTTCGGCTCTCGGCGCTGGCTGGACCTGCTGTGGCTGGCGCTGGCCATCGGCGGACTGTCGCTGCTGCTGCCCTGGGGTCACGACGTGTCCACACTGGACCCGGTGGGCGTGGCCTATGCCCTGGCCGCCGCCGCCTGCTGGGCCTCGTACATCGTGTTCGGCAAACGCCTGTCGCACCTGCATGCCGGCCACTCGGTGGCGCTGGGTCTGGGCGTGGCCGCGCTCAGCGTGCTGCCCTTCGGCATTGCCCATGCCGGCAGCGCACTGCTCGACCCGGCCATATTGCTCTGGGGGCTGATGATTGCCGCGATCTCCAGCGCCATCCCGATCTCGCTTGAAATGGTGGCCCTCAAGCGCTTGCCAGCCAGCGCCTTCGGCATCATGACCAGCCTGGAGCCCGCCGTGGCCGCCCTGCTGGGCTGGATCGTGTTGCACGAACACCTGACATTCGGCCAGTGGCTCGCCATTGTCTGCGTGATGTCGGCCGCCATCGGCAGTTCGCTGTTCTCCCGCCCGCCCCGGCGTGACAGCGAGGCGTCGCACGTGGTGACCTGAAGCCGCCCACACGACAGCAGAAAAAGGCGCGCGGCCCCACAATCGCGTCGGTGAAAACCCGCCATTTCGCCCAGCTCATCGGCCTGTCTGCGCTCTGGGGCGCTTCCTTCATGTTCCTGCGCATCGCCAGCCCGGTGATGGGTCCCTGGGTGCTGGCCGGCGGCCGCGTGGCGCTGGCCGCGCTGACGCTGGCCTTGCTCATGCGCTTGCTGCGCCACCGTTGGCCTTGGGCACACTGGAAAGAGCTGACCCTGCTGGGCGCGCTGTCGGTCAGCGTGCCCTTCCTGCTTTACGCCTGGGCCGCGCTGCGGCTTCCAGCCGGCTACAGCGCCTTGCTCAACACCACCGTCGTCCTTTTCGGCACCCTGTCGGCTGCCTGGTTCGGCCAGGACACGCTCACCTGGCGCAAGCTGGCGGGCTGTGTGGCCGGCGCCGCCGGCGTGGCATTGATCGTGCGACTGGGTCCGGTGCAGCCCGACTGGCCTACCCTGATGGCGGCGCTGGCCTGCATCGGTGCCGCGTTCTGCTACGGCGTCAGCACCCCACTGATGAAGCGGGCCACACAACGCATCCAGCCCCTGGCCATTTCGGCCAGCATCCATGTGTTCGCCCTGCTCATGGTGCTGCCGGGTGCCTTGTGGGCCCTTCCAGAAGCCCGCTTCACCACCCCCGCCCTCACCGCCATGCTGGTGCTCGGCGTCGTCACATCGGGCCTGGCCTACTGGGCCCACCTGCGCATCATCCGGCATGTCTCGCCCGTGGCGGCCACCAGCCCGGCCTTCCTGATTCCGGTGTTTGGCGTGACCTGGGGTCACATCTTCCTGGGCGAGGCGCTCTCGCCCGGCATCTTCGCAGGTGGCGCGCTGGTGCTGCTGGCCACGGCGTTGGTGACCGGCTTCAATCCGCTGAGGCGCCAGGTTCCACCGGTCGAACCGGCCCCCTGAGCGCGGCGCGCAGGGCCGGACGCGCAATCGTGGCACCATAGCGCCATCGAACGACGCCACCCGGAAGCCACCATGACCCGCCAGATCCTCGTGCTCAACGGTCCCAACCTCAACCTGCTCGGCACCCGCGAACCGACCCAATATGGCCACACCACGCTGGCCGACGTCGAGGCCATTTGCAAGGCCCGTGGCCAGGCGCTGGGCTACGACGTCGAATGCTTCCAGAGCAACTGGGAAGGTGCCCTGATCGACAAGATCCACGAGAGCGGACGCCTGTTCCGCGAAGGCCAGCTGCTGGGGGTGGTCTTCAACCCGGGCGCACTGACCCACACATCCATTGCCCTGCACGACGCCATCAAGGGCGTGGAACCGCTGCCCGTGGTGGAGTGCCACATCTCCAATGTGCACGCGCGCGAGGCCTTCCGGCACCAGTCATGTGTGTCCCCTGTGGCCGCCGGCATCGTGGTCGGCTTCGGTGTCGACGGTTACCTGATTGCCATTGACGCGCTGGTGCGCAAGTTTGCGACTGGCGCCTGAGATTCAGACTCAGCCCAGCACCGCTGCCTGCTGCAGCACGCGCTGCAGCATGTCGATGAAGGCGCGTGTCTTGGCCGGCAGCAACTTGCGCCCCGGCGTGACGGCCCAGGCCACGCTTTGCGGCAGTTGCCAGTCGGGCAGGACTCTGCGCAGGCGCCCGGCCTGGACGTCGGCGCAGGCAAACAGGTCGGGCACGCCGGCCATGCCCATACCGCAGCAGGCCAGCCGCACCGCCAGTTCAGGGGAATTCATCACCGCCCGCGACGGAGGCCGCCCCTGCCATTGCTGTTGCCCGTTGCTCAACACCCAGGTCTGCTGTGCGCTGCGCCCGCTTCCCAGGCTGATGGCGGTGTGACGCAGCAGGTCTTCGGGTGTCACCGGCTCACCGTGGTTGGCCAGGTAGTCGGGCGAGGCGTACAGACCGTGGGAGAACACCGCCAGGCGGGTGGCCACCAGCAAGCCATCGTCGGGCAGGTCCCCCATGCGCACCGCCAGGTCAAAGCCCTCGCCGAGCAGATCGACCCGCCGGGGCGACAGGTCCAGTTCCACCGTGACGGCCGGGTGCAGGGCTGCAAACGCCGCCAGGCTATGGGTCAGCAGCAGGTTCGCAATGTCGCTGGGCAATGACACACGCAGTCGCCCGCTGGGCACCGCCTGACGCTGCTCCCTCAGCGCATGCACGGCCTCCAGGTCAGCGGCCAGCTCGCGGGCCAGGTCCAGCACCTGCTGACCCAGCTCGGTCAGGCGCTGGCGACGGGTGGTGCGCAGCAGCAGCGGCTCGCCCATCTGCTGCTCGAGCTGGGCAATGCGACGTGACAGGGTCGACTTGGGCAGGCACAGCTGCTCGGCTGCCCGGCTGAAGCTGCCCGTTTCAGCCACACGGACGAACAGCAGCAAGTCATTGGGATCCGGAGATGGGATGGGCGCACTTTGTTCCATTATTGGAACAATGTTATCCGAATTGCCCCATTTATCCACTCACTGTTGCGCAATAGACTCTTTACATCGCCATCTCCCACCCCACTCAGGAACCGACCATGAACATCCTCCAGATCAATGCCAGCCCCCGTCGCGGCGACGCCAACTCCACCAAACTGGCCAAGCAGGTCAGCGAGCGCCTGCAGGCCAGCCACGCAGATGCCACCCTGACCGTGCGCGATCTCGGCGAGCAGCCGGTCACCGTGCTCGACGAAACCGCCCTGGGCGCCTTGTTCACTCCGGCAGACCAACGCAGCGCCGAGCAGGCCGCCGTGGTGGCCGAGTACGACGCCCTGATTGCCGAGGTGCAGTCCCACGACGCCATCGTGCTGGGGGTGCCGATGTACAACTTCGGCGTGCCGGTGCAGCTCAAGGCCTGGATCGACGCCATCGCCCGCGCCGGTGTGACCTTCCGCTACACCGAGAACGGACCGGAAGGCCTGCTCAAGGGCAAGACGGTGTACGTGGCCCTGGCGCGCGGCGGTCTGTACCGCGACACGCCCAACGACAGCCAGGTGCCCTACCTGAAGACCGTGCTGGGCTTCCTGGGCCTGACCGACGTCCGTTTCATCTATGCTGAAGGCCTGAACATGGGCCCCGAGGCCGCCGCCAAGGGCTTCGCCCAGGCCGAGGCCGACCTGGCCGCCGCCGTCGGCTGATCCCGTCACGTTTCATCCATTGAAGGAGACCCGCATGAGTACCGTCACCACCCAGCTGCAGCAGCCGCGCCGCGTGGAGCGGCTCATTGCGGGCGTGCCGACGTCGGACGGCGCTGGCGTCAAGCTGACCCGCGTGCTGACACAGGATCTGCAGCGCAGACTCGACCCATTCCTGATGCTCGATGCCTTTGGCAGCGACAAGCCCGACGACTACATCGCCGGCTTTCCTGACCACCCGCACCGGGGTTTCGAGACGGTGACCTACATGATCGCCGGGCGCATGCTGCACCGCGACAGCGCGGGAAACGAAGGCCTGCTGGAAAACGGTGGCGTGCAGTGGATGACCGCCGGCCGCGGCGTGATCCACTCCGAGATCCCGCAGCAGGAGCATGGCGTGATGGAAGGTTTTCAGCTCTGGCTGAACCTGCCTGGCCGCGACAAGATGAACCCGCCCTGGTACCGCGACTTCAAGAATGCCGACCTGCCGCAGTTCACCACGCCCGAAGGCGTGGCCGTGACCGTGATCGCCGGCGTCAGCCACGGCGTGGTGGGTGCCGTCACCCGTGATGGCACCCAGGCGCTCTACCTGGACTTGCACTTCAAGGCCGGCTCCAGCTTCACACAACCACTGCCGCCGGGCCACAACGCGTTCGTCTACGTGTACCGTGGCGAGGTGACGGTGGGTGGCCAGCGCGTGCCGGCGCAACGCATGGCGCTGCTGGCCAACGACCCAGGCACCGACAGTGTGTTCATCGAGGCGGGCCATGATGCCAAGGCCCTGCTGATCGCCGGCCAGCCGCTGAACGAACCCATTGCCCAGTACGGCCCCTTCGTCATGAACACCAAGGAAGAGATCTACCAGGCGCTGGCGGACTTCCGGGACGGCAAGCTGGGCGAGGAAGCGCAGGCCTGACAGCTTCAGGCCAAAGGTGCCTTGCCGCGCTCCAGCACCTTCAGTCGCCACGCGCACCCGACTGCCAGCAGGGCGCAGGTGGCCGACAGCCAGAACACGGCGCGCAGGCCAAACGACTGCGACACCAGCCCACCGCCGAGCCCGCCGATCACCCCTGGCAAGCCGTAGCCCAGCACGCTGTAGAGCGCCTGCCCGCGCCCCCGCAGCCGGCCGGGAAAGTGGTGTGACAACAGGGCAATGCAGGCCGTGTGGTGGGCCGCAAAGGTCAGCGCATGCAGGCACTGCACCAGCAGCAGCACCCACAGCCACTGCGCAGCCCCCGCCGTCAGTGTCATGCGCAAGGCCATGACGGCCGAGACCAGCACCAGCCATCCGGTCAACGGCAATCGGGGCAGCCAGCGCGCCTGGGTGAAGAACCAGCCGATCTCGATGACCACCGACACCGCCCACAGCAAGCCGATGACCGCCTTACTGTAGCCCAGGCTGTCCAGGTACAGCGAGAAGAAGATGTAGATGAAGATGTGCGAGAGCACATGGAAGAACACGGCCACAAAAAACCAGCGCACCGCCGGCAGGCGCAGCACTGGCCAGACGCTGGGACCCTGCTTTTCGGTGTGCGGAGCCTCACGCAGGTCGGGCATCCACCAGACGCTGAGCGCCACCGCCAGCAGCGACAGCGAGGTCCAGACCGGAAAACTGCCGATGCCGTGGCGCTCGAACCAGACCCCGGCCGCCAGCACCGTCACCAGAAAACCGACCGAACCCCACAGGCGCACCCTGCCATACCGCTTGGCATCAAAGGCCCCGCCCTGGCTGACCAGATGGGCCATGGCGGCCTCGCTCATGGGCATCATGGCGCTGGTGTGGCTGAACATCAGCAACAGCACCAGGAACAGACCCAGCCCGCCCAACGGCCACCACAGGGCCAGCGACAGGGCCATCGCCGCCGTTGCGCCGTAGCGAAGCAGCCGCACACGCTCACCGGTGTGGTCGCTGACCCAGCCCCAGGCATAGGGGGCGAACAGGCGCGTGGCCGACTGCACCGAGGTCAGGAGGCTGATGGCCAGCAGGCCAAAGCCCAACTCCTTCAGCCAGAGGGGAAGGTAGGGGTTGAAGAAGCCGATGTGCGCAAAATAGCTCGCCGACAGCGCTGCAAACGGCAAAAGCGGTTGACCCCCACGCTCCACCGTTACACGGGTCGCTGCCCCCCGAGGTGGCTGATCCGCCTTGGGGCGGCCCGGCGGCGGATCGTCAGTGGGGTGCTCAGGCACGGCCGGCGGCCGCAATGTCCGGTGTTTCCACCTGCACATCCCCACATTGGGCACGATGCCGCAGCGCGTGGTCCATCACCACCAGCGCCAGCAGGGCCTCCATGATGGGTGCGGCGCGAATGCCCACGCAAGGGTCGTGGCGGCCCTTGGTGATGACCTCGGTGGGCTGGCCGTCCACGTCGATGGACTCGCGGGGAATCAGGATGGAGCTGGTGGGCTTGATGGCCACCGACACGTCCAGATCCTGCCCGGTGCTGATGCCACCGAGCACGCCGCCGGCCTTGTTGCCGATGAAGCCACCGGGTGTCAGCGAATCACCGTGGGTGGAACCCTTGTCGGCCACCGACGCGAAGCCGGCGCCGATCTCCACGCCCTTGACGGCGTTGAGGCCCATCATGGCCCAGGCGATGTCGGCGTCCAGCTTGTCGTACAGAGGCTGACCCAGCCCGACCGGCACGTTCCTGGCCACCACGCGCAGACGCGCACCGCACGAATCGCCGCTCTTGCGCAGTTCGTTCATGTAGGCCTCCAGCGCCGACACGTCGGCCACCGGAGCGAAGAACGGGTTGTTCGGCACGTGGTCCCAGCTGTCGAAGCCGATCGGCACTTCACCGATCTGCGTCATGCAGGCGTGGAAGGTGGTGCCGAACTTTTCCTTGAGCCACTTCCTGGCCACCGCACCGGCCGCCACCGTGGGTGCTGTCAGGCGGGCCGAACTGCGCCCGCCGCCTCGCGGGTCGCGAATGCCGTATTTCTGCCAGTACGAGTAATCGGCGTGACCCGGGCGAAAGGTCTGCAGGATGTTCCCGTAGTCCTTGCTGCGCTGATCGGTGTTGCGGATCAGCAGGGCAATGGGCGTGCCTGTGGTCCGGCCTTCGTACACGCCCGACAGGATTTCCACTGCATCCGGTTCGTTGCGCTGGGTCACGAACTTGCTGGTGCCGGGGCGACGGCGGTCCAGATCGAGCTGGATGTCGGCCTCTGACAGTTGCATGCCCGGGGGACAGCCATCGATCACGCAGCCGATGGCCGGCCCGTGGGATTCGCCGAAATTCGTGACACAGAACAGGGTGCCAAAGGTGTTGCCGCTCATGGCGTGATTATCCCCGAGGCATGGAACGCTTCATGCATGACGGCCGCCGCAGCCATCTTGCTGCCCTGGAAACGGTAGGAGCGCACCATGCTGGACAAAACAGGAACCCTTTTCTCCCATGTGAAGCCCGGCGAGACCAAGTTTGTGCGCGGGGGCCTGCGCGACTTCTTTCTTTACCGTGACCTCGGCATCGCCGCTGCCACCCATGGCAAGGTGGTGGCGCACCTGGTCAAGGCCAATCTGCCTCCCGATGGTGGCACCGGCTGGCACATCCACGTGGCCGATTTTCAGATCGTGATCATGATGAAAGGCTGGGCCAAATTCATGTACGAGGACCAGGTGACGCTGGTGGAGGCCGGCGACGTGGTGCACCAGCGGCCGGGCATTCGCCACTACCTGTTCGACTACTCCCCCGACATGGAGTACCTGGAAATCGTCAGCCCAGCCGACTTCAAATCGCTACCGGTAGACCCGGTCTGCGATATCCCGGCGCCGAACCCGTGGACCGAGCCGTGAGTGTGAACCGCGACGGATATGGAGCCAGGTTGCCGCGGATCCGGGTTTCCCGGTCCGTAGGCAACGCCCCCTTGAGGGGGCGACGCGCCCTTGGGCGCGGCGCGGGGGTGGGCTAGAACTCGGCGTCGAGTTCGTCGATCTCGTCGGGTTCCTCTTCGGCGGCCGCTACCCACTCCTTCATGGCCGGCAAGGCCATGATGGTGTCGCAGTAAGCCACACAGGGCAGGTCCAGCGGCACGTCGTAGGTGATGAAACGGGTCACCACCGGTGCGAACATGGCGTCGGCAATGCAAGGCCTGCCCCCGAAGAGGTAGGGGCCGCCATAGGTCTGAAGACATTCGTTCCAGATCGCCTCGATGCGGTCGATGTCGGCCTGCGCGCGCGACCAGACCTTGAAGCCGGGAAAGTGACCCTTGATGTTCATGGGCAGCGAGCTGCGCAAGGCCGAGAAACCCGAGTGCATCTCGCCACAGATGGCCCGGCAATGGGCACGCGCCTTTCGGTCCGCCGGCAGCAGCCCGGCTTTGGGCTTGATCTCGTTGAGGTACTCGCCAATGGCCAGCGTGTCCCAGACATGGATGCCGTCATGGTCCAACGAGGGCACACGCATCGACGCCGAGAGCAGCAGCATCTCTGCTTTCATGGCAGGGTCATCGGGCGGTATCACATGCTCGGTGAAATCCAGTCGGGCCAGCCTGCACATGAGCCAGCCGCGCAGGGCCCACGCACCGTAGTTCTTGCTGCTGATGGTGAGTACCGCTTTGGCCATGTGATGCTCCTCTGTGCACCCTGAACGAGCAAGCCCTGTGCCATGCCGGGAACGACCGGTCGCACCCGCGTGGTGCACGCCCCTGGCCCGGGAATTGCCTGTGGCCCCCATCCCACAAGGAGCGCGAGCACCACCATGCTGTACCAGGCCTACCAGCTCCAGACCGATCTGACGTCCCCCCTGCGCCTGGTGGCGCAGCACCTGAGCGCCACGCTGTGGTTCGAACGCACCGAGCGCAGCGTGCTGCGCCAGATTTCGGCCGCCTGCGACGTCATCGCCCGCCTGCGTCTGACGCACAGCCGCCCCGCCTACGGCATCGATTCGGTGCAGGTCGGTGAAGACACCGTGCCCGTGGTGGAAGACACGGTGCTTCAGCTGCCTTTCGGCACCCTGCTGCGCTTTCGCAAGATCGCCAACGGGCTGCCCGAACAGCCCAGGGTGTTGCTGGCCGCCCCGCTATCAGGTCACTTTGCCACGCTGCTGCGCGAAACCGTCCGCACCCTGCTGCAGGACCACGAGGTCTACATCACCGACTGGCACAACGCCCGCGACGTCGCCCTTCGCCACGGCGCGTTCGGGCTGGACGACTACATCGACTACATGATCCGCTTCACCGAGGCTGTTGGCGAAGGCGCGCACATGGTCGCGGTGTGCCAGCCCTGTGTGGCGGCCCTGGCCGCCACCGCCGTGATGGCGGAGGACGACAACCCGGCCACACCCCGCAGCCTCACCCTGATGGCAGGACCGGTGGACTGCCGGGTCAATCCGACCGAGGTCAACCGGCTGGCCACCAGCAAACCGATCGAATGGTTCGAGAACAACCTGATCAGCCACGTCCCCCTGCCCCACCGGGGCCACATGCGGCGCGTCTACCCGGGTTTCGTGCAACTCTCGGCCTTCATGAGCATGAACCTGGAGCGCCATCAGCAGTCCTTCAGGCACCTGTACGAGCACTTGGTCGAAGGCCGCACCGATGAGGCCCGCACCATCCAGACCTTCTACGACGAATACCTGGCCGTCAACGACCTGCCGGCCGAGTTCTACCTGGAGACAGTGGAAAAGGTGTTCCAGACCTACGACCTGGCGGTGGGCACGCTGCAGTACAAAGGGCGCACGGTGAATCCGGCAGCCATCCGCCGCACCGCGCTGATGACGGTCGAAGGCGAGCGGGACGACATCTGTTCGGTGGGGCAGACCGTGGCGGCGCAGGACCTGTGCAGCAACGTGCGCCCCTACCTCAAGACACACCACATCCAGACCGGCGTGGGTCACTATGGTGTGTTCAGTGGCCGCAAGTGGAACCTGCAGATCTACCCGCGGGTTCGGGAACACATCCACGGGGCCACATGACCCCGACAGCCAACGGGCAGCGCTCAGCGCTCAGGGCTGTTTCTGCTCGCTGTCGTCGGCCTGCGGTTCTTCTTCCTCGGGCCAGTCGCGGATGTAGGCCTTGAGCATCTTGTTCTCGAAGTTCTGCGCATCGACCACGGCCTTGGCGACATCGTAGAAACTGATCACACCCATCAGCATGCGGTTCTCGATGACTGGCATATAGCGGGCATGGCGGTCCAGCATCATGCGCCGCACCTCATCCATGTCGGTGGCCATGGTGCAGGTAAGAGGACCCGGATCCATGGCGCGGTAGACCGTGGTGCTTCCAAAGGTCCCGCCGTTCTTGACCACGGTGTGGATCACCTCGCGGAAGGTCAGCATGCCCACCACCAGCCCATTGGACATCACCACCAGCGAACCAATGTCCTTTTCGGCCATGAGCTGCGCTGCGTCGGCCAGGCTGTCCTCGGGGGTGATCGTGTAGAGCGTGTTGCCCTTGACGCGCAGGATGTCGCTGACCTTCATGGCTCTTCTCCTTGGGATTCGTGCTGTCCCCAGCTGGGCTGGCGTGGGTTCAAATATAGCCCACAATTGCAGGCACAACACACATTGGCAGGCCACGTCGGGGAAAGCCCGCAGACACCGGCGCCGGCTCTGCCTCTCACCCCTGCCCGAGGAGATCTTTTCATGTCCGGCTATTCCGATCCCGGCTTCGACACGCTGGCGCTGCATGCCGGCGCGGCTCCGGACCCCAGCACCGGCGCCCGTGCGGTGCCCATCCACCTGACGACCTCCTTCGTCTTCGAGTCCAGCGATCATGCCGCCGCCCTGTTCAACCTGGAACGCGCCGGCCACGTCTACAGCCGCATCAGCAACCCGACCAACGCCGTCTTCGAGCAGCGCATGGCGGCACTTGAAGGAGGCATAGGCGCCATCGCGGTGGCCAGTGGCCAGGCCGCGCTGCACCTGAGCATTGCCACGCTCATGGGCGCGGGTTCGCACATCGTCGCCAGCACCGCCCTCTACGGCGGCAGCCAGAACCTGCTGCACTACACGCTGCGCCGTTTCGGCATCGAGACCACTTTCGTCAAACCGGGCGACATCGACGGCTGGAAGGCCGCCGTGCGGCCCAACACCAGACTGTTTTTCGGCGAGACCGTGGGCAACCCGGGTCTGGACGTTCTGGACATGCCCACGGTGGCGCAGATCGCCCACGAGGCCAGGGTACCGCTGCTGGTGGACAGCACCCTGACCACACCCTACCTGGTCAAGCCCTTCGAGCACGGCGCTGACCTGGTGTATCACTCGGCCACCAAGTTCCTCAGCGGTCATGGCACCGTGATTGGCGGCGTGGTGGTCGACGCCGGCAGCTTCGACTGGGACGCATCGGGCAAGTACCCCGAGCTGACCGAACCCTACGACGGCTTTCATGGCATGACCTTCAGCGAGGAAAGCACCGTGGGCGCCTTCCTGCTGCGGGCGCGCCGCGAGGGCCTGCGCGACTTCGGCGCCTGCCTCAGTCCGCACAGCGCCTGGCTGATCCTGCAGGGGCTGGAGACCCTGTCGCTGCGCATGGACCGCCACATGTCCAACACCGAAAAAGTGGTGCAATGCCTCGCCAGTCACCCGCTGGTCGGCCGCGTCGGCCACCCGCTGCTCGAATCGCACCCCAGCCACGCCTTGGCCAACCGGCTGCTCAAGCACGGCGCCAGGGGCGCCGGTTCGGTGTTCAGCTTCGACATCAAGGGGTCACGCGAACAGGGCAAGGCCTTCATCGAGGCACTCAAGATCTTCAGCCACCTGGCCAACGTGGGTGACTGCCGCTCGCTGGTGATCCACCCGGCCAGCACCACACATTTCCGCATGAGCGACGAGGCCCTGGCCGGCGCCGGCATCGGCCCGGGGACCATCCGCCTGTCCATCGGCCTGGAAGACCCGGACGACCTGATCGATGACCTCAAGCGCGCCCTCAAGGCCGCGGAAAAGGCAGGTGCGTGATGGAACTCCAAGTCAACGGCGCCAGCACCTACTGCTACACCGGCGGCAAGGCTTTCGACCCTGCAAAGCCCACCGTCGTCTTCATCCACGGCGTGCTCAACGACCACAGCGTCTGGATCCTGCAGAGCCGCTACCTGGCGAACCACGGCTTCAATGTGCTGGCGGTGGACCTGCCGGGTCATTGCAGGAGCGGCGGTGAAGCCCCGTCCACCGTCGAAGAAGCGGCCGACTTCATTGGCGCCCTGCTCGACGCGGCGGGTGTGCAAAAGGCCGCACTGGTCGGCCACAGCTGGGGTTCGCTGATCGCCATGGAAGCGGCAGCACGTCTGAAAGACCGCATCACACACGCGGTGCTGGTCGGTACCGCCTTCCCGATGAAGGTATCGCCGGCGCTGATCGAGGCTTCGCTCAACGAACCGGAGAAAGCGCTGACCATGGTCAACGTGTTCTCGCGCTCGACCCTCTGCGCCCCGCCGTCGGCGCTGGGCCCGGGCACCTGGGTCTACGGCGCCGGCATGGCGCTGGGCCGCCGTGTGCTGCGCAGCAACCCCGCTGTCAACGTGTTCCACCGCGGCTTCGTGGCCTGCGACAGCTACCAGGGCGGCGAAGCGGCCATGGCCACGCTGACCTGCCCGGTGCTCTTCCTGCTGGGCGGCCAGGACCAGATGACCCACCCCAAAGCGGCGCAAGGCCTGGTCAAGGCCGCCCAATCGGCGGGCCAGAACATCAAGGTGGTCACGCTGCCGGTCGGGCACCACCAGATGACCGAAACGCCGGACGACACCCTGTTTGCCATTCGCGATTTCCTGCGCACCTGAACCATGGTCGCACCCGAGAAGATCACACCCCCCATGAGGCTTGAGCGAGCGCGGGAAATCGCTGCGACGTTCGACCTGCGGGCCCTGCCCGCCGATTTTCTGGCCAACCCGTTCCCGGTCTATGCGGCGCTGCGCGAAGCCGAACCGGTTCGCGTCATGCCCGACGGCAGCGTGTTTCTCACACGCCATGCCGACCTGATGGCGGTGTACCGCGACGCGGCCGTGTTCAGCTCCGACAAGCACGTCGAGTTCGCCCCCAAGTACGGCGTCGATTCACCGCTGTACGAGCACCACACCACCAGCCTGGTGTTCAACGACCCGCCGCTGCACACGCGGGTGCGCAAACTGATCATGGGCGCCCTCACCCGTCGCGCGATCGCCGACATGGAGCCGGGCCTCATCGCGCTGGTCGACCAACTGCTCGACCGCATCGAGGCGCGGGGCGGTGGTGACCTGATCGAGGACTTCGCGGCAGCGATTCCGGTGGAGATCATCGGCAACCTGCTGGGCGTGCCCCATGCCGACCGTGAACCCCTGCGCGACTGGTCGCTGGCCATCCTGGGTGCGCTGGAACCCGTGCCCACGGCCCGGCAGCAGGCGCTGGGCAACCGCAGCGTGACCGAGATGCTGGACTATCTCAGGGGCCTGGTGGCCGAACGCCGCCAGTCGCCAGGGGACCCGGAGCGCGATGTGCTGACTCGCCTGATACAGGGTGAAGCCGGTGGCGAGAAACTCAGCGAAGTCGAACTCCTGCAGAACTGCATCTTCCTGCTGAACGCCGGCCACGAGACCACCACCAACCTGATCGGCAATGGCCTGATCCTGCTGCAGGAGTTTCCCCAGGCCCGGGAGCAGCTGCTGGACGATCTGCGCATGGCAGGCGGGGATGAGTCTGCCCGTGAACAGGTGCTGACCCTGGCCGTCGACGAATGCCTGCGCTTCGAATCGTCCAACCAGCTGGGCAACCGACGGGCTCTGCGTGCCACCACGGTCGGCGGCGTCGACCTGCCCGAAGGCGCCCTGGTCACCCTGTGCATCGGGGCAGCCAACCGCGATCCGGCCGCCTTTGACCAGCCCGAGGTGTTCAACCTGAGGCGCGAGTCCAACAAGCACCTCGCCTTTGGCTTCGGCATCCACCAGTGTGCAGGTCTGAGCCTGGCCCGGCTGGAGGGGCGCATCGCCATCGGGCGCTTCCTGCAACGCTTTCCGCGGTTCGAACTCAGCGCTGCACCTGTACGCGGTGGCCGGGCACGTTTTCGGGGGTTCCTGAGTGCACCGTTCTCGGTCGCCGTGGGCAACGGCTGAACCGCAGGGTCCCGTCGCCGGGCGTCAGGGACCGTCGCTGATGCGCCACTCCTGCCCACACTTTCGGCAGCGCACGTCCAGTTCGTCGCCGTTGGCGTTGGTCCGCAGCAGATCCAGGCGCCCGTGGGTGCGGCATTGCGGGCACTCTGCCTGGTTGGCCACGGCCTCGGCGTGACCCAGAAGGTACAAGTAGCGGCGCATCGCCCAGTACCCCATGCCGGCGCAGGCCACGATGGTGAACAGATTCATCAGCTGATCAACCAGCGGGTGGCTGCGGGCGCTGCCCTCGATGGCTGCAACCAGACCGATCAGGCAGAGGAACCAGAGCACCATGTGCGCATGGCCCTGCAGCAGCTCACGCTCGTACCACTTGCGAAAGCCCAGTTTTCGGATGCCCACGGCCAGCTTCATAGGCGGCGCCTCCAGTGACAAGACCGGCACCCATGCTACATCCGTTCAGCGCCTTTGGGCAGAGGGTCTGAAGCCTGGTTCAGCGCCTGCGCGAGGGTCAATCCTGCCCAGCCGGAGGCCTGCCAGAACGCCAGGGTGCTGGCCTTGCGGGCCAGCAACAGACGCTCGGCCAGCGGTGCCAGTGGTGTCGAATCCGCACTGACCATCAGCACGTAGCGGCCATCGACCTCGTCCAGGCGACCCACCCAGTCCATGGCCAGGAGATGGCCGGTGGCCTCTTCCAGCTGCAGAGGGTCGACCCGCAGCCGCTGGGCCAGCTCGATCAGGCTCAGGCCGCGCTGATCGCTGCCCGCCGAACGGTTCAGCTCCCCCAGCACCTCCAGCGCGAGCTGGAAGTGCCACCCCGGGGTGTCGCCGCGGCGCGCAATGCCCGAGAGCAGACTGGGCAGGTAGGCCGCCACCACCGCTCCCAGCAGCACGATCACCCAGGCCAGGTACATCCAGACCAGCAGGATCGGAAGCGTGGCGAATGTGCCGTAGACCACCGAGTAAGTGGGCACCTCGGCGAGGTACCAGGCCAGCAGCTTCTTGCCAACCTCGAAGCCGGTGGCCACGAACACGCCGCCCAGCAGGGCGTGCGCCCAGCGCACGTGGGTGTTGGGCACATAGCGGTACAGCGCCGCCACCCCGCCGGTCACGACACCGAACTGCAGCATCTGCAGCAGAAACTGGGTACCGCCGCGCATGTCGCCGACCACCCCGCGCGAGGCGCCCAGCAGGTACGTCGAAAAAGTCAGGCTCAGCGCCAGCGCCAACGGGCCCAATGTCAGCACCGCCCAGTACACCAGCACGCGCTGCGTCAGGCCCCGGCTGCGCCTGACACGCCAGATGTCGTTGAGTTTGCGGTCGATGGTCAGGATGAGCGCCAGCGCTGTCACCAGAAACACCAGGGCGCCCGTCCAGCCCATCTGCCCGGCCTTGGAAGCAAACTGCGTCAGGTACTGCAACACCGGCCGCGCGATGTTCTCGGGGACCATGCTGCCCACCAGCCACTTCTGCAAGGTGACCTGCAGGCGGTCGAACATGGGGAAGGCGCTGAACACAGCCAGCGCCACTGTGAACAGGGGCACCAGCGAGATCAGGGTGGTGAAGGTCAGGCTGCTGGCCGTGACCCCCAGCCGGTCTTCACGAAAGCGCTCACGCAGGGTCAGGGCGGTGTTGCGCCAGGGAAAACGCAGCAGGTCGCGCCAGAGTTCGCGCAACAGGGTTTCCAGCGCCCGCAGGCGGTCGTCCAAGCTCATGCCGGTATCATCCCACGATCGCCAGCCCGGCCATCCGGCGCCGCACGCCGCCGCCAGCTCTGGCCTTCGTTTTCCACCCCTTCACTGATGTCATCCAACCCCTCCCCCGCTGCCGCCGTGCAGTTGACCCGAGCCCTGGCAGTGGGCAGCCTGCTGGCCCTGATTGCCCTGGGGCTGGCCTGGGAACTGTGGCTGGCGCCCCTGCGCCCGGGCGGATCCTGGCTGGTGCTCAAGGTGCTGCCGCTGACCCTGCCGCTGCCCGGGCTGCTCAAGCACCGCATGTACACCTACCGCTGGCTGAGCCTGCTGATCTGGCTGTACTTCACCGAGGGGGTGGTGCGAGCCACCAGCGACAGTGGTCTGTCGGCCGGGCTGGCCGGCATCCAGGTGCTGCTGTGTGTGCTCATTTTTGTGGCCTGCGCCTTGCATGTGCGGGTGCGCCTGAAGGCCGCCGGCAAGGAAGCCGTGGCCGCCGACGCTGCCCGCCATGCGCTGGAGACCGGCGCGCCGGCCGACCCGGCGCCGACCCCGAAACCGTGAGCGCGACACCGCCCCAGGAGCCCACCGTGAGCGCCCTGATCGAGCGCCTTCGCAGCATCGTCGGTTCCGCCCACGTGCTGACCCGAGACGGGGGGGCCGACCTGTCCGCCTGGGAACAGGATTGGCGCAAGCGCGCCCATGGACGCGCGCTGGCCGTCGTACGCCCAGGCACCACCGATGAAGTGGCCACTGTGGTGCGGGCCTGTGCCGCCGCTGGCCACAGCATCGTGCCCCAGGGCGGCAACACCGGCCTGGTGGTGGGCTCGGTGCCCGACGGCAGCGGCTCGCAGGTGCTGCTCAGCCTCACCCGACTGAACCGCATTCGCCACATCGACAGGGCCAATCTGACCATGACGGTGGAGGCCGGCTGCGTGCTGCAGGCGGTGCAGGATGCCGCCGGGCAGGCCGACCTTCTGTTCCCCTTGTCGCTGGCCGCCGAGGGCAGCTGCACCATCGGTGGCAACCTGGCCACCAACGCTGGTGGCACCCAGGTGCTGCGCTACGGCAACGCGCGCGACCTCTGCCTGGGGTTGGAGGTGGTGACGGCCCAGGGTGATGTGTGGCACGGCCTGAGCGGCCTGCGCAAGGACAACACCGGATACGACCTGCGCGACCTGTTCGTCGGCAGCGAGGGGACGCTGGGCATCATCACCGCTGCCACCCTCAGGCTCCACCCCCAGCCGGCCTGCCAGCTCACAGCCTGGGCCGCGTTGCCTTCGCTGGACGCGGCCGTGGCGCTGCTGGGTCTGGCACAGCGCCACCTGGGTGCGGGCCTGACGGGCTTCGAGGTCATGGGCCAGTTCGCCCTGAGCCTGGTGGACCGGCACATGCCGCAACTGCGGGTTCCCTTGTGGCAACAGTCACCTTTTTGCGTGCTGCTGGAAAACAGCGACAGCGAGTCTGAAGCCCATGCGCGCAGCCAGTTCGAACGGCTGCTGGAGTCGGCTTTCGAAAATGGCCTGGTCACTGACGCCGTGGTGGCCGAGAGCCTCCAGCAGGCCCGCCAGCTGTGGCACATCCGCGAGAGCATCCCGCTGGCGCAGGCCGAAGAAGGTCTGAACATCAAGCACGACATCAGCATTCCAGTCTCTTGCATCCCCGCCTTCTGCGCCGAAACCGATGCCCTGCTGCAGCGTGAGATTCCAGGTGTGCGGCTGGTCAACTTCGGCCACCTGGGTGACGGCAACCTGCACTACAACGTACAGGCCCCTGCTGGCGGCGACCCGGCTGCATTCCTGCGCGAACAGGAGACACGCGTCAACACACTGGTGTTCGACCAGGTGAAGCGCCATGGCGGGTCCATCAGCGCCGAACACGGGGTCGGCAGCCTCAAGGCCGACAAGCTGCCGCACTACAAGGACCCGGTGGCCCTGGGCCTGATGCGACAGGTCAAGCGCGCGCTGGATCCCCAAGGCATTCTCAATCCGGGGCGCGTGCTTCAGCCTTGACGGTCTCCCCGGCTCTCACCCCGGCTTGACGCGCGAATCGTTGAGGGACTGGACCCGAAGCCAGGCCGGTCGGGACTGCACCCGGGCTGCATACGACTCGAACACGGGTCGTTTCTCGAGGGTGCCGAACAGCAGGCCCCAGCCCACGCTGGACCCCACATAGACGTCGGCTGCCGTGAATTGCTCTCCGCAGATGAAGGGCCCACGCGACAGGGCCGATGCCAGGGCATTGAGCGTGCCATCGTAGGAGCCAAAACCGACCATGGCCTCCCGCCCGGGCGGAATGGTCCAGCCCACGGCGCGGGCCGTCACCGCCTGCTCCAGCGGTCCGGCGGCGAAGAACAGCCAGCGGTAGTAGGCCGCCCGCGCGGTGGAGCCGGGTGCGGGCGCCAGTCCCGCCTGCGGGAACCGGTCGGCCAGGTAGGCACAGATGGCTGCGGCCTCGGTGACCACCGCATCGCCATCCCGCAGGGCCGGTACCTTACCCATCGGATTGACGGCCAGATACTCCGGCGCCTTCATGGTGCTGCCATATTCCAGCCACACCGTGTCGTAGGGCTGCCCGACCTCTTCAAGCATCCAGTGTGCGATGCGTCCGCGCGACTGGGGGTGGGTGTAGAAGCACAGACGGGACATGGCGACTCCTTTCGATGTCGGCAACCCGGGCATGTTAGCCCTGCCGGACATGGCGGTCCAGTACGGGCACAATCGCGTGTTCGACACCCGATCTGCACAGCCCGATGAGCACCCGACCCATCCGTTCCCAGTACGAAGACTTCATGCGCCACGTGTTCGAACACGGCGTACGCAAGGGCGACCGCACCGGAACCGGCACGCGAAGCGTGTTTGGCCACCAGATGCGCTTCGATCTGAACGAGGGGTTTCCTCTGGTGACCACCAAGAAGGTGTTCCTCAAGGCCATCATCGTGGAACTGCTGTGGTTCCTGCGCGGTGACAGCAACGTGAAATGGCTGCAGGAGCGGGGCTGCACCATATGGGATGAATGGGCCCGGGAAGACGGTGATCTGGGTCCGGTCTACGGCGTGCAGTGGCGCAACTGGCCCAAGCCGGGTGGTGGCCACATCGACCAGATCAGCGAAGTCGTCAAGCAGCTCAAGACCAATCCGGACAGCCGCCGCATCATCGTCAGCGCCTGGAACGTGGCCGACCTCGACCAGATGGCACTCATGCCCTGCCACGCATTCTTCCAGTTCTATGTGGCGCCGGCCATCGAGCCGGGTGGCAAGGGCAAGCTGTCCTGCCAGCTCTACCAGCGCAGCGCCGACATCTTCCTGGGCGTTCCCTTCAACATCGCCAGCTACGCGCTGCTGACGCACATGCTGGCCCAGCAGTGCGACCTGGAGGTGGGCGACTTCATCTGGACCGGCGGCGACTGCCACATCTACGACAACCACGTCGAGCAGGTGCAGACCCAGCTGGCGCGCCAGCCCTTCCCCTACCCGACGCTGAACATCAAACGCAAGCCGGCATCGATCTTCGACTACGAGTACGAGGACTTCGAGGTGCTCGGCTACGAATGCCACCCGGCGATCAAAGCGCCCGTCGCCGTCTGATCGTTTCTCAGTGATTTCGCGCCGCCAGCTCTGGGCGCTGCTGGCCCTCACACTCATGTGGGGGGTCAACTGGCCCATGATGAAACTCTCGCTGCAGGAGCTCTCGCCCCTGTATTTCCGCGCCAGCACCATGATGCTCGGCGGTCTCTGGCTGTTTGCCCATGTCTCGGCCAAGGGCGAGCGCATGCGCCCGCAGGGGCGCGAGTGGTGGGCCATCGTCTGGCTGGGTCTGCCCAACATCCTGGGCTGGCACACCATGTCCATTTTCGGTGTGCAAGAGCTGGCCTCGGGCCGTGCCGCCATCCTGGGCTTCACCATGCCCATCTTCACCGTGCTGCTGGGCGCGGCCTTCTTCGGCGAGCGCATGACGCCGAGGGTGCGGCTGGCCGTGGTCTGCGCCCTGGTGGCGGTGGGGCTGCTGTTGTGGCACGAACTGCAGCGCCTGTCCGGCCGGCCGGCGGGCGTGGTCTGGATGCTGGGTGCCGCTGTCTCCTGGGCACTGGGCACGCTGATGTTCCGCCGCGCCCACCTGACCCTCTCGCCGCTGGTGGTCACGGTCTGGATGCTGCTGCTGGGCAGCATTGCCGTCTGGGTGCTGGCCATCGGTATCGAGCCTCTGCCCCAGCCAGCCCAGTTCAGCCTGCCCATGTGGCTGAGCCTGGCCTATGGCGTGTTCATCAACTACGGCGTTGCCCAGCTGATCTGGTTTGGCATGGCGCGCGACCTGCCGCCGGCCACCAGCGCCATGAGCGTGATGGCCATCCCGCTGGTGGGCACACTCAGCGCCACCATCATCGTCGGCGAGGTGCCGCACTGGCAGAACTGGCTGGCCATGGTGTTCGTCATGGTCGCCATTGCCAGCGTGTTGCTGCCGCCGCGCGGCACAATGCGGGCATGACCGACGCCACGCCTGCCCGTCTCAACCTCATCTATGCCCGCGCCCGCAACGGTGTCATCGGCAAAGACAACCAGCTGCCCTGGCACCTGCCGGAAGACCTGGCCCATTTCAAGCGCACCACCCTGGGTTGCCCGGTCATCATGGGCCGCAAGACGTGGGAGTCGCTGCCACCGAAATTCCGGCCCCTGCCCGGCCGCCTGAACATCGTGGTTTCCCGCGACCCGACCTTCAATGCCGTGGGGGCCCGGGTGGCCCGGTCGCTCGAAGCCGCGCGCGACCTGTGTCCGCCCGGCACCGATGCCTGGGTGATCGGGGGTGCCCAGATCTATGCGCAGGCCCTGACCCTGGCCCGCCGCGCGGTCGTCACCGAGATCGACCAGGACTTCGAGGGCGACGCATTGGCGCCCTCGCTGGGCGCCGAGTGGCAGGAAACGGCTCGGGAATCCCACACCAGCGCCAGCGGCCTGCCTTTTGCCTTTGTCACCTACACCCGAACGCCATGAAGCTCGCCACCTGGAACATCAACTCCCTCAATGTGCGCCTGCCGCAGGTGCTGGAATGGCTGGCGGCCAACCCGGTGGATGTACTGGCCTTGCAGGAACTCAAGCTCACCGACGACAAATTCCCGGCCCAGGCCTTCGCCGAGGCCGGCTACCAGGCCCAGTGGTTTGGGCAGAAGACCTACAACGGCGTGGCCTTGCTGAGCAAGGCGCCGGCTGCCGACGTGGTCCGCAACATCCCGGGCTTCGAGGACGACCAGTCGCGCGTGCTTTGTGCCACCATCGACGGCATCCGGGTCATCGGCGCCTACTTTCCCAACGGGCAGGAACCGGGCAGCGACAAGTTCGCCTACAAGATGCGCTGGCTCGATGCGCTGCGCGCCTGGGTGCAGACCGAAATGGCCGCCCATCCGCAACTGGTGCTCATGGGCGACTACAACATCACCTTCGACGACGCCGATGTCTGGGACCCCGAAGGGCTGCGCGAGACCATCCACTGCACGACAGAAGAACGCACGCATCTGCTGGCCCTGATCGGCCTGGGCCTGCACGACGCGCACCGCCTGTTCGAACACCCGCCCAAGACCTTCAGCTGGTGGGACTACCGCATGCTGGGCTTCCAGAAGAACCGCGGCCTGCGAATCGACCACATCCTCATCAGCGATGCGCTCAAGACCCGCGCCAGCGCCTGCACCATCGACCGGGCTCCGCGCAAGAACAAGCAGCCCAGTGACCACGCCCCGGTGGTGCTGACGCTGGACTGAGCGCCAGCAGCGCCAGGGCTCACTCCAGGTTCAGTTCCTGGATCTTGCGGGTGATGGTGTTGCGGCCGATGCCCAGCTTCTGCGCCGCCTCGATGCGGCGCCCCCGGGTGTAGGCCAGTGCGGTCTGGATCAGCGTGGTCTCGAAGCGCTGGGTCAGCGTGTCCCAGACGTCGGTCCTGCCCGATTCCAGCAGGCTGCGGGCCTCGGCCTGCAAGCCGGCATCCCAGGCCGCACCGGACCCGACCGGCATCGGTGGGGGTAAGGGCATGCCCACCGGTGCGAGCGTGTCTGAGGGTGCCCACGACATGGCCGTTTCAAGTTGCGTGGACGCAGGCAGGTCCGATGGCCCTTCCAGCTCAGCCATGACCGGAGCGGCTGATGGTGTCACCGGCTGAACCGCAGGACCCGGCATGACCGCGGCAGACACCCCGGCACCGGACAAGACCTCCGGCGGCAGGTCCTTCACGTCGATCACCTGTGCCGGCGCCATCACGGTGAGCCAGTGGCAGACGTTTTCCAGCTGCCGCACATTGCCGGGAAAGTCGAAGCCACACAACAGCTGCAGCGCGGCATCGGCGATCCGCTTGGGCTCCACGCCCAATTGCTTGGCACTCTGCTGCAGGAAGTAGCGCGTGAGCATGGGCACGTCTTCGCGGCGCTCACGCAGGGCCGGCAAGCGCAGACGGATGACGTTGAGCCGGTGGAACAGGTCTTCGCGGAACCCGCCTTCCTTGACCCGCTGCTCCAGATTCTGGTGCGTGGCCGCAATCACACGCACGTTGGCCTTGACCGCGCTGTGGCCACCGACCCGGTAGAAATGTCCATCGGACAGCACGCGCAGCAGGCGCGTCTGCAGGTCGAACGGCATGTCGCCGATCTCGTCCAGGAACAGCGTGCCGCCCTCGGCCTGCTCGAAGCGCCCACGGCGCATGGTCTGTGCGCCGGTGAATGCGCCCCGTTCGTGTCCGAACAGTTCGGATTCGAGCAGGTCCTTCGGGATGGCAGCGGTATTGATGGCCACGAACGGCCCACCGGAGCGCGGTGAGTGCTTGTGAAGCGCCCGGGCCACCAGCTCCTTGCCCGAACCGGACTCGCCGGTGATCAGCACGGTCACGTTGCTCTGGCTCAGGCGTCCGATGGCGCGAAACACGTCCTGCATGGCCGGCGCCTGGCCCAGCATTTCGGGGGCTGCGCTGATGGTCTCCTGGGACACCTCCTCGCGCTGGCTTTCCTCGACCGCCCGGTGGATCAGCTCCACCGCCTTGGGCAGGTCAAACGGTTTGGGCAGGTACTCGAAGGCACCCCCCTGAAAGGCCGACACCGCGCTGTCCAGGTCGGAGAACGCGGTCATGATGATCACGGGCAGTCCCGGCAGCCGCTCTTTGACCTTTTCCAGCAGGTCCAGACCCGATCCACCCGGCATGCGGATGTCGCTGACCAGGATCTGAGGCCCTTCGCTGTCCGGACCTTCGTCCAGGGCGTTGAGCACCTCCTGGGGGTTGGTGAAGCTGCGCGTGGGCAGGTTCTCACGCAACAGGGCCTTTTCGAGCACGAAGCGAATCGATTGGTCGTCATCCACTATCCAGATCGGCTTCATGTGCAGGTCGTCCCTTCTTCAGGCAAGGCGTGTGTTTGTTGTCAGGGCAGCGGAATCAGTATCTTGAAGTCCGTGCGACCCGGCACGCTCTCACACTCGATCAGGCCATGGTGCTGTTGCACGAAGGTCTGCGCCAACGTCAGCCCCAGGCCGGATCCGCCCTCGCGCCCCGACACCAGCGGGAAGAAGATGCGATCCTTGATCGAGTCTGGCACGCCAGGCCCGTTGTCGATCACATGCAATTCCAGTGCCAGCCTGTAGCGCTGTTTGCCAAAGGTCACCTGGCGGTTCACACGGGTGCGAAAGACAATCTCTGCGTCACCGGTGGCGATGCGCTCGGACAGTGCCTGCGCCGCGTTGTGGGTGATGTTGAGCACCGCCTGGATGAGCTGCTCGCGGTCGCCGCGAAACTCGGGTATGGACGTGTCGTAATCGCGCACCACGCGCAGGCCCCGCGGAAACTCGGCCAGGATGAGGGAGCGGACCCGTTCGCACACCTCGTGGATGTTGACGTCACCCACCACATGGGGACGGCGGTGCGGGGCCAGCAGGCGATCGACCAGGGACTGCAGTCGGTCGGCCTCGTGGATGATCACCTGCGTGTACTCGATCAGTTCCTTGCTGCCCAGCTCCATCTGCAGCAGCTGGGCCGCACCCCGGATGCCGCCCAGCGGGTTCTTGATCTCGTGCGCCAGGTTGCGGATGAGTTCCTTGTTGGCCTGCGCCTGGTCCAGCAACCGCTCCTCACGCTCCTGCCGGGTCTGCTGCTCCAGCGGCAGCAGCTCGACGATCACCTCGCCCGCGGTTTCGGTCTGGGCCACCACCACGTGCACCGGCAACGGGTCGTGCGCTTGACGGCGCAGCCAGGCGTCATAACGCAGCGCGGCAAACTCGTTGCCCCGCGCGCCTTGCAGGGCGGTGTCCAGCAGCGACTGTTCGGTGAAGCATTCCTGCAGCTGCGTCCCGTTGATGCTGCGGCGGGACATGCCCAGGGCATCTTCCAGGGCGGCGTTCGCAAACAGCACCTGGCCCTGCTCGTCCACCACCGCCACCAGGGTGGCCAGCAGGTCGAGCGACTGAAAACGCTGGGCAGGCGCAAGCGGGCGCGCCACGCGCCGCCCGGCCTTCTTCAGTGCCGACACGGCGGTGGCGGTAATCGAACGGGAGGCTGCCGACTCCCCGGCCTCGCTCATCGGGTGCCGCTGCCGGCCGGTGCCGAAGGCGTGCCCAGGCGCTCGAGCTCGCGCTGGATGCCATTCACATCGGCCTCGGCACGGTTGACCGCAGACTTCAACTCGGCCACCCGGTCCAGGTAGCGCTGGTGGTTGCGGCCTTCGATGCCCTGTTTCTCGGGCTGGCCATCGGCATAGTCGCGTCGCGCCTGGGCCAGCCGCTCCTGGGCCTGCCGCAGCTCGTTCTCAAGGATGGCGCGGGCGTCGCTTTCACGTGCCCGCTGGGTGGCCGGATCGACACGGTCACCGCCATTGCGGGTAGCCGCAGCAGGCCGGGCCGCCGCCGGGGCCGGAGCCGCCCGTGGCGTGGTGCCCTGGATGATGGTGATGTTCCCGCCTTCCATGGGGCTGCAGCCTCGTGTACGGGCCTGCTGGGGATCGTTGATGTACTCGACCGGCGTCCCCGGACAGCGGAAGATCTGGCCCTGGGCATGGGCCAGCGGGCCGCCGGCCGTCCAGGCCGCCAGGGCCACCGGCATCAGCAGCAGGAATTTTCGGATCGTGGGCATGGGCGCGGGCATGGGGTCGTTGAAACAGGGCCTGGGTGTGCCATCTTTGCAAGGCCGGATCGTCTTGGGAACCCCTGAACGGACAAAAGTGCCCGTGGGCCGGCAGGACGGCGTCAAGTATGCCGCAAGCGCCCAGCAAAAAGGGGCAGCTTGCGCTGCCCCTGTTACACCTGACTGGTCAGCCGACCAGGATCACAGGCTGTAGTACATGTCGAACTCGGTCGGGGTGACTTCGACGCGCGAACGGCTGACTTCCTGCATCTTCAGCTCGATGTAGGCATCGAGCATGGAGTCGGTGAACACGCCGCCCTTGGTCAGGAAGGCGCGGTCCTTGTCGAGGTAGTCCAGCGCCATGTCCAGGCTGTGGCAGACGGTCGGCACCAGCTTGTCCTCTTCCGGGGGCAGGTGGTAGAGGTCCTTGGTGGCGGCTTCGCCCGGATGGATCTTGTTTTCCACGCCGTCCAGACCGGCCATCAGCAGGGCCGAGAAGCACAGGTAGGGGTTGGCCATGGGATCGGGGAAGCGGGCTTCCACGCGGCGGCCCTTCGGGTTGGCCACGTACGGGATGCGGATCGAGGCCGAGCGGTTTTTGGCCGAGTAGGCCAGCTTCACCGGGGCTTCGAAGTGCGGCACCAGGCGCTTGTAGCTGTTGGTCGCCGGGTTGGTGATGGCGTTGAGGGCGCGGGCGTGCTTGATGATGCCGCCGATGTAGTACAGGGCGAAATCGCTCAGGCCGGCGTAGCCGTCACCGGCAAACAGGTTCTTGCCGTCTTTCCAGACCGACTGGTGAACGTGCATGCCGGAGCCGTTGTCACCGTGGTAGGGCTTGGGCATGAAGGTGGCCGTCTTGCCGTAGGCGTTGGCCACGTTCCAGACCACGTACTTGAGCACCTGGGTCCAGTCGGCGCGCTCGACCAGGGTCGAGAACTTGGTGCCGATTTCGCACTGACCGGCACCGGCCACCTCGTGGTGGAACACCTCGACGGGAATGCCCAGGGATTCCAGGATCAGGGACATCTCGGCGCGCATGTCGTGCGTGCTGTCCACCGGGGGGACCGGGAAGTAGCCGCCCTTGACGCGGGGACGGTGACCGCGGTTGCCGCCCTCGAGTTTGGCGCCGCTGTTCCAGGGCGCTTCGTATTCCTCGATTTCATAGAAGCCGCGGCCGGGCTCGCAGCTCCAGCGCACGCCGTCGAAGATGAAGAACTCGGGCTCCGGTCCGAAATAGGCGGTGTCACCCAGGCCAGACGCCTTCAGGTAGGCCTCGGCGCGACGTGCAATCGAACGTGGATCGCGGTCGTAGGCCTTGCCGTCGCTGGGCTCGATCACATCGCACTGCAGGAACAGCGTGGTTTCTTCGAAGAAGGGGTCGATGTTGGCCGTGGCGGGATCGGGCATGAGCTGCATGTCCGAGGCTTCGATGCCCTTCCAGCCGGCGACCGACGAGCCGTCGAAGGCGTGACCGGCGGTGAATTTGTCTTCGTCGAAAGCGGACACGGGCACGGTCACGTGCTGTTCCTTGCCCCGGGTGTCGGTGAAACGGAAGTCAACAAACTTGACGTCGTTGTCCTTCACCATTTGCATCACGTCTGCGACGGTCTTGGCCATCAAAAACTCCTGTAGCTGGGTGAGTGAATGAAAAAAGCGGTCGCGTTCAGGCTAGCAGTATCCGTGCCACCCGACGCCCGTTCGTTGTGCGCCGCACAAATTCGGTGAGATCTGGGAACTGACCGTTCATTATCCCTGAGGACCCATGCACCGGCTCGGCGCAGTCGCCGGGCGGCGCGCCAGTGCAACTGAGGTCTTATGACCATCAAACCGGCAACAGAAGCTCATACGCACCACAACAGTGCAACTCAATGCACCGCCTCGGTGCCTACTGATTTCGCACCATTTCGGGGCCCAGTCGCGCTCCGTGCCGCTCCAACCCCGCCAACAAGTCGTTGTAGGCCGCAGCCACAGCCTGGGGTTCACCCTTGACGCCCAGCTCGATATGGCGCCCGTGCACCGGGTGGTCGACGCTGGGCAGGCTGAAGACCTTGACCGGATGGTCCTGCTCGATCTGCAGCATCAGGGGCGTCAACGTGGCCTCCATGGCACCAAAGACCACCACCGATTTTTCCTGCCGCGGTTGCAGGCGGTGCCACGGACGGCAAGGTCCGTCCAGCAGCGATTCGATCATCGGCCAGGCCATGACCGGAAAGCCCGGCACAAAATGCACCCGCGCCCCGCCAGGCCCCGTACAGCTGAAACCCGGGATCTTGTTGTACGGGTTGGCAATGATGTCCGCACCAACCGGAAACACCCCCATGTTGAGGCGGTGCACATTGTCGGGTCGGTCCGGTTCATATGTTTGACCCTGTTCGGCGGCGACATCGCGCATCCGCTCCTCGATCAGGGCCCTGGCCTGCGGATGCAGGGCCAGGTCAACGCCCAGGGCCGCCGCCGCGCACTGGCGGGTGTGGTCGTCGGGCGTGGCACCAATGCCACCGCAACAGAACACCACGTCGGTCCCGGCAAAGGTCTGCCGCAGCAGATCGGTGATGCGCCGGGGGTCGTCGCCAATGAACTGCGACCACGCCAGCGACAGACCCCGTTGTCCCAGCATCTCGATCACCCTGGGCAGGTGTTTGTCGGAGCGGCGACCGGAGAGGATCTCGTCGCCAATGATGATCAGCCCGAAATCGGGTGCAGTGCCGGAGTCGGCAACCGAAGCAGAAGCGTTCATGTCAGTTCGAGGTCTTGGGGGGCTCGGGCAGGCCCATCGGCACCGCGCCACCGCCGGACGAGGCCGGCTGGGCATCGGTCACGTCATCCCTGGCCGTTGCACCCGGCTCGCGCCAGACAGCGTCGAGCACCTCAATGCCCCGGTCGGCCCGCATCTTCTGCAGGGCGGCAAGGCCATAGTGGGCAAACCAGAGCGAGGCGAAGGCGAACACCAGGGTGTAGATCCAGATGGCCACCGGCACCAGCAGGGGTGCCATGGCAATGAACAGGGCACCCGATGCCCACAGCAGGCTGGGGGCCGCACCGATGTAGCCACTGATGATGCCCATGGCCAGCAAGGTGCCGCGGTGCTCCTTCAGGATGTGGCGGCGCTCGTCGGCACTGGCATGTTCTGCCAGGGCGTCGAAGGCGAACACCCGGTAGGTCAACCAGCCCCAGATCAGGGGCGGCAGGATCAGCACCAGCGGCGGAATCAGCCACAGCGGCATCGACAGGACCAGCACCACCAGGGCCAGCAGGGTGGACCCCAGCGACCACAATATGCTCACAAGCAGGGATCCACCCCGCTTTTTCTCCAGCTCCGGAAAGCGCCGCCGCCCCACCAGGGCCACCATGGCCGGGGTCATGAACACCGCCACCAGCAGCAGGCAGCACAGCACGATCACCGGTGTCGCCATGATCAACACCAGCATGGGGGCCAGGACGGTTCGCAGGCCTTCCATGCCGATGCGCTCCAGCCAACCAAAGAAGGCCTGTACCAGCGACAGGCTCTGCAGGCCAACCATGACGGCGTCCACTGCCGCATCCCAGAACAGGTAGCCCAGGGCAAAGGACAGCACCACCATCAGGATCAGCGGCAGGAGGGAGAAGGCGATCACACGCGGGTGCAGGCAATACGCCACCGCGCGCCAGAAGGCATCGAGCAAGAGCGACATGCCCGAAGAATACCGCGCGCCAGCCATTTCTGCCGGGGTGACAGCCGCTACCGGCACTCCTGGATACGATGACGGCATGGATCGCATCGACATCGACGGCGTGGGCCTGGAGGTGGCCCACATCCCAGGCCCCAAGGACAAGGCGCCCCTGCTGTTCCTGCACGAGGGCCTGGGCAGCGTGGCCATGTGGCGCCAGCGCGGGCGCTTGTGGCCACAGGAGTTGTGCGAGGCCAGCGGCCGTGCCGGCTGGCTTTATTCCCGACGGGGCTATGGGCTCTCGGACCCGATCCCTGACGTACGCGGGCCGTGGTCGGACGGGCCGGTCTGGACCCATGGCCGCCACCGTCCCGATTACATGCTGCGCGAGGCCGAACGGGTGTTGCCCCGGCTGATCGAGGCGCTGGACCTGCCGCCCCCGGTGCTGGTGGGCCACTCGGACGGCGCCACCATCGCCCTGCTCTATGTCGCCGCCAACCCGGTGCCGGGCTGCGTGGTCATCGCTCCGCATGTGAACGTGGAGACGGTGGCCCTGGAAGCCATCAGCCAGGCCAGGCAGGCGTATGAGACCGGTGGTCTGCGTGAACGGCTGGCGCGCTACCACGCAGACGTGGACAACGCCTTCTGGCAGTGGAACGACGTCTGGCTCAGCGAAGCATTCCGCTCCTTCGACATCCGTGAGGCCTGTCGCGGCATCCGCTCTCCACTGCTGGTGGTACAAGGAGAGGCCGACGAGTACGGTACCCTGGCGCAGGTCGAGGAGACGGCCCGGGCTGTGCCCCATGCGCAGACCTGCGTGCTGCCTGACTGCGGTCACAGCCCGCACCGGGACCAGCCCGATGCTCTCACGGACCGGATACGGGCATTTCTGGCTGACCTGCCCTGTCGCGCCGGCGCGACACAAGACCACCGCCGGTAGTTCAAGGCGCGCCAGACAGCCCGGATCCCCTGTTTGAGGGAGCGGGCGTTGCCAGGCCATGAAGAAAATGGTTCGAACTTTTCCTGCCTGGCAGCGCCCAAAGAGCCAACCCGGCCCATTCACCTGTCATCGACATGAGCGACAAAGCCTGTTCCCACGAAGCCCTGGCGCAGGGCATACGCCTGCGCCGGCTGAGCCGCCGTCAGGCCCTGTGGCTGCTGGGCGCCAGCTCGGGCGCCGCGGCCCTGTCTGCCATGCAGGGGTGTGCACAGTCCCCGGTCACCGGCGAGACGATCGTGGTCGGGATGAGCGAAGCGCAGGAGCGCAGCATTGACGCCCAGGTGGCACCCCACCAGTTTTCCCAGGACCTGGGCGCCATCCAGGACGCGGCCGTCAACCGCTATGTGAGCGACGTGGGTCGGCAGCTGCACGGACTGAGTCACCGGCCCGACATGCCCTATTCCTACCGCGTGCTCAACGCCAACTATGTCAACGCCTACACCTTTCCCGGCGGGGCCATGGGCGTGACGCGCGGCATCATGAGCGAGCTGCAGGACGAATCCGAACTGGCAGCCCTGCTGGGCCACGAACTGGGTCATGTCAATGCCCGCCATGCAGCACAACGACAGGGCCAGGCCCTGATTGCCCAGGCGGCGGTGGTCGGCGTGAACCTGGCCGTCCAGAACTCCCGTTGGGGCACGCTGGCCGGGCTGGGCAGCCAGATCGGCGCCAGCGCCCTGCTGGCCAGCTATTCGCGCGACAACGAGCGTGAGGCCGACGCCCTGGGACAGGACTACCTGGTGCGGGCCGGCTACCCGGCGCAAGGCATGACGCGGTTGCATCAGCTGCTGGTCGATCAGGAAAAATCGGCACCCGGTCTGCTGGCCACCATGTTCTCGTCGCACCCGATGTCGGACGAACGCCGGGACACCGCGGCCCGTCTGGCTTCCACGCGTTACGCGACGTCGGCGCAGGCTTCGCCGCAGCGTGAGCGCTTCATGGACCAGACCGCCAGCCTGCGCCGCATCCGACCGACCATCACGGCCTGCAAGAACGGCGAGGTGGCCATGTCTGCCAAGGCCTACGACAAGGCGCAGCCCGAGTTCCAGACCGCCCTGCGACACACGCCGGACGACTACGCTGCCCATGTGCGCATGGCGCAGTGCCTGCAGGCCCAGGGCAAGAACCAGGAGGCGCGGGCCCATGCCCGGCAGGCCCAGGCGATCTACCCCCAGGAAGCGCAGGCGCACAAGCTCTCGGGCGTGCTCTCACTGGGCCTGCGCGATCCGGCCCGCGCCTTTGAGGACCTGGACCGCTATGACCGGCAACTGCCGGGAGACCCTGGTGTGGTGTTCCTCAAGGGCGTTTCCCTCGAGGGCATGGGCCGTCGTCCGGACGCGGCGCGCCAGTACCGGCAGTTCCTGCAGTTCACCCAACAGGGGCAGGCCGCCGAGTACGCGGCCGGACGCCTTCGGGCCTGGGGGATGCTGCGATAGATCCGAAACGGCCCGCTGGAGGCCTCACCGATCCGCCCTGAAACCGGAGAAAGTGGCGAAATCGGCCGAAATGCCGGGAAAAACCCGTTGCAAACCCCAACAAATGCACAACATCAGCTGTTGCGAATGTTCGCGAAGTCCCCACAGGTCGCGACAATTTAATACACTTTGATACAAGTAATTTGGCTTACCGCGTCATGAACCCCTGGTCCAACCCCTGGCTGCTCGCCATCCTGGTGCCCGCTCTGCTGGCGCTGGGCGCGCTGCTGCACGCCGGCTGGGAATCGCACCGTGCCAAACAGCGCCGCCGCATTCCCAAGCACTGGCCGCTGAGCACGCGCAGCCTGACCAACAGCGAGGAAGCCAGGGTCTGGCACTGGCTGGCCAGGGCCTTCTACGACCACCACATCATGATCAAGCTGCCGGTCACGCGCTTCACCCTGCCGCGCAACCGGGAACAGGGCATGCACTGGTACCGGCTGCTGGGCGGGGTCTATTGCACCTTCACCATCTGCAAGGCCGACGGCCGGGTGGTGGGCTGCCTCGACGTGCCGGGCACCAGCGGCATTCCCAGGGCCACCCGACTGCTCAAGCATTCGCTGCTCACCCAGATCGGCCTGCCCTACTGGGTCATCAAGTCTGGCAACCTGCCTTCGGTGGCCGAGATCCGGGCCGAGTTCCTGGGTGAATCGATCACCACGCAGGCGATGCGCGAGCGTGAGATGGAAGAGCGGGCCATCATTGCCGCGCAGGCCAACCTGCGCACCGCGATCAGCCGCCAGCGCAGCAGCCGCCAGAGCGACTTCAGTCCGCTGTCGAACTGGTCCAACAGCACCACGGGCGCACGCAGCGACTTTCCCTCGCAATGGCAGGAAGACAACTCCTTCCTCATGCCACTGGACAGCCGCAAAGGCGATCTGCTCTGAAGGGCATCCGCCCGGGCCATGGCCGATGAGGCCCGGCCGGAACCATCCGGGTCCTTCAGGACACCGCACCACCGGCCAGGGCACGGACCTGGTCCGGCGTGAGCCAGCGCCAGCCACCCGGAGGCAGGTCGGCCGGCAACAGGACCGGCCCGATGGACGAACGGTGCAGCGTTTCCACCCGGTTCCCCACCGCCGCCACCATGCGTTTGACCTGGTGGTACTTGCCTTCGGTGAGGGTCAGCCTGATCTGCCGTTCGTCCGTGCGTTCACAGGCGGCTGCCCGCACCGGGCGAGGGTCGTCGTCCAGCACCACGCCGTCCAGCAGGCGCTGCACCTGCCGGTCATCGAACGGATGACGCGCCCCCACTTCGTACACCTTGGGCACGTGGTGCCGCGGCGATGTCAGGCGGTGGATGAACTTGCCATCGTCGGACAGCAGCAGCAGGCCGGTGGTGTCCTGGTCGAGCCGGCCAACCGCCTGCACACCGGCGGCGGCCGTGCCGGCGCGCTGGCGCAGCGGAGCGGGCAGCAGGGTGTAGACGCTGGGGTGTGCCCCGGGTTTGTGCGAGCACTCGAATCCGGACGGTTTGTGCAGCATCAGGTAGGCGCGGCGCTGGAATTGCCAGCGGTCACCCTGGACGGTGAACACCAGGCCCTCGGTCTCCCAGGTCGTGGTGGGATCGGTGCACAGCAGGCCTTCTGCACCCACCGTGACATGACCCTGCTGAACCAGGCCGGAACATATCCGGCGGGTTCCGAATCCCTGTGAAAAAAGCACGTCTTGCAGTGACATCATCATCCGCAGATTCTCGCCGCGTTCATCGTGTGCGGATATGTATCGGCGAGAATCCTGGTTTGCCCCGATCCACGAGCACCAACCCAATCTGAGCATGTTCAACCGCCTCAAGGCCAAGCTGCCCTCGCCGGAGAGCATCCGAGCCAACCGCTGGCTGCGATGGCTGGGGCCGCTCATGCACCACCCCAAGCTCTGGCATTTCAGCCGGCGGGGCATCGCATTTGGTGTAGCCATTGGCGTGTTCTTTGGTCTGCTGATACCGATCGCCCAGATACCCCTGTCAGTGGGTGCGGCCATCGTGGTGCGGGCCAATGTGCCGATGGCGGCGGCCAGCACCCTGATCTCCAATCCGGCCACCTACGGCCCGCTGTGGTATGGGTCGTACCGCTTGGGCAAGTTCGTGCTGGGGCACGACACGCCCAGCGAGGAAGAGGCCATGGCACTGCTCAACCGGGCCCAGGCCGAGGCCGACAAGGCCCAGACGTCAAAGGGCACCATCAAACGCTGGTTCCGCCAGCTGGGCAACATCGGCAAACCGCTGTTTCTGGGCATGGCCCTGATGGCCAGCGTCTCGGGCGTGGCCGCCTATTTCATCGTCAGCGGACTGTGGGTGCTGCGGGTACGATGGACACGCTCACGCCGTCTGCGCGAACGCGGACCCCAGCGCGTGACGTGATGGCGCCTTGACGGCGCCCGATGACAACCTTGCAGAGGACTCTTGCCCATGAGCCATGTGTTTGCGCCACCCGCCCTCGTGTCCGTACCTGTGGTGGGTCGCCCGGAGCGGTTTCCCGTCCACCGTGTCTATTGTGTCGGCCGCAACTATGCTGCGCACGCACGCGAAATGGGGTTCACCGGACGTGAGCCGCCGTTTTTCTTCCTGAAGCCGGCCGACGCCCTGGTGGTCGCCGACGGACCGAACCCCACACCGGTCCGCTACCCCAGCCTGACCAGTGACCTGCACCACGAGATCGAGTGCGTGGTGGCCATCGGCCGCGGCGGACGTGACATCGCGGCGGCCGACGCCGCACAGCACATCTTCGGCTATGCCGTCGGCATTGACCTGACACGGCGGGACCTGCAGGCCAGCATGAAACAGCAGGGGCGGCCCTGGTGCATCGGCAAGGCGTTTGACCAGTCGGCCCCGATCGGCCCCATCACCGAAGCAGCCCAGGCTGGTGACCTCACCCATGCGGACATCTGGCTGAAGGTCAATGGCAACGAACGACAGCGCAGCGACCTGGGGCAGTTGATCTGGAGCGTGGGCGAGATCATCGAACACCTCTCGCGCGCCTGGGAACTGCAGCCGGGCGACCTGATCTACACCGGGACACCGGAAGGCGTCGGGAGCCTGATCCGTGGTGACGTGGTCACGGGCGGGGTGCAGGGTCTGGTCGACATTTCGGTCCGGATCGCCTGACCCCCACCGTGCGGCGCCGGGCGGCGGACCGGGCCCTATAATTTCGCATGGGTAAATCCATTTCACAGACACAGCAAGCACCACTTCAGCCGCGATTGGGGTTAGACCTCTGACCACCCGTGCTGCAGCGCACTACATTGCTTTCGGTCACCCACCTCCAACCATTCCCTACAGGAGACCCTCCATGATCCAGCGCAGAACCCTGCTCCAGTCCGGTGCGGCCATTGCCCTCGGTGCACCGGCCCTCACCGGTTTTGCCCAGCAGAGCGTGACCCTCAAGTTCCACACCTTCATGTCGCCGCAGTCGAATGTGTGGCTGAACATGCACAAGGCCTGGATGGACAAGGTCGAGAAGGACTCGGGCGGCCGCATCAAATTCGAAGCCTACCCCGCCATGCAGTTGGGCGGTTCGCCGGTCCAGCTGTTCGACCAGGCCCGAGACGGTGTGGTCGACGTGGTCTGGACCCTGCCCGGCAACACGCCCGGCCGCTTCCCGCGCACCGAGGTGTTCGAGCTGCCGTTCATGATGAACAACGCCGAGGCGACCTCCAAGGCTTTCTGGGAATACATCCAGACCTCGGCTGCCGACGAGTACCGCGATGTGCATCCGGTGGCCCTGCAGGTGCACGGCCCGGGCATGTTCCACATGCGCAGCAAGCTGGTGAAAACGGCCGACGACCTGCGCGGCTCCAAGGTGCGCGGTCCGACCCGCCAGATCACCAAGATGCTGGGCTACCTGGGTGCCACGCCGGTGGGCATGCCGCTGCCGCAGATCCCCGACTCCCTGTCCAAGGGCGTGATCGACGGCTGCGTGATTCCCTGGGAAGTGGTGCCGTCGGTCAAGGTGCATGAGCTGACCAAGTTCCACAGCGAATTCGACCCGGCCGGTGGCGCGCTCTACACCACCACCTTCGTGATGGCCATGAACAAGGCCAAGTACGCCCAGCTGCCGCCCGACCTCAAGGCCATCATCGACAAGAACTCGGGTATCGAGACCTCGGGCTGGCTGGGCAAGGTGCAGCAGGGCGGCGATGCCGCCGGCCGCAAGGCCGCAGTGGACCAGGGCAACACCATCCACACCATTTCGGCCGCCGACGCCCAGGAATTCCGGCGCAAAGCCCGTCTGGTCGAGGTCGAGTGGATGCAGGACATGGACAAGCGCGGCTTCGACGGCAAGAAGCTGTTCGAGACGGCCAAGGCCCTGATCGAGAAGCATGGCAAGAAGGCCTGAGAGCCTCCTTTCCTCACCAAAAAGACCGGGCATGTCCCGGTTTTTTTGTGGCTGACGTGCTCGGGCTACACTGCCCGCCATGATCCGAGCGCCTGCCAAACACTGCCGCAACTGCGGCACTGCCGTGGACTTCCGACTGCCCGACGACGGCGACACCAAAATGCGGGCGGTCTGCCCCGCCTGCCACACGGTGCACTACGACAACCCGCTGAACGTGGTGGGCACGGTGCCCGTCTGGGGCGACCACGGCGAGCAGGTTCTGCTGTGCAAACGCAATATCGAGCCGCGCAAGGGCAAATGGACGTTGCCGGCCGGTTTCATGGAACTGGGCGAGACCATTGCCGAAGGGGCGATGCGCGAAACCGACGAGGAAGCCGGCGCCCAGATCAGCCTGGGCGAGCTGTTCACCCTGATGAACGTGCCGCGGGTCGGTCAGGTGCATTTCTACTACCGCGCGCGCCTGCTCAGCGACCAGTTCCAGCCGGGCATCGAGACCATGGAGGCCCGTCTGTTCAGCGAGGCCGAGATCCCCTGGGACGAGCTGGCTTTTCGCACCGTGCGCGAAACCCTGGAGCGTTATTTCGCCGACCGCCGCAGCGGCCGCTTCGGCTTGCACGTGATCGACATCGTCTGAACCTGCGAGGTCCCCATGGGCATCTGGCTTGAGTTGGGCATTTTCCTGGTGATTCTGGCCTTCGGCGTGTGGCAGCTGCACGACGTGAAGAAGGCACAGGCCGAGCGCCGGCGGCGCGATGCGGCCGAGCACAAGGACCCACCGACCGGATAGGCCGGGCCTCCGGCCATGCCCTTCAGAGCCCGCCGACCCGTTCCACCCGGCGGCGTATGGCCGCCTCCAGCACTTCGGGGCCGCCGGGTGAGCCCACCAGCGTGAAGCGATGGCGCGCCCGTGTGATGGCGGTGTAGACCAGTTCGCGGGTAAGCACGGGCGAGGTCTGGGCCGGCAGCACCAGCACCGCATGGTCAAACTCCGATCCCTGCGACTTGTGGACGGTGATGGCAAAGGCCGTCTGTACCTGGCGCAGGCGGCTGGGCAGCACCCAATGCACCGGGCGCCGGACGTCACCGGGAAAGGCCACCCGCAGTATCGCGCCCGCCTCGGGCCGGTCGGTCACCGGCGTGGGTAGGGCGATACCGACGTCGCCGTTCATCAGGCCCAGCCCTGGGTCATTGCGCGTGACCATGACCGGCCGACCCGGGTACCAGCCTGCGCGCGGCACCTCCAGCAGGCCGGCGCTGCGCAGCCAGGCCTCGACGCAACGGTTGAGACCGTCTACGCCCTGGGGTCCTTCACGCAGGGCGCTGAGCAACTGGAAGCGTCCCAGTGCCTGCAAGGCCTGTTGGGCCCAGGCATCCAACGTGGCTTCGTCGGCAGCGGGCGCGGGTCGGGTCGACCAGACGGTGCGCAGGTAGTCGCCGTAGCCACCGGTTCCGGCACCGGGCTCGTCGGACCACAGGTCGGCCTGCCCGGTCGCTGCATCTGCGGCGCCCGTGAGGACCAGCTGCCGCAGGGCCTCCGCATGCCCCCCGTCGATCTGCTGCAGGTCACCCAGGCCGGCCGACAGCAGTGTGGTGGCTGCTTTGACCTGGCCGGCATTGACCGCTGCCGCCAGGCGACCGATGCCGCTGTCGGCACCAAAGCGGCGGCTCTCGCGCAGCTGGGTGACGGCCTGGTCCAGCGGTGTTCCCTGTTCGTCGGCCAGCCGCTCGTCCCAGCTGTTGCCGGTCAATGCCTGCACCCAGTCGCGCGTGGCACGTGTGTAGTGGCCTTCGTCGGCGCGCCGGCACAGGTCGCCCAGCACCGAGCCGGCCTCGACCGAGGCGAGCTGGTCCTTGTCACCCAACAGCACCAGGCGCGCGGCCGGTGGCAAAGCCTCTACGAGCCGGGCCATCATCTCCAGGTCAAGCATCGAGGCCTCGTCGACCACCAGCACGTCCAGTGGCAACGAATTGAGTGCATGGTGACGAAAGCGTCGGCTGTCCGGCCGGCTGCCCAGCAGGCGGTGGACCGTGGTCACCTCAACCGGGATGGCCTGGCGCAGACGCTCGGGCTCGTACAGGCCCTGCAGGGGCAGCTGCTGCACCGCACCCGCGATGGACGCGTTCAGCCGAGCTGCGGCCTTGCCGGTGGGGGCGGCCAGCCGGATGCGAAGGCGATGGCGGCCGTCGCTGGCGCTGAGAGCCAGGTGCTGCAGCAGGGCCAGCAGGCGCACCACGGTGGTGGTCTTGCCGGTACCCGGCCCACCGGTGATGATGGCGAAATGGCTGCGCGCCGCCAGGGCACAGGCGACCTGCTGCCAGTCCACGGTGTCGGGCTTGCCTGGCGCATCGGGGAACAGAACCTGCAGCGCGCGCTGCAAAGTGGACATGGTCTCGGGGCGGGCGGCATCGCAGGGCCAGGCCAGCCGCGCCGAGATGTCCTGCCGCACCGTCTGCTCGTACTGCCAGAATCGCCGGAGGTAGAGCCGGTTGCCTTCGAGCACCAGCGGTGTGTTGCCGACCCCGTGCCCGACCAGATCCGGCTGGGCCAGGGCTGATTTCCAGCGTGCCAGCGTGAGGTTCTGGATCAGACGGCCCGGGGAAGGGTTTGCCGCTTCGGCGGTGTTGTCCGGCAGCAGGGCCTCGCCCGGCAGCGAGAGCGCCCGGACCGGGTCTCCCAGCGTCGAGGACAGGTCCAGACAGACATGGCCCCGACCGAGCTGCTGGCTGACCCAGGCCGCCGCCACCAATAGCAGGGGATCGACCTCGGGCACCTGACTGGCCAGGAAGGCGGCGAACTGGCGGTCCAGTGGCCGCAGCCAACCCTGGCTCACCCAGTCATCGAGCCATGTCACGCTGGCGGGCAGGGGGTTGCCGAGAAACGGGGCGTTCATGCGCCGGCCTCCGTGGTGGCGCCGGCAAACAGCGCGTCCAACCGTTCGATCAGCACACGCGGCGGCCGGTCCCGGTGCACGCCCTGCCCGGGCGCACCATGTCCACGCAGAAACAGCACCAGCGCTCCGCCCACATGGCGGTCGTAGTCGTAGTCGGGCAGGCGCGAGCGCAACAGGCGGTGCAGCGCCAGGGTGTAGAGCGCGTACTGCAGCTCCAGCCGGTGCGACAGCACCGCCGCCTCAAGGGCCTGCGGCTGGTAATGGCTGTCGTCGGGGCCGAGCCAATTGGACTTGTGATCGAGCACGTAGTGTCGCCCTTCATGTTCGAACACGAGGTCGACGAACCCCTTGAACAGGCCTTGCAGCTGTTGGGGTGCCAGTGCCGGGCGCTCGCGGCCGGGCAGCAGGTGCTCGCAAACCGCCTGGTCGACCGCGACCGCATTGACCCCCTTAACCGGCAGCCAGAACTCCATCTCGACCTGGTAGCGGGTCCAGTCCGAGGGTGCTGCAGGCCTGGCGCCCGGCGCCAGGCCTTCGAGCGACAGGGGCGTCTGCACCCACCGACCCAGCCAGTCCTGCAACGTCGCCGTCCAGGCGCTCCAGCCACGCAGGTTGCATCGCCGCGCGATCAGGTCGTCCATGTCCCGTCGTGCCGATGCATCGGTGGCCACGCGCGCAAAGCCGCGACGGCCCGCCCACTCGAGCAACTGGTGCAGGAAGGTGCCAGGCCCGGCACCGCGGTCAAAGCCATGAAGCGACAGGGCCGGGGCAGCGGCGGGACCCGCGTCGGCGTCGGACGCGGTCTCCTGCCACGCCTGGAGAAAGCGCTCCTCGGTGGCGCCGCGGGTGGCTGGCAAGGGCGATGAGGTGTCAATGCGCAGGGCCGAGTAGCTGGCCATCCACCACAGGGAATGGGCCTGTGCGCGCAGCGGCGGAACTGGCCGCAGTGGCGCCGGCGAGGCCGCATCCGTGTAAACCAGGCCTTCGTCAGCGGGTGCCGCCTGCAGAGCAATCAGCTGCCGGTCACCGGCCACACGGTCGAGCGCAGCATGCAGCGCGCCATGGTCCTGTCCGCGCTGCAGACCGGCCAGGTGGGCCAATGCACTGCGGTCCTGGTCCTTCACCGGGGCCAGCCCGACCCAGGTCATGTGACGTGCCCGGGTCAGGGCCACGTACAGCTTGCGCAGGTCTTCGCCCAGCCGCTCGCGATCGGCGGCCTCAAGGGCCTCGGGCGACGGATTCGCTTCGACTTGCCAGCGTCCGTCAGGGGTTCGCCAGCGCAAGGCTTGGTCGTCCTTGCCGGACCGAACCCTGGCCTGGGTGCCGAACGGCAGGAACACCAGTGGGTACTCCAGCCCCTTGGACTTGTGCACCGTGACCACGGTGACCAGACTGGCCTCGCTTTCAAGACGCAGCCGCCGACCGTCCTGACCGCCAGCCTGTGCATCGTCGGCACGCTGCTCGGCCAGCCAGCGGACAAGGGCATGTTCACCATCCAGCAACACACTGGCTTGCTGAAGCAACTCGCTCAGGTGCAGCAGGTCAGTCAGGCCGCGTTCATCGTCCTGGGCCAGCAGGCGCTGCGGCACATCGAAGTCGTGCAACAGGCGGCGCAGCATCGGCAGCACGCCCTGCTGCTGCCAGACCTGTCGGTAGTCGCGAAACTGCAGCACACGCGCCTCCCAGGCCAGTTCGTCGTGGTTGAGACGGTCGAGTCCGCTCCAGTCCATTCCCAGCGTCGCGGTACCCAGCGCCGCGCGGAGACGGCGGTCGTCATCGGGCTCGGCACACGCCTGCAGCCAATGCTGCACATCGGCCGCCACCCCGCTGCCGAACACCGAGTCGTTGTCCGACAGGTAGACGCTGCGCACGCCGCGCAAGCGCAAGGCCTGCCGGACCGCGGCGGCCTCGTTGCGGTTGTTCACCAGCACGGCCAGGTCGGCAGGCGTGACCGCACGCCACCGGTCATCCGGGCCGGCAAAGCCGGCATCGCCTGTCTGGCCGGCGCGCAGCAAACGCACCACTTCGGTGGCGCAGGCCAGCGACATGCGCTGCAGTGTGTGGTCGGCGGCGGTGCTGGTCGTGTCGTCGAGGGTCCAGAACACCAGGGCTGGCGATCGGCCGTCGCCCCAGGCACGGTCGATCCAGCGCTCGGCACGGCCCCGGGCCGTCACCGGCTGAAAGGGGACCGGATTGCCGGCACCGTCACGGAACCCGAAAGCCCCCTCGTCCCGTTGTTCAGCGTGCTCGAACAGGCGGTTGACCGCCTCGACCATGCGGTCGCTGGAGCGGAAGTTGGTGCCCAGGGTCTCCAGCCGGCCTTCCATGGCCTGGCGAGCCACCAGGTAGGTGTGGATGTCGGCGCCGCGGAAGCTGTAAATGGCCTGCTTGGGGTCGCCGATCAGCACCAGCGCGGTGTCGCTGCGGTTCTCGCTGGCCCGGTACACGGCGTCAAAGATGCGGTATTGAACCGGATCGGTGTCCTGAAACTCGTCGATCAGCGCCACCGGGTATTGACGTCGTACAAGCGCCGCCAGACGATCACCGTTGGCGCCCTGCAGCGCCGCATCAAAGCGCGTGAGCAGCTCGTCGAAGCCCATTTGCGCACGGCGCTGCTGCTCGGCGTCGAACCGCCGGGCCACGTCATGCACCGCATGGCAAAGCATGTCGAAACGACCGTCGGGCAGGCCTGAAAGGGCCTCGCGCAGTTCGGCCAGGGCCTGCCAGCCGGGGTGGGCCAACCAGCCAGAGGGTTCGTCAGCCTTGGCCAGTTTCGCCAGCGATGCGGGCGACAGGCGATCCCAGGCATCCTTGCTCAGACCGGGTCCGGCGCCAGCGCCCTCCTGGAGGCCGGCCTCAGCCCAGCGCCCGATTTCCGCAAACCACTTCTTGCGGTTGTGGTGCAGTGCCACGGACTTGGCGGCCACGGCCCTTTCGACAGTGTCTGCGAGCGTCACCGCCCAGCCGGACGGACCGGCCCAGGGTTGCTGCAGCTGCTCCAGGGTCTCGCCGGCCAGACGATCGGCCTCGCGCAAGGCCTGGGCTGGCGCCAGCCCGGCTGGCAGGTCGCTTCGCCAGCCCTGCATGGGCTTCATGGCCTTGAGCAGGTCGTCCGGCCCTTTCCACCAGGTGCGCACCCGGGCAGCGTGCTCGCGCGCCAGTGTGGTGAAGTGGGTCCGCCAGTGGTCACGCACCACCTCGGCCAGCAGGCCGCTCTGGTCGGTTTCCAGGGTCTGGGTGAACAGGCTTCCGCTGTCGAAAGCGTGTTCGCGCAGCATGCGCTGGCACCAGCCGTGGATGGTGGAAACGGCAGCCTCGTCCATCCATTCGGCGGCCAGCCGCAAACGCGCACCACAGGCTGGCCATTCGGCCTGGTCGTATTCGTCGCGCAGCTGCAGCAGCAGGGTATCGAAGCCCTGTTCCACCGCGTCCTGATGGCCCGCCTCGAAGCATCGCGCGGCCTGGGCCAGGCGGTCACGGATGCGTCCGCGCAGTTCCTGGGTGGCGGCGTCGGTGAAGGTGACCACCAGGATCTCCGGCGGGGTCAGCGGACGCGAAAAACCGGCAGCACCGCCATGGCCCAGCACCAGCCGCAGGTACAGCGCGGCGATGGTGAAGGTCTTTCCAGTGCCGGCACTGGCCTCGATGAGGCGGCTGCCATGCAAAGGAAAGCGCAGGGGGTCAAGCGAGATGGCGGCCGGACTCATGCAGTGTCCTCTTCGGCCTCGGTGTCACCCGCCTGACGGTCCTTGCCCTTGCGCGATGGGGCGGTGCGCGGAATGGCCCGGTCCAGCGGTCCGATCAGGCGCTCGCACCAGAGGGCGAAGGCACCACCGGACCACAGGGCATCAAAGTCCGGAAAGACGCGGGCCAGGTCGGCGCTGCGTGCGCGCTCACCGTCTGACCAGCCGCCCTCGTAGTGCGCACGCGCCTTGTCGCGGGCGTCCTCCTCGGAGGCGCCGGTGACCCGCCGGGTGAACCACACCTGACCGGCACCCCAGGTGAAGGGCAGCGGCTGGCGCAGGCCCTCGTCGCGCGCCTGCAGCAGGTCGCGCCAGGCGGTCTGCAGCTGATCTGCCGGCACCGGCTCCCATCTGAGCAGCGACTCGCGGTCGATCAGCCAGCTGTGCGTGGGCCCCAGCGCCAGGTTGGCCACCAGGTGCCTGACCCAGTGTGCCGCGAGCCGGTCCAGCCGGTGCTTTCTGGCCTTGACATCGAACAGCGTCGAGCTGCTGAGCACCAGGCGGCAGCGCAGGCCCTGGTTGTCCGACCGCAGGCCATCCAGCCAGCCTTGCAGGCGCGCAAAGGGCAGGCCAGGCGGGAGCGTCAGGTCGACCTCCTGGGCCGGCACAGCCTGTGGCCAGCGTTCACGCGCGTCGACCAGGCGCTGCAACATGCCGGGCAAGGGTTCGGCCATGTCCTCGGCCACCAGGGCACCGAAGGCCCCCGGCGGGAGTTCGCCGCGGCGCGCCAGGGTCTGCAGATGGGCCTGGACGGCCAGATCCGGGTCAGCGCCGCTGTCGAGCGCGGCCACCTGGGTCTGCACCAGTTCGTCCCGCAGGCGCCAGTTCGCCAGTCCGTCCAGCACGAAGGGCTCCACGTCCTCCCCCGTGGGGTCGTCCTCGCCCAGGAAAACATTCAGACGCTGACGCAGAAAACCGCGCACCGGTGCGCGGATGAACTCGGCCAGGTCGTCGAGGCCCAGCACCTCGACAGGAGCGGGCGATGGCAGTGGCAGGCCCGCGCTGACGGGCTGGCCTTCCATTCGTGCCGCGCCAACGGCCTGCCACTCGCGGGCGTGGCTGAACAGGCGCGGGTCGCCCTGCTGGCGGAAATAGGCGTCGTCAAAGGGTTGCATCCGGTGTTCGACCGTGAGCGCCTCCAGCAGCCGCTGGCCAGCCTGGTGGACCGGCACATCGTCGTCGCCGACCAGCCGCCAGCCCTGGGCCAGGTGGTCGCGCAGCTGGGCCACCAGCACCGAGGGCGGCCGTTCGGCCAGGTCGAGAATGCTGCGGCCACACCAGCTGACCATCAGGCGCTCGCGGGCCGACAACAGGGCCTCGAGAAACAGGTAGCGGTCGTCCTCCCGGCGCGAGCGGTCGCCCGGGCGCCAGTCCTGCGCCATGAGGTCGAAGTCCATGGGGGGACGGCTGCGCGGATAGTCGCCGTCGTTCATGCCCAGCAAGGCGACCAGCCGGAACGGAATCGCGCGCATGGGCATGAGGGTGGCAAAGGTGACTCCGCCACCAAGGAATGTCTGCTGCAGGCTGTCCTGGTCCAGCCGCTCCAGCCAGTGCTCGCGCACCACCGCCAGCGGCAAAGCTTCGTCCAGTCCGGCGGCTTCGCAGGCCTGCAGCCAGTCTTCGAGCGCGCCGTCCAGCCGCTGCAGGGTCAGTGCATCGCGCCCTTCATCGGCACGAAAGCAATCGGCCAGCAGACCGCGAAGGTACACACCCCAGCCGGCTGGCGTCCGGGCTTCGGACATGGCCTGCCAGTGCCGCTCCAGAGTCTGCAACAGGCCGGCCAGGGCACCCAGCGCGGGGGCTTCCAGCCCGCCGACTTCGTCCACCGGTTCGATACCGTTCCATGCGCCGCCCTGCCCGGCCGCGTAGCCCAGCAGCAGGCGGGCCAGCCCGCGGTCCCAGGTGTGCTCGCCGTCCAGTGCCGGCAAGCCCAGCGACTCGCGCTGGGCCGCATGCAGTCCCCAGCGGACCCGCGAAGCCGACACCCAGCGACGCAGCAGCGGCAGGTCGTCTTCATCGATTTCGAAGCGGGCACGCAAGGCCGGCACTTCCAGCCAGTCGAGCACCTCGCTGACCGTCACGCGCCCGATGGGCAATGACAACAAGCGCTCAACAGCGCCCAGCAGCGGGTCGTGCCGGCGCTGTTGCCGGTCCACCAGGTGAAAGGGAATGTGGCGCGCATCACCGGCGGTGGTCTGGCCGAACACAGCCTGCACATGCGGTGCGTAGGTTGCCACGTCCGGCACCATGACGATCACGTCGCGCGGCTGCAGGGATGAATCGCGCGCAAAGGCGTCAAGCAACTGGTCGTGCAGCACTTCGATCTCGCGCTGCGGGCTGTGCACCACCTGGAAGCGCAGGGAGTCATCCTTTGCGGCGTCCAGCGCTGGCCACAGGGCTCGCGACTCGGCCAGCGGTCGCAGGTCCAGCAGGTCGTCCTGCAGTTGTGCCAGCAGGCGGGACGGCGAGGGCCGGTCTTCCGGCGTGAAACAGTCAATGCGCTGACCCATGGCCGCAAAGCGGGCGACATAGTGTTCGTGCTCGTCGTGCGCGTCGACCAGCGCAATGTAATCCCTGCCCTGCTTGCCCCAGGCGGCCAGCAAGGGGTGGCCATGTGCGTGCAACGCCTGCGTGTCGACCACGGACCGGGCTCGGGGCCGTTGCCGCCGCATCTGTGTCCGCAGCAGATCGCGGTCCGGCACGATGTGCGACCAATCGTGGCGGCTGGGGTTGTGCACGAACATCAGCACCTGCACCCAGCGCGCCAGGTGGGCCAGCACCTCCAGCGACTGCTGTGGCAACGAAGATATGCCGAACACCAGCAGACGCGCGGGCAGACCGGGTGGCCGCGCCGTTTCGGGGTCGGTGGCGGCCTGAACAAAGCGTCGGTGAACATCGGCCCGGCCGCTGCAGGACAGGTTGGGCCCCACGTCCTGGCGCAGCAGGCGCCACAGCTGCGGCTGCCAGAGCATGCCCTCGGGCACCGGCTGGTGTCCGCCACGGGCGGTCTCCAGCACGTCATCGCCAGCCGCCCAGGCAGACAGCCAGTCGGCCCGATAGACCTGGTACTGGTCGAACAGGTCGGCCACCCGCTGCGCCAGCTGGAAGCGTCGCCGGCCATCACCGTCATCGGCCATGAAACGGCGCAGGGGCGCAAAGGTGTCCTGCTCCAGCAGCGACGGCAGCAGCCGCACCAGGCGCCACAGCAGGAGCGAACGATCAAAGGGCGAAATCGTGGGCACGTTCCCGGCGCCGAGAACGGCACGGTAGGCATCCCAGATGAAGCGGGCCGGCAGCTGCATGTCCAGCGCCGCCGCCACGCCCAGGCCACCATCGGCCGGCTCGGCCGCCAGCGAGCGCCGCAGCCACTGGGCCACGCCGTTGCTCTGAACCAGCACCACCTCGTTGTCCAGCGGTGCCAGCGGGTGGCGAGCCACCCACTGCGTCAACAGCGACAGCAGGGCCTCGGGCTGGTCACCGTGCAGCACCATGAAGCCGGGTGTCAGGTCGGCGGTGGTGCTCATGGGCAGGTGGTGGGTAAGAAGAAGGCCGGCATGCGTGATCCAAAGAATCATGCCACGTCCCGCTGGCGCTGCCGTCGACCGGCCTGATTCGTCGTGCATTTCACGCCCGCCTCGGCGCACCTCGCGCCATGGCGCCTGCGTTTCGTCGCGAACCGGTGGCAGCTGGCAGGGGCTGCCGGCACAGTCGCCCCATCGACACACCCCCCGCAACTGGAGCCCACATGAGCACCCTGCACCACACCATCACCGACCTCGACCGACAGGCCCGCCGCCACGTATCGGCCCGCCTGGGCTGGCTGACCCACGGCCTGGTCTACATCACCACCGTGGGAGGCCTGACGGCCTTTGCCATCTGGCAGGGTCGCCAGCCACCGTTGGCCGCCGCCCTGGGCTGGGGCCTCGGCCTGTCCATCCACGGCCTGCGCGTGCTCCTGGGCAGCGCCGGTGCCGGCCTTCGAGATCGCATGGTGGAGGCCGAGCGCCAACGTCTGATGGCTTCGAGCCGCCAGGGAGGGCACAACTGATGACACGCCCGTCCTTGAATGCGCTGTTCGCATCACTGGTCACAGCCCTGACCTTGAGCTTTACGACGACCGCTCAGGCCCAGGTCGGCTTGGCTCAGTTGCAGGCCGGAGACCGCCCTGTGACCTTGCTCTATCCGACGTCTTCCATGACCCAGCCGACCGCCTTCGGCCGCATCACGCTTGATGTGGCCATGGGCGCTGAACCCACCCCCGGTCGCCACCGGCTGGTGCTGATGTCGCACGGCAGTGGTGGCAGCCCGGCACCCGACCATGCACTGGCCGCCACCCTGGTGCGCGCAGGCTTCGTCGTGGCCCAGCTGCTGCACGAGGGCGACAACTACCAGGACCAGCGCAACCCGGGTCCCGAGTCCTATCGCCTTCGACCTCTGGAAGCGGTGCGTGCAATGGACGCGTTGGCCGCCGACCCGGTCTGGTCCCAGCGGCTGGACCTGAGCAAGGTGGGTGTGCACGGCATGTCAGCCGGTGGTGTGACCGCCCTGTCACTGGCTGGCGGACAGTGGCGCCTCCTCAATCAGGTGCGCCACTGCAATGCCCACCTGCTGGAAGACGAAGGCTTCTGCTTCGCCGGTGCACTCACGCCTGAAGACCGTGCCAAACGCCAGTCCCGCTACAACAGCGCCCGGTTCTGGCCCGAGTTTGTATTGCCCTCGTACCTCAAGACCTTGCACGGGGGACGCACGCCCGGCAACGATCAGTCTGACCCGCGCCCCGATCCCCGCATTGCCTCGGTCACGGCGGCTGTGCCGGTCTCGGCCATCTTCAGCGCGGAAAGCCTGGCGCGTATCCGGGTGCCGGTGGGCATCGTGTCGGCGCAAAGTGACGAGGTGCTGGTGCCCCGGTTCCACTCAGACCACCTGCTGCGTCACTGCACCTCGTGCACGCAGTTGGCCGATCTGCCCGGGGGACATTTCGATGTGCTCTGGCCCTGGCCCGACGAGCTGGCGCGCGAGGCCGCAGCCAAACAGGTGCGTGGCGGCCTGCCCACCCCGGGTTTCGACCCGGCGTTGCGTGAAGCAGCCCATGCCAGAATCGCGGAGTTCCACCGCCAGAACCTGCTTCCATGACCACGCTCGACACCCTGTTGCACTGGCTGCCGGCCGACAGCCGTGTCGGGGTGGCGAGGCGCCTGGGCTTGGTGTGGACGGTGGCTTTTTTCATCGCTGTCTACCAATGGCTCACCGGGTCACAAAGTGGCCGGTTCGATGCCTCGCTGGTCTACAGCTATGCCATCAGCACCTGTATCTGGTTCCTCTGCGACCCGCTGCGCATCGTGCTGCGCCGCTGGTACCGGGTCGACAGTGGACCGAACTACTGGCAGCACGCGCCGCGCATCTGGCTGCACGTCGCGGCGGGGGTCCTGCTCGGCTACATCGCCGGCACCTTCATCGGCGACGCCTACCTGGGACGTTCGACCTGGGAGCTGTTCACGATCTCGCCCCAGCGCTTCTGGGGATTCTGGCTGTCCACCGTGTTGCTGGCGCTGGGCTTCACCGTCTACTTCAACGAGCGCGGCAAGGCCGAAGAACTGCAACGGCAGGCCACCGAAGCACGACTGAAGCTGCTGGAGACGCAGCTCGAACCACACATGCTGTTCAACACCCTGGCCAACTTGCGGGTGCTGATCCAGACCGACCCACCACGCGCCGTGGCCATGCTCGACCGGCTGGGCGACTACCTGCGCGCCACCCTACGCGGCTCGCGGACCGACGCCGCTGCGGGCACCCACACGCTGGCCGATGAGTTCTCCCGTCTGAACGACTACCTGGAGCTGATGGCCGTGCGCATGGGACCCCGACTGCGGCACACACTGCAAGCGCCCGACGACCTGCTGCCCCACCCGGTGCCGCCGTTGCTGCTGCAACCCTTGGTGGAGAACGCCGTCCGCCACGGGCTGGAGCCCCGCGTCGCAGGTGGCCAGATCAATGTCACCGCCAGACAGGACGGTCCCTATCTGCTGATCGAGGTCATCGACACCGGGGTGGGCATGGAACCCACAGCGCTTGCTTCTGCCGATGGCGGCTTTGGGCTGGCCCAGGTGCGTGAGCGCGTGGCCAGTCTGGGTTCGGGGTCGTCCGCCGGTCAAGTGCAGGTCCTGTCCCATCCTGGTATGGGGACCACCGTCCGTCTGAAGCTGCCCTTGCACAAACCGACGATCCCATGAACGCCACCGCCCTGATCGCTGAAGACGAGCCCTTGCTGGCGGCCGCGCTGCAGGCCGAGCTCGCACGTGCCTGGCCCGGGTTGCGCATCCTTGCCCAGGTGGGTGATGGCGCCAGCGCCGTGCAGCAGGCCCTGGCGCTGCGTCCGCAGCTGTTGTTCCTGGACATCCGCATGCCTGGCATGACCGGACTGGAGGCGGCCGCCGAATTGGCCGAGCAGTGGCCGGCCGGCGGCGAACCCTTTCCCGCGCTGGTCTTTGTGACCGCCTACGACCAGTACGCCGTGAAGGCCTTCGAGGCGCAAGCGGTTGACTATGTTCTCAAGCCGGTGGTGCCCGAACGCCTGGCCCGCACGGTGCAAAGACTGCAGGCCTTGCTGCAGGCCCGCACTGTCTCCCAGACGGAGGCCGGCGCACCGCTCGACACCACGCTGGATCAGCTGCGCGCCCTGCTGGCACCGGCGCCCTCGCCCGCCACCCGACCCCTGCGCGTGATCCAGGCCGGGGTGGGCAACAGCATCCGCCTGGTGCCGGTGGACGAGGTGCTGTGCTTCGAGGCGGCCGACAAGTACGTGCGCGTGCTGACCGAGGACGCCGAGCTGCTGATCCGCACGCCCCTGAAGGACCTGTTGCCGCAGCTGGACGACAACGTCTTCTGGCAGGTGCACCGCGGCACCGTGGTGCGCGCCACCGCCATCCGCAGCGTCCACCGCGATGAGGCCGGCAAGCACAGCCTGGAACTCAAAGGACTCAAGGACCGCGTGCCCGTCAGCCGTCTCTACGCCAGCCGCTTCAAAGCCATGTAGCAGGGACACCAAGTACGCGCCCATCCGGGGCAGCCGTGGAACCGGCCTCGCCGGGCCACAGGCTGCATCCCCCCCTGCCCAGCGCCGAAGGCGCGCCAGAGCGGGGGGAAGCCGCACGGCGGCGCAGGGGGGTGTCTCAGAACGTTCCGGCGAACTGGTAACGCGAAGCCGGATGCCACATGGCGGCCACGGTCGCCACCCTCCCCATGGAGCGCGTCTGCCGGCGCAGCACCAGGCAGGGTTCCGTGGCCGGCATGGCGAGCATCTCGGCCACAGCAGGCGGAGGCAGCACGGCTTCGATCACGAACGACACCCCCTGCAAGGGGGCCACCCGCATCAGGTAGGCATTGGGCGTCTGGGTGTTGAAGTCCTGTGACAGGTAATCCGGCGCCACCTGCGGATTGACGTGTCGATCTTCGACCTGGATGGGCACACCGTTCTCGAAGTGCACCACCACCGAGTGATACAGCGTGGCCTCGGGCTTCAAGCCAAAGCTGCGGGCCAGCAGCTCGCCGGCCTTCACGCGTTCAAGCCGGTGCAGTTCGCTGCGGTGCTGGTGGCCACGCGCGGCAATCTCTTCGGCGATGTTGCGGATCTCGACCAGGGTGGCCTGGTACTTCTGCTGCGCCACAAAGGTGCCCGAGCCCTGCACCCGCTCGACGATCTGTTCGTCGCTCAGCTCACGGATGGCCCGGTTGACCGTCATGCGCGAGACCCCGAACTCCCGCGCCAGCGCCTCTTCGCCCGGGATCGCATCCCCCTCTTTCCAGACACCGTTCTGGATCTGCGCGAGAACGTGGTCCTTGATCTGCTGGTAGGCCGGAACGGAGGCGGTCATAGGGTTTCCACTGATGTCGATGCCCTCTGATTGTATTGACGGGACAAATCTCGTCCACCGATAATGTATATACAACTTGATCGATTCAAGTTGCATATGTACCTACCAATTCCGGAGCGACCATGAAAGACCTCTCCCTGGAGACAAGCACCACGCGCAGCCCTCGCGCCCTCAGCCTGCTCAAGCTGCTGCTGCTCAGCAGCGTGGGCGTGTTCCTGTTCTTCTTCCAGGTCGACCTGGGCGGACGCAGCACCATCCTGGTGGACCACCTCAGCGGCTACCTGGTGCGTGAGCAGCGCACCCTTTCGGTGGCGTTCATCGTCGCCCTCATGATCTATGGGGCGCTGCGCCCCGTGATCGACGGCAGCTGGCGCGGCGGCTGGGGCGTGGCCCTGTTCACCGCCATCAAGTGGCTCGGCCTGGGCCTGGCGGGCATCCACCTGGCGGGTCTGACGCCCGAGTGGGCCAACCAGAAGGACATGCTGCCCTTCCTGTTCGAGCGGCTGGCCCTGTCGGTGGGTGTGCTCATTCCGATTGGTGCGCTGGCGCTGACCTTCCTGCTGGGATTCGGGCTGCTGGAGATCATCGGCGTGCTGCTGCAGCGCGTCATGCGCCCGCTGTTCCGCACGCCCGGCCATTCGGCACTGGACGCGGTGGCCTCCTTCGTGGGAAGCTACTCGGTAGGCCTGCTGGTCACGAGCAAGATGTACGCACAGGGAAAATACTCGGTGCGCGACGCCGCCATCATCGCCACCGGGTTCTCCACCGTTTCGGCCACCTTCATGGTGGTGGTCGCGCGCACGCTCGGCCTGATGGAGCACTGGACCTTCTACTTCTGGGCCACGCTGCTCGTCACCTTTGCGGTGACCGCCATCACCGCCTACCTGCCACCCATTGCCGGTATTGCGCACCGCGACGCAGCCCCCGAACCAACCGGCGGCCAAGGCCGCCTGTCCCGGGCGCTGGACGCCGGTGTTGCCCGTTACGAATCGCGCGAGCCCCTGACCACCATGCTGTGGAACAACCTGCTGGACGGACTGCGCATGTCGGCCACCGTGGTGTCCAGCATCCTGGCGGTCGGCTTCATCGGCATCTGCCTGGCCAAGTTCACCCCGGTGTTCGAATGGATCGGCCTGCTGCTCAAGCCTGCGCTCATGCTGGCCGACGCCATGCTGGGCACCACGGGCGCCAGCGCCGCCAGCGGGGCCTTCGCCTCGGGCCTGGCCGAGATGTTCCTGCCCGCCATCCTGCTCAAGGACGCCGAGTTCGCCGTCCGAATGCTGGCCGCCATCGTCTCGGTCAGCATGGTGCTGTTCCTCTCAGGCTGCATTCCCTGCATCCTGGCCACCGGCATCCCGCTGCGCTTCTCGCACCTGCTCATCATCTGGCTGCTGCGCACCCTGCTGAGCATCGTGCTGGGCGCCGCCGTCATTGCACTGGCCCTGTCCGCAGGCTGGCTGCCCTCCCTCTGACCCCCTCATTCACGCCCCCACGCAAGGAGCCCCCATGACCACCAACACCGACCCCCGCCTGGACCCCACCCGTGTCATCCGCGCCCCGCACGGCAACCAGCTGAGCTGCAAGAACTGGATCGCCGAAGCCGCCTTCCGCATGATCCAGAACAACCTGGACCCCGAGGTGGCCGAGAACCCGCAACACCTGGTGGTGTACGGCGGCATCGGCCGCGCCGCGCGCGACTGGGCCTGCTTCGACCAGATCCTGGCCTCGCTCAAAGACCTGAACGAAGACGAGACCCTGCTGGTGCAGTCGGGCAAGCCGGTCGGCGTGTTCAAGACCCACAGCAACGCCCCGCGTGTGTTGCTGGCCAACAGCAACCTGGTGCCCAAATGGGCCAACTGGGAACACTTCAACGAACTCGACCGCAAGGGCCTGTTCATGTATGGCCAGATGACCGCCGGCAGCTGGATCTACATCGGCAGCCAGGGCATCGTGCAGGGCACCTTCGAGACCTTCGTCGAAGCAGGCCGCCAGCACTACAACAACGATCTCTCGGGCAAATGGATCCTGACCGCCGGCCTGGGCGGCATGGGTGGCGCGCAGCCCCTGGCCGCCACGCTGGCCGGTGCCTGCTCGCTCAACATCGAGTGCCAGCAGAGCAGCATCGACTTCCGTCTGCGCACCCGCTATGTCGACAAGCAGGCACGCGACATCGACCACGCCCTGGAGCTCATCCAGGAACACACCGCCAGGAAAGAAGCCGTCTCCATCGCCCTGCTGGGCAACGCCGCCGAGGTGCTGCCCGAGTTGGTGCGCCGCGCCAGGGCAGGCGGCATCCGGCCCGACCTGGTGACCGACCAGACCTCGGCCCACGACCTCATCAATGGCTACCTGCCCGTCGGCTGGACCGTGGGTCAGTGGAAGGCCGCACAGAAAGACCCGTCGCAGCACAAGCGCCTGACCGAAGAAGCCGCCAAGGGTTGTGCCGTCCACGTGCAGGCCATGCTGGATTTCCAGGCCATGGGCATCCCCACCGTCGACTACGGCAACAACATCCGCCAGGTCGCATTCGACCAGGGTGTGAAAAACGCCTTCGACTTCCCCGGCTTTGTGCCGGCCTACATCCGCCCGCTGTTCTGCGAAGGCAAAGGCCCGTTCCGCTGGGTGGCGCTCTCGGGCGATCCGGAAGACATCTACAAGACCGACGCCAAGATCAAGGAGCTGTTCCCGCACAACAAACACACCCACCGCTGGCTCGACATGGCGCGTGAGCGCATCAGCTTCCAGGGTCTGCCGGCGCGCATCTGCTGGCTGGGTCTGGGTGAGCGCCACCTGGCCGGCCTGGCCTTCAACGAGATGGTGAAGAACGGCGAACTCAAGGCCCCCATCGTCATCGGCCGCGACCACCTGGACACCGGCTCGGTGGCCAGTCCCAACCGCGAGACCGAGGGCATGAAGGACGGCACCGACGCCGTGTCTGACTGGCCGCTGCTCAACGCCCTGCTCAATACTGCCGGTGGCGCCAGCTGGGTCAGCCTGCACCACGGCGGCGGGGTCGGCATGGGCTACTCTCAGCACTCGGGCATGGTGATCGTGGCCGACGGCACCGACGCCGCGGCCGAGCGCCTGGCGCGTGTGCTGGTCAACGACTGCGGCAGCGGCGTGATGCGCCATGCCGATGCGGGTTACGAGCTTGCGATTGCGACCGCCAAAAAACAAGGGCTCAAGCTGCCCATGATCGGGTAACTGACACCCCCGCGCCGCCTTCGACGCCACTGGTCCGAAGACACTTCACGCCTACACATCATGTCAATGCAATCTTTGACTCTCAACCCCGGCCAGATGACCCTGGCCGACCTGCGCGCCGTCTGGCAGCAGCCGGTGGCGGTCGCGCTGACCGAGGGCGCGCGTGCCGCCATTGATGCATCGGCCGCCGCCATCCACGCCATCGTGGCCAAGGGCGACGCGGCCTACGGGATCAACACCGGCTTCGGCAAACTCGCCAAGACCCGCATCCCCGACGAGCAACTCGAACAGCTGCAGCGCAACCTGATCCTGTCACACTCGGTCGGCACCGGCGAGCCCATGAGCGATGCCACCGTGCGCCTGGTCATGCTGATGAAGGCGGCCAGCCTGGCGCGCGGCTATTCGGGCGTGCGCCCGGTGGTGATCGACACGCTGCTGGCGCTGCTGAACGCGGGCGTGGTGCCGGTGATTCCGGTCAAAGGTTCGGTGGGCGCCTCGGGCGACCTCGCGCCGCTGTCGCACATGACGCTGGCGCTGATGGGCGAAGGCCCGGTGCGCGTGAATGGCGAGATCCTCCCCGCCGCCGAGGCGCTGAAGCAGGCCGGTATCGCCCCGCTCACGCTCGCCGCCAAGGAAGGTCTGGCCCTGATCAACGGCACCCAGGTCTCGACCGCGCTCGCCCTGCACGGCCTGTTCATGGCCGAGCGCCTGCTCGAAGCCGGCACCGCCATCGGCGCTCTCTGCGTCGACGCCGCCAAGGGCAGCGATGCGCCCTTCGATCCGCGCATCCACGCCGCGCGCGGCCAGCCGGGCCAGATCGCGCAGGCCGCCGTCACGCGCACCCTGCTGCAGGGCAGCGAAATCCGCCGCTCGCACATGGACAACGACGAGCGCGTGCAGGACCCTTACAGCCTGCGCTGCCAGCCCCAGGTCATGGGCGCCTGCCGCGACCTCATTGCCAATGCCGCGCGCACCCTGCTGACCGAGGCCAACGCCGTCACCGACAACCCGCTGGTGTTCACCGACACCAACGAGGTGCTCTCGGGCGGCAACTTCCACGCCGAGCCGGTCGCCTTCGCGGCCGACACACTGGCGCTGGCCATCAGCGAGATCGGCGCCATTTCAGAGCGCCGCATTGCGCTGCTGATCGACAGCACGCTCTCGGGCCTGCCGCCCTTCCTGGTGAACAACCCGGGCCTCAACAGCGGCTTCATGATCGCCCACGTCACCGCCGCCGCACTGGCCTCGGAGAACAAGTCGCACGCCCACCCGGCCAGCGTCGACAGCCTGCCCACCAGCGCCAACCAGGAAGACCACGTGAGCATGGCCACCTACGCCGGGCGCCGCCTGGCCGAGATGGCCGACAACACCGCCACCATCCTGGGCATCGAATGGCTGGCTGCCGCACAGGGCGTGGACTTCCACCGCCCGCTGGCGACCTCGCCGCGCCTGCAGACGACGCACGCCACGCTGCGTGCGCAGGTGCCCTTCTACGACCAGGACCGCCTGTTCGCACCCGACATCGAAGCCGCGCGCACCCTGGTGCTGCAAGGCCGTGCGGCCGACGGCAACGGCGACACCCTCGCCGGCCTCTGGACCCACTGAGGCGCCATGCGGCAGGTCTTCACGAGCGATGTCCCCCCGGTGCCCTGGCGCAACGGCGGCGGCCTCACGCGCGAGCTGCTGGCCTGGCCCTCGCCGCAGGACTGGCGCTGCCGCCTCAGCGTGGCGGACATCGCCAGCGACGGCCCGTTCTCGGCCTTCCCCGGCGTGGTCCGCCACTTCGTGGTGCTGGAGGGCGACGGCGTGGTGCTGGACTTTGCCGACCGCGAGCGTGAACAGCGCCCCGGCGACGCGCCACTGGTGTTCGACGGCGCGGCCGCACCCGGCTGCCGCCTGGTGGGCGGCCCGGTGCGCGACCTCAACCTGATGATCCGCGGCGGGCGCGGCGCGCTGCTGCCCGTCGAGGGCGCCTGGCAGCCACCGCACCGCGGGCTCGCCGGCCTGTTCACCCGCGTGAGCGGCACCTGGTGCGCCGGCGCCGATGTGCGTGCCCTGCCCGCCCAGACCCTGCTCACCGCCGCCCCCATCGGCGGCACGCCCTGGACCTTCGAACCCGACGCCCCCACCGCGCTACCCGGCTGGTGGTTCTGCCACGAGCGCATCCCCGAGGACACCGACTCATGAACGCCCCGCAACTCTGGCGCAACGCCCGCCTCGCCACGCTGACCGGTGATGGCTGGGGCCTGGTCGACGACGGCGCCCTACTCACCGAAGGCGACCGCATCGTCTGGGTGGGTCCGCTGTCCGAGCTGCCCGACGCGAGCCACTCGGCACAGGACCACGACCTGGGCGGCCTGCTGGTCACCCCCGGCCTGATCGACTGCCACACCCACCTAGTCTACGACGGTCACCGCGCCGCCGAAGCCGAGATGCGGCTGAACGGCGCCAGCTACGAGGCCATCGCCCGCGCCGGCGGCGGCATCCGGTCCACCGTTGCCGCCACACGCGCCGCCAGCGACGACGAGCTGTTCGCCAGCGCCGCCCGGCGCCTGCGGGCGCTGATGGCCGAGGGCGTGACCACGCTGGAGATCAAGTCGGGCTATGGCCTGTCGCTGGAGGCCGAGGCGCGCTGCCTGCGCGTCGCGCGCCAGCTCGGCAGCGACCGGCGCGTCGACGTGCGCACCACTTTCCTGGGCGCCCACGCCCTGCCGCCGGAGTTCGAGGGCCGTCCCGACGACTACATCAGCGCCGTCTGCCAGTGGCTGCCGACGCTGCACGCCCAGGGCCTGGTCGATGCGGTCGACGCCTTCTGCGAAAACATCGGCTTCACCCCCGCCCAGACCCGGCGCGTGTTCGAGGCGGCACAGGCGCTGGGTCTGCCGCTCAAGCTGCACGCCGAACAGCTCTCCGACCAGGGCGGCGCCGCGCTGGCCGCGTCCTTCGGTGCGCTGTCGTGCGACCACCTGGAACACCTGAGCGACAGCGGCATTGCGGCGATGAAAGCCGCGGGCACCGTCGCCGTGCTGCTGCCCGGCGCTTTCTACATGCTGCGCGAGACCAAACTGCCGCCCATTGCCGCGCTGCGCGAGGCCGGGGTGCCCATGGCCGTGTCCACCGACCACAACCCCGGCACCTCGCCCGGCCTGTCGCTGCTGCTGTCGGCCCACATGGCCTGCACCTTTTTCCGGCTCACGCCGCTCGAAGCGCTGCGCGGCATCACCGTCAACGCCGCGCGCGCACTCGGCCTGAATGACCGCGGCCTGCTGGCCCCCGGCCAGCGCGCCGACTTTGCCGCCTGGGAGCTGGACCACCCCAACGAACTGGCCTACTGGTTCGGCCACAACCCCTGCCGCCGCGTGGTGGTGGCCGGGCAGGAGCGAACATGACCACTGCTTTCACCTGGCAAGGCCGCAACGACACCGAAGAAACCGGCGACACCAGCCGCTGGCACCACCGCGTGCGCCCGTTCAACGACCAGGCCCAGGGCGGCGTCGCCCTGATCGGCTTTGCGGTGGACGAAGGCGTGCGCCGCAACGGCGGCCGCCCCGGCGCCGCGCAGGGCCCACAGGCGCTGCGCAGCGCCCTGGCCAATGTGCCGGTGCTGGGTGAACCCGCGCTGTGGGATGCCGGCGACGTCATCGGCGAAGGACAAAGCCTGGAAGACGCCCAGAGCGAACTGGCCATCCGGGTGGCCCGCGCCATGGCCCAGGGCAGTCGACCACTGGTGCTCGGTGGCGGCCACGAGGTGGCCTGGGGCAGCTTCCAGGGCCTCATGCGCGCCCGGCCCGATCTGCAACGCCCACTCATCATCAACCTCGACGCGCATTTCGACCTGCGCCAGGCCGCCCAGGGCAACTCCGGCACCCCCTTCCGCCAGATGGCCGACTGGTGCCAGGCCCAGGGCCGGCCCTTCCACTACCACGTGCTGGGCATCAGCCGCTTTGCCAACACCCGCGCGCTGTTCGACCGCGCCGCCCACCTGGGCGTGCACCACGTGCTGGACGAACACCTGCAGACCGCCGACCATCTGGCCCAGGCCCAGTCCGACCTGGCCCAGGCGCTGGAGCAATGCGACGGCGTCTACCTCACCGCCTGCCTGGACGTGCTGCCCGGCACGCTGGCCCCCGGCGTCTCGGCCCCGGCCACCCTGGGCGTGCCACTGGGCCATGTCGAGACTCTGATCGACCAGATCATGGCCAGCGGCCGCGTGTTGCTGTCCGACATCGCCGAGCTCAACCCCAGCCTCGATGAAGCCGGCCGCACCGCGCGTGTGGCCGCGCGCCTGGCGGCGCGCATGGCGCGGGCGGGCTGACCTGCGCAGCACGCCCAAGGCCCCCTGTCAGACCTGACAGGCCCCAACACGGGCCTTGCAAGGGCATTTCTAGAATGCCTCGCCAGCTGGACATCTTCATGTCCACGCTATTGCGCGATCAAAGAACCAGGTGAGGACATTGATGAAAAGGGCAATCTTTCCGATGGTGGTCGCGGCCGCCATGGCCGCCTGCGCCCAACCCACGGCCTCCCGCCACCCGGAGCCATCCATGCTGAGTGAAATCTACGCGACCAAGATCCCCAACGTGGCGACACAACGCGCCGATGTCAGCCACATTGTTTCCAGGTATCTGCCTGTCGGCACCAGCAAAGGCAAAACCCAGGAATTTCTCAAGGGTCTGGGCGAAGGCACGATCGAAGAGTCGTCCCAACAGATCGTCTACACCACTCACCAAGGCGAAGGTTTCAATGGCAATCGCCGCGACGTCCTCGTGAAGATTCAGTTCGACGCGAACAACAACATCGAGTCCATCACATCGCACATTGACAAGTCGAACAACCTGTAAAGCGAGGGGCCATCATGTCCGATGAAAAGATCGAGGTGGGCTATCGCCATATCGGGACGATGGGCGGGGGAAGTCGCTGCATATTCCTCGCTTTTCTTGTCGCCTTCTTGTTGGGCAGTGTCGGTTGTGCGAATCCCGTAGTGCAGACGGCATCGTTGACCTTCCCTAAAGAGGTGACGACAGTCGAAGCGCAGCCAGTTGCTGGTGGGTCGTCGTCGTTCGCGGGCAGTTGGCAGTCCTGCACAGGCGCCCAATCTCCTGAGCTGTGCAGTCGCTACCTGCTGCTGCAACGCGGCAAACGAATCTGCGGCACCTGGTCATACTTTGCCTCGGGCGACAGTTACGACGGCAGGGTCGTAGCCGAGTTGGTTTCACCAGTCGAAGCGCGGCGCACTCGTATTTGCGGTCGCCCGGGCAGCGAAACCGGCACCCAGTGCGAGGTCGGTTGGGAAGTCATCAATCGCCCCATGCAACTGTGCGGCGGCAAGCTCGGCGATCTGGATGGCAAGGCTGGCGGTTGTCTTGCCGACTTTGAACGCGTCGAGAGTGCAGACCCATTGCTGGATGCTCTCGCCGCCCAGCCATGGATTGAGGAGTGCCTTTCAGGCAAGAGGGAGGCGGGCCAATGACAGAAAATGACCTGAAGGCAATTGCCTATTTCGCTGTCGGCGTCACATCCGAAGGCAGCATCGCTGGGAGAGACGTGTCTTACCGCCTGAGTTTCGCAGGCAGTGTCCGCAACGGCGTCATGGACCCCGTGGGCAACAGCGGCTACTCGTTCGGCACGCTCCAAATCGACCTTGGGCAGCACCCGGATGTCGCTCGCCAACTGCTCGTCAGTTACCAAAGCTGGGCGATTGCGCAGCCCGACCGCGCTGCCGTGGAGCTGACACAGGCAGAATTCGACACCACGCTAGAAGCTCTGCAACGCACGGGGCGCCAGATGAGAGCGGCTGGCGCGCGCGACATCGACCGTTCGAGAATCAATCGTTTTCTTGCATCCGACGAGGGCAAGGCATTCGTTCATAGCCTGGATGCGCAGCATGTGAATGGCGTCACCGCAGAGGACGCGATTCGCGGCAACAGGGACTCCGCACTCGAAAGGCTGAGGCGCACGGCCGCCTACCAGAATGCGTCCGAAGAAGATCAAGCGCAGCTGGCAGGCATGTTCATGAAGCTGCAGAACCAGGCCGGCAACGGTCATTGGCCCGGCATCATGCGCCGTGTCGAAGCTGGAACACTGACCTCGCCCGCTGATGTCAAGGTCGCGATCGATACCTTGCTCCCCAACCAGAGCAATGGCGACCCGGATTACATCCAGAGCGGCGCCGACAACACGCTGAACGGTGTTGCCGTCTTCAATGCGCTGCGCAATACGTCGCCGGACAACCCGCTGTCGCAGGCTTGGACAAACGTCGTCGCCAACCCGCTCGTCGGACCTGTCGATGCGCACGAGCCGAATCCTGCCAATCCCGACCTTGGATTTCAGTACAACATCATCCGCTCCTTGTTCCTGAGCCCGGAAGCATCGCAGCGCTTCATTCGTGCGTTGGACCTTGCTGGAACAATGTCTGAAGGTCATCCGCATCCGGCCAACGGAAGGCCGCAGGCAGGCTTCCATGTAGCGGGTAATAACTTCGTTCACTGGAACAGTGATGGCCGTGGCGTGGCCTACATCGACGGGGCGTGGAGCGAGATCGAGCGCAGCCAAATCACTCGCATCGATCAAGGCAACGGTGTTGTCGATCTGAACATCACCTGCAACGGCGAAACGACTTCCTTGCTCCGCGTTGATCCGCGCGAACCGCCGTTGCGCTCCGCCCTGGCACCTGAAAGCCTGCAACTGCTGCGCGACAGCGAGCGGCACGTCCGCGCCGTGGCCGACCGCCACCACCTGCCCTGGGACCCCGGCATGGACAACACCGTCTGCGCCCTGGCCTGCCAGGCCCGCCTGCGGGGTCTGGGTGCCATCACACATTTCCACGTGACTGCGGACGGAGAGATCCGCTACGGCCACTTCGACGGCGTGCTGCTGCGCGACGGCAGCGTGGACGCCCTGGAGGCGGCCAACACACCGGCGGAAGCCTCGCTGCACCAGATGGCGCGCGCAGACCGCCAGCAACTGGGCATGGACAGCGCGCGGGAACCCCTGGCCGAGCGCGCGTTGGCGCGTTGAGCGCCCGGTGCCTCTGCAGGCGTGGATTCCCACCCCCCCAAAGCCCCCCACACCGTCCCCCCATAGAATGGACGGATGAGCGCCAACACCCCCTCCAACCCCAACAAAAACAACGCCCCCGCCACCCCCGAGGGCGACGACCACAAGGTCTCCAACTTCCTGCGCCAGATCATCGAAAAAGACCTGGCCACCGGCACCTACGCCACCCGCAAATGGGGCGGCGGCCCCGGTGACGGCGACTTTCATGAAGCCGGCACCCCTGACCCGGCTCGCGTCCGCACCCGCTTCCCGCCCGAGCCCAACGGCTACCTGCACGTGGGCCACGCTAAGAGCATCTGCCTGAACTTCGGCCTGGCGCGCGACTACGGCGGCGTCTGCCACATGCGCTTTGACGACACCAACCCCGAGAAGGAAGAAAAGGAGTACGTGGACTCCATCCTCGACGCGGTGCAGTGGCTGGGCTTCAACTGGCAAAGCAACTTCAACGGCAAGCAGGAAAGCCACCTGTACTACGCGTCGAACTATTTCGACTTCATGTACCGCGCGGCCGAATACCTCATCACGGCCGGCCACGCCTATGTGGACGAACAGACCGCCGAAGAAATGCGCGTCAACCGCGGCGACTTCGGCAAGCCCGGCGTGGACAGCCCCTTCCGCAGCCGCACGCCCGAAGAAAACCTGGCCCGCTTCCGCGAAATGCGCGACGGCAAGCTGGCCGACGGCGCCGCCGTGCTGCGCGCCAAGATCAGCATGCAGTCGCCCAACATCAACATGCGCGACCCGGCCATCTACCGCATCCGCCGCGCCACGCACCACAACACGGGCGACGCCTGGTGCATCTACCCCATGTACACCTTCGCGCACCCCATCGAGGACGCGCTGGAGCAGATCACCCACTCCATCTGCACGCTGGAATTTGAGGACCAGCGCCCCTTCTACAACTGGCTGATGGAGCGCCTGATCGAAGGCGGCCTGCTCAAGGCCCCGCCGCCGCGGCAGTACGAATTTGCGCGCCTGAACCTGACCTACGTGATCACCAGCAAGCGCAAGCTGGCGCAGCTGGTGAACGAGAAAAAAGTCAGCGGGTGGGACGACCCGCGCATGCCCACCATCGTCGGCCTGCGCCGCCGCGGCTACACCCCCGAAGCCATCCAGCTGTTTGCCGAACGCATCGGCGTGACCAAGAGCGACAGCTGGATCGACTACAGCACGCTCGACGGCTGCCTGCGCGAAGACCTGGAAAACAAGGCCCACCGCGGCATGGCCGTGCTCGACCCCGTCAAGCTGGTGCTCACCAACTGGGCCGAGGTGTTCGGGTCGGACGGCTACACCGAAGACTGCACCCAGCCCGCCCTGCCCCACAGCGCGATTGCCGAAGGCAAAGATGGGAATGATGGCGCTGGACGCGCCGTGCCCCCGCCCGACCGCGTGTTCAAGATCGGCAAGGACGTGTGGATCGAACGCGAGGACTTTGAAGAAGTGCCGCCCAAGGGCTACAAGCGGCTCTTTCCAGGCAACGTGGTGCGCCTCAAAGGCGGCTACGTCATCGAATGCACCGGCGTGGGCGCCAAAGACGCGGACGGCCAAGTGACCGAAGTGCACGCCAAAGTGATTGCCGGCACCAAGAGCGGCACCCCCGGCGCCGACAGCGTCAAGGCCAAGGCCGCCATCACCTGGGTGGGCGCCGCCGACGGCGTGAGCGCCGAAGTGCGCCTGTACGACCGCCTGTTCACCGACCCGCAACCCGACGCGGGCGGCAAGAACTTCCTGGACGCGCTGAACCCCGACAGCCTGAAGGTGGTGACGGCGGTCGTGGAGCCGTCACTGGCCGCCGCCAAGCCGGACCAGAAATTCCAGTTCGAACGCCATGGCTACTTTGTGGCCGACCGGGCGGACCACGGCGTGGGCGGGAAGGTGGTTTTCAACCGGGTGACGGGGTTGAAGGATAGTTGGGGGAAGTAACCTCTTGCCGCCGAGATTTAGGACTTAGGGCTATTGCCAAATTTAATCACAGGGAGGAAGCAGTGAAAACTACCAGGGCAATTACGATTTCGGCGCTGAACATTGCGATGCATGCACCGCACTCAGCACAAAGGTATGTAGATTTGCTGTGGGAGACAAGGCGATCCAGAAGAGTAGTAGGACTCGGCGAACTCCATGGCGCAATGCTTGGACATTTGAACGGAAGAAAGACGTATGAAAGAGGGATGATCCTCACAGGCGAGATCTACCGGTTCGTCAAAATTGACCCTGACATGCCTTGGTTTGATTTGACAAAGTCTGAGGCCGCAACAGACGACGAATTGGCAAAGATCAACATCCCCACACACTTACTCCCCAATCTTCAAAGAATAGAATTTTGCTTCCTTCCTGATAAACATCGACTTTGGTTTATTAGCAAAGACAGAAAAGACTCGCTAAGCCCATTAGTAGCAACAAAACTATTTCAAACCCTACTAGATTTTATTTGCAGTCAAATTAACTTCCCGAAAGTCGAAGTTACTGCCATACCAGACTCAGACTCCATCGAAACACTTCTTTCAACTTACCGAATTGATCGCATCGAACTAGAGCTGGTGAGACCAAATCCAGACGACAACCATAGTACAGAAGCCCGTTGGAAGGCGAAGCTCGAGAGATTAAATGCAAGAAAGATCCGAACCGAGATTGCAGCAGCAAATTCAGACGGACTGATCTTAAATCAAGAAGACAAGGACGATGCAAAAGCCATCGCCAACAATGGCTCTGTACGAATCGTAGGCTCTAATGCGGATGGCACAAAGGTGGATGAAAGCACACTCAATCGACCAATGCGAAAGCCCGCTGTTGTTGACTCGGCAATCGAGACATCGCTAGATGTTTTACTTCGACATGCCAACTGAACAACCAGCCTCCTCCAAGGACGCCTCCATGTATGAAGGAGTGCGTTCAATTTTCTCAAAGTACTGGGCTGCTTACGGGGGAATCAAGGCCCTTTTGCATTCCCCATATTTGCACGCAGCCGTCCTTCTGCTGCTAATCACTTGTTTTTACTGGACGTCCAACAAATGGTGGAGCGATGTCAAAGCAGTAATACCAAGTTTGCTTGGATTCACACTTGGCGGGTTTGCAGTATTTATAGGCTTTGGAGACGAAAAATTTAGGCAATTGCTCGCAGAGCCTGACGAGGACCCTTCCGCAAATACACCCACATCTCCAAGCAAAGAATCCCAATCAATCTACACAGAACTTTGCTCGACATTCGTCCACTTCATTGTAATTCAATGCATTACATTGATTTACTCAATAGTTTTCGAAGCCCTACAATTCCCATCCCCTCTTTCCGAGCGATTCCCCCATCTATTTAGCTGGGGAAACTTGATTTTTAGCAGTCTTGGCTTTCTTCTTTACCTCTACGTTTTGACATCGGTTATTGCCGTAACAATGCACCTGTTTCGAATTGCGGTGATGTACGAGGAGTTTCAAAAATCAAACCCTCTGTAAAATCGATACACCCACCCCCCTGCACAAATCATAGTTAGGCTTCTCCGCGCCTACACATATGCCCATCAAAGTGCCAGACAAGAAAATTCATTTAGTTGGCGCCACAGTAACCGTACTTCTGTGTGTGGTCACGGTTCTTTGGAAACCCGAGCTACTCAACAAAGACGCACCTACAGCGCTTGGAACGATTGGGACATTTGCCACTGCGTATGGCCTCTTGTTTGCGATCATCGAGCTTCGCCGCGCTAAGGCAGCCGCAGTGCTAGCAAGAGAGGAAGCAGAGCGAGTGTTCAAGGCAGTAACGAGCTTGGTTACAGCGCGCGAAATCATTGAGTGCCAAGCCACGATCAGCATGGCTGTCTCGTCGCTCGACGAAGGCAGGGCGATACCTTCCTCAACTCTCTGTCAAATCGTAAAGCTTTACTCTCAAGTCTTCCATGCCGAAGTTGCTGATGAAGCGTCAGCACATCGCAAAAATCGCTCTGTCATTGAGTCCTACGCGTTTAATCCGAATGTCGGAACACCACAATCGACCTCTAGAAATACAAGGCGCGCCCTGCTCTCAATAGCCAGTCAGCTAGCTGAACTTCAGGGTTCAACAAAGAACTTCACGGAATACGCGAAATGATCCCAAAGGCACTCCGCTCATTCGTCCAGCAACTCCAGTCTGCAACTGAAAGTAATAAACTGTCGTGGCACGAAGCTGATTCATATGCATTTTTCTGTGATCATAAAGCCCATACACTCCATATCTCATCTCACTTTGATGAAGATCGAGGCATATCTTCGTTTCATTTTCGCCTTACGACTGGTGCAAAGTCCACGCCCTTCACCGTTCGCGAAGATGAGGAAGATTTCGAGACCATGCGCAATCTCTTCGAAGCAGTCATTGCAAACGCGAACAATGTTGGAGATGACATTGCCGACTTCTTTGAGTGAAAAATCCAACCATTCGTCTATGGACGCCCCTTCAACAGCAAGAGCCTGACCGATTGGGGCTGTGGGGTAAAGCACCTGCAGTCGTATATCCGGCATCTGGAGGGGGTAACGGGGTCGGAGGGGGTAACGTAACGGGGTCAGGTCTTGCCTTTTGCCTATCGGCGCGCAGCGAACTTCCCGTTCCCACTTGCCCCAATCACCAACCGCTGCGTCGCCCGCGTGGCCCCCAAATAGAACAGCCGCGCTTCCTCGCGCTCGTCTTCGCCCTCGGCGGGCATGCGCCCGGCGCCCACCAGCGCCAACACAGGGAACTCCAGCCCTTTGCTGACATGCAGCGTCAACACCTTGATGCTGAGTTGGGCAGGTTCCCCCTCCCGGACTTCATGCGCAACTGCTGCAGCAGGCCGGGCTTGGCACGCACATCGGCATGCGGGTCACTGACGCCAGTGGCGACAACAGACGACCACTGCAAACGACGATGAGCGCCGAGAGGAGATCAATCAACCCTCTCCCATTCGTCACGTGGATTGCTGTACAGAAACGGAACGCCGCCTTCGCGACTGGTCTGCTTCACCCAAAGGCGAAATCGAGAGCCGATGGGCGCCGACTCACGCATGGCGCGGGAGCACTCAACACGCATCGTTGTGGGAAATCCCTGTCCAGCCACAGGGCGAACGCGAATCTTTGCTGATGAAGACTCGCCACCTGCACGAAACGTTTCAACGATCACATACATGTTCGCCCCCTGTTGTCGTTCGAGACCAGTCATCGGCCATCCGGTCTAACTCTCAGACGGCAGGCTTGCGCCGCACGTAAAGGTGCACATGCTGCCCGTTCTCGCCTGATGGGACTTCCCTGATCTGCAGATACGTTTGCCCCCTGACCAAATCGCTGAGCCGCTTGAAGTTGTAGTTGCGAGGGTCGAAGGAGGAGTGATCCCGACTGATTTGTCCTCCCAAGGCTGCAAGCGTCGACCAACCATCATCCCGTGCAGTTTTCTCCAAAGCGCTCAGGACCAAAGGCTGAAGCTCAGGGATTAGAGCAATCGCTGATTCCCCCACCTCGGCGACCGCCGCGGGCTCCTTGGTTTCAGCTTGAACACTGACCTGTTGAACCTCGACTTCCGGCTTCAGGATTTCCAAGTAGATGAACTTATCGCAGGCTGCAACAAAGGGGGCTGGTGTCGTTTGCATCCCAAAGCCGTAGACCGCCAAGCCCGATTCACGGATACGCGTAGCAAGGCGGGTGAAGTCGCTGTCCGATGAAACGAGGCAGAACCCGTCGACTACACCTGAATGCAGCACATCCATGGCGTCGATGATTAGCGCGGAGTCGGTAGCGTTCTTGCCCTTGGTGTAGCGGAACTGTTGTACGGGTTGGATTGCGCTCGCTTGCAACAGGGCTTTCCACTTGGACATGTTTTGCTCAGTCCAGTCACCGTATGCGCGCTTGATGGTTGCCGTGCCATAGCGCGATATCTCTGACATCAGCTCTTGCAGCACCCCGTGCTGGCCCTGGTCTGCATCGATCAAAACGGCCAATCGATCATTGCCTTGCTTCGTTGCCATGTTCCGCTCCCTGGTCGGTTTGAATGTTCAATGTGTCAGGCAGCGAAACGCGAAGCAAACTTCCCGCCCCCACTCGCCCCAATCACCAACCGCTGCGTCGCCCGCGTAGCCCCCACATAGAACAGCCGCGCTTCCTCGCGCTCGTCTTCGCCCTCGGCGGGCATGCGCCCGGCGCCGACCAGTGCCACCACCGGGAACTCCAGCCCTTTGCTGACGTGCAGCGTCATCACCTTGATGCTGTCGTGCGCGGGGTCGAACACGCTGGATGAGTTGCGGCGCAGCTGGTGCGGCAGCTTGCGTTTGCGCAGGAATTCGGCGCACATGTCCATTTCGCTGTGGTGGCGGCAGAGGATGGCCATGTCGGCCCAGGCGTGGCCTTCGCGGTGGGCGGTGGCCAGCAGCTCGGCCACCTGGGCCACCTCTTCGCGCAGGGTGGGCAGGCGCACGATGAGCGGCGCCTCGCCGTCGCGCCCGCAGCTGACGGGCTTGAGCAGGGGCACGCCGTCGTCGTCCTTGTCTTCGGCGGTCAGCAGACGATCCGGCGCCGGGCCGCCCCTAGCCGGATCAGCCCCCTTGGGGGGCAGCGACCCGCGCAGCGGCGGAGAGTGGGGGTACACATGTTCTGCGGCAACCAGGCTGGCCGTTTGCAGGATCTGCCGCGTGTTGCGGTAGTTGATCTTGAGGATGGTGGTGCGCCCCTGCGCCTGGATGCCCACGCTCTTGAAGCTGAAGTTTTTGCTCTTCTGCGTGCGGTCGTAGATGCTCTGCGCGTCGTCGTACAGCACGAGCAGGCTGTTGGTGGCGGGGTCCACCATCTGCACCACCAGGCGCAGCCATTCGGGCGCGAAGTCGTGGCCTTCGTCGATCAGCACGGCCTGGTATTGCCCGCTGGGGATCTGGCGGCGGTCCACACCGGTGATGACGCGCTGGACCATGTCGGCCATCTTGTCGGCCACGGACTGGTTGTTGTCGGGCAGGCTTTGCCCGTAGGCCACCAATTGCTGACGACACCATTTGTGGAAGTGCACGGCGTGCACGCGGTCGGCAATGCCTTTGGCGGCCATCACGCGCGCAATCTGCCGGGCCAGCGGTTCGTTGTAGCAGAGGATGAGGATGGGTTTGCTGGTGGCGGTCTGTGCTTTGGCCAGGTGTTCGGCGCGGTAGCCCAGCAGCATGGTCTTGCCCGAACCGGCCACGCCGTGGATGACGCGGTGCCCGTCGCCCAGGCTGCGGGCCAGCTGCTCCTGCTGCAGGTCCATCACCCGCATGATGCTGGGCAGTTCGGCGGCTTCGTCGCTGTCATCGAACAGCTGATCCTGCACCTGCACGCGCACCTCGGGGAACATGATCCAGCGCACCCGGTCCATCTGCGGCAGCGACATGACGCTGCCCATCATGAAGGGAAACATGTCCCACAGGCGGCTTTGCAGTTCTTCGGGCTCCACCGCCTCAAGCATCTCGTCCTGGCAGATGACGCGGTGCGGTTCGATGGCGTGGGCGAGTTCGGCCTTGTCGAACTGCGCGCGGGTGATGTTGGGCAGCACCACGCCGTAGCTCCACGGAAAGGCCAGCTTGCCCTGGTGCCGGCCTTCGGGCTGCACCAGCTGCGGGTCGCGCTCCAGCGCATTCACCACCTGGTGCGCGTACTGCCGGGCCTGCTCCAGCGGGTTGGGAATGGTCTTGGGGCCGAGCTCGCCGTGGATGTCCCAGGTTTGTTTGTTGGCCTGGATGACGGTGGACAGCCGGAAGTCCTTGACCTCCAGGATCAGGATGCCCCGGCGCGGGTGCATGACCACAAAGTCGGGGTGCTGGTGCCGGGGGCCGACGGCCACGTCGTACCAGAGCAGGTAGTCGGCGTCGAGCTTCTGTTCCAGCCGCTCGGCAACCCGCCGTTCACCACTGGTCATGCGGGCCACACAACTGCCCAAGGCCGGTATCAGCACCGCCATCGTCTGTCATCCCCCGTGTGGTTGGTCTTGTTGACACATCATGCCAAAGATGGGGGAACCAACGCGGTTGATTCCGTTACTTTCAGGAACATTTGGGGGATGAAGTCGAGGGTGAGTGAGAACTACTGCACGCGAGGGGTGCGCATTGATGCAGCGCTCAGCCGACCAAGTGCTGGTTAGCCCACACGTAGAACCTGGCCCGGGGGATCGTGCCCGCTCGGGTGGTGTTGAAGCTCCATTCGGCAGGGTCTCCTCGCGTGTCAGGCGGCCAGTGCGGTAGATTGCGCGATGGTGCCTGCGGTGTGCCCTGGGCTGCCCTGCAATGCCCTCGGCACATCCCGCAGCGTTGGTGCATGGCCCGATTCAGGACTCAAGGACATGAAACAATCCGGCCTGGCCAAGGGTGGGTTCAAGCGAAGATTTCGGAACACAGGCGCGTGAGGTTTCGTCACGCCGCTGCGTTATCAAAGGAAGTCACCGCGCCAGCTCCGCCCACCGCCCCAGGGAGTATTCAGAAAAGCATGAAGATTCACCATTCGATCGAAACCGGGCTCGGCACACCGTCCGCTGAACCGCGTCCATTGCATGCGGCCGTTCGACCTTCCCATCCGCCCCGGCGCGTGCTGCTGGTGGACCTCAACCGCTTCACCAGTTTTCCCACATTGGCCGTGGGCATTCTGGCCGCATCGCTGCGGGCGGGGGGCTTTTCCGTCAAGGTGATCTGCCCGCTTGCGCTTGACGTGCCCAGTGCAGCCCGGGAACGGCAGGAGACCTGGTGGGACCATGTGCACCGCCGGGTCCGCCTGTCTGACTACCACGGCGTGCGCAAGCTGCGGGACGCGGTGCGCTGGCCCAGGGAATGGATCGCTCAGCGGCCCCGCCGGGTGGTCTTGCGGGAAATGGAAAAAGCCTTCGCCGAGGGCGTTGACGCCATTCTTCTTTCTGCCTATCTGGAGCACTACCACACGGTGGCGGGCATCGGGCAGCTCGCAGCCAAACATGGCGTGCCGGTGTTGCTGGGGGGCCCCATGTTCAACCTCAGCGGCGTGGCAGACGAATGGAAAAACCTGCCCGGCGTGTCGGCGGTGGTGGGCGGCGAGGTGGAGCGCCACCTGCCGGACCTGGTGGAGTCGATTTGTTCAGGCAAGCCCCTTGAACGCTTCGTGGGCATCACCCTCCCGGACGGCCGTAAAACCCAGGCAGCGCCGCCGCTGCGCCGGCTCGACGACTGCCTGTTCCCGGATTTTGACGACTTCCCCTGGGACCGCTACCCCAACCGCATCGTGCCCGTGCTGACCGGCCGCGGCTGCCAGTGGGACAAATGCACCTTCTGCAGCGACGTGATCTCTGCCAGCGGCCGCACCTTTCGCACCCGCAGCCTCGAGAACGTGTTGGTCGAACTCCAGGTGCAGGCCGAGCGCTACAACACCACCGACTTCATGTTCCTGGATCTGAAGCTCAACTCCAACCCGGAGATGTTGCGCGGCCTCTCTCGCGAACTGCGCAAGTACGTGCGCGGCGCCCAGTGGATTGGCACTGTGCATGTGGACCAACGAAAAGACAACGGCTTGTCGCGGCGCGATCTGTTCGCCGCCGCGGCCGGCGGCATGCGGCGCATCAGCTTTGGCCTGGAAAGCGGCAGCCAGCGCTTGCTGGACGAAATGCGCAAGGGCTGCACGGTGGAAACGAATGCCGAGTTTGTTCGCAACGCACACGATGCCGGCCTGTCTGTGCGCTGCACCATGTTCAAGGGCTACCCCGGCGAAACCGCGGCCGACATGGAAGCCACCGCAGATTTCCTCGAAGCCAATGCCCCCTACATCGAGCGCATCCGCTTCAACGACTTCACCGTGCCGCTGGACACCCCCATCTACCAGACCCTGATGGAAAAGGCCGGTGGTGCTGCCCCGCTGAACCTCACCAGCCTGGACCCGCGGCGCGCCAAGGCCCTGTACGACACCCGCGACGTGGACCGCGCCTACCGGCGGGCCAAAGCCAGGGCATTGGCCACGGTGTTCGAAATCAACCGCAAGCCGCTGCGCGAAACCGCACGTCAGTTCGACGGGCTGATGTGATGTTCGGGTTTTCGCGAACGCGCGCCGCCAAGCGCGACCATGTGCAAGGCGCGGGGCCGCTCGCCCACCGCCTGCGCCGCCTCTCGCTGCTCGACCGCCTGGACGAAGCCCATGCTTTCCTGAAACTCTTCGCACACGCCCAGGGCGGCACGCGCAGCAGCTTCCAGAAACGCTGGGCCGAGGTGCGCCGCGCCCTGATCAAGGAAGGCCACTACGACCACACACCCGAAGAACTGGCCTACGGCGCCAAGGTGGCCTGGCGCAACCACGCGCGCTGCATTGGCCGCCTGTACTGGGACAGCCTCATCGTGCGCGACCGGCGGCAGGTGTCTGACCCGGCAGCGATCTTTGGCGACCTGTGTAACCACCTGGAGCAAGCCACCGGCGACGGGCGAATCCGATCGATGATTTCCGTCTACCCGCCCGTGCGTCCGGGCGTGCGCCCCACCTACATTGAAAGCCCGCAGCTGGTGCGCTACGCCGGCTACCTGGCCAAAGACGGCCACGTGATCGGCGACCGCAAGGCCATTGAAGCCACCCGCATTGCCCATTCACTGGGCTGGGCACAGCCGGAGCAGCCGGGCCCGTTCGACCTATTGCCGGTGATGCTGCGCGACGGTGATGAAAGGCGGCACCTGTTTGAGCTACCCGCAGGCGCGGTGCGCGAAGTGCCCATCAGCCACCCGGACCACCCCGCCCTGGCCGAGCTCGGTCTGCGCTGGTATGCGGTGCCCGTGGTGAGCGACATGATCCTGACCATCGGCGGCATTGAATACCCGTGTGCCCCCTTCAACGGGTTCTACATGTGCACAGAGATTGGCTCGCGCAACCTGGCAGATCGCGGCCGCTACAACCTCTTGCCCGAGATCGCGCGCAGCTTTGGCCTGTATGCCGGTTCTTCCGCCTCGCTCTGGCAAGACACCACCCTGACCGAGCTCAACCGCGCCGTGCTGCACTCGTTCAAGGCAGCCGGTGTGTCCATGATCGACCACCATGGCGCCAGCGACCAGTTCATGCAGTTTCACGCCCGCGAATCTGCGGCGGGGCGCCGGCTTTCTGCCGACTGGGCCTGGCTGGTGCCGCCCCAGGCATCGAGCGCGTGTGAAGTGTTCCACCTGGAAATGGAAGACCTGCACACCGTGCCCAACTTCTACCGCAGCCGGGCCAGCGACGGCGCGCGCCTGATGCCCCACAACGGCAACAAGGACCGCAGCCGCCTGAGCAAAGCCATCGACGACATGCGCCGCTGGGCCAGGCTGAGGCGCACCCATGCCTGAACCGAAGCGCTTCCGGGGCCCCATGGCCATGGTCACCGGGCGCTACCCGGGGCTTTCGCTCACCTTCATCGACCGCGAAGTGCGGGCTCTGCGTGAAATGGGGGTGGACGTGATCACCGTGACCGTGCGATCACCCGACCCGCAAGCGCTCTCCGGCGAGTTCCAGCATGAAGAGGCCGGGCGCGTGTTCCGGCTGCTTGCATCCGCCAGGCGACCAGCACACGTGATCAAGGCGTTGTACCTGGCGGCCAGGCACCCCCGCAGGCTGGCAGCCACCGCGCGCCTGGCCATCAACACCTGCCCGGCCGGCGCACGGGCCATGGCCCTGCAACTGGCCTACTTCGCAGAGGCCCTGCTGCTGGTGCCCCTACTGCGGGCCAGCAACGTGAAACACCTGCACAACCACCTGGGCGATTCCAGCGGCACCGTGACCATGCTGGCCGCAGAGCTGGCGGCCATCCCCTTCAGCATCACCCTGCACGGCCCGGAGATCTTTCAAAGCGCACAGCGCTGGCGGCTGGATACCAAGATTGCGCGTGCGAATTTTGTGGCCTGCATCAGCGAGCACGGCCGCCAGCAGGCCATGCGGTTTTCTGACGAGGCGCACTGGCACAAGCTGAAGGTGGTGCGCTGCGGCGTGAACCCTTCGCTCTACGCCGCAGCACCCGCCGCCCGCACGGGCCGCGACCTGCTTTTTGTGGGCCGACTGGAAGAACGCAAGGGCGTCAACTTCTTGCTGGACGCTGTGGCGCTTCTGAAAACCCGAGGCTCAGGTGTGCGCCTGAAAATCGTGGGCAATGGCCCACAAAAAGACGCCCTTCAACGCCAGACAGCCGCACTTTCGCTGGAAGCGGTTGTGACCTTCGCCGGCACGCAAGACGAAGCGGGTGTGGCGGAGGCACTGCGACATGCCGATCTGCTGGCGGTGCCGAGCCTGTCTGAAGGGCTGCCCGTGGTGATCATGGAGGCATTGGCCAGTGGTGTGCCCGTGGTGGCTTCTGCTGTGGATGGCATTCCGGAACTGGTGCGGGATGGGGAGACGGGGCGGCTGGTGGCGCCTTGTGACCCGCGGGCGCTTGCTGATGGTCTAGAGCAGCTGCTGTTGGACTCAAGTTTGTGCCAGCGCATGGGCGCTGCCGGACGTCAATTGATCGCATCAGAGCACGACGCTCTCTGCAAGGCACGTGAGTTGCTGAATCTCATGGCGCCGCATGGGGTCCGGAATGGCGCCGGCGACGCCAAACATGATGAACAATAGCAAAGGGCCAAGTCCATTTGCTTCGATCTGCTGTGATGTTCCCCCGAAGACCGGACAGTTCTGAACAACAGGCTGGCCGTTTCGTTGGTTTGAACTGACCTGCTTCGGGCCCGTGGGCTTCTGCGGTTTGCCGCGCAACAGGGCCATACGTTTGCGCCGCCTGACATTGAAACGCTCCTGCATCGAGGCTGCCAGCTCGCGGCGCATGGGCAGTTTGCCCTTCGCTGAATCAGGATTGCTTCATCGCTTCTCCTTGCCCCCCCGGAGCCTTGGAAATCCACCGCCCCTCCAGTTTTGACCTGTCGGGGTTTTCCGGGGGAACGTCCTGCCCCAGGTGGCTTACAACCCCTCGTCCGCCGCCACACCCTTGTGATAGGTTGTGTAGACGATCACCGGGATGTGCAGGTCACCCAGGTACTGGCTGATCAGCGGCTTCACATCGTCCCAGTTCAGGCTGCCCACGCCGGTGGCCAGGCGCGGCAGGGCCACGCTGGTGATCTTCTCCTGGCCGATGTACTTGGCCAGGCTGTGCAGGGCCGCGCGCACGTTCTCGATGCTGGCCTTGCCGGCCTTGGCGGTGGGGCCCTGGCCCAGGGTGTCCTGGGTCACCAGGTTGGCAATGCGCCGCGAACCGCCGCCCTCCTGCACCCCCACCCATGCCCACAGTTCGCCGGTCTTGATGCCCTTGGAATGCGTGTCGTGCCGGTAGTCCTTGACCAGGGCTGGCCAGCGTTCGCGCAGGGCCAGCGCCAGGCCGCTGTCGAAGTGGTCGTGCGCCGAAATGCCGTGGGCCAGCAGGTGGGCCTTGCTGAGCAGGATGTCGCCAGAGACTTCTTTGATCATGTGTTGTTCCTTTCTGAGGGAAGGCGGGCAGCGGTCTCTGCCTTGGCCTTGAACCAACGATAGATCTGTGCGCCAACGACTGCCTTGACGCGGGTCAAGGGACCATCGGCGCGCGAAATGCAGCTTGACTGGGCAGCCCGGCTATGCTCGACACCCATCAGCCACCGCAAGCCCGTGCATGCCGTGAAACGCCGCGCCCACCACCACGTCTATGTCATCGAACTGCACCCCGACGTGCTGCAGGAGCCGCGCTTTCGGCGCTGCAACCCGGACTACGTCGAGGGCAGGCCCTGCGTCTACGTGGGCATGACCGGGCTGGACCCGGATGTGCGCTTTGACAGGCACAAGGCCGGCATCCAGGCCAACGCCTTTGTGACGAAGTACGGCCTGCGCCTGCTGCCCGACCTGTACGAGGGCTTCAACCCCATGGGTTACGACGAAGCCGCCGAGCGGGAGGTGGAGATCGGCATTGACCTGCGTTCGGCCGGGTTTGGGGTGTGGCAGGCGTGATCTGTCGGACGGTGTCCATCCGGGTCAGCAAGATGTGGAAGTCACACTTATACTCCCAGGTGTATCTAGCACTTGAATGCCCATTCACCTCCGCTGCCCATGAACGCATCTGCCCTGTTCGAGCAATACTGGCCCATCCTGCTGGTCGCCCTCTGGTTCGGCTACAAGTGGTGGAACGCCCGCCGCGTGGTGGGCATGCTGCCGCAGCTCAAGGCCAGCGGCGCCACGCTGGTGGACGTGCGCACACCCGACGAATTTGCCACCGGCAACGCGCCGGGCTCGGTCAACATTCCCCTGCATGAGCTGGGCAGTCGACTGAACGAAATTCCTGCCTCGGCACCGGTGGTGGTCTGCTGCGCCAGTGGCACCCGCAGCGGCATGGCCCGGCTGAAGCTGAAAAAGAACGGCTACGCCCAGGTGTTCAACATCGGCAAGTGGACGAACCTGCTGCGCTAGCGCCGCCAGGCAAGGCGCAGGAGCAGGAGCAGCAGGTGCCGCTTGCGCCCCGCAAACTCAGTGCCGCTCAGGCACCTGCCCGGCCTCGTCGCCCCACACCCGGTTGATGCGGCGCCCGCGCTGCACCGCCGGGCGCTCGGCCATGGACGCGGCCCAGCGCTGAACGTGGGTGTATTCGTGCACCGACAGGAAGTTGCCGGCTTCGTAGATCTTGCCTTCAACCAGCGCGCCATACCAGGGGTAGATGGCCATGTCGGCGATGCTGTATTCGTCGCCGGCCATGTAGGCCCGCTCGGCCAGGTTGCGGTTGAGGACGTCGAGCTGGCGCTTGACCTCCATGGCGAATCGGTTGATGGGGTATTCGAACTTCTCGGGTGCGTAGGCGTAGAAGTGACCGAAGCCGCCACCCAGGTAAGGCGCCGAGCCCATCTGCCAGAACAGCCAGTTGAGGGCCTCGGTGCGCGGACCGTGGGCCTTGGGCAGGAAGGCACCAAACTTCTCGGCCAGGTACAGCAGGATGGAACCCGACTCGAAAACACGGGTCGGTGTTTCGGTGCTGCGGTCCATCAGGGCCGGGATCTTGGAGTTGGGGTTGACCTCGACGAAGCCGCTGGAGAACTGGTCGCCATCGCTGATCTTGATCAGCCAGGCGTCGTACTCGGCCCCGCTGTGGCCCAGGGCCAGCAGCTCTTCCAGCATGATGGTGACCTTCACGCCATTGGGCGTGGCCAGCGAATACAGCTGCAACGGGTGCTTGCCCACGGGCAGCGCCTTTTCGTGCGTAGGGCCGGCAATGGGGCGATTGATGCTGGCGAACTTGCCGCCGCTGGGCTGCTCCCAGGTCCAGACGGTGGGTGGGGTGTAGGGGGTGGTGGTGCTCATGGCGGCATGTTAGTCGAGCCTGAAAAACTCTGCCGGAGGGAGTATGAGAAAGGAACTGGCGGGGGTCGGCATGCTGTGATAGCCTGAGTGCCACACCACCTGTGGCCGTCTCCGACATCCGGGTTGCATGCTGTCCAACTCCCACCACGCTACCCTGCAGAGCATCATTGACAACCTGCCGAGCGGGGTCACGATGTTCGATGCCGACCAGCGGCTGGTGGCCTTCAACCAGCAGGTTCGCACATTGCTGGACTTTCCGGACGAGCTGTTCGTGCACGGCATGCCCACGCTGTACGACCTGGCACTGTTCAACGCCCGACGTGGTGAATACGGGCCAGGTGAGCCCGTGCAGCAGGCCCAGTCCGTGTGTGAAAGAGCCCGCATGCTGCAGCCCCATGTGTTTGAGCGGGAGCGCCCGGATGGCACGGTGATCGAGATGCGGGGCACCCCGCTGCCAGACGGCGGCTTTGTTTCCATCTACACCGACATCACCGAACGCAAGCGCACCGAACGCGAAGCCCGGCGGCTGGCGGTCTACCTGGACGCGGTGATCAATGCACTGCCGCAAGGCGTGACGGTGATCGACGAGAACCTGGTGATCCGGCTGTGGAACCGCAGCTTCGAGCAGCTGCTGGATCTGCCTGCAGGGCTGATGAAACCCGGCGTGACCTTCGAGGACGTGGCTCGCAGCAATGCGCTTCGGGGTGAGTACGGTGAGGTGGACGTGGAGGCCAAGGTGAACGAGGCAGCCGCGCTGGCGCGTCAGTTTCTGCCGCACCGCCTGATCCGGCAGCGTCCGAACGGGCGCACGCTGGAGATCGAAGGCAGCGCGCTGTCCATCGATGGCCAGATCAGGGGTTTCGTCACCACCTACACCGACATCACCGAACTGCGCGAGACCCAGGGCGCCCTGGAGCGCCTGAATGCAGAACTTGACCAGCGGGTGACCGATCGGACACGCGCGCTGCAAGACCTGAACAAGGAGCTGGAGTCGTTCACCTATTCGGTGTCGCACGACCTGCGCACACCGCTGCGCAGCATCCAGGGTTTTGCGACGCTGCTGCTGGAGACCGAGGCCGACCGGCTCAGCGAGCAGGGTCGCAGTTCGTTGCAGCGCATCCAGTCCAACGCAGGCCGGATGGGTTCACTCATCACCGACCTGCTGTCCATGGCCCAACACAGCCGCGGTGAGCTCGACCTCAAGCGGGTCGACCTGAGCGCGCTGGCGCACGAGGTGGCCGTCGAGTTGCAGCGCGGCGATCCTTCGCGTCAGGCCCGCTGGCGCATCGCGCCAGGTCTGTGGGTGCAGGCGGACCCGTCGCTGGCGCGCCTGGTGCTGCAGAACCTGCTGGGCAACGCCTGGAAGTACACCATGCAGCAGGCCGTGGCCGAAATCGAACTGAGCCAGACCGGTGAGGCGGACGGCATGTGCTGGCTGGAACTGCGGGACAACGGCGCCGGGTTCGACATGCAATATGCCGACCAGCTGTTTCAGCCTTTCAAACGGCTGCACCGCCCCAATGAGTTCGAGGGCACAGGCATTGGCCTGGCCATCGTGCAACGCATACTGCAGCGGCATGGCGGGGCCATCCAGGGGCAGGCCGAGGTCAATCGCGGGGCGGTCTTCAGCTTCTGTCTGCCGCGTGCGTACAGCCAGCCACCCCAGGGGCTGTGAGGGGCGAACGCCAGACCTGGCTCAGTGCCTGATCACCTGCCTGATGGTGGCGGCCAGCTCGGAAGCCACGAACTTGGCCACATAGGCGTCGGCTCCGACAGAATTCACGTGCGCCTCATTGGCCGTCCCGGTCAGTGACGAGTGGATGACCACCGGGATGGAGCTGAAACGGGCGTCACCCTTGATATGGCGCGTGAGGGTAAACCCATCCATCACCGGCATTTCCAAGTCGGTCAGCACCAACGCCACCTTGTCCAGCGCTGTCTTGCCCTCGGCATGCGCTTCGGCGTCGATGGCCTGCAGACGCTCCCAGGCTTCCTGGCCGGTCTTGGTCATGATGTAGGTCGCGCCCATGGCATTGAGACCCTGCTCGATCATCATGCGCGCCACCGGTGAATCGTCCGCGGCCAGGATGATGCTGCCCATGGGCAGATCCACCGCCGTGCCTACGGACTGCGGGGTGATCTCTTCCCTTGCGGTGGGCATCACGTTGCGCAGGATCTGCTCCACGTCGAGCACCTGCACCAGGCGGGACCGGTCGGCGTCGCCATCGAGCTTGGCGATGCTGGTGACCAGCTCTCCGCCATTGCCGTCGGCAGCGAGCACATCGCTCCAGTTCAGCCGCACGATTTCGTCCACCTCTTCCACGGCAAAGGCCTGGGTGGTGCGGGCGTATTCGGTCACCATCAGGATGGTCAGGCCTCGTTTGGGCACACAGCCCACGACGGCCGGCAGGTCGATGACGGGAATGATCTGGCCACGGATGTTGGCCACACCCAGCACGTTGGGCGGCGCGTTGGCGATGGCGGTGATGGTCGGCATGACCATGATCTCGCGCACCTTGAACACATTGATGCCAAACAGTTCGCGGCGATCGCTGCCCGGGGCTTCGCCCAGGCGGAACAGCATCAGCTCGAACTTGTTGTTGCCCGTGAGGTTGGTGCGCTCATCGGCGTCGTGGAACGCGGTGGTCATGGGGTCCTGCTCCAGAATCTGGGTTTTCGAAGCATAGGGGTGATGGCCCCGGTCCAAACCGCGCAGGAGCGCGCCAAAGACACCCCAGTTCCGGTCAACAGCCTCAGTTGCCAACCTCCGCATCCACTGCCTGCTGCACCGCTTTGTAGAACGCTTCACGTGCTTCGCTGGCCACCGGGTCGGTGGCGCTGCCGGCCCAGTTGGCGTTGGAAGCGATGACCAGCTGGCGCTGCGGGTCGATGAAGATGCCTTGGCCAAAAATGCCCCGGGCCGAAAAGCTGCCGTCGTCGTAGGTCCACCACTGGTAGCCGTAGCCACGCCCAGGCAAGCCGATGCCGGCACGGGTTGTGGTGGCTTCCCGCAACCAGCCATCGGGCACGATGCTCTGGCCGTTGACCTGGGCGCCGCCCAGAATGAACTGACCGAAGCGGGCATAGTCGCGCGTGGCCGCCTGGATGCAGCAGCCGCTGATTTCCTGCCCGGTCTTGCTCAGGATCCAGGTGGCCTTCTGCTCCATGCCAGCCGGCACCCAGATCTTCTCCGACAGGTAGTCGGACAGCGTCTTGCCGGTGGCGCGCATCACCAGCACGCCGACCAGGTTGGTTTCTCCGGTGCTGTAGAGCCACCGGGTGCCGGCGGGTTCGGCGCGCGGCAGCTTGCGCAGGTAGCTCACCAGGGCATCGACACCGGGTTCAGGCTTGTGGTTGTTGAAGCGGGCAACGTCGGAATTCGGATCACCGTAGTCCTCGTTCCAATCAATGCCCGAGGTCATGGTCAGCAACTGCCGGATGCTGACGTCGTCGTAGGCCGAGCCCTTCATCTCCTCGATGTAGTCGCTGACCTTGTCGTCCATGCTCCTGATATGACCGTCCTTCACCGCCGCCCCGACCAGGGTGGAGGTGATCGACTTGGCCACGGAGAAGCTGGTCCAGCGGCCATCGGCGCCAAAGCCCAGCCCGTAGCGCTCCAGCCGCACCTGGCCCTTGTGCACGATCATCAGCGCCGCGCTGCGCTGGCCCTGCATGTAGGCGTCAACATCCAGCGGCAGTGCCAATGGCGGGCCTGACGGCAACGCAGAGGATGAGCTGCCGGCTTCGATCACACGGTGCCTGGCCAGGAAGGACAGCCGGTCCAGCGCGCGGAAAGCCGCATCGCGCTGCGACTGTTTCCAGAACAGCACGTCGCGGTCGGTCGGAAAGTGGGCCAGGAAGCCCCGGGTTTCCTTGTCCAGGCTCAGCCAGGCGGCGGTGCCAGCAGCGGCGATGGTGATCAGCCCGACGAGGGCCACGGTCTTGAGTTTCATGGGTCGCTTGGACGTTGGCAGGGTTGAAGCAGTGGACCGCGCATGGCCAACCGGGTTCCGTATTCTCGGTGCGAAGCGGGCCATCCATGGGCTTGCCTGAAACGCGGCAGAGGAATGCATACAAGGGTTTTCCCCGACAACATTCCGAGACCTTGCTCCAGAAAGGGCGCCCATGATTGACTAAGATCGGTCGCCGTCGAAAGCGAACGGCCGTTCTTTTTTTAGTCCCAACGGAACCCTCCATGACCGCAACCCCTGCACGCCCCTGGCACGCGTCGTACCGGCAGGTCGGCATCTCTCCCGATCTGGAGCCCTTGCCCTTCCGCAACCTGGCCGAGCTGGCCCACGAAAGCTGCAAACGCTGGCAGGCCGAGAGCAAGGTCAAGGCCGCTTTCAGCTGCGTGGTGCCCAACGGCATGAACGGCCGATTGAGCTTTGCGCAGGTGGACGAACTCTCGGATGCGTTTGCCGGCTACCTGCGCGGCGTGGTGGGCCTGAAGGCGGGCGACCGGGTGGCGGTGCAACTGCCCAACAGCCTGGGATATCCGGTGGCGGCCCTGGGGGTGTTCAAGGCAGGCTGCGTGCTGGTGAACACCAACCCGCTTTACACCGAGACGGAAATGATTCATCAGTTCAACAACGCCGGCGCGCAGGTGCTGGTGATGGTGGACATGTTCGCCGACAAGCTGCCGGCGGTGCTGGCCAAGACCGGCATCAAGCAGGTGGTGCTGGCCTCGGTGCCGGAGTTCTTCCCGGCCATTCCGGGTGCCATCGTGCGTGGGGTGCAGCGCTACTGGAACCGCGTGCTGCCGCCGGTGACGGCACCGCACATTCGCCTGAAGGACGCACTGGCCCAGGGCCGGGCCACTTTGGGCAAGACACCGGCCAGGACCTACTGGGAAGGCGTGGGGCGCCATGATCTGGCCTTGCTGCAGTACACCGGCGGCACGACCGGCGTGAGCAAGGGCGCCATGCTGACGCACGACAACCTGCTCAACAACATCCAGCAGACCCGGGCCATGGGCCAAAGCCACATGGCGCTGGGCCAGGAATGTGTGCTCACCGCCTTGCCGCTGTACCACATCTTCGCCTTCACAGCCAATTTGCTGGGCTTCCTGGCCATCGGCGGGCACAACGTGCTGATTCCCAATCCGAGGCCGGTGCAAAGCCTGCAGCGGGCCATGGAGAATTTCCCGATCACCTGGATGACGGGCGTGAACACCCTGTTCAACGGCCTGCTCAACGAAGAGTGGTTCGTGGCCTATCCGCCCAAGACCCTCAAGGCCTCCATCTCAGGCGGTACCGCACTGCACAGTGCCGTGGCACAACGCTGGCGCGAACTGACGAAGACACCGATTGCCGAGGGCTACGGGCTGACCGAGACCTCACCGGTGGTGAGCTTCAACCCGCTGACCGGAACCCCGCGAGAAGGCAGCATCGGCATCCCGGCGCCGGGCACCGACGTGCGCCTGGTGGGTGACGACGGGCAGGACGTGGCCCCGGGCACACCCGGCGAGATCTGGGTGCGCGGACCGCAGGTGATGCGGGGTTACTGGAACGCCGACGAAGAGACCGCCAAGGTCATGAACGGTGACTGGTTTGCCACCGGCGACGTGGCCGTGATGGACGAAGCAGGGTTCATGCGCATCGTCGACCGCAAGAAGGACATGATTCTGGTCTCGGGCTTCAACGTCTACCCCAACGAAGTAGAAGACGTGATCGCCGACATGGACCACGTGCTGGAAGTGGCCGTGATCGGTGTACCCGATGGCAAGACCGGCGAGGCAGTGCGCGCCTATGTGGTGCAGAACCCCGATCACAGCAAAGAAGTGATGCCGGCCGACGTGATCGCGCACTGCAAGCAGCACCTGGCGGCCTACAAGGTGCCCAAGCTGGTGGTGGTGCGCGACGAGCTGCCCAAGAGCCCGATCGGCAAGGTGCTGCGCAAGGACCTGCGCAAGGCCGTGGCCGAAGAAATGAACCGGGGCTGAGCGCCCTTTCCTGAACAAAAAGAGAGCCTCAGATGCTGACCGAACTCGAAACCACGCTGCTGGGCATCATGATGATCGTCATCATGTTCGGCATGGGCGCGTCGCTGACCTGGCGCGATTTCCTGATCGCCTTCCGCAAGCCCAAGGGCGTGCTGGTGGGTCTGCTGTGCCAGTACGGCATCATGCCGCTGCTGGGCTTCCTCCTGGCTCAGGCGCTGGGCCTGTCGCCATCGCTCACCGTCGGCCTGATCCTGATGGCCTGCATGCCCGGTGGCACAACGTCCAACATCTTCACTTACTTCAGCAAGGCGGTACTGGCCCTGTCCATCATGATGACCTCGGTGTCTTCGCTGGTGGCGCTGGGCATGGTGCCGACGCTGCTGGAGTTCTATTCGCAGCTGGCGGGGCTGGACAGCGAGTTCAAGATCCCGGCAGGCAACGTGGCCCAGGTGCTGTTCGTGCTGCTGATTCCCACCGTGATCGGCATGGTGCTGCGCAAGCTCAATCCCAACATCGGTGCCACGGTGGAACTGCTGGGCGGCCTGCTGGGTGTGGTGGTGATCCTCTTCCTGGTGATCACCTGGGTGCCGCGCAACCACATGCTGCTGGCCACCACACCCTGGTATGTCTTCTTTGCAGCCATTGGCCTGGGCATCTTCGGCATCGGTCTGGGCTATGTCCTCTCGCGCCTGCTCAAACAGGACCCCAACCGCAGCCGCACGATTGCGCTGGAGACGGGCATCCAGAACGGGCCACTGGCGGTGCTGATCGTGACGCTGACTTTCACCGGCACCATGCAGCAGGAGGTGCTGCTGATTCCGGTGCTCTACTCGCTGTTCATCGTCATCACCTCCAGCATCGTGACGGTGTTCTTCCGCCGCAAGAGCGAAGCCGAGGCCCTGGCACGCGACCGCGCCAAGGACGGCTCGGTGCTGGCCAGTTGAATTTGCACGCCACGATCCCGCTCAAGGCAAGCTGAATCCGGCTTGGCAAGCTGTGACTTTTCAGCAATCGCTTCGGACTGTCCAAAAAGGATTCAACTCAAATCAGTGAAAAATGCCAGCACTCGCAGCGGATATTCTCAGAAGGACATCGCTTCTGGGAACTTTCAGCTGACGCAGACCTCTTCGCACAACGGGAATCGTCACCCCGCCAGCGCAGCCTATCGGAACACCCTAGGAAACGGAGGTCTTCATCATGAGTGCCCGACTGCCAGACGAGATCTTGACCGAGTCCGCGACGAACCGACGACAACGTTGGGACGGTCGGCTTCACACCGAACAAGTCCATCTGGCTCGGTCGACCGGTCAGCGGCTGGCCTACGACCCGGCCCAGAATGGCTGGGTGCATGCTGATGCACCCGACGCAGATGACGACCCCGATCTGCCAATCTGGGCATGTCTGTCTCGACTTGTGCTGCGACCCTGGCGGACAGACGATCTGGATCACTATCACGCGATGCTGGACGATGCTGATCTCTGGCGCTACATGACAGAAGACATGCCGACCCCCTTCTCAAAGGCAGTGGCGGCCGACCTGATTGCCATCTCAAACGCGGGGCATCACCACGAGGTGCGTGCCATTCAAACACCTCATGGCGTTGTCGGTCAGGTGCGTTTGCTATGGACTGGCTCGGATCTGCAGCCAGGGGAAGCAGAGATCAGCTACTGGTTGGGCAACGCGTATCGTGGAAGGGGATGGGCCTGGGAGGCCGTCAGACAAATGACCCAAGCTGCCATGCGCTCTCGAACAGGACTACAACGGGTGGTCGCCTACGTGCATCCAGACAACGTGGCGTCCGCCCGGGTCCTGATTCGAGCCGGATACGAACCATCAAGGCCACGCACTGCAGATGGCTGGATGGGCTTTTCCTGCGCCCGACAGACCGTCTGAAGGCAGCTTGCACTGCTAGTGGCAGCTGCCTCCCGACGCCACCATCGCGTCCTGCCGTGTCTGCAGAGCACACTTCAGCGCGAGTTGAAGTCCTCGCACCACATCATCCAGGGCCATGTTGGGTACCCCCTGCTCCGGCAGCCAGGGAACGTGCACAAAACCGCCACGGGTGTGGTGCAGACCCGGATGGATGCTCAGGCGGTGCATCAACCCATAGAAAACGTGGTTGCAGACGAAGGTGCCAGCGGTTTGTGACACCTCAACAGGCAAACCTTCTTGCTGCAGGGCGGCGTGCATGGACTTGATGGGCAGTGTGCTGAAGTAGGCCGCAGGCCCGCCTGCCACCACCGGCCGGTCCACCGGCTGGGCGCCGGCGTTGTCGCGCAAGGGGGCATCGTCGACGTTGATGGCCACCCTCTCCAGCGAGATTGCGGCGCGACCACCGGCCTGCCCGACACAGACCACGAGCTCGGGCCGCAGCTGGTCAAGCCAGGTATCGAGCACCCGCAGAGCATCGCCAAACACGGTGGGCAGCTGCACCGCCGTCACGCGCCGGCGCAGGATCTGCCGACCATGCAACGACCGCACGGCCTGCCAGCTGGGGTTGACGTTGGCACCGCCAAAGGGATCGAAACCGGTGAGCAGCACCACGGGCCGCACGGCCGGATGAACGATGGCTGGGTCGATCATGGGTGCACGCATGGGCGCACTGTAGCGCAGACCACGCCATCAATCGCAAGCGTTGGAGGCCCGGTCTTCCTGGGAATCGGGTTCAAAAACCAGCAGATCACCAGGCTGGCATTCCAGGTACTCGCAGATACGGGCCAGCGTCTCAAAACGAACCCCTTTGACCTTGCCCTGTTTGAGCAAGGACATATTGGCTTCGGTGATCCCGACGTAATCGGCCAGGTCGCGCGACTTGACTTTGCGACGGGCCAGCATCAGGTCCAGTTGCACGGCAATCGGCATGGTCAGACGAAACCCTGGTTCTCTTCAGCCAGCTTCTGACCCTGACCGATCACATCGGCCATAAGCCAGACCAGGGCAGCGAAGAACAAGGTCACAAGGTGGTCGGAACCGATGCCAACGGCCAGCATGCGCTGGCCAGTGGGGTGATGCAAGGTGAGGATGACCGATGCCAGCATGCTCCCTATCAGGGCAGACAACGCCGCCGCCGCAACCCAGCCAGCCACGCGGCGAAGCCCGGCAGCGGCCTCCGCCGTGAAAACCTGCCCCTGCGCAAATCGGGAGAAACAGGCTTTGGCGTGCCAGACGCCCACCAGCAGCAGCCACAGTGGCAACGAGAGCAAGGCACCGGCCGCCATCCACTGACCGCTCGACGGTGGTGTCAGCAGCGAGTGCGTGAACAGGTTGGCGTGCCGCAAGAACGCCTCTTCGGAACCGATCCATGCGTAGGCGACAAGCCCGGCAGGCAGCATCACCAGCAGGCTCCAGCAAGCGCGCACCATCCATCGGCTCAGCCGACGAACGCGGTTCAGTGCGGCAGAAGGGCCCTCCACAGGGGAAAGGCCGAAACCCAAAGCGCGCGGATCTGACACGTGTACACCTCTTAAAAATAGTTGTTGATCGGCAATTTTTTATTGTTTAATGATAATTATTGTCCATTTTTACAGAAAGCGTCAATCATGAATCCATCTCCAGCCTGCCCGCCCATCCTCTGGTCACGTCGTCACTGGCTCGGCGCCTCTGCCCTCCTGGCTCTGGGCGCTTGTGGCGGTATTCCGCTGCGGACACTGCCCCGTCTGGCGCAGCTGTCCGGTCAGTTGCTCGACGCCGACCCGGCGGAGGTGATCATGGCCTTGCAGGTGGATGCGCGGCTGGCCCCGCCGCCGGGCGCCATGGCGTGGCTGCAGGTTCGGCTGACACCCCGCCAGCCGGCAGCGTTCACCCCGGTGGATGCCCGTTTGCCGCTGGCCATGTCCCAACATGCGGGGGCGGTGTCAGGTCTTGACCCTGCACCGCGGGGGCGCCGCTGGCTGATCTACAGCCTGCCCGAACCGACGCAAGCGGAACTCAGGCGCGTGCAGGCGACCATCCGGCAGGCACAGCAACGACCCGGCAACCAAGGCGGTGGCACGCTGGCACTGGGCATTGAACAGCAGGATCTGGCCCATGCGCCGCCCGACCTGGCCCACACTCCCTGGCAGACGTGGATGCAGGTGGGGCGTGCCGACGGCTTCTTCCTGCTCTGGGAGGGCACCCCCGACAAGCTCCTGAAGGCGGCCGAGGCCGCACAGAAGAAGGCTTCGGCTCAGTGATGGACAGACAGCGCCCGCTCAGGACCGCGCCACGCGCGTGCGCAGCTGAACCAGCACGGCCTGCAGGCGGCGTTGCTGATCGGGCCCGGTGCGCAGCAGCATCTTCTGGCCGGCCGACAGGCGGGCCAGCGCCGGATCGGCAAACTCGTAGCGCACCCAGGGGCGCGTCGATGGCACGGGTCCCTTGACCTCGACCAACACCACCGCCGGCAACGCGGCCGGCACCGGGGTGGCAATCAGGTGGTCGAGCACCGCCACCAGGCGGTCGTTGAAATAGCGGCCGGGGTAGCCCAGCTCCTCATAGGTCTTCTGGAACTGCGGATAGAGCCTGCGGTAGACAGCCACCAACTGATCGAGGTCAACCGATGTGGCCATCTTCACGGCTGGTGCATAGCGGGCGGCGTTGTCGGGATGAATGAGTTCGTTGCCCCCGGTGCCCGCCTGGGTGCTGAATCGACCCGGCGTCGGGTGCACCGGCCACAGAGCGGGAGCGGCGTGACCGCTGTCGAGGTTGTCCACCGTCGCGACAATGCGCCGGATCAGTTCATCCGCCTGAACCCAGGTGTTCACTTGCTCGCGCCCCAGCAGCGCAACCAGCCGCTGGACCAGCCATGGAACGGCCCCCTCGGGCGCGGGCGCTTCATCCGGTGTGGCCTCGGCCGGCTCGATGGGATGGCGGGGATCAGACGGCGCGTCCGGTGCATTGGCCACGGCATGACCAACCGGCGGCGAAGCGGGCGCAGCTGGCGACGGGTCCTGTGTGGCCACGGCAGGAGGTGATGCCCCGGAACCACTGAAATGGCGCCAGGCGAACACCGCCGCCACCGCCATCACCACCAGGATCACCAGCACCATGCCACTGCGCTCGGCGGGGGGTCGCGGGGGGCGGGAATCTGGATCAGGAGTCAGGTTGTTCATCGGCTGGTACGGATCCAGTGGGCGGCGTTCGGACCATCCTACACGCCGTCGACAGGCCGGTCCACCCTCAAGATGTTTGCTGAAGTTTCGCCAGCACGAAGTCGTGGTGATGGACGTTCCTGTTCGTTCAGGCTGGCTCCAGCTGCAGCACCATGATCAACAGCGCGCAGCGCGGCGGTCCAGGCGGGCCTGCAGGCGGCGAGCACTGCGGCTGAGGCGTTCACCCACATCCAGTTGCACACGGGCCCAGGCGGCGTTCGCACCCCGCCAGAAGTCGTCGATTGCTTCGCGCCGGTCGATGTCGGCCTGGTGGCGGGCCGCGGCGTGCCGGTGGGCGCGGATCAGGGTGTCCAGGTGGTCTTGGGTCATGGCATGCTCCGGTTGGTAAGCGATGGCCACACTGTTGCAGCAATACCAGCCATCGGAAACGGGTTTGATCGACAATCGGTTTTGCGAAAATCGCAAAACAAAGGCATGCCATGAACCTCGATCTGGACGAAGCCGCCCTCTTCCTGCGGGTGGCGGAACTGGGCTCGCTCTCGGCCGCGGCGCGTGAACGCAACGCGCCGGTCAGCCAGGTCTCGCGCGCGCTGGCCCGGCTGGAAGCGCGCTTGGGCGTGCGCCTGCTGCACCGGACCACACACGGCCTGAGCCTGACCGATGCAGGCGACACCTTTGCGGCCCATGCGAGGCGCCTGCTGGACACGCGCGATGAGCTGGCCGCGGCGCTGCACCTCAAGCGCAGCGGGCCCAGCGGCTGGGTACGGCTGGCGGTGAGCCCGCTGCTGGCCGAGGTGGTGATCGCGCCCAGTCTTCCGTCGCTCTACGCCCTGTACCCGGACCTGCAGGTGGACGTGCTGGCCGATGACCGGTTGAACGACATGGCGCGCGAGGGGATTGACGTCGCGATACGCACCGGGTCAACGTCAAATGAAAACCTGGTGGCCCTGCCCATTGGCGAACACGGCCGTCGTGTGGTGGCCACGCCTGGCTACCTGCAGCGCTTCGGTACGCCGAAGCACCCGGACGACCTGGCTCAGCACCGGCTGATCACCAGCAGCGCGAGCCCCGTGCTCAACCGCTGGCCATGGGCCGCCGGGGTCGGCCAGCCTCGAGGCAGCGTCTACCTGGCGCGCGGCCACACCCGCAGCGACAACACCGCGTTGACACTGGCACTGGTGCTGCAAGGCGTGGGCATTGCACGCATGAATGACGTGGTCTGCCAGCCCTATGTGGAACGCGGTGAGCTGATGCCGCTGCTGGACGAGTGGTTCGACCGGGGGCGCGTGCCGGTCCACGCAGTCATGTTGCCCGAACGTCACCGCCTGCCCAAGGTGCGCGCCTGCATTGACCACTGGGCACGCTGGATGCGAGGGGACACCTCAGAAGCCGCTCAGACCTGAGCCAGCACGAAGTCCAGCGCCGCGCACACAGCCACCACCTGGGCATGGACACAGGCCTGCGGTGTGGTCCGAGGGCTGTCGGGATACACCTCGGTGGTGGTCGTGTAGCGCGCGCCACTGATGCTGCCACACAGCCCCCACTCGCGCAGCGGGTAACGGATCACGCCGCGGTCCACCTGTGGTGAACCGATCAGCTCTCCCTGCAAGTCAGCCTCTGCGATATGGGTGACTTGCGCTACCGCGTCGATGATGGCCCGCTGGAAGGCAGGCTGCGGGTTTTCGGCATCGTCAACCAGATAGAACCCATCGGGTATGGAGCCCGGCTCGAATGGCTCACCATCACGCGCTGCCTTGGCCGGCCGGTATTCGCTCTCGTCGGTATCGGTGGTTTCATGCAGGTCGATGTGGGCCATGTACTCTCCGGCCAGCGGCGCCACCAGCTCCATCAACGCGGCGGCCTCGGGCGCGGGACTCGGGTGGCGGAACGCGCGGTTGGGGTCGACCGCATGGAAATTCCAGCGGTGGATGCGCTCGTAGGCCCACGGGCTGACACAGGGGACCACCAGCAGCCGCAGGCGCTCGGCATAGGCCTGCGCATGGTGATCGAGAAAGTGCAAGGCGCCGTGCACGCCACTGGTCTCGTAGCCGTGCACGCCACCGGTCACCAGCACGGCCGGCCGGTCCGACCGCCAGTCACCCACGCGCACGGCCTGCAACGGGTAGCGCTCGTCGCCGTAGACCACCTCACCGTAGGTCTCCACCTCCTGGCGGTTGCGCAAACCACCAACCGCACGCAGCACATCGTCCGCATAGCTGCGCTGACGGGTCTGGGTGTCCCTCCATCGGGCCACCTCGGCAGGCCCCCATGGCCGCCCAGGCGAACCGATGGGATAGAAGGCGGGTTGGGTCGATGCGGAAGGTGTCGTCATATGCGGGTAGATTATGGTGCTGTCCCCAGGTCGGGCCGACTCCAGTCCCAACACCGATGCGTGTGCTGCTTCTGACGTTCTTGATGGCGGTGCTGGCCGCGGTCTGGGTGCGTGCGCGTTTCGGGCACGACCTGGCGCAGGCCACTGCAGACGCTGCCGAGGGCAGCGAGGTGCTGGCCACCGCCTGCGGGCCCATCGAGGTCCAGGTGGCCGGGGAAGGCATGCCCCTGCTGGTCGTTCACGGCAGCGGAGGCGGTCACGATCAGGGCATGGCCTGGGGACGACCGCTGACCCGCCAGGGCGTGCGGGTGATTGCGATGTCTCGCTTTGGCTACCTGCGCACACCCCGCCCCGCCGACGCGTCGCCCGAAGCGCAGGCCGACGCCCATGTCTGCCTGATGGACGCGCTGGGCATCGAGCGCGCGGCCATCATGGGCGTCTCGGCTGGCGGGGCGTCGGCGCTGCAAACCGCCATCCGCCATCCGCAGCGCATCAGTGCCCTGGTGCTGGTGGTGCCGATTGCCTACCGACCACCCACCGTACCCGGATCGGCACCGCCCGTTTCGGATGACAAAGACGAGTGGTTGCTGCGCCTGCTGGGTTCGGACTTCCTGTTCTGGACCGCCCAGAAGCTGGCACGCGGCCCATTGATCCGCCACGTGCTGGCCACACCCCCCGAGCACCTGGAATCGGCCAGTGCCAGCGAGAAGGCCCGCGTGGACGAACTGATCCGGCGCATCCTGCCGGTCTCGTCCCGTGCCGCGGGCCTGATCGACGACACCCGCCTGGGCAAGCGTCTGGGGCCCTACCCGCTGGAACGCGTCAGCGTGCCTTCCCTGCTGGTCAGTGCACGCGACGACGGTTTCGGCACCTATGCCGCCGCCGAATACACGGCCAGCCGGATTGCTGGCGCGCAATTCATGGGTTTTGAAGAAGGTGGTCACCTGCTGGTCGGGCATGATGCTGCGGTACAAGCTGCGGTGCTGGCACTGCTGACCAGAACCTCACCCAGTCCAGGTGTGCCTTGAAAGCTGTCTCAGGAGATCTCATGAGCACAAAAGCCAAGCCCTCCGCTGGGGCATCAAAAGACGATGAAGACGTGTCTGTGTTCGCACGCGCCATCCTGCCGCTGTTCGGCAACGTGCCGACATCCACCCTGCGCAAGAGCAGGAAGCCCCAGGAAGATGCACGCCACCAGGCCAACTCGACAGCCGCGAAGGCGGCCCTGGCCGCCGGTGCTCTGGCGCTGCCACCGGGCGCGCTGGGCTGGCTGACCATCCTGCCCGAGATGGTCGGCGTCTGGCAGATGCAGCGCCAGCTGGTGGCGGACATCGCGGCGCTGTATGGCAAGCGAGCGCAGCTGACGCCCGAGCAGGTGGTGTACTGCCTGTTCCAGCATTCGGCCGGACAGGGCGTGCGTGACCTGGTGGTGCGGGTGGGCCAGCGCACGCTGGTCAGGCGCGCCTCACCCCGGCTCGTCGGCATGATCTCGCGCCGCATTGGCGCCACCCTGGCACGCCGCGCCTTCGGCCGCGGCGCGGCGCGCTGGCTGCCCGTGGTGGGCGCCGTGGGGGTGGGCGCCTATGCCTACTACGACACGGCGCGGGTGGCGGCCACCGCGATTGACCTGTTCGAAGGGGTGATCGAAATCGACGCCGACGAGGTCGGCTGAGGACCTGAGAGGCTACCACTGGCCATGCAACACCCCGGCGCGCTTGTGGACGGCGGTACGGCGATCAGGGCCGGTTTGCCATCAGCAGTTCGTACAAGCCCTGGGCGGCCGATGACAGGGCCCGGTCGGAGCGGCGCACCAGGTAGATGCGGCGCCTGAGACCCTTGGCCTGGATCGGGCGCGAACGCAGGGCGCGTTCGCCAAAGTGGAACAGGGTCAACGCCGGCACGATGGACACACCCAGGCCCTCGCGCACCATGGCCACGACTGTGCTCAGCTGCTCCAGCTCCAGCACGCTGTGCATGGGTTTGGGGTGTGCCGCCATCTCCACGTGCTGGCGAACACTGCTCGATCGGGCCAGCTGCACGATCGGGTAGCGCGTCACCTCGCTCAGCCGCACCCGCCCCTGAGCCTGGCCCAGTGGATGGTCGCGACGGAACACCACATGGAAGTCGTCGGAGCAGAAAAGCTCGGCGCGCAGTTCGGGCGCGTCGACCCGGGCCGACGCAATGGCAAAGTCGGCCTCACCCGAACGCACCCGGGCAATGCAGCGGTCGGACAGCACATCGGCCACATCCAGTTCGATGCCCGGGTGGGCCAGGTGGAAGCGGGCCAGCAGGGGTGGCAACCAGCCGGCCGCCAGCGAAGGCAGCACAGCCAGCGAAACCCGGCCACGGCGCCGCGCGACATGGTCGCGCACGTCAGAGACCGCGGCCTCGGTGTCCTGCAGCAGGCGTTCGGCGGCGGACAGAAAGGCCTGCCCTTCAGCGGTCAGCTCGACCTGGCGGGTGGTGCGATCGAACAGTCGGCCACCCACCTGCTCTTCGATACCGCGGATCAGCGCCGAGAACGCCGGCTGCGACAGATGACACAGGGCCGCCGCCCGCGTGAAGTTGCGCTGCTGCGCCAGATGAACAAAGGCCCGCAGGTCGCGGGTGGACAGATTGATCTGCATAACGGATCAATGTATCTGATATTTGAGTTTTACAGATGAATGTTGCCGTTCTACAGTGAACCCATGACCACCGCCCCTGCACTTCATATCGGCTCCGCGGCCGGCTTCTCGGGTGATCGCCCGGACGCCGCCGGACCGGTGGTTGACGAGCTCATCCGGCTCGGTGGACCCGCTGCGCTGGTGTTCGAGACACTGGCCGAGCGCACGCTGGCCCTGGCCCAACTGGCCAGGCGCAACGACCCGTCAACGGGCTATGAACCGCTGCTGCAGGACATGCTGGCACCGGTATTGGCCCGCTGCCTGGCGCATGGCATCCGCATCGTCGGCAACTTTGGCGCGGCCAACCCGACCGGCGCGGCGCGCCATATCGCCCGGCTGGCCCGCGAACTCGGACTGCGCCAACCCCACATTGCGGTCATCTCAGGCGACGACCTGAGCGGCCCCGAACACCGTGACCTGCTGCAACAGACCTTTGGCAACCAGCTGGACGGACTTCGTATCGTCAGCGCCAACGCCTACATCGGTGCCGAATCCATTGCGCAGGCCCTGCGGGCGGGTGCAGACATTGTGGTGGCCGGCCGTATCGCCGACCCGGCCCTGGCCCTGGGCCCGGCTCTGGCCCACTTCGGCTGGCGCATGGACGACTGGGACCGGCTGGCGGGCGCCACCATGGCTGGACATCTGCTCGAATGTGGTGCCCAGGTCACCGGCGGCTACTACGCGGATCCGGGCATCAAGACCGTGCCAGGGATGGCCCGGCTCGGCTACCCGGTGGCCCGCCTGGAGGCCGACGGCAGCTGTGTGATCAGCAAGCCCGAGGGCACGGGCGGTCTGATCGACCGGCATGTGGTGACCGAGCAACTGCTCTATGAAGTGCATGACCCGGCAGCCTACCTCACACCCGATGTGGTGACCGACATCAGCCAGGCCCGACTGGACGAAATCGGCCCCGACCAGGTGCGTCTGAGCGGGGTGCTGGGCCACCCTTGCACGCCCACACTCAAGGTCAACGTGTGCCATGAAAACGGCTGGCTGGCCGAGGGGGAGATCTCCTACGCGGGTCCACGCGCCGAGGCACGTGCCCGCCTGGCGGCGGAGGTGGTGCGCGAGCGCATGGGTGCCGACCTGAGCATCCGCACCGACCTGATCGGCGTGCTGAGCGTGCTGGCTGATGACAGTGGAACGGCACTGGCCGCTCAACCGCTATCAGCGGCACAGGACGTGCGCCTGCGCCTGGCACTGCGGCATGCCGACAGGACCGTGGCCCAGCGCCTGCTGCGCGAGGTAACCGCGTTGTACACCTGCGGCCCGGCCGGCGGTGGCGGGGTGCGCACCCATCTGCGCCCTACCCTGGGCACGGTCTCGGGACTGGTGCCCAGGGACCGCGTCATCACGCGCTTTCACATGCTGGAGGATGGCCATGCATGAGCTGCAAGTCCCGCTGTGGCGCGTGGCGCACGGACGCACCGGTGACAAGGGCAACCGGTCCAACATCAGCCTGATTGCCTGGGATCCGGCGTTCTATCCGCTGCTGGAACACCAGGTCACCGCCGACAGGGTGCGCGAGCACTTCGCCACCCGCGACCCCACCCTCGTCAATCGGCACGCCCTGCCCCGGCTGTGCGCCCTAAACTTCGTGCTCGACGACGTGCTGGACGGTGGCGTGAACGACTCGCTCAACCTCGACAGCCATGGCAAGGCCCTGTCTTTCCACCTGCTGGCCATGACTGTCAGCATCCCCGTGGACCTGCAACACCTGCTGCGTGGCCAGGCCGACTGATTTCTTTCACCACAACCCAGGAGACAGACATGAACACCAACCCCACCACCCGCCGCCACGCACTGGCCTGCGCCGCAGCCCTGTTGTTGACCCCGGCTGCCTGGGCCCAGACGCCGGGCTTCCCCACCAAGCCGATCACCTTTGTGGTGCCGTTTGCAGCCGGCAGCGCCACCGACACCCTGGCGCGGGCCCTGGCCAGTTCGGTCGCCGAGCAGACCGGCCAGCCGGTGGTCGTCGACAACAAGGCCGGCGCCAGCGGCATGATCGCTGCCCAGCAGGTGGCACGTGCCCCGGCCGACGGCTACACGGTGATCATCAGCACCAACACCACCCATGCGGCCAACGAGCACCTGTTCAAGCGCATTGCCTACGACCCGGTGAAGGATTTCGCGCCCATCACCGGCCTGGGCAAGGGGGGCATGGTCATGGTCGTGCGCACCGACTCGCCCTACCAGAGCGTGGGCGACGTGCTGGCCGCCGCAAAGAAGGAGCCAGGCAAGCTGAGCTTTGCCAGTGGCAGCGCGTCCAGCCGCGTGGCCGGTGAACTGTTCCAGCAGATGGCCAATGTGAAACTGCTGCACGTGCCCTACCGCAGCAACCCGCTGGGTGTCACCGACCTGCTCGGTGGCCAGGTGACGATGATGTTCACCGACACCTCCACCGGCGTGCCCCAGATCACCGCCGGCAAGCTCCGCCCGCTGGGCGTGACCACCAGCCAGCGCAAGGCGGTGCTGCCCGATGTGCCGACGATTGCCGAAGCCGGCGTGCCGGGGTACGACATGGGCTACTGGTTCGCGGCCTATGCCACCGGCGGCACACCCGCACCTGTGGTGGCACGACTGAACCAGCTGCTACAGCAGGCCATGAAGACCCCGGGTGTGCAGCAGTTCTACACCTCCAGTGGTGGCCAGGCTTTCCCGACCACGCCCGAGGAGCTGGCCCGGTTCCAGGCGTCGGAAACCGAAAAATGGGGCCGCGTGATCAAGGCCGCCGGCATCGAACCGGAGTGAGTACCGCCCGGGTGACCTGACGTGTCGGGGCGAGCTGTGCAAACATCTCGCCCATGCGCACCGACGCAGCACCTGACACCGACATCCGCATTGCCGGTTACCACGCGCACGTCAATTTCGTTCCTGTCTCTTCTGAGGTTGAACCACTTGAGCGCCAGATAGGCGAACAGCATCATCCCCAGAGCGCGCCCCACGCCCGACAAGTCCGGCCCGGTGGACACTGTGTTGGCCGCCGAATCTGTGCTCGCCCATGCAACCCAAGAGCACACCACTGCCCCCACAAAGGCCAAGGGCCGCAGTGCCACAGCCAAGACGCATGCGGGCCAACTCGTGATGTTCTATTCCTATTCACTATCTTCCCTGTGTTCAACCGATCCGAACACACCAGCACATCATCCACTGTCCGATCACAAAGGCCCATCCAACGGCGTCTGCGGCAATGCCCGGAAGGCTGAAGCGTACCGCAAGCCATCGTTAACCACCGGATACTTCTGAACCACTGCCTGCAAAGCGGCCTCCCATGCCTGAAGCAGTAGCTCAAAGTCATCGTCTGCCAGCACGCGCGCCGCATAGAAGTGATCTTGCAACTGGAGCAGGCTGTTGTGCTGGGACTGCAACCAGGCCACCGTCCACGCCCTGTCTGCAAAGCCCGGGAACCACTTTGCATTCCGCACAGGCCGGCACCGCCAGTTCCACAGATCCTGTGCCGTGTGCAGCGCATCGAGCTGGGGCAAGATCAAACGCAGGATGTCTTCAATGGCCCACTTCACATGCTCCGGTGAGGCCACCCCTCCCCCCTGTCCTGGGAAGCTGCCCCAGTCGGCGTTGTCACGCTGGCGTTCTTCAGACAGGGACATGGTGACCACCAGCGCATTGCGCATCGCACCGGGAAAATTCAGCGAGCGCTTAATGGCCTGATAGCGTTCGCTTTGAACCTCGGCCTCCAATCCACTTCCGCCATAGCTGACTACCTGCCGTCCTCCACCCAGACGCAAGGGGCGCCAGAATGCAAACGCGTAAGCACCCTTCTCTTCCAAGAGCGTGAAGCCGTGCGGCTGCAGCGCAGCGCACAGCTCTTTTTGGAACAGCGCGTCCACCACTTCGTCGGGCATTCGATGTTCGCTCCAGTTGGGGTCCAGTGCTTTGAGCACATCCATCGGCTGTGCCTTGAAGTTGTCGGGGTCACCTGTGCGGTCCACATACAGGTGCAAACCTGGCGCGGCCACCGCGAGGAACAGTTCCCGAGCCAGCGGCAACAGCCGCCGAAGCACGGTCTCCAGCTGGTCTGGCGCCACGCGGATCAGGCGCACCCCGTCGCTGCGAAACACCGGCTCACGCAGTGGATGGCGGTCACACCAGATGGTTGATCCATGGGTTTCAAAGGGAAACGCCTGCAGCAACCGCGTCACCAACCGGGTCAGGCTCCAGGCATAGGTCTGCGTGCGATCAACCTCCTTCAGGAAGACGCGCACAGCCTCGCGCATGCTCACGCCGGATTGGCGGCGCATGACTTCACCCACTGAACTGAAGTTGTAGCCCATGAACGCCTGAGGCTCCAGAATCAGGATATCCCCCGGACCCGGCAAATCAGCAGCGGACTCGGCGCTGGCTGAGCCAGTGGCGGCCACGGTCGCAGGTGCCGTGCGGATCTGTTGTGCAAACGCTTCCTGAGCCTTATCGAACACCCGCAGCCCCAACGATTGGGCCAGGACCACGAGCCTGGGCACTGCGTCTTGCAGCGCCTCAAAGTCCTCGTCCACCGGCAGGACCAACGTCCACAGCGCACAAGTGGCGCCTTCGCCTTGCACGCGCGGCGGCTCCCCCGCCACCCACTGCACCGGCTGCTGATCCTTGCCGCCCACCACGTTGACCGTGATTCCCGGTGGCTGCTGGCGAATGCGGGTGAGCAACGCAAGCAGGCGCGGGCTGGGTGTGGTCAGACGCAGGCTGCGCGCCTGCTCGGCTGCGTCGCGATCCGACAGCCCTGCGGGCAGGCCCGCCGGGTCGAACACGTCCAGAGAATGCACATAGCTCATGTAATGTTGTTCCTCAAACCAGGTTCTTACTATCCCAACAAGATTCAGCGCGGCAACTTGAACACCAGCCCGGTTGCCTCAGCAAAACTCGGCTCATCGCTGGTGCCACCCAGGCTTTTCGGCGAAGACGCCGTCATCACGGTGGCAGCACCGCTGCGGCACTGCACCCACAGGCCCACCTGCGCGCAAACCGTCCGCAGCCCGTCG